>Ga0255338_1000053_pt1 | contig 516155 bp, 515 predicted proteins | sample MeOH1_35cm_T4_19_FD_203715 | JGI IMG/M metagenome (GOLD analysis project Ga0255338, IMG submission 203715) | Sandy soil microbial communities from University of British Columbia, Vancouver, Canada - MeOH1_35cm_T4_195 | ecosystem: Engineered > Artificial ecosystem > Sand microcosm >...
CCATCGAGCAGGCCGGGCGCCGCGAAACCCTGGTGGCCCGGCGCAGCGAGCCGGAGGGGGCCGTGACCTATCGCCACGACATCCGCCTCCAGGGCGAGAATGAGACCGTGTTCTTCGACATGTGAGCTGGCTCGTCCCGAAGGCCTGCGTGTCGGAAAGGCGTGTTGCCCGCCCCCGCGTCAACGGGGCGCCGCGATCCGTCCCCCGGCGACGACGGGCCGGGGCGAGAGGGCCGTTGCCGGTTCATTCCTCAGCAGAGGCACCAAGGCCGCAGTCCGCCGCCTGAGCGGTGTCGTCGCGGCCGACAACGAGAATACGGGGAGGACACAGTGAGTTCCTTGGAGACACTGCACGCGCGCGGGAGGCCGTGATGGACCTGCTGCCGCTCCTGCCGCAGGCCTTCGCAGACGGAATGCTGCGCGGGGCCGTATATGCCATCGTCGCGGTCGGATTGACGCTCACCTTCGGGGTCCTCCGGATCGTCAACTTCGCGCACGGCGACTTTCTCGCCGTTGGCCTATACGTGACGTATCTGGGCGCCAAGCTGCTCGGCTTCGACCCGTATCTGTCGCTGGTGCTGGCCCTGCCGATCGTGACCCTGGCGGCCGCCTTCACCTACAGGAGCCTGGTCGCTCCCATTCTCGACGCTCCCGAGCACAACCAGATCGTCGTCACCCTCGGCCTGTCGCTCATCCTCCAGAACCTGATGCTCGCGATCTTCTCCGCCGACGTGCACACCATTCCCTCGACGGTTGCCTCCGGCGTATTCGCGTTCGACGCGGTGTTCGTCCAGACCGCAGCGGTGATCGCCGGCGGCGTCTCCATCATCGTCTGCCTTGGGCTCTACTGGTTCCTGCACCGCACCGAAACCGGCCGGCAGATCCGCGCCGCCGCGCAGGACCGCGATGCGGCGCGCATGTGCGGCGTCAAGGTGGACCGCATGTACATGCTGGCCTTCTGCATTGGCGTTGGCTCCCTCGGTCTCGTCGCTCCGCTGATCGCGCCGTTCAGCTACATCACCCCCACGGTCGGAGCGAGCTTCACGCTGACCTCCTTCATTGTCGTCGTGCTCGGCAGCATGGGCAACTTCCTCGGTGCCCTTCTCGGTGGCTTCATCGTCGGCGTGGTCGAGGCGGTGGGCGGCCTCCTGACTGGCGGCTCCATCAATTTCATCATTACCTACGCCATCTTCATCCTGTTTCTTCTGTTCAAACCCGAAGGTCTGCTCGGGGGGCGCCGCCTATGAAACAGGGTTTCGGCTTCTTCGCGGTGCTGGCAGTGACGGCGGTGCTGGCACCGATGCTGCCGGTCTATGGGCAGCACGTCCTCATCCTCGTCGCGCTCTACGGGTCCATCGCCCTCGCCTGGAACCTCCTGGGCGGCATGGCGGGGCAGATGTCCCTCGGCCACGCCCTGTTCGTGGGCGCGGGCGCCTATGTCTCCACCGCGCTCTACCTGCGGCTCGGCGTCAACCCGTGGATCGGACTGCTATGCGCCGTGGCCTCCGGCGGCGCCCTCGCAGCAGGGCTCGGATACGTGGTCTTCCGCCGCCGCCTGTCCGGGGTCTATTTCGCCTTGGTGACGCTGGCCGTGGCGGAGATGGCACTGCATGTGGTGAGCAACATCCCGGCCCTTGGCGGGGCGAACGGCCTCTCGATTCCCGCCCGGCCGGGCTTTGCCTCTCTCCAGTTCGCCTCGAAGCTCGGCTTCTGCTACGCCGCCCTCGGTGTTCTCGCCATCGTCGGCGCGGTGATCCTGGCTGTTCACCGATCGCGGCTCGGCTATGTCTTCCTGTCGATCCGCGAAAACGAGCGCGCGGCGGCCGCGCTCGGCATCGACGTGGTGTGGGGCAAGGTGGTGGCGGCGGCCATCAGCGGTGCTCTTGCGGCTCTGGTCGGGCCGATCTACGCCAATTACGTCCTGTTCATCGATCCGGAATCGGTGCTCGGCGTGCCGGTGTCCATCGATGCCCTGGTGTTCGCCTTCGTCGGCGGCCTCGGCACCTTGTTCGGTCCGCTCCTCGGTGCCGCGGTGCTGGTTCCGGCCACGGAAGCCCTGCGCGGGATGCTCGGCGGACGGCTGGTTGGCGTGCACCTGATCGCCTATGGCGCGATCCTCATCCTGGTGATGCGCCTTGCCCCGCAGGGGCTCTGGGGCCTCATCACCGACGCCTTTGCCCGGAGGTCCAAATGACCCGGCCGCTGCTTCAAGTCCGCGAGGTGTCCCGCTGGTTCGGCGGCCTGCGCGCGGTCGACAATGTCTCGTTCGACCTGCATGAGGGCGAGATCCTCGGCCTGATCGGTCCGAACGGCGCCGGCAAGACCACCATGTTCGAGACCATCTCCGGCTTTCACCGCCCGACTGCGGGAACCATCACCTTCGACGGCAGGGACATCACCGGCCAGCCACCGCATCGTCTCGCGCGGATGGGCATCGGCCGGACCTTCCAGATCGTCCAGCCGTTCCGCGACGTGTCCGTGCTCGAGAACGTAGTCGCCGGCGTGGTCGGGCCCAACAAGCCGGTGTCCGATGCGCGCGGTCAGGCCCGCGCGGTGCTGGAGCGGGTCAAGCTCGACCACCGCGCCTCGATCCTCGCCCGCAATCTCGCCCTTCCCGAGAAGAAGCGCCTTGAGGTCGCGCGCGCGCTCGCCACCCGTCCGCGCGTGCTGCTGCTCGACGAGGTCATGGCCGGCCTGACCCCGGCCGAAATCGACGAGATCATGGAGATCCTCGCCGGCCTCAGGCGGGAGGGAATCGCGCTTCTCATCGTCGAGCATGTCATGCGGGCGATCATGTCGCTTTCGGATCGCATCGTCGTCATGGCGAGCGGCCGCAAGATCGCCGAGGGCGTGCCGGCGGTGGTGGCCGCCAACGACAAGGTCATCGAGGCCTATTTGGGCAGGAGAAACACCCATGCCCCTGCTTGAAGTCGAAGGCCTGTTTGCCGGGTATGGCGATGTTCCGGTGCTGCGGGATGTGGCCCTCGCCATCGAGGCGGGCAGCATCACCGCCCTGATCGGAGCGAACGGCGCCGGCAAGACCACGCTGTTGCGCGTGATCTCCGGGATCATCCGGGCCGAGCGCGGCACGACGCGCTATGACGGCCGGGACATCACGCGGCTGCCGGCGGAGAAGATCGTCGCCGCCGGGCTGGTGCAGGTGCCCGAAGGCCGCCGCCTGTTTCCGACCATGACCGTCCACGAAAACCTGCTCGTGGGCTCGTCCTCTCCAGCCGGCCGGGCGAAGCGTGCGGAAAACCTCGCGCTCGTGTTCGAGCTGTTCCCCAAGCTGCGCGAGCGGCAGTCCCAGCTCGCCGGCACGCTGTCCGGCGGCGAGCAGCAGATGGTGGCCATCGCCAGGGCGCTGATGGCATCGCCGCGCCTGCTGCTGCTCGACGAGACCAGCCTCGGCCTCGCCCCCCTGGTCGTCGACGAGATCTTCCAGGCGGTTCGCCTGCTCGCGGCGCAGGGCATGACCATCCTGGTGGTGGAGCAGAACACGGCGCTGGCTCTGGACGTGGCGCATCATGGCTACGTGCTGGAACACGGTCATTTCGCCCTCGACGGACCGGCCGGCGACCTGGCGCGGAACCCAAGGGTCAAGCAGGCCTATCTCGGAATTTAGGCCACAAAGGCGGGAAGGGAACGACCATGAAACGACTGAGCGCCATTCTATTCGGAGCGGCACTGACCATCGCCGCCGCCGGCGTCCATGCCGAAACGGTCAAGGTCGGTGCGGTCTACGCCCTCACCGGGGCCGGCGCCGTGGGCGGCGGCGATGGCATGCGCGGGACCGAGCTCGCCATCGAGCAGATCAATGCCGCCGGCGGACTGAAGAACCACGGCGGCATCCAGGTCGAGCTCGTCAAGGGCGACACGCAGAGCAAGCCGATCAACGCTGTGGGCGAAACCGAACGGCTCATCAATGAGGGCAAGGTCGTCCTCGTCATGGGCGCGGCAACCTCGAACGAGACGCTGCCGCTGTCGCAGGTGGCGGAGAAATACGGCGTGCCGCACATCAATACGATCCCGCAGAACGAAGCCATGACCAATGGCAAGCTGAAATGGACCTGGTCGGCGACGGTGATCGACAGCGATTACGTGGACGGGATCATGAACGCGCTGGAGATGATCCATCAGACCAAGCCGGAACTGACCCGGGTCGCCGTCCTCGTGCCGGACAACGAATACGGCATCGAGATGGGCCGGCTGCTGAAGGCCGAACTGGCCAAGCGCAAGGACCTCACGCTCACCGCCTTCATCGAGTATGGCGCCGCTGCCCAGGAGCTCCTGCAGCCGGCTCTGAAGCTGAAGGCGTCGCGGCCTGACGTGGTGATCCAGGTGGGCTATTTCCGCGCCGGCGTGCTGGCCTCCAAGGCCTATGAGCAATTCGACTTCCATCCCGTGGTGATCGGCACCGGCGGCATGTCGGGCGATCCCAAGCTGCGGGCGGAACTGGGCAAGCTGGTGGACGGCCAGTTCGCGGTCACCCCATTTGCCGGTGACCTGCCGGCGGCCATTGCGGTGAGCCAAGCGTTCGAGAAGAAGTTCAACCAGCCCCTGACGCTGAATTCGGCCCTCGGCTATTTCGGCACCCTGGTGGCGCTCAGGGCACTGGACGAGGCGAAGGGGTTCACGTCCGAGGACATCGCGGCATCCCTGCGCCAGCTCAAGATCGACAAGAGCCAGATGATCGTCGCCTCCGATTATGTCGCCTTCGATGAGAATGGCCGCAACAAGGGCCGGGACACGGTTGTCACGCAGTTCCAGGGCGACGCCCTGGTGACGGTCTGGCCGCCGGAGAAGGCGCGGGCGAAGCCCGAAATCAAGAAATTCAACACAAATTGAAAGAGTTAAATCGGACCAACATTGGATCATACAATGCCATTCACCGGGCGCCCAACGGGTGGAAACCCCTTCCACCTTGGCGGCTGAAGAACACCGGCTTAAAGATCCAGAACCAGCCTGGCGGTCCTGGAGCCGGAGCAGCACACCATCATGCTGGCGTTCCCGGCCTTCTCGTCGTCGGTGAGAAACGAGTCACGGTGGTCCGGCGTGCCTTCGAGGACATGGGTTTCACATGTGCCACAGACGCCGTTCGAGCAGGCGAACGGCACGTTGACTTTCTCGTGGACGAGGATTTCGAGGATGGTCTTGCCCGGCGGGATGAAAAGCGACCTGCCCTGACGCGCGAGAACCACCTCGAACCCGCCCTCCCGCGCGACCTCGTCCTGCGCCGAAAAATATTCGACATGAACAAAGCGGCTGTTCACCTTTGACGTCGCCGCCTTGAACGCGTTCATCATGGGGATCGGCCCGCAACAGTAGAAGTGCGAGTCGGCCGGCGCGCTCTTCACCACCTGCGCGAGATCGAGGAACCCGCCCGCCTCGTCGTCGAAGTGGGCGACGACAGTGCCTCCGGCACCGTGAAGGGCCGTGAGGTCGGCCAGGAGCGCCGCCGAAGACCTGTTGCGCGCGGCGAGGTGGAAGGTCCAGCTCGCGCCGATCTTCGTGAGGCGCCGCGCCATGCACAGGAGCGGCGTAACCCCGATCCCCCCGCCGATCAGGACGGTGTGCTCCGCCGTCTCGTCGAGGCGGAAATTGTTCTTTGGACGGGAGATGGCAACCAGGTCGCCCACGCGGAGCCTATCGTGCACAAAGGCCGATCCACCACGGCTGTCGGGGGCGCGATGAACGGCGATGGCATAGCGCGCGCCATCGGGCAACGCGTGCAGGGAATAGCTCCGCCGCAGCGTTCCGCCGAGCTCCAGGTCGATGTGCGCGCCCGGCCCATAATCGGGGAAACGCTCCCCCGGCTCCGCAGGGACCAACTCCAGCGACAGCACGGTGGGGCTCTCATAGCGCATCTGGCTGACGCGCGCTTTCAGGTCCAAAGTCATGTGCGAATTCCGCCACTTGCGAAGAGATCGAAGGTCCGCGGCATCGCGGTCAGTCGAGCAATCCGCATGCGCGGAAGGCGTCGATATCCTCCCGCGTGAAGCCGAGTATCCCGGTCAGCACGTCCTCGGTGTGCTCGCCGAGCAGGGGCGAGGCGCTGCGCAGCTCCGACGGAGTGCGCGAGAAGCGGTAGGCGGGCCCGTTATACTTGAGCGTCCCCATCTCGGCGTGGTGCAGGGGCCAGAAATGCTTGCGCTGGGCGAGCACCTCGTCTTCCAGCAGGTCGCAGCTCTTCAGGGCGACGCCCGCCGGCACGCCGGCCTGCCGCAGCCGCGCCATCAGCTCGAACGCATCCCAGCCGGCAGTGCGCTTCGCCATCTCGGCGTCGAGGGCGCAGAATGCCCCGTCCGGTCCCACCGGGCCGTAGGTGTGCCGGACCGCTTCAAGCGCGGCGCGATCACCCAGAACCTCGCACAGCGCGTCCCACTGGGCCGTTGTCCCGGCCTCGATGACGATCCAGCGCTCATCGCCCCGGCAGGGATAGACCCCGTGGACGATGACCCCCTCCTTGTAGTTGCCGCTGCGGCTCGGCTCCCGCCCGCTGATCTGCTGGTAAAGCAATTCCGGCTGGAGCAGCTTCACCGTGGTTTCGATCTGCGACAGCTCGATCTGCTGGCCCTCGCCCGTCTTCTCGCGATGGATGAGGGCCGCGGCGAGGGCGGCCATTCCGGCCCGCGGCGACACCGAGTCCGAATAGGCGCCCTTCGGCATGGCCGGATCCCGGTCAGGCCAGCCGGTCATGGTGTGGATGCCCGCCAGCGCCTGCCCCTGCGCGCCATAGCCCGGATGCCGGGCCCAAGGGCCGTCCGCGCCGTAGAGCGAGGAGCTCAGAGCGATGACACCCGGGTTCAGCTTGCGCAGGCTCTCGTAGTCGAAGCCCCATTGAGCCATGACGCCCGGGCGGAAGCTGTCCGCCACCACGTCCGCCCATTCCACGAGCCGGTGGATAATTTCCGCCCGCCGCTCGTGGCCGAGATTGACCGCGATGCTGAGCTTCGAACTGTGGAAATCGGCGAAGAAGCCGCTGCGGTTGATCCCCGGCCTGTCGCCGGTGAACGGGCCGCCGAGGCGAATGCTGTCCGGATGCTGGAAGCTCTCCACCTTGATCACCGTCGCACCATTGTCGGACAGTTGCTTGGTGATGATCGGCCCGGCCGCCGCCCAGGTGAAATCGGCCACCTTCAGGCCGTCGAAGATTCCCTTGCCCATCCTCAGTCCACCTTCTCGTGCAAGGCCTCGACGGCGAGCTGCGTCCGCGTATCCCCGCCCGCCAGCGGCGGTGGCGACAGGGGCGACAGCGGCGTGCGCGACAGACGAACCCAGCGCGCGGGATATTCGAGGGAAAGGCCGCTTTGCGGATCGTCGCAGCGCTCGAACAGGCCGCGGGCGCGGAACTGCGCATTTCCCAGGATCTCGCCGACCGAGGAGATCGGCGCGAGCAGAATGCGGCTGGCCACGGCCCGCGTCATCAGCTCCTCCTTGGTCTTGCTGGAGATGAAGCGGCTGATGACCTCGGTGACCGCGTCGTAGTTCGCCTGCGAGATCTCGAATTGCCCGTCGCCATTCCAGTCGAAGGCGGTGAGGATCGGATCTCCCGCGCCCTCGGCCGTCATCCACGCGAGCAGCGCCTGGTAGGATTTCTCCCGCGCCGCGCCGCCGCCACCCCCGACCGGGCCAAAGAAGATGTGCCCGTCCCGGCAGGGCCAGACACAGCGGGTGTAGAAGCGGTTGGCGCGCTCCCTGCGGATGGCGCCGCCACGCATCTCGATCAGCTCGAGGATCTGCCAGGCCATGGTGGTGTTCAGCAGGGTCCAGACCACGCATTCCTGGATCGAGATATCCACGCGCTGGCCCTCGCCGGTGCGCAGCGCGTGGTAGTAGGCCATCAGGGCCGCGGCGGCGGCTTCCGCTCCACCCTGCAGCACCCCGACCGGAAGTCCGATGCGCACCGGTGGCCTGTCGATGTCGCCATTGAGGAACAGGTGTCCGCCCAGGGCCTGGAGCACGCTGTCGGTGGCCGGGAAGTCCTCGTAGGGACCGCCGCGGCCGAACGGGAGGATCTCGGTCCAGATCACCTGGGGGTTCGCCTTCTCGGCGAGCGGGGCAAGGATATCGCAGGCCGAGATCGGCAGCCGCTCGAAATCGCTGACGATGATGTCGGCGGAGGCGGCGAGACGCGCGAACTGTTCCAGTCCCTCGGGACTGTCGAGATCGACGCAGACGCTCTTCTTGCCGGTGTTGAAGGCGAGCCAGGCGCAGCTGACCTGTCCACCGCCGGGGAGCTCGGCGAGCGGCGCCAGGCCACGCGCCGCCTCCCCGCCCGGCGGCTCGATCTTGATGACCTCGGCACCCAGGTCGGCGAGCACGCTCCCCGCCACGGCGGCGGCAAGGTGCGCGATTTCAAGCACCCGCACGCCGTTCAAGGCCCCGTTCTGTAATGGCTGGGAGCTCATAGGGCGTATCCGAAGTCCTTGCCGAGCTCCGCCTTCATGTGAGCGGCGCCCACATCGCTCCAGACGGCTTCCTTTGCGAGCGTCAGCGAAACCGCCCGCACCATGTAGAGGTCCGGGTCCGCGAGACGCTCGGGCCTCGTCCCCTGGTCGCGCAATGCAGATGCGTGCTCCAGCAGCACGCGGCGGGTCATGGCGATGCCGGTGTCGCTGGTGCACAGGTTCTCTTTGGTGCGGTCGTAGATCGCCTGCTCGCCGGACTGGCAGGCGCCATCCTGCACCCACAGGCCCGGAAGCCCCGAGAAATAGGTCGCGCGCTGCGAGGCGTAGTTGAACTGGTAGGAATTGTCGCGATTGTACTTGGTCCAGTAGTGCGAATAGGGTGTCGTCACCGGCAGCTGGACATAGGCCTCGCGGCTGGCATGCCCGGTCTCGCGCCCCTCGTGTCCGTTCACGAACAAGGCGCGGGTGCGCTCGTACATGGGCATGTGGGGAACGTAGGAGAACATGATGCAGAGCGTGTGCTCGTCGTCGATGGGCACCCAGGCATGTCCGCTCAGCTCCGAATATTTGGCCTGTGGTGGCACCATGGAATAGAACGGCATCACGAACTGGTTGACGCGCCAGTATAGGTTCTCCTCGTCCAGCACACGGCGCGAGGCGATGCTCATGCCGAAGTCCTGGCGGATGCATTCGAAGGTCGGGCGCAGGTCGCGCTTGGCGATCCACTGGTTGATGGAGCCGCCGTCGTCGATGCGCCCGTGCAGGATCGGCGCATGCGCCGAATCGATCTCACCCTCGAGCGCCTGCAGCCAGTTGCATTCCTGCACGCGCATGGAGATGACCACATTGTCCTGCGGCACCAGGTTCCATTCGAGGTTCGGAAGCGGCGGCCGCGCAGCCTCGTCGTCGGGACCCATATAGGTCCAGAGCATTCCGTTGCGCTCCGCAACCGGATAGGCCTTGATCTTGACCCGCTCCTTCAGGCGGCTGCGGACCGGCTCCGCCGGCATGTCCTCCACCGTCCCGTCGGCGGAGAATTTCCAGCCGTGGTAGACGCAGCGTAGGCCGCAATCCTCGTTGCGCGCGAACACCATGGGCGCGCCGCGGTGCGGGCACTGGTGGTCGACGAGCCCGACCTTGCCGTCCGTGCCGCGAAAGGCGACCAGATCTTCGCCCAGCAGGCGCACGCGCTGCGGCTGGCCGTCCGCATCGAGGTCCCGGGAGGGCATGAAGGGGATCCAGTAGAGCCGCATGAGACTGCCCATGGGCGTTCCGGGGCCGACCCGGACGAGGGTTTCGTTGTCGTCGTGTGAAAGCATCGGAGCCTCCCTTCATTCAGTTTCCCGGGCGTTGCCGGGACGGTTTCACTGACCTTCCGCGAGGCGGTCGGCATCAACGTCGAGGATGGGACCCACGAGGTCCCAGACGCCGAGGGCGCGGGCCTGCCATTCGGGATCGGTGTTCATCAGCGGCGGCCTTGGCACGGGCGGCTTTTCACCCGCCTTCAGGAGCCGGACGATCTCCTTGACGCGAAAGACTTCGAGCTCGCGCAGCCCGCTCTCCACGTCCTGGGTCTCGACGTGAAAGGCGGACAGTTCCGGATAGCCGAGGCGCCGGGTCCATTCCCCGTCCGCCCGCTCCACGGGGGCCGCCTCGATCACATACGGAATGGCCAGATAGTCGCGGACTTTCACCCCGGTCGCCCTCCCTGGAAACGCGGTTCGGAGCAGAGCATGACGAAGGAGGAGCCGTCGTACGGTCCGTTCTGCACGAGGCAGGTTTCGGCGGTGCGGAGCTGGCGCGCGCCGGCCTTGCCCGCGACCTGCAGGTAGGCCTCGCGCAGGTGGCCGATGCCGTGCAGCCGTCCTTCGCCGAGGCTGCCGCCGAAGGTGTTCAGCGGGAGCCGCCCATCCCTGTCGGCATGTCCGTCGCGAATGAATTTCCAAGCCGGACCGGACGTGCAGAAGCCGAACCCGTCCAGCCATTCGTAGACCATCGAGGAAAAGCCGTCATAGAGCTGGCAGCAGGTGACGTCGGCAACACCGAGGCCGGACGACGTGAACACCGCCTCCGGATTCTGGAAGCCGCTCCAGCCGGCGACGTAGGCCGGCGATGCCGTGTCCGGGAGGTCCTCCCTGCGGCACATCACGAAGGCCGCCGCGCCGCAGACCGGCATGTCGCAATCATAGAGGCCGTGCGGGGTCGCGATCGGTGCTCCGGCGAGATAATCGTCCAGCGAGAGGAACTTTCCGGCCCAGACCGCATGGGGGTTCAGCACCGCGTGGCGCCGCGCGAGGGCGACCACGGCATAAAGGTCCTCCCGTGTTGCACCGGTCTCGGCCATGTATCTGCGCGCCCGGGCGGCGAACCGCGCCCCGGCGGTGGAGTAGCCGTATGGCTTGACAAACTGGTCGTCGCCATAGGCCACCGGAGCTGAGGAGGTGGCGTAGCTCGGCCCCTCCAGGTTGAACAGCGCGCGCACGCCCAGCACATAGCGGCAACTGCCGGCGAGCAGCGCCTGTGCGCCCATGGCCGCCATGTCGGTGGCGTAGCCGCGGTACAGGTCCGCCCAGAAGGTGAGGCCGGACAGCCCGAAGGCACGCACGATGGTCTTGCAGGAGATTTCGTCGGCGCCCTCGGCGTGAACCGCGCCCGCATGGGTCGCCCAGGGCGCGCCCACATAGCCGTCTATGTCCTCGCGGGTCAGCCCGGCGTCGGTCAGCGCCTCCAAGATCGCGTCCACCGCCAGCGAGGTGATGCTCCTCTGAGAGCGCCGCACGATCTGCGAACTGCCAAACCCGGCGATGGCGATCGCGCCTCTAGCGGTCATGGCCCGCCCGCTCGCCCGCAAGGGATGCATCAGAGGTGCCGGACGTCTCCGGAAGCAGTCGGGCGACCGGGTAGGTCCAGCCGTTGGCATCCGCGGCGAAGCCGATCACGATCGGGGCGCCGGGCACGAGACTCTCCGTTCCGTTCGCCTCCATCAGCATTGCCAGCGCCAGCGATCGGCTTTCGCCGGGTTCGATCTCGGCGACCAGGACGGGCTTGGGGGAGCCGGAATAGGGGGCGACGTGCAACTCGGTCCACGAGCGCAGATAGCCCCGGCCGGAGCAGTCCTTCCACGCCACGCGGCTCGACAGACAATGCGGACACCGCGCGGCGGGAGGAAAGAAGGTGGTCCCGCAGAGCCCGCAGTGCGGCAAGCAGAGCACGCCGCGCGCGGTGCCGTCCCAGAACGGAGCGGTTTCAGCGGTGACCCCCGGCTCGGGACGCGCAGACGCAGCCATTGAAATTCGTTCTCCTCCCGACCTCGGATTAAAATGGACTGACCATTGAATTATTGTCAACGGGAAATCGGGAGACACCAGTGACGTCCGGATCGACGACGCGCCCGCCGCCGGAAGGCGGGGCCGGGCGCGTCGAGGCGCGGCGAACAGTCACGGCGCCTTAAGCTGCGCGCTCAGGTCGGGTCGGAAAGCCGAGGGCGGGGCGCCGGGTCAGTCCGGGGCGCGGGCCTCGAACCGGGACACCAGGTAGCGGTGCAGCCGGTTCATGTGCTCGACCATTTCCCGCGTCGCCGCCTTCGCGTCGCGGTCTCGCAGATGCGCAAGGAATTTCTCCCGCGAGGCGGCGACATCCCAGGTCCGGTCGGGCCCGATCTGCTGGATGTAATAGCTCAGCGGCTCGGTGAAGGCGCTCATCATGGTCCGCATCGCCGTGTTGCGGGTCGCCGCCGCGAGAAGGCCGTAGAACTCCACGTTCAGCGCGGTCCGCTCATCCGGATCGAGCGAGGCATCGACGGTCCGCGTGCGCGCGATATTCGCCTCCAGCGCAGCGAAGTCCGCCTCCGTCGCCCGCAGGCAGGCGAGGCGGATGATTTCCGCCTGCAGGCAGACCCTGGCTTCGGTGAAGTCTTCCAGCGATATGCCGCCGAGGAGAAGCAGGTCCTCCATGGTGCGCGCGATCGGCGCCGGATTGCCGGTCTGAACCACCGCTCCGCCATTGGAACCCTTGAGAAGCTGGACCACGCCGCCGATTTCGAGGGTCCGCAAGGCTTCCCGCACCGTCGCCCGGCTGACGCAGAACTGCTGCGCCAATTCCCGCTCGGCCGGCAGCCTGTCCCCCGCCGAAAGCGCACCCGCCTGAATTTCCTTGCGGATCTGAATGCATATCTCTTCGAATGCGCGCTTCGTCCGGATGGGGGTGAACGCCGCCCTGGAGGTGGAGAGATTGCTCATCTTGATCGGCCCGGCCAGTGCGGGAGCGGAATTGAATGGTCTATTTATTAGTTCATTGTAGCGCGAGCCGCCCACCGGCGCCAGACGTCGCGCGGGTGGCGGACGGCGCCGGGCGGGCGTTGGGAGACGTGCCGCCCGCATGAGCTCCGGGAGGCCGAGCATTGACTTCCGGCACCACCGGGCAACCTGTGTAGAGATCGAAATCGCCAGGAGGTGTTACGTGTCGGCGAAGAGTAGCGCGCCTGTCGAGATCGACTTCGACAAGATCCAGACCCACCGGACCTTCGAGGTCGTCTGCGAGAAGGTCCGCGAGAAGCTCGCCAGCGGACACCTCAAGCCCGGCGACAAGCTGCCCGCCGAGCGCAAGATGGCCGAGCAGCTCGGTGTCAGCCGGTCGGCGGTGCGCGAGGCCCTGCGCAGCCTGGAGATCGTCGGCCTGCTGCGGCTGCAGAAGGGCGTGAAGGGCGGCGCCTTCATCGTGGCCGCGACATCCGAGAACCTCACCCAGGTGCTGCGGGATCTCGTCTGCCTCGACGCCATCTCGCTGCAGGACCTCTCCGAGGCGCGGGCGCTCCTGCTCGACATGGTGGTCCGGCTTGCGGCGGAGCGGGCGACGCCGGAGGATATCGCGGCGCTGGAGGCGAACATTGAGCGCACCCGCCAGGTGATCGCCGCCGGGCGGGGCGAAGAGCGGCTGAAATGTGCCTTCGAATTCTATCACCAGCTCGCCGCCAGCACGCAGAACCGCGCCGTCGTCTATCTGGTGGATTCCCAGACCTCGGTGGTGCAGGCCTACATGCACCTGCGGACATGGAACATGCCCGCCGACGAGCTGCTGCGCTCCCGCGACCGCCTGATCAGGCACATCAGGGATGGAAACGCGGACCTCGCGGCCCGGGAGCTGCGGCGACACCTTCAGAAGGTCAGCCATCTGCTGTGGACACAGGCCGCCAACGGCTGAAGTTGCGGCTCAACCGAACGCGCCGCCCGCGCGGGCCGCGGCCACCTGCTCCCGGTCGAGGCCGAGAAGGTCGCGCAGCACCGTGTCGCGATGTTCGTCCAGTTCCGCCACCCGGCCTCGCACATGAGCCTCCATCGCCGAGAATTTGAACGGCGGATTGGTGACCATAAAGGGGCCGGAGGCATCATGAACGGTTTCGAACCGCCCGGCGGCGACGCTTCCGGGATCGTCCATTACCTCGCGCAAGGTGCGATAGCGCGCGCAGGGGACGCCAGCGGCGGTCAGGGCCGCCTCCACCTCCGCGGCTGGGCGTACGCGGGTCCAGTCCTCGATGCGGCCCATGAAGGCGGCCCAGTTGGCCTCCCGCTCGGCCACCGTCCGGTATCCTTCGGTGCTGCCCCAGGCGGGATGGCCCAGCACCGCCAACAAGGCGAGGTAGTTCTTCTGACTCGTGGGCGCGATCACGATGAAGCCATCGCTGGCGCGCAGGGGCCCATAGGTGTGGCGGGGGCGGCCGACGGGAAACTGCGCATCCTGGCATTCGTACATGAGCAAGGACAGGATGCTGTCCAGCAGGGCGACGTCGACCTTCTGGCCCTGCCCGGTGCGCGCGCGCTCCAGCAGCGCGGTCTGGATCGCGCCGAAGGCATAGGCTCCCGCCAACACGTCGGCGATGAAGATGGCCGTGTTGGGCGGGCGTTCGGCCGCAGGCTGATGGTTCATGAAGGCGAGGTCGAAGCCGCTGGTCGCATGCACGATCGGGGCGTAGGCCGCCTTGCCGCTGTCGGCATTTCCGTGGCCGAAGCCGGAGATCGAGCAATAGACCAGCCGCGGATTTTGCTCGGCGAGGCGCGAATAGCCGAGGCCGAGCTTGTCCATGACGCCGGGACGGAAATTTTCCACAATCACGTCGCAGCGCAGCGCCAGTTCGCGTGCGATCTCGACGCCCGGGGCAGCCTTCAGGTCGAGGACGATGCTCTGCTTGCCGCAGTTCAGGTGGCCGTAATAGGCGCTCCGCCCGTCCCGCAGGGGCGGGCGGACGCGGATGCTGTCGCCGCCCGGCGCTTCGACCTTGATGACCGATGCGCCGATGTCGGCGAGAAGGCGGGTGCAATAGGGGCCGGCCATGACCGCCGTGAAATCCAGCACCCTCACCGGCCCGCTCCCCTGCCCCGCAGACGGCGAAATCCACCCGCCCTCCATGACCGCACCCCCTCTGATTTAATGGTCATACCATTTGAAATGACTATCTCATCAGCGCCTTGCACTGTCCACTGTCCGGGACGAGCAGCGGCATGACGCCGGGATTGTCATTGACATATAATGGTAGGACCATTTAGCGTCCGCCTCGCTCAAGAACGGGAGGCAGCCATGTACGCGCCATTCGATGAATCCGAAGAGATGTCGATGTTCCGTGACACCGTTCGCCGGTTCGCCGAGAACGAGGTGGCACCGGTGGCCGACAAGATCGACAGGGAAGATAAGATTCCTGAAACGCTCGTCGCGCGCATGGGTGAGCTGGGCCTCTTGCAGATCGCGGTGCCCGAGGAATTCGGCGGCCCCGGCGGCAACATCGAAATGACCTGCATCGCCAAGGAGGAAGTGGCGCGCCATTCGGCGGCCGCATCCCATTATGTGGGCGCCACCTCCATCGCCATGGCGCTGCCCATCGCCGCATTCGGCACCCCGGCGCAGAAGGCGCGATACCTGCCGGAAGTCGCCACCGGAAAGGTCGTCTCGGCCATCGCCCTCACCGAACCGCAGACCGGGTCCGACGTGTCGGGGATCAAGACCACCGCCCGACGCGACGGCGACGATTACATCATCAGGGGTCAGAAGATCTACATCACCAAGGCCGCGAAGGCGAACTACATCCTGACCTTCGCCCGCACCAGCAAGGACCCCTACAAGGGGATCAGCAGCTTCATCGTGCCGACCACCACGCCCGGCATCGAGATCGCCAAGGGCGCGGAAAAGCTCGGCTTGCGCGGCATCGACAACAACACGGTCTTCTACGACGACGTGCGCGTGCCGGCGGAGAACATGCTCGGCGAGGAGGGGCGCGGCTTTCTCAACGCCATGACCGTGCTCAATTTCAACCGGCCGACGGTGGGCGCCGCGGCGGTCGGCGTCGCTCAGGGCGCGCTCGATGCCGCCATCGCCTATGCCAAGGAGCGCATTCAGTTCGGTCGTCCCATCGCCGATTTCCAGGCGATCCAGCACCTCTTGGCAGAGATGGCTCTGCAGATCCAGGCGGCGCGCGGGCTCGTGCGCGATGCGGCGCGTGTCTCGGACGCCAGGGGCGACATGAAGAAGATCGCCACCATGTCGTCCATGGCCAAGACGTTCGCGTCCGACGTCTGCATGAAGGTTACCATCGATGCCGTTCAGGTGTTCGGCGGCGCCGGATTCTTCAGGGATCATCCCGTCGAGCGCATGATGCGGGATGCGAAAATCTTCCAGATTTACGAAGGCACCAACCAGATCCAGCGCAACATCATCGCGAAGAACATCCTCGCCTGATGCCCGTGGATGTCGATGCGCTCCGCCCGTTCCGGGTCGGCGGCGCATCGCGGTGGTCGAACCGTGTCGCCGCGCGCGCCATGGGCTCCGGATGACGACGAGGGGGAGGCAGATCCCGTGGGACCGCTGGATGGCTTGAAGGTGGTGGAATTTGCGGGCCTCGGCCCGGCGCCGTTCGCCGCGATGATGTTGTCGGACATGGGAGCGGAGGTGACCCGCATCACCCGCGCCGGCGACGCCGGCCCGCATACCGGCCACGACACCTTCCTCGACCGCGGCCGGCAGACGCTCGCCCTCGATCTTGGAACCGCCGGGGGCCTGGAGCGCGCACGCGCGCAGATCCGGCGCAGCGACATCCTGATCGAGGGGTTCCGTCCCGGCGTCATGGAGAAACTGGGCCTCGGCCCGGAAGCGGCGCTGGCGCAGACCCCGCGGCTCGTCTATGGGCGGATGACCGGCTACGGCCGGCAGGGGCCCCTGGCGCAGAAGGCGGGTCACGACATCAACTTTCTGGCCATCTCCGGCATCCTCGGCCTTCTCGGTCCCCGGGATGCGCCGCCGCTGCCGCCGCTCAACCTCATCGCGGACTTCGGCGGAGGGGGCATGTACCTCGCCTTCGGCCTGATCTGCGCCGCGTTCGAGGCCACCCGCAGCGGGAAGGGACAAGTCGTGGACGCCGCCATGATTCACGGCGTCACCAATCTTGCGAGCTTCGTCCATGCGCAGATGGCACGGGGCCGGTGGGTCGCCGGGCGGGAGAGGAATTTCCTCGACGGTGGCGCGCCCTTCTACCGGACCTATGAGACGAAGGACGGCCGATATGTCGCCATCGGACCGGTCGAGCCGAAGTTCTTCGCCGTTCTGCTCACCGTCCTGGGCCTCGACGACAACTATCGTACCGTCCAGTTCGACAGGAGCCAGTGGCCGCGGATGCACCACGACTTCGCCACCGTGTTCAAGACCCGGACCCGCGACGAATGGGACGCGGCGTTCGCGGATGCGGATGCCTGCTACAGCCCCGTCCTGAGCCTCGATGAGGCCATCGCCCATCCGCAGATGCGCGGCACCACCCGTGTCGAGAAGGGCGTCGTCCAGCCCACGGCGGCGCCGTGCTTCAGCCGCACGCCGCCGCGGCTGGCGCCGGAATAGTCCGCGGCGGTCCGGCGCCCGCGGCAAGCATCAGCTTCCGCCGATGGGTGGCCGGCAGCCGGGGGCACGGCAGGTCTCCACCACCCGGCCGGGCCCGGAGCCCCGGAACATGGGCCGCGATGGCCGGCACCGCGTGGCGGCCCTCCAACGCGGCAGGAAGGCCACGGGCATCTCCTCAGGTGGTGAGGCCGCCGGCTTCCCGACGGGAACCGGACACTACTCCGCTCGAAGCTCTAGGATGCCGGAGCGGTCGGGCGGCGCGCCGGGGCCTTTCGCGCGCGCGGCCGCGGCGGTTCCGCATGGCGCGCCTTCTGCGCCTGAAGCAGATGGGCGGTAAGGCTCACCAGATAGCTGTGCATGGTGGCACAGGCGCCGTCTGCATCCCGCTTCTGGATCTGCTCGATGAGGCGCTTGCGCGAGGGAATGATCGAATCGAGGGCCGGCGGGCCGGCGGCGACGACGAAACCGCGGATCACCGCCGCCATCGCCTCAAGGATCGCCGAGAGCACCGGATTGCCGGTGGCGTTGGCGAGCAGCGTGCTGAACTCGACCGCCTTGAGGGTACGCTCCTCGTACATCCCGGCCTTGGTCATCTCGATGGTTTCCGCGACGTTGCGCTTCAGCGCCGCGATATCGGCGGGCGTGGCGCGCTCGCACGCCGTCCGCACGACCACATCCATGATGAGGAGGCGCGCCTCCAGCAGGGTTTCCAGCGACGCGCGGCCGAAATCCAGCATGTCCTGGAAGGTGCGCGTGACCTGCGCGACGCCTGCTTCGGTGACGAATGCGCCCCCCTTGCTGCCCTTCTTCAAATCCACGATGCCGGCGATCTCGAGGCTACGCAGGGCTTCGCGCACCGCGGTGCGGCTCACCGCGAACAGCTCCGAAAGGTCCCGCTCCGGCGGCAGGCGATCACCGGCCTTCAGCTCTCCACTCACCAGCTTCTGGCGGATGGAATCGCAGATCTCCTCGAAGATCCGCCGCGTCTTGATCGGCTTGAAGCCGGATGCCGAAGGCCGCGGCGCGGCGCGCTCCACCGCCCTCGCCTTCTCGCTTGCCGCCGAAGCCGACGATGTTCGCCGCTTGGCCGCAGTCGGACCTTCCGTCCGGGGCCGCTCCACCATCGCCACTCCCTCCGACCTGGGCCGACTCAGCCTGCAAAAACCACGGGGACACTACCACCGCCGTCCCCGGCAAGGGTAACATGCCGGCCCGACGCGGGGTCATACCGAGATATGGAATCCACCGTCCACCGCAAGGTGCTGACCGGTGATATAGGACGCCGCGCCGGAAAGCAGGAAGCAGATCGGCTGCACCACGTCCTCGGGCTGCGCCCAATAGCCCATGGGAATGCGTGCCAGGATGCCGTCGCGGAATTTGTCGCCGCGGATGGTCTGCGTCATCGGGGTCTCGACCACCCCGAAGCATACGGAATTGGCGCGGATCCCGAACTTTGCCCACTCCTTCGCGGCCGTCATGGTCATGCCCAGCAGACCGCTCTTGGCCGCCGCATAGTTGATCTGCCCGATGGCGCCCGCGCGCCCGGCATCGGAGGAGATGTTGACGATGGCGCCGGCGTGCGGCTCCCCGGCCTTGGCCCGTTCCAGCATGGTGCGCCCCACCGCCTGGGTCCACAGGAACGATCCCGTCAGATGAACCCGCAGCACGTCGTCCCATTGCGCGGAGGTCATCTTCTCGATCATCGCCGGCCGCGTGATACCCGCATTGTTGACGAGGCCGTGGATGGCGCCGAACCGCTCGCAGATGCGTGCCACCGCGCGCTCGACAAAAGCCGGGTCGCAGATGTCGCCTTGCAGCGTCACCAGGTTGTCGCCGGGTTCGTAGGTCGCCAGCGCGTCGCCATTGAGATCGATGGCCGCGGCATTGGCGCCGAGCACCCGGGCAAGTTCCACGGTGGCCCGGCCGATGCCCTGCCCGGCCCCGGTGACGACGACGGTGCGCCCCTCAAGCGAGACGATGTTCTTCATGGATCGAATCCTCCGGGATCTTATTGGCCGCCACCGGCTGGGGCAGAGGTGAACATGGGGGTGAACATGGGGGCGAGCGTGCCGTCGGCACCCGGGCGGATCACCAGCCGCACGGGTGTGTCGACGGCGAGCGCGAGCGGGTCACAGTCAACGATGGAAGTCATCATCCGCGGCCCTTCCGCGAGGGTGACATAGGCCAGCGCCGAGGCGGCGCCGGCGGCGCGCAGGATGCTCACGGCATAAATGGCCCCGCGGCCGGACGCCTCACGCCACTCGGTGCGGTCGGAGAAGCAGAACGGGCAGAGCGCCCGGGGATAGAAATGGCTCTCGCCACAAGCGGCACAGACCTTGATGAGCAGGCGGCCCTCGCGGAGCGCGGCGGCATAGGGCGCGGTTTCCGGATTGACAGGGGCCGGAACTGGCTGGGACATGATCACTCCCGCTCCATGATGAGGGTTGCGCTGCCATGGCGGGTCGCCAGCGAGCCGCCTGTGCCGTGGGCCAGCGCCAGGTCGCAGTTGGCAACCTGGACGGCCGGATGAGCCTCGCCCCGCAACTGCCGAACGGCCTCGATGACCTTGGTCATGCCTCCGCGGTTGCCGGGATGGTTGTTGCAGAGCCCGCCGCCATCCGTATTGAAGGGCAGGCGGCCGACGCCGGAAATGAGATTGCCGTCCGCCACGAACCGGCCACCCTCGCCCTTGGCGCAGAAGCCCAGGTCTTCCAGCGTGACCAGGACCGTGATGGTGAAGCTGTCATAGATGGAGGCATACTTGATGTCGGCCGGGCTCACTCCGGCTTCCGCGAAGGCGGCCGGCCCCGACCAGGCGGCCGCCGAATAGCTGAGATCGACGTGTCCACCGGCGGCGTGCTTGATGGCTTCGCCCGCCCCCCGGACCTTCACGAGGGGCCGATGGAGGGTTCGCGCGATCTCGGGACTCACGACCACGATTGCGCCGCCGCCGTCGCTGATGACGCAGCAGTCGAGGCGATGCAGCGGATCGGCCACCATCGGCGAGCTGAGGACATCGGCGACGGTGACGACGTTTCGCAGCATGGCGTTCGGGTTGTGCTGGGCGTGGTGGGAAGCGGCCACCTTGATCCAGGCCAGTTGCTCGGAGGTGGTGCCGAACTCGTGCATGTGGCGGTTGGCGACGAGGCCGTACATGCTGGCGACCATCGGCCCGTACGGCGCCTCGAAGGCGACATCAGGCGCGGCCGAGGGCGGCAGTTTCGCGCTGGTCATGCCGGACGCCCGCGGCCGGCCGGCAAGCGTGATCAATGCGACGCTGCACTTGCCCGCCGCGATCGCCTCTGCGGCGTGCCCCACCGCGAGGACGTAGGCGGATCCGCCGGTGTCGGTGGAATCCACGTGTCGCGGCTTCAGGTTGAGGTATTCCACCATGCTGAGCGGACCGAGGCCGGGCGCGTCACCAGCGCAGAAATAGCCATCCACATCGTCCTTGGTCAGCCCGGCATCCACCAGCGCACCCCGCGCCACCTCGGCGTGGATCTGCGCCAGGGAGAGGCCGTCCGCCTTACGCGTCGGGTGCTCATAGATCCCGGCGATATAGGCTTGTCCCGCGATGCCCACCGTTCACCTCGCCGCCGTATTGCATTAATGGTCAGTCCATTCTAACATTGCCATGCATTTGTCAAGACGGCGTCATCGACCGTCGGTCAATCGGGGAAACGAAGGATGGCAGGCGAAAGAGCGCCCATTATCGCGGGCGACCGGACACGCTTCCGGGATGATCTTCTGGCCCGCGCACGACGCGCGGCGTCCGCCCTCGCCGCTGCGGGCGTGGGCGAGGGGGACACGGTCGCCGTGCTGCTGCGCAACGACTTTCCCTTCCTGGAGGCCACCCACGCGGCGAATGCCGTCGGCGCCTATACGGTGCCACTGAATTGGCATGCCAGGCCCGACGAGATCGCCTATATCCTGCGCGACTGCACGCCTCGCATCCTTGTCGTCCATTCCGACCTCTTGGCGCCGATCCGGCACGTGGTTCCCGCAGGCACGCTGGTCCTGGCGGTGCCCACCCCCGCCGACCTCGCCCGCGATTTTGCCATCGCTCCGGCCCTTGCATCCCCGCACTCCGGGGACCTCATCTGGGACGAGTGGCTCGCCGCATTCCCCGAGAGCACCCTGCCGGCGAGCCCGCCGCGGGCGAGCTTCATCTACACGTCGGGCACCACGGGGCACCCTAAGGGGGTGCGGCGCCAGCCGTCCGATCCCGATCGCGCCGTGGCGATGAAGGAGCTGTTCCGCCTCGTCTACGGAGTCCGGGAGGGGATCCGAGGGTTCGTCGGCGGGCCGCTCTATCACGCTTCGCCCAACGCCTTCGCCCGTCAGTGCCTGACTATGGCCGACCTGCTGGTGTTGTCATCGCGGTTCGATGCCGAGGGCCTGCTCGCGGCGATCGAGCGCCACCGACTGACGACCCTGGTCATGGTGCCCACCATGTTCGTGAAGCTGCTCAAGCTCCCGGAGGCGGTCCGCCGGCGCTATGACGTGTCGTCGCTCGAATGGGTCGCCCATACCGGCGCGCCATGCCCGCCCGAGGTCAAGCGGGCGATGATCGCCTGGTGGGGCCCGGTCCTGGTGGAGACCTATGGCGGCACGGAAACCGGCGTCGTCACCGTGTGCACCTCCGCCGACTGGCTGGCGCGCCCCGGCACCGTGGGCCGCGCGGTGCCGGGCGCCACGATCCGGATCCTGAACGATCAGGGCCGCGCCCTGCCGTCCGGTGCCAGCGGGGAGATCTTCGCTCGGTCCTCGGCCTATGCGGACTTCACCTATCACCGTCGCGACGACGATCGCCGCGCGGTGGAAGCGGACGGCCTCATCACCTGTGGAGACGTCGGCTATCTCGACGCCGACGGCTATCTGTTCATCAACGACCGCAAGCGGGACATGATCATCTCGGGCGGCGTGAACATCTATCCGGCGGAGATCGAGGCCGTCCTGCATGGCTGCCCCGGCCTCAGGGACTGCGCCGTATTCGGCATCCCCGACGAGGAGTTCGGCGAGCAGGTCTACGCCGCCATCGAATGCGAACCCGACGCGCGGCTGACAGCCGACGAGGTCAGGGCCTTCGTGGCGGAGAGTCTCGCGAGTTTCAAGGTTCCCCGCACCGTCGAATTCTATCCCGCCCTGCCACGCGAGGAGAGCGGCAAGATCTTCAAGCGCCGCCTGCGCGATCCGTTCTGGGCGGGACGGGCTGCGGCCGTCTGAGCCCGCCGTCGAATCCAACAGGAGTCCCGACGTGCCGCTTGCCTATGACCACCTGATGTCGATCACCCTGCGCGACAGACCCTTCAGCTATTGCGAACGCGACACCATGCTGTACGGCCTCAGCATCGGCATGGGGCGCGATCCCCTCGACAAAGCCGAGCTGCCCTTCGTCTATGAGGGCGCCAGCTTGCGCGCGGTGCCCACCATGGCGGTGGTGCTCGCCTCCACCGGCATCATCCGGCAGACCGGGGTCGATTTCTCCAGGGTGCTGCACGGCGAGCAGCGGCTGACCCTCCACCGCCCGCTCCCGGCGTCCGGAGCCATCCTCGCCGATTCACGCGTCGTGGAGGCCTACGACAAGGGGCCGGAGCGTGGTGCTGTCCTGCTGCTGGAGACGCGTGCGCGCGACGCCGGAGACGGCGCCGACCTCTTCACCTTCGTCATGACCATCATGGCCCGGGGCGACGGCGGCTTTGGCGGGGCGAGCGGCGCCGGGCCCGATCCCCACCCCGTGCCCGATCGCGCGCCCGATCACGCCGTCGCGCTGGCGACGCGGCCCGACGCGGCCCTGCTCTACCGACTGAACGGCGACCGCAACCCGCTGCACGCGGACCCCGACATCGCCCGGCGCGCCGGCTTCGACCGGCCGGTGCTCCACGGCCTGTGCACCTATGGCATCGCCTGCCGGGCGGTGCTGAAGGCCGTGGCCGGCCATGACCCCGCCGCCATCCGCGCCTTCGACGCCCGCTTCTCGTCTCCGGTCTTTCCCGGCGACGAGATCGTAACCGACATCTGGCGCGACGGGCCTGTCGTCTCGTTCCGCTGCCGGGTGCCGGAGCGCGGCGCCGTCGTGCTCAACAACGGGCGCTGCCTTCTGGCCGAGGAGGCCTTCGCATGAATTTCGGCATCTCACGGGACGATCTCGCCTTCGCCTCCGAAGTCCGCGCCTTCATCGCCGGCGCGCTGCCCGAGGAGATCCGCACCAAGGTCAGGAGCGAGCTGCGCCTCACCCGTGCCGAGATGACCTCGTGGCAGAGACGGCTGTTCGACCAGGGCTGGGTCGCGCCAGCCTGGCCGCGGGACCATGGCGGGACGGGCTGGTCCCTGGCGCGCCAATATGTGTTCAAGCGTGAGCTGGGCCTGGGCTTCGCACCCGACTTGCCGGCGTTCGGACTGCAGATGATCGGGCCGGTGCTCTACACCTTTGCGTCGCAGGAGCAGAAGCAGCGCTACCTGCCCGGCATCCTCACCGGCGAGACATGGTGGTGCCAGGGCTTCTCGGAACCCAATGCCGGCTCCGACCTCGCCTCCCTGAAGACCCGGGCCACCCTGGACGGTAACCACTACGTGGTTTCGGGCCAGAAGATCTGGACCAGTCTCGCGCATCTGGCCGACATGATGTTCTGCCTGGTGCGCACCGAAAGCACCCCCAAGCCGCAGGCCGGTCTTTCACTGCTCTTGCTCGACATGCGCTCCCCCGGGGTGACGGTCCGGCCGATCATCACTCTCGACGGCCACCATCACCTCAACGAAGTGTTCCTCGATGCGGTGCGCGTGCCCCAGGAAAACCTCGTGGGCGAGCCCGGGCGAGGCTGGACCTATGCCAAGTTCCTCTTGGGCCACGAACGCATCGGGATCGCCAACATCCCGCGCCTCAGGCGCCGCTTCGCCGCCCTGCTGGAGCTGGGGGCGCAGCCGAACTGCCACGGCCGGGCCGCGCTCGCGGACCCGGCCTGGCGGCGGCGGATCGCCGACTACGAGATCGACCTGAAGGCGCTCGAGGCCACAGAGCTAGCCACCCTGCGCCGGGCCGAGGCGGGCGCGGCCGACGCCATGGCGGCCTCGGTGCTGAAGGTGGCCGGCACCGAGCTTCTGCAGCGGGCGGACACGCTATTGTGGGACCTGATGGGGGCCGAGGCCGCGGTGCTGCCCACCGATGCCGCGCGGCGCGAAAGTCCGCTCGCGGCGGTGCGGTACGGCGTCACCCCCGCCCTGCTGCATGGTCGTGCCGCCAGCATCTATGGCGGCAGCAACGAGATTCAACGCAACATCATGGCCGGGCACCTGTTCGGGCCGGCGACCTGAGGGGGATCGGTAACGGCGATGAGCGAAGAGCAAGCCCTGCTGGCAGAGAGCGTCGCGCGCTTCGTCCGGGACAATTGCACCCCCGAACGGCAGGTGGCCTGGCGAGCCGGTCACGGTCTCGACGCGGTGTGGCGCGAGATCGCGGAACTCGGATGGATCGGCGCGTCGGCGCCCGAGGCGGTCGGCGGCGCCGGCGGGTCTGGCGTCGAGGAAGCGGCGATCATGGCCGGCATCGGCCGCGGCCTGCTGACCATTGCCTACATCCCCTGTGCCGTGATGGCCGTCGAAATCCTCGGCTCCGCCCCCGCCGGTGCGGATCTGCTGCGGCAGGTGGTGGCCGGCGCGCGGCGCCTGACGGTCGCGGACGACGAGCCGGGACGGGCCTGCGGGCAGGCCCCCTCGGCGGAGGTCTCGGAGGGCGGAACGAGTCTTCTCCTGCGCGCGTGCAAGTCGCTCGTCCTCGGCCTGGACGAGGCCGACGAGATCCTGGTGTCGGCACGCGACGGTGCGACTGGCGAGAGCCTGATCGTCCGCGTCGACGCGCACGACCCGGGCATTCGCCGGCGCGATGTCGTGCTCATGGACGAGCGCCGCGCCAGCGACCTCGACATTCGGGCCGAGATCCCCGCCGGGACCGTCCTGCTGCGCGGTCGCGAAGCGGACGCGGCGCTGGCCCGCGCCAGCGACCGGGCGGCGATCGCCGCAGCCGCCGAGGCGGTGGGCGCCATGCGCGGCGCGGTCGAGTTGACGCGCGAACATCTCGCGACGCGCCGGCAGTTCGGGGCGTCGCTCGCGTCATTCCAGGCCCTGCGCCACCGTTTCGCCGACATGGTGCTGGACCTGCAGCTGACGGAAAATCTGGTGACCGCCGCGGCGGCTTCGCTCGACGATCCTGATCAACGCAGCACGATGGCCTCCGCCGCGAAGGCGCGGGCCGCGAAGGCCGGCCGGCTGGTGGGCGAAGCTGCGATCCAGCTTCACGGAGGCATCGGCCTTACCGCCGAATACGCGGTGGGCCAGTATTACAAGCGGCTGATGGTGCTGGCGGCCCTGTTCGGCGGAAGCGACGACCACCGTGACCGGGTCGGCGCGACCTATCTTGCCGCAGGTCGGTCGAGCTGAGGACCGGGCGGGCTCGCCGTAGACCCTGGTACGGCTCCGGGCGCTCCCGAGGGGCGCCCGGATTTGCCTCAATGCCGTGTGCACGCGGGATTGGATGTCGAGCGCTGGGCGGGGTCGAGGGGAATGGCCTTGACGACCTCGAAATAGTCCCATGCCACTTTGACCTTTTCCGCCGGCTTGATGCGCATGAGATACATGTCGCGCATCAGCCGGCCGTCCTCGCGGATGAGGCCGTCCACTATCGTGGCATCGTTCACCGGCATGGCCCGCATGGCGGCGGCAACCGCGGTCGCGTCCACGGTTCCCGCCGCCTTCACCGCCTTCAGATAGTGCAGCACGGAGCTGTAGACCCCGGCCTGAATCAGGGTCGGCGGGCGTTTCATACGTTCGAAGAAGCGCTTGCTGAAAGCCCGCGTCGCATCATTCGTATTCCAGTAGAACGGCGTGGGGATGAGGAGGTCGTCCACCGCCTTCCGGTCCATGCTGTTCACGTCGGTGATGAAGAGAAACTGCGCAACCAGCTTTTGCCCGCCGCGCGCTACGCCAAAGTCGTGCGCCTGCTGGACCAGACGGATCGCGTCGTGGCCGGCCTGCGCGAAGCCGATATAGGTGGCTCCGGAGGCCTGGGCGGAGGTGATTACCGAGCCGTAATCCATGGTCCCCACAGGCATCCGCGTTGCGCCGATCACGGTGCCACCCTGGGCCTCGATCTGCTTGCGCATCAAGGTTTCCATCTCGATGCCATAGGTGTAGGCGGGGCTGATGAGGAACCATTTCGCCCCGGGCTCGGCGGCGGCCTGAACGGCGGCCCTGGTCTGCAGCGCGGTATCGAACATCCAGACGAAGCTGGTGGAGGTGCAGTTGGTCCCGAACAGGGCCTGCGTTCCGGATCCGGCGATCAGGATGATCTTGTTCTTGTCACGTCCGATCTGCTGCGCCGCCAGGGCGATGGGCGACACGGTGAGATCGGCCACCGCGTCCACGCCCTCCACGTCGAACCAGCGCCGGGTGATGGTCGCCGCCAGATCGGGCTTGAACTGGTGGTCGGCGCTGACGATTTCGACGGGCTTGCCGAGAACCGCGCCACCCATGTCTTCTACGGCGAGCTCGGCCGCCACCACGGAGCCTTGGCCGGCGGCGTCGCCGATGACGCCGCTCATGTCGGTCAGAACGCCGATCTTGACCGCCCAGGCCGCCGATCCGCCACACAGGGCCAGAAAGGCGGCGAGGCCGAGGCTGGCAAACGCCGCCACCCCCCGGCGCGGAGGTGCACCGACCGTTCGCCGGCGGACACCCGGCCACCACGCGCGAGCGTGTCCCGTTGAACTGTTCATTGCCCTTGCTTCCTCCGCGAAGCCCCTTTTCGGGGTCGTATACATTGATATAATGGACTGACCAATATATGAATAGGTCACCGGGGCGATTCATGCAACGCCCTGTCCTGCCCGGGGCCCGGCGATTTCCCACCGCAGCGCGCGCCCAGGCCGGGCGGCGGGGAGCATCGGGCTTGCGCCCCCCCCTCCGCCGCGACCCTTCGCAACGCGGAGCCGGATAACCCGACGCCGGGTGCCGCCGGCGCCACCACACTGAGGCCAACGCCATGAACGACGCAGTGCTCCTGGACCGGCAAGGCTCGATCGCGATCCTCACGCTCAATCGACCGGACAAGCGCAACGCGATCGGCGACGCCATCCGAGAGGCGCTTGTGCCGCTGCTGGGTGAGATTGCCGCCGATCCCTCCTGCCGTGCGGTGGTGCTGACCGGGGCGGGAGGGGCCTTTTGCTCCGGCGGCGATCTGGGCGAAATGCGCTCTCGCTGCATGCTCGAGCGCCGGGCGCGGCTCGAAGGCTGGCGTAGCGCGATTCGCCTGATCACACGAAGCCCGAAGGTCTTCGTCGCGGCGGTGGACGGGCCAGCCTATGGCGCGGGCTTTTCCCTGGCCCTGCTGTGTGACCAAGTGGTGGCCGGCCCGACTGCCCGTTTCTCCGCGGCGTTCGCGAAGGTGGGACTGATGCCGGACCTCGGCCTTCTGTGGTCACTTCCGGGACGGGTCGGCCTTGGGCGAGCCAAGGCGCTGATGCTGAGCGGCAACGTGCTGGACGCGGCGGAAGCCGCGCGCCTTGGCATTGCGGACCATCTTGCTTCCGAGGGAGGCACCCTGGATGAAGCCATCCGGTGCGCATCCCGATTCGCCGATACGGCGCCGGGGTCGGTTTCGCAAATCAAGGCCGCCCTGGCGCGCGGTCCGGCCCGGCTCGAAGAAGTGCTCGATTGGGAGCTGGACGGGCAGCCGCTCCTGGCAGGCACCGAAGACCACGAAGAAGGAAAGCTCGCCTTCCTGGAACGGCGCCCACCTCGATTTAAGGGAACATGATATTCAACACCGGATCACCGAGAACAAACTCCCAGGAATCAACAAAATATACCCATCGCGACTGATCGCTCGAACCGCCCTTCGCCACCATCACGCAAGATGTTACAGCTTTCTCAAGTGGAAAATTTCAATTATTGATTTAAATTGTCGAGGCTCACCATGCTGTATTTTTCTTAATATTATATTCCAATATATCTTTTCATGACATCTTCAGCTGCATCGAGCTCTTGCCAGAGACCAGAAAACACGAGACGTCCGCTATCGATGACATGCACATAATCCGTGCATCGGCGAGAAAACCAGAGGCTCTGCTCGCACAGGAGAAGGGAGCACCCGTTCCTACAAATACGCTGCACATCGGCCACCATGTTCTCGACGATCACCGGCGCCAGACCTTCCGTAGGCTCGTCGAGAAGCAGAAGTCGCGGATTGGAGATCTCAGCACGCGCCAAGGCGAGCAACTGCTGCTGGCCACCGCTCAACACGCCGCCAAGGCGTTCCTTCAGCGGCTTGAGCAGTGGAAACTGATCCAAAATTTCCTCCGGCGTCGCCATCCGGCCCGATGACGTGTGGCCCCGGACAATCTTCAGGTTCTCGAAGACAGTCAGGTTCCCGAGAATGCGCCGGTCTTCCGGGACAAAGGCCATTCCCAGCCGCGCACGGGCATAAGGCGCCATCGCCTTAAGATTTCGGCCATCCCAGCGGATCTCGCCTCGCGCCGTCGGGCCGGCACCCATCAGGCTCTTCAGAAACGTGCTCTTGCCGGCTCCATTTCTCCCGATGAGAGCCACACGCCCACCCGCCGGTATCGTAAGATCGATGCCATGAAGAATGTGGCTTTCTCCATAGTAGGAATTAAGCCCACTCACCTCAAGCATGTGCGAGATCCTTCCCGAGGTAGATTTCCTGGACAACCGCGTTCGTTTTCACCGCCTCCGGGGGCCCGAAAAATATACGCTCTCCCTGGTTCATCACCATCAGATGCTGCGCCAGCTGGAAGACGAAATCCATGTCGTGCTCGGTGAACAAGATCGTGAGCCGCTGCTCCTCCTTGGTGCGTTGTATGAGATCGATGATGGCGATCCGCTCGGAAGGCGACATGCCGGCGGTGGGCTCGTCCAACATCAGGACCGACGGCTCCATAGCCAGCGTCATGGCCAACTCCAGGCGCTTGCGGTCGCCCAGCGAAATGTGCCGCGCCTCCGTTCCATGCAACCTGGCAATTCCCATCATGGCGAGCCGATGATGGGCCTCGTCGGCGACCGCCTGTGACGGGCGAACGTTCAGGATGCCATTCCGGCGACCTCGCGCGCGCTGACGCGCTTCGATGGCGACGATGAGGTTCTCCATGAGGCTGAACTCCGGAAAAACCCTGACGATCTGAAAGGTCCGACCCAACCCCATTCGGGTCCTCATCTCCGCCGAGACACGTGTGATGTCGGCATCGCGGAGAAAAATCTGCCCGCTGGTCCTCACGACTTCGCCCGTCAACATCTTGAAGAGCGTGGTCTTTCCGGCTCCATTCGGTCCGATTATGGCCAGCGTCTCCCCTGCCATGACTTCAAATGAAACATCTTTCAAGGCATGAAATCCGCCATAGGTCTTGCAAAGGCCTTCCGCCCTGAGAAGAGGTGACATCACAGCCTCTCCACCGCAGGACTTGGCACCGATGCTGCGCCCGAGGATCTCGCCGAAAACAATCGGCGCAATAACCTCCTGAAAAGCCCTGCCGCCCCAGACGGCGCCACCAGGACCACGAGGAGCAGCGTTATTCCCATAATGAACTCCGACAAGCCGGCGAACGTGCGGGTCCCGTAGTCAATGGCGGAAAAAATCGCCGTGCCCAGAGCAGGCCCCCAGAACGATCCCGCGCCTCCCAGCAGCGTGTGCAACATGGGCTCGGTCGACCTCGAGATGCCCGCGACCTGAGGGGTCACGATCTGGCTCAACGGCGCAGACAGGGCCCCGACATAGGCCGCGATCGCAGCGGCCAGCACGAATGCCTGCAGCCGGAAGCGGTCGACATTGATGCCGAGGAACATCGACCGCTCAGCATCCTGCCGGATGGCACGCAGCGTCCGCCCAAAGCTGCTTCGGCAGACATTGCGCAGAATCCAGATCATCAACCCGCAAGCGGCACAAAGGAAAAAATAGTAGCGTGCATCGGAGGCAAGATGAATGGACCAGCTTCCAAATCCGATGCTGGGCCGCGGCACGGCGCTTAATCCCTCGTCGCGCCCGAGGGCGGGCGCATAGCTGATAAGCACGCGCAGAACCTCGGCCAGCGCCAGCGTGAGGATGGCGAGCTGGACTCCGGTAGCCCGGCGCAGGGCCAGTATGCCCACCGGAACCGCCACGAGCCCCCCAAGGACGAATGCTCCGGCGAGAACGAAGCCAAAGGACACCCCCGGCTCATACTTGAGCGCATAGGCCGAAAGGTAGGCACCGATGGCGAAGAACGCCGCATGTCCGAAGCTCGCCACCCCGGCGAAGCCGAACATCAGGTTCCACGACATGGAGAAGACGGCCGAAATCAACCCGATGCCGACGACGAAGACCAGACCCGCCCCCGCCCAGAACGGAACGGACACCAGGGCCAGAAAGAGAAGGATGAAACATGCCGTCTCGGCCACGGAGCCTCCGCCGGGTCGCGCCGAGGCCGGCGCGGAGTGGAACGCATCCGGAACACTCTTCCCGCTAACTCCGGCGGGCGTGGCGCCCTCCCGGCCCTTGGCCGCGCTTCCCAGCCCTTCCCAGAGCCAAGACCAGGACCAGAAGCCGGGCCGCGGCGAGATCCGCCGCGCGACAAGCCCTTGCGGCCGCAAGATGAGGATCACGATCATGCCGAGATAAAGGGACAAGCTGGGCATGACAGTGGAGCCGAAGCTTTCAGCTATCCCGAGCAGCATCGCCGCCAGAAAAGCGCCCCTGATGCTGCCGAGCCCACCCACCACCACCACGGCAAAGGCCTGGATGATCATATGCCGCCCGAGGTCCGGTGCGAGCACCTGGTTGGGCGACAGGACCGCTCCGGCAAAGCCTGCGAGGAAGAAGGCAAAGAAGACTGCGAGGATTTCGAGCTGACGGGGATTGTGCCCGAGAATGTCCATGATCCACCGATCATCGGAAACGGCCTGCAGCGTCTTCCCCATCCACGACCGGGTCAGCACAAGATCCACGAGCAGGAAAAGCACAACCCCGACCACAAGCAGAAGCACGGAAAACGAAGGGATCGCAAGTGGTCCCAGGAAAATCGCCCCATCCAAGCCCTGCGGGACATCCACCGAAATATAGTGAGGCCCCCAGATCAACTCCACTCCGCCGTCCACCACAAGCATCAAAGCGAAAGTCGCGATGAGGGCAACCGCTTCGTCCAGTCCTTGAAGCCGCCGAAAGATGACCCGATCCACCACCAGACCCGCGAGCCCGACGAGGATGCCGGCCACAGCGGCAATCCCAAGGAAGGCTGCAATCCCATAGCCTGGGACAGCGCTGAGCAGCGTGCTCGCGAGATAGGCGCCGACCATGATGAAGCTGCCATGGGCGAAATTCAGCATCTTGAGAATGCCGAAAAGTATCGCGAGCCCGGACGCGGCGATAAATAGCGTTATACCGATGGAGACTCCGTTCGCGACAAGGAACAGACTTGACTCAAGCATCATTCGGCTCCTGCACGACGCATGTTGGATTATCTCCGGCGTCGCAACTCCGAGGCATTGGCAATGTCAATGGCACCCGCCCGCTGCCGCGGGCGGGTGCCGGGGGCGCAAGCAGGCCACGCGGCGGCATGGCCCGCATGGTCCGCGCGCGCTCCCGGAGCGCGATCGGTCCGGGCTCCGGCATCCCGCGAGGGCCGCGACGAGGCGGATGTGGGCATTAGGAGCCCTGCAGCGCGCCCTCTTTCGCCCAGAACGCCTCCCGCAAGGCTTTCCGCTGAACCTTTCCCACCGGCGTGCGCGGCAAGGGCTCGCCGCGAAAGATCACCTTGGTCGGGCGTTTCAACGGCCCCAGGCGTTCCTTGCAGCAATCGACGACCTGCTCCTCCGTCAACAGCTCCCCGTCATGCAGGACTACGATGGCTATCGGCGTTTCTCCCCAGCGTTCGTGGGGGCCGCGAACCACGGCAACCTCGCTGACCTCTGGCAGGGTGGAAATGGCCAGCTCCAGTTCGGCCGGCCAGATGTTGAAGCCGCCGGAGATGATCATGTCGTCCTTCCGGTCGACGAGATAGAGATAGCCGTTCTCGTCCAGCCGGCCGACGTCGCCAGTCACCAGCCAACCGTCGATCAGCCGCTGTTTGGTGAGCTCGGGCTCGTTCCAGATCGCTTCGATCTGTCCGTCGTTCTTGATGGTGACGACACCGACCTCCCCGACCGGCAGCCGCCGACCAGCCTCATCCCTGATTTCCAGGTATGCGAAGGGCATCACCTTGCCCGCCGCCAGCAACGGATTCGAGCCAGGCACCTCGGCGAACCATTCGTTCGGGGTCATCCATGCGGCCGGCGTGGCTTCGGTCTCGCCGTACATCTGGTGCAGACGATGGCCGAAGATCTCGCGCGCCGCCAGGGCCGTCGACGGCATGATGGGCGATCCGCCGATGACCATGGCCTTGAGCCCGTCGAAAGCAAGGTCGCGGGCGTCGGCGCGCGCGCTCACCAGGTCGCCGACCATCGTGGGAACCGTAAAGAAGTATCCCCCGTGCTGCGCGAGCAGCTTTAGCACCTTGGGCGCGTCGAACTTGGGGGCGAGAACATTATAGCCGCCGGCCATCCAAACCGGAATGAAGAGATAACCGGAGCCATGGGAGATCGGCGCAACATGGACGCACGCATCGCCCGCCTCGATGGGGGGCAGGCGCAGGATCCAGTCGCGCTCCATGTTCATCCATTGCCGGTGGGAAAAGGCCATGCCTTTCGGCAGGCCAGTCGTTCCGCCGGAATGACGGATGATGTAGAGGTCGTCCAGATCGATCACAGGGTCAGGATCAACGTCCGACTGCTGCGCCAGCCAGGCCTCGTAACCATCATCGCGGACGATGACCTGATCGAGACCCGGAAGGGTGTCCCGAGCATGGGCGAGTTCGTGAGCGTAGGCCTCCGACACCACCGCCGCACGGCAGCCCGTATGACCGATCATGTGCGCGTGCGCTTCCGGCGAATTGCGCTTGTACAACGGGACGCGCACGAAATTTCCGATGGCCGCAGCCAGGAAAAAATCAGCCGCTTCTACGCAATTGTCCTCCAGAACCGCGATGCGGTCCTGTGGCCTCAGGCCCATGGCGAGCAGGCCATTGGCCAGCCTGATCCCCCGCGTCCAGGCCTCGCCGAACGTGAGCGTCCGGTCACCACTGATCACCGCGGTGCGATTCTGGTGCCATTCGGCAGCGCGACGCATCGCATCACGAACATCAATCAAACGAGCCTCCCGGTTATGATAGTTGTTCTTTCTTATGTATTAGATCAAACCATGTCGAACGTCAACATGTATGTTGACGGTATATATCGCCTTGATCTGTCGCCCGGGCTGGCGCGCCGCCCAATGGCACAGGAACATCGCCCGCCCTGGAAGCGTCCCAGGATCCCGGCGGAAAGACGCCATGGCGGGTCACGGTCCATCCCGCGGCCTCGCGATCCCAGGTGCAAGCACTCCGTCCGGTGGCCCGGATCTTGTATTTCTCGACCTTCGCGGTAGACGTTCTAGGCAGATCATCAACAATATCGATAAATCTGGGTATCATGAAATACGGCATATGCAGGGAACAGTGCCGCAGCAGGTCCTCCGGCAACAGAGTGTGATTCTCGCGCAGCAGAACCAGTACCCAGACCTCGTCTTCGCCGACCTCGGAGGGAGTGGCCACCGCCACCGCCTCCGCCACGGCCGGATGCTTCGCCACCAGCAACTCCACCTCGAAGGATGAGATGTTTTCGCCGCGACGTCGGATTGAATCCGTGGCGCGGTCATCGAAATAATACCACCCGTCCGCATCGAAATGACCGCGATCCCCAGAGTGCAGCCAAAGATTGCGCCACGCACTGATCGTCCGGTCCGGCATGGAAACGTATCCCGAGCCGATCAGGAAGGGCCTCTTGGGCCGCACCACGATCTCTCCGGTTTCCCCGACGCCCAGCGGCTGGTCGTTCTGGTCCACGATCTGAACGTCGTAATAAGGGCTGATCCGGCCACAGGAGCCCGGCCGATACGCGTCGTGAACGCCGCGGAACAGGGGAAGCCCCACCTCCGTCGAGCCATAGACGGTGGTCAGCTTGCAACCGAAGCGGCGCTCGATTTCCCGATGGATGTCGGCGGGGTCGGGAACCGCGTAGATGGTCCGGATCGTCGAGTTGGCGTCATCCGGGTTCTCGGGGCGCGAAATCAGCATGTTGCAGATTCCCCCGACGCCGACGAAGTTCGTCACCCGGTGTGCCCGCACCTCGTCCCAGAACGTCGAGATGCTGAGACGCGGCTGAAGCCGCATGCGCCCGCCGCAGGCGAGCGTGGCGATGGTGAGAAACTTGGCTGCGATGTGGAAGAACGGCAGGAAATTCAGGATGACGTCGTCGTCCTGAAGCCCGTTGATCTCGGCATACATGAGACCGTAGGCACAAAGATAATGGTGCGAAAGCATCACACCCTTGGAGGGGCCCGTGGTGCCGGAAGTGAAGATGATGCTCGCGATGGCGTCGTGTTGCAAAGGCTTGCGAAGGTCGCTGTCGTCGGCGGGATCGAGCAGCGATCGAAAGTCCCGGAACACGCCGGCCGGAGCCACGGCGTCCCCCGACCGACAAAAAACCAGCTCGGAAGGAGCGCCTTCCGGATAGACCGCTCGAAACACATCCGTGAACTTGTCATCAAGGATGCAGACAGTGGCTTCGCAGGTCGCCAGAACATGTTTCAGGAGATCGCCGCGGAAGGCGGTATTGATCGGAATCTCCACCGCTCCAAGTTTGGACAGCGCAAGCCAGAGGCATAGGTAGTCGACCGACGTTTCCATCAGCACGGCCACGTGGGTGCCGGTGGTGATGCCGAAGGTCTCGAGGTTGCGTGCCAGCCTGTTCGACGCGGCATTGAAGTCGCCGAGCGTGTGGACGCCATCGCCAAAGCTGAAGAAAGTCGCCTCAGGCGTCTCCGCGGCGCGGCGCTCCAGCAGCACATGCACCATGGCGTCGGCTGGCGCGATCCCGTTCAGATATTCCATTGGGCTCCTCCGGTGTCAGGCCACGGCGCCTAAGGCGCGCATCCTTGCAATTTCCGCCTCGGTTCGCCCGAGGTCGCGCATCACCCGGTCCGTGTGCGCTCCGGGCGCGGGCGAGGCTGCCGGGTCCGCCGTCGCCCCGCCACTGCCGAAACGCGGCGCCGGCGCGGGCTGCGCCATGCCAGGCCGGCCCATATAGGTTCTCCGCGCGACGTGGTGGGGGTGCGCGAAGGCCTCCCCGAAGCTGAGCACCGGCGAGACACAGGCGTCGGTTTCGGCGAAGGTCGCCTCCCAATGGGCTCGATCGTGGCGGCGGAAGCTTGACGCGAACATTTCGGCGATCTCGGGCCAGCGGCCCGGATCCTCGCGCGCGCACAGGTGGGGATCGAGACCCAATCCCCTGACCAAGGCGTCGTAGAACGGCGGCTCGATTGCTCCGACCGCGATGAAGCCTCCGTCGCGCGTAGCGTAGGTCCGGTACCAGGGCGCCGATCCGTCGAACGCGTTGGTACCGCGCGGGCCCCACTGACCCTCGGCCAGCATGCCAAGGGTCGCGGCGGTGAGCGATGCGACGCCGTCGACAATGGCCACATCTAGCGTTTGGCCCTTTCCCGTACGCTCGCGCTCACAGAGCGCCGCAACGATGCCGAGCGCCACGAACACCCCACCGCCCGCATAATCGCCCAGCAGATTGAGGGGGACGGGCGGCGGCGCGTCCGGCGGCCCCATCGCATCCAGGGCGCCGCTGAGTGCGATGTAGTTGATGTCATGGCCGGCTCGATCGGCCAGCGGACCGGTCTGGCCCCATCCCGTCACGCGCGCATAGATCAGCCTCGGGTTGAGCCCGAGGCACGTCGTCGGCCCCACCCCGAGGCGCTCGGCCACCCCCGGCCGCATTCCCTCGATCAGCACATCCGCGCGCCCGACGAGATCTAGCAGGACGGTCCGCGCCTCCACGTTCTTCAGGTCGAGCGCGATGCTGGACTGGCCGCGCCTGCGGGGGTCCGCAGCGGGTCGGACCGAGACCTGCATCGGTGACGTCCGGTCGACGATGACCACGTCGCATCCCATATCGGCCAGGAGCATGGTCGCGTAGGGGCCCGGCCCGAGGGATGCCAGATGCACCACCCTGACACCTGCGAGAGGTCCGGATTTCTCCTTCGCCATTATGGTCCCTGTCTCCGGCGCGTCTTGAATGCGAGGAATCCGGCCAGGGCCTCAGGACGCCGGTAGCCTTCCGCAGCCACTTCGTCTTCCCATGCCACGGCCTCGGCGAGAGGCAGGTGCTGCGCCTCGTAGACAAGCTGCTTTGTCTTCTGAACGGCCCAGGGATCGAACCGCGCGATCGCGCCCGCCCATGACAACGCCGTCTCGAAGACCGCCCCCTCCTCGGCAACGGCATGCACGAGACCGATGCGCTCGGCCTCCTCGGCGCCGACGCGCTGGGACAGAAGCAGGATCCCGAGCGCCCTGCTGGCGCCGATCAGCCGCGTCAGGCGGCTGATGGTCTGGGCACCCTGAACCGCGCCGAGCCTGAGCCCGGTCGGGCCCATCTGCGCATGTCGTCCGGCAATGCGCAGGTCGCAGCTGATGGCGAGGCTGAAGCCGCCGCCGAGGGCGTATCCCGTTATCGCCGCGATATAGGGCTTGCGCGAAGGATAGGGCCGAGGAATCTTCGGCGGACCTGAACCTTCCGGCCCGAAGGCATTCGTCTCGAGATAGCCGTCGATCGATCCGCCGGAACAGAACGAACCGTCCTCGCTGCCGCGGATGATGGCGACGCGGACGCGCTCGTCCGCCTCGATCGCGGCATAGGCCTCGGCAAGGCCGGCGCGCATGGGCTCATCCACCGCATTGTGGCTTGCCGGGTTGTCAAGCGTGATGGTCGCGATGCCATCCTCAAGACTGAGGGAAACTCGGCCCAATTGCGTCTCCCACGTTGGCGACGAGACCTGCACGCTGGACGCGGCTCGCCAGCGGACGACCGAGGATATCCTCCGCGAGCAAGCCGGCGGCCATCAGGCGAGCGAGGTCTATGCCGGTGTCGATGCCCATCTCGGACAGGACCGCGACAAGGTCCTCGGTCGTGGTGTTGCCCTGATCGCCCACGACACCCAGTTCGACGCCCCTCGGCTCGCCGCCGAGGCCGCCGAGGCAACTATCCACTGTGCGCGCGCCGTTCGCGATGGCCGCGAGCGAGTTGGCGACGCCGCACCCGCGGTTGTCGTGGAAATGGGCGATCAGTTCGATCTCCGGCCCGATGGCTCGGGCTTCGCCGAACAGCCGGGCAACACCGCGCGGGTTTGCCATGCCCGTGGTGTCGCCGAACATGATGGCGGTGACACCGTGACCATGGCCCCACTGCGCAATGGCCAGCGCCTCCTCCGGGTGAACGGCCCCTCTGATGGGACATCCGAACGCGGTCACCACCCCCAGAAGAGGTTCGATTCCCGCCTCGCCAAGCATGTCGAAGATGCGCGCGAGCTGCTCGCGATGCTCGCTGTGGGTGCGCCGCAGATTGGCGATATTGTGCGCTTCGCTGACCGAAAAGGGCATACCGCAGCGGGCGATGGCACCCGTGCGCCGATGCAGTTCAACGACGCGCGCGGCGCCGGCGACGCTTGCCGTGAGCACCCGAATTCGGGCAGGGACGTGGGCGGCCAGCACCTGCTCGGCATCCGCGAACTGCGGCACCAGCCGGCGGGAGACGAACGATGTGACATCCACTTCTCCGACGCCGGCGGCCGCGATCGCCTGAAGCATGCGGATCTTGTCCGATGTCTCCACGAAGGTTGGCCAGCCCTGGATTCCGTCCCGCAGCCAGACTTCGCAAACCGAAATGCGCGGTCCCGGTTCGAGCGTCGCGTCCGCCGGGCCCGGCATCATGCACCGCTCTTCCATGAGGCCGTCCGCTTCTCCACGAAGGCCGCAAGACCTTCCACGGCGTCCGGCATCGAGAGATTGACGGTCAGCAGCGCCTCCAGCATGCGGAGCCGCGCGTCGACATCGTGATTGAGCACGGCATAGAACGCGGTGCGGCCGAGGGCCATGGACTGCGGGGAGGCATCGGCCAGCCGCCCGACGAATTTCGCCAGCACCGCGTCCAGCTCCGCGTGCGGTGCGATCTCCGTCACGAAGCCCAGCCGCAGGCCTTCCGCAGCGCCGACCCGCTCTCCGGTCATCATCAGCTTGAGGGCCTGCTTCGGCGCCATGGCATGGAGGAGCGGCACGGAGATCATGTAGGGCCACAGGCCAATGGAAATTTCAGGGATGCCGAACACAGCCCGCTCGCTGGCGATGATGAAATCGCACGCGGCGGCGAGCCCGAAGCCCCCTGCGAGGGCGTACCCCGGCACGCGGGCGACGGTGGGCTTGCCCAGCTCCCAAAGGTCGCGGAAAAGCGCAGCCAGCTGGCTGCGCCCCCGGTGCGCTTCATAGGCATCCGAGCTCGCATCGCCCATCTGGCGCAGGTTTCCACCGGCACAGAACGCCTCGTCCCCGGTGCCGGCGAGAACGAGCACCCGCGCGGACCGATCCGCCTTGACCGCGGCGACACCCTCGCGCAATCCGGCAAGGACCTCGTTCGAGAGCGCGTTCCGCTGCTCCGGGCGGTTGATCCGCAACACCGTATGGTCGCCGTTCCGCTCGACGATGACGGCGTCTTCCACCACGGCCGGGTTCGCGGAAGCGATGTTTCCTTGCGCGTTGGTCAATTGGTCCTCCAGAGCTCTTCAGAGGCTAGGGGGGTGAGCAGGGTTAGTCAACGCACTTGTTGACACTCATCCAAAAAATCAACATCAATGTTGACTGACGAGCACGCGCCTTTTATTTTGCACTGCAATAAGGCACGAGTGATCACCCCTCACACGTTTGCATACACCATCTATTCGGAGCATTTTTCGTGAACCGAGCCAGGTATTCCGGCGCCCCAACCACCCAAAGCGGAGCTTTGCGATACATCGACGAGGCGGCGGTCGCCAGAGGCATTGCGACCGTCAAGCAATTCAAGCCCCTGTCCGTCGGGATGCGAATCGTCGACGGCGGAGGCCCGATCGCGCCGATGCGAACCCCGACGCAGCATTTCATGCGTCGGGACGGGGGGGACTATGCGGTCGGCGTGCGCCGAGAAGTGGAAGGCTTCGGCTTTTCCGACGACGTCATCATGCTGTCCACCCATGGAACCACGCACGTCGATGCCCTGTGCCATGTCTTCTGCGGCGGGCACATGTTCGGCGGCATCCCGGCGAGCGAGGTCAGCAGTTTCGGTGCCAGGCAGCTCGGCGCCGAAACCATTCCCCCCATCGTGACACGGGTGATCGTGGTCGATGCGGTCCCGGATGGACGCAGCTGGCTGTCGCCAGGCGAGGCAATCCCGGCTCAAAGGCTCGACGAACTCATCACCGCGGCGGGTCTCGAATGCCTGCCGGGAGACGCCCTGTTTGTTCGGACAGGATCGCTGAAGGCGTATTACTCAGGTGAATCCCACGAACGCTCATCGCCCGGCCTGGGAGCTGACTGCATCGACTGGATCAAGGAGCGCAAGATTGCGATTGTCGGCGCCGACAATATGGCGGTCGAGGTGATACCGTCCGGCGTTCCGGGATGGGCGACCCCGCTCCACGTGCGACTGATGCAGGGCGAAGGCGTTCTGTTCGTTGAACTCCTCGACCTGGAGGCCGTGGCGGGGCGAACTTTTGCCGCCCTGCTGACGATCAACCCGCTGAAGATCGTGGGCGGCACGGCGAGCCCCGTCTCACCCATGCTTCTCCTGTGACGACGACCGGCAAGGTGCAGGACGCGCGCTGAAATCTTGCGACGGCCCCGCCGGGCATGTTTGCAAGGCGGGGCCGGTCCGGTCATTTCAGGATGTAGGGCAGTCCGGGCGTCGCGGGCTCGATATAGTCGATGGACGGCAGCCGTACGACATCGTTAACCTGGAGGCCTTCGGGTTCTTTCGGCGCTGCTCCGAAATTGATGAAGGTCATCTCGCCGGTGTAGGTGTGATCTTCTTTACGGAAGACCACAGGACCCACCGCTCCCAGCGGCCGCCCCTCTTCGAGCGCGGCGATCACCGCCGGGGCGCTATCGGATCCGGCCCTTCTGATCGCGTCGGCCAAGGCGATCACGGAGTCATGGGCAAGGGCAATGAAACCATAGGGAAAGGGCGTCCCGGTCCGCTCGGTGGCGATCTTGTACAATTCCTGCGACACCGGATTTCCGTCGCCCTGCGCATACCAATAATAGGGCGTCCACACCGATTGCGGAACGGCACTGGCGATCGTCTTCATCGAATTCAGGTTGGCACTGACGTCGGCGAATACTTTCACCTTGCGATCGAGGCCGAACGATTTTGCCTGCTTGTAGAAGGTCAGGCTGTCGGAGCCGACGAGCGAATTCAGTACGCCGGTGGCGCCGGAATTCATCAGGCTCGAGATCTGCGCGCGAAAATCGCCGGCGCCGGCCTTGGTCAGAACGATATCTCGAATGGTGACATCCACGCCTTTCGCCGCATGGGCCTTCTTCAGCGATGCCATAAAGATGTTGGAAAGGTCGATATTGGCCTGCTGGTCCGAGCTGATCGCAATCCAGTCGCGCACTTCGGGCGCCTTGTCCGCAACCACCTTTCCCAGTCCGGCAAAAACTGGCACCGAGGTGAGCTGGAGACGAAACACGTTCTTGTTGAATAGTTCATGGGTAATGGACAGGTTGTTCGGCCCGGCTGCGATCAACACATTGTCCGTATCCTTGAACAAGGGGGCCAGGGCAACCACGGTGGAGGAGATTGGACCGGCCAGAAACAAGCGAACGCCCTGGGCTGCCAGATCCCGGTAGGCAGCCACCGTGCTGTCCGACGAAGCCTTGTCGTCGCGCAGCACAATTTCGATCTTTCGCCCACCAACCCCACCGGCGGTATTGATCCGCTCGGCGGCAATCTCTGCGCCGATGCGGTTCGCTTCGCCGTAGATTTGCGCGAACCCGGTGAGGGACGTGATTACGCCGATGCGAATCGGCTTGGCTTCCGCGCGTCCCAGCCGCGGGCCCGCCACCACGCCGACCATCGCTGACGCGAGGGCTCCCGAAAATTGTCGCCTGCTGAGCTTCATTTCTCTTTCCTCCACATATTATTTAGGCACAAAGCACCTGAATTTATTTTTATTGAAAGTTCATGCCTTCATAAGAAACATACCAAATGCGATTTTATAGTCAACGATAGTGTTGATGAAACGAATTCCATCGCCACCACATCAATTGGAAGACGTGGGGGGGGGGGACCCGAGCGCGATACGCATGTTGCTCCGCTGGGCTGACGCGCACGACTACCTCCGCGAGGAACTCTGCACCCGGCCGGCGCAGCAGAATCCCAACCAGGCGGAACCGGACACTCCCATCAAAAAGAAGCCCCGGCAGGACACTGCCGGGGCTCCAGGAGCCGGCCTTGGAGGAAGCCGATCAAAAAATGCGCTGCACCCGAACGCCGCCGGACCAGATATCGGTCGAACCGCCAACCAGAGACCCCTGAAACCCGCCCGTCGCGTTGACCGCCGAATAATTTCCAAGCGGCACGGATCCATCCACCTTGGTATACAGAACTTCAAATCCGACATCGACGTTCTTTACCGGCGACCAAATGGTATTGAACACTGCCTGATAAAGATTGAAATCGAACGCCGCGACAATGTTTTGGGGCACCTGATAGGACACATAGCCGAGCGCGAACGCTGAGCGCACGGTTGGTACCCAATAATGGCGGAATTGGCCCTGGACTGCCCATCCGGAGGTCAGGCTGTAGTCGCCAAGCAGGTTGGTGGCGACCGCATCAGCTATATTGTAGAATGCGCCGGTGCCGGACAACACTCCTCCCACCTGCTGCAGATCGATGGCGCCCACAGCCACCGAACGTGCCTGACCGGCACCCGACAAGCCAAGGAAGTTGGCACCTCCTTGCTCATAGCTCGCTTGAATGAAAGCACTATCACCCGGGGCGAGCATGGGCAGCTTGACCTCGACATGCGCACCGATCGCCCAACCCCACATATCCGAAGAGTTCACTCCGGGAACGAAACCCGCATAAAAAGGGCTGGTCGCCACAACCTGATGCAGAGCTCCGGAAATTTGGGCCGTGCCCCAGGCCTGATCGAGACGAATGTTGGCGACGAAATCCGGCAGTTGCTGTCCAGCCTGAAAGTTCGTATAGGACAGTCCGGTCGCGATGGTGTTTATGTTGAAGATCGGCTGAACCGTCGAGCCCGTCAGCTGCACACCTGTTGTCCGATTGGCGGCATCTTCGATCGACACCGTTGCCGACAGCCCCCCGCCGACCTGCGCCGTATAAGCCGCCAAAGTCGTCCAATTATACGATCCCGTGAACGGAACCGTCATCATATAATCCAAACCCGGATCGAAGAATGATTGGGTATATCCGAACGTAAATCCTGAAAATTGGATAAATGCCCGCTCGAAATACAATGCGCTCCCGGCGCCCACTCCCGCACCCGCCTGTGAGTTCCATTCCGCACCGAAGCGCACATAGGATCGCAACGTGCCGTACTCTGTCTGCGTACGCGCATCGAATTCCGTGACGGCGCGAGCCCGGGTCAGGTACTGGGGATCATCGTCATCGCGGAAGGGATAGCCGAAGCCGCCGGCGGTGCCCGGGCCATTGAACGCCGTCGCAGCCGAAGGCGACACGATTGTCGGAATGAACGTGCCGACAGCGTTGACATATGCATCAACCCGCGCGAGACCGCCGATCTTCAAGCAGGTATCGGTGCCGGGGATATAGAAATAGCCCGCTCCGTAGGTTGCGCACACCTTCACATATTCGGCAGGGCTGGCCTTCACGGGAAGGTCCGCGCCGTGCGCGCCACCCGAGATGACCACACCGCCGACGCCGACACATAGGACGTACCGCACTCCCCGCATTACCGACCTCCCCATGATTATATTTTTTCGATTTATGCTTCGCAGCCGCACTCTTTGTGTCTTGCGGCCGAGACTCTGTTCCGCCAAGGCTAACGGCCTAAATATGATTGTCAACACGTTAGTTGACACATTTATCGGCCTCATCCTTCAAGGGCCCCGCATAACTCGCGATGCGGCTACCATGCCGTTTCCGCCAGGGCCGAATGAAGCTGCCGATTTTCGCGGGCGCTCCTGGGCGCCCAACGGGCATTGCTGCAGATCACGACGGTCGACACCCTTGCCTTCAGGCCATCGAACAGCGACCAGAAAGCAGCGCGGTTCAGTCCGGCGTGACGCCACCTTGCCGCGACGGCGAAACTTGACCTGGCGGCGGTCAAAAATACGAACCGGCGGCTCCAGGCCGCGTCCTCGTTTCGGCGAGGAACGAGATCAACTGTCGCCTCGGGTGCGCGGAATGATCGGCATGGAAGCGCGGTCCGGCAGCAGGCCTTCCAGCGACGCCTTGATCTCGATCGCGAGAAAGCGCGAGTACAGCCTGGCATCGATCAGCGCCCCGCCCATGAGCCACAGTCCATCCCGTGCCGTGCGCCGCCACATGTTCCGCATCTGGTAATCCTGATCGAAGCCCCAGACCGGCCCGAGCGCATCGGCAATTTCGTCGCCAAGCATCTGGCGGATGCCTTCCTGCATGTTCCGGAAGCCTGTCGCCAGCACGACGAGGTCGAGGGGCACGATGGTGCCATCCTTCATCCGCAAGCCCTCCGCGACAAACCGGTCCGCGTCGCGCGCCTGGACGACTCCCACCTTCCCTTCGATAATGAGATCCGAGCAGCCGACATTGATGTAATATCCGCCCTCTCCGCGCAGATACATCATATGAAACCCGGTGCCGTCCCTTCCGAAGTAGGTTTCAAAGCCGGCCTTGTTGAGCGCATCCAGCATTTCCTTGTCCGCATCACCGGCACGCTTTGTCATGAACTTGTAGGTGTCTTCGAGCACCGGGAATGGGATGGCGGATGTGAGCAGGTCGATCTCGTCAACAGGCCCTTCGCTGTAGATCTTGAAGACCATCGCCGCGCTCGGAACCAAGCTGACGACACACGTCGGGCTTCGCTGGTAGAGGGCGACCTGGGCCGCACCGTTGACGTGAAGATCCTGCGCGACGTCATGGGCGCTGTTGCCGGTGCCGATCACCAGCGCTCGCTTGCCCGCATACGCGGCGCCCCGCGTGTACTCGCCCGAGTGCCGGACTTCTCCATTGAAGTCCGAAAGCCCCGGAATATCGGCGATGTTCGGAACGGACCCGCTGACGCCGGTGGCGATGACGAGATGCCTGCACCGCAGCCTGCGCCCCGAGCCGTCCATGCCCTGCCGCAGGTCGACCGACCAGGTGCCGCTGGCCTCGTCGAACGATGCGCCGGCAAGGGAAGTTTCGGTCCAAACGTTGAGTTCCATCGCTTGGGCATATGCTTCGAGCCACCCCGCGAGCTGATCCTTCGGCAGCCATACCGGCCAGGTCTCCGGAAATGGCATGTATGGCATATGGTTGGCGGTGCTTTCGTTGTGCAGCGTGAGTGAATGGTATCTATTGCGCCAAACATCGCCGATGCGGGAATTCTTCTCAACGACGAGCGTGTCGACACCCATCTGCCGGAGCCTGGCGGCGAGAATGAGCCCCGCATGCCCGGCTCCCACAATGATGACTTCCGGATCACGGTCGGCGAAGAGGCGGCGCGCTTCAAAATCATCCTGCCAATTATTTGGCGTGGTGTTCATGGCATATTCGTCGCCTGAAGGGCGCCGCGCACCAATCTTCTCTTCGAAACCCCGCAGCTCCTGAAGCGACGTCAGCATCAGCCAGATCTTGGGATCGTCGGGCGACAGCTCATCGTGAAGCAGCCGCACGAACGCCGTACCACGCCCCATTTCGACATCGAAGTCGAAGAAACCTTCTATGACTTTCTTCGCGGAGCGGCGCAGCAACTTCGGGGCACTCCTGCCGATCGCCTCCCGCGCCGCGCGCGGCCTGAAGATCGGCAGGCTGGCGGCGAAGGCGTCGCGTATTTCGGATGGCCCTGAAAAGGTCCGGTGCTCCCACGAGAACGACAGATAATCCTTCCAATAACCATCCGCGCCAAACATGCCCGCCAACGTTTCCGCGTCTCGCTTCTCGAGCGCGGCGGCGAACCTGGCCAGCCAGGACCGAAAGATGGCGCCTGCGTTGGGCGCCAATGCGGGATCCACCGCCGTCATCGAGAGCTCCTTTATCTTCAGACCGAGCGCCCGTCGCCTTGGGCGCGCCATCGGGCATGGAGCCAACCTAGATTTGCCATCTTCAACAGTCAACACTGATGTTGACTGTTGAAGATGGTTTTCGCGCCGCTAGTTTTAAACCCTTGATGCTGAACAGCGCCCTGCCAGATCCACGAACGCTCCAACCCGGAAGGCAACCCACCCGACAATCGCCGTTCACCGAACGGTCTCAGAAGCCCACCCGGTCTCCCCCCTTCAGCCCGAGCATCGTCCGCGCTTCGTCCGGGGTTGCGATGTCATGACCAAGATCTTCAAGGATCCGCCGGACCTTCGCCACCTGCTCCGCATTGGACACCGCCAGCCTGCCCCGAGAGACGTAGAGAGAATCCTCGAGACCGACCCTGACGTGCCCTCCGAGTTGCACTGCTGCGGCGGCGAGTGGCATCTGCGCCGCTCCGGCGCCGAGCACGGACCAGCGGTACGCGTCGCCAAACAACCGGTCCGCAGTCCGTTTCAGGAAGACGAGGTTGTCGAGATCGGCGCCGATTCCACCGAGGATGCCGAGGACGAACTGAAGGAAGATGGGCGCCTTAAAAAGGCCCGTATCCATGCAAAACTTCAAATTGTACAGGTGGCCGACGTCGTATATTTCATGCTCGAATTTGACATCATGCGGCGCGAGCGTTTGCGCGACCTCTTCGATATCTGCGAACGTGTTTCTAAAAATATAACTCTTGCTGTTGGCTACGTAGGTCTTTTCCCAATCGAATTTCCAGTTCTCATACCGCTCGGCGAGAGGGTGGAAGGAAAAATTCATGCTGCCCATGTTTAGCGAGCACATCTCCGGGCGCGCCGCCATGGCCGGAGCGAGGCGATCGCTGATCGTGCTCGTCATGCTGCCGCCGGTGGAAATGTTCACCACCGCCGACGTCGCCTGCTTGATGACCGGAAGGAAACGCGCGAAGTCGGCGGGCTCCATCGAAATCGATCCGTCGTGCGGATTGCGGGCGTGCAGATGCAGGATCGCGGCCCCGGCCCGGGCGGCATCGATCGCCTGGCCCGCGATGTCATCCGGCAGATAGGGCAAAGCATCTGACATGGTCGGCGTGTGTATCGCACCGGTGATCGCGCATGTAATAATTGTCTTCTGTCGCGACATAATTGTTTTCCGCCTCTGGCCTCCTCACGCGAACATCAAACGGCCCCTGAGCACGGCTGTTGAACGCGGGCCCAACGAAGCTAAAAGGACAGACTCAATTCGTCAACAATGGTGTTGACATGACGCCGCTGCCTGCCGAAGGTTGGGCTTTGCGATTGCCCCCGCGAGATGGCGTGGAGGCACTGAGGAGCTGCATTCCATGAACAAGCCCGACCAGTTCAAGCGGGTGGATGCGTCGGCCGCTGGCAGATGGCGCTCGGCCGCCGATGCGGTCGACCTCATCGAATCGAAAAGCGTCGTGGCGCTCGGCCACCTCGGAGCGGAGCCGATCACGCTGACAAAGGAGCTGTGGAACCGCGCGGATCGGCTTCGAGACGTAACCCTTCTTTCGGGAATGATGGTGACGGGTTATGGCTTCCTCGGCATTCCGGACAGCCCGTTCCGGCTGAAGACGTGGTTCATGCCCGGCACGCTTCTGAGTGGAAGCATGCGCGACGTCGCCGCTGAATACCTGCCGCTGAACTGGACGCAGACATCCCGCTACCTGCGTTCGGGCATCGTCGATACCGCCATCGTGCAGGTGAGCGACGCCGACGCGGATGGATACCACAGCCTTGGGATATCGGTGGGCCAGCATCGCGCGATGGTGGACGGCGCGCGGCTGGTCATCGCCGAGGTCAACAGGGCCATGCCGCGCACCTGCGGCGCTTCCCTCATCCATCAATCCCGCATCGACATCCTCGTGCGCGGGGATCACGACCTCCTGCCCTTTCCCAACCGAGAGCCGGGCGAAGCGGATTTCCTCATCGGGCGCCAGGCCGCGGAGCTGATCCCGGATGGAAGCTGGGTTCAGTTCGGCATCGGATCGATTCCGGGGGCCATGCTGAAGGGGCTCATTGATCTCGGCCGGCGCAATCTGCGCATCCTCTCCCAGGTCACCGACCCCGCCCGCGAGCTGATCGAGGCCGGGTGCTGCGTGGAAGACGGGCCGAAGGCCGTTATCGGGGAGGTGCTGGGCACACGCGACCTCTATGCCTGGAGCAACGCCAATCGCGACCTCTGCATGGCTGACGCGCTGGCAACCCACAGCCTGGAAAGCTTCGCCGCTCGCGAACGGTTCGTCTCGGTGAATTCCGCCCTCGAGGTGGATCTGCTGGGGCAGGTCAATTCCGAGTGGCTCGATGGCCGTCAGGTTGGGGCGATCGGTGGAAGCATGGATTTCGCCGCGGCCGCGCAGATCGAGGGAAATCGCACGATCATCGCGATCAACTCAATGACCAACAAGGGAAAATCCCGTATCGTTCCGATGCTCGGCCGAGGTCCGGTTACCGTGCCGCGAAGCCTCGTCCAGTTCGTGGTCACCGAGTTCGGCACCGCAGATCTGCGAAACCGCACCATGCATGAACGCGCCCTGGCTCTCACTGCCATTTCCCATCCCGATCACCGCGAAGAGCTGGAAAAGGCTGCCTTCGCCCTCCGCTAGGACTCCCAGATGACCGACGCCCCTCCCCTCATCGGACCCGCGCTCCTGTTCTGTCCCGGAGATCGACCCGAACGTTTCGACAAGGCCCTGGCGGCAGCAGATGTCGCGGTGCTCGATCTGGAGGACGGCGTTGCCGCAGCGGCGAAAGCGCGCGCGAGAGTTCTCGTCGCAGACTATCTGCTCGCCCGCGGCCCGGACCGCCTCGCCATCCGGATCAACAATCCCGGATCGGCCGCAGGCCAGGCCGACGCCGCGGCCCTGCAGGCCGCCGGGGCCCAACTCCTCCTCTTGCCCAAGACGGAGGGGCCGGAAGAACTCGATGCGATCGCGGGCATCACCGATTGCGCCTTCATCGCCACCGTCGAGACGGCCCGTGGGTTTCTCGCGGTGAACGACATCGCCGCCCATGCCCGCGTGGTGGCGATCAGTTGGGGGCCCTACGATCTTGCCGCCGATCTCGGGATGCGCGCGGTCAGAACCGCCGCCGGCGATCTGCTCCCCCCGCTCGGGCAGGCCCGCAACGGTTTGATCTTCGCGGCGGCGGCGGCGGGAAAGATCGCGCTCGACACCGTCACATCCGAACTGAACGATCCCGCCGTCTTGGAACGGGACGCCGGCGAGGGGGCGCTGCTCGGGTTCCGAGGCAAGTTCGCCATCCATCCCGCGCAGGTGCCCGTCATCCGCAAATCCTATCGCCCGCATCGGTCCGAGGTGGAGCGCAGCCGCAGAATGCTGTTGGCGGCGGCCGGCCGGGGCGCGTTCCTGTTCGAGGGGGAGATGGTGGACGAGCCCATGCTGCGTCGTGCGCGCCGCATCATCGATACAGCCGAAGCAGCCGATGCACGCCATGCGCCATAGGCCATGCGATGGCGTGGCGGAATAAAGACCCCGCCCGACCCCCGAAAGGCTCGCCGGCGCAAGAAAATATGTAGGAAAAGCGGTGGGGCATTCCCGAGATTGTCCAACCGCTTTCTTTTGAAGACCGAATTCTTGAACAGTCAAACTCAGTAAGACTTCGGCAAGCCGAGCACCCGTTCGGAGATGAAGTTCATGATCATTTCCCTGCTGACGGGCGCGATCCGCGGCAGCATGATTTCCCGCAGATAGCGCTCGACATGGAATTCGCGCGCGTAGCCGAACCCTCCGTGCGTTCTCACGGCCCGGTCACAGGCATCGAAGGCGGCATCCGCCGCGAGGAACTTCGCCGCGTTCGCCTCCGCGCCGCAGGGCTTTCCGGCATCGTAGAGAGCGGCGGCCTTCCAGACCATCAGGTCCGCGGCCTCAAGCGCCATCCAGCTGGCGGCCAGAGGATGCTGAATGCTTTGGTTTTGCCCGATGAACCGGCCGAAGACGCGGCGCTCGTTGGCGTATGCGGCCGCCTTCGCCAATGCCCGCCTGCCAACACCGACGCATTCGGCCGCGACGAGGATCCGTTCGGGATTCAGGCTGTCGAGCAGCATCCTGAAGCCTTCGCCCTCCGCGCCGATGCGGTGATCCACCGGAATGGGAAAATCACGGTAATAGGTGGCATTGGAGTCCACCGCATTCCTGCCGAGCTTGTCGATGGCCTGGATCTCCACGTAACGGCGATCGAGATCCGTGTAGAATAAGGTCAGGCCGCTGGTCCGGCTCTTGGCCTCCTCACGCGGTGTCGTCCGCGTGAGCAGCAGGATCTTGTTCGCTTCCTGCGCAGTGGTCGTCCAAACCTTCTGGCCGTTGACGATGTAGCGGTCGCCGTCGCGCACGGCCCGGGTGGTGATGGATGTCGTGTCGAGCCCGGCATCCGGCTCGGTAACGCCGAATGCGACGATGTCAGCCCCCGTGAGCAGCGGCGGGATAATACGCCGACGCTGCTCTTCCGTGCCGTAGAGAACAACGGGATGCGGTCCGAACAGATTGATGTGAAAGGTGGAGCAGGCAGAGATCGCGCCGGCCGACTGCGCGACCGTCTGCATCATCAATGCCGCCTCGGTGACGCCCAGGCCAGCGCCGCCATACTCCTGCGGCATGGTTATGCCAAGCCACCCCTCCTGGGCGACGGCTGCGCGAAACTCGTGGGGAAATTCGTGCTTCGTATCCTTTTCGGACCAATAGCGATCATCGAAACGGGAGCACAATGCCTTGATCGCTTCTCTGATCTGGCGACGCTCTTCGGTCATTTCCAGACCCGATGGCTCAAATTCCAGCACCGAGACTTCTCCTCTCCAAGATTATTTGTTTATTTGAAAAAACTATTCGACAGAAGTGACATGGGCGAGGAACGCAAGGATCGTTTCATTGAAGGTGCTGTTCTTGTCGCCGACGACCATGTGGCTCGCGTTTTCCACGCGCATATATTCGGCGTGCGGCACAAGTGACCTCAGATGAGCGATCTCCCTCGGCCCCACCACGTCGCTGTGAGCAGCGTGAACCAGAAGGACCGGGATCTCCAACGCCCGCGCCGCCGCTTCCAGGCGGCCCATGGCCGCGGCATGACTGGGATGCCAGCTCCCGAGAAAGCGAGAATCCCAATGCCAATAATATTTCTCGCCGACCTTTCGCAAGTTGCGGAGCAAACCATCATTTGCCGCGGGACGCGGGCGATCGACGGCGTAGGCCGCGACGGCATCGGCGGCATCGTCGAGGCTCGCAAATCCATCGGGATTGGCCTGCATGAAGTCCTGGATGCGCTTTACCCCGTAGGGATTGGTCTGTACGGCGACATCCACCAGAACAAGGGTGCTCACGGCCCCCGGGCCACCTTCTCCTGCGGCGAGAAGGCCGTTGATGCCGCCCAGCGAGGCGCCGATCACCACCACGTCTTCCCCGATCTGCCGGATCACGTCCTTTAGATCGCGGGAAAAGCTGTCCGGCGTATAGTCGCCACTCGGACTTCGATCACTGTCTCCGTGCCCCCTTGCATCGAGCGCGTAGGCCCGGTGGCCGCGCGCAGCGAGAACGTCGATCGTATCGCGCCAGCTTCCGCGGGTTTGTCCACCGCCGTGAAGCAGCAAAACGGGCTTGCCGCCCTTCGGCCCGGCAACGTCGGCGGCGATCTTCAACCCGTCTGAAACGAGGAACGTCATACCCTGTTTTTCGGTCATGTCTCCTCGCTATGCTTTGGCGGACACTAGTTCCTCATCCCAAGCCGTTCGTCAACGTAATTGTTGACAGCACCCGGACGCCTCGATACCGTGAGACAGTGTCCGGTGAGACAATCCATAAAGGCGGAACGTGGCACAAGCGAACCGGCGCGATGCGGTCATCGACGGAGTGGGATGCGCCGGCCCTGCGCGCCGTTCGTCCAGCACTGTCGAGGAACTCGCCTTGCAGGCGATCGAGCATGCGCTCGAAGACGCGGGCCTGCATCCCAGGGAAATCGAAGCGGTCGTCACCGAAAGCTCCCTGTGCCCGGCAGCCACGCCGCTCGATCGCATCGCACCCGCAGCGCGGTTGACCGGCCTCCGGCGTTCAGCTCAGTCGACGCCGGTGGGCGCAGGGATCCTGGCGGCGCTCGGCATGGCCGTGGACATGGTCGAGCGCGGCGAAGTGGAAACCGCACTCACATGGTTCGCCACGGGCTGGGGGTCCTCGGCGGAGGGACCAACCTCCTATCATTCCAAGATGCAGGCGAAGCACGTCATCGAGGAGCCCGCGGGCTTCAGCGGGCCGCCGCTTTATTTCGCGGCTGCCGCGAAGCGGTATCAGTACGAATACGGGTTGAGCGACCTGCAAATGTCGCAGATGCTGTTCGACATCGTCGCGGCCACGCGGGCCAACGCCGCGCTTCACCCCCACGCGCAGGCGCGTTCGGTGGTGGACGAGGACGCTTACCGGCGCAGCCCCATGCTGGCCGAGCCGCTTCGGCAGGCGGACTGTTCGCTGCTGAGCGACGGAGCGGTCGCCCTCGTCGTCACGCGCAAGGACCGCATGCGCCGGTTGCGCCCGGAGGTGGGCCTTGCCGCCTGGTCCTATGCGATCGACCCCATCAGCGATGCAGACTTCTATACCCAGAGCCCGTGGCTGCCTTCGCTTCCCGCAGCCGAGCGCGCCGCGGCCCAGGCGTTCGCGGCCGCAGGACTGACACCGGCAGACATCGACGTGCGAGGCCTATACGATTGCTTTTCCATAGCCGTTGCCCTGCAGCTCGAGGCCGCGGGCTTTTGCCCCAAGGGAAGGGCCGCCGATGTGGTGCTCGGGGGCAACCTGCGGCACAACGGGAAGCTGCCGACCAACACCCATGGGGGCTTGCTTGGACATGGGTATCTGCTGGGCGCCAACCATGCCGCGGAAATGGTGATCCAGCTTCGCGGCATGGCCGGGGAACGCCAGGTCACAGACGCCCGCAGGGGATATGTGGGGGCCGGGCCGGGTCGCCAATACAGTGCGCTGATTCTGGAGCGGATCGACCCATGAACGATGCGGGGATTTTCGCGGGCTGGGACGACGCCATCCGTGCCGGTGAGCTGCGCTTTCCACATTGCCGGGCTTGCGGGACCTGGAACTGGTACCCGTTGCCACGCTGTCGTGGCTGCGGATCTGCGGCCCAGGAGTGGACGCAGGTGCCGCCACAGGGCACGCTCCACAGCTGGACACGCGTGCACCGCGTGTTCGCTCGGGAAGCCGTTGCCGACGTCCCCTACGTCACCGGGCTGGTCGAGGTCGTGGCCGGGGTTCGCCTCGTCTGCCTGCATCGCCCCGGCTCGCCAGTCGAACCATGGATCGGGATGCCGGTACGACTCAGCCTGGATCGCGCCAGAGGCTCGGCCCGATGGCTCTTCGATGCTCGAGACGGGTGAATCGCCGCAGGACTTGTCAACACGTGCAGGCTTACTATGGTCGCGGATTGGCGACCAAGGGCGACACCGAATGGCAGCGAGAACGGGGATCGGCAAACGCCGCGAAGCAAATGCGGACGCCAGCAGTGAATTTTATCAGGAGCGGCGCAAGGCGATCATCGACGCGGCGGCGGAGGTGTTCCAGGAGCGCGGCTATGAAGCCGCGACGCTGGGCATGATCGCGGAAAAGCTGAATACGGATCGGGCCAGCCTGTATTATTATTTCGGCTCGAAGCAGGAGCTCTTCCGTGAGATCGTGCGCGAAGTGGCGCGCAACACGATAGAAGAAGCCGAGGCTATCGCGAAATCAAACGCTTCGGCAAAGCTGAAACTGGTCGAAGCTTTTCGTTCGGTAATGGGCAGCTACAATTCGTCATACCCCTATATGCATGTTTTTCTTCAGGAAAATTTCCCAACCCTCTCTGGAAGCAAGGATGATTGGAGCGCGGAGGCACGCGACTGGGCGCAGCGTTATTACCTCGCCATCCGTTCAATCATCCAGCAGGGTGTGGACGAGGGCAGCTTTCGCCTGCCGCTCTCGGTGGGCCTGACCACGCTCGGTGTTCTCGGCACCGTCAACTGGGCCCATCGCTGGTACAAGCCGGGGGGGCCGCTGGCTGCTGAGGACATAGGCGAGGGCTTTGCAGACATGATCCTCAACGGGGTCGCGCCCCTCGAAACGCAGGCGCCGGCCGATGCACCGCGGCGGTCGCGGAGGACACCCAGGAAGGCTTAGCCATCGCGCCCATATTGCGTCGCCGGCTCGATGATGTCAGCGCTCAGGACCGCCTCGTCGGCACAGCTCCTCGGAACCTTACGTAGCGTCGATCCACGCTGCCCTGGATCCGGCACGCCAGCGGCTCGGCACGGGCCAGTTCTTCGAGAAAGCCGGAATATCCATGAACGCGGTGCAATGCCGGCGAAACCAAGGAGCATACCGCGCAGAATTTGACAGCCGCTCGACGCAAGGCATCTCAAGTTGAGATTCTTGAGTATTCGCGGAGCGGAAAGATCGAGAAGCCGCATCACCGTTTCTGATTTTGAGGACGGATCTTCCAGCCGACGATATCAGTCGTCGTCCCCGCCATCCCGCCCATGGCGGATACGCTCGAGGCTGGCGGGATCGTACTTGGCCTTCAGACTCCCGCCTTGGACATTGGTGGCCAGAACCTTGTAGCAGCCATCGTCGGAGCGGATGGACTGAACGGTCCAGCCCTCCGCCTCGAGCTTTTTCCGTAGCACGTCGCGAGGTTGCCAGTCGGCGAGGGGCACATTGCAGTCCCGGTCGGCCGCCGCCGACCCTGCGGCGAGACAGGCGACGAGCAGGCAGCCTGCGAACCATGTGCTTTTCACCTTGCGCTCTCCTGCCACACGCCCCGCGCCTAGGAAAAGCATGCGGAGCTGACGCCCACCTGAACGCCGGGGTCGATTCCGCCGCCCCATCGTCAACCGGCGCGTGCTCTAACTTAAGTGAGAGGACGATACACCGATCAGAGTGAGCCAATCTGATCGGATCGCGTTCTAAGTTGGCGCGCCGAGGTGAAAGATGCGTATCCTGCTGGTCGAAGACGATCCCGTTCTGGGCACGGCCGTGCGTGACCAACTGGTCGCGGACGGGCATAGCGCCGATTGGGTGACGCGCCTCGGCGAGGCCGGTGTCGCCCTTCATGCCGCCGCCTTCGAGCTCGTCCTGCTCGACCTCATGCTGCCGGACGGCCGCGGCTCCGACTTCCTGAAGCGGCTGCGCAGCGCCGGCGACGTGACGCCCGTCATGGTGCTGACCGCGCGCGACCAGATCTCCGATCGTATCGCGGCCCTCGACGCCGGGGCCGACGACTATCTGGTGAAGCCGTTCGACCTGTTCGAGCTCAGCGCCCGCATCCGCGCCGTGGGCCGGCGCTACGCGGGCAATCCCAACCCGCTCGTCACCCTCGGCGATATCGAGGTCGATCTCGCCGCCCGCTCGGTGCGGCGGGCGGGGCGGCCGGTGGCGCTCACCGCCCGGGAGTGGTCCTTGTTCGAGGCGTTCGTGCAGCGGCCGCACCAGCTCATGTCGAAGCCGCAGCTGGAGGAACGGCTCTATTCCTTCGATGCGGAAGTGGAGAGCAACACCATCGAGGTCTATATCGGCCGCCTGCGCAAGAAGCTCGGCGCCGATGTGATCGAGACCGTGCGCGGCATGGGTTATCGCCTCGGCACGCCGGGAGCGGGGGCGTGAGCGGCCCGGGCCGCGCACGCCGGTGGAGCCTGCGCCGGCGCCTCGGACTGTGGCTCGCGGCCGCGGTGGCGGCGCTGTGGCTCGCCGCGGCCACGGTCGCGGGACTGGTGCTGCAGCACGAGATCGACGAAGTGTTCGACAGCGCGCTGCAGGAGGTGGCGCAGCGGGTGCTGCCTCTGGCTTATTCCGAGCTGCTGTCCCGTGAGGCCGGGGACGCTCCCCAGCACATGGCACCCATCGGGGTCCATCGGGAATACATCACCTATGTGGTGCGCGACGGCGCGGGGCGCATGCTGCTCCAGTCCAGCGACGCGGAGCAGATGGCGATTCCGGCCGGCCTCGCTCCGGGCTTTCACACCACCGATCGACTGCGTACCTATACCGAGGCGGCGGTGCGTGGCACCATTGTCGTCACCACGGCGGAGGAGCTTGGCCACCGCGCCGCCGCGGTGCGGCGGGCCGTGATGGCGCTGATCTGGCCGCTCGTCGCCTTGGTACCCATCGCGCTGGCCGGCGTCTGGCTTTCGGTCCGGCTCTCGCTCAAGCCGGTGCTGGCATTCCGGCAGGCGATCGCGGCGCGCGGCCGCGGCAATCTCACCCCGGTCGCCGCGGACGGCCTGCCGGAGGAGATGGCGAGCGTCGCCGTCTCGGTCAACGCGCTGATGGAGCGCCTGCGCGGGGCGCTGGAGGCGGAGCGGGGCTTCACCGCCAACAGCGCCCACGAGCTGAGAACCCCCATCGCCGCTGCGCTGGCGCAGACCCAGCGCCTGCTGGCCGAGCTGCCCGAAGGCGCCCCCCGCCAGCGGGCGCGGGACGTGGCCGGCGCGCTCCGGCGCCTGTCCCGCCTCTCCGAGAAGCTGCTGCAGCTGGCGAAAGCCGAAGGTGGCGGCCTTCTGGCCGAGCACCCGGCACCGCTCGGGCCGGTGCTGCGCCACGTGATCGCCGAGCTCGACCGCCAGACCGACCGGGGCTCCGACCTTGTGTTGGCGATTCCGCCGAACGGCAGCCCGATCAGCGATCTCGACCCGGACGCCTTCGCCGTCCTCGCCCGCAATCTCATCGAGAACGCCCTGAAGCACGGCGCGCCCGAAACCCCCATCCATGTAAGGCTGAGCGCTGACGGCTTCGAGGTCGCCAATCGCGGCCCGGTGGTGCCGGCCGACCGGCTGTCGGCGCTGCTGCGCCCGTTCGAGCGGGGGCCGACCCAGGCCGAGGGCTCCGGCCTCGGCCTCGCCATCGCCGCCGCCGTGTGCCGTGGCGCCGGGCTGAGGCTCGATCTCGCCTCTCCGGTCCCAGGGGAGGCGGACGGCTTCCAGGTCACGGTGCGCTTTCCGGTCCCGATCCTGACGGGAAGCTGAACGTAATAGCGCTCGCGCTTCAGGTCTGCGTCAGGTGCACGCACGAGGGTGAGCCCGGTCAACACCAGCCGGGAGGCATCCATGAAAACGCGCACCCTGATCGGAGCGGCTCTTCTCTTGTCCACCACGGGCATCGGCATCGCCATGGCGGCGGCGGACCTCCCTTCCCTGTCGCTGTTCGGCCACGAGCGGCACGAGCGCCGGGAGGCTTCCGAGCCTGCCGGGGCAATGCGCCTCGCGGACTCGAAGTCCGAGCACAGGCGAGATGGCGCGCATGACCGCCGTCACCGCGAAGATGACGACGACGACGATGATGATGATGACGACGACCGCCGCGGCGGCCGCAGCGCCCTGCCCCAGGCCGGCCCCGCCGATCCCAACGCGCCGATGCCCGACAACGGCCTCTTCAACGGCAAGGCCCGGCCCAAGGTCGAGGTGCAATGAGCCCGTCCCCGTCCGTCCCCTCCAGGAGCCAACCGATGAAATTTGTTCTCCCCGCCATGGCCGCCACCGCCGCGCTGGTGGCCCCCGCGCTCGCCGAAGCCAGGCAGGTCACCTTCCAGGCCACGCTGAAGAGCTACGGCGGCAACGGCGCCTATGTGGTGCTCTACGTCACCGACGCCGCCGGGGCCTACAAGGGCACCTTGTGGATGGCCGGCGGCAAGGCGAAATACCATCGCCACCTGTCCGACTGGCAGCGCGCCTCCGGCGGGCGGGCCACCGAGATCGACGGCATCACCGGCGCCAGCATCGGCTCCGGCAAGACGCTGAAAATCAGCCTCGACCTTGCCGACGCCATGATCGGTGCCGGCTACCAGGTGCATGTGGACACCGCCGTCGAGGACGGCCTGGACAATCCCTCCGAGGTCGTCGTGCCGCTCGATGCCGCCGCCTCCGGCAAGCCTTTTGCCGGCAAGGGCTACGTCAAGTCCCTCACCGTCACCTTCTGACCAAAACGGACCTCCTCATGCTGCGCCGTCTTCATGGGCTGCCGGGTGTCGTGCTGGCGCTCGGCCTCACGGTGGTCGCCGTCACCGGCGCCGTGCTCTCGCTCCAGCCGGCGCTGGACCGCGCAACCGTTCCAACGGTGCCGTCTGGCACCAACGTCGCGGACCTTGCCGCGCAGGTCGCCGCGCGCCACCCCGGCATCGCCGCCATCCGCCAGCGGCCGGATGGCGGCATCACGGTGGCCTTCGACGACGGCGACGCGCGCGGCGTGGAGCGGGTCGATCCCGCCACAGGCGCGGGGCTCGGCCCCTATCAGGTGTCCGAGGCGACGCGCGTCATCACCAACCTCCACCGTTCGTTCCTGGCGGGCGACGCGGGGCGGGCGGTGGCGGGCATCGGCGCTCTGGCCATGCTGGCGCTGAGCCTGTCCGGCACGGCGCTGCTCGCGCGACGGCTCGGCGGCGCGGGGGCGCTGCTGCGGCCGATCCGCGGCACACCGGCCCAGCGCTGGCATGGCGAACTGGGGCGGCTGGCCGGCGCCGGGCTGGTGCTGTCCTCCTTCACCGGCCTGTGGATGTCCGCCGGCACCTTCGGCCTCATCCCCGAGGCGCAGGGAATCACCCGCGTCGTCACCGCAAGCAGCGGTGCGCCAGCGCCGGTGGGCACCCTCGCCGCGCTGCGATCCGTACCGCTGACGGACCTGCGCGAGCTCCGCTTCCCCGACCCCTCGGACCCCACCGACATTTTCACCCTGCGCACTGCCGCCGGCGAGACGCAGGTCGACGCCGGCACCGGCGCGGCCCTGGCCTTCGCTCCGGCCACCACGCTGGAGCGGATCAATGACCTTGTCCGCACCCTTCACACCGGGCGCGGCGCCTGGCTGCTCGGCCTGCTGCTGGGCCTCGCCTCGGCCGCCGTGCCGGTGCTGGGGGCCACCGGCATCATCCTGTGGGTGCGGCGGCGGGCGGCCCGTCCGCGCGTCGCGGCGAATGCGCCCGCGCACGGTGCCGATACGGTGATCCTCGTGGGCAGCGAAGGCAATTCCACCTGGGGTTTCGCCGGCACCTTGCATGCGGCCCTTACCGCTGCGGGGCACCGCGTACATATCGCGGCCATGAACGATATGGGCACGGCGCATCTTGCCGCCGACCGTCTTCTCGTGCTCACCGCCACCTATGGCGAAGGCGATGCGCCAGCCTCGGCCAAGAGCTTCCTGTCCCGCCTCGCGCGTCTTGAGGGGCGTCCGCCGGTGGCAGTGCTGGGCTTCGGCGATCGCAACTTCCCGCACTTCTGCCGGTTCGCCCAGGAGGTCGCCGACGCGCTGGAGGCCAAAGGGTGCCCGCGCCTTCTTCCCATGAAGCGGGTGGATCGGCGCTCGTCTCAGGAATTCGCCCAATGGGGGCGGGACCTCGGCGCCGTGCTGGGGCATGACCTTACGCTCTCCCACGTGGCCGAGCCGCCGAAGAGCGTGCCGCTGACGCTCGCCGGGCGTGAGCTTTATGGCGAGGCGGTGGGCACGCCAGTGGCGATCCTGCGCTTTGAGGCCCCACTCGATCCGCGGACCGGCGCGCCCGGCCGCCTGCCGTCCTTCGCGGCGGGGGATCTGGTGGGCATCCTGCCGCCGGGGGACGCCATGCCGCGCTTCTATTCGCTCGCCTCGTCCACCCGCGACGGGATGCTGGAGATCTGCGTGCGGCTGCGCGAGGGCGGGCTGTGCTCCACCTTCCTGCACGCGCTGGCGCCTGGTGGCACCATCAACGCGTTCATCCGCGAGAACCCGGCGTTCCGCCCGGCGGCAGGGCGCGCGCCGCTCATCCTCATCGGCGCCGGGGCCGGCATCGGGCCGCTTGCCGGCTTCGTGCGCGCCAATGCGGAAGGACGGCCCATGCATCTTTATTGGGGCGGGCGCAGCGCCGCCTCCGACTTTCTCTACGAGCACGAGCTGGCCCAGCATCTGGCGGAACGGCGCCTGACCTCCCTCGCGACCGCCTTCTCCCGGGATGCCGAGGGCGGCGCCTATGTCCAGGACCGCATCGCCGCCGATGCGCCCCGCCTGCGGGAACTGCTGAAGCAGGGCGCGCAGATCCTGGTGTGCGGCGGCCGCGACATGGCCGAAGCGGTGACCCGCGCCTTCGAGCCGGTGGTGCGCCCCCTCGGCCTCGACCTTGCCACCCTCAAGTCGTGTGGACGCTATGTCGAAGATGTCTACTGATCCGGCCGAAGGTCCCATGGCGCTCCGCCGCCACGCCCTGAGCGGCCCCGCCATGGGCGCGCGCTGGTCCGCCCGGTTCCATGCGGTCGACCATGTGGACGAGGCGGCGCTCGCCCGGCACCTCCAGGGCGCCGTCGAGCGGGTGGAGCAGCAGATGTCCACTTGGCGGCCGGCGTCGGATCTGGAACGGCTCAACGCCGCGACGGTGGGCGCCTGGGTGGAGATCCCCCGCGAACTGGCGCATGTTCTCGCCACCGCCCTGGAGATCGGCCGCCTGTCGCAGGGGGCGTTCGATATCGGCGTGGGCGACCTGGTCCAGGCTTGGGGTTTTGGCGGCGGCGCGCGCGTACCCGATGGCGGGCGCATCGCCGCGATCGACGGCCGCCCCTCGTTCGAGCCACCGAAAACGCTTCAGCTCGATCCAGCCGGCTGTCGCGCGCGCCGGCTGGCGCCGTTGCGGCTTGACCTCTCCGGCATCGCCAAGGGCTTCGGCGTGGACGAGCTGGCGCGGGAGATGCAGGCGGCGGGCCTGTCCTCCTGGCTGGTGGGCATCGACGGCGAGATGCGGGCCGAGGGCACGAAGCCGGACGGACGGCCCTGGACCATCGCCCACGAAAAGCCCACGCCGGGCGCGCGGGAGATTCTCGGCGTGCTGGAACTGTCCGGCGCCGCCGTCGCCACCTCCGGCAACTATCGCCACCAGATGCAGGTGGCGGGGCGGACCGTCTCGCACACCATGGACCCCTTTCGCGGCGCGCCGCTGGACAACGACCTCGCCGCCGTCACCGTGCTCAGCGAGACCTGCATGGCGGCGGATGCCTGGGCCACCGCCCTGATGGTGCGCGGGGCGACCGATGGCCTGGCGCTCGCCCGCCGCCTCGGTCTCGCCACGCTGTTCGTGCGGACCGACGGGGAGGTGGTGTCGACATGGCCATGAGCGGCCCGCTGGGGCCGACGAACGGCAAGGTTCGTTCCCCAAGAGCTTTTCCTTCAAGACATGAGCCTTGAGCACTCTCAATGCGCCACCCGCCGCATTCAGCTGTCATTCCCTGGGGAAAATATTCGCCTGAGGTCACCGGCGGCGCGGCGTGAAAGAGAAACGTAGACATGCGACACATCAAGCTGGCCCTTTTCGGCATCCTCGCTTTCATGTCCGTGCTGTGGATCGCCGCGGAGCCCGGGGTATTCCAACTGAATGGCTTCTTCGCGGTGCGGGCGGCAGCGGCGCAGTACACAGGCGTCCTTGCCATCGCCGTCATGAGCGTGGCCATGATGCTGGCCCTGCGCCCACGCTGGCCCGAACGCTGGATGGGCGGCCTCGACAAGATGTATCGCCTCCACAAATGGCTGGGCATCACCGCCCTTGTCGTCGCCGTCATCCATTGGCTGTGGGCGCAGGGGCCGAAATGGGCCGTGGGCTGGGGCCTTCTGGAGCGACCCGCCCGCGGCCCACGCCCGCCCATCGCGAACCCGATCGAGGCCTTCTTCTCAAGCCTGCGCGGCACCGCCGAGGGCATCGGCGAATGGGCCTTCTACGCGGCCGTGGCGCTGATCGCGCTGGCCCTGATCCGCGTCTTTCCCTACCGCTGGTTCTACAAGACCCACCGCCTGCTGGCTGTCGCCTATCTGGTGCTGGTGTTCCATACGGTGGTGCTCCTGAACTTCGCCGACTGGATGACGCCGCTCGGGGGTGTGATGGCGGTGCTGTTGGCCGGCGGCACCTTCGCCGCGGGGGTGGTGCTGCTGCGCCGGGTCGGCGCCGCGCGGCAGGTGAAGGGGCGGATTGCCGGGCTGAACTATTTTCCGGGGGTGAAGGTGCTCGAAACCATCATCGATGTGCCCGCCGGCTGGCCGGGGCATCGGGCGGGCCAGTTCGCCTTTGCCCTGTCGGATGCCTCCGAAGGCGCGCATCCCTACACCATTGCATCGGGGTGGCATCCGGAGCATCCGCGAATCACGTTCATAACCAAGGAGCTGGGCGACCACACCCGACGCCTCAAGGAGAGGCTCAAGGTGGGCCAGGAGGTCCGGGTCGAGGGGCCCTATGGCTGCTTCACTTTCGACGACGACTGCCGCAACCAGATCTGGATCGGTGGCGGCATCGGCATCACCCCGTTCATCGCGCGCATGAAGCACATGGCCCTGCGCGGCGAATCGCCCGATTGGCCGCTCGGCCAGACCGCCGACCTGTTCCACACCACCTCCGATGTGGACGAGGGAGCGCTCGCCAAACTCGGGGAAGACGCAAGATCCGCCAAGGTGCGCCTGCATCTGCTGGTCAGCGCGCGCGATGGCCGGTTGACCGGCGCCCGCATCCGCGAGGCCGTGCCGAACTGGCGCGAGGCCAGCATCTGGTTCTGCGGTCCCGCCAGCTTCGGGGCGGCACTGCGGCGGGATTTTGCCGCCGTGGGGTTTCCCGTGGAGCAGAGGTTCCATCAGGAGCTCTTCGACATGCGGTGAGGCAGGCTCAACCTCCGGCGTCCCAAACGGAGGAGGGCGCCCAGACGGTACGCGGTACCGCCGGCCGCGGTTCCCCGCTGCGGCGGCCCACCGCCTGGAGACGCGCCTTCTGCAGCGGTTGGGGGCGTCCCGCACATCATGCCGTTCTTCATCAACGGCGTGACTGTGGCGGGGCCGTCGGTCGGACGACAATCCCGGCAACATCCGCCTGGCGGAGCCAGCCTGATGAGACAGGCCGGTCGCGACAAAGTCCGTCAGAGGCGGCGGGCACCCGCCCGGGCCGGCGGCGAGGCGCGCCCCGTCACGCTCACATCATGCATCCCATGCCGGTGAGCAGCTCATTGGCCTTCTTCTTCTGGCCATCGCTGAGCGCGGCGTAGAGGTCGCTTAGCGGCTGCTTCATGCCCTTGAGAGCGGCGACGCGGGCTTCCATCACCGCGACGCGGGACTCGAGGCGCTCCATCGGCGTATCAGCATCAAAGCTGGCGCGCATGGACTGGCGCAGGCCCTGCATGCTGACGAAATTGTTCTTCATCGCCACCACATAGGCATCCCATGCCTTGGCCTGCGCATCGGTGACGCCGAGCTCGGCCTTCAGGAAGGCGACACGCCCCTCGATGAAGGCGGGTAGCTGGCCATCGGCATCACCCGTCATCCCGCCACCGCAGCCGCCCATCATGCTCCGGGCCGAGCGATGGAACCCGGGGCCCCAGCCCCCCTGGCCGGGACCCATATAACCCTCACCCTGACCCATCATGCCCGGACCATAGCCGGGCCCACCGCCCATCTGGGCGCTCGCCGGCACAGCGGACAATGCCGCCGCGGCCAGCGCGAACGCTGCAACGCCCGTAACGGAAACAGACTTGATCTTCATGACGCTCTCCCTTCTTGCGGGCGGACACGTCCGCCCCTCCGACCTGCGCCCGGGGTTGAGCCCGAACATTTTAGGCCGCGCCTGCGCCTCCTGCCGCATCGATCCACGCGCGGTGCCCCAATCGTGATGCACGGCGGCGGCTTCCGCGGTCCTGCCGCGCGAACCACAGCGGCGGGCTGGCACACCCGAAACGGTCGTCACCGATGGCCAAAATCACCGCGCTACCGGCGATAGGCCCGATAATAAATGCGCTTGCACGCATATGCGCATGAGAGTAACAAAACTCCCATGCCGTCCACCCTCACCCTTCTGTCGGCCCTGGCCGAACCCACCCGCCTCGCGGCGGTCCGCCTCCTGTGGGATGGGCGCGAGCATTGTGTCTGCGAACTCGTGCGCGTCCTCGGCGTCACCCAATCCCGCATGTCGCGCCATATGGCGGTGCTCAAGCAGGCTGGCGTCGTGGCGGATCGGCGGGATGCCCAATGGGTGCGCTACCGTCGCAATCCCGAATTGCCGGCGGAGCAGGCGGCCATCATCAATGCTGTCCTCAACAGCCTGGACGGTTCATCGAACAGGAGAGCCGCATGAGCGCCGACCTGTCATTGACCAGGCGCAAGCCGCCCCGGGAGGCATCGCCTCTGGCCTGGGCGGCGGCGACCGTCGCGGCGATCGCCCTCTGGTTCGTGGTCTATGCCCAGCTCGCGCCGTTCTCCCAATGGCTGGTGGCCCGCCTGCCGGTGGAGCCCGGCAGCCATCTCGCCGAAGCGGTCGCGTTCTTCATCTACGACACGCCCAAGGTGCTGATGCTGCTGACGCTGGTGGTCTTCGCCATGGGCGTGGTGCGCAGCTTCTTCTCCGCCGAGCGCACCCGTGCGCTGCTCGCCGGAAAGCGCGAGGGACTCGGGAATGTCGCGGCCGCCGGCCTCGGCATCGTCACGCCCTTCTGCTCCTGCTCGGCGGTGCCGCTGTTCGTCGGCTTCGTCTCCGCCGGCGTTCCCCTCGGCGTGACGTTTTCCTTCCTCATCGCCGCGCCCATGGTCAACGAGGTGGCGCTGGGCCTCCTGTTCGCGCTGGTCGGCTGGAAGGTGGCGCTCACCTATCTGGCATTCGGCCTCTCCATCGCCATCGTCGCCGGATGGATCATCGGCCGGCTGCACCTGGAAGGCTGGCTGGAAGACTGGGTGCGCAATGTGCGTGCCAGTCCGGTCGAGCTACCGCCAAACGGCATGACGCTGGTGGACCGCATCAGGGCGGGTCTCCACGCGGTGCGCGACATCGTCGGCAAGGTGTGGATGTGGATCATCGCCGGCATCGCGGCGGGCGCCTTCATCCACGGCTACGTGCCGGCGGATCTGCTCGGCTCCATCATGGGGCGGGATGCGTGGTGGTCGGTTCCGGCCGCGGTGCTGCTGGGCATTCCCATGTATTCCAATGCTGCGGGCATCATCCCGGTGGTGGAGGCCCTGCTGGCCAAGGGGGCGGCGCTGGGCACCGTGCTCGCCTTCATGATGGCGGTGATCGCCTTGTCGCTGCCGGAAATGATCATCCTGCGCAAAGTCTTGAGCCTGAAGCTGATCGCCGTGTTCATCGGCGTGGTCGCCACCGGCATCCTCGCCGTGGGTTTCCTGTTCAACGCGCTGTTTTCTTAAAATAAGAAAGGCAAAAACCATGAAAGACGTGAAAGTGCTCGGCCCCGGCTGCTCCCGCTGCGAGGCAACGGCACAGATGGTGCGGGACGAGGCGGCCAAGCTCGGGCTCGACGTCACGGTGGAAAAGGTCACCGATTATGCAGTGATCGCCGGCTACGGCATCGCCTCGACCCCCGGCATCGTCATCGACGGCAAGGTGGTGCACGCCGGCGGTCTGCCCAAGCCGGATGATGTCGCCCGTTGGCTCTCGGCTTGAGCGCCGCATGCATGATCAAGGGCATCGAGCGGGTGGCCCCGATGCTGAACTTCGAGCTGCGCGGGGGTGCTAATCTCCTGAGCCTGAAGGGGCCGGATGGGCGGCCGGCGGTTCTGACGCGGGGTCGGGAACTGCCCGGTCATGACGGCGAGTGCGGGACAGAGAGGCCCGGCCTCAGGTCCTTTGATGCGCCTCACGCCTCGCTGTCGGCCCACCGCTCCGAGCGAAACGCCGTGGCGATGGCCTGGGCGCGGGCGAGGGAGAGGTCGGCGTCGTCCAGCCCGTCCGCCTCCACGCCGGCACAGGCGTCGCGTGCCTGCCCCAGCAGGTCCACCTTGGGGTGGGTCTCGCCGAGGCGGTCGCCATAGCCGAAATAGTCGCAGGTGGCGACCAGCAGCAATTTTTCGAACAACACGGGATCGCGGAACGCCCCGCTGCGCTCCAGCATGGCCGCCACCGGACCGGCGCGCACGGGGGAGACACGGTGCACCCGCTCGCACTCGTTCAGCGCCATGAGCGCGAGGTCATGGCAAACCCCCGGCACGCCGAAGCGCTCGCAAATGGCGTCGATGCGCGGCACGCCACGCTCGATGTGGCGGTAGTGCACCGGCAGGTGCTCCCGCGGGGAATCGGATTTACCGGCGTGCATCACCAGAAGCGCGAAGCGCACCTCAAGGGGCGCATCGCGCCGCGCCGCCTCGGAGAGGGCGGCAAGGAGGAGCACGCCGAGGTCGATCTCGTCCGCCGTGTCAGTGATCTGCGGCACGCCGAACAGGCCCGCCACCTCGGGCAGCACCACCTCCAGCACGCCGCACTCGCGCAGCGCCTTGACCATGGTGGCCGGCGACGGGGCCATCAGGCCGCGCTCCAGCTCGGGCCACATCTCGCCGGGAGACAGGCTGTCGAGGGCGCCCACCTCCATCTGCTCGAACATGAGGTCGAGGGTGTCCTCGTCCGCCTCGCTGCCTTCGGCGAGGAGCGCCGCGAGGCGCAGGAGGGCGAGGCCCGGGTGCGTCTGCACCAGATCGGACGGGAGGAAAGGCGGTTTGCGGTCCATCGGGAAATTGGACCACTACCGGGATGCTCAATGCAAGCTTTTGCTGAACGGCGGCCGCGCCACCGCCGCCACCGGACCGCAAGCTCCCCCCGCGGGGGAGCGGTGCCACTACGCCGCGAGGACCGCGCTCAGGCCTCGCCGACCGTGTCGAAGAGGGCCGTCTCCATGGCCTCCTTGGCGGTCTTTCCGGCCCAGACCACGAACTGGAAGGCGGGATAATAACGCTCCACCGCGTCGAGCGCCGCGTCCACGATCACCTCGCACTGCCGGTCGGAGGCGGTTGCGCCGCCCGCCAGCACCAGGGCATGGCGGAACATGATCACACCTTCCTGCGACCACATGTCGAAATGGCCGAGCCACATCTGCTCGTTGACCAGGGCCAGGAGCTTCAGCACCTCGGCCCGGCGCCCCTCGGGCACCTTGAAGTCGAAGGCACAGGCCAGATGCAGCGCCTCCAGCTCGTCCATCCACTGGAAGGAGACATGGCAGTCCGTCCAGCGGCTGGTGAGCGAGAGGGTGATCTCGTCCTCGTCTGAACGCTCAAACGACCAGTCGTGGAGGGCAGCGAGCTGCTCCACCAAATCGACCGGGTTCGCCGGCGCATCGGCTTCGATGTCGATGAGAGACATGGCCTCGACCTCGCGGTTTGAGGAACGCGGAGAGGGTCGAACGCGGCAACCTCCGCAAGCGAGGCCAGTGGCGATCGGGCCATGTGGCATGCGCAGCGCGGCGTGCCGGGCGGAAGCCCACCCGGGGGCAGACATAACCCTTGGGTCGACATTCCTGGCGAGACTGCACCCCGTCGTATACCCGATACGACGAACCGGCTCCGAATCGCCACGAAAATCAGTATATCGCGGGTAAAGATTTTCCCGCTACGACAGATTGTGGTCCGTTCTCGCACATGCGACCGATTTTCGCATTGCGGCAAGTCGGCGCGGGAACAGGCACGGCAATCGATACGGGTCGGGCGCCCTCAGGCGGGCTGGTCCCCGGCCGCGGGATCGGCGGGGCGCGCGGGGGCGGCGCCGCGCAGGGTGGCCTCCAGCGCCTCCAGGCGGGCGGCGAGGCGCTCGTTCTCGGCGCGGGCGGCGGCGGCCAGGTCCTTCACCGCCTCGAACTCCTCGCGCTTCACCAGGTCCATGTCGCGCAGGAAGCGCTCCATCTGCGCCTTCATCACGGTCTCGGCCTCGCGCCGCACCCCCTGGGCGACCCCCGCGGCGTCGTTCACGAGACGCGCCATCTCGTCGAAGATTCGGCCGGTGGTCTGGGTCATGGGAGTCTCCTCGCGCGGGTTCGCGGCTTGGGCGCAAGATGGCGCCGCCCGCCCGTCGGCGCAAGGGCGGCCCGAGCAGACGCCCTCACGCGACCCGGCGGTAGCGCACGACGAACAGCTCCTTCCAGCTCCCGTCCGGCTGGCGCGAACGCGAGGTGAGGGTGCGCGCGTCCCCGCCTTCGAAGGCGATCACGTCCTGATAGTCCGTGATGCCGGTGCCGTGGAGGGCTGGCCCACGGGTGTCGAGCGTAACCGTGTCCGCGGCCGTGTCGATGGTCCCCTCATAGGTCCACATGTGGGTCATCATGGAGCCGATCCAGGACCCCACCACCTTCTGCCTCGCCGGATCGTATCCCAGGGTCATGATGTTGATGGCGGTGCCATGCTCCAGCAGCTCCATGCGGCCTTCGCACACGACCCAGACATCGCCCACGCAGCGCGCCGTCTCGGTGCCGGTGTACAAGGGCTCCCCTGTCGCCCTGGCCTCCGTGGAGGGAGCCTCCACCACCCATTCGCCCATGAGCCGCCGCAGCCACCGATGCTCCGCCTGGGGTTCGCCGTGCATGATGGTCCTCCAGGGTTGACCGGAACATTATCGGCTTCCGTTACGGAATGTAATGCGGAACGAAGCGCTTCCGCTGTCCGCGTTCCGCCACCGCCCCCGGCTTGACGACCGGCACCCGGCGCGGCACATGACGGCCCCGTCCGGCGGCGCGCCCAACCGGGGATGCCCGAGTGGTTCGACCGCGACAGATGGTTCCATCTGTCGCGGTCGAACCATGAGCTTTTGATCTGGCGGAGCAATTTTTCGAAACGGATGGGTACCCATCCGTTTCGGTTGATCCACCAGGGGGGACCACATGCCCACCTTCGCCCTGCCCTTCCCGGCTATCGATCCCGTGCTGCTCCAGGTCGGCCCGCTGGCCGTCCGCTGGTACGCCCTCGCTTATATCGCCGGGCTGGTGCTCGGCTGGCTGCTGGCCCGCAGGCTGGTGGCGCGGCCGGCGCTGTGGGGCGGCACCTCGCCCATGCGCCCGCAGGATCTCGACGACGCCCTGTTCTGGGCGACCCTCGGCGTCATCCTCGGCGGCCGCATCGGCTACGTGCTGTTCTACAATCCCGCCTATTTCGCCGCGAATCCGGCGGACATCGTCGCGGTCTGGAAGGGCGGCATGTCGTTCCACGGCGGGCTCGCGGGCACACTGGTGGCGCTCGCCCTGTTCGCCCGCTCGCGCGCCATACCGGTCATGTCCCTGCTGGACGTGGCCGGGGTGGTGGCGCCCCTCGGCCTGTTGTTCGGCCGGCTCGCCAATTTCATCAATGGCGAGCTGTGGGGCCGGCCGGCGGACGTGCCCTGGGCCATCGTCTTCCCCCACGGCGGCGACGTACCGCGCCACCCCAGCCAGCTCTACGAGGCGGGCCTGGAAGGCCTGGTGCTGTTCCTGGTGATGCTGCTGGTGGTGCGGCTCGGCGGGCTGAAACGGCCGGGGGTGGCGGCGGGCATCTTCGGCATCGGCTACGGCGTCTCGCGCATCGTCGGCGAGTTCTTCCGCGAGCCGGACGCCCAGCTCGGCTACCTGGCCTTCGGCACCACCATGGGCATGTGGCTCTCGGTGCCGCTGGTCCTCGCCGGGCTCGGCCTCCTGCTCTTCGCCCTGACGCGCAAGCGGCACCCGTGACCACGCCGCTCGCCGAGGAGATCCGCACCCTCATCGCCGCCGAGGGTCCCATGCCGGTGAGCCGCTACATGGCCCTCGCCCTCGGCCATCCCCGCCACGGCTATTACATGACGCGCGACCCGCTCGGCGCGCACGGCGACTTCACCACCGCCCCCGAGATCAGCCAGATGTTCGGCGAGCTCCTGGGCCTGTGGGCGGTGGCCAGCTGGCAGCAGATGGGCGCGCCCGACCCTTTCCGCCTGGTGGAGCTCGGCCCCGGCCGCGGCACGCTCATGGCGGATGCGCTGCGGGCGGCGCGCCTCGTGCCCGGCTTCGGCGCGGCGGCGCGCATCCATCTGGTGGAAACGAGCCCGGTGCTGACGGCGACACAGGCGCGAACCCTGGCGTCGCAAGCGTCCGCCGCCTCCTGGCACCAGCGGATCGAGGATGTGCCGGACGGTCCGGCCCTGGTCCTCGCCAATGAATTCTTCGATGCCCTGCCCATCGACCAATATGTGCGGACCGCCGGGCACTGGCACGAACGGCGGGTAGGGATGGATGCGGGCGGCCGCCTCGCGTTCGGCCTTGATCCGGCCCCGTCCCGCGCCGCCCAGTTGCTGGCCGGCCACCTGCCCCCGGCCCCCGATGGGGCGGTGCTGGAACATATGGAGAGCGGCCCCGCCCGCGCCCTCGCCGCGCGGCTCTTGGCGCAGGGCGGCGCCGCCCTGATCGTCGATTACGGCCATGCGGGCGGCTTCGGCGACACGCTGCAGGCGCTGGAAAAGCACCGCTTCGCCGATCCGCTGGCGGCGCCGGGGGCGGCGGACCTCACCGCCCACGTGGACTTCTCCGCCCTCGCCCGCATCGCCGTCGCGGCGGGACTGAAGGCTTTCGGCCCGCTGGAGCAGGGGGATTTCCTCGCCCGGCTCGGCCTTGCCGCCCGCGCCGAGCGGCTGAAGCGCGATGCCCCGGAGGCGACGCGCGCCGCCGTGGATGCCGCCGCCCGCCGCCTCGCCGGAACCGGGGACGCAGACATGGGGCGGCTGTTCAAGGTGCTCGTCCTCGCCCATCCTGACCTTGGGGCGCCGCCCGCGTTCGACCTGTCCGAGGAGTTCTGCCCATGAAGATCGAGGCGCCGTCGCTCGCGGCCCTGCCCGGCATCCGCCACGCCTTCTTCACCCGGCAGGGCGGCGTCTCGCAAGGCATCTATACGAGCCTCAACGGCGGCCTGGGCTCCAGCGACGATCCCGCGGCGGTGATGGAGAACCGCGCCCGCATGGCGGCGGAGATCGGCGTGGAAGCCCCGGCCCTCCTCGCCTGCTGGCAGGTGCACTCGCCCGACGCGGTGGTCGCCACCGAGCCCTGGGCCCGGGAAACCGCGCCCAAGGCCGACGCGATCGTGACGCGGACGCAGGGCATCGGCGCCGCCGTCTCCATCGCCGATTGCGGGCCCATCCTGTTCGCCGATCCTGAGGCGCGGGTGGTGGCCGCCGCCCATTCCGGCTGGAAGGGCGCGCTCACCGGCATCGTCGCGTCCACCGTTTCCCGCATGGAGGAGCAGGGGGCGCGGCGGGCGGACATCCGCGCCGTCGTCGGCCCGCTCATCCGCCAGCAAAGCTACGAGGTGGGAGAGGACTTCGTCGCCCGCTTCCTCGCCGAGGACAAGGGCTTCGCCCGCTTCTTCGCCCCGGCCGACCGGGCCCACCATGCCCTGTTCGACCTGCCCGGCTTCATCCGCCTGCGCCTCGAGCAGGCCGGAATCGGCCATGTGGAGGATCTCGGCCTCGACACCTATTCGGACGAGGCGCGCTTCTTCTCCTATCGCCGCACCACCCACCGCAAGGAACCCGACTACGGCCGGCTGATGGCCGCCATCGCCCTCGCCTGAGCCTCCCGGACCAACCCATGCGCTCCACCGACGCCACCCTCCTCATCGTCCCTGGCTGGCAGGGCTCGGACGCCGACCATTGGCAGAGCCGGTGGGAGCGCGCCCTCTCCTCCGCCCGCCGGGTGGAACAGGCCGACTGGGAGCGGCCCGACCGCGTCGACTGGCCGCGCCGGCTCGCGGCGGCGGTGGCTGCGGCGGACAAGCCGGTGGTGGTGGTGGCCCATTCCCTCGGCGTGCCCACCCTGCTCCACGCCGCCCCCCTGCTGCCGCCCGGCAAGGTGAAGGGCGCGTTCCTCGTGGCACCGCCGGACCTGGAGGCGCCCGGCCTTCCCGCCGTGCTCGCGCCCTTCGCCCCGGTGCCGACGGCGCCCCTGCCCTTCCCCTCCGTGCTGATCGCCAGCCGCACCGACCCCTATTGCGCCTTCGACCGGGCGGAGGGCTTCGCCCTCGACTGGGGCTCGGCGATCGTGGATGCCGGGGATGCCGGCCACATCGGCTCGGCCTCCGGCTTCGGCCCCTGGCCGGAGGGCTCCATGCGGCTTCTCGGCTTTCTCCAGTCGCTGAAATAGAACGCTCTCGAGCGAAGCGGGCACCGGGGCGTGCGAAGAAAGCGCGTCAACTGAAAGACTTGTGGCACGCTGGCGATGCGATGCACCGCCAAATGCCCCAAGCGGCCCGGCCCGCATTTTCACAGGCCCGTTAACCGCATCTTAACCGTTTTTCTGGACCCGGCCGCCGTTTCCCGCTACGCCTGCGGCGACGAGACAAGCGCCGGGAGCCACCATGCGGGGACACAAGGCAGAGGTCGTACCGCCAGCGCCACCGCGCCGCCCGTGCGAGCTTTCCGCCAGCGTTCAGCTCCCGCGCGTATCCTGGCTGGCGGCCCGCTGCGCCGGGCTTTTCCTGTGCGTGGCCCTCGCCGCCTGCCAGACCGATGGCCCGGGCATGGCCGGGGCGGGCGGGCGCACCCTCGCCTTCGACACCATCGACGGCCCGCCCCCGGCCACCTTCGACAAGCTGGTGGGCGACCTGACGAGCGAGGCGCAGACACGCCGGGTCGCCGTGGTATCGCGCTCAACGCCCGCCGCCTACCGCGTGAAGGGCTATCTCGCCATGCACGTGGAGCGCGGCAAGGCCACCGTCGCCTATGCCTGGGACGTCTACGACCAGAACCAGACCCGCGTCGCCCGAGTGGTGGGCGAGGAGCCCGCCGGCCCGGTGAAGGGCGGCGCCGCCAACGGCTGGGCCGCCTGCGACGACGCCGTGGTGGCGCGCATCGCCGACCAGTCCATGGCGAGCCTCGCCGAGACGCTGGGCGCCTCCGGCGCCGTGCCAGCGGCGGCGCCGCAGCCCGCGGACACCCCGCGGCCCGACAGCGGATCCGGCGTGCCGGTGGCCGCCCTCACCACACCCGGCTCAGGCCTCCCTGCCTCCGGCGCTGCCCTGGCGTACGCCGACCGCTGACGTGGCCCAATCGCGCGGGGTCGAGCTGGCCCTTTACAACATTGTGACGGCCCGCCTATCAGAACCACGCACGCTTTCGATCAGGCTCGGAAGCACCGGCGGAGCATCCCATGTCAGCGGAGAACGGTCCCATGAAGCTCGTCGCGGGCAATTCCAACCGCGCGCTCGCTGAAGCCATCGCCGCCTACCTTGCCACCCCGCTCACAAAGGCCGTGGTGCGCCGCTTCGCGGACATGGAGATCTTCGTCGAGATCCAGGAGAACGTGCGCGGGCAGGACACGTTCGTGGTGCAGTCCACCTCGTTCCCGACCAACGACCACCTGATGGAGCTCTTGATCATCATCGATGCGCTGCGCCGCGCCTCGGCCAAGCGCATCACGGCGGTCCTGCCCTATTTCGGCTACGCCCGCCAGGACCGCAAGCCCGGCCCCCGCACGCCCATCTCGGCCAAGCTCGTCGCCAACCTCATCACCCACGCCGGTGCCGACCGGGTGATGACGCTGGATCTCCACGCCGGCCAGATCCAGGGCTTCTTCGACATCCCCACCGACAACCTCTATTCCGCGCCGGTGATGGTGCGCGACATCAAGGAGCGGTTCGAGCTCTCCAACGTGATGGTGGTGTCGCCCGACGTGGGCGGCGTGGTGCGCGCCCGCGCGCTGGCCAAGCGCATCGACGCCCAGCTCGCCATCGTCGACAAGCGGCGCGAGCGCCCCGGCGAGAGCGAGGTGATGAACGTCATCGGCAATGTGGAAGGCCGCTCCTGCATCCTCGTGGATGACATCGTCGATTCGGGCGGCACGCTGGTGAATGCGGCGGAGGCTCTGCTCGCCCGCGGCGCCAAGGAAGTGCATGCCTACATCACCCACGGCGTGCTCTCCGGCGGAGCGGTGGCGCGCATCACCGCCTCCAAGCTCAAGGAACTGGTGATCACCGATTCCATCCAGCCCACCGAGGCGGTGCGGGTGGCGCGCAACATCCGCGTCCTCTCCATCGCCACCCTCATCGGCGAGGCCATCGCCCGCACGGCGCACGAGGAATCGGTCTCCAGCCTGTTCGACTGACCTGCGCCCTCGGCCGCCGGCCGTGCGCGCTCAGCGCCGGGTCGGCTGGACGCTGCCTTCCGACTCCACCTCACCCCGGCGCTGCAGCCACAGCATCAGCAGCCAGGACGCGGCGGCCCAGGCGGCACCCAGCGCCCAGCCGCCGAGCACGTCGGTGGGCCAATGCACGCCGAGATAGATGCGGCTGACGCCGACGATCACGGTCAGCGCCGTCGCCGATCCCAGCAGGAACACCTTCACCCGCGTCCGCGCCTGGGTCCGCGCCAGCAGCGCCCCGAGGGTCAGGTAGACCACCGCCGAAAGCATGGCGTGGCCCGAGGGAAAGCTCTGGCTGTAGACCGACATGCCGTGCGGCACGAGATCCGGCCGCGGCCGGTCGAAGCCCCATTTCAGCACCTGCGACAGGAGCGTGCCCCCCGCCACCGACACCGCGACGACGATCGCCGCGTGACGCTTGGCGGTCATCATGAGGAAGATCAGCACCAGAACGGTGAGCAAGGTGAGCACCGCAGTCCCGCCCAGCGCGGTGAAATCGCGCATGCTTTCCTCCAGCCAGGGCGGCCCGAGCGGGTCCGACGGATCGGCGGGATTGCGCAGGGCGACAAGGATGCCGCGGTCGAGCGCCCCGGGCGCCCCCTCCATGACCTCGTCGGCCACCTTGATGAAGGTGTAGAAACCGAGGGCGCTGAAGGCGACCACGGCGAGCGTGGCGCGTTCCATGCCCCCCACGGAGGCAAGCAGCGGGCCGACGACGGGAAGGGCTTCGAGGTGGCGCCAGCCACGGCGGATCAAGGAACGCATGGGCGCAAGGGTTGGCTTGGCCGGGCGGCGGCGTCAACACCCCCTTTTGCGCTCCTCCTCCCCCGCCATGCCCCGGTCACGGCGCACGATCGCCCGCAGGCCCGCCTTGCGCCCCGGCCGCGCACCTGTCATCAGCCGCCCATGACCGCCCGTCCGGAGCCCATCGCCCTTTATCTCGACGCCGACGCCTGCCCGGTGAAGGAGGAGGCCTACAAGGTCGCCTTCCGCCATCAGGTGCGCGTGTTCGTGGTGGCCAACACGCCTTTGGCGGTGCCGCGCGATCCCATGGTGGAGCGCGTAATCGTGCCGGCCGGCCCCGACGCCGCGGACGACTTCATCGCCTCCCGCGCCCGCCGGGGCGACGTGGTGGTGACCGCCGACATCCCCCTGGCCGCGCGCTGCGTCGCCGCCGGGGCCGATGTGATCGGCCCCGGCGGCAAGCCTTTCACCAAGGATTCCATCGGCATGGCGCTCGCCACCCGCAACCTGATGGAGGACCTGCGCTCGGCGGGGACGGTCACGACCGGGCCTCGGCCGTTCGCGCCGCGGGATCGCTCCGCCTTCCTCTCCGCCCTCGACCTCGCCTTCGTGCGGCTGAAGCGCGCGGGCTTTTCCACGAGCCCGCCCGGCCGGCCGGTGGACTGAGCGTTCGGACGGGCTTCTCCCGGGTCCGGTTCCCGTGCGCCGGGCCGGCGCGCGGGAACCGGGCACCCTGAGGGCCGCATCCGGTGTGACAACGCCCTGAAAACGCCGCGTTTGCCACGATGCAGCCGCATGGATACTTTACGCGCCCTTTTGCCGGCGTGCCGGCCCACACGAAGTCGCGGACCCATGACGGACATTTTTCACGAGATCGAGGAAGACCTCCGGCGCGAGCGCCTGCGCAAGCTGTGGGACCGCTTCGGCGGAGTCATCATCGGCCTCGCCGTTCTGGCGGTGGTCGGCGCGGGCTCCTGGAGCGGCTACCAGTACTGGCGCCACCAGCAGGCGGTTTCCGCCAGCACCGCATTCCAGGCTGCGGCAAAGCTGGCGGAAGACGGCAAGCTCGCGGAGGCGGAGGCCGCTTTCAACGCCCTCGCCAAGGACGCCCCCGGCGGCTACCGCATGGTGGCCCTCTTCCGCGCCGCCGGCGCGGCGGCGGCCCGCGACAAGGCGGCCGGCGTCGCTGCCTTCGACGCCATCGCCGCCGACACGCGCCTCGATCCCCTGGTGCGCGACCTCGCCCAGCTGCGCGCCGGCCTGATTCTCGTGGACACAGCAAGCCTTGCCGACGTGACACGGCGCGTCGGCCCTCTTGCCGCCGGCACCGGGCCGCTGCGCCATTCGGCGCGCGAGGTGCTGGCCCTCGCCCAGCTCAAGGCCGGCGACGCCGCCGCCGCCAACAAGACCGCGACCGAGGTCACCGCCGACGCCGCGACGCCCCCCGGCGTGCGCTCGCGCGCGGAGCTCATCCGTCGCCTGACCGCCAACGCCGCGCCAGCCGTCACCACCCCGGCGGCCGGCGCCCCAGCCGCCACGCAGTAGGATCAGAGCCAGTGAGGAGCCGCCCATGAAGATTGAGAACGGCGTTTTCAGGTCGCTGCGTCTGGTGCTCGGCCTCGGGCTCGCCTTGTCGGTCGCGGGCTGCGAATCGACGGATTTCTTCAGCTTCCTGGAGCAGCAGAAAAAGCCGCTGCCCGGGGCGCGTAATCCGGTGTTCCCCACCGGCGTACCGGGGGTGGACTACTCGTCCAGGAGCCTCGGCCAGCCCAGCAATCCGGCAGCCGTCGAACCGCCGCCGACCCCGCCGCCGAGCGGCCAGCAGCAACAGCAGCGCTGAGGCGCGGCTCCCCACCGCACCGGCCGGAAGGCCAAGCGCCGATCCCGTGGCCCTCCTTCCCTGGTGCCCATTCCCATGACCTTCTCCCTGGCCATCGTCGGCCGCCCCAATGTGGGCAAGTCCACCCTCTTCAACCGCCTCGTGGGCAAGAAGCTCGCGCTGGTGGACGACCGCCCCGGCGTGACCCGCGACCGGCGGGAGGGAGACGCCCGGCTCGGCGACCTCTCCTTCCGCATCGTCGACACCGCCGGCCTCGAGGAGGCGGACGCGGCCACCCTCGAAGGGCGCATGCGCGCCCAGACCGAGGCGGCCATCGGCCATGCCGACGCCATCCTCTTCATGATCGACGCCCGCATCGGTCTCACCCCCACCGACCGGGCCTTCGCCGAGCTGGTGCGCAAGTCCGGCAAGCCGGTGATCCTGCTCGCCAACAAGAGCGAGGGCCGCGGCGGCGAGGCGGGCACCATGGAAGCCTTCGCCCTCGGCCTCGGCACGCCGGTGCCGCTCTCCGCCGAACACGGGGAAGGCCTCGGCGACCTCTACGACGCCATCTGCGACGCCCTGCCCGAGCAGACCCGCCCGGACCCGGAGGAGGAAGAAGAAGAGGACGCGCCGGCCGAAGAGGATGCGGCGGAGGGGAAGCCCCGCCGTCCCATCAAGGTGGCGGTGCTGGGCCGGCCCAATGCGGGCAAGTCCACCCTCATCAACCGCCTGCTTGGCGAGGACCGGCTCCTGACCGGGCCAGAGGCCGGCATCACCCGCGACTCCATCTCCGTGGAAGTCACCTATGCGGGCGTGAAGCTGGAGGTGTTCGACACCGCCGGCCTGCGCAAGCGCGCGCGCATCGAGGACAAGCTAGAGAAGCTTTCCGCCGCCGACGCCCTGCGCGCCATGAAGTTCGCCGAGGTGGTGGTGCTGCTGGTGGACGCCACCCATCCCTTCGAGGAGCAGGACCTGCGCATCGCCGACCTGGTTGCCCGCGAGGGCCGGGCGCTGGTCATCGGCTACAACAAGGCGGACCTCGTGGCCCGCGGCGGCCTCGCCACCCGGCTGCGCGAGGAGGCGGACCGCCTTCTGCCGCAGGTGAAGGGGTTGCCCATCGTTCCGGTCTCGGGGCTCATGGGGCACGGGCTCGACAAGCTGGTGGGGGCGATCTCGGCCGCCCACAAGGTGTGGAACAAGCGCATCGCCACCAACCCGCTCAACCGCTTCCTGCAGCAGGTGACCGACACCCATCCGCCGCCGGCGGTGTCGGGACGGCGGGTGAAGCTGCGTTACATCACCCAGCCCAAGGCCCGCCCGCCCTCCTTCGTGCTGTTCTGCTCGCGCGCCGATGCGGTGCCGGAGAGCTATATCCGCTACCTGGTGAACGGCCTGCGCGAGAGCTTCGACCTACCCGGCGTGCCGATCCGGCTGACCCTGCGGCAGAAGGACAATCCCTACGCGGATTGAGGCGCGCCAAAGGTCCCCCGCCGAAATTCCCCGGCCAAGCGACGGCGCAGCCGAAGTGCCGGGCCGGGGTCCAGCGCACCTCTCGCGTCTCCTTGCGCGGGTCCCGGCTCTCCTTCCACTGCGCTTCTCTCCGTTCCGGCCGGCCGGGAAACGAGGGCCCCTACCCCGCCAGCGCCGCGATCACCGCATTGAGCACCGGGAAGCCGGCATCGGTCACTTTCAACCGGTCGCCGGCAAGCGTTACCATCCCCTCGGCCACCAGCGCCGCGATGCGCTCCGGCACCACCCGTCCGCCGAGCCGAGCGTGGCGGGCGAGGTCCACGCCTTCCTTCAGGCGGAGCCCCATCAGCAGCATCTCGTCGGCCTGCTCGGCGGGGGAGAGGGCCTCGTCGCTGACGATGCCGTGGCCGTTGGCCTCGACTTGCGCCAGCCAGCCCTCCGGCGCGCGTTCGGTGAAGAGGGCGCGGCGCGCGCCCTCCACCAGCAGCCGGCCATGCGCACCGGCACCGATGCCGGCATAGGTGCCGTAGCGCCAATACACCAGATTGTGCCGCGCCTCCGCTCCCGGACGGGCATGGTTGGAAACCTCGTAGGCGGGAAGGCCGGCCGCGGCCGTCACCTCCTGCGTCACGTCCCACAGGGCGCGCGACACCTCGTCGTCGGGCAGGATCAGCTTGCCGGCGCCGTAGAGCCGCTCGAACGGCGTGCCCGGCTCGATGGTGAGCTGGTAGAGGGAGAGGTGCTCGCAGCCCTCCGCCAGGGCGCGCTTCAGCTCTGCGGCCCATCCCTCCGGCGTCTGCCGCGGGCGAGCGTAGATGAGATCGAAGGACACGCGCGTGAACGCCCTCCGGGCGATGGCGACGGCGGCCAGGGCCTCGGCCACCGAATGCATCCGCCCGAGGCCCTGCAGGTCCGTGTCGTCAAGGGCCTGCACCCCGAGCGAGACCCGGTTCACGCCCGCCGCACGATAGCCGTGGAAGCGCTCCGCCTCCACCGAGGTGGGGTTGGCCTCCAGCGTCACCTCGGCATCCGCCGTGAGCGGCCATGCCGCGTCGATGGCGGCAAGGATGGCCGCCACCGTCGCCGGCGCCATGAGGGAGGGCGTGCCCCCGCCGAAGAACACGGTCTGCGCCCGCAGCGGTCCCGACAGGTCGCGCATGTGCGCGATCTCGCGCCGGAACGCGGCGATGAAGCGGTCCTGATCCGGCGGCGCCTGCCGCACATGGCTGTTGAAGTCGCAATAGGGGCACTTGGCCTTGCAGAAGGGCCAGTGGACGTAGACGCCGAAGCCGCCCTCTGCGGCGCCCAACCCGAGCGGGGGCGACCGCTCCGCCGGCGTCAGGGGCACGGTGTCCGGCGTGCCGCCGGTGGTCTGCGGTCGAACGCTCATCCCTTCAGGCACGCCTGCGACAGCTTGAGGAACGCCCGTGCCCGGTGCGACAGGCCGAACCCCTTGGGGGGCATGGAATGCTTTTCGTCGGCGGTCATCTCGGCGAAGGTCTTGACGTGCCCCTCCGGCAGGAACATGGGATCGTAGCCGAAGCCCTTGGCGCCCCGGGGCGGCCAGACCAGGGTGCCGTCGACCACCCCCTCGAATTCCTCCAGGTGCCCGTCCGGCCAGGCGATGCACAGGGCCGAGACGAAGCGGGCGCGGCGCTGTTCCGGCGCCGTGGCGCCCACCTTCTGCAGCTCCGCCTCCACCTTCTCCATGGCCATCTCGAAGTCCCGCTCCGGCCCGGCCCAGCGGGCGGTGTGGATGCCCGGAGCGCCGCCGAGGGCATCGATGACGAGCCCCGAATCGTCGGCGAAGGCGGGAAGCTGCGCCGCCTGCGCCGCCGCCACCGCCTTCAGGCGCGCGTTGCCGAAGAAGGTCTCCTCGGTCTCCTCCGGCTCGGGGAGGCGCAGCTCCCCGGCGGAGACCGCCTCCACCCCGTGCGGTTCCAGCAGCATGCGCATCTCGATGAGCTTGCCGGGATTGTGGGTGGCCACCACGAGGCGGCCTTCAAGGCGGCGGTGCCCCATCAGCCGACCGCGAGCTTCTGCAGGCCCACCAGCTTGTCCACGCCGGACCGCGCGAGCGCGAGGAGGGACAAAAGCTCGTCCTGGGTGAAGGGGGTCTTTTCCGCCGTGCCCTGGATCTCGACGATGCCGCCGGTGCCGGTCATGACGAAGTTGGCGTCGGTCTCGGCCACCGAGTCCTCGGCATAGTCGAGGTCGAGCACCGGCGTGCCCTCATAGATGCCGCAGGACACCGCCGCCACGTGCTGCTTCAGCGGCATCTCCTTGATCATGGAGCGCTGGCGCATCCACGACAGGCAATCATAAAGCGCGATCCAGGCGCCGGTGATGGAGGCGGTGCGGGTGCCGCCATCGGCCTGGAGAACGTCGCAGTCGAGGGTGATCTGCTTCTCGCCCATGGCCACGAGGTCGGTGACCGAGCGCAGGGAGCGGCCGATCAGGCGCTGGATCTCCTGGGTGCGGCCGGACTGCTTGCCGGTGGTGGATTCGCGCCGGGTGCGGTCGTGGGTGGCCCGGGGCAGCATGGAATATTCCGCCGTCACCCAGCCGCGGCCCTGGCCCTTGAGCCACGGCGGCAGGCGCTCCTCCAGCGTGGCGGAGACGAGCACGTGGGTGTCGCCGAACTTCACGAGGCAGGAGCCTTCCGCGTGGCGCATGACGCCCCGTTCGAAGGAAACGGCGCGCATCTCGTCGGCGGCGCGCTTGCTGGGGCGCATGGGAACTACCTCTTTCTTGGTATTCTATCGGGTCTCCGGGCGCTCCTTTTAGAGCGGCCGGGCCCGCGTGGGAAGCAAGGCCGCGCGCAGGCCCCCCGCGCAGGACGCTTGAACACAGGCCCGGTCATGGACACATAATGGGGCGTGCGGGCCCATGCCCGCCGAAAGGAAGACAAGCACAGTGGCGCTCGATCCCCTCCTGCCCCTCGCCGCCGGCGGCCTCGCGCAGATCGACCAGCGCGCGCGGGAGATCTTCCGGCAGATCGTGGAAAGCTACCTCGCCACCGGCGAGCCCGTGGGATCGCGCAACCTTTCTCGCCTCATCCCCATGACGCTCTCGCCGGCCTCGGTGCGCAACGTAATGGCGGACCTGGAGGGCGCGGGCCTCGTCTACGCCCCCCACACCAGCGCCGGGCGGCTGCCCACCGAGCGCGGCCTGCGCTTCTTCGTCGATGCCCTCCTGGAGATCGGCGACATCAACGAGCGCGACCGCACCAATATCGAGACGCAGGTGATGGCTGCCGCCAAGAACACCACGGTGGATGGCGTGCTGCAGGAAGCCTCCGCCCTGCTCTCGGGCCTCGCCCGCGGGGCCGGCGTGGTGACCACGAACAAGACCGATCCGCGGCTGAAGCACGTGGAATTCGTGCCGCTGGAGCCGGGCCGGGCTTTGGTCATCCTCGTCTCCGAGGACGGGCAGGTGGAGAACCGCGTGCTGCCGCTGCCTACCGGGCTGCCCGTTTCGGCGCTGACCGAGGCGACCAACTTCCTGAACGCCCACATCCGTGGCCGCACCCTCGCCGAGGCCCGCTCGGAGATGGAGACCCTGCTCTCCGACCTGCGGCGCGACCTCGACACCCTCACCGCCCGGGTGGTGGAGGCGGGGCTCGCCTCCTGGTCCGGCGACGCGCCGGGGGAACGCAAGCTCATCGTCCGCGGCCAGGCCAAGCTGCTGGAAGACCTGCACGCGCTGGAGGACCTGGAGCGCATCCGCCTGCTGTTCGACGACCTGGAGACCAAGCGCGAGGTGGTGGACCTGCTCGGCCGGGCGGAGGAGGCGCAGTCCCTGCGCATCTTCATCGGCTCGGAGAACCGGCTGTTCTCCCTCTCCGGCTCCTCCACCATCGTCGCCCCCTACCGGGACGGGCAGGGGCGGGTGGTGGGGGTGCTCGGCGTCATCGGCCCGACGCGGCTCAATTACGGGCGGATCGTGCCCATGGTGGACTTCACCGCCCGCCTCGTGAGCCGCGTGCTCGGCGCTCCGGGGGCGGATGCCGCCTGAACGCGATCTCGCGCAGTCTTGATTTTTCCCCGCGCCGCCCCGATATGCGCGGGGAAAGTTTGGCCTTTGCCTCCAATGGTGCGAAACCGGGGGGCAAAACTTGAGGCAGGGGAAGAAACCGGATGAGCGAGCAGAAGCGCGCGCCCGAGACCGGCGGCGACGCAAGCGAAAACGGTGCGGGCACGGCGGCCGCCAATGAAGCGACGGCCGAGGCGGAAGCCCTCGCCACCGCAGATGCGCAGATCGGCGTGGACGACGGCGAGAAGCAGCGCCTCGAGGCCGAGATCGCCGGGCTGAAGGACAAGTTCCTGCGCGCCTTCGCCGAGGCGGAGAACATCCGCCGCCGGGCCGAGAAGGAAGTTGCGGACGCCCGGACCTACGGCATCGCCTCTTTCGCGCGCGACGTGCTGAATGTCGCCGATGACCTGGCGCGGGCCCTGGGGTCGGTGGACGATGCGGCCAAGGCCACCGCCGAGGGTGGCCTGAAGGCGCTGCTGGACGGGCTGGAGCTGACCGAGCGCGGCCTGATCAAGGCGCTGGAGAAGCACGGCATCCGCAAGATCGAGCCGAAGGGCGAGAAGTTCGACCCCAACATCCATCAGGCCATGTTCGAGGTGCCCGACCCGAGCGTGCCCTCGGGCACCGTGGTGCAGGTGGTGCAGGCGGGCTACGTCATTGGCGAGCGCGTGTTGCGGCCCGCCATGGTGGGCGTGGCGCGTGGTGGCCCGAAGGCGGAAGCCGCCTCGCCCGGCAAGGAAGCCGGCGCGGCCTGAGGCCATGCGCCTTTTGCATTTCCGGAATGCTCGCTTCGGCGGATTGCGCTTCTCGTGATCCGCCTGTTCTGCCGCGCAGGCGTGAGCGTTCCGCTCAGGCCTCGCTCGGGGCGGCCCGGGCACCGCTGCCGCCGGCCGATCCGACTGTGCCGCCCGACAACAGGTCGGCGAGGGCGTCCGCGATGACCTGGCTGGTGTAGGGCTTGCCCACGCGGGGAGCGTCGGCGAATTCCCGCGGCACGCGCACCGCGCCCGTATAGCCAGAGCAGAAGATGAAGGGGATGCCGCGGCCGGCGAGGATGGCGGCGGCGGGGTAGACCGGCTCGCCATTGAGGTTGACGTCGAGGATCGCGGCATCGACGCGCTCGTGGGCCGCAGCCTCCAGCGCCGCCCGAAGGCTGGAAATGGGGCCGACGACGCTATAGCCGAGGGAGCGGAGATTGTCCTCCAGCCCCAAGGCGACGAGGAACTCGTCCTCGACCACCAGCACCCGCAATCCTGTGAAGTTCATCGCCAAACGCCTGACCCGCTGCCATTTTCCACCACAACAGACAGAACTGGTAAAAGTTCCATCCGTCGTGGCTGGCGGCTGAAATGCGTGTTCCCGGCCGGCGCCGGGACGAGGCGATCAGTCCTTCGCGCGTTCCACGTAGGAGGCGTCGGCGGTCATGATGACCACGCGGGTGCCGGCGGCGATATGCGGCGGCACCATGGTGCGCACGCCATTGGAGAGCATGGCCGGCTTGTAGGAGGAGGATGCCGTCTGGCCCTTCACGGTCGGCTCGGTGTCCACGATCTCCAGCGTCACCCGCGCCGGCAGCTCGATGGCGATGGGATTGCCGTTGTGGGTGGAGAGCATGCACTCCATGCCTTCCTGGAGATAGACCGACAGGTCGCCCATGATGTCCTTGGGGACGGTGACCTGGTCGAAATTCTCCGGGTTCATGAAGGTGTAGCCGTCCGAATCCTCGTACAGGAAGGTGTGGGGGCGGTCTTCCACGAAGGCGCGCTCCACCTGCTCGGTGGTGCGGTAGCGCTCCGAGATCTTCACGCCATCGGAGATCCGGCGCATGTCGAGCTGGGTGACCGGCGTGCCCTTGCCGGGATGAATATTCTCGGCGGTGAGCACCACATAGAGCTTGTCGTCGATATCGACCACATTGCCTTTGCGCAGAGAGCTGGCGATGACCTTGACCACGTCGCGTCTTCCTCGAACTTTGTGCGGCGGCGTGCCGCTCCTGAACCGTTGGCGGGCAACATAGCGATCTTCGCGCGCAACGCCAGTCTCGCCCCCGCCTTTCTGCCACCCGCGCCAGCGGGAACAAGGATTTTCAGCCGCATGGTGGTATCTTCGTCCGCCCCGAGCCCCTGGTGGAGCCCCTCCATCCATGCCGACCGGCGGCCTTTCCTGCTCGCCCGGTCGCGGATCACGGCGGCGGTGCGCGCCTGGTTCGGCGCCGACGGCTTCGTGGAAGTGGAAACCCCCGCCCTCCAGCTCTCGCCGGGCAACGAGGCCCACCTGCACGCCTTCGCCACCGACCTCCACGCCCCGGATGGCAGCGTCCACCGGCTCTATCTGCGCACCTCGCCGGAATTCTCCGCCAAGAAGCTGCTGGCGGCGGGGGAAGAGCGCATCTTCGAGTTTGCCCGGGTGTTCCGCGACCGCGAGCGCGGCATGGCGCATCACCCGGAATTCACCCTGCTGGAATGGTACCGCGCCGGCGCGCCCTATACCCGGCTCATGGAGGATTGCGCCCGCCTCCTCGCCCTTGCCGCAGAGGCCGGTGGCGTTTCCCCCTTCTCCTGGCGCGGCCGGAGCTGCGACCCGAGGGCCGAGCCCGAGCGCATCACCCTGGTGGAGGCGTTCGCGCGCTTCGCCGGCATGGACCTCACCCGCGTGCTCCCCGCGCCCGGCGGGGCGAGCGAACCCGGCCCGTTCGCCGCCCTCGCCGCGCATGCGGGCATCCGTACCGCGCCGGACGACACCTGGGCGGACATCTTCTCGCGGGTGCTGGTGGAGCGAATCGAGCCCAATCTCGGCATCGGTCGGCCGGCGATCCTGTGCGACTACCCGGTGAGCGAGGCGGCGCTGGCGCGGCCGAAGCCCGACGACCCACGCTTTGCCGAGCGGTTCGAGCTTTATGCCTGCGGCCTGGAGCTCGCCAACGCCTTCGGCGAGCTGACCGATGCACGCGAGCAGCGGCGGCGGTTCGAACAGGAAATGGCGGAGAAGGCGCGGCTCTATGGCGAGCGCTATCCCCTGGACGAAGATTTCCTCGCGGCCCTGGCGCAGATGCCGCAGGCCAGCGGATGCGCGCTGGGATTCGACCGGCTCGCCGTGCTGGCGAGCGGCGCGCGGCGCATCGAGGACGTGCTATGGGCGCCGGTGGCGGCACCCTGAGCCGCCACCGGCGTCCTCGAATTCAGAAGATCTCGATCTCAGGAAATCTCGAACAGGGTGGAAAAGCCGGAAATGTCGAACACTTCCCGGATCTGCGGCTGAAGCGAGGCCAGCGCCAGCTTGCGCTTGGCGCCACGCATGGCCTTGCCGGCCACGAGCAGCGCGCGCAGGCCCGAGGAGGAGACATAGTCCACCCCCGCGAGATTGACGACGATGCCGCCATCGGTCGTGGACACGACCTCCATCAGGCTGGCCTCGAACGGCTTGGCATTGGGCGTGTCGAGGCGCCCCGCCACCTTCAGCAATACGTCGCTTCCGACTTGCTCACGCTCGATGTGCATCGGCCTCTACTCGCTTCAGATCCGTGTCCGCGGCGACGGATGCCTCCCGCTTAGCCTCATTATCGGGGGTGCGCAACGCCACCGCAATGCGGCGCACAAGCCAGACCGCCCGTTCGAACAGGCTGGTGGCGAAAAGCAGTTGCCGCGTATCCACATCCGACCCCAGGGCGGAGGCGGCCAATTGGCGGCGGATGCGGTTGAGCAGCTCGCTGCGATCGCCCGCGAGGGTGATGATGATGTCGAGGTCCGCCGCCTCCGCCCCGGCCGCGTCGGCGAGTGACAGGACGATGGCACGCAGCGCCTCCGACAGGTTGAAGCCGAGGGGGGGAACGTCCTCGAAGCCCTCGATCACCTCGGTGAAGTCGTGCAGCGTGTCCTGGAGCGTGCGCACCGTCTCCAGCAGGGACTGGTGGTGCAGCGCGATCCTCAGGCTCTCCCGGGGCATGCCGTGGGCGATGAGGTCGGCGAGGAAATGGTCGACCGCCAGCGCCACCGACGCCCCGCCCCGCCAGGTGCCGAGCCGCACCTGGGCATCGCCGGCCTCGGCGCCGTCGAGGTCGGGCAGCAGCAGGGGCAGCTGGTGCAGGAGGCGCAGGGTCTCGCGTTCCGCGAGGTCGAGGGCGGTCGCCGGGTCCTGGCGCGCCTGCGCGTCGATGAAGCGGGGACGCGCCGCATCGTCCTCCACCGTGGGCGGGCTGAGGCGCATGGCGATGGCCTCGGCGGTTCCCCGCAGCAGGGCGACGGGGAGCGCCCCGGCCACCTGGAGCAGGAGGAACAGGACCGACACCGAGGCGGTCGGCGTTCCGCCGCCGGCGCCGGCGAGCAGGGCGAACGGGTCGGCCCCGGCCGCGCCCAGGACGGCGAAGGCGGCGCCCACGAGAAGGCAGCCGGCGACCTTCACCAGGACGTGGACGTAGCACAGCTGCCGCCCCGTTCCCGCCAGGCCGCTGGACGAGATCAGCACCGCGAAGCCGGAGCCGAGATTGGCGCCGAGCACCAGGAAGAAGGCGTCGTGCAGGCCGAGCAGCCGCGCCTGGATCAGCGCCACCACGAGGATGGTGGGGGTGGAGGAGGATTGCGTCACGGCCGAGGCGAGGAAGCCGAGGCCGAAGGCGAGGAGAGGGGTGATGCCCGCGCTGAGCGTCCCGGCCAGGGCCTCCACGTCGATGTCCGCCGGCCCGTGCTTGATGAAGTCGAGGCCGAGCAGTGCCAGCGCGAGGCCAAGGCCCACACCCATCCATTCGCGCCAGGCGCTGCGGCGATCGAGCCTGAGGTGGAAGGTGAAGCCCACCGCGGCGACGAGATAGAGGACGACGAGGCGGAAATCGATGGCGGCGATGAAGACGAGGCCCGCCGTGCCCACGTTGCCGCCAGCCACCACCGGGATGGCGTCGCGGGTGGCGAACACGCCGCCGCGCACCAGATTGCCGCACACCACGGCGACCGCGTTGCTCGATTGCATGGCCAGCCCGGCAAGGGTGCCACAGGCGAGGCCCGCGAGCGGGGACCTTGTCGCGCCGCGCAGCAGGCGGCGCACCTTGCGCCCCGTCGCCTGCTGCAGGTGCGTCGCCATGATCCTCAGCCCGACGAACAGCAGCCCGAGCCCGGCGAGGATCTCCGCCAGCACCGTCATCGCGCACGCACCGTCACGCGCAAGCTCATTCCAGCCGCGCTCGTCTCAAACGCGCTCGTCTCAAACGCGCTCATGGACGAGGCATCAGGCCCCGCCTCCGGCGACGCCGGCAACCAGCGTCAGCTGGTTTTCCTCGCCTTCGCGGGCATAAGCGAGGGTCTCCAGGAAATGCCGCATGAGCTGCACCCCGTGACCGCCGATCTTGGCGTCCTCGATGGAATCGGGCGTCTCCGGCTCGCTCACGTTGGTCGGGTCGAAGGGGACGCCGTTGTCGATGAGGCGCACCGCCACCCGCCGCTCGGGCAGGCGGTAGCACTCGATGCGGATGTGCGGGGCGGCGTGCGCGCCGCGGAAGCCGTAGGACACCACGTTGGTGAGCGCCTCCTCGAGGCTGAGCTCAAGGGCGAAGCGGGTCGCGTCCGGCCACCCCTCCTCCAGCGCCACGACGCCGAGCCAGCTCGTCGCCTCCGTGATGTCATCGATCTGCGCCCCCACCTCGATGGCGGAGATCAGCGTGCCGGCGGCGGGGGCGGCCATGGCGCCGTCCGTCACGTGGCGGTGGGGCTGGCGGGGGACACGCCCGCCACGGCGAGCGCCTCGTCCCGCGTGCCGTAAATGGAGACCAGCTGATCGACGCCGGTGGCGCGCAGCACCTTCTCCACCTGCGGATCGCAGGCGAACAGGCGCATGACGCCGCCCTTCCGGTGCAGGCCCTTGGCCCCGGCCAGCAACAGCCGGATGCCGATGGAGGCCATGAAGGGAGTGCCCGAGAGATCGACCAGCAGCACCTGCGCCTCGGCGCAGGCGGCCTTGAACTCCGGTTCCACTTGCGCGGCGCCACCGATGTCGAGCCGTCCATCCAGGACGACGAGCACGAGGTCAGGGCCGAGCGACTTCTTCTCGATCTTCATGCGACGCCGTCTCTCGCATCCCGCCGGCCGGCGGCAGGACCATCCACAGGTTGGAGAATTGCTGCGACAGTTTAGTGAAGTCGTGCCCGTGCGGAAATAGCCCGCCGGGTCCAGTTCGGCGGCATGGGGGATGGCTTCGGGTCTCACGGCGCCCCCTGACCGCCCCATGCATTTGATTTATAACGACTTAATCACACCAGCCCGGCGCGAAGCCTCCTCGGTAGGATCGGCCCCGGCAGCGGGGCCAGGCGCAGACCATCCGTCGCGAAACCGAGGCAGGAGAAGGCTTTTCCAGCCGGACCACGCCGCAAGCCGCCGGGAACGGGTCCTAGCTGCCGACGGCCAGGATGGGCTTGGCGAAGACGACCCCCGTCGCCCCCGATTCGAGCCGCCCGCGGGCATAGCCGCGCCAGCCTTCCGCGAACAGCGCCTTCTGGCGCGGCGTATCCAGCGGATCGACGAGAAGGGTGCGCCCCGGATCGTAGGTGGTGCCGTCGCGCACCATCAGGTAGCGGGCGTAGCCGCCGAAGAAGAACTGGATGTCCCGGATGGGGAACCCCTCGGCGAGGAGGTTGGACCAGCTGGCCGTGTTCACCGGCGCGGCGGTGGAGAAGAGCAGCATGTCGGGCGGGGCCGCCCTCACCCGCGCCGCGATCAGCGCGCGCTGGAGGCCCTGGCCGCGATAGGCCGGCGCCACCCGCGCCCCAGCGAGCCGCCCCACCGGCGCCCCGGGCGCAAGGCCCAGGCTCGCGCGCGGATCGTCGGACGCCGCATGGTCGTGCTGCAGGATGGCGTAGGCGACGAGCTCCGCACCGTCGAACACCCCGACGAAGAAGCCGCGGCCGGCGAAGATGGTCTCGAAATACGCGTGGCTTTCGGGCTTCACCACGTTCGGATCGATCACCGGACCCACCGCGAGCCGGTTCAGCCCATCGACCTGCTCCAGATCCTCGATTGTCAGCCGGCGGACGGAAAGGCTGGGGGAAACAGCCAGGGAACCCCGCATCATGTCACGACTTCCGCATAGTTCAGCATGGCGATGGGCGGATAGATTCCGAGTTCCTTCGCGACCTTCAGGTTGATGATGAGGGTGAAGCGCTTCACCGTCTCGATGGGAATGTCCTGCGGCGGCCGGTGGTTGACCAGGATCGCCGCCGCCTTGGAGGCGGCGAGCTGGCCCACGGAATAGAACCGGCTCACCAGCCCGACAAGACCCTGCCCCTCGCGCATGAAGAACTCGGTGGCGCCGAAGGTGGGAAGTCCCACCGAAAGGGCCACCGGCCCGACCCGGTTGAAGATGGAGGCGAGGAAGGTGTCGGCGGGCAGATAGAGCCAGTCCGCGCCCTTGGCCCGCAGGTCGCGAACCAGGTTCTCCACCCCGTCCGCGGTGGGGCGGTTGCCGTCCATGTTGAGGGGCTGGGCCATCACGGTGGCGCCGATGCCGGCGCAGAAGGCCTTCATCTCCTCGATGATGGCGAGCGAGTTGTTCTCGTTGGGCGAGAAGATCACCCCCACCTTCTTGAACGCCTTGTAGCTCTGCATGGCGCGCATCTGCACGTCGGTGGGCACCACGTGCACCGCCCCGGTCACGTTGCGCCCGGAGGAGGCGAGCGACGGGGCGATCTTCACCTGCACCGGCGCCGCCACGAGGGCGAAGACCACGGGGATGTCGCGCACGAAGCTGGCGGTGGGCGGGGCGTCGTACGGGCCGGCCACGGCAAGGGTGTTGGGCGTGCCGTAGGTGTAGATGAGCTCCGGCTTGAAGGTGGGCAGCACCTCGGCGAGGATCGGCTTCACCTTGGCCGGGTCGCGCTCCACGTCGCGGGTGATGAACTCCACCTTGATCTCGTTGGCGGCGAAGTAGTCGCGGAAGCCGCGCTCCACGTCGGTATCGCCGCGGTAGGTGAGCATGAGGATCCGGTAGGGCCCGCCCGACGTCTGGGCGCGGGCCAGGGGCCCGGCGAGGCTCGCGGCGCCCGCGCCGAGGCCGAGGGAGAGAAGCGATCGGCGGTCCATCATCAGGCTGAGGTTCCTTCCGATGCGGCCGCGGACGAGGCGCGGCCGGATTGAACGGCGGGCTTTCCCCGCCCGGATAGCGCAAACAATACCGCACCCGCCACAACCACGGCACCGAGAAATGCGGTTGCGGGCGCAAATCCCAGCGCCGCCATGAGAAAACCGGCGCTGGCCGGCCCGGCGGCATTGCCGGAGCGCTCCACCAGCCGGAACAGACCGAGCACGCCGGCGCCGCGCCCGCCGCCCATGGCGGAGGCGGTATCGGCCACCAGGGCGGACTGGGAGGCGATCGACATGGCCTGTCCGTAGCCGAGCGTCACCAGCGCCACCACGATCAGGGCGATGGAGGGCTGGAGCGGCACCAGCATGGCGCCGATCCCGGCGACAAGGGCGCCGGCGACCACGAAGCCATGGCGCACCTGGAAGCGGTCGGCGAGGGCGGCGAAGAAGGGCACCGCCAGCACCATGATCAGCGGATAGATCATCTGGAAGCGGCCGATGGCGGCGGAGGAATAGCCCTGCCGTTGCAACTCCAGGGGCACCAGCAGGAAGCAGAGGGCAGCGAACAGGAACTTGGCCGGAAAGGCGCATCCGAACAAAAGCGCCATCAGGCCGGGCGCGCGGGCCGCCTGCTTCAGCTGCGACCAGCCGACGCCCCCGGTGCGCTCGTCCGGCCTGCCGCGCGGCAGGGTGAAGGCGGCGACGAGGAGGGCGACCAGCGCCAGGCCGCAGGAGGTGGCGAAGGCCGCCTCGGCACCCAGCCGGTCGGCGATGACGCCGCCGATCGGCGGCCCGCACAGGCTCGCCACCATGATGGCGCGCACGAAGACGGCGAGGGCGGCGGCGCGGGCGGCACCGGCCGAATGGTCCACCACGTGGCCCTGGGCGGAGACGAAGACGAGGGCGTAGCCGATGGCCGTGGCGACGCGCGCCGCGATGAAGAGGGAATAAGTGGGGCTGACGGCGGAAAGCGCGTACCCGGCGGCCGCCAGCAACGCCCCGATGAGGAAGCCGGAGCGGCGGCCGAGCCGCTCGGACACCCCAGCGAACGGCACCTGGCCCAGGGCCACCACCGCCATGAAGGCGACGATGGGCAGGCTGGCCGCCAGGCCGGGCGAAATTTCGGTGGACGACGCGATGGACTGGGCGAAGTGCGGCAGGAAGGGGCGAGTGAGCTCCTCCGCCAGCATGAAGAGAAAGAGGGACGGCCGCACCGCCACCGCCGCCTGGCTCTCCACCGCATGAATGCGGCCGAGCCCGGTGCGCTCCTCCACCTCCTCCAGCCAGACGAGCGCGTCCTCGTCGCCGCGCCGCTCGGCCTCCGCGCGGGCGCGGGCATGCACGTCGCCCAGTTCCTCCATGTGCAGGTCTATGGGCTGGATGAGGCCGCGGGCGCTGGTGCCCTTCCCGGTGTCGTGCAGCACGAAACGACCGCGCGCCAGCGCCCGCAGCCGCTGTTCCACGGCGATGAGCGCCTCCAGGCCGCGCGTGCCGACCACCAGGGCGACGAGCTCCAGCGCCACCAGCAGCGAGACGATGCCGATGAAGGCCACGTCCAAGAGCACCCCGCCCACCTGGGCCGACACCACCGTGGGGTCCACCACGATGAGCAGCTCGCCGGTGCGGCGGCCGTCGCGATCGGTGACCGGGATGCGGACCATGGGCGGGTCTTCGAAGCCCGATGCATCGCCCGCCCGCGCCGTCTCGGCGCCGCCGGCGTCGAACAGGCTCAGCTGGGCGAACTCCGCATTGGCCGCGCGCAGGTCCTCGAGATAATCGGTGACGCCCGCCAGGCGTTCGAACGGGATGCCCAGGGTCTGGGCCCGCTCCATGAGGGCGGCGGCGGAGCGGCCCACCGAATTGGCCTTGGCGGTGATCTCCGGCACGATGGTGTGCCGGGCGGCGCGCTCGGCGGCCCAGCCGATCACCGCCAGCGCGGCACACAGGATGATGGCGATCGCAAAGGAGATGCCGCCGCGCAGGCCGATCATTTGCGCCCCCGAAGAGACCAGGACGCGCCCGCCCGCTGGTGGGCGGCGGCGACGCTTGCCAGGGCCGATTTCGCGGCCGCCGGCCACATGGCGGGCTCGGCCGCCCGCCGCACCGCGCGACGCAGGGCCGCGGCCAGCAGAAGCCCGATGAGAACCGTCGCGACGAAGGCGCCGCCGAGGGTCGCCAGCGAGACGGTCTTGAGCCCGTCGAACAGCGCCGCGGCGCCCGCCGCCAGGATGTGCGGATCATAGCGCACCACGACGCTGCCGATGGACCGGCCGAGATCGTCGCGCACCTGCGCGACCACCCGCCCGCCGCCGTCCGCCGCGGCGTGCCCGCCGGCGCGGCCGGGCGCGCTCGAGAACAGGACCGTGCCGTGCTCGTCCACCAGGTCCATGGACAGAAGGGCCGGCTCGATTCGCGCCTCGCGCGCAAGGATGTCAGTGAGCGCCTGCTGCGCCGGCAGGGCGATGCCGAAGGAGGCCGCCTGCTCGGCCACGTCGGCCACGCGACGGGCGGCGATGCCGAATCGCGCCTCGATGATTCCCTTGTGCGCGTTCAGCAGCGTAACGTACGAGAAATAGGCGCCGAACGTGACGCAGGCTGCTGCGATCAGCGCGAAAACCGCGATCAGTCCGAGGGTGGTCCGCGTCATGCCTCTTGCGTCCGAGGGTTACGTCACACGGGCAGATCCTTCATGCCACGAAAACCCGTCTGAGATTGAAGGTTTTTTCGTCGCGGTGGAGTTTTTTGTCTGGTTTGGCACCGAGCGCGCGGTTAACGTCCCGCCGGTCATCCTTCCGAAGATCCGCGCATGACTTTCGTGAGCCGACTCATCCTGGTCGTCGTCGTTTCCGTGACCGCAGCCGTGGTGGCGGTCGCCGTCATTGCCTTCGGCGCGAGCGACCGGGTGGGTGAGGAAATCGAGCGGGCGCGGGTCGCCAACCTCCTCGGCACCCTGAAGACGTCCACGGAAGCCAACCTTTCCATCGGCCTCCAGCTTGACCAGGTCTCCCTGCTGCAGCCGCGAATCGAACGCGAGAAGGCGGGCGACACGTCCATTCTCGCCATCGACGTCTTCAATGCGGCAGGGCGCGCCGTGTTTTCCACCGACCGCTCCGTCATCGGCGAGGAGGTCAGCCCCGATTGGGTGAAGCGCCTCACCAATGATGACGTGTGGACCACGGTGGAGCGCGGCGACACGGTATTCGGTACGCGGTTCGAGAACGATCTCGGCGTCGCCGGCGGCATCTCCGTGACCGTCTCCGACGAAGCCCGGTCGGCCCGGGCCGACCGGCTGGGGCTCGACCTCGCCACCCGCACCGCCGCCCTCGGCTTTGCCGGGGCGCTGCTCGCCGCCGCGGCGGCGGGCGTGTTCGCCTATGTCTTCAGCCGCCCCTTCGACCGCGTCGCGCGCATCCTGCGCAACGACGCGGTGCGGTCCGGCGACGACGGGCCCCTGACCCAGCTGGCCGATGCCACCGTACGCAGCTGGCAGAAGGCCGAGGCGCAGGTGGACCGCGGCCTCGGCCAGCTCGGAGCGCTCGACGATGCAGCCTGAGCTTCCGGAAAGCGGGCGCGGTCGCCTCATCGCCGGCCTGTTCGCCCTCATCCTCACCCTTGTGCTCGGCGGCGCCGCCGCGGCGCTGCTGGTCAACGGCTACCGTGCCCGGGTGGAGGAGAGCGCCCGCCGCGACGCCCTGGTCATCGGCACCTCGGTCGCCCGCGTGCTGGCGCAGCAATTCGAGAAGGCCTCGCGCTTCGGCATCCCCCTGAAGCTGCTGCCCGGCGTCGAGGTCCACCTGTCGGAAACCCTGGCACGCACCCCGGGGCTCACGCAGATCGTGCTGCGCGGCGCCGACGGCCGGGAAATCCGCAGCGCCATCGGCGAGCAGCCCGGCACTGATTCGGTGAGCGCGCCGGTCAGCGTGGACGGAAACACCGTCGCCTCGGTGGAGGTCACCACCAATCCGGCGGCGCTCGCCACGTCCTTCGCCGACATCGGCGTGAAGGCAGCCGTCGTGGTGGTCATCTGCGCCGCTTTGGCCGCGCTCGCCGCGGGCCTCCTCGTGGGCGCCGCCATCGAACGGGCCCGCGATCGGCTGGCCACGGGCATGATCCGGGCGATCGAGGGCGATTTCGGCGGGCCCGCGGAAACCGGCCGTCGGCCGCGCGGCGGCATGCAGCATGGGGCCGTGGGCGGCGCGTTCCGGGCCCTGGAGCGCGGCAACCGCCGCGTCGCCGAGCGGCGGTCGGTGTTCGAAGCCTATGCGGAGGAGCTGCTTGCCGTGGATTTCGACGGCGGCCTCAGGCCCGACGTGGAGCGGGTGCGGCGCGAAGTCATGGCGCCGCCCGCCGAGAGCGAGAAGGGGCGTAGGGTCTGATGCTGCTGCGCACCCGCATCACCCTCATCGTCGCCACCGGCTTCGCCCTCCTGATGTTCGGCATCTGGGGCGCCACGGTGCTGCGCGACCGGGTGGCCCAGTCCCGCGAGGGCGAACTCGCCATCGACGGCCAGACGGTGCTGTGGCGCGAGATCGTCGCGTTTCAGACCGCGAACCTCGCGCGCATCCTCGAACGGGTGGAAAGCTCCAGCAGCTTCACCATCGCCCTCGGCTTCTCCGATCGCCCGGGGGTCGCCGCCGCCTTGCGCGACCTCGGCATGAACATCATGGAGGACGACACCTATTTCGAGGTGGTGAACGCCGACCGCGAGGTGGTGTTCGGCGACGGCGGCACCACCGCGCGCTACATCCTCGATGCCAGCAGCGTCGACCGGGCGCTCAAGGGGGAGGTCCTGTCGGGCCTGCGCCAGGTGAGCGCGACGCAGGTGATCGTGCTCACCACCCGCACCGTTGAACTGCCGGCCCTCGGCCGGGTCGTGCTGGTGCTCGGCCGCAACGCCGCGCTCGGCATGGACCGTTTCGCCCGCGGCCTCAGCGCCACCACCACCCTTGTCACCTTGCGCGGCCGCGTGGTGGCGAGCACCGATTTCCGCCTGTGGGAGCGCGCCAAGCTCGCCATCACGCCGCGCCGGCCCAAGGCCGACCGCATGACGCTGGACGGGCGCATCTACAACGTCACCAGCATCCCCATCGACGACATTTCCGGCAGTGCCGTGGGCGCGCTGGTGAGCTTCGTCGACACGACGCAGACGGTGGAGGCCACGGCCTTCATCCGCCAGTGGGCGGCGGCCGGCGCCATCGCCCTGGTGCTGATCGGCGTGGTCGGGCTCAACGTCTTCCTGTGGTACAGCTTCCGCCCCCTGGAATCCGCCATCGACGTGCTGCAGGCGCTCTCGCGCGGCGACACCTCGGTGACGGTGGGTCACGTGGGCAACGACGAGATCGGCCGCATCGCCTCGGCGGTGGTGGCCTTGCGCGGCAACGTGCAAGCGCTGGCCGAATCGCGCCGCCAGCGCGAGCGGGTGCGCCGCCGGCAGGAGGCGGTCATCACCTTCGAGCTGCAGGCCCTGGCCGATGCCATCGATCCCACCGATCGGGAAGAGGTGCTCGCCCTGCTGGCCAAGGGCGGCGAGGGTTCGGAGCAGGACGACGAGCTCAAGCGCGTCGCCCGCGTGCTGCACGACCTCGCGCGCCGCATCGTGGAGCAGCACACGCGCCTGTCGTCCATGGTGGTGGAGCTGCGCGAGGCCCTCATCACCAAGACCAAGCTCGCCGGCCTTCAGCAAGAGCTGGAGATCGCCCGCCAGGTGCAGCTCGCCATCCTGCCCAAGGAATTCCCGCCGGACGCGCGCGTCGCCGTGCACGGCCAGATGACGCCGGCGCGCGAGGTGGGCGGCGATTTCTACGACTACTTCATGATCGACGACACGACCCTCGGCTTCGTCGTGGCCGACGTGTCGGGCAAGGGCGTGCCGGCGGCCTTGTTCATGGCCATCTCCCGCACCCTGCTGCGCTCTACCGCGCTGTTCGAGCGCTCGCCCGCCGGCTGCATCCGCCGCCTCAACGACCTGCTCGCGGTGGAGAACGAGCAGATGCTGTTCGTCACCGTGCTTTACGGCGTCATCGACCTCTCCTCGGGGAAGGTCACCTACGTGAACGCCGGGCACAACCTGCCCTACCGCATCGCCCGCTCCGGCGAGGTCACCACCGTGCCCTCCACCGGCGGCATGGCGGTGGCGGTGCTGGAGGGCTTCGTCTACCAGCAGCACGAGCTGCACCTCGCGCCGGGCGACACGCTCTTCCTCTACACCGATGGTGTGACCGAGGCGTTCGACGTGGACAACCGGGCCTACGGCGAGGAACGGCTCGAGGAGCTTCTCCACAGCGGCGCCGCCGAATGGTCCGTGCCCGAGCTCAGCGAGCGCGTGCTCGCCTCGGTGCACGTATTCGAGCGCGGCGCCCCGCAGGCGGACGACATCACCTGCCTGACTCTGCGCTATTTCGGCGGGCACGGGCCACGCCGCACGAGGTGAGGAAGAACCTCACCCGACCGACCAGAACCGGAAGAGGGGAAACACCGGCCGGGCGGCATCCGCCACACCGGCCCCGGCAGCCAGCGCCGGATCCGACCGGGCCTTCATGGCCTGGGGATTCCGTCGCCGAGCGTGAGAAGGCGCGCGCGTGATCCGGCCGGCCGTGATGGCCGGCAGGCGGACGCGGGCGCCGGCCGGCCACGGACGGGAGGATGGTGAAGTGTCCATGGAATTGCGCGCGACCGGCTGGCCCGCCGCGGAAGTTTCCACCCTGGGGGCGGTGGGCGTCGCCCATTTCTGCAGCCACTTCCTCCAGCTGGCCCTGGCGCCGCTGTTCCTGCTGATGCGGGCGGACCTCGGCGCCTCGTTCTTCGCCCTCGGCGTGGTCCTGTCGGTATTCTACCTCTGCTCCGGCATCGGGCAGGTCGTGGCCGGCATCCTCGTCGACCGCTTCGGCGCGGATCGCCTGCTGCTCGGCGGACTGATCCTGCAAGGAACCGCCACCGCGGCCATGGGCTTCGCGCCCCACTACGCGATGCTGGTGCCGCTGGCCGCGCTGGCCGGGCTCGGCAATTCCGTCTACCACCCGGCGGACCTGTCCATCCTCAGCCATCGCGTGGCGCCGGCCCGCCTCGGACGGGCATTCGCCGCGCATGTGATCGCGGGCAGCATCGGCTTTGCCCTGTCGCCCCTGGTCTCGGCGGCCATCGCCACCGGCTATGGCTGGCGCGCGGCGCTGCTCGCCATGGGCGGGATCGTGGTGCTCATCGGACTCGGCCTCCTGGCCTTCCGCTCCGCCCTCAAGGCTCAACCCGCCGCAGTGCCGCACAGCGCGGGCGGTCAGGCCGGCAAGGCGCCGGGCTTCCTCCAGGTGCTGGCCATGCCGGTGGTGCTCATGGCCTTTCTCTACTTCCTGCTCACCTCCATCTCCCTCTCGGGCTTCCAGAGCTTCTCCATCGTCGCGCTGCAGGAAGGCTACGGCGCCACGGTGGCTCTGGCGACCCTGGCCGTGGCCCTCTATCAGGTGGGAAATTCCATCGGCGTCGCCCTCGGCGGAGCGGTGGCCGATCGCACCAGCCAGCACCACCGCATCGCCATGGGCGGGCTGGCGGCGGCCTGCGGGCTCACCTTCCTCGCCGCGGTGCTGCAGGCGCCGCCGGAGGTGGTGGTGGGCCTCATCGCGGCCGTGGGCGTGGCCATGGGCCTCACCACGCCGTCGCGCGACGTGCTGGTGCGCAGCGCGGCCCCGGCCGGGGCCATCGGCAAGGTGTTCGGCGTGGTCTATTCCGGCTACGACATCGGCGCGCTGCTGGGGCCGCTCATGTTCGGTCTGCTGCTCGACCATCATCTGCCGCGGCTGGTGTTCGTCGGCGCCGCGGTGCCGCTCGGCCTCGCCATCCTGACCGCCTTCGCCGTGCGCCGGCGGCCGGCGGGCTAACCCGCAGCACCGCTCAATCCCGCTTCAGCACCTTGCCGGGATTGGCGATGCCGGCGGGATCGATGGCCGCCTTGATGGCCGCCATCAGCTGGAGGGCGACGGGATCCTTGTAGAGCGGCAGCTCGTCCCGCTTCAAAAGGCCGATGCCGTGCTCGGCGGAGATCGAACCGCCGAGGCCGGCCACGAGGTCGTGCACGATGCGGTTGAAGGCCTCCCAGCGGGCGAGATAGTCCGCCTTGTCCATGCCCACGGGCTGGCTGAGGTTGAAGTGGATGTTACCGTCGCCCATGTGCCCGAAGGCGCAGACCCGCACCCCGGGCAGGTGCGCCTCGCAGCGCCGTGCCGCCTCGGCGATGAAGTCCGGCACGCGGGACACCGGCACCGACACATCGTGCTTGATGGAGCCGCCCTCGAACTTCTGCGCGTCCGAGAGCGCCTCGCGCAGGCGCCAGAGGCCGTCCGCCTGCGCTTCGCTGGCGGCGACCACCGCATCCTCGATCTCGCCCGCCTCGAAGGCGGCGGCGAACACCTCCACCGCCAGCTCGGACAGATCGTCGCCGCGCCGGGTGGAGCTGAGCTCGGCGAGGACGTACCAGGCATGATCGCCGGCGAGGGCCCGCACCGTGCCCGGCATGTGCTTCAGCACCGTCTCCATGCCGAACCGCGGCAGGATCTCGAAGCCGCTGAGGGCATCGCCCGCCACGTCGCGCAGGCGGCGGAACAGGGCGAGGGCGGCGTGCGGGTCCGGCAGGCCGATGAGCGCCGTGGCCCGCGAGCGCGGGGCCGGATAGAGCCGCAGCACGGCGGCGGTGATGATGCCGAGGGTGCCCTCCGCGCCGATGAACAGGTCCTTGAGCGCGTAGCCCGTATTGTCCTTCCGCAGCCGCGACAGGCCGTTCCAGATGCGCCCGTCCGGCAGCACCACCTCGAGGCCGAAGGTCAGCTCGCGCATGTTGCCATACCGCAGCACCGCGGTGCCGCCGGCATTGGTGGAGAGGTTGCCGCCGATCTGGCACGATCCCTCCGAGGCGATGGAGAGCGGAAACAGGCAGCCGGCGGCGGTTGCCGCCTCGTGCACCTGATGGAGGGTGCAGCCGGCCTCGGCCACCACGGTCAGGTCCACCGGATCCAGATCGCGGATGCGGTTGAGCCGCCGCAGGGACACGAGAAGCCCGCCGAACGGCATCTGCCCGCCCACGAGGCCGGTATTTCCACCCTGCGGCACCACCGGCACCCCGGCCTCGGCGCAGGCGGCGACGATGAAGGCCACCTCCTGGGTGTCCGACGGCTCGACCATGGCCGGTGTCGTTCCCCGGAACAGGCCGCGCCCCTCCACCAGGTGCGGGGCGAGGTCGGCCGTGTCCGTCACCACGTGGCGGGCGCCGATGCGCGCGGCGATACGCTCCAGCAGCCCGGCGACGCGGGCGGCATCGAGGAGGAGAGGCTTCGGCGAGGCGCTCGACATGGCGAGACACTGCCGCAGCCTCTCCCCGTCCGCAAGCGCCGCATCCATCCCCCGCAGGAGGACGCGGCGGACGGATGGCTCAGGCGGCGGCCTTCAGCCCCACGTCGGGCAGTTCGGGCCGGGTCTTCAGGGCGGCCGCCATGAGCGCCTCGACCTCGGCCCGCTCGTGGTCCAGCAGCGCGAGGCGGGGCGGACGGGTGCGGAAGGTGCCACGACCCATGATGTGCTCGCACAGCTTGATGCACTGAACGAGGTCGGGGCGGGCATCCAGGTGCAGCAGCGGCATGAACCACTCGTAGAGCTTCATGGCCTCCGCGTAACGGCCGGCCCGGGCGAGGCGGAACAGGGTCTCGCCCTCGCGCGGGAAGGCGTTGGACATGCCGGACACCCAGCCCTGGGCGCCCATGGCGATGCTCTCCACCACCACGTCGTCGAGACCGGCGAACATGATGAAGCGATCACCCACCTTGTTGCGCAGGTCGATGAAGCGCCGGGTGTCGCCCGAGCTCTCCTTGAAGCAGACGATGGTCTCGCAGTCGACGAGGGTGGCGACCACGTCGGGGGTGACGTCGTTCTTGTAGACCGGCGGGTTGTTGTAGATCATCACCGGCAAATCGGTGGCGCCGGAGACGGTACGGAAATGCGCCGCCGTCTCGTGGGGCTTCGACGAATAGACGAGGGCCGGCATGAGCATAATGCCGTCCACGCCCACCTTCGCCGCTTCCTTCGCCGTCTGGATGGCGAATTCGCTGGTGAATTCGGCGATGCCGCAGATCACCGGCACCTTGCCGCCCGCGACCGACTTTCCGGCCTCCATCACCTGGATCTTCTCAGCGGTGGTGAGCGAGCAGTTCTCGCCCACCGTGCCGCAGACGATGAGACCCGACACGCCGTCCCGGATCAGGCCTTCCATCACCTTGGCGGTGGCGTCGATATCCAGCGAATAGTCCTCGCGGAACTGGGTCGTCACGGCCGGGAAGACGCCTTCCCAGCTGATTGCCGGCTTCATCTCTCACATCCTTGTCTCTGGGTGGCGGAAGGGCCCTGCCCTCCCGCGCATGGGGTTGGGTCAGAGCTTCGCGCCTTCCTTGCGCAGGTCGGCGAGGATCGGGGCCTTAGGCAGCCAGATCTTGTCGTACTCGGCGACGATCTTCTCGCGGTCGGCGACCTCGGCCACCTTGACCGGGATGACCGCCTTGAACTTCTCCAGCAGCACCGGCTCGTTCACCACCGTCTCCTGCACCTGGGCGTCGAGGGCGATGCGGGTGAGGCGGCTGATGAGCGCCTTGTCGCCGGTAGACAGGGTCTGCCACACCCGCCCCGAGACCAGGGCGATGACCGGCATGAAGATGGCGTCCATCTTCAGCATCGTCTTCGAGACCTTGTCGAAGCGCTGGTTCCAGGAGAAGTCGAGGTCGGCCTCCAGGCCGTCCACCTGGCCGTTGGACATGGCGTCGAACACCGCCGGCGTGGGGATCGGGGTCGGGGCGGCGCCGAGCAGCTGGTAGAAGTCGCGGTAGGCCGGCGTCGTGTTGATGCGCAGCTTCATGCCGTTGAGGTCCTTGATGCCCGAGATGGGCTTCGCGGAGAACACGACGCGCATGGTGGTGATGCCCCAGGCGAGGCCCACGGTGCCCGTCTCCTTCGGCAGCACGTCCAGGAGGCTCATGGCCACCGGAGTACCCACCAGCTTGCCGGCCTTGGCGGTGGAATCCACCACCCACGGCGCATTGATGGCAGCGATGGCCGGCACGCGCGAGCCGAGCTCGGCGGTCATGATCCAGCCCATGTCGAGGGCGCCGGTCTGCATCTGCTGCAGCATGGCCGCCTCGTTGCCCAGCTGGCCCGACGGAAAGACGGTGAGGGAGAGGCGGCCCTTGGTCTCCTCCTTCAGCATGGCGCCGACCTTCTCGGCGGCCACGTTCCAGGGATGGCCCACGGGGGTGATGATGCCGAGGCGGAATTCCTTCGCCTCCTGCGCCCGCACCACGCTCGGCGCGGCCAGCGGCAAGGCGGCGCCGGCGGCGGCGCTGAGGAGGAAACGGCGTCGATCGAGGATCATGGCAGGCTCCGGAAAGGCAGGTTGTTATTTGACGAGGATCGTGGACAGCGACGGCACGAGCGACAGCAGCAGCAGGAGCGCGCAGGCCGCGAAGAAGAACGGCAGGGTGACGATGAACATCCGCCCCACCTTCGCCCCGGTCACCGCCGAGGCCACGAAGAAGCACAGGCCAACCGGCGGGGAGAGGAAGCCGAGGACCAGGTTGATCACCACCACGACGCCGAAATGGACCGGGTCGATGTGGTAGACGAGGGTCGCCACCGGCAAGAGGATCGGCACCGTCATGATCAGGCCCGGCGCCCCGTCGATGACCGTGCCGATGACCAGCAGGATGATGTTGACCAGCAGCATGAAGCTGACCGGGCCGCCGGCCACGGTCTGCACCCAGGTGGCCACCGCCTGCGGCACCTTCCCGTAGACCAGCACCCAGGAGAACACCGCCGCCACCGCCACCAGGAACAGGATGACGGAGGAGTAGAGCCCGGCCTTGAGCAGCATCTGCGGCAGGTCGCAGAAGCGCAGCTCCCGGGTCCAGTAGCGGCCGATGAGGAGGGCGGCGAGCGCCCCCACCGCCGCCGCCTCGGTGGCGTTGGCGAGGCCGGTCAGGATCGAGCCGACGATGACGATGGGGATGATGAGGGTGGGGATGGCGTTCAGCACGATGTCCACCCGCTGGCGCCAGGTCATCGCCTCGCCGCGCGGGTAGTCGTAGAAGAAACCCATGATGTAGACGCAGAGGCAGAACAGGGCGGTCAGCAGCACGCCGGGGATGATGCCGGCGATCAGCATGTCGCTGACCGACACCTGCGCCAGCACCGAATAGACCACGAACATGATCGACGGCGGGATGATCGGCCCGAGCATGCCGGCATAGGCGGTGAGGCCGGCGGCGAAGGTCTTGTCGTAGCCCTTCTTCTCCATCTCCGGCACCAGGATCTGCGCCATGATGGCGACCTGCGCCGTGGCCGAGCCGAGGATGGACGACACCAGCATGTTGGCGATGAGATTGACGTAGGCGAGCCCGCCCTTCAGCCGGCCCACCACCGCCATGGCCATGTCGATGAGGCGGCGGGTGATGCCGCCGCCGTTCATGATCTCGCCGATCAGCACGAACAGCGGGATGGCGATGAGGCCGTAGCTGTCCACCCCGCCAAACAGCTGGGTGGGAAAGGTCTGCAGCAGCAGCGGGTTGCCGGTGGCGAGGATGAACGCCACCCCCGACAGGGCGATGCAGATGCTGATGGGCACGCCCACCAGCATGGTGATGAGGAAGGCGGCCGTGGTGATCATCAGCTCGCCGCCTCCGCATGGGCCATGGGGAAGCCGTGATGGACGCGGCGCGGGACGATATCGAGATCTTCGATGAGATTGGCCACGCCGTGGAGCGTGATCGACACGGCGAACAGCGGCATGATGAGGCTGACCGCCCAGGTCGGCCAGTTCAGCGTCTGGGTGTGCTCGGTGTAGAGGAAATTGAAGGTCTGGCCGGCGAATTCCTTCGCGTCGAAGCCGGCTGCGGCGATGCCCACCGGGTCCATCCAGATCCAGCACATGTAGGAGAGGCTGACGCCGAACAGCACGGTGAAGAGCGTGGCCACCACCCGCGCCACCTTCACGCCCCGGGGCGGCAGACGCTCCGTGAGCAGGCCCACCGAGAAGTCGAGCCGCAGGCGCGTCATGGCCGATGCGCCGGTGAAGGCGAGCCAGACCACCGCGTAAATGGCCGATTCGTCGATCCAGTAGATGGGCGTGCCGGTATATCGGGTCACCACATTGAGCAGGATCAGACCGAAAAGCAGGGCCATGAAGCCGATCACGGCCACCCGCTCCACCTTCAGCAACGTGGAGGAAAGGCAGAGCACGAAGCCCAAGGGACTCCGGCCCGCCGCGTCTATGGTTTTCGCGTCGCTCATGTTTTCGCTCTGGGAAGGCGGACCCTTGAGGGCCTCGATTTGTGCTTTCGTCCTGATCGTAGATTTTATACATTCGACGGGTCAATACCCGATCGGTGAAATTTCCTGTAGCTCGGTGTCTCAATGAAATCCGGCGTCGCTAAATCAGGCCTCAAGCATCGCACCCTGTCGGCGGCGATCCTCGACCAGCTGCGCCAGGCCATCCTCGACGGCAGCCATCCGGCGGGCACGCAGCTGCGGCAGGACGCGCTGGCGGAGCTCTATGGGGTCAGCCGGATTCCGGTGCGCGAGGCCCTGTTCCAGCTCGAGGCGGAAGGCCTGGTGCGGATGGTGCCGCAGAAGGGGGCCATCGTCTCCGGTCTCTCGGTGGAGGAGATCGACGACGTGTTCGAGCTGAGGCGCATCATGGAGCCCCGGCTGCTCGCCCGCTCGGCACCGCTGTTCGACGCGGAGGACCTGGCCCGGCTCGACGCCATCCACGCGCAGTTCACCGCCGCCGTGCGCACGCTCGACGTGAGCCAATGGGGCATCCTTAATGCCGACTTCCACATGGCGCTCTACGCACGCGCCCTCCTGCCCCGCACCCGCCAGATCGTCGCGGCGCTCCTGCAGACCTCGGACCGCTATACCCGCCTCCAGCTCTCGACCACCGAAGCCATGGGCCGCGCCGAAAGCGAGCACGCCCGGCTCATCGCCATGTGCCGGGCGGGAGAGGTGGAGGACGCCTGCCGCTTCCTCGACGCCCACATCGCCACGGTCCACGCTGACCTGCTGCGGGTGATCGAGAACCGGGTGGCCCGGGCCAATGCCGGCACCTTGGCAAAGGGCGCCGTATTGGGCTAGAGCACGCGCCGATCCTCTTGCGCCGCAGGCGGATCGGACAACGCGTTCTCTTTCCTAGAATGAGAGGGCGATTCACCGATCAAATTGATTCAATTTGATCGGATCGCGCTCTAGAGCACGCGCCCCGTCCGGCTTGCGGCGCAGGCCGTGTTGAGAGGCGCGGCTTTATCGAGGCGGACCTGCCGCCCGGAGACCCCATGGCCGAACGCATCCTTGTCGCCCGCATCGGCGCCCCCCATGGCGTAAGGGGCGAGGTCCGCCTGTTCGTCTTCACCGGGGACCCCGAGGCGGTGCTCCACTACGACCCGCTCACCGACGCCAGCGGGCGCGCCTTCCGCATCACCACCCTGCGCGCGGCCAAGGACCATTTCGTCGCCCGCCTGGACGGCGTCGCCGACCGCACCGCCGCCGAGGCGCTGACCAATGTGGACCTGTTCGTTCCCCGCGCCGCCCTGCCGGCGCCGGAGGACGAGGAGACCTTCTACCACGCCGACCTCATCGGCCTCGGCGTCGAGGACGAGGCCGGCGCGCGCATCGGCGCAGTGACGGCGCTGCACGATTTCGGTGCCGGCGACATTCTCGAATACGCCCCGGCTTTGCCCGGCATCAAGGCCAAGACGCTGATGGTGCCCTTTACCCGCGACGCGGTGCCGGTGGTGGACGTGGCGGGCGGCCGGGTGGTGATCGCGGAGGCCTTCGTGGAGCGCCGTCCCTCCGCGCCGGAGGATGGCGAGGACACGGGGGCGGAGGACTGAGGGTCCCGTCCGGCGCCGGCGCCCCCTCGCCGGCGGACGTGACCCGGCGGCGTCATTTGACTTGCTCCCGCCCCTCCCCCATCACGCTGCGATGACCTTCCGCGCCAGTATCCTGACCCTGTACCCGGAGATGTTTCCGGGCCCGCTCGGCCACGCGCTGGCGGGCCGGGCGCTGGAAAAGGAGCTGTGGGCGCTGGACGCGGTGCAGATCCGCGACTTCGCCCTCGACAAGCACCGCTCCGTGGACGACACCCCCGCCGGTGGCGGCCCCGGCATGGTGATGCGCGCCGACGTGCTCGCCCGCGCCATCGACGCCGTCTCGCCGGAGGGCGACCTTCGCCCGCGCCTGCTCATGACCCCGCGCGGCCGGCCTCTCACCCAGGCGCGGGTGCGGGCGCTGGCCGCCGGCCCCGGCGCGGTAATCCTGTGCGGGCGGTTCGAGGGGGTGGACGAGCGCATCGTCCCCGCCCGGAGTCTGGAGGAGATCTGCGTCGGCGACGTGGTGCTCTCGGGCGGCGAGGTGGCGGCGCTGCTGCTGCTCGACGCCTGCGTGCGGCTCATTCCCGGCGTCATGGGCAAGGCCGAGAGCGGGACCGAGGAGAGCTTCTCGGCGGGCCTGCTGGAATATCCGCAATATACGCGGCCGCAGCTGTTCGAGGGTGCGCCGATTCCGGAGGTGCTCGTCTCCGGCGATCATGCCCGGATCGCCCGCTGGCGGCAGGCGCAGGCGCAGGCCGTCACCCGCGCCCGCCGCCCGGATCTCCTCGCCCCCTCCCCCGACCGTGACGGGACGATGAAGGAAAGGGAATGACACGGCGCCATTTCTCGGCTATGGAGCCGCGTCCCTTAACTTAAAACGACACCATGTGGCGCCGGGGCGTTGAGCTATCGGTGACCGCTTAAAGGTTGGCGACATGAACATTATCCAGACGCTCGAAGCCGAGCAGGCGGCGAAGCTCGCCGAAAAGCGTGCCGTTCCGGACTTCCAGCCCGGCGACACCATCATCGTGAACGTGAAGGTGGTCGAAGGCGAGCGCTCGCGCGTGCAGGCCTACGAGGGCGTATGCATCGCGCGCTCCGGCGGCGGCATCAACGAGAGCTTCACGGTCCGCAAGATTTCCTATGGCGAGGGCGTGGAGCGCGTGTTCCCGGTCTATTCGCCGCTGATCGATTCCATCAAGGTGGTGCGCCGCGGCAAGGTGCGCCGCGCCAAGCTCTATTACCTGCGCGATCGCCGCGGCAAGTCCGCCCGTATCGCCGAGCGCCAGGACCGCACCGCGGACGGCAAGATCAAGAAGAACAAGACCGCTCCCGCCGCCGCCGAGTGATCCGCGCCGCAACTCGGCCGCGACACCCGTCGAAGAGATCAAGCGCCGTCGGCACAGCCGGCGGCGCTTTTTTGTCGGTCGGTCCCGGCCCGCGCCCGCCCTTAGCCGGCAAGGTCGAGCCCGAGCGCGAGGCATGCCAGCCAGCTCGCCTCATCCCACAGGGTGAACGAGCGCGTGAACACGCGCTGGCGCAGGAGGAGGGCGCCAACCACGGCGACCGTCGCGTAGAGCACGAGGAAGGCCGACACGAACGTAAGGAACGGCCCGTTGAGAAGGCTCGCCAGCAGTGCGGCCATCGGCGGCTTGAAGAGGAAACGCGCCACCACCGCGCGCGACATCGCATCCATCGTCGCGCCCCGTGACGGATGGCGGGGCGGCCGCGACGGCTCGAACGGCATCACCCCACCCCCTGCGCGCCGCCGGCAGCGGCCCACCGACACGCCACATGCCCGCCGGCCGTCATCGCCAGCCTGCGCGCCGGGTACTGCCCGCGGGCGCCGGCACCCCGCCCCGCGACGGCGTGACGGGCCGGGCGAGCGCGGGGAAAGGCGCGACCCTGGCGAAGCCCGCAATCGGACCTGTGCCGTGAAAGCGGCGTCTCCGGCTCGATTGCATCTGACGCTCCCTGGGAAGACCAGCGCGGATCCTGGCCCTGTGACCCGAAGAAGGTCAAATAAAGATTCCATAGTGAAAGCGCCGATCAAAAATAAAACCGCATATATATGCGAGATTTTATACGAACGACCACGCGGACGTATCGATTACTTATCTGTCGCCATCTAGATTTACCGAACGAAACAAGGTGTTCGAACGGACACATCCATGAACCAAAACAGTGCTACCCCCCTCGCCTCCACCTCCGACCCGGCGCAATCCGCGCCTCGGCCGGTGCGGCGGACGGGGGCGATCCGGCGCTTCCTGCCGGAGATCGGCCTCCTCGCCGTCATGGTGGCGCTCGCCATCGCCCTGAGGGCCGTGGCGTTTTTCCATTGAAGACTTCGGGGTGGCGCAAGCGGCCCGCCGACTTCGGCTGAAGCAGCTCGGCGGCCCGCGTCCCATCCCACCCCCCGGCGCGCGGCGCATGCCAGGAACCGGGCAGGACTCAGAGAGAGGATCACAAGATGACGATCATCCGGCCAGCTTGCGCGGACGACCCCCACCGATGCATCCTGCCCGACTTCATCGTCGGGCAGGATCGCAGCGGCCGCTGGATCGTGCGGGACGAACAGGGCCTCATCGGCGGCGTCTTCAGGGATCGCGAGGCCGCCGAACGCTTCGCCGCCTTCGAGAGCGGACACCGCGCGGGTGCGGTCCGCCATGTCCCCCAGGGCGTCAGGATCGAGTTGACCGGCCCCCTGCCGCGCGCCCTCGCCCGGAATGTGTTCGTGCTGCCGGCGCCCCACCCCGCCGCCCGTCCGTTCGCGGATGCAGGGGCGCGGGCAAGGGCCGCCGGCTGACGGCGGTGCCGGGCCGCTCAGTCGCCCTGGCCGGGCTCGGCGGAGAACTGCTCTTCCTTGCCGGGCTTGCCGTCCCACTCCTTCGCGTCCGGCGGCGGATCGCGCTTCAGGGTGATGTTCGGCCACACCTTGGCATATTCCGCATTCAGCGCGAGCCACTTCTCCAGCCCCGGCTCGGCATCCGGCTTGATCGCCTCGGCCGGGCATTCCGGCTCGCAGACCCCGCAGTCGATGCACTCGTCGGGATGGATGACGAGCATGTTCTCGCCCTCGTAGAAGCAGTCCACCGGGCACACGGACACGCAATCCATGTACTTGCAGCGGATGCAGTTCTCGGTGACGACGTAAGTCATGATGGATCCCTTTCGAGGCGCTCGGGTAGCGCAGAGGGACGCTGGGTGCAAGGGCGCGCAGGGACGCGGCGCCAATTCAGCATCAAACCTCTGTGATTTCTTCAAAAAGTGCGCTGGCTGATGTAGCACTCCCACGCCGCTCGGAAAAGCCGACCACCCGCAGAAGCCGCACCTGGCGGTCGATGGCGACGGTCAGCACCTGGCCCGTCTTCACCGGATGCGACGGGCTCGTCACCCGCGCCCCGTCGAGCCGCACGTGGCCCGCGCGCACCAGTTCCGCCGCCGCTTCCCGGGTGCGCACCACACGGGCGTGCCAGATCCAGCGGTCGACCCTCTGCCGGTCCGCTGGATCCGCCATGCTCAGCCGCCCTTCTTCTCCGCCTCCATGCGCGCCTTGAGGGCGGCAAGCGCGGCGAAGGGGCTGTCGGGGTCCGCCGGCTTGTCGCGCCGACGCTCCTGGTGCGCCGGGCGATGCTCGGGGCGATGCTCGGGACGCGGGCCACGATTGCCCTCGCCCTCCCGCGGGCCGCGGAAGGAAGGACGGTCGCCGCGTGGCGGGCGCGGAGCGCGCTCGCCCTCGGCGGCCGGCGCGCCGGCCGCCGCAGCAGGAGCCTGTTCCGGGCGGCGATGGGGCGGACGGCCCTCGCGTCGCTCGCCACGAGGCCCACCCTCCTTGCGCTCACCGTCCTTGCGCTCGAAGCGCCGGCCCTCACCGGGCTGGCGCTCGCGGCGCGGCGCGCCGGGCGGACGGCCAGGACGCCAGACCTCGATCATCTCGGGTTCGGCCGGAGCGCCTTCCACGGCCTCGGGGCCGCCGGGGGCGGCGGGCACGTCCACCTCAGCCGCCACCTCGGCGGTGGTGGGGTCGCCGGTCTCGTCGAGCACGGCAATGGCGGCCTCCGCCTCGATCTCGTCGGCGGCGGGCGCATCCACCTCCTCGGGCTCGGCCGCCGGCTCGGACGGTTCGGCCTCGGCGACCTCGACGTCAGGAATCGCGGCCTCCGGCTCGGCGGGGCCGGCCTCCACCGGGGCGACGTCGGCGAAGATCGCCTCCGCCGGCTCCAACGCCACGGGCGCCGGCTCAGCCGACGGCGAATCGAACAGCAGGTCGGCCTCGATGGCGCCTTCCGGCAGAGGCGCGAACTCCGCCGGCACCAATTCGGCCGACGCGGGGACGGCCGACGCAGCCGGCGCCTCGGGCTCCGGCGGGGGCGGCAGGCGGCGCTCCATGCGGTAGCCGAGCGACTTCAGGATGGAGGCGAAATCCTCCCCCGAGCAGCCGGCGAGCGAGGTCATGCCCACGGTCACGGTGAAGCCGCGCCCGTCCACGGCACCCGCCGGCTTGGGGCCGGGCGAGTTGGGCCGCCAGGCCAAAGCCGGGCGGATGAGGTCGGCGAGACGCTCCAGGATGTCCACGCGCACCGCCCGCTCGCCGCACACGCGGAAGCCCACGGCCCGGTAGAGGCCCTTCTGGATTTCGTGGTCCACGGGAATGGACGTGCGCCCGGACGCCGCCAGATGCGGCAGCTCGTCGAGCCCCTTCTGGGCGAGGCCGCCATGCTTGAGCGCGTAGAGCTCGGCCGCGAGCGAGCGCGGGGCGGGCTTCAGCAATGCCGGCAGGTAGATGTGGTGGGCACCGAAGCGCACGCCGTAGCCGCGCAGGGTGGCGCGGGCGGCCTGGTCGAGGCCTTTCACCTCCTCGGCGACACGGGCCCGCTCCAGCACGCCGAGGCTCTCGACGATCTGGAAGGCGATGCCGCGGGCGATGCCGGTGATGTCCTCCGCCGTGCCGACCTTCATCAGCGGCCCGAGCAGCTTCTCGATGTGAGCGGACAGCCACAGGGCGATGCGCGCGTCCACCTGGTCGCGGACCGGGCCGGTCAGGTGCTCGTCGGCGATGATCTTGAAGCGCGGCTTCAGCACCTCGTCGCCGGGGATCAGCTTGGCCACGGCCTCGCCGGTCCAGCGGATGGTGCCGTCGAAGGTGAGCACGAAGGCTTCGTCCACCGCCTGGGACAGGCGGGTGGCGCGCTGCTCGATCTCGCCCGCCAGCGCCTTCTGGGCGGCGGCGCGCAGGGCCTTGGCCTCCTCACCGCCCGCTGCCGGGTCGGGAGCGAACTGGAAGCCGTGGAGATGGCCGATGACATGGCCTTCGACGGTAACGTCACCGGTCTTGCTGATTTCAGTTTCGAGCATCGTGTTCTCTCGCAAGCGCCGCATGAGCACGCTGGTCCGCCGGTCCACGAAACGCTGCGCCAGCCTTTCGTGCAGTGCGTCCGACAGCTTGTCTTCGACCCCTCTCGTGACGCCTTGCCAGTGCTCCGGATCCTTCAGCCAGTCGGGCCGGTTGGCGACGAAGGTCAGGGTCCTAACCTGCGCGATCCGGTTCGACAACGTGTCGATGTCGCCTTCTGCGCGATCGGTCAAGGCGATTTGACGCGCGAACCACGCGTCGGGGATGCGCCCGCCCCCGCTCAGGTGCCCGAAAAGCGTGTTGACGAGGTCCGCATGGGCCCCCGGCGAGACCTTGCGATAATCGGGAACCTGGCACGCTTCCCATAGCCGCTCCACCTCGGCGGGCGTGGTGAGACGCCGGGCTACCTCGGTGTCCCGGCTCATGATTTCGAGCACGGCCACGTCGTCGGCGGTGGGTGCGCGGGCCAGCCCCTCCTCGCGCGGCGGCTGGGCGAGACTGGCGATGAGAGCGGTGACGGAGCGGAAATCCGGGACAGCGTTGCGCCATTGCAACACCTTTGCGGTGTCGAACACATGCTCCTCGAGCCGGCCGACAAGTTCCTCCTCGAAGGGCGGACAGCGGCCGGTGGTGCCGAAGGTGCCGTCCCGCGTCGCGCGCCCGGCGCGGCCGGCGATCTGCGCCATCTCGGACGGGTTGAGCTTTCTGAACTGCCACCCGTCGAACTTGCGGTCCGAGGCAAAGGCCACATGGTCCACGTCGAGGTTGAGGCCCATGCCGATGGCATCGGTGGCCACCAGGTAGTCCACGTCGCCGCTCTGGTACAGCTCCACCTGGGCATTGCGGGTGCGCGGCGAGAGGGCGCCCATCACCACCGCCGCCCCGCCGCGCTGGCGGCGGATGAATTCGGCGATGGAATAGACCTCCTCCGCCGAGAAGGCGACGATGGCCGAGCGCCGGGGCAGGCGGGAAATCTTCTTCTCCCCGGCGAAGGTGAGGGTGGAGAGGCGCGGGCGCACCACCACGTTCACACCGGGCAGCAGCTTTTCCACCAGCGGACGCATGGTGGCCGAGCCCAGCAGCAGCGTCTCGTGGCGGCCCCGGCGGTTCAGGATGCGGTCGGTGAAGACGTGGCCGCGGTCGAGGTCGGTGGCGAGCTGGATCTCGTCGATGGCGACGAACGCCACGTCGAGATCGCGCGGCATGGCCTCCACCGTGGACACCCAGTAGCGGGCATCCTTCGGCTTGATCTTCTCCTCGCCGGTGATGAGGGCGACCTTGCCCGCCCCCACCCGCTCGACGATGCGCTGGTAGACCTCGCGGGCGAGCAGGCGCAGCGGCAGGCCGATGATGCCGCTCTCGTGGCCCAGCATCCGCTCGATGGCGAGGTGGGTCTTGCCCGTATTGGTGGGGCCCAGGACCGCGCTCACCCCCCGCGCCCTCAGGGTGCGCGGCAACACGGGCCATCGGGTGACGTCGTCCATCGGCTCTCGCGCAGGTCCGCTCGGTGTTCGGAAGGTCCGTATCATATCGGGACGGGAATGGCAGAACGAAAGGACTGGAGCGAACCTTTCGCGAACGAAAGCAGCGCGAATCGGTGGCCGGGCCCCGTTCGCCTCCCGTTCGCCCGGCCCCCGGCTGTCCCGAACTGGAACATGCCCGGCCCGTGCGGCGGAACGGGGGCGCAACAAAAGGCGAGCGAATCGCTGCGCCGGCCATCGTCCGGGTTTGTTCCCGGGGCCGCGCGCTCCCCGGCACCGGAGGAGCCCGCCGGGGACCCCTTTCCCTGGGTCCCCCTTGGACACCCCCCTTGGACACCCCCTTGACTTGGCGCAGCTATTCGGCCCCATGGACGAATGGTCGCGGGCGGCCGGAGCTGGGCGAAAAAGGGGGCGGCGGTGTTTCTCAAGTGGGCAGAACTTTCCTCACCAGCCGTCGCCGCCATCGACAAGAACCGCCTCGTCGCCGTCCTGCCCGTCGCCGCCGTCGAGCAGCACGGTCCGCACCTGCCGCTCGGGACCGACCTCTTCATCGCCGAGGGCTATGTGGAGCGCATCTCCACCATGGTTCCGCGCGAGGTGGACGCCGCCTTCCTTCCGGTACAGGCCGTGGGAAAATCGGACGAGCACATCACCTTCGCCGGTACGCTCACGCTGGCCCCGGCCACCGCCATCGCCGCCTGGGTGGAAATCGGCCGGAGCCTTGCCCGCGCCGGGGTGCGGCGGCTCGTCATCCTGAACACCCACGGGGGCAACGTGCCGGTGATCGACCTCGTGGCCCGCACCCTGCGCGTGGAGCATCGCATGCTGGCGGTCACCTGCTCCATGCACCGCTTCGGCTATCCGGTGGGCCTGTTCGCCGACCATGAGCGCGCCCACGGCATCCACGGCGGCGAGATCGAGACCTCGCTGATGCTCGCCTTCCGGCCCGAGCTGGTGGACATGACCCATGCCGGCGAGTTCACGCCCTATTCCATCGCCATGGAGAGCGAGTTCGCGCGGCTGCGCGCCAACCATCCCGTGGGCTTCGGGTGGCTCGCGGAGGACCTCTCCCACGACGGCGCCATGGGCGATGCCCGCGGCGCCACCGCGCTGAAGGGCGAGGCGGCGGCGGAGTTCGGTGCCCGCGCCTTCGTGGAATTGCTGAAGGACGTGGCCGGCTTCGATCTCACCCGGTTCGATCACCACGCGTGAGCCCGCCACGCGGGGACCTGAGCATCCCTCATGCCCGGCCTTGTCCCGGCCATGACGGTGAAAAAGGCGCCCGGCGGAGGCGATGAGCCTCCGCCGGGTCCATGCCGGAATGCACTTTCAGATATTGGTCTTGTCGGCGCCCTTGAGATCGAGGATCTCGCGCGCCTCGTCCGGCGTCGCGATGTCGAGGCCCAGGCCCTCGATGATCTTGCGCGCCAGCTTCACCTGGTCGGCGTTGGAGGTGGCCAGCTTGCCCGGCCCGGCCCACAGGGAATCCTCCAGCCCCACCCGGATGTTGCCGCCCATGGACGCGGCCATGGCGGCGATCGGCAGCTGGTTCCGCCCCGCCCCCAGCACCGACCACCGATACTGGTCGCCGAACAGCCGGTCGCAGGTCCGCTTCATGTGCATCACGTCTTCCGGATGCGGCCCGATGCCCCCCAGGAGCCCGAACACCGACTGCACGAACAACGGCGCCTTCACCAGCCCCCGATCGAGGAAGTGGGCGAGGTTGTAGAGGTGGCCAATGTCGTAGCACTCGAACTCGAACCGCGTGCCGTTGTCGTAGCAGGTGTTCAGGATGTACTCGATATCCTTGAACGTATTGCGGAACACCAGGTCGCGCGTGTTCTCCAGGTGCGTGCGCTCCCAGTCGAACTTGAACTCCTTGTACTTGTCGAGCAGGTGATACAGCCCGAAATTCATCGAGCCCATGTTGAGCGAGGCCACTTCCGGCTTGAAGGTGGCCGCCGGCAGAACCCGCTCCTCCACCTTCATGTACGGGCTGCCGCCCGAGGTGATGTTGATCACCGCGTTGGTCGCCTGCTTGATCCGCGGCAGGAACGGCGCGAACGCCTCCGGACGCTGGTCCGGCTGGCCGGTCTCCGGGTTGCGCGCATGCAGGTGCAGGATCGCCGCACCCGCCTCCGCCGCCGCCAGCGCGTCGGTGACGATCTCGTCCGGCGTGATCGGCAGATAAGGCGACATGGTGGGCGTGTGGATGGCACCCGTCACGGCGCAGGTGATGATCACTTTCTTGGAGGATTTCGCGGGACGCGCGGGTTCGGCCATGGTCGTTTTGCCTTTTTGCGGAGTTGGAACGGAATGGGGGCGCCTCAGGCGCCGATATCCTTGGCGGCCTTGCGCTTGTGGGCGGCGAGGGCCATGAGGCGACGGTCGCGCCACACCTGGCGCGCCTGGAGCTGGTCTTGCGGCAGGCGCGCGCGGCGCTCGGCGAGCACGGTGTCGAGCACCGGCCCGGCCCAGTCGGCACGGCGCCACTGGTCGGGCGAGATGCGCGCGTAGATCTGCTGGTAGCGCGCCACATAGTCGGCGACACCGCCCGGCGCGTTGAGGTCGATGGTCTCGAACGGCCCCATGAACGACCAGCGCAGCGCCAGCCCCTCGCGGATGCCGATGTCCACGTCCTCCACACTGGCATAGCCGTCGGCCACCAGCCGGAAGGCCTCTTCCAGCAGCGCGCCCTGCATGCGGTTCATGACGAAGCCGTCCAGCTCGCGCTTCATCACGATCGGCGACTGGCCCGCGGCGCGCATGAGATCCGCGGCGCGCGCCATGGTGGCGGCGCTGGTCCAGGGGGCGGGCACCACCTCCACCGCCGGGATGAGGTAGGGCGGGTTGATGGGGTGGCACACGCACACCCGCTCGCGGTGCTTCAGATGCTCGGAAAAGAGCGAAGGCAGGATGGCCGAGGTGGAGGAGGCCAGAACCGTCTCCGGCGCCGCCAGGGCGTCGAGCTCGGCATAGAGCGCCTGCTTGAGGGCGAGGTCTTCCGGCGCGTTCTCCTGCGCGTGGGCCGCGCCCTCCAGCGCCTCGGCATAGGAACGGGCGGCCGAGAGGCGCGCGCGCACCGCCTCGGGCGTGGCGCCGCCGAGAAGGTCGTTGGCGGCAAGGTCCGGCAGCACCCCCTCGATATAGGTGAGCGCGGCGTCCGGAGCTCCCTCGGCCTTGTCGGCCAGCGCCACGTCGAAGCCGGCGCGGGCGAAGGTGATGGCCCAGGCCCGGCCGATGAAGCCTGAGCCGATGATGGCGATCTTGGTCATGGAAGCCTCTTCAGGTCGAATGAGCCCGTGCCCCGGACCAGCGACACCGCAGGTGGAGCGCCGATCCGGGGCCCAGGGGAAAAGTCGGCGAAGCCGGCAATGCCCGCCGTCGCAGGAGCCGGAGCCGCCTTCGGCGAACTCGTGCGCTGGGCCCCCGGCTCTCCTTCCGCTCACGCTGCGGTCGGCCGTGGCGCGAGTCTGGCCCCCTCACAGCCACAGCACCTGGCGCCGCAGGTCGAGGTCGCGGGCGAGCGGCCGGGCGGGGCCCTCGTGCATCACCTCGCCACGCTCCAGCACCACTGCCCGGTCGGCGAGGTTCAGCACCACGTCGAGATGGTGGTCCACGATGACGAGGGTCAGCGACTGCCGCAGCCGGTCGAAGGCGTCGAACAGTTCTTCCGTCACCGCAGGCGACAGGCCCTCGAACGGCTCGTCCAGCAGCAACACGCGGGTATCGCCCATGAGCGCGCGGGCCACCGCCACCATCTGCTGCTCGCCGCCGGAGAGCAGGTCCGCCGCCGTGTCGAGGCGCACTTTCAGGCGCGGGAAGAGGTCGAGCACCTCCTCCTCGGAAAAGTGCTTCCCGGCCCCGGTGATGCGCTTCAGCCGGCCGAGCTCCAGATTGTGCCGCACGCTCATGCCGTGGAACAGGGCCCGGCCCTGGGGAACGTAACCGACGCCGCGGCGGGCGATGGCGGCGGAGGAGAGGCCGGCCAGCTCCGCGCCGGCGAGCGTGATGGAACCGGAGGCCGGCTTCACGATGCCGGTGATGGTCTTCAGCAGCGTCGACTTGCCCGCCCCGTTGCGGCCGAGCAGCGCCAGGATCTCCCCCTCCTTCGCCTCCAGCGAGACGCCGGTGAGGATGCGGCTCTTGCCGTAGAAGGCGTCCACCTTGGAGAGGGTGAGCATGGGGGTGTCGGTGGCGGCCGATTGCAGGTCCCGCGCCGCCAGCGCCGCCGCCCCCGAGCCGATATAGACCTCCTGCACCCGCTTGTCGGAGCGCGCATCCTCCACCGTGCCGTCCACCAGCACCGCCCCGTCGGCCATGACGGTGACCGCATCGGCCAGCTCGAACACCCGGTCGATGTCGTGCTCCACCAGCAGCACCGGCACCTCCCCCGAGATCTGCTTGATGAGGTTGGAGACGCGCGTGCGCTCGGCGGCGGCAAGGCCCGCCAGCGGCTCGTCCAGCAGCAGCACCCGCGGACGGGAGGTGAGGGCGAGGCCCATGTCGAGCAGCCGCTGGCCGCCATAGGACAGGGCGCCGGCCTCCGCCTTCTCCATGCCGGCGACGCCGAGGAAGGCGATCATCTCCCGCGTCTCGGCGACGATCTCGGGGATGGAGGCGGCGTCGCGCCAGGGGTCGAGCCGGCTCGCATGGGTGGCCTGCACGCCGAGGCGCAGGTTCTCCTCCACGGTGAGGGTGGGAAACAGGTTGGTGATCTGGAACGAGCGCGACAGGCCCTTCATGCACACCGCCTCGGGCGCGAGCCCGTCGATGCGCTCGCCGGCGAGGCGGATCTCGCCGCTCTGCGGCGCGAACATGCCGGAGATGAGGTTGAAGGCCGTGGTCTTGCCCGCCCCGTTCGGCCCGATGAGGGCATGGAGGGTGCGGTCCTTCACCGCCAGCGCGCCATTGCGCACCGCCTTGATGCCGCCGAAGCTGCGCACAAGGTCCTTTGCTTCCAGGATGGGCGCGTCCTGGTCCCAGCGCGCCCGTGCCGTGAGGCCGGCGGGCAGCGCGCCCACCTGCGCCCCCGCCCGCTGGCCCATGGCGGCGGCTTCCTCGGTCTTCCGGCGCAGCGGCGCGATCAGCCGGCCCGCGACCCCGACGAGGCCGGTGGGCGAGAACACGATGAAGCCCATGAACAGCAGGCCGAAATAGAACAGCCAGTTGGGCGTCCACATGGACAGGAACTCACGGAACAGCACGAAGAACAGCGCGCCCAGCGCCGGGCCGAGAAAGCTGCGCATGCCGCCGATGACCACCATGGCGAGCAGCTCGCCGGAAAAGGCGATGGCGATGGGATCGGCCGAGGCGAAGCGGTGGTTGAAGGTCATGAGCGCGCCGGCAAGGGCCGTCACCCCGGCCGACAAGGTGAAGCATGCGATCTTGTAGGCGCGCGTGTCGTAGCCGATGAAGCGCGCGCGCTGCTCGTTCTCGCGGATGGCCACCAGCACCGAGCCCATGGGCGAGCGCACGAAGCGCTGGAGCTTGAACAGCACGATGAACATCACCACCGCCACCACGGCGTAGAAAGCGGCGCCGGTCTCCAGGTCGATGCCGAACAGCGTGCCGCGCCGCACGCCGCCGAGGCCGTTCTCGCCGCCGGTCACGTCGGTCCAGCGGAAGGCGACCGAAAACAGCAGCGCGGTGAAGGCCAGGGTGAGCAGCGAGAAATAGACGCCGCGGCGCCGCAGCACCACGAAGCCGACCGGAATGGCGGCGAGCGCCACCACGAGCGCCGCCGGCAGCGCCAGCACGACGCCCCATCCCGGCAGCACGTTCTGCTGGATGAGCGCCGCCGCGTAGGCGCCGAGGCCGAACCATGCCCCATGGCCGAAGGAGACGAGGCCGGTGTAGCCCACCAGCAGGTTGAGCGCCATGCAGGCCATGGCGAGGAGCACCACGTCGACGGCCGAGGTGAGGGTGAGGCCGAGCGCCGAGAGCACGGACGGCAAGAGCAGGAGGCTTGCCGCCGCGACGAGAAGATTGGCGTTGCGCGCCAGCATGGCGCCTCCTTTTGCGGGGCGGGTTTCGGTCTCGGGGCGATGGGCGGAGCGGGGGCTCTGGAGCATCTCCGCCTCACTCGAACCTGAGGATGCGCTCGCCGAACAGGCCGCGCGGCCGCAGCAGCAGCACCATGAGCATGAGCAGGTACATGGAGGCCTCGGCCGCCGGCGGGATGAAATAGACGGTGAGCCCGCGCACGAGGCCCACCAGCAGGCCCGCCAGCACCACCCCCCAGAACGATCCGAGGCCGCCGATGACCACCACCACGAAGGCGGCGGTGAGGATTTCCGCGCCCATGGCCGGATGCACCCCGGAGATGGGCGCGAGCATGATGCCGGCGAGCCCGGCAAGGCCGATGCCGATGGCGGCCACCGCGGTGAGATAGGGCGTGAGCGAGATGCCGAGCGCGCCGACCATGTCCGGATTCTGCACCCCGGCCCTCACCACCCGGCCGAAGGCGGTGCGCTGGAGCAGCAGCCACAGGCCGAGCACGGCGACGGCGGCGACCACGAGGATGGCGAGGCGGTAGCGCGAATAGATGAACTCGCCGATGAACACCTGCCCCTTCAGGAATTCGGGGATGGCGAAGGGGATGGGCGTGGCCCCGAACGCCATGCGCAGCGCCTGCTCGATCACCATGGCGAGGCCGAAGGTGAGCAGCAGCGAGAGGATCGGATCGGCGCGGTAGAAGCGCGAGAACAAGGTGCGCTCGATGACCATGCCGATGAGCGCCACCGACAACGGCGCCGCGACGAAGGCGGCAGGAAAGCCGAAGCGGTTGCCCACCTCCACGCCGATATAGGCGCCGATGGCATAGAAGCCGCCATGGGCGAGGTTCACGATGCCGCCCAGCGAGAAGATCAGCGACAGGCCGAGCGCGATGAGCAGGTAGGCGACGCCCACTAGGAGGCCGTTGAGCAATTGCTCGATGAGGAAGACGAGTTCGACGGGCATGGTGTCTCTCCGGCCTGAGGCCTCTTAAAGGGGCCGGAACAGGCTTGGCCAAGCGGTCGAGACGTCGTGTCCAGCCTCGTGCCGGGCATGACGGTTACGAAGGCCCCCTGGATCGTGGCCTTCACGGCGGTTACGGACCTTCTCCGAAGGCTGGCCTGACCTGCGGATAAGCCCCGCTGGGCCCCGGCTCTCCTTCCGCTTGACGCTTCAGTCGGGCGGAGCGCGGGAACGCCCCTGCCGCGAGCGGCAGGGGCGAGGGCCAAAGCCACGTCTCAGGTCGGGAAGGTGCAGGCGTTCTCCTCCGGCGTCGGCGCGATGGCACTGAGCGCGGTCTCCGGGCCGGGCACGGCGGGGCCGAGGATCATGAGGTCCCACTGGTCCTTCACCTCGGCCACCGGCCGGGCGGTCACCGTGTACATCTCCTGGATCAGCTGGTGATCCCAGGCGCGGAAATAGCCCTTGCGGCCCTTCAGGATGTCGAGCTCCGGCTCCTTCTCGAAGAAGGCGATGAGGTCGCCGGCGGCGGTGCTCCTGGTCTCGTTCATGGCGCGGGCCACCACCTTGGTGGCCACATAGTCGCCCCAGGCCTGATTCTCCGGCGGCTTGCCGAACTTCTTCACGAAGGCGGCGACGAACGCCTTGGAGTCCGCCGTCGGCACGTCGTGATGCCAGATCATCGGCCACAGGCCGCCGAACGTGCCCTTGCCCGCGCCCCAGGCCACTGCCGTGTCGAAGCCGAAGCCGCCAAACGGATACTTGAGGCCAAATTCCGAATACTGCTTGATGAAGTTGGTGATCTGGTTGCCGGCGAGGTTGGAGATCACCACGTCAGGGCGCGCCTGCCGCACCTTCAGCAGATAGGGCGAGAAGTCAGTGGCGTCGGTGGGCACCAGCTCGTCGGCGATCACCTCGCCGCCATTGGCGGTGATGTAGCGCTTGGCGACGCGGGAGAGATCGTGGCCGAAGGCGTAGTCGGCGGTGAGGAAGAACAGCTTCTTGCCCTTCACCAGCCCGTCGCGAACCATGGCCGCGCCCACCGCCTTCACATATTGCGTGTTGGCGCCTTCCACGTGGAACATGTAGCGGTTGCAGTCCTTGCCGCGCAGGGCGTCGGAATTGCCGCCGGTGTTGACGAACACCACCTTCTGGCGTGCCACCACCTGGGCGATGGCGAGGGCCGAGGCGGAGGAAATCTCGCCGATGATCACCGCCGCCTTGTCGCGCTCGATGTAGCGCTCCGCCTTGGAGGAGGCGGTGGCCGGGTTCACGCTGTCTTCCATCACCAGGTTGATCTTGCGGCCGTTGACGCCGCCGGCCGCGTTCAGCTCCTCCACCGCCAGTTGCACGCCCATCTGCCCGTAGGCGCCGAGCGGGCCGAGGAAGCCGGTGAGCGGGGTGAGGTGGCCGAAGGTGATGGTGTCGGCCTGCGCCCGCGCGATGGCCGGCATGCCGACGCCGCCGAGCAGGGCGGCGGCGCCGGCACCCTTCAGCAGGGTGCGGCGACCGACGGGCGCAGAGGTGAGGGCGCAAAGAGGGGGTGTGTCTTTCACGGCTAGGTCTCCTCCCAATGGCCGGCTTGTCGTTGCGGAGACGGGATTTTTCCCTGTTCCCCGCGCCGGGATGATTGCCGAGTGGCTCGACTATCTGTTATCTGTGATCACACATAGCAGACGGGAAACATGGAACACAAGACAGCATCTGCGGACGCGCGGGACGACGGGATGGCGGAGGCCTCCGGGCTCGACGCCCGCATGGTCCGCATCGTGCGCCAGACGCTGGCGGACCAGGTCTATGGCGACCTGAAGGAGCTGCTGCTGGCGGGCCGCGCCGCCCCCGGCGAGCGCTTCACCCTGCGCGGCCTCGCCGGCGCCATCGGCACCAGCGCCATGCCGGTGCGCGAGGCGGTCTCGCGCCTCGTCACCGAGAACGCGCTGGAGGTGCTGCCCAACCGCGCGGTGCGCGTGCCGCTGATGTCCCGCGCCCGGTTCACCGAGCTGCGCCTCATCCGCGTGAGCCTGGAGGGGCTCGCCGTCACCGTCGCCGCGACCGCCGCCACCGACGAGGAGATCGCCGAGGTGGCGCGGTTCGAGCGCCTGTTCGCCGCCGAGCGGGACAAGAAGCGGCCCGACGGCGCCGCCGCCATGCGCCACAACAAGGACCTGCATTTCGCCCTGTACCGTGCCGCGCACCTGCCCACCCTCATGCAGATGATCGAAGGCCTGTGGCTGCAGATCGGGCCGGTGCTGAACCTCGACTTCCGCGCCGGCCCCGAGCGCGTGCGCGAGGGCGAGGCGCATATCCACCACGCCGCCCTCATCGGCGCCCTCAGGGCCCGCGATCCGGAGGCGGCCCGCGCCGCCCTCGTCACCGACATCTGGAGCGCCGGCGACTTCATTCTCTCGCGCGGCGTGCTGCCGGACTGATCCGGCCTCCCCTTCCAGCCAGGACCTCTCACGGAGATATAGAAATGGACCTCGGCATCACCGGCCTCAGGGTGCTCATCACCGCGGGCTCGGGAGGCATCGGCCTCGAGATCGCCCGCGCCTTCCTCAAGGAGGGCGCGCGCGTCGAGGTCTGCGACGTGGACGAAGCAACCCTCGCCGCCCTCGCGGAAACGGCCCCCGGTGCCGTCGGCACGGCGTGCGACGTGTCCGACCGCGTCGCCGTGCAGCGCTTCATGGACGGCGCCCTCTCCCGCCTCGGCGGGCTCGATGTGCTGGTGAACAATGCCGGCATCGCGGGCCCCACCGGCCGGGTGGACCAGATCGACCCGGCGGACTGGGACCGCACCCTCGCCGTGGACATTACCGGCCATTTCAACGTGACGCGGCTCGCCGTGCCGGCGCTGAAGGAGAGCGACAACGCCTCCATCATCGGCCTGTCCTCGGCGGCCGGGCGCTTCGGCTTCCCGCTGCGCTCGCCCTATGCGGCGGCGAAATGGGGCGTCGTCGGCTTCATCAAGTCGCTCGCCATGGAGCTCGGCGAGTTCGGCATCCGCGCCAACGCCATCCTCCCGGGCTCGGTGGACGGGCCGCGCATCCAGTCGGTGTTCCAGAACAAGGCGCGCGAGCGCAACCTGTCGGTGGAACAGGTGCAGGCCATGGCGCTCGCCGCCACCTCGCTGAAGAAGCTCGTCCCGCCGCAGCACCTTGCAAACCTGGCGGTGTTCCTCGCCTCCCCCCTGGGCTCCACCATCTCCGGTCAGGCCATCGCGGTGGACGCCGACCTGCAGATGCTGTTTTGAGCGCCCGATAGCCCCGCCGCGCAGCGGAGGCGGGGCTATCGCCTTTGCCGGGGGCCTCGGCTAGGTTTCGTCCCATGAAGAGCGAACCCATCCGCATGCCCACCGCCGAAGACGTGGACGCCGCCGCGGCACGGCTGGCGGGCGTCGCCGTACGCACGCCCCTCGTCTTCTCCCCCGTGCTCAGCGCGCGCGCCGGAGCCCGCGTGTTCCTGAAGCCGGAGACGCTCCAGCTCACCGGCAGCTTCAAGTTCCGCGGCGCCTACAACCGCCTGGTGCAGATTCCCGAATCGCGGCGGCCGGCGGGCGTGGTCGCCTGCTCCTCCGGCAACCACGCCCAGGGCGTGGCCGCCGCCGCCCGGCTCCTCGGCATGCCGGCGGTCATCGTCATGCCGCACGATGCGCCGGCCCTGAAGCGCGATCGCACCAGGGCCCTCGGCGCCGAGGTGGTGGGGTATGACCGCCGCACCGAGGATCGCGACGCCATCGCCGGCGCCATCGCCGAGCAGCGCGGCGCGACGCTGGTGCCCCCCTATGACGACCCGCAGGTGATCGCCGGGCAGGGCACGGTGGGGCGCGAGATCATGGAAGACCTCGCGGCGCAGGGCCTCGCCCCCGACCTCGTGGCCGCCAACGTCTCCGGCGGCGGCCTCATCGCCGGGATCGCGCTGGCGGTGAAGCGCCACACGCCCGGCGCGCGGGTGGTCGCCTGCGAGCCCGCCGGCTTCGACGACCACGCCCGCTCCTTCCGCTCCGGCGTGCGCGAGCGCAACGCCGAGCCGTCCGGCTCCTTCTGCGATGCCCTGCTCGCGCCGACGCCCGGCGTCCTCACCTTCGAGATCACCCGCCCCCTGGTGGGAGAGGCGGCCAGCGTCACCGACGCCGAGGTGGCGCGGGCGGTGGCGTTCGCCTTTCGCGAGCTGAAGCTGGTGGTGGAGCCGGGTGGCGCGGTGGCGCTCGCCTGCTTGCTGGAAGGCCGGCTGAACCTGTCCGGAGGAACAGCGGTGATCGTCCTCTCCGGCGGCAATGTGGATGTGGAGACCTTCATCCGCTGCCTGGGCGCCTGAGGCCGGCCAAGGTCCCGGCCGACCAAGGCATCGCGCGCATTAAGGCATCGCGCGCAGGTCGGCGAACGGGATGCCGCTGCCGGTCAGAACGATCTCGACCCTGTAGGGAACGGCAGCCACCAGTGCATCAAGGAAAGCACGTGCCGTCGCCGTGACGGCCTGGTCGACGAGCGGGGCAAGGGCGAACTTCGAGGTGCGGTCGATGCCGACATGCAGATGCGATTCGCCTTCCGCCGTCCGCACCTCGGCGATCTCACTGTGGAAAAGGCCGATCGGGTCGGCCTTGAACTTGCCTCTGGCCGGCTAGGCGTCCTTCGGGCCGGCCGAACGATCCGCGCAGGAGGTCCGCTTCTTCCATTTGGCGACTGTTTTCTGGTTGATCCCGTAGCGCGCCGCTCGCTCTTTGAGCGGAGCCTTCGATCGCTGGATCGCAGCTCGGATGGCGTGGGTGGTCGTAGCGCTGCCATGGAGTATCTGGCCCAGAACTCCTCCCGGAATGCGGGACCAGCTTCGCTGATTCCCCCACACTCTGGGACTGAACCCCTAGACGGCGTGACCGACCAGCGCCCCGATGGCCGCTGTCGCCGCCATGGCGATCGCGCCCCAGAAGGTCACACGGACGGTCGGCCTCCAGATGTCTGCACCACCAACCCGCGCGCCGAGCGCACCAAGTGCCGCCAGACAGATCAGTGATCCTCCCGAGACGATCGGCGCGATCAAGGCGGCGGGTGCCAGAAGGGAGATGGCCAGCGGAATCGCAGCCCCGACCGTGAACGTCATCGCCGATGTCAGCGCAGCCTGAACCGGACGCGCGACCACATGCTCGGCAAGCCCCAGCTCATCCCGCGCATGGGCGGTGAAAGCGTCCTTTGCCGTCATCTGCTCGGCCACCTGACGCGCCAGCGCCGGCTCGACACCGCGCCGCACATAGATTTGCGTCAGCTCGTTCAGCTCGCTTTCCGGCTGCTCGGCCAGCTCTCCCCTCTCCTTCTGCAGATCGGCATTCTCTGTGTCGGCCTGGGAGCTCACCGAGACGTATTCCCCCGCCGCCATCGACATGGCACCGGCCACAAGGCTCGCGACGCCCGCGACCAGAATCTCGGACGAATTGGTCGATGCCGCCGCGACGCCCACCATGAGGCTTGCCGTCGAAATAATGCCGTCGTTGGCGCCAAGGACGGCGGCGCGCAGCCAGCCGATACGCGCGATCAGATGGGTTTCCCGGTGGAGGGGTTTCATTGCAATGCCTGCTCGGAGGGTCTGCAGATCGCTGGCAGCATAGCGACGAAGGCCCCGATTGGCAGCTTCAAATTAGAATTGGTCTAATTTTCTGCAGGCCTTCATCAAGAGCGCTTTCTCCCACCCCACGGTTGAAGCGACCGTCGAAAAGCGCCACATGATGCCCTTCCGAGGCGCAAGGCGGTGTAGAGCTCTTCGCGCCGTTCAGTGATCTGCGAGCGCGTTTTTGCAGCAGCAGGGTCGCAACGGTGGCGAGCATTGGAAACCGGCATCGTCTTCGGCCGGGTCTCCGCCGGCTTGCTCGGCGCGAGCACGCGCTTGCCGCGCAGATCCTCGACCGGGTGTGGGAGGCGGTCTGAGCGGTCGCATCCCGCCCAATCCCACCTGATCCCGGCCAATCCCGCTTCTGTCCACCATGGACCGCCACGAGCCAACGCGCGTGCCAGGGCAGATGCTCGGGCACGGAGTTTCCGAGATGCAAATTTTCTCGCGTTTTCAGTTATTTAGGATATATTTTTGGTGGAGCCAGGCGGAATCGAACCGCCGACCTCTTGAATGCCATTCAAGCGCTCTCCCAACTGAGCTATGGCCCCACCGGGCCGCGGGCTGCGCACGGGGATCATGAACACGAGGTTCTGAGCCCTTTCATGCGCCGGGAAGTCCCGCGGCGGGGTGCTCGGTGAATCAGATCCGCCGAGCGAGAGCGGCCTTTAAGCACAGGCCGCGTCGGGTATCAAGCCTCTTCGTCGTCCTCGAGGCCCTCACCGATCAGATCGGAGACATCGTCCCCATCATCTTCGTCTTCCTCAAGGAAGGTATCGTCGTCACCCGCCTCGATGTCGTCGTCCACGTCCACGTCGTCGGCCACGGACACCTTGGTGGTGCCCGCGGCCTCCTCGTCAGCTTCCTCGAGGCTGATCACCTCGGCATCCGGCTCCTCGCCGGCGGCCTCCTCGGGAACGGGGCGGGACTCGGCGCGGCTGGAACTGCGTGCCGCCGGTTCAAAATAGGACCTTGGATAGGATTCCCCCGTGAACGGCGACACGATGGGATCCTTGTTCAGATCGTAAAACTTGCGCCCCGTGACAGGACAGATGCGCTTGGTGCCGAGTTCAGGCTTCGCCACGGCAAAGATCCTCGGAGGGCTGTAAAAGGAGCGTGCTCCATTGGCGCCTGACTTTGCCCCTGTCAAGGGCTGATCTCCCCGAGGCCCTCCGATTACCCGCCCGTGACGCCCGCCGAGACCCCGTGCTAGACGACGCAATCGACAAGAGACGATCATCCGGCGTCAGGCCGGCAGACGCCCGAGGAAGCCCGCCCATGTCCGCACCGAACAGCGCAAGCGCAAGCGCCCCCGCCCCGTCCGGCCACGGAACCTTGCCCGCGACACCCGCCACGGCGCGCCGCTCGCCGCCCCTGTCCGGCCGCGTGCGGGTGCCGGGCGACAAGTCGGTCTCCCATCGCGCGCTGATCTTCGGACTGTTCGCGCAGGGCAAGACGCGCATCACCGGCCTGCTGGAAGGCGAGGACGTGCTCAACACCGCCAAGGCCTGCGCCGCCCTCGGCGCGCGCGTCACCCGCCTCGGCGAAGGCGAATGGGAGGTGGAGGGCGTGGGTGCGCGCGGGCTCTCCTCCCCCGCCGCCCCGCTCGATTTCGGCAATTCCGGTACCGGCGTGCGCCTGATGATGGGGGCGGTGGCGGGACAGAATGTCACTGCCACCTTCGATGGCGACGCCTCGCTGCGCCGCCGGCCCATGAAACGCGTGCTCGATCCGCTCGCCGCCATGGGCGTGGCGTTGACCGCCGCCTCCGAAGGCGGCCGCCTGCCGCTCACGCTCAAGGGCAGCGCGACCCTGAAGCCCACCGTCTATGAGACCCCCGTCCCGTCCGCCCAGGTGAAATCGGCCGTGCTGCTCGCCGGCCTCGGCGCCGCGGGCGAGACGGTGGTGATCGAGCGCGAGGCCACGCGCGACCATACCGAGCGCATGCTCGCCCATTTCGGCGCCGACGTGCGCGTGGAGCCCCACGGCACCCACGGCCGGCGCATCACCCTGAAAGGCCGGCCAAGCCTCATCGCAGCGCCGGTGGACGTGCCGGCGGACCCCTCCTCCGCCGCCTTCCCGCTGGTGGCGGCGCTGATCGTGCCGGGTTCTGACGTGACCCTCACCGACGTGATGATGAACCCCCTGCGCATCGGCCTCGTCACCACCCTGCTGGAGATGGGAGCGGACATCGCGGTGGTGGCCGAGCGCACCGAGGGCGGCGAGCGGGTGGCCGACCTGCGGGTGCGCCATTCGCGCCTGAAGGGCGTCGAGGTGCCGCCGGAGCGAGCGCCGGCCATGATCGACGAATATCCCGTCCTGGCGGTGGCCGCGGCCACCGCCGAGGGCGTCACCCGCATGCGCGGCCTCTCCGAGCTCCGGGTGAAGGAGAGCGACCGGCTCGCCGCCGTCGCCGCCGGCCTTGCCGCCTGCGGCATCACCCATGAGGTGAAGGGCGACGACCTCATTGTCACCGGCAGCGCGGGGGTGCGTGGCGGCGGGCCGGTGGAAACCCACATGGACCACCGCATCGCCATGTCGTTCCTGGTGCTCGGCCTCGCCAGCGAACAGGGCGTGAGCGTGGACGACGTGGCCTTCATCGCCACCTCCTTCCCCACCTTCATGCCCATGATGCGCGGCCTCGGCGCCGTCATCGACTGATGCGGACGATAGCCGTGATCATCGCCATCGACGGGCCGGCGGCCTCCGGCAAGGGCACGCTGGCGCGCCGGCTCGCGGCGCATTACGCGCTACCCCATCTGGATACCGGCCTGCTCTACCGGGCGGTGGCGGCGCGCTGCCTCGCCCTCGGCCGCCTCGACGACGCGCCGGCGTCGGAGGAGGCGGCGCGCCATCTCGACCTCTCGACCCTCGATCCGGAGGCGCTGCGCACGGCGGCACTGGGCGAGGCGGCCTCGGTGGTGGCGGCACGGCAGGGGGTGCGCGCCGCGCTGCTCGACCTGCAGCACCGCTTCGCCGCCCAGCCGGGCGGCGCGGTGCTGGACGGGCGCGACATCGGCACGGTCATCTGCCCCCGGGCGGAGGCCAAGCTGTTCGTCACCGCCACGCCCGAGGTGCGGGCGGAGCGACGCTACCGCGAGCTGGCCAGCCGGGGAGAGCCGATCACCTATGACGCGGTGCTGGCCGACATCCGCAAGCGCGACGAACGTGATTCGGCCCGCGCCACGGCACCGCTGGTGATGGCCGAGGACGCCGCGCTGCTCGACACCTCGCAGTTGGACATTCCGGCCGCCTTCGCCGCCGCCCTCGCCATCGTCGAGGCGCGCCGGCACGGGCGCTAGGCCTGCCGCCCCCGGCGGTGCCCCGCCGCCGGGAGGCCTGAGCGCGCGTGCTCACTCGCCCGCCCGCTTGCCCGCCCCTTGCCCGCCCCTTGCCATGTGAACCCCGCCGCGTTTCAGTGGGGCCCCTCTGGATCACCCCCATGCCCGCTGCTCCTGCCCGCACCCTCCTCGCCCGTGGCCGCGCCATCGCCCTCGGCCCGCGCACCCTCGTCATGGGCATCCTCAACGTGACGCCCGATTCGTTTTCCGATGGCGGACGCAGCGCCGCGCCCGAGGACGCGCTGGCCAATGCCCGGCGCCTCGTCGCCGAAGGGGCGGACATGCTCGACGTGGGCGGCGAATCCACCCGCCCCGGCCACACCCCGGTGGCGGCGGAGGACGAATGGGCGCGCATCGCCCCCGTCATCGCCCCGCTGGCCGGCGAGACCGGCGTGCCGGTCTCGGTGGATACCTACAAGGCCTCCGTCGCCCGCCGCGCGCTGGAGGCGGGGGCGCTGATCGTCAACGACGTGTGGGGCTTCGCCCGCGACCCCGACATGGCTCGGGTGGTGGCCGACTACGATGCCGCCGCCGTGGTCATGCACAATCGCGAGAGCGTGGACGAGGGCATCGACATCGTCGCCGACATGCTCGCCTTCTTCGAGGTGGCGCTGGAGAAGGCCGACAGGGCCGGCCTGAAGCGCGAGCGCATCGTGCTCGATCCGGGCATCGGCTTCGGCAAGAGCTTTCCGCAGAACCTCTCCGCCGTGCGGCGCCTCGACGAGCTGCGGGTGCTGGGGCTGCCCCTGCTGCTGGGCACCTCGCGCAAGTCGCTGATCGGTAAGGTGATCGACACCACCCCGGCGGAGCGCCTGCCAGGCACCATCGCCTCCAACGTCATCGGCATCATGGCCGGCGTGGAGATCATCCGGGTGCACGATGTGGCCGCCCATGTGCAGGCGGCGCGCGTCGCCGAGGCCATCCGAGACGCCCGATGAGGCCCTCGCGCGGCACCACCGCCTATCTCTGCCTCGGCTCCAACGTGGGCGGGCGCGCCGCCACCATGGGCCTTGCCCTCGGCACGCTGGCGCGGGCGGGGCTCACCATCCGGGCGCGCTCCTCGCTCTACGAGACGCCGCCCTGGGGGCCCATCCCGCAGGGGCCCTACCTCAATCAGGTGGTGGAGGTGGAAAGCCCGGTGCCTCCGCGGAGCCTGCTCTTCCTCGCGCTCCTGGTGGAGCGGATGCTGGGGCGCGACCGGCCGCACGAGGTCCGCTTCGGCCCGCGGCGCATCGACATCGACATCCTGCTGTTCGGCAGCGAGAAGGTGGACGCGCAGGACCTGGAGATTCCCCATCCCCGCCTCATGGAGCGCGCCTTCGCGCTGGTGCCGCTGACGGAAATCGCCCCGGAGATCGAGGTGGGGGGCGTGCGGGCCAAAGACGCGCTGGCCGGCCTCGACCGCAGCGGCATCGTGAAAGTGACGTGAGGCGGAAGCCGCCCGAAGACACGAGGAAGCCCCGCGCCACTGCGGCGGCACGGGGCTTGCCCTGCGCGGCTCTCGCCAGCGCGCGGCGCGTCACATGGTCCGGATGTTGGTGGACCAGGTATCAACCTGGCGCTTCACCTCGTCCTTGGCATAGCCGTAGCGCTCCTGCAGCTTGCCTTCGAGAATCTCGCGATTCCCGTTGATCTGGGTGAGGTCGTCGTCGGTGAGCTTGCCCCACTGCGCCTTCAGATTGCCGGTGACCTGCTTCCAGTTGCCCTCGATGCGATCCCAGTTCATTGGCTCGTCCTCGCTTGAAGTGGAAAGATATGGAAAGAACGTTCACGCTGACGGCGGGTTCCAGATGATGGCGAATCCGATTCTCCGGATCCGCCGGAGGAGCTGACGGGCCATCGGCCCCAGGGCGAACATCCTGCGGAGAGCGAGCTGGTGGGTGGGGACACGGCGGGCATGACGGGCGCACGGCACGAGGACGACGAGAAACTCGCCGCGAGCGTGGCGAAGGGCGAGCGGGCGGCGCTGGCCCGGGCCATCACCCTGGTGGAATCGCGCCGGGCCGATCACCGGCGCCGGGCGCAGGTGCTGTTGCAGTCGCTGCTGCCGCGCACCGGCGGGGCTTTTCGCGTGGGCATCACCGGGGTGCCGGGGGTGGGCAAGTCCACCACCATCGATGCGCTCGGCACCTACCTCACGTCGCAGGGCCACAAGGTGGCGGTGCTGGCGGTGGATCCCTCCTCCACCCGCACCGGCGGCTCCATCCTCGGCGACAAGACCCGCATGTCCCGCCTGTCGGTGGACCGCAATGCCTTCATCCGCCCTTCCCCGTCCAGCGGCACGCTCGGGGGCATCGCGGCGAAGACGCGCGAGACCATGCTGTTGTGCGAGGCCGCCGGCTTCGACGTGGTGCTGGTGGAGACGGTGGGCGTCGGCCAGTCGGAAACGGCGGTGGCCGACCTCACCGATACATTCCTCGTGCTGATGCTTCCCGGCGCGGGCGACGAGCTTCAGGGCATCAAGAAGGGCGTGTTGGAGCTCGCCGACATCGTCGCGGTGAACAAGGCGGACGGCGACAACATCAACCGCGCCCGCGCCGCCGCTGGGGAATACCGCACGGCGCTGCACCTGCTCGGCGCGCGCCTGCCGCACTGGTCGCCCCCTGTCCTCACCTATTCGGCCCTCACCGGCGCCGGCATCCCGGAGGTATGGGAGCAGGTGGTGCTGCACCGGCAGAAATCGGAAGCTGCCGGCACCTTCGCCGCCACGCGGCGCGCCCAGCAGGTGCGCTGGATGTGGACGCTGCTCAACGAGCGCCTCGCCGAGAAGGTGGCCCACGACCCGGCGGTGAAGGCGCGCCTTCCCGCGCTTGAGAAGGAGGTGGCGGCGGGCACCCTCGCGCCCGCACTGGCGGCGGCAGAGATCGCCGGCCTCATCGGGCTCTAGTGGATCAAAGAGTTGTGGTTCGACCTAATCGCGACAGATGGGTTCCATCTGTCGCGGTCGAATCACTAGAGCGTTTTCGAGCGAAGTGGAGACCGGTCCGCGTGAAGAAAATGCGATCACGCAAAGACATAGGGCGTTTCCCCGATTCCATGAAACGGGGAAACGCCCTGGGACACCAGGGAGAATGAGCACCCGCCCCGCCCGCCTCCTCGTCTGCGCCTTCGGGCCGTTTCCCGGAGTGCCGGTGAATCCATCGCAGCGGGCGGTGGCCGATCTGCTGCGGCTGCGGCGGCCGGCCCTGGGCGGGCTCGACATCGAGGTGGAGATCCTGCCCACGCGCTGGGATGCCCTCTCCCGCCTCGACGCGCTGCTGGAACGGCGCGTGCCCGATGGCGTGATCCTGTTCGGCGTGGCCGCCCGGCGCCGGTGGGTCTCGGTCGAGACCCTGGCGGTGAATGCGGCGCGCGCCTTGCCCGATGCCGCCCGCCGGCCCCCGCCCGGCCGCCGGCTGCTGGCGGGAGCGCCGGATGCGCTCGGCGCGACGATGCCGGCCGGCCCCCTTCTGGCAGCCCTGCGCGCCGGCGGGGTGCCGGCCGCCACCTCCCGCGACGCGGGCCGCTACCTGTGCAACGCCGGCCTGCTGCATGCCCTCGCCTGGGCGCGGAGGCGTCGGGATGCGGGCGGGCCGCCGCCGGCCGTCTTCATCCATCTGCCCGGACGCAGCGGGCGCCCCCGGGGCGTCTCGCGCGCGGGGATGGCCCGGGCCCTGTCGGCGCTCGTCGTCGCCTTCGCCGCAGCCGTGCGCCACCGCCGTCAGGCGCGCTGAACCTCGATCCGGTCCCGCCCGCGGTGCTTGGCGCGGTAGAGCGCCTCGTCGGCGCGGCGCATGGCGGCATCGGCGGGCACCGCGCCGACGGCGGCGATGGCACAGATGCCCACGCTCGCCGTGAGCACCTTCAGATCCGGATGCACCTCGGCCCAAAGCTCGATGCGCATGGCGCGGCGGATGCTCTGCGCCACCGCCAGCGCCTCCTCCGCCGTGGCGTTGGGCAGGAGGACGGCGAACTCCTCGCCGCCGTGGCGCGCCGCCAGATCCCCGGGGCGGGTGACCGCGCCGCGCACCGCCGCGGCCACGCGCCTCAGGCATTCGTCACCGGCGGCGTGGCCGAAGCGGTCGTTGACCAGCTTGAAATGGTCGAGGTCGATGAGCATCACCGCGGCCGGCGTGCCCCACCGGGCGCAGCGCGCCCACACATCGCCCATCGCCTCGTCGAAGCGGCGGCGGTTGGCGAGGCCGGTGAGCACGTCGGTGGCGGCGATGGCGGACAGCTCGTCCAGCGCGCGCTTCAGCTCCGTCTGCTGGCGCTTCAGCTCGGTGATGTCGGAATGGGTGAAATAGCCGATGCCGGCAGCGGACCGCCGCGCGATGACCCGCCGCCAGCGGCCGCCGGGAAGCTCGATCTCAAAGGGCGCGCCGACGAAATGCAGGTTGTCCGGCACGAAGCCGTCCGACCAGCGGTCGGGCTGCTGCGCCTTTATCCAGGCGGCGCAGACCACATCCACGAGGGTCGAGCCGATGACCGATTGTCCTTCCGGAACGTCGTAGAGGGCGCGGAACTCGTCGTTGGTGGCGATGATCCGGTCGTTCTGGTCGAGCACCATCGCCCCGTCGGCAATGTGATCGAGCAGGTCGATGGGAAACGCGTCCCACCCGCCCGGCCCGGCGGCCTTGCGCTCCTCCGACAGCTGCTGCCAGATGCGCAGGCGATGGCCATCCGGCGTCGGCAGGGAGGCGACCCGCAGGCGCCGGCCGAGATGGAGGAACACGAAGGGCCGCGACTGCGCCCGATGGCGGGCGATCCCCTCCTCGATGTACCGGTCGATGTTGCGCCGCTCCTCCCCCGCGAGCCGGGCGTCGTAGAAGCGGCGCAGGTTTTCGCGATAGGGCTCGCCGGCATACACATGGCCGGCATGCTCGGGAAAGAAGCGCAGGAACGTGTCGTTCCATAGGAGGGTGTGGTCTTCCGCATCGAACAGGCAGACGGCCATATCGAGAGAATCAAGGATCGTCCCGAAAAATCCGTACACACGCGATTGCGACACGAACGCCTCACCGAGCGCCGAAGACCGGACCACAATAGCAGCGGCAGCGCGATCCATACATGGCTTGCGAAACCGGCTCGCGAAACTTGGCCCGCGAAGCTTTGGCGACGGAAGGTCCGGCGTCCCGATGCAACCGCCCCGCCGGCGGCGTCCCGCGGCCCGTGCGGGATCACCGGCGCGGAGATGCAATGCCAAGTTCTTCGATCAAAGGGCTTCAGCTTTCCTTGACCTGCCGCGCGCATTATAGGCCCGGCACCGACCGCGACCAAAAGGTCCGCCCGTGACCATCTACCTGCCCATCGCCGAACTGCCCGTCGCCATCTTCACCATCTTCGCCATGGGCCTTGCGGTGGGGTTCATCTCCGGCATGTTCGGGGTGGGCGGCGGCTTCCTGATGACGCCGCTGCTCATCTTCACCGGCGTGCCGCCGGCGGTGGCGGTGGCCAGCGTGTCGCCCTACATGGCCGCCTCCTCCCTCTCCGGCGCCCTGTCCTACTGGCGCAAGGGGATGATGGACATGCCGCTGGCCGGCGTCCTGCTCGCCGGCGGTCTCCTGGGGACGGTGGCGGGGGTGCTGCTGTTCCTGTTCCTGCGCACCATCGGCCAGGTGGACCTCGCCATCCGCGTGTCCTACACCCTGCTCCTCGGCGCCATCGGCACGCTGATGCTGGTGGAAAGCCTGCGCGCCATCCGCCGGGCGCGCCGGGGCGAGCCTGCGGTGGTGCGGCGGCCCGGCACCCGCGCCTGGTTCATGCGCCTGCCCCTGAAGATGCGCTTCCGCCGCTCGCGCATCTACATCTCGGCCGTGCCGGTGGTGGGCCTCGGCTTCATCATCGGCCTGCTCGGCGCCGTGCTGGGGGTGGGCGGCGGCTTCATCCTGGTGCCCGCGCTCATCTATCTCCTGAAGGTGCCGACCCAGACCGCGGTGGGCACCTCCCTCGTCCTCACCCTCGTCACCATGGCGGCGGCCACCGTGCTGCACGCGGAGGCCAACGGCACGGTGGACGTGGTGCTCGCCTTCGTCCTGATGGTGGGCGGCACCATGGGCGCCCAGTTCGGCGCGCGGACGGGGCAGACGCTGAAGGCGGAGAACCTGCGGCTGCTCCTCGGCCTCCTGGTGCTGTCGGTGGCGCTGCGCGTGGCGGCGGACCTCGTCAGCCGGCCGCCGGACGCCTTCGCCGTGACCATCGTGGAGCCATTGCCGTGATCCCCCGTCGCCTCGCCGGCGCCCTCGTCGCGGCAGGCCTTGCCTGCGGCGCGGCTCCGGGCCTCGCCCGCGCCGACCGCCTGGTGCTCTCGGTGTCGCAGCCGGAGGTGCGAATCACCTCCGGCTTCACCGGCGCCGACCTCGTCCTGTTCGGCGTCGCCGAGCCGGAGGGGGCGACCGGCGCCGCCGACGTGGTGGTGACCGTGCGCGGCCCGCGCGAGACCTTCATCACCTGGCGCAAGACCCGCATTCTCGGCCTGTGGGTGAATTCGGACAGCCGCACCTTTCTCGAGGTGCCGGCCTTCCTGTCCGTGCAGTCCTCCCGCCCCACGGCGGAAATGGCCGGCACCGACGCGCTGCGGGCCGGGCAGATCGGGCTCGAGCGCAACATCTTCATGCAGCGCGTCGGCACCGACTTTGCCGATTCGGTCCCCACCGACCTGTTTCGCAGCGCCTTCCTGCGGATCCAGTCGGCCCAGGGCTTCTACGGCGAGAACCCGCGCGGCGTCAGCTTCCTTGCGCCCAACGTGTTCCGCAGCGAGATCTCCATTCCCGGCACCGCGCCGCTGGGTCGCTACGAGATCGAGGTGGCGCTGCTGCGCGCCGGGCGCGTGTCGGCCACCGCCACCACCACCTTCAACGTGCAAAAGACAGGATTCGAACAGAAGATCGCAGAATTCTCCCAGCACAACGGTCTGCTCTATGGTCTCGCCGTGGCATTGGGCAGTCTCGTTGTCGGATTTTTCGGAAACCTCCTGTTCCGAAAGGAATGAAGCAAGCGATTCGAGGCCCGGTCCGGCGCGGCGCACCGCCGAAAAGGCACAGTTCAAGGGCAAGCTATTACCAATGCGGGGGTCCCGCCGTACCATTGGCTCACTTTTTCCTTGAAAGCTGCTCCAACCGGCGCCACACACAAAGGCAACATCAGTCGGCGAGATGGAGATCTGGAGCTTCGCGAAGCCGTCTGCGCGCTTCGGGTGCCAAGCCCTGACCGGCGCCCGTTGGGGAACGGGGTGGCGTTACGGCGCCACCCCGGGAACCCTCGTACAGGCGTTTCCAGACCTCGCCCCTCGCCTTCCCCGCGCCCCATCGCCGATGCCCGCTCGCGGCCCGGTTCGCCCGGCGAAGGCCCTTGCGGGCGCCGCCTCAGCTTCGGCGGGCTTTCCTCCCCGACGCGATCCGTTTAGACCGGAAGGCGGCCCAGCGGCGCGCCGTGCCGCGGGCCGGCGAAGATCGGGGCGATACGGTCGGGCAGTGACCGCCGGCCAGATGGTCCCGATCCGGCGCAACCGGGGAGATGAAGTGTGGCCGGCAGCATCGCCATAACCGTCGAGGGCGGCATCGCCCGACTGGTCCTGACGAATCCCGAACGGCGCAACGCCATTTCAAGCGCCATGTGGCGGGCGCTGAGCGCGTTCGCGCAGGAGGCGGCCGGCCGCACCGACATCCACGTGGCGGTGCTGCGCGGCGCGGGCGACCTTGCTTTCTCCGGCGGCGCCGACATCTCCGATTTCGATACCGCGCGCTCGGATGCCTCGGGCGCCCAGAGCTATGACGAGTTGGTGGAAGGCGCCTGCTCGGCGCTGGAAAGCCTGCCCTTTCCCACCGTCGCCCTGGTGCGTGGGGCCTGCGTGGGGGCGGGCGCCGCGCTCGCGGCCAGCTGCGACATGCGCATCGCCGCCGACGACGCCTTTTTCGCCATCCCGGCCGCCCGGCTCGGCCTCGGCTACGACCCGCGCGGCATGGGCCGCGTCCTGCGCGTGTTCGGGAGCCAGGGGTCCCGGCAGCTCTTCTTCACCGCCGACCGGCTGCCCGCGACCCGCGCCCATGCGCTCGGCGCGGTGGATGCGATCGCGTCGCCCGCCGAAGTGGACGCCGCCGCCGACCGCATCCTTCAGCGCATCTCCGAAAACGCGCCGCTCACGCTGAAGGCCGCCAAGCTCGCCATCCGCGCCGCCGAAACGGGGGCGGCCGCGCTTCTGGCCGACGCGCGGCGCGCCACCGCGCTCGCCAATGCGAGCGCGGACTATCGCGAGGGGCGGCGCGCCTTCGCCGAGAAGCGGGCGCCGCGCTTTTCCGGCAGCTGACGGCCGGCGCGATCGATCCCGCCCCTACTTGCCCTGGGCCTTGAGGCGCGTGTTGCACGCGCTCCAGTATTTCGGCCAGGTCTGGCCGGCGGGAATCTTGCCGGCCTCCTTCGCCGTGCGCCATTCCGCCCCGCACGTCGTCTGGCGATGATGCAGGGCCGCCTGCGCGGGCGACTGGGCCGGCTTGGCCGGAGCGGGGGTTGCCGTGGTGCCCGCCGTGGTGCCCTTGGCGGCATCGCCGGCCGGCTTGGCCGGCGCCGTGGCGGGCTTAGCCGCCGGCGGGACCGCGGGCGTGGTGCTGGAGGGGGTGGTGGCCTGAGCGAAAGCGGGAGCCCCGGCAGGCAGGGTCGCCGCGAGGGCGAGGCAGAAGCAGACGGTGCGCAATTTCATTGCGCTGATCTCCGGGAGAGCTGCGCGGAACGGCGCGGCGCGTGCAGGTTCCATCTTAGGGACCCGGTCGGAAAAAAGCACGCGAGCGGGGCCGAAAAGCGGCGTCGAACGCGACGCCCGGCGCCCCGCCATCGGCGGACCCGGGCACGATGTCCGAGATCCCGCCCCACGCGTCGGCGGGCGACGCGCAGGGAAAGCGCCGGCGCAAGGGCCCCGTCGCAACCGGGCGGCCGCACGGATGCTCAAGCAGGCCGCGCACCCGCCGCGCGGATGCTCAAACAGGCCACGCATCCGCTGCGCGGATGCGTGGACAGGCGGCGTGCTCGCCTATATGGTCCGCCGCCGCGTTGGGGCGTAGCCAAGTGGTAAGGCAGGGGATTTTGATTCCCCCATCCCCTGGTTCGAATCCAGGCGCCCCAGCCACTTTCCGCAAGCACGGCGTCCCGCACGCACGGCATCTCCCCGTGCTCCTGCGCGAGCGTTTGCCGATGCGCGCGGCGGCCTGGGGGGAGAGGGTCTTTTCCCGAGCAAATGGATGCCATTTGCTCGGATCGCGCTCTAGATTGGCGCCATGTCCCGCCCCTATCATCACGGCGCGCCCTCGGACCATTTCGACGGGGAGCGCTTCTTCAATCCGGACCATCCTCCCACCGACAGGTCGCTCGGCGACCTGCTGCGCTGGCGCCGCGAGCGCCGGGAGCGCGGCGCCTGGCCCGCCGTGCCGACGCTGCCGGTGGCGGTCGATGCGCCGCCGCCCGCCGTCACCTCCGGCCTTCGGGTGAGCATGGTCGGCCACGCTACCCTGCTGATCCAGGTCGCCGGGCTCAACATCCTCACCGATCCGGTCTGGTCGCAGCGCGCGGGGCCCCTGCCCTTCCTCGGGCCGAAGCGCTTCACCGCACCGGGCATTCCCTTCGCGGCGCTGCCGAAGATCCACTGGGTGCTGGTCTCGCACAGCCATTACGACCATCTGGACCTCGCCAGCCTGCGGCGCCTGTGGCGGGAACATCGCCCGCGCATCCTCGCCCCCCTCGGCAACGACATGCCCCTCGCCCGCGCGCTGCCGCGACAGGCCATCAACACCGGCGACTGGGGCGCGCGCTTCGCCTTGTCGCAGGACGTGTCCGCCGTGATCCACCCGGCCTACCACTGGTCGGCACGTACGCTGAAGGACCGGCGGCGCGCCTTATGGGGCGGCTTCGTGCTGGAGACGCCGGAGGGCGCCATCTACTTCGCGGGGGATACCGGCTACGGATCGGGCGAGATCTTCCGCGCCCTGCGGCGCAGCCACGGCGCGCCGCGCCTCGCCATCCTGCCCATCGGCGCCTACGAGCCGCGCTGGTTCATGGCGGCGCAGCACGCCAATCCGCAGGAGGCAGTGCAGATCCTCGAGGATACCGGCGCCGCGCAGGCGCTCGGCATCCACTGGGGCACCTTCCGCCTCACCGACGAAGCGCAGGACGCCCCGAAGCACGCCCTTGCCGGCGCGCTCGCCGCGGCCGGCATCGCGCCGGACCGGTTCCTGCCGCTCCATCCCGGCGAGGTCTGGCAGGCCCCGGGCCGCTCAGCCCCGGCGGGAGGGGAGATCCGCGCGGCGGGCGATCACCGGGGCGACAGGTCACCCGCGTGAACGGCTCGGCGCGGCCGTCCTCGTCGCATAAGGTCCGGTGGCAAGCCGTCCCGCCTCGCCCCGCTCCCCCTTATCCCAGGGCGGCTTCCAGCCGGTCGGCGATGGTCCTCAGCACCTTGACCCGCGCGAAATGCTTGTCCTCCGCCTCCACCAGGACCCACGGCGCGGTGCGGGTGGAGGTGCGGTCCACCATCTCCGTCACCGCCGCGTCGTAGAGCGGCCACTTCCCGCGGTTGCGCCAGTCCTCCGGGGTCAGCTTGAAGCGCTTGTAGGCGATGGACTCGCGTTCCTCGAAGCGCCGGGCCTGCTCCGCCTCGCTGATGGCGAGCCAGAACTTCACCACCACATAGCCGGCCTGCGAGACCTGGTCCTCGAAATCGTTGATCTCGCCATAGGCGCGGCCCCAGTCGTCGGGCCCGCACAGCCCCTCCACCCGCTCCACCAGCACCCGGCCGTACCAGGAGCGGTCGAAGATCACCGTGCGCCCGTGCTGGGGAATATGTCGCCAGAAGCGCCACAGATAGGGCCGCGCCCGCTCCTCGTCGGTGGGGGCGGCGATGGGATGCACGCGGAAGCGCTGCGGATCCAGGGCCCGGCGCAGGCGCATGATGGTGGAGCTCTTGCCCGCGGCGTCCGACCCCTCGAACGCGACCACCAGGCCGGCGCGGCCGAAGGCGGGGGAATTGGTCAGGCGGGTGATGCGATTCTGCTCCCGGGCGAGCTGCGCCTCATACTCCGCCGGCGTCAGGCTCTGCGACAGATCGAGGGTGGACAGGATGGAGAAGGGTGGAAGGGCGCCCGGCACCCGGGTCGGGTTGGGCGGCAGCGGCTGCGGGGCCGGCTCCGGCTCGGCGGCGATCGCGCGCAGCGTCTCCAGCAGCAGGCTGCCCGCCATGGCGTCGCGATAGTCCACGTCGGCCGCAGGCACCACGTGCCACGGGGCGATCTCGGTGGAGGTGGCGCGGGCCGCCTCCTCGGATGCCTCGTAGAGCCGCTTGCGCGCCCCGGCTCCGCCCAGTTCGGCCCATTCGCGCACCACGGGGCGCTGCCAGGCCCCCTTGGTCAGCGCCTTCAGGCGGCGGCGGGCCTCCTCGTCGTCGAGATAGAGCCAGATCTTCAGCAGGCTCACGCCCTCGGAGTGGAGCATGGCCTCGAAGCGCTGGATCTCCTGAAGCGCGGAGATGAAGTCGGCCCGCCCCATCTCGCCCAGCGCCCGCCTGCACAGGGGGGCGTGGTACCAGGAGCCGAGCATGACGCCGATCTGGCCGAAAGGCGGCAGCTCGCGCCAGTATTTCCACATGGGCGGGCGGTCTTCCTCCGCGCACGGCATGTCGAAGGTGAGCGTCTGCACCTTGCGCACGTCGAGCCAACCGTAGAGACGGTTCAGCACGCCGCCCTTGCCGGACCCGTCCGGCCCATGGATCAGCACGAGCAGGCTGCGCCGCTTCTGGTCGATCAGCTGGAACTGGGCGTTGAGCAGGTCCTCGCGCAGGCTGGGCTCAAGCGCCTTGAAGTCCGCCTTGTCCAGGTGGTGCTCGAATTTCACGGACTCGAACATGTCATCCCCTCATCGGCGGGCAGCACGGGGAAGGTGGACGCCCCCTCAGGGGGATGCAACCTTCCGCGCGCCCGAGGATGGCACCTTCACCCACGCCTCCCCGTCGAGCACCACCTCGCCCTTCACCGTGCAGAAGCACGAGAGGCGCGCGCGGAATCGCTCGGGGATGAGCTCCACCACCCGCACTTCCACCTCCACCGTGTCGTCGATGCGCACGGGCGCGCGGAAGTTCAGGGTCTGGGAGATGTAGACCGCGCCCGGCCCCGGCAGCCGGGTGCCGAGCACGGCGGAGATCAGGCTCGCGGTGTACAGACCGTGGGCGATGCGGCCGCCGAACGGCGTCTTCGCCGCGAAGTGCTGCGACAGGTGGATGGGATTGCGGTCGCCGGTGAGCTCGGCGAAGCCGACGATGTCGGAGGACGACACGGTCTTCGACATGCGTTCGGTGCGACCCAGGGTCAGGTCTTCGAAATAGAGGTTCTGCAGCTCGAGAAACATGGGTCAACCCGCCGGCCGGAGTTCGGGGCGCGGACTTTAGAGCGCCGGCGCCTGCCTGAAAAGCCGGCAGTCCGGCGCCGCCGCTGCCCAAGGCGACGCCGGGCGCCACAGACCCGGTCCGATCCGCCGGCGGCGGCGCGGTCCGGCCGGCAAGGCGGTGCGCCCGCCTGCACCCGTCAGGGCCCGGCACGAGGCCGGGCATAACGGTCGCTTAGGAGGAACCCCGCCGAATAAAGATCAGTCCTGGGCGGCGGCCTCGCGCAGCTTCTTCATCAGCGCTTCCAGTTCCTCGTCCTGCGCCTTGGGCAGCACGATGTTGGCCTTCACCAGAAGATCACCGTGTCCGCCCGTGGCGGTGGGCAGGCCCTTGCCGCGCAGGCGGAAGGTGCGCCCCCCCGAGGTCCAGGCGGGAATCGCCAGCTCGACCGCGCCGGTCAGGGTCGGCACCCGCACCTTGGCGCCCAGCACCGCGTCGGGCAGCGGCACGTCCAGGCTGTGGCGCAGGTCGTCGCCGTCCCGCTCGAACACCGCGTGGGGCGCGTATGTCACCGAGACGTAGGCATCGCCGGACGGTCCGCCCATGGGGCTCGCCTCGCCCTGGCCCTTCAGCCGCATGCGGTGCCCCTCGCGGGTGCCGGGGGCGATCTTGATGTCGATCTGCTTGCCGTTGGGCAGGCCGACGCGCTTGGAGGCCCCCGCCGTCGCCTCCTCGTAGGAGACGGGCAGGGTGATCTCCATGTCGGCGCCGGGCGTCGGGGCGAAGCCGCCCCCGGCCGATCGCCGCTGGCGGCCGAAGCCGAACAGGTCGCCCACGTCCTCGAAACCGCCGCCACCGCGCGACCCGCCGCGGCGCACGCCCTCGGGACCGAAGGAGAAGCTCTCGAAGATCGTGTCGCCGTCGAAGCCGGAGAAGCCGCCCGGCCCGCGCCGCGGCCCGCCGCCGCTGAAGCCGGAGAAGTCCGGCGCGCGCGGCTTGCCCTCGGCGTCGATCTCGCCGCGGTCGTACTGGCCGCGCTTCTCCTTGTCCTCCAGGATCTCGTGCGCGGTATTCAGTTCGGCGAACTTGTCCTGCGCCTTGGGATCGGAGGCGTTGGCATCGGGATGCAGCTTTTTCGCCAGCCGCCGATAGGCGCGCTTGATCTCGGCCTCGTCGGCGGTCTTCGAGACCCCGAGGACGTCGTAAGGATCACGCATGAAATCTCACCTCGCCGGCCGGCGCTCAGGCGGCCGGCCGCATCGGAAATGTGGTTCACGCCGACAAAAATGCAACAGCGCAGCTGCCGCAGGCGACGGCTTTTCGTTCCGGAGGGGCGGTTTTCGTCCTCAAACCCGGCCGAGCACCCGCACCTGGGACAAAACGGTGCCCGAGCGGCCCTTGCAGGCCTCGCCCTGGATCCAGCGGTCCGCGGCCTTGCCGTCCACCAGCGAGATCATGAAGTCGCGGCATCCCGAGCCGCGCGCCGTGCCGATGGGGGTGGCGGTGCCGCGCGCCCCGCTGTCGCGGTTCTCCCAGGGGATGGAGGCGTCCTTGCTGCGCGCGGCGAGGGCCTGGTCAAGGGCGATCTTCGCCTGCGCCCAGTCCCCGGCGGAGACCCCGGAGGGGGCCGCGCCCTCCGGCACGTGGTAGGCGGCAGGGGTCGGCCGGACGGAGCCGGTGACCAGCGTTTCCTCGTCCATGGCCCCCACCGTCGAGCAGCCGCCGAGGGCCGCGACCACAAGCCATGCGGCCGGGAAGAGGCCGAGGCCTTCGCGCACGCGGGTGAGACTTCTATATAAGGAGATGCAGCGGCCCGCAGAGGCAGCGCGCGAACGGCGAGACACGAGGGGCTCCCACATGACCACGAGCACGACCATGGAAGCCCAGAACCCCTTAACATCCGGTGATTTCACGCAAGCCGGCGAACCTTTTCGCCTGTTCGCCGACTGGCTCGCCGAGGCCGAGAAGAGCGAGCCGAACGATCCCAACGCCATGACCCTCGCCACCGTCGATCCCGACGGCCTGCCGGACGCGCGCATGGTGCTGCTGAAGGGGCTCGACGAACGCGGCTTCGTCTTCTTCACCAACACCGGCAGTGCCAAGGGCCGCGAGCTCGCCGCCACCCCCAAGGCCGCCCTCGTCTTCCACTGGAAGTCGCTGCGCCGGCAGGTGCGGGTGCGCGGCCCGGTGGAACAGGTGAGCGATGCGGAGGCCGACGCCTATTTCGCCACCCGCCCGCGCCTGTCGCAGATCGGCGCCTGGGCGAGCACCCAGTCGCAGCCGCTCGAAGGGCGGTTCGCGCTGGAGGCCGCGGTGGCGGTGGCGACGGCGAAATACGCCATCGGCAGCGTCCCGCGGCCGTCCCATTGGACCGGCTTCCGCATTCTGCCCGTGGCCGTCGAATTCTGGCACGACCGCCCCTTCCGCCTGCACGACCGCGTGGTCTTCCGGCGCGAGGGGGAAGGAACGCCCTGGAGCAAGACGCGACTCTTTCCCTGATCCGCCCAAGAAGCCCTGCCCGCGGCGCGTTCCGTGCACGGGCGTCCTGAAAGCGAAGCCATGACCACCGCACCCGACGAGCCGCCGCGCATCATGCTCCTCACCGGGGCCTCGCGGGGCATCGGGCATGCCACCGTGAAGCGCTTCTCCGCCGCAGGGTGGCGTGTCATCTCCTGCTCGCGCCACGCCTTCCCCGAGCAGTGCCCCTGGGGGGCGGGGCCCGAGGACCACATCCAGGTGGACCTGTCGAGCCCTGCCAGCACCAAGGCCGCCATCGACGAGGTCAAGGACCGCCTGCCGGACGGCAAGCTGCATGCCCTGGTCAACAACGCCGCCATTTCCCCTAAGGGCGAGGGCGGCGCGCGGCTCGGCACCCTCGACACCGACCTGGAGACCTGGGTGGATGTGTTCCAGGTGAACTTCTTCGCGCCCATCATGCTGGCGCGGGGGCTGTCGGCGGAGCTGGAGAAGGCGCAGGGCTCGGTGGTGAACGTCACCTCCATCGCCGGCTCGCGGGTGCATCCGTTCGCCGGGGCGGCCTATGCCACCTCGAAAGCCGCGCTGGCGGCGCTGACGCGGGAGATGGCGTCGGATTTCGGCCGGCGCGGCATCCGCGTCAATTCCATCGCGCCGGGAGAGATCGACACCGCCATCCTCTCGCCGGGGACGGACAAAATCGTGGCGCAGATCCCCATGCAGCGCCTCGGCACGCCCGACGAGGTGGCGAAGATCGTCTACGTGCTGTGCACCGAGGCCTCGTCCTACCTCAACGGCGCGGAGATCCACATCAACGGCGGCCAGCACGTGTGAGCGGGTCCGCCCGGCCCCGCGCTGGCGGGCCGGCCCCTACAGCCAGCGCCGCCACTTGAAGAAGAGGTAGGGCAGGATGCCCGAGATCACCATGCCCACCAGCGCCGCCGGATAGGCGTAGGTCCAGTCAAGCTCCGGCATGTGCTGGAAGTTCATGCCGTAGATGGAGGCGATCAGCGTCGGCGGCATGAGCACCACCGAGAGCACCGCGAAGATCTTGATGATGTTGTTCTGCTCGAGGCCCACCATGCCGATGGTGGCGTCCAGCAGGAACTGCAGCTTGTCGCCGAGGAAGTTGGCGTAGTCGGACAGGCCCGCCACGTCGCGGCTCATGGACTTGACCGAAGCCTTCGCATCCTTGGTCACAGTCGCCCCATCGGTCTCGGTGCCGAGGAAGGACAGCAGGCGCTGGAGCGAGGCGAGGCTCTCGCGCGCATAGGAGACGAGGCCTTCCTTGCGGCCGATGTGGGAGAGGATGGCGCGGTAGCGCTGATTGGAGTTCTCGCGGCCCTGCGAGCGGTCGAAGATGCGCTTTGAAATGCGCTCCACGTCCGAGCCGATCTGCTCCAGCACGTCGGCGGCGCGGTCCACGATCGCTTCCAGGAGCTCGATCAGCAGCGCCTCCCCGGTGATGCCGGCGGGGCAGGCCTTGCCGAGCCGTCCGGCGACCGTGGGGAAGGCCTTGGGCTCGCCGTAGCGGACGGTGATGAGCCGTCCGCCCGAGAGGATGAAGGTGACCGCCAGCATGACCGGCGTCTCGGTATCGGCGCCGCAGAGGACGGAGGCGGTCATATAGCGCGCGCCGCCTTCCATGTAGAGGCGGCTCGACTGCTCGATCTCGCCCATCTCCTCCCGGGTCGGGACCGAGATACCCGCGAAAGCTTCCGTGAGGGCGTCGTCCGCCTCGGTGGGCGAGACGAGATCGAGCCACACGGTTTCCGCCGGGATGTGCCCTTCCGTTACGGGAACAACCCGGAGACTTCCTTCGGCGGCAACGTTGGCGAGGATCATGCGGCGGTTCCCAGCGGGATGTAGGGCCTTCTAGCCCGGCCCCGTCGCCGAGGGAATGGCCGCCGGCTGTCGCCGGGGGTCCCCGTCTCAATGGCGCCCCGCCCCGGCCCCCGCGCCGGAACTGGGTCGTGCCGCATCCGCCGGCTCAGGCGGCGAGGTGGTCGATGTCCTTGAGGGTCACCACCCGGTTCGGCTCTCCGCCGCCCTTGGTCTCGGCGAGACGCTTCTCGCTCGCCTGCTGGGCAGCTGCGGCGACGGCCGAGATCCCGATATCCCGCCACTGCTGGCTCTGCGCCTGACGCTTCAGATCCGATTCCACCCGGGTGCTGAGCCCCTGCGACGGCTGTTCGGTAGACATGTCCTTCTCCTGTGTGGTGCGCTTATGATGATGCGGCACCTTCGCGTGACCCCTCAGAGATGGCCATCGACTGCGTCAAAACTGTGCAACCGATGCGACTTCTCCGGGGTCATACCGAGAGTAGGAGCCCAAATGCTTGCGAAACTCCGAATCCCCTGACGAAAGGTGAGCCGGTGCGGCATTTCTGCAACGCTCTCGCATAAGCCGACAGTCCTCACGACCTCGACACTTCAAGCACGGCGGACATTCGGTTAATTCAGACGGAGCGGGATCGAATCCACCTTGCGTGACAAGGCAGAGTATAAAGAGGCGAACATGATGTGGCGGGCGGTCGGGGCATTGCTGACGGGCTTGATGCTCAGCGGCTGCGTGTCGGGAACCTTTGCGCCAGCGCCGGAATCGGCGATGACGGCAAAAGACAAGCAGCTTCTCGCGAACAAGCCCTATCCAAATGTGAAGCCGTCGGGCGAGTATGCCCGGCACCTCGTCGAGTATCCGACGAACAAGAAGGCCGGTACCATAGTCATCGATACGCCGAACAAGTTCCTTTACTACGTGGAAGGGAATGGTAAGGCGATCCGGTACGGCGTGACCGTCGGCGAAGAAAGCCTCGCCTTCCGTGGCCAGGCCAAGGTGGGCCGCAAGGCGGAATGGCCGAGCTGGACCCCCACGCCGGAGATCCACCAGCGCATCGCCGGGCTGCCCTCCTATGTGGGCCCCGGCCCGCACAATCCCATGGGCGCCCGCGCCCTCTACCTCTACCAGGGCAGCCAGGACACCCTGTTCCGCATCCACGGCACCAACCAGCCGGAATATATCGGGCAGGCCATCTCCTCCGGCTGCATCCGGATGCTGAACGAAGATGTGATCGACCTCTACAGCCGGGTGCCGGTGGGCTCCGAAGTGGTGGTTCTCTGATCGCGCATCCGAAGGGCCGGGATCTGGATGAAAAGGCGCGGGTCTCCCGCGCCTTTTTCTTTTGTGCCGGCAATGAGCCCACCCCTCCGCCCGCTGATGCAGACCGCGACGCGCAGCGCCTCGGCTGAATGGCGCATTGGCCGCGCAGCCGCTTGGCTCGCCGACCGGGCGGGCGGGCCGGACTTGCTGGCAGCCGGGGGGCAAGGGGGCGCCGGTCCTTCCGGGCGCGGGTCTTGCTCCCTCGGCGGGTCTTGCTCTCGCGGCGGGGTCTTGACCGGCCCGTCCCGGCCTACCGCGCCGCGGGTTTTGCGGGGCCCGAGGGCTGTGCCTCCGCGACAGGAGCCGGCGCCGCCGCGGGCGCCGCCTCGTCGCCGGCCTTCTCCCCCTTCGCGCCGGCGGGCTTTGCGCCGGCCGCCGGGGCCGCCTCCTTCTTGCGCGCCACCACCGCGCCGGCGTCCAGGTCCCAGCGGCACAGCTTGTAGTCCCGCTTGCGCACGGCGAGATCCACATGGACGTGGTCCTCGTGATAGCCGTCCGAGCCGGGGCCGAGCACGGTGGCGAAGCGGCGGCAGGCGCTGTCCTTCATGCCGACGCGCAGCAGGCGCGGCAGGCCACCTTTCTCCACCTTGATCAGCCGCCGGTCGGCCAGCTCGAAGCCTCCCACGTCCACCGCCTTGCCGAGGCCGTGCTCGCTCATGCGCGCGCCGGCGACCCGGTTGCGCGGGCGGCAGTCGTAGGAGGCGGCGATCTGCACCGCGCTGAGCTCGCTGCCGAGGGCCGCCACCGCCGGGCCGACGTCCTCGCGCATCCACGCCGTGAAGGCTGCCGCCACCTCGCACGCCACGATCGCCGCCGGCCTCAGAGCCACCATGCGGCCATCGGCCAGCCGCACGCCGGAGAGCCGGACGGGCTGGGGCAGGCCGCAGCTGCCGTTCGGCGGAATGTCTTTCTCCAGCGTCGCGAGCATCGCCCCCTCCGCCACCAGCTCGGCGCAGGCCGGGGCGAGCGCGGCGGGCGCGGTGATGACGTCCGCCGGCGCCTCCTCTCCCTCTGCCGGAGCCTCGGGGGCGGGCGTCGCCTCCGGCGCCGCGCGGCGGGGCGGCAACGGAGCGAAAGCGGGCGCGCGTTGCGCCGGGAGGGCCGCGACTTTTGCGCCGACCTCCGGAGCCACGCGCTCCTGCGCCTGGCTCTCCTCAGCTTCCTCGTCCTCGGCGCGCAGCGCATCCAGTTCGGCCGGGCGGGCCGGTGGCAGCGGCGCCGGGCGGGCCCAGGCGGCGCGCGGCGGCAGGGGACGCGGCAAGGGCGGCGGCGCCATCGTCGCGGGGCCGGCCGGCCGCTTGGGCGGCAGGGGCGCCGGGGCCTGTGCCGCGGCGGCCGCGCCCGCGAGCAGCAGCAGCGCCAGCGACACCCCGGCGGAACGCCGCCAGAAGGCGAACGGGGACACGCGGCGGGCCGCAGCTCCGGCAAGACGGCGCAAGGGGGGATGGCGCGGCGGCGCAGGTCGTCGCGAAGGCATGATGATGATAGTAGAGAAGCTTCGGTGCCCGGTCGATACGGCGGGCCGGTGCTCACCCGAGGCGCCCGCGCGGCGATGTTGGTGCCATGCAAGACCTGACCGCGCTGCTGTTCGACAAGGATGGCACCCTCATCGATTTCAACCGCACGTGGGGCCGTGCGGCCGGCGCGGTCATCCGCGCGGTGGCCGGCGGCAGCGCCGAGGCGGAGCACCGGCTGGCCGCGGTCAGCCACTATCTGCCGGACGAGAGCCGGTTCCTGCCCACCTCCCCGCTGGTGTCGGGGTCGTCCGCCCATTACGGCCCGCTCTGGGCGGAGGCGGTGGGCCAGCCGGCGACGGCGGCCTTTCTTGCGCGCATCGATCAGCTCTTCGCCGAGGCGGGCCTGCTCCATCTCACCCCGATCGGTCGTCCGCAGGCGGCGCTCGCGCGGCTGAAGGCGGCGGGGCTTGACCTCGGCATCGTGACCAACGACGCCGAGGCGAGCGCGCACCGGCAGGCGGAGGCGCTCGGCCTCTCGCACCTCCTGACGGCGGTGCACGGCTACGATTCCGGCTTCGGCTCCAAGCCCTCGCCGGGCATGGTCCGGGCCTTCGCCGAGCGCTTCGGCCATCGCCCCGGCCAGGTGGCGGTGATCGGCGACAGTGCCCACGATTTTGCCGCCGCGCGCGGCGCCGGGGCCCGCTTCATCCTGGTGCGCAGCGGTCCCATGCCGGTGGAGCACCTGCTTTCCGAGGCCGATCTCGTCATCGACACCGTGGACGAGCTTCCCGACCGGCTGCTCGGCCCGGGCGATGCCGCCTCTTTCCCGGGGCGTGAAAACGCGGTCTAGATAGGATACGTTCCCGCCGGGCCACGCCGCGATCCCGGCGAGCGCGCATCCCAATTTTCAAGGTCAGGCGCGGCAAAGGAAGGACGCGGACGGGCGAGAGCATGATCAGACGCCGTCTCTATGCCGAGGAGCGCTTTTCACCGCTGGCGCGGTGGAGCTTTCGCCTCGCCTTGTTCTGCCTGCCGGTGGTGGCGCTTTCGGCGATCCTCTACCGCACCGGCCTGCTCGACTTCACCCCGGCGGTGGTGACGTTGGCGGCGGGTCTCGGCCTCGCGCTGCTCGCGGCGATCCTGGGGACGGTGGCGTTCTTCATCACCTGGGAAACCGGCTGGCTGGGCATCGGCCGGGCCATCGCCGCGGTGGCCATTGCGGTCGCGGTCCTCGCGGGCCCCGCCGCCGTGCTCGCGCGCGGCATGATGCTGCCGCGCCTCACCGACATCACCACCGATTCCGCCGATCCGCCGCGCTTCCGTGGCCTCGCCCTGGCGCATCCGCGCGAATCCAATCCGCTGCAATATCCCGGCACGGAGGCGGCGACGGCACAGCGCCTCGCATATCCGGGAATCAAGCCGGTGGACCTGAGCGCCACGCCTGAGGAGGCGTTCAACGCCGTGCTCGCACTGGTGCAGAAGCGGCACTGGCGCATCTTGGATGCCATCCCGCCGCGCGGCACGCGCCGCGACGGGCAGATCGAGGCGGTGGCCGAATCGCCGCTGATGGGGTTTCGCAGCGACGTGGTGATCCGCATCCGGCCGACCCCCAAGGGGGCACGGGTCGATGCGCGCTCCGCCGCGCGCTACGGCATCCACGACCTCGGCACCAACGCCCAGCGCATCGAAAGCCTGATGGCCGACCTCGCCTCCGAGCGCCGCAAGCGCTGACCCCCCCGGCACGCGGCGCAGCCACGCGGGCGCCGCTTCAGGCCGCGCCCTCCAGCAGCCGCAGGGCGGCGGCCGCCGCCTCCCCCGCGAGCGGCGCCATGAGGTCCGCCCCCTCGTTGCGCACCGCGTTGACGCGGAGAGAGACCGGCCGGATGGCGAGGCCCGCGCCGGGATAGGGCCGCAGCAGCGCGCGCGGGTCGCTCTCCCCGAGGAAGGCGGCGATGTCCTCTTCCGCGAGGATCACCGGCATCCGCTCGTGCAGGGGGCGCAGGCGCGGGTCGGCGGCGCAGGTGAGGATGCTGAAGGTGCGCAGCCAATGGCCGGTGGCGGGGTCCTTCCAACCCTCCCACAGGCCGGCGAGCGCCAGCGGACGGCCGTCGTCCCGGCCGATGAAGAAGGGCTGGCGCACCTTCGCTCCGGGCGGCCATTCATAAAAGCCCTCGGCCGGCACGATGCAGCGCCGGCGGGCCCGCCAGGCGGCCCGGAACGACGGCTTCTCGGCAACGGATTCGGCGCGCGCATTGATGAGCCGCGCGCCGCCCGACGCATCCTTCGAAAACGACGGCACCAGCCCCCAGCGCAGCACCGAGAGGTGGCGCGCTCCGGTCTCGGGGTGCCGGCGCACCACCATCAGGTCCTGCGTCGGCGCCGCGTTGAAACGCGGCGGCGCGTTGGGCAGGGGTTCCGCCAGGGAGTCGACGCCGAATTGCGCCGCATAGGCGATGGGCGCGCCATGCTGGACGAAGCGCCCGCACATGGCCTCATCGCCTCCGGCCGGAGGCCGGCACGGCCCCGCAGGACGGGAGGCACCGCATGCGCCGGCCCTTTCAGGCGGCGCGACGGAAGCGGCCGTCGAGGGCCGAAGCGCCTTCGGTGACCACGCGGCCGCTCTCCACCAGATGCTCGAGATGCGCCAGCACGGTCAGCGAGGCGGCACCCACGAGGCGGGGGTCGAGGCCGATATAGATGCCGCGCACGAGGTCGGGAATGGTCTCCACCTCCCGGTCGAGCGCCCGCAAAATCGCCGCCTCGCGCGCCCGGCGATGGTCGAGATAGTCGCGGACGAAGGCGGGCGCGTCGGTCACCGGGCCGCCATGGCCGGGCAGATAGATGCGCTCCGGCCGCGCCGCGAGGATCTCCAGCGACCGGATATAGTCGCCCATGGCGCCATCCGGCGGCGCGACGATGGAGGTGGCCCAGGCCATCACATGGTCGCCGGAAAACAGGAGATCGTCCTCGGCGAGGGAGAAGGCGAGGTGGTTGGCGGTGTGCCCGGGCGTCGCCAGGGCGGTCAGGGTCCAGCCGGCGCCGGCAACGGCGGCTCCGTCGGCCAGCACGATATCGGGCCGGAAATCCGTATCGGCGCTCGCATCCAGCGGGTTCACCTCGCCCCGCGCGAGCGGGCGGGCGGGCCGGTGCGGGCCTTCTGCGACCGTGACGGCACCGGTCGCGGCCTGAATGGCGCGGGCGGCGGGGGAATGGTCGCGGTGGGTGTGGGTGACGAAGATGTGTGTCACCTGCTCGCCGCGCACGGCATCGAGCAGCGCGGCCACGTGGGCCGGGTCGTCCGGCCCCGGATCGAGGATGGCGACCTGGCCGCGTCCCACGATGTAGGAGCAGGTCCCGGTGAAGGTGAAGGGCGAAGGATTGGGCGCCACGATACGCCGGACCAGGGGCGAGACTTGGTCTACCCGGCCGGACGGCACATCGAAATCGCGATTGAACGGGATGTCGTCACTCATGAGGCGAAACTAGATCACCCCGGGGCGGGCGTGCAACGCGGGCGGCGGGGAAAACGCGGGACCAGCGGGCCGTTCAGCGACCCGCACCGTGGAGCGCGGGCTCGGGGCCCGGCCGCGCCCTGTCCATCGGCGGCGGACCCGGCGGCGGCTTCCCGAACAGACCCGGTACGGATCCGGACGAGCGCCAAGGCGGGAAACGCGAAGGCTGGAGAGGCCCGCGCCTGGGCTGAAGATGGCGGCTGAACGACAAAAAGCCCGCTGCCGAAGCAGCGGGCTCTGAGATGAAGCGAGGCTTCGATCAGAACTTGTAGTTCACACCAGCCTTGAAGGTGTGGAACTTGGTGTCGTTGCTGATGGTGGCCGGGATGCCGAGGGCCGCCAGGCTCAGGTCGTTGCTGCCGAGGTCGACGTACAGGTATTCCGCCTTGAACGTCCAGTTGTTGGTGACCGCGAACTCGCCGCCGGCACCGAGGGTCCAGCCCCAGTTGGTGGACGAGGACGAGAACAGCGGGACGCCGAGCACGGTCAGGTCGGTGCTGGTCTTGCCGTAGGCCACGCCGCCGGTGATGTAGGGCAGGAACCGGTCGATGGCATAGCCGAGGCGAGCGCGGATCGTGCCGAAGTAATCGACCGAGGAGCCGAAGCTGGCGACGGGCAGGCCGAGCACGGAGGCGTCGACGGTGCCGGAGATGTCCGACCACTGCAGGTCGGTCTCGAGGCCGAGCACGACGTTGTTGGCGAACTGGTAGTTGTAGCCGATCTGGCCACCGACGAAGAAGCCCGACGAGGTGATGCTCGCGTCGGCGAACGGCACGCCGGCCAGGTTCACGTCGTAGCTGAAGGAATCACCACCGTAGCCAACGTTGGCACCGATGTAGAAACCGGTCCAAGAGAACACCGGAACCGGCACTGCCTTGACCGGGTACTTCGTCGCCAGGTCAGCAGCCGCGGCCGGAGCCGAGAGCGCCGCCAGCGCGACAGTGGCGAGAAGGAACCGCTTCATGACCAACCCCCTTGCTTGGGTAAATTACGCTTTTGGGCGAATTTGTTTCGATACGCAGACGCTAGATACGAGTCATTTCGTCCAGTGGGATCTATCTAGCAGGGGTCCGATCCAAATGCCGTAACATTCCTGCCACAGTCGACCCAAAACAGCACAACCAAACGCCGAAATCCTATCACGCTACCGCCATCCATCGCGAGTCCCCAAAATCGCGCGCCGAAAATGCCCCCGCGCCGTTCCCAGCGGTAAATAGATTGTAAACACAGGGCCTTCAGCCGTCGTTCAGGTGAGGTAAGGGATGCTTCCAACGGGGCGGAAGGCGCGTCTGCAAAGGTCTCTGAGATGCAACTATTCCGATTCGCCCGCCGGTCGACCCCGCTGAATGCCGGGCCGGCCGCGACGGGCGCCGCGGCCATCATTGCGCTGCTCGCGGCAACAGGCTTCGCCGAGGCGCGGCCGGACACCCTCGCCATGAGCTGCGGCGAGGCGGCCGGCCTCGTCAACGCCCGCGGCGCCATCGTGCTGGGGACGGGCCCCAACCTCTACGACCGCTACGTGCGCGAGCTGCGCTTCTGCTCGGGTTTCGAGCAGCTCAAGCCGGAATGGGTGAAGACCAGGGACAATCCCCAGTGCTTCATCGGCTACACCTGCTACGTGCCCACCCGCGACAACAACTTCCGTTGAACGTGCGCGCGTGGGCCGGGCCTTGTGATATCGAGCGCCGCGCCCCAGCTATCCGGGGGGCGTGTCGACGGGCGCGAAAGACCCCGCCGGCGGAGTGCCGGGCGGCTCGCCCAGGGTCCAGCGGAGAGGTGCCATGAAGAAGATTGCCGTGGTGACGGGTGCGCTGCTGCTGGCGGGCGCCGGCGGCGCTTTGGCCCAGACCCCCAGCATCACCCTCACCTGCGGGCAGGCCGCGGACCTGGTGCGGACCCGCGGCGAGGCCCTGCTGGCGACGTCCCGCACCCTGTACGACCGCTACGTCCGCGATCGCAGCTTCTGCGTCTACGACCAGGACACCCGGCCGGAATGGGTCCCGACCAGGGACAACCCGCAATGCTTCATCGGCTATACGTGCTTCGAGCCGTCGCGCGGCGGCGGCCGCAGCCCGTAGGGCATGCGCCGATCCGCTTGCACCACACGCGGATCGCGTCACGCGTTCGCTATCAACGCTCCGGCACCTGCGGCCCCGCCCGGAAACGAGAACGCCGCGCCCGGAGGGCACGGCGCTTCACGCAGGGTTTCGAGGCCGGTGGCTTGACGCCCGTGAGCCGTCAGGCGATGCCGCGCGACTTCAGCACCCCTTCGATCTCCTCCAGCACCCCCGGATCGTCGATGGTGGCGGGGATGGACCAGGGGTCGTGATCGGCGATCTTCTTCATGGTGCCGCGCAGGATCTTGCCCGAGCGCGTCTTGGGCAGGCGGTCCACGGTGACCGCCAGCTTGAAGGCGGCGACCGGGCCGATGCGGTCGCGCACGAGGCCGACCAGTTCCTTCTCGATCACCGCGTGGGCGCGCCGCTCGCCGGCCTTGAGCACCACGAAGCCGCAGGGCACCTCGCCCTTGAGTTCGTCCTTCACCCCGATGACCGCGCACTCGGCCACGTCCGGATGGGAGGCCAGCACCTCCTCCATGCCGCCGGTGGACAGGCGATGGCCGGCGACGTTGATGATGTCGTCGGTGCGGCCCATGACGAAGACATAGCCGTCATCGTCCATGAAGCCGGCGTCCGAGGTCTTGTAGTAGCCGGGATACTCGACGAGGTAGCTCTCGACGAATCGGTCGTCCTGCTGCCACAGGGTCGGCAGGCAACCGGGGGGCAGCGGCAGTTTCACCACGATGGAGCCCATGGTGCCCGCCGGCAGGGGCTTGGCCGCCTCGTCGACGATCTGGACGTCGTAGCCGGGCATGGGCACGGTGGGCGAGCCGAGCTTGACCGGCAGGAGGCCGAGCCCCACCGGGTTGGCGGCGATGGCCCAGCCGGTCTCGGTCTGCCACCAGTGATCCACCACCGGCACCTTCAGCTGCTGCTGGGCCCAGACCACCGTGTCCGGGTCGGCGCGCTCGCCGGCGAGGAACAGGGTGCGAAAGCGGGAGAGGTCGCGGCCCTGCTTCAGGGCGCAGTCCGGATCTTCCTTCTTGATTGCGCGCAGCGCGGTGGGCGCGGTGAACAGCGCCACCACCTTGTGCTCCTCGATCACGCGCCAGAAGGCGCCGGGGTCCGGCGTGCCCACCGGCTTGCCCTCATAGACGAGGGTCGTGGCGCCCAGGATGAGCGGGCCGTAGACGATGTAGGAATGCCCCACCACCCAGCCGATGTCCGAGGCGGTCCAGAACACCTCGCCGGGCTTGATGCCATAGAGGTTCTTCATGCTCCAGGCGAGGGCCACCATGTAGCCGCCGGTGTCGCGCACCACGCCCTTGGGCAGGCCGGTGGTGCCGGAGGTATAGAGGATATAGAGCGGATCGGTGGCCGCGACATCGGCGCAGGGCGCGCTCTTGCCGGCGGCGGTCGCGGCGGCGCAGGCGGTCGCCCAGTCATGGTCGCGGCCCGCGACCAGCGTTCCCGGCCCCTGCGCGCGCTGCAGGACGAGGCAGGCCTCCGGCTTTACCGCCGACATGGAGATGGCGAGGTCGAGCAGCGGCTTGTAGGGCACCACCCGGTTGGGCTCGATGCCGCAGGAGGCGGCGAGGATCACCTTCGGCTCGGCATCCTCGATGCGGGTGGCCAGCTCCTTCGCCGCGAAGCCGCCGAACACCACCGAATGGATGGCGCCGAGCCGGGCGCAGGCCAGCATGGCGGCGATCGCCTCCGGCACCATGGGCATGTAGATGAGCACCCGGTCGCCCTTGCCGACGCCGAGATCCTGGAGGACGGCGCCGAGGGCGCCCACCTCTCCCAGCAGCTCGGCATAGGTGAGGGTGCGCTTGGTGCCGGTGACCGGGCTGTCGTAGATCAGCGCCGCCTGGTCGCCGCGGCCGGCGGCCACGTGGCGGTCGAGGGCGTTGTGGCAGACATTGCCGGTCGCATCGGGAAACCAGCGGCCATAGACCCCGGCCTCGGGATCGAAGACGGCCTCGGGCGGCTTCGTCCAGTCGATGTCCTGCGCCGCGGCCCCCCAGAAGGCGGACGGGTCGGCCTTCCAGGCGGCATAGGTTTCGCCGTAGGGGCTCGTGCCGGCATCAGACATGGACGTCTCCCTCGTCACTGTTCTTTATTGTGGTTAGTGCCCGGTCAGCTATTCACGACGCAAGTTCGCACAAATGCGTAAGACGTTGGTCGCGACGCCGGCCCGATGCGCGACCGCGACGTGAGACTTTCGTCGCGCGCGGGGCCGATTGCGCCGGCTTGCCGGGCTCGGCTACGTTCGCCCGCGCATTCGACCGGAATTTCGACGGCGCCACAAGAGACGCCACAAGACTTGCATCCCGGGGGGACCAGATGACCGGCAGCAGCATCTACGACCTGCATCTCGACCGCAATCCGGCGAACCACCAGCCGCTCAGCCCGCTGGGCTTCCTGGAGCGGGCGGCCAGCGTGTTTCCCGATCACACCGCCGTCATCCACGGCCAGCTGCGCCGCACCTACCGCGATTTCTACGCCCGCAGCCGCCGGCTCGCCTCCGCCCTGGCCAAGCTCGGGGTGGGCAAGAACGACACGGTCGCGGTGATGCTGCCCAACACCCCCGCCATGCTGGAAGCCCATTACGGGGTACCCATGGTGGGCGCGGTGCTGAACTCCCTCAATACCCGCCTCGACGCCGCCATCCTCGCCTTCACCATCGACCATGGCGAGGCCAAGGTGCTGATCACCGACCGGGAATTCTCCCCGGTCATGAAGGCGGCCCTGGCCATGGCGGTGCGCAAGCCCGTGGTCATCGACTATGACGACCCGGAATTCACCGGCAAGGGCGATCGCGTCGGCACCATGGAATACGAGGACTTCCTCGCCACCGGCGACGCCGACTTCGCCTGGAGGACGCCGGACGACGAGTGGGACGCCATCGCCCTCAACTACACCTCCGGCACTACGGGCGACCCCAAGGGCGTGGTCTATCACCATCGCGGCGCGCACCTTCTGGCGGTAGGCAACGTGGTCACCTGCGCCCTCGGCAAGCATCCGGTCTATCTGTGGACGCTGCCCATGTTCCACTGCAACGGCTGGTGCTTCCCCTGGTCCATCACGCTGGCGGCGGGCACCCATGTGTGCCTGCGGCAGGTGCGGGCCAAGCCCATCTTCGACGCCATCGCCGACCACAAGGTCACGCACATGTGCGGCGCCCCCATCGTCATGTCGACGCTGCTCAACGCGCCGGACGCCGACAAGCGGCCCCTGCCGCACAAGGTGGATTTCATCACCGCCGCCGCCCCGCCACCCGAGGCGGTGCTCGCCGCCATGCAGGATGCCGGCTTCAACGTGGTGCACGTCTACGGGCTGACCGAGGTCTACGGCCCCTCCGTGGTGAACGAATGGCATGCCGAATGGGATGCGCTGCCGGCGCAGGAGCGGGCCATCCGCAAGGCCCGCCAGGGGGTGCGCTACGGCGCCCTCGAGGCCCTCGACGTGCTGGACCCGGAAACCATGGTCCCCGTCCCCGCCGACGGCGCGACCCTGGGCGAGGTCATGTTCCGCGGCAATGTGGTGATGAAGGGCTACCTGAAGAACCCGACCGCCACCGACAAGGCCTTCGAAGGCGGCTGGTTCCATTCGGGCGACCTCGGGGTGAAGCATCCCGACGGCTACATCCAGCTCAAGGACCGCTCCAAGGACATCATCATCTCCGGCGGCGAGAACATCTCCTCCATCGAGGTGGAGGACGCCCTTTACAAGCATCCGGCGGTCAGCGCGGCGGCGGTGGTGGCAAGGCCCGACGAGAAGTGGGGCGAGACGCCGGTCGCGTTCGTGGAGCTGCGCGAGGGCATGAGCGCCACGGCGGAGGAGATCATCGCCCATTGCCGGACCCATCTGGCCGCCTACAAGTGCCCGCGCCACGTGGTGTTCGACGAGATCCCGAAGACCTCCACCGGCAAGATCCAGAAGTTCCGCCTGCGCGACATGGCGCATAACCTGGCCAAGGAGGTCTGAGTGGACGTGAAGGACGCCAACGGCGCCATCCTCAAGGACGGCGACAACGTCACCCTCATCAAGGACCTCAAGGTGAAGGGCACCTCGGTGACCCTGAAGCGCGGCACCTTGGTCAAGGGCATCCGCCTCACCGACGATCCGGAGGAAATCGACTGCAAGGTCGAGAAGGTGAAGGGCCTCGTGCTGCGCACCGAATTCGTGAAGAAGGCCTGAGCGGACGGCTCAGGTCACCAATTCGGGCAGCCAAATCAGGCGCCCAGGTCGTCTGGCGTCGGCCCGAGTTCCGCCAGGGAGCGCTCCTCCGGGCGCTTCCGGCCGGTGACGCCCTGCGCGCAGGCGCCCTCGAAGGCGTCGGACAGGGCGAACCGGTCCGCCGCCTTCAACGCCGCGATCAGCGCCCCCGCCTGCTCCAGGTCCTTGGCGCGCCGGGTGGTGTCGCCGCCGCGCTTCTGGGCAAGGATCAGCTTGTGCCCGGCGAACCGCGCCGGACGGGGAATGCGCACGGTAATACCGGAACGGTAGAGAACCGCCGCATCCGTCGGGTCCTCGATCAGCCACGCCAGACGCCGGAGCGGCGTCGCGCCTGCCGCCGGCGCCGAAAGCGGCAGGGGATTGGGATCGGCCTGCTTGAGTTTACAGACACAAATCTCAAGTCCGTCTGAAACCGCCCCTTCACCCCTCTTCCCCTTCGGCACCTTTCCAATTGTTCATGCGGCGGCCATGGTTCCGCCATGCGGGCCGCGCCAAAGCTGCGCGGCCCGTGTCTGGAGAGTGCCCCCTTGCGCGCCTTGCTCAACCTTCTCGCCGACATCCGCCGGCTCGCCGTGCCCTATTTCAGGAGCGAGGAGCGCTGGAGCGCCATCGGCCTGCTCGCCGCCGTCATCGCCCTTGAGCTCGCCTGGGTGTTCGCCACCGTCCTCCTGAACGAGTGGAACGTGGCCTTCTACAATGCCATCCAGGACAAGGACTTCCCGGCCTTCAAAACGCAGCTCCTCATCTTCTGCGGGCTGGCGGCGGGCGCCATCGTGGTTGCGGTCTACCAAGTCTATCTCAAGCAATGGCTGGAGATCCGCTGGCGGCGCTGGCTGACGCGGCGCTATCTCGGCGCCTGGCTCACCGACAACGTGCACTACCGCCTGCGCCTGTCGGGCGACGCGGCCGACAATCCGGACCAGCGCATCTCCGAGGACGTGCAGCTGTTCGTCAACCGCACCATATCGGTGGGCATCGGCCTCCTGGGCACGGTGGTGTCTCTGGTCTCCTTCAGCATCATCCTGTGGAACCTGTCCGGCCCGCTGGCGATCCCGATCTTCGGCCACCAGCTGAACGTTCCCGGCTACCTGTTCTGGGCCGCGCTGATCTATTCCCTCTTCGGCACGCTCATCGCCCATTTCATCGGCCGGCCGCTGGTGCGGCTCAATTTCGACCAGCAGCGCTACGAGGCCGACTTTCGCGTCGACCTCGTACGGGTGCGCGAGAACGGCGAGCAGATCGCCCTGCTCGACGGCGGCCGGGCCGAGGACCGCAAGCTCGAAGGCCGCTTCACCCGCATCTGGGGCAACTTCTTTGATCTCATGCGGGCGCAGAAGCGCCTGACCTGGTTCACCGCCGGCTACAACCAGATCTCCACCATCTTCCCCTACGTGGTGGTCGCCCCGGCTTATTTCGCCGGGCAGATCCAGCTCGGCCAGCTCATGCAGACGGCCTCCGCCTTCTCCTCGGTGCAGGGTTCCTTCTCCTTCTTCGTCTCGAGCTACGTGACGCTCGCCGAATGGACCTCCGTGGTGAACCGGCTCACCGGCTTCGAGGCGGCCATCGCGGCGGCGCAGGCGGACGCGGGCCAGCCCGCCTTCACCGGCAGCGCCAGCGTCGACGGACCGGCCATCGCCCTCAGCGGCTTCGACGTGCGCCTGCCCGGCGGCGGGGCGCTGGTGGCCATGGACGACCTGGCCATCGCGCATGGCGAGAGCGTGCTGTTCACCGGCCCCTCGGGCGCCGGCAAGACGACGCTCCTGCGCGCCATCGCCGGCATCTGGCCATTCGGCTCGGGCAACGTGGAACGCCGCGACGGCCACCGCCTGATGGTGCTGCCGCAGAAACCCTACGTGCCGGTGGGCCGGCTCGACGCCGCCCTCGCCTATCCGCGGCCGGCCGAGGAGATCGAGCCCGCGCGCATGGCCGAGGCGCTCACCGCCGTGGGGCTCGGCGCGCTCGCCGGGCGGCTCGGCGAGGAGGCCCTGTGGCCGCACATGCTCTCCCTCGGCGAGCAGCAGCGCCTTTCCATCGCCCGCGCGTTGCTGGATGCCCCGGACGTGCTGCTGCTCGACGAGGCGACCTCGGCCGTGGACGAAACCTCAGAGGCGGCGCTCTACCGCCTGCTGCGCGCGCGCCTGCCGCAAGCGACGCTGCTCTCCATCGGCCACCGCTCGACGCTCCACACGCTCCACGACCGGACCCTGCACCTGCACGGGGAGGAGGCCCCGCGCACCCTGAGGCCGGCCTCGGCCCCCATGTTCCAGGCGACCTGAGGCCCGCACGCGGAGGATCCATGCCCGGCATGCCTTGCTCCGCCCGCACCGCCTCCGCTAAGGCTGGAGGGATCGGCGCAAACGCCGTCCCCCCAGTCCCGAGGTCCGGCTTGACACCCGACGAGACGCCCGACACCTCTCGCGAGCCCGCCAGCGGGGTCTATTACGCCCTCGCGGCGCTGGTCGGCGCGGTCGCCGGCTTCTTCGGCACCCTGTTCCATCTCCTGACGGACAAGGCCGGGACCTGGCCGTCCCTGCTGCTGCCGCACCTCGACGGGCCGGTCCTCTATCTTGCGCTTGCCGGCGTGTCGGCGGCGATGGTCACCTTATCGGTGGCGCTGGTGCGTGCCTTCGCGCCGGAGGCGGCGGGCTCCGGCGTGCAGGAGATCGAGGGCGCGCTCGAAGGCCTGCGCATCCTGCGCTGGAAACGGGTGCTGCCAGTGAAGTTCGTGGCCGGCGTGCTGGCGCTGGGCTCCGGACTGGTGGCGGGGCGCGAGGGGCCGACCATCCACATGGGCGCCTCGGTGGCCAAGGCGGTGTCCGACGCGTTCGGGCTGGGCACGCGGGACGGGCGCGGGCTTCTGGCCGCGGGCGCCGCCGCCGGGCTCGCCGCCGCCTTCAACGCGCCGCTCGCCGCCATCCTGTTCGTCATCGAGGAAACGCGCCGCCAGTTTCCCTACGGCCTGCGCACCTACAGCGCCGTCATCATCTGCTCCGCCGCCGGCGCCGTGGTGACTCAGATGATCGCCGGGACCGGTCCCGACATGCGCCTCGACGTGGCGGAAGTCCCGCTGCTCTGGCTTCCCGCCTTCCTCGTGCTCGGGGCCATCCTCGGCGCGCTGGGGGTCGCCTTCAACCGCGCGCTGGTCGCCGCGCTGGACGGCGCCCGCGCCCTCGCCGTCACCGTCTCGCCCTATCTGCTGCCGGTGCTGGTGGGCGCCGCCATCGGGCCGCTGCTGATCCTGCGGCCCGAAGCCACCTCCGGCGGCGAGCTGCTGGCGGTGTCCCTGCCCGGCATGGGCCTGCCGGCCCTGACGCTGGCCGGCATCGTCGTCATCCGCTTCACCATGACCATGGCGAGCTATTCCACCGGCATCCCCGGCGGCATCTTCGCCCCCATCCTCGCCCTCGCCACCGCGGTGGGCGTGCTGTTCGGCACGCTCCTCGACGTGGCCTTCCACCTGCCCCCCGGCCTGGTGGCGGCCCTCGGCGTCGCCGCCATGGGCGGCCTGTTCTCGGCGACAGTGCGCGCGCCGCTGGTGGGCATGGTGCTGGTGGCCGAGCTGACCGGCTCCTACGACCTGCTGGTGCCGGTCATTTTCACCTGCGTGACCGCCAACCTCGTGGCCGAGGCCCTCGGCGGCAAGCCCATCTACGAGGTGCTGCTGGAGCGCACGCTGCGGCTCGCCGGCACCCCCGTGCGGCCGCCGCACGAGGATGCGCCCCCGGCCGGCGAGGCCATCGGCGGCTGGGACGAGCGCGAGCGCCGGCCCCAGCCCTGAGGCCGTGTCTCGGGGCAATTGGCGGGCGGAAGGAAAACGCGCCGCGCCAAAGCGGATTCACCCCGGGGGCCGGCCGAAGCGGGGCAGGATCTCCGCCGGCGTGCCGCGGGCGACGATGCGCCCCGCCTCCAGCACCAGGATCTCGTCCATGCGATCGAGCCCGGCCGGCCGATGGGTGATGAGCAGGACCGCGCGCTCGCGCGCGGCATCCAGCACCGCGTCCATCACCCTGCGCTCGGTCTCGGGATCGAGCCCCTCGGTGGGCTCGTCGAGGATGAGGATGGGCGCATCCTTCAGCAGGGTGCGGGCGAGGGCGAGACGGCGCGCCTCGCCGCCGGAAAGCCCCGCCCCGTGGGCCCCCACGAAGGTTGAGAAGCCGTCCGGCTCGGACGCCACGAAGGGGAGGATGGCGGCGGTGGCGCAGGCCTGCTCGCAGCGGGCGAGGGAGGCCTGCGGATCGGCGATGCGCAAATTGTCGAGGAGGGTTTCGGCGAACAGGTGCTCCGCCTGGGCCAGCACGGCGATGCGCCGGCGCAGTCCATCCGGCTCGAACGCCGCCACGTCCGCGCCGGCGAAGGTGATCGTACCGGCATCCGGCGCGCGGAAGCGCAGGGCGAGGGCCACCAGGCTGGACTTGCCCGAGCCGCTCGGCCCCACCACCGCCACGTGCCGCCCCGGGACGAGGGCGAGGTCGATGCCGTCGAGGGCCGGCCGGCCGGCGCCGGCATAGGTGAGGCCGACCTGCGAGAAGACGAGGGCGCCGGTCGCCGGCACCGGCCGGAACACACCGCGTTCCGGCACCGGCGGCGGCCGGTCCACCAGGGTGAACAGGCGCCGCGCGCTCGCCAGGGTCGCCGGCAGGGTCTGCAGGGCCAGCGGCAGGGGAGCCACGGCGTCGAAGGCGGCGAGGGCCATCAGCGCCAGCATGGGCAGCTCCGCGCCCGCGAGCTGCCCGGCCAGCACCAGCGGCGCGCCGAGCAGCAGCACCGCCAGCAGGGCGAGCTGCCCCGTCATCCCGACCCCGGCGGAGGTGGCGGCGGCGAGGCCCGCCAGCCACCGCTCGTCGGTGAGCAGGGCATCGCTGGCCGCATCGAGCCGGGCGCGGTGGCGGTTCTCCGGGTCGTAGATGTCGAGCTCGGCCCGGCCTTCCAGATGGTCCACCAGCGCCGCCTCGAACGCCCCGGTGTCCCGCGCCAGCCGCCGCGCCGGGCCGGCGCCGAGACGGTGCGCCAGGACCGGCAGGCCCACCCCCGCGACCAGCAGCAGCCCGGCGAGAGCCAGGGCGATGGCGGCATCGTAGGCGGCGGCGAAGGCCACCACCACGACCACCGCCAGCAGGGCCGCGAGCAGGGGCGACAGGATGCGCAGGAAGGCGAATTCCAGCCGGTCGATGTCGGTCTTGAGGCGGGCGAGGAGATCGCCCGAGTGCTGGTCCTCCAGCGCGGCGGGGGCCAGCGGCACCAGATGCGCGAAGAACCAGGGGCGCAGGTGCGCCACGAATTTCAGCGTCGCCTCATGGCCGATGATCCGCTCGCCGTAGCGCGCCGCCGTGCGCAGCAGCGCGAAGGCGCGGATGGCGGCCGAGGCGGTGAAGGGGTTCATCACCGCCCCCGCCGCCCCGGCCAGCGCCGCGGCGGTGATGAACCAGCCCGAGGCCGCCATGAGCCCGGCATGGGACAGGCTGGTGACCGCCGAGAGCAGGACGGCGAGGGCCACCCACCCGGCCTGCGGCCGCATCAAGGCGAGGAGGCGCACGAAATCCCTCACGAGGCGGCCTCCTCGGGCAATGCCCCCGCCGCCACCAAAGCGGCATAGCGGCCGCCCTGCGCCAGGAGGTCGGCGGGCGGCCCCGCCTCCACCAGCCGGCCCGCCTCGATCACGACGACGAGGTCCGCCTCCGCCGCCTGGGCGAGGCGATGGGCGGCGAGCAGCGCGGTGCGGCCGGGCAAGAGGCGGCGCAGGGCGCGCTCCACGTCGGCCTCGGTCGCCCGGTCGAGATGGGCGGTGGGCTCGTCGAGGACGACGAAGGGCGCATCGCGGTAGAAGGCACGGGCCAGGGCCAGACGATGCGCCTCGCCGCCCGAAAGGCCCGTCCCGCCTTCGCCCACGCGGCCGGACAACCCGCCGGGCACCCGCGCCACCGCCTGCGAGAGCCCCGCCGCCTCCACCACCGCCGCGAGCCTGTGCGGGTCCGGCGCGTCCTCCCCCGGCGCGATGTTGGCGGCGAGGGTTCCGGCGAACAGGCGCGGGCGCTGCGGCGCGTAGGCGACGTGCCGGCGCCAGGCGGCCCGGTCGATCTCGCCGAGGGGCACGCCGTTCACCAGCACCCCCCCGGAGGTGGGCCGCACGAAGCCCAGGGCGAGGGCGAGGAGGGAAGACTTGCCCGCCCCCGACGATCCCACCAGCGCCACCCGCGCCCCGGCCGGCACGGTGAGCGTCACCCCGTCGAGGGCGGTACGCCCGTCCGGATAGACGAGGCAGACGTCCTCGAAGCGGATCTCGATGGCGCCGGCATCGGGCACCGGGAGGATCCCGCCGGGCTCGGCGAGGGCCGGCAGGTCGGCGAGGGCGAGGATGCGCTCGGCGGCGCCGACGGCTTCCATGCGCGCATGGTAGGCGGTGCCCATGGCCCGCAGCGGCTGGTAGAATTCCGGCGCTAGCAGGAGGATGAACAGCCCGTCGAAGAAGTCCATCCCGCCCCACAGCAGGCGGAAGCCAATGAAGATGGCGGCCAGGGCGATGGAGACGGTGGCGAAGAATTCCAGCGCCAGGGACGACAGGAAGGCGACGCGCAGCACCGCCATGGTGTCGCGCCGGTAGGCGTCCGCCACCTCCGCGACGCGCGCCGTCATCCGCCCGGCGGCGCCGAAGGCCTTCAGGGTGGAAAGGCCCTGCACCGCATCGAGCAGGTGGCCCGACATGCGGGCGAGGCGGCGCCACTGGCGCTGGTTCAGCGCCTCGGCCCCCTTGCCGATGAGGATCATGAACACCGGAATGAGCGGCGCGGTGAACAGGAAGATCAGGCCGGACACCCAGTCCAGCGGAAACACCACCGCGAGGATGGCCACCGGCAGCGCCACCGACAACACCGAGGCGGGCAGGTAGCGCGTGTAGTAGGGCTCCACCGCCCGCACGCCGGAGGAGATGGCGGCCACCAGCTCCCCGGTGCGCTGACCCGACAGGCCGGCCGGCCCGAGCCGCGCCACGTGGTCCAGCAGTTCGGCCCGCAAAGCGCGCATCACGCTCTCGGCGGCGGCGAACCCGGCGCGCTCCGCCGCCTGGCTCGCCAGCGCCCGGGCGAGGATCACGCAGAGGAGGGCCACGATCTCCCCGCAGGCGTCGGTGAGCGGCTGGCGCGCGAACAGCACGAGGGCGATGAGGCGCGCCACCAGGGCCGCCTGGGCGATGACGAGGAGCCCGGCCACCAGCGCGAAGCCATAGGCGAAGGCGAGCGGGCGCCGTGCCGTCTTCCGGCGGGCGGCGAGAAAGGACGACAGGCGCTTGCGGTCGGCGGCGATGGCGAAAGTCTCCCGCGCGGGATGTCCCCCTCGCCCATAGCACGCGCCTTCGCCCGCTCCCATGCCTGCCTGTCGATCCCGCACGGCGGCGAGACGTCCCGCGGCGCGCCCGGTGATCAGGGACCGGCGGCGGGCCGGGCGCCGGAAAGGCTCCACCCCGTGCCGCCCGCCAGCGCCAGCAGGCGCGGCAGGTGGACGCCCTCCACCGCGACCGCGAGGGCCGCGTCTGGCGCGAGGACGGCGGCGTGGAGCGTGGCCACGGTGAAGCTTCGGCCGGCCCGGCCGATCACCGCCGCCTGCGGGCCGAGCGGCAGCGACACGGCACGCGGATCGGCCGCGAGCCCCTCGCCGGTGGCTTTCAACACCGACTCCTTGCGACACCAGGCCGACAAGGCCGCGTCGGCCCGACCGTCGGCCGACAGTCGGGCCCAGGCGACGGCGTCGGCGGCATCGAGGAATTCGCCGATGAGGTCCTGCCACAAGGCGAGCGGGCGCTGGTGTTCGACATCCACCCCGATGCGCCCGCCGCGCATGACACCCACCGCAACGCTCGACCCGGCATGGCTGACATTGAAATCAAGCCCGGCCTCCTCCTCCAGATGCGGTCGGCCCCGCCGGTCCCGGCGCAGGGCCACCTCCGCCGGCGCCATGCCCAGAACCGCCCCGAGGCAGAAGCGGGCCAGCCGCCAGGCGGCACGGCGGGAGCGGCGGTCGCGGTCGTGGACGAGCCGGCCGATGCGCGCCTCGTCCTCATCCGGCAGGGCGAAGGCGAAGCCCGGCGCAGCCACGAGATCCTGCACCTGCGCCACCGCGAGGAAGCTTTCGCCGGCGGCGAGGGCCGGCACCGGCACGGCGGGGCGCTCCCCCATTCAGCCGCCGGCCCTGGCCGCGCGCCATGCCGGGAGGAGGCGGCGCAGCAGCTCCATGAGCCGCGCTTCCTGATCGCGCACGAAGAAGTGACCGCCCGGCCAGAGCTCCACCGCGAGTGGGCCGGAGACGACCTCCGCCCAGGCGTGGAGCGCGGGCAGGGGCGTGGCGGGATCCTCCGCGCCGCCGAGGATCACCGCCGGAACCGGGAGCTTCGGCCCGGCGGCGAAGGCGTAGGTATCCACCAGCCGGAAGTCGGCGCGCAGCACGGGCAACATCGCCGCCATGAGCTCCGGCTGGGCCAGCACCGCCTGCGTCGTCCCGCCAATCCGCTGGAGCTCGGCTGCGAGCGCGGCGTCGCCGAGCAGGTGGCGGCCGAGGGACGGGAAGGGAAGCTGCGGCGCCGCGCGGCCCGAGAGCACCAGCCCCGCCACGCTGACCCCGTGGCGGGCCAGCGCGCGCGCCGTCTCGAAGGCGAGCACCGCGCCCATGGAATGACCGTAGAGCACGAGCGGGCCGACCCGGTGCGCGACGGTGTTCGCCACGTCCCCGGCGAGGTCGACGAGGCTGGAGGCGAAGGGCGCGCCGAACCGTGTGCCACGTCCCGGCAGTTCCGGGCTCTCCACGGTGGCAAGGCCCGAGAGCGCCACCTTCCAGGGCCGGTAGAGCGCGGCGGAGCCGCCGGCATGCGGCAGGCAGACGAGCCGCATCGCCTCAGGCCCCCATGCCGCGCGAGCGGATGGCCACGCGCCGACCCTTGGGGAGAATGTCGCGGTGAATATCCTGCATGAAGTCGCCCCTCGGTGCCGAGATAAGCGTGAATGACGCGGAGGCTCAAGGGGTCTTGCGGCACTGCAGCACGATCCCGCGCGGAAATCGCGGCTGCCCGTTACCGTGGTGCCGCCCCTCCCGCTCCGGCCCCGGACACCCGCGCGCCACCCGGCCCGAGCCGAGAAAGCGCTTGACACCTCACTGCGCCAGGCTCGTAATTCACCGACTGGTTACAAACCGGTGCGCAGAAGCCGGGGACAGCCAGTCGCGGAGGAGACTGCCATGGGGGTGACCGTGCGCGCGGGCGCGACGGCGCGGAGTTTCCGCAGCCGTGCTGCCCGTCCCGGCGGCGGCCGGCGGAGCTGAGGGAGCATGGACGCGCCGCGCCTCGTGCTGCGTTCGGTCGAGATTTTCGAGCGGCTGATGCCGTTCATGCACCCGTTCCGCTTCGGCCCGTCGGTGGTCGAGGCGGCGCCGCAGGCGTTCGTGCGGGTCGAGGCGGAGGTGCCCGGCTTCGGTGTCGCCACCGGCTGTTCGGCCGAGATGATGATGCCGAAATGGTTCGACAAGGATCCGTCGAAAAGCCCCGCCGACACCGTGGACGACCTGCGCCGCGGCCTCGTGAATGCCGCCTCGGCCTATTTGGCGGCCGGAGCCGACACCGCCTTCGGCCTCAGCGCCGCCGTGCGTCCGGGCCAGGACGCCTGGGCGGAGCGGGAGAAGGTCCCTGCCCTCGCCGCCGGCTTCGGCCCCGCGCTCCTCGACAAGGCGGTGCTGGACGCACTCCTGCGCGCCATCGGCGTTGGAGTCCTGGACGGGCTGAGGCGCAACGCGATGGGGCTCGATGCACGCCTGACGCCGGACCTCGAGCCCGGGCGGCTCGCCGCGTTCCTCGCCGGGCTCGTCGCCTCGCCGGCCGTGGCGGTGCGCCACACCATCGGGCTCCTCGACCCGCTGGACGGGCCGCATGGCCTGCCCAACCTGATCGCGGCGGCGCAGCTCGCCTTCTTCAAGATCAAGATCGGCGGCGACATCGATGCGGACATCACGCGGCTCGAGGAGATCGCGGTCACTCTCGACGCGGTGGCCCCCGGCTTCGTCGCCACGCTGGACGCGAACGAGCAATATGATCCCGACCGGCTGGAAATGCTGGCGGACGCCCTCGGCCGGCCCTCGCTCGCGGTTCTGCGCGCCCGGCTGCTTTATGTGGAGCAACCGTTCGACCGGCGCGCCACCTTCGCCGCCCCGCTTTCCCCGGCGCTGCACGGCCTCACCGTGATCATCGACGAGGCGGACGACGCCTACGATTCGTTCGTCCGCGCCTCGGCGCTGGGCTATCGCGGCGTGTCCTCCAAGGCCTGCAAGGGGCTCTACAAGTCCATCCTCAACGCCGCGCGGGTGAAGGCCTGGAACGCGGCCGGGGTCCGCGCGCCCTTCCTGCTCTCCGGCGAGGACCTCACCTGCCAGGCGGGCCTCGCCGTCGAGCAGGACACCGCGCTCATCGCCGCCCTCGGCCTCACCCACGGCGAGCGCAACGGGCATCATTACGTCGCCGGCTTCGGCCCGGCGCCGGAGGCCGAAGCGCGGGCCTTCGCCGCCGCCCATCCGGACCTCTACACCGAGCAGGACGGCCGCATCGTCCTCGACGTGCGCCGCGGGCTGCTGCCGACCCGGGCACTCCTCGCCGCCCCCGGCTTCGCGCGGCGGGCCGAGCCCGACTGGGAAAGCCTCGCCCCCATCACCCCGCGCTCCGCTGCGCCGCTCCCGCAGGCGGCCCGCGCATGAGGGAGCGGCGCAGCGGCCTCGACGCGGCGGGCGTGAGAAACGGGCTTGCCGCGCAGGGCGGCGGAGACTGATGCGCACCATGCAGGATCACGTCTCCCCCACGAGCCTCGCGCCGGCCTTCCAAGCGCCGGCCTTGCGCGATTTCTCGGCCGACGCCCGCCAGCTCTCCATCAACACCGCCACGCTGCGGAGGCAGGGTGATCTTGTCGCCATCATCGAGGCCTGCGCCCGGGCCGGCATCCGGGCCATCGCCCCGTGGCGCGACCAGGTCGCCGCCATCGGCCTCGATCGCGCCGTGGCGGCGGCGAGGGCGACGGGAATGGCCCTGTCCGGCTATTGCCGGGGCGGCATGTTTCCCGCCGATCCCGCGCGCCGAAGGGAGGTCGCCGACGACAACCGGCGCGCCGTGGACGAGGCGGCCGCCCTCGGCGCCCCCTGCCTCGTGCTGGTGGCGGGCGGACTGCCGCAATGCTCCCGCCCGGGCTCGGCGCCGACCAGGGACCTTGGCGGCGCCCGCGCGCAGGTGGAGGACGGCGTCGGCGCGCTGCTCGATCACGCGCGGGAGGCGGGCATGCCGTTGGCCATCGAGCCGCTGCACCCCATGTATGCCGCCGACCGTGCGTGCGTGAACACGCTGCGCCAGGCCCTCGACATCTGCGACCAGCTGGATCCGGGGCGCACCGGCCTGCTGGGGGTGGCGCTCGACGCCTACCACGTGTGGTGGGATCCCGAGCTTTCCGGGCAGATCGCCCGCGCCGGCCGTGCCCGGCTCCTCGCCTATCACGTCTGCGACTGGCTGGTGCCGACGACGGACATGCTGACCGACCGCGGCATGATGGGGGACGGCGTCATTGACCTGAGGGGCATTCGCGCCGCGGTGGAGGCGCAGGGCTATGCCGGCTTCGTCGAGGTGGAGATTTTCTCCGAGCACTGGTGGTCCAGGCCCATGGACGAAGTGCTCGCCACCTGCGTCTCGCGCCACCGCACGGTCGTGTAGGACCTTTTCGCGCGAACCGGCGCGCTCAGCCGACAAACCGGAGGCATTGGCGCTCCCACGCAACACCGGACACCACACCCCGCTCGGCGGAGGCACCGGCCATGCGCCGCGCTTGAAAGCCGGCGGCCCGAGCGTTACCGTTCCCGCACGCAACCTGCGATCGGCAGGGCTTGCGTCGGCCGGTGCCGCGCATCGCGGCGACGCCGTTGCGTGGGGGCGCGGCGGATCGGGTGTCCTGGTCGAGGACTGAAGTCTTGGTCAGGGGGCTGGGCATGATCATCCGCATCCACGCCGCGCGCCGCCGCAAGCACGCGGCCATCCCTTCCCCGGCGCGGACGCCCGTCTTTCCGTCGCCCGACGCGCTTCTTTCCGCGCCAACGGCCCGGCCATGATCCGGCGGCTGCGCGACAAGATCCCTGCCACGGCCCGCGCCCTGCTGCTCGCCGCCGCCGGCCTTCTCGCGTCCGGCACGGGGACGATGGCGCAGTCCCTGCTCGCCATGGACGAGACCCTCGACGACGTGCGCGGCTGGGACATCGGTGTCAATACCGCGGTGAGCGGCTGCCTCGCCAAGGCGCGGTACGAGGACAAGACCACCGTGTGGTTCGGCTTCGGCGGGGAGGACAAAAAGCTGTTCTTCGGCCTCAGCAATCCCCGCTGGCGATCGGTGCAGGCCGGCAAACGCTACGAGGTTGTGCTCATCGCGACCAATGCGGGGCGCTGGAACGGCACCTTCACCGGCGGCGATGCGGGCGACGAAAAGAGCCTGGTGGCGACCAACCTGAAGGAGGACTTCATGGTCGACATCGGCCGGGCCGGGAGCCTCGATGTCCGCTTCCAGGGCAAGAGCATCGCCCGCCTTTCATTGTCCGGCTCCATGGCGGCGCTCGGCGCCGTCATCGACTGCCAGAAGACCCTGCTTGCCCGTGGCGACACCGAGCGCCGCGCCCCGCCGCCCCAATCCCGGGGGAGCGAGGCGAAAGGCGGCGGCAGCGCCCCGGAGGACGCCAAAAGCTCCGGTACCGGCTTCTTCGTGAGCACGAACGGCCACATCCTCACCAACCACCACGTGATCGACGGCTGCAAGGTGGTGCAGGTCACCCGCCCGGGATCCGTGGCCGAGCCGGTCCAGGTGCTCGCCCGCGACTCCATCAACGACCTCGCCTTGCTCAAGGCGGCCGCCGGCCCCAAGAGCGTGCCCGCCCTCGCGGCGCGCACGCGCATCGGCGACAGCATCTACATCTACGGCTTCCCCCTCGCCGGCCTGCTGGCCAGCTCCGGCAACTTCACCGTCGGCAACGTCACCGCCACGTCGGGGCTCAACGACGACAGCCGGATGGTGCAGATCTCGGCGCCGGTGCAGCCCGGCAACAGCGGCGGGCCGCTTATGGACCAGTACGGCAACATCGCCGGCGTGGTGGTTTCCAAGCTCAACGCCCTGCGCCTCGCCTCGGTGACCAAGGACCTGGCGCAGAACGTGAACTTCGCCATCAAGAGCACGGTCGCCCAGACCTTCCTCGACGGCAACGGCATCACCCCGCCGGTGGCGGCAGGGGGCGCCCCGGTCCTCGATCCCGCCACCATCGCCGAGACGGCCAAGGGCTTCACGGTCTTCGTGGAATGCCGCTGATCCGGTCGTCCGCCCCACCGGTGCGGCATTTGCCCCTGCCCGATCGCCACCTGCCGCAGCGGCCATGGCCATCGGCTTGCGACATCCGCGCCCGGCCCGCCGATTCCCGCTTGACCGCGCGCCGGGACGGCGCGATAGGCGGGCAGCCGGTCGCCCTGCGCCGGATTTCATCGAAAGACTCGTCTCTTATGGACAGTTCCAATCGATCTAGCTCGAGCTTGCTCGCGACGGCCCGGACCTGACCCCTCGCGTCTGGTTCCCCGTCCCGCCGGCAGGCTCAGGGATGCGAGGTGAACCATGCGGACGCCCTTTCTCCGCAAGAACCCGCTGCTCCGCCACGCGGACGCGGACCGAAGTCGGCACTGACGCGCCGTAACCGCGGCATCGCGCGGCCTTGCTCTTTTGCCGGCCATCCGGATCCACGTCGATTTCGGGTTTCAGACCATGACCCTCCACCACCCGGCCCTGGAAGCGGGGCGCCGGCGCACATTCGCGCTGAACCTGTGGGATGCGCTCGCCTTCGGCCTGCTGTTCGGCGGCCTCATCCTGATGGTCCATGGCGGACAGCAGACGCTGGCCCCCCTCGCCGCCCTGAAGTCGGCGCCGATCTCGCTCGACCCGACCCTGCTGCCGGAATACGCGCTGCGCACCACCCTGCGCATGCTGGCGGCGATCGTCGCTTCCCTCGTCTTCACCTTCGCCTACGGCGCGCTGGCGGCGAAGAGCCGGCGGGCCGAGATGGTGCTGGTGCCGATGCTGGACATCCTCCAGTCGGTGCCGGTGCTCGGCTTCCTCTCGTTCACCGTGGTCGGCTTCATGGCGCTGTTCCCCGGCCGGGTGCTCGGGGTGGAGCTCGCGGCCATCTTCGCCATCTTCACCAGCCAGGCCTGGAACATGACCTTCAGCTTCTACCAGTCGCTGAAGTCGGTCCCGCGCGACCTCGACGAGGCCACCCGCAGTTTCCGCCTCACCGGCTGGCAGCGCTTCTGGCGGCTGGAAGTGCCGTTCTCCATGCCGAGCCTGGTGTGGAACACCATGATGTCCATGTCCGGGGGCTGGTTCTTCGTGGTCGCCTCGGAGGCCATCTCGGTGGGCGACACCACCATCACCCTGCCGGGGGTGGGCGCCTACGTGGCGCTCGCCATCAAGGACCAGAACCTGCCCGCCGTCGGCTGGGCGGTGCTGGCCATGCTCGCGGTCATCCTCATCTACGACCAGCTGCTGTTCCGGCCGCTGGTGGCGTGGGCCGACAAGTTCCGGGTGGAGACCTCCGCCGGCGGTGCCGCGCCTCGGTCCTGGCTGCTCTCGGCCATGCGGCGGGCGGTGCTGCTCCAGCGCCTCGCTCGCCCCCTCGGCGCCGTGATCGCCGCCGTGCCGCGCCAGCGCCTCGCCTTGCCCGCCGCCATGCCGCAGGAGGCGCGCCGCGCCGTCGGCGGCGCCTGGGCGAGCCCTCTCGCCGACAAGGCATGGCTTGCCCTGGTGCTGGCGGTGGCGGCCTATTGCCTGTGGACCATCGTCGCCTTCGTGGCCACCGAGCTGACCCTGCCCGAGGTGGCGCGGGTGTTCGGCCTCGGCGTGCTCACCATGCTGCGGGTGGTGGTGCTGATCATCCTCGCCACCCTCCTCTGGGTGCCCATCGGCGTGTGGATCGGCCTGCGCCCCCGCTGGGCCGAGCGGGTGCAGCCCCTGGCCCAGTTCCTCGCCGCCTTCCCGGCCAACATCGTGTTTCCGTTCGCGGTGGTGGCCATCGTCCGGCTCGGCCTCGACCCGGACATCTGGCTGTCGCCGCTGATGGTGCTCGGCACCCAGTGGTACATCCTGTTCAACGTCATCGCCGGGGCGAGCGCCTTTCCCAACGACCTGAAGGAGGCGGCCGCCACCTTCCGCATCCGCGGCTTCAACTGGTGGCGCCGAGTGATGCTGCCGGGGATCTTCCCCTATTACGTCACCGGCGCCATCACCGCGAGCGGCGGCTCGTGGAACGCCTCCATCGTCGCCGAGGTGGCGAGCTGGGGCGACACCACCCTGCGCGCCCACGGCGTCGGCGCCTACATCGCCGACGCGACGGTGGCCGGCGACTATCCGCGCATCGTGCTCGGCATCGCCGTCATGTCGATCTTCGTGATGCTGTTCAACCGCCTGCTGTGGCGACCGCTTTACGCCTTCGCCGGCCGCCGGCTGCGCCTCGACTGAGGGAGGAAACCATGACCGCCATCGATCGCGCCGCCCGCGCGCCGCAGGCCGAGCAGGGGCTCCTGGTGGATGCCGCCGGCGTGCGCCAGATCTACCAGAAGGGCGACAATGCCGACCTCGTGGTGCTGGACGACGTCTCCCTCTCCATCCGCGAGGGCGAGGTCGTCGGCCTGCTCGGCCGGTCGGGCTCGGGCAAGTCGACGCTGCTGCGCATCATCTGCGGCCTGGTGAAGCCCACCTCCGGCCGGGTGGAATGGCGTGGCAAGCCGGTGACCGGGCCCAGCGAAGGGCTCTCCATGGTGTTCCAGAGCTTCGCACTGTTCCCCTGGCTCACCGTGCTGGAGAATGTGGAGGTGGGACTCGAGGCCATCGGCGTGCCGGCGGCGGAACGGCGGCGGCGCTCGCTGGAAGCCATCGACCTCATCGGCCTCGACGGCTTCGAGAGCGCCTATCCCAAGGAATTGTCCGGCGGCATGCGCCAGCGCGTGGGATTTGCCCGCGCCCTGGTGGTGCATCCGCGCCTGCTGCTGATGGACGAGCCCTTCTCCGCCCTCGACGTGCTCACCGCCGAAACGCTGCGCACGGACCTCATCGAGTTGTGGATCGAGGGGCGCCTGCCCATCAAGTCCATCCTGATGGTCACGCACAATATCGAGGAGGCGGTGCTCATGTGCGATCGCATCCTCATCTTCTCCTCCAATCCCGGCCGGGTGGCGGCGGAGATCAAGATCAACCTGCCGCACCCGCGCTCGCGCGTCGATCCCGTGTTCCGCGCCATCGTCGACGACATCTATGCGCGCATGACCCAGCGCGTGCCGGTGGACACGGGCGCGCGCAAGGAAGAAAGCGGCGCGCCCGGCATCGGCATGGCGCTGCCGCACATCTCGACCAACCTCCTGTCCGGCCTCATGGAGGCCCTGGCGGCGGCGCCCTACGGCGGCAAGGCGGACCTGCCGGACCTGGCGGCGACGCTGCAGATGGAGGTGGACGAGCTGTTCCCCATCGTCGAGACGCTGCAATTGCTGCGCTTCGCCGAACTGGAGGAAGGCGACGTGCGCCTCACCGACGCCGGCCGGCGCTTCGTCGATTCCGAGCAGGATGCGCGCAAGCGCCTGTTCGCCGAGCACCTCATCGCCCACGTGCCGCTGGCCGGGCTCATCCGGCGGGTGCTGGACGAGCGGCCCTCGCACCGCGCGCCGTTCACCCGCTTCTCCGAAGAGCTGGAAGACCACATGTCCGAGGACTTCGCCGAGGAGACCCTGCGGGGGCTCATCACCTGGGGGCGCTATGGCGAGCTGTTCGGCTATGACGAGCACACGCGGCAGTTCAATCTGGAGAACCCGGCCTGAAGGCTCCGGCGGATCGGACCTCGGGCGTTTCCCGTTTCACGGAATCGGGCAAACGCGGAAACGCCCGATGTTTCTGCGCGATCGCGTCTTCTTCACGCGAACCGGTCTCCACTTCGCTCGAAAACCCTCCAGGACCGATCGACATTCAGTGTCCGCGTTTTTCTTCGGCCGCCGCCATGGCCGGGCTTGTCCCGGGCATGGCGGCCGCACCACCGGCGCAGGCCTGCGAGAGGATGTGTGCCCGGCCCAACCGCGTGGAGGGCCGGGACAGGCCCGGCCATGACGGTGGTGTCGGGAGGACGCCGGTCGATCTAAACGCGATCCGCGCTAGGCTGCTTCCAGCCCCTCGTCCGGGACCGTGCCGAAGCTCGCGATGAGCACCGGCGGATCGGCATCATCCGATTCGGGATCCACATCCCGCGAGAAGGCGATGGCTCCGGCTTTCACGATCGCCATCCGGCGGGCGATGCGCTCGGCGTCGGCAGCGGTGCGGACCTCCATGGCCGGGGCGGCTTTCAGCGTGCCGCGCTTGCCCAGCTCGAAGGGCTGGACCACGTAGAACGTCTTCTTCGCCATGGCGTGCTCTCCCCAATGAGGGGGTGAAGCTGCACCACCTACCAGAACAATTCAAGAACTTGCGGAGACGATGCACGGGTCTCGTCTCCGGGTGGCGCGGCGCGCTCCCGCAGCCGGGGTCGATTGCGGGCGACGACACAGTGGCGCCCGACCGGCCTCCCCTTCCCGCACCCAGCCTCCACCGACGCCACCGGCGGACTCACAGCAGCGCGCAGGCTCGGCCGGTCGAGGGCGCGGAAGCACCCCTTACCGCCCCATCCGCCGGTGGCGGCGGCGGTCGTCACCCCGCCCTCGCGACCGTTCCGGTGCTTGCGGAACCTGGATCGAAAAATTTCCCAGAAACTGGATCTATGAGGTTGTGCAACCACCCGCGCACTATCGCGCGCTTGCTCCAAGCCCTGACCGGAGTAGGCTTACCGGGCGGTGGACCATGTCCACCGCCCGGTTCCCTCACAGCCTTTGCGATGGGCTTCAGCGGCCGCGAATGCCGGGGCTCCCCAGGCGCTGGAAAGCCTCCAGGCGCGCCGGTGGATGCAGGGCAATGACACAGACAGAAGCGCGGCGCGGCTCGATTTCGTCCACGGGATCTCGTTCAGCCGCGACCTCGTTCAGCTGCGACGGCGTCGCGCGTCGGACAGCGGGGGGCAAGCTGCCGCGACCTCGCCTCGCGGCTTGGTCGCGGCAGTCCTGGCCGGTGGCAGCCGGGCTGGAGGACGATGCCGATCGGACAGAAGCTGCCTGAACGGGTCGCTCTCCATCCGCTTCCGCGGAGGACGATAGCGGGGTACCGGCGGCCACCGGTCAAGCCTGTTGCCCGCTTGGGGCTTGAAATCCTCGACGCGCATGGCGCCCAGCTGCACCCCGTCGAGGGAGAACAGCTCGCGCTTGGCGTTGCGCCGATGTGCATGGCGGGCCGCCCACGTCGCCGACGGCGATCACCGGTTCCGGCGACTCGCCACGTGCACCGCGGACCCAGGCATCTTTGGAGCCGAAACGCACTTGGGACCATCGGCCGAAGGGGACGGCACATATGCCCGAAAGGGCAAGCACGGAGGTATCAAGATATAATCAGAGACTTTCGGGCGGCGCCGCGCGTCGACCCGGCCCGGGGGCGCCGGTTCGCCAATCGGGCGATCGCCCCTCGCCCCGTCATGACCGGACATGAACCGGGGCCCCGCCCGGATCCGGCCGCCCCTGCAAGCGGGGGCCAGCCCCTCATCGGTTGTCGGGCAGGTCTTGGGTCAGGCGCTGCAGACGTTCAGCGAGGCGGCCGAGCTCGGCGGCGGATTCGGCGCCCAGCTTGATCATGAGCTGAGCGCGCTGGGCCTTCACGGTGCGCTCAGCGATGCCGAGTTCGTCGGCGATCTGCTTGTTGAGCTTGCCCGCCACCACCAGGTCGAAGACCTCGCGCTCCCGCGGCGACAGCAGGGCGAAGCGGGAGAGCAGGTCGTCGGCATCCGTGCGCGCGGCTCGCAGGCGCGCGTCGCGCTCCAGCGCCCGCTGGACGGCTTCCAGAAGCACCTGCGGCTCCACCGGCTTCATGAGAAAATCCACCGCGCCGGCTTTCATCGCCTCCACGCTGCACGCGACGTCCGCATGGGCGGTGAAGAAGATCACCGGCAGCGTCGCGCCGAGCGTGCGCAATGCCCGCTGAAGCTCCAGCCCCGAAGGGCCGGGCATGCGCAAGTCCAGAAGGATGCAGCCGGGACGGTGCGGAAGGGGATGCAGTAGGAAGTCGCCGGCGGAGGCGTAGGCCCGCACTTCCAGGCCGGCGGCATTCAGCAGCCGCGCCACCGCCGTGCGCAGGGAATCGTCATCGTCCACCACGTGGACCAGCGGTGCCGCACTCATGCCGAACTCATGCCGCCCCGACCCACGCGCTGCTGCCGGGGGCCGCCCGGGGAAGCCAGATGGTGAAGGTGGCGCCGTCCCCGGGGCCGCTCTCGGCCGCGATGGTGCCACCATGGGCCTCGACCAGCGTGCGCGCAATGGACAGGCCGAGCCCGATGCCCTTGCGCTTGGTGGTGAAGAAGGAATCGAACAGCTTCGGCAGGTGCTCGGCGGTGATGCCGACGCCGCGATCGCGCACCCTGATCGTCGCCCCGGCGTGCGAGCCCTCGAGGGAGAGGCTCACGGTCCTGTGCTCATCGGGGGTATCCGCCAGCGCATCCATGGCATTCATGATCAGGTTGATGAGCACCTGCTGCACCTGGATGCGATCGCCGACCACCGTGATCGTCTCCGCCGGCGTCCGAGCGCCCAGCACAATGCGCCGGCGCCGGGCCTCGGCATTCAGCAGGGTGATGACGTCGCTCACCGTTTCGTTGAGGTCGAAGGGCTGGCGCTCCACCTCGTGCTTGGCGAGCAGCGCCCGCAGCCGGCGGATCACCTCGCTCGCCCGCAGATCGTCGCGGCGGATGTCGGCGAGAATGTCCTTGAGGTCGCCAGGCCGGGCCGCGCCCGATTGCAGCAGCATTTCCGCCGCCGCCGCGTTGCTTAGAATGGCCGCGAGCGGCTGGTTGATCTCGTGGGCGATGGAGCCGGTCAGTTCACCCGCCACCGCCAGCCGGGAGGCGTGGGCGAGCTCGAAGCGATGCCGGTCGAGGCTCGACTGCGCCAGCCGGCGGCGGTTGCGCTCGACCAGCAGGGCGGTCATCAGCAGGCTTTGCAGCAGGAAGGCCAGGACAACCGCGATCGCCTCCGTCCGGTAGGTCTGCCAGAAGCTCGGCGCCCGGAACTGGACGACGGTGCCGGCCGGCACCGCGCCCGGATCGATCCCCCAGCGCTCGATCTGCCGCCAGTCCACGTACAGCGCGGACGGCATCACCGAGGGCAGGTGCAGGGCCGATGGCGCCTCTCCGCCGAGCAGGCGGCCGGCGATCGACCCGCCCTCGCGGCCCATCGCCTCGAAACTGGCCATCCATCCACCGACCACGCCGGTGCCGAGGAAACTGACGAAGGGGCCATAGACCGGCGCCGTCGACGCCTGGGCGATGAGGCGCGCCGATTCCGACGGCGTGAACAGGTTGCCGGCGCCATCACGGAAGAAGCCCGGCGTGAACACCACCGCATCGGGTCCGAGCTCGGCAACCCGCCGCAGCACCTCGTCCACAGGACGGCCCTCCAGCATCTCGACGCTCACCCGTCCTTCGACGCGCGCCGCCAGCTGGCGCACCTCGCCCTCCCAGACGCGGTCCCGCCCGGCGGTGCCGGTGATGAGGACGAGGCGGGTGGCGCGCGGATGCCATTTCAGCGCCTGATCGATGGTCGCCGCAAAGTCTTGCTCGAAGGGCACCCCCACCACGTCGGGCGGCAGCTGCGTCCGCGATGCCAGGAAGGAACGGGCGACGCCCACGTGCACGATGGGCACCGACGGGAACAGGTCGGCCCGCGCCCCCAGGGCGAAATCCAGCGCGTTGTCGCCGGCGACGATGATGACGTCGGGCGGCCGCTCCGCATATTTCTCCCGCAGGAAGCGGGTGACGGTGGCCACATAGGCCTCGCCGCTGAAACGTGGATAATCGAGGAACTCGGTGCTGACGTCGGTGTTGCGGTTGGCTTCGCCCAGCGCGCTGGTGATGCCCCGATCCCTCAGGACATTACCCGGCAGCAGGCGGTTGTTCTCGAAGAGAACCAGCACATGCCGCGGCGGCGCCGCGGCGCCGCAGGGGGCGGCGCCGGCCAGCATGAGGCAGAGCCACAGGGCGCCGAATGCCCGGCGCGCGGCCCGCGGACGCAGGACGACCCAATCCCGGACGGAGCGGCGCCTCGCCATGCTGCGATCGAACCTCACATCTTTCACGTCCGGATTGCCTTATCACGGCGGCGGCGCGCGGGAGCGGTGCCGGAGCCCGCTGGCGGCGTCTCGCCCGGCGGCCCCGTCCGGGGAAAATCAACGCCGCGGCGCCACCCACCGGCTCCAGGACCGTTTCAGCCGCCGCCCGCCGTCTGCAACCGGAGGCACGTGCCCGAAGTCGAATATCGCATCCTCGGCGGCCTGCTCAAGGCGGCTGGGTCAAGCTCTCGCGCGACCACCGCAATGCCGTCGAAGGACCGCCCTACGCCGATACGATTCCTTTCGCCGGCTGCTGCCTGAAGCTGCCCCGGATCGCTGCGTCTGGGGTTCCGGCTGGCCCCCGACGCGGCGGCGCGCAAACGCGTCCCCGTGAACAATGCGCACCGGCTTTACGACCTTCCGCCCGCAGCTAAATGACCACCATCGTGAATCCGACCTTGCCCATCACATCGCCATGGTTCCGGCTTGCCATCAGTCGCACAGATGCGGCACGATCTGGCGCAGCAGTGATTCAGGCTGCTCGACGCAGGGAATGTGCGAGCAGTCCGGTATCGTCGCGAGCCGCGCCCCGGGAATAAGGGCGGCGAGCGCTTGGGCGGAGGCGAATGGGGTCGCCGGATCCTGCTCGCCCACCACCACCAGGGTCGGCGCGGCGATGGTGCGGTCGCCATCCGTGAGGTCCGCGTCGCGCACCGCCATGGCGCAGCCGAGGTAGCCTTCGAGGGAGGTGCGCGCCACCATGTTCACATAGCCCCGCACGACGTGAGGCACGCGGGCGCGAAAGCCCTCGGTGAACCAACGGGCCATCACCCCGGGCGCGATTGCCGCAAGGCCGTCGCGGCGGATGCCCGCGATGCGCTCGTTCCACACCGAGGCGGGACCGATGACGGCGGCGGTATCGCACAACACCAGGCGGGCGACCCGCTCGGGCGAGGTGGCGGCGAGGTGCTGGGCGATCATGCCACCGATGGACAGGCCGCACAGATGAACCTTGTCGATGCCGAGGCCATCGAGCAGAGCAAGCGCATCCTGGGCGAGGGCGGCGATGGAATAGCCGGCGGTTTCATCCGGCAGGGGCGTCGCGTCGCTCAGGCCATGGCCGCGCTTATCATAGCGCAGCACCCGGAATTGACGGGTGAGGACCTCCATCACCGGATCCCAGACCAGGAAGCTGGTGCCCAGCGAGTTCGCGAGCAGCAGCACCGGCGCGTCCTCGGGACCTTCCAGGGCATAGTGGGTGGTGATGTCGCCAGTGACGAGGAAAGGCATCCGGGAGGCTCCGCGCAGGATCGGGTCAGACGGTGGCGATGGGGGTGACGGGAGAGCCGGCGGCGCCCGGCAGGCGCAGCGGCGGGGCGGTGAGGAGGAAGCGGTTGCGACCCGCCGCGCGCAGATGGGCGGCCAAGGCCTCGAACCACCACAGCTCGCCGAGCGGCAGGCCCAGCTTGAACAGGCAGTGGTGGTGCAGCGGCATGGCCGCATTGGCGCCGCCGGCGAAGGCGCGGGCGGGCAGGCCTTCCACCGCATAATTGTCGGCTGCGATGGCGGCGATCTGGCTGTCGGAGATCCAGCGCAGCAGACGCGCGTCCCGCCCGTCGAGCACGGCGCAGGCATGGGACAGCACAGCCGGATCGGGCGCGCCGTCCATGCGCATCACCAGGTCGGCAAAGCCGGTGTAGAGGCAGAGGATGTCGCCGGGCTCCACCGCCACCCTGTCTGCGTCGAGCGCCGCCATCAGGTCGTCATAGCCGACGAAGCGGCGGGTCTCGCCGAAGCGGGCGAACAGGTCCACCAGCACGCCGCGCCCCTGCACGCCGTGGGCGGCGGCATTCTCGATGCCCAGCTTCAGCGCGCCAAAGGCGCGGCCTGAGGCGGCGGCCTGCGACGCATCCGGCACGTCGGTGCCGGCGCGGAAGCCGTTATAATAAACAGGCTCGGGCACGCCGTCGCCGTCCGCGTCGAACATGGCTCCCACATGCACCAGCGCATCCCACTGGGTGGAATACTGGAGCGCGATCTCCACCTTGTCGTCGCAGGCCACGTCCAGCAACCCGGCCTCGTCATGGCACAGGCACTGGTTCCAGCGCGGCTTCTCGGCCGGGCCGGTGGGCGAGAGCACGGGCGGGCCGCGGCGCGGGTTCAGCGCCTTGCCCCCCGGCCGGTCGAGGGGCAGGCTGAGGCAGAAGGTCCTGCCCTCGCGCACCTCGGCGATGCCCTGCCGGACCTTCGCGGGGGTCAGGAGATTCAGGCGGCCGAGCTGGTCATCCGCCCCGAAATCGCCCCACGTGGATCCTTCCGGGCGATGGACCCAGCGCGGATTGGACGGCATGGCGCAAACTCCTCAGACCGTTCCCTTGCCCACCGTGACGCCGCCGCACACGGCGAGCGTCTGGCCGGTGATGAACCCGGCCTGCATGCCGAGGAAAAAGCCGATGGCTTCGGCCACGTCTTCCGGCAACCCCACGCGGCCGACCGGAATGCCCTCAATGATAGCACGGGTGCGCGGCGCGTCCGGCGGGTTGGCGGCAGTGAAGAGCGGCGTGGCGATGGGGCCCGGGGCCACCGCATTCACGGTAATGCCGTCCTTGCCCAGTTCCAGCGCCCAGGTGCGGGTGGCGCCGAGCAGGCCCGCCTTGCTGGCCGCGTAGGCGGTGCGCAGTTCCTTGCCGTAGGCGGCACGGCTCGACACATTGACGACGCGGCCGAAGCGCGCCGCCCGCATGCCCGGCAGAAGGGCCTGCGTGCATTGGATCGCGGTGCCGAGATTGAGCCGCATCACGCCGGCGAAATCTGCTGCTGTGGTGTCGTCGAGAAGCGCCGGGCGCACCATGCCCACATTGTTGACGAGGCGGGTGATGGAGCCGCCCACCAGTGCCTGCGCGAGCGCGGCGCTGGTGGCGGCCTCGTCCATCATGTCGACGGCGATGAAGCGGGCGTCCAGGTCTTGCGGCGGCGGCGCGCGGTCGAGCACCACCACCGCCCGTCCGGCCGCGATCTCGCGGCGCGCCACGGCAAGGCCGATGCCGCCGGCCCCGCCGGTGACGAGGGTGCGCTCAACACTCACGGCTTCACCTCCGGCAGGTGGCAGACCCCGTCCACATAGGCCTTGCGCCAGCGCTGGATCACCACCCGATCGAACAGGCCGGCCTTGAAGAAGGGATCGGCGGCGATGAAAGCCTCCGCCTCGGCGCGGCTCTCCAGCGCCACCACGTAGAGCCCGCCGCCGGCGGCGTTGCCGTCGTCGTCCAGCTTGGCGCCGCAGGCGAGCAGCAGCGCCGCGTTCTCGGCGAGGAAGGCAAGGTGCGCGTCGCGTGTTGCCGTGCGGAGGTCCAGCGTGCCGGGCTTGTCGAAGGTCTCGATCATGTAGGGCATGACAGGTCTCAGGCCCGCGCGCGGATGGAAAGGCCTGTGCGCTGCCGCAGCTCGTCAAGGCTCAGCCCGGGCGCAAGGCGCGCCACCGTGAAGCCGCCGTCGACGACGTCGAGCACGGCGTGATCGGTATAGACCCGCGAGACGCAGCCGAGCCCGGTGAGCGGGTAGGTGCAGCGCTCCACCAGCTTGGATTCGCCCTTCTTGGTGAGCATCTCCATCATCACGAACACGTTCTTGGCGCCCACCGCCAGGTCCATGGCGCCCCCCACCGCCGGGATCGCGTTGGGATCGTTGGTGGCCCAGTTGGCGAGGTCGCCGTTCTCCGCCACCTGGAAGGCGCCGAGGATGGCGATGTCGAGATGGCCGCCGCGCATCATGGTGAAGGACAAGGTGTGGTCGAAGATCGCCCCGCCTTCGAGCAGGGTCACCGGCTGCTTGCCGGCGTTGATGAGGTCCCAGTCGATCTCGTTGGCGCCGGGCTTGGGGCCCATGCCGATGAGCCCGTTCTCGGACTGGAGCAGGATTTCCTTGTCGCGGGGCAGATAGTCCGCCACCAGCTCGGGCATGCCGATGCCGATGTTGACCACCGCCCCTTCCGGGATGTCGGCGGCGATGAGTTGCGCCATCTCGGCGCGCGTCCACAGCTTCAGGTCGGTCGCGACTTCGCTCATTGGGCAGCTCCCGTGCCGACGGCCACAACGCGGTCCACGAAGGCGCCGGGGGTGACGATCACCTCCGGGTCGAGGCTGCCGAGAGGGACGATCTCCTCCACCTGCGCCACCGTCATCTTGGCGGCGGTGGCCATGACGGGGCCGAAATTGCGCGCTGTCTTGCGGTAGACGAGATTGCCCCAGCGGTCGGCCTGCCGCGCCTTGATGAGCGCGAAGTCGCCCTTGATGGGATATTCCAGCACATAGCCGCGCCCGTCGATCACCCGCGTCTCCTTGCCGTCGGCGATGGGGGTGCCGTAGCCCGTGGGGGTGAAGAAGGCGCCGATGCCGGCGCCGCCGGCGCGCAGCCGTTCCACGAGGTTGCCCTGGGGCACCAGCTCCAGCTCCAGCTGGCCGGAGCGGTAGAGCCCGTCGAACACATGGGAATCCGCCTGCCGGGGGAAGGAGCAGACCACCTTCCTCACCAGCCCCGCCGCCAGCAGGGCGGCGAGGCCCTTGGTGCCGTTGCCGGCATTGTTGGAGACGATGGTGAGGTCCCTGGGCGCGCGTTCGATCAGCGCGTCGATGAGCTCGTGCGGCATGCCGGCACCGCCGAAGCCGCCCACCAGGATGGTCGCGCCGTCGGCGATGTCGGCGACACAGCTTTGCGTGTCGGGTCTCGTCTTGTCGATCATGGCGGGCGGGCTCTTCAGATCGCGGAGGGGTGGCGCGCCAGCGGCGTCACGTGGATGTCCATGAAGGGGAAGAGGGGGAGCGAGGAGAGCAGCGTGTGCAGCTCGTCCACGCTCTCCACGTCAAAGATGGAGATGTTGGAGTAGCGGCCGGCGACGCGCCACAGGTGCACCCACTTGCCCTGCCGCTGGAGATCCTGCGCGTAGGCCTTCTCCGCCGCCTTGATGGCATCCGCCTTCTCGGACGGGAAGTCGTGGGGGATGGTCACGGTCATCTCCACATGGAACAGCATAAGCGTCGCCTTCCTGTCTGCGCCGCCCGGCAAGCCATCCGGCAGGCGCGGGCCACTTTAAAGAAAAACCTCGGGCGTCCACGCTGCGAGAGCGCGGCTCGAAAGCGCGCGCGAGGACGCCCGAGGCGGCGGCGGGCGGGGGAGGACCGCCCGCCGCTCTGAAGCTCACTTCTTGACGAGCGGGCAGGTGCTTTCGCTCAGCGGCTGGAACGCCTCGTCGCCCGGGATCACGCGGACGATGTTGTAATAGTCCCACGGCCCCTTGGACTGCGCCGGCGACTTCACCTTGGCGAGGTACATGTCATGCACCATGCGGCCGTCCTCGCGGATCTTGCCGTTCTTGGCGAACATGTCGTCGATGGGCAGCTCGCGCATCTTGGCGATCACCTTGACGCCCTCGTCGGTGCCGGCGGCCTCGGCGGCCCGCAGGTAATGCAGAACGGAGGAATAGACGCCCGCATGCACCATGGTGGGCATCTTGCCTTTCATGCGCTCGGCGAAGCGCTTGGAGAAGGCGCGGGTCTTGTCGTCCGTGTCCCAGTAGAAGCCGGTGGTCAGCGCCATGCCCTGGGCGGCGTCGAGGCCCACGGAATGGATGTCGGTGAGGAACAGCAGCAGCGCCGCCAGCGTCTGGCCGCCCTGGGTGATGCCGAACTCGCGGGCCTGCTTGATGGTGTTGATGGTGTCGGCGCCGGCGTTCGCCATGGCGATGATCTGCGCGCCGGAGGCCTGGGCCTGGAGCAGGAACGAGGAAACGTCCGAGGTGCCGAAGGGATGGCGCACGCTCCCCTTCACCGTGCCGCCCTTCTCCTTCACGATCTTGGCCACCTGGTTCTCCAGGTCGTGGCCGAAGGTGTAGTCGGCGGTGATGAAGTACCAGGACTTGCCGCCCTCGCTCACCAGCGCATTGCCGGTGCCGGCTGCCAGCGAATAGACGTCATAGGTCCAGTGCAGGCCGGTGGGCGAGCAGGCCTTGTTGGTGAGGGCCATGGAGGCGGCGCCGGAATTGATGTCGACCTTGCCCTTTTCCTTCGCCACCTCGCGCACGGCGAGGGCCGCCACCGAGCCGTTGATGTCGAAGATGGCGTCCACGTCTTCCGTGTCGTACCACTTGCGCGCGGTGGAGGAGGCGATGTCCGCCTTGTTCTGGTGGTCGGCGGAGACGAGTTCCACCGGCTTGCCGTTGATGGGCTTGCCGAAGTCCTCGATGGCCATCTTCGCCGCTTCCACCGAGCCGGCGCCGGCGAGGTCCGAATAGGCGCCCGACATGTCGGTGAGCACGCCCACCTTGACGCCGCCGCCGGCATATTGGGCGGCGGCCGGGGCGGTCATCATCGCGCTGGCGAGCAGCGCCGCGCAAACGGCATTGGTCTTCATATTTCCTCCTGTGGATCGGGACTTGAAGGGCGCGGTTCAGACGCGCTCGATCACGGCGGCGATGCCCTGGCCGACGCCGATGCACATGGTGCAGAGCGCATAGCGGCCCTTGGTGCGGGCAAGCTGGTACATGGCCGTGCCCACCAGCCGCGCGCCGGACATGCCGAGCGGATGGCCGAGGGCGATGGCGCCGCCATTGGGGTTCACGTGGGCGGCATCGTCGGGCAGGCCGAGGTCGGCGAGCACGGCGAGGCCCTGGGCGGCAAACGCCTCGTTGAGCTCGATCACGTCCATGTCGGCAAGGGTGAGGCCGACCTTCGCCAGCACCTTGCGGGTGGCGGGCGCGGGACCCATGCCCATGATGCGCGGCGGCACGCCGGCGGTGGCCATGCCGAGGATGCGGGCGCGGGGCGTCAGGCCGTACGTCTCCACCGCCCTGGCGGAGGCGATGAGGAGGGCCGCGGCGCCGTCATTGACGCCGGAGGCGTTGCCGGCGGTGACAGTGCCATCCGGCTTCACCACGCCCTTCAGGCGGACGAGGTCTTCCAGCTTCGTATCGGGCCGCATGTGCTCGTCGCGGTCGAAGAGCTTGGGCTCGCCCTTGCGCTGGGGAACCGGGAACGGAACGATCTCGTCGGCGAAGCGGCCCTCGGCCCAGGCGACGCCGGCGCGGCGCTGGCTCTCCAGCGCGAAGGCGTCCTGGCGGGCGCGGGAGATGTTGAATTCCTCCGCCACGTTCTCGGCGGTCTCGGGCATGGAATCGGTGCCGTGCAGCGCCTTCATGCGCGGATTCACGAAGCGCCAGCCGATGGTGGTGTCCTCGATCCTCGCGGCGCGGGAGAAGGCACTGTCCGCCTTGCCCATGACGAAGGGCGCGCGGCTCATGCTCTCGACGCCGCCGGCGATCATGAGGTCCGCCTCGCCGGCCTTGATGGCGCGTGCCGCGGTCCCCACCGCGTCCATGCCGGAGCCGCACAGGCGGTTGATGGTGGTGCCGGGCACCTCTATGGGCAGGCCCGACAGCAGGGCGCCCATGCGCGCCACGTTGCGATTGTCCTCGCCGGCCTGGTTGGCGCAGCCGAAGATCACGTCCTCCACCGCCGCGGCATCCAGCCCCGGGCTGCGCTCGGCCAGAGCGCGAATGACGTGGGCGGCAAGATCATCCGGCCGCACCGAAGAGAGGCCCCCGGCATAACGGCCGATGGGCGTGCGGACCGCGTCACAGATGAAAGCTTCGGTCATGGCGTCAATCCGGGCTTCTTATTGTGCGTATAGCGAACATTTATACGCAATTTCCTACGGCGACCTCGCCGCTTTCGTCAAGCGGATTCCATGCTGCACCTGCGTAATGAAGGCCTGGAGCTAAACGAATTTCATTTAGAAGCCTGAAATATTGCGCGCTTCCGAAGGCGGGCACGGGTCGCGTCAGAACGGGCGGATTGCCTTCCAATTTTGTTCGTATTACGAACATATGTCATCTTTTACGCACAAGGGCGTTGGAATGAGCGTGGGACAAGAAGGCGTCATCGCCCTCGTGGGTGGCGGCAGCATGGGGGTGGGATGGGCCATCGTGTTTGCCCGGGCGGGGCTTGCCGTGCGGGTCCACGACGCCTCCGCCGAGGTGCGCCGCGCGGTCCTGCCCGCCGTGGCGGAGCGCCTCGCCGCGCTCGCCGCCCATGGCCTCCTCGCCGAGGACCCGGGCGAGGTGATGGCGCGGGTGAGCGTGGCCGACGACCTCGCCGCCGCCCTCGACGGCGCCGTCCATGTGCAGGAGAACGTGCCGGAGCGTCTCGACCTCAAGACCGCCCTGTTCCGCGCCATGGACGAGCTGGCGCCGCCCCACGCGGTGCTCGCCAGCTCCACCTCCTCGCTGCCGGCCTCCGAGTTTGCAGGCGATCTTCCCGGCCGGGCGCGCTGCCTCGTCGCCCACCCAGCCAATCCGCCCCATCTCCTGCCCATCGTGGAGATCGTGCCTGCCCCCTTCACCGCGCCCGAGGCCGCGGAGCGCACCCGCACCCTCATGGCCCGCGCCGGCCAGGCGCCGGTGGTGCTGAAGCGCGAGGTGAACGGCTTCATCTATAACCGCCTGCAGGGGGCGGTGTTGCGCGAGGCCTACTGGATGCTCGAGCAGGGCATCGCCGACGTGGCCGATATCGATCGGGTGATGACCTCCGGCCTCGGCCTGCGCTGGTCCATTGTCGGCCCGTTCGAGACGGCGGACCTCAACTATCGCGGCGGCCTGGAAGAGCATGCCCGTCGCATGGGCGAGCGCTACCGGCAGATGGGCGCCGAGCGCGGCCAGCCGGAGGCATGGGACAACGCCCTCGTCACCCGCGCCGCCGCCGAGCGCCGGACGCTCCTGCCCCTCGACCAATGGGAGGCGCGGGTGGCCTGGCGCGATTTCCGCCTCATGGCGGCGCGCGCCGCTGGGCAGGCGCAGCCGGCTTCCTATAATGCAGAGGCGGATGATGCGGGGACGGGGGCATGACGACGGGCGCGGCGAACGAGGACAAGGACTACGTCCAGTCCCTGGTGCGGGGGCTGGACGTGATCCGCACCTTCAGCCAGTACAAGCCGCGCATGACGTTGAGCGAGGTGGCCCAGCATGCCGGGCTCACCCGCGCCGCGGCGCGGCGGTTCCTGCTCACACTCACCCGTGAAGGCTATGCGGCCACCGACGGAAAGTATTTCTTCCTGCGCCCGAAGGTGCTGGACCTCGGCTTTTCCTACCTCTCTTCGCTGCCCATGTGGGAGGTGGCTCAGCCCATCATGCGCGACGTGGTGAACGCGCTGCAGGAATCCTGCTCGCTTTCGGTGCTGGACGGGGGCGACATCGTCTATGTGGCCCGCGTGCCCACCCAGCGGGTGATGACCATCGGCCTGTCCATCGGCAGCCGCCTGCCGGCCTTCTGCACCTCCATGGGCCGCACCCTGCTCGCCGGCCTGCCGCCGGCCGAGCTCGCTGTCTTCTACGACCAGGTGAAGCTGGAGAAGCTCACCGAGCGCACAGTGGCCAACATGGTGGCGCTGAAGGATGCCATCGAGGCGTCCCGCCGCCAGGGGTACACCTTGGTGGACCAGGAACTGGAGATGGGGCTTCGATCCATCGCCGTGCCCGTGCGCAATCGCCGATCGGAGGTGCTGGCCGCGCTCAATGTGAGCACACACCAGGGGCGCTCCTCCATTGAGGCGATGAAGACGCGCTTCCTGCCGGTGCTGCTCGATGCCGCCGAACGCATCTCCGCCTCCCTGCCGCAATAGGGCAGCTTGCCGATCGTGCGCTCGTGGTACTCGCTGGTACTCGCCCCCCGAAGCGCGCAGCCACGAGCGCCTGCAGCTCGACCCGCTGGGCTGCCATCAGCCGGCGCGGCTTGGCACGCGCAAGATCGCCCTTCAACCCTTTGGGCCGCGCGCGTTGAACCGGCGCACCCAATCGTTCAGCGTCTGGCGGCCCATCCCGGCGAGCACCGCCACCAGAGACAACAGCCGCCTGCTCTGGCTCGCATACTTCGAGGCGGCAGCGAGCCGCCGCAACTCAAAAGCCGTCCAATCACCCGTGATCGCGACCGCCTTAGTATGGCATGGAACCTCCATGCCAGCCTGAATCACGCTTGCGGGCCCGTGGAAATCCCCAAGAGTCAACGATCGCCCGCGCTGGCGCTCGGCGATGGGGCAAACCAATATTTACGGCAGGGGTGATTTTCATACCCTCACCGTTCAGAATAATATTATCCGCGATCGATAATAATATATATATTTCTATGCCTTTCTTAAATAATCAAATGCCGACAACACATGACACTTCACTATATGAATGAATTCCTCGACCGGCACATGTTCGTCGACACTTCCCATGCCGCGCGGCGCCGGGCCGTACACGATCGCCGGGAGGCCCTTGTAGCGCCAGAGTCGCGCGTCCGTTGCGCCGAGGCTGATGATCGGCGCCGGATCAATGCCCGCGAGCTGCTTCGCGTTCTGTCGCACATAGTCGATCATCTCGGAATCGGGGGGCGTCCAGGCCGGCTCCTCGGACAGGATCACGCGATAGGTCACGCCGTGGTGGCGGGCGCTGATCTCGTCGATATGCGGGAGGATGTCCTTCTCGGTCAGTCCATTGGGCACACGGATATCCACCTGCACACGGCATTCGGCGGCCACCAAATTGACCTTGACGCCACCCGCAACGAGACCGGGATTGACCGTGACCTTGCGAATGATGGCCGCGGCGCCGGCTCCATATTCGCCATCGATGACCCCGGAGGCCGAGCTGATGGCGGCCTCGAGGTTGCCAAGATCGGGCACGGCGAGATCCTTGAGCCTGGCCAAGTCGGCAATGAGTTCGCTCGCGATGACTGTCGCGCTCGGGCTCATGTGCGTGTAGGCCCCGTGCGCCCCCGCCGTGCGAATGCGGAACTCGAGCCAAAGCGGCCCCTTCTCGCCGAAGCGTACGGTACTGATGCCGCTCGGTTCGCCGTTGAGGCAGCAATCGCCGAAGACTTCAGGGCGATGCTCGGCCAGATAGCGCGCGCCCCAGGGCCCGAAGGTCTCCTCGTCGGAAACCACCACGAGCGTGAGGCGCCCCTTGAGCTGCTCGCGGATGCGATTCAGATAGGTGTAAGCGAAGATGGAGGCCGTGGTGCCGCATTTCATATCGGCCGAGCCGCGGCCATAGATCTTGCCATCCACGAGGGCCCCGCCCCATGGATCCTGGCTCCAGGCGCTCTCGTCTTCGACCGGGAACACGTCCATGTGTCCATTGAGCGCCAGATGACGCCCGGCAGCGCCGCCCTCGAATGAGGAGACGATATTGGGCATGAGCTCGTTGGGCGCAATAATCTCGTAGGCGATATTCTGAGCATCGAGAAAAGCGCGCACATGCTGCGCAGCTTCGAGCGTGTCACCTGGCGGGTTGGGGCTGCGGCAGCGGATGAAGTCCTGGACGAACTGGATGAGGACATCGCGGTCCGCGTCCACCCAGGCTTCAAGATCTTGCTTCGTCACAGTCATGTGTCTCGTTCCATTTTTTGCGGCGGCTCGCAGTACGACGGCCAGGACAGGGCGAGCGGCAAGGGCAATGGTCTGGCTCAGTAACCCGCCCGCGGATCGACAACGTGCACAGGCGCAAGCCCCGACAAAGCACGACGGATATTCTCTGTAATCTGTCCGATTGCGGTATCCGGATTGGTTGCGCTGGAGTTATGCGGCGTCACTGTGATCCTTGGGTGTGCCCAGAACGGATGGTCCGCCGGAAGCGGCTCCTGTTGGAAGACGTCCAGCACGGCGTGCCGTAGTCGTCCGCCATCAAGCGCAGCAATAAGAGCCGCCTCGTCGATCAGCGCACCTCGCGCGACATTGATCAATGTCGCGCCCTCTCGCATGTCTTCGAGAAATCCCGCGTCGACAAGGCCGCAGGTTTGCGCCGTCAACGGCAGCAAAAGCACGAGAACATCGCATCGGCGCCGAAATTCGGCGAGCTCGTCCTGTCCGGCATACGTGTCAAACTGCGGCCGATGTTTACGCGACCTGCTCCAGCCAACCACCTTGAAACCAAAGGCAGAAAGAGTGGAGGCACACGAGAGGCCGAGTTGTCCAAGGCCAAGCACGCCCACACAGCATCGCTCCGGCGGCGCAGGATGAATGAATGTCCATCGCCGTTCTCGCTGCGCCTTGGCAGTCTCATCCAGTCGGCGGTGCAACGCCAGCGTCTGAAGCAACACGTACTCCGTCATGCGAGCCGTAAGTCCCGGATCCACGAGGCGAGCGATCGGCACACCCCTTGGAAGTCGCGGGTCTGCGAGGAAGTGATCAACCCCGGCTCCAAGAACCTGGATCAGCCGAAGGTTCGAAAGGGATTCAAGCATTCCCGAAGGGTGCTTCCAGACCACTGCGGCCACGACATCCTCAGGCGGGATCCCATCCAGCGTCCTTCGAACCTCGAACTCCGGCAACGCGCGCTGGATCGCATCAGGCCAGCGTGGATCGCTGGCTTCACTATGAAAAAGTATCACCTGAGGCCGCGATCCGGTCATGACTGTCGCCATATAATCAGGTTGGAATGCTATCCTCACCCGGTTCTCGTTGACTGGACCGGGGGTGAGGAAAACACCCGCAAGCCCGCTCATTTAACCGATCCGGCTTCAGAGGAGGCTCACGCATCCCACATTACGAGGGGCCGAATAATCTATATATTCTGCGATTCAATTTCCTTCTCGTAACGCACAGCCACCGGTTCAACTTTATTTCGGCCGAGAAAGCTTCCTTTTTGAGAGCATTTCACCACGTAGTTGGCGGCGGGACGCCGCTCATTCTCGTACTCGTGCAGAGCCTGATCGATATCTTTTGTCTTTGCGAACGCATTCCGCAGGGCCAGCGCGTCGATGAAGGTCTGGCTCGCGCCTTGCGCAAGATCAGGCATCATTGGATGGGCGGCATCTCCCAGTAGCGTGATGCGGCCATGGGTCCATTGATAAGGAATTCCATCTACATCATAGAGGGGACTCTCGACAATTATATCCCTTGGGGTGATGCTGAGGGTTCGCGGAATGTGAGTGTGGGTCCAGCATCTAAAATAATCGATGAACTCATCCAAATTCCTCGCTCCGGATACGGAGCCGAACCAATAGGCCTTGCCACCTCCGATGGGGATAACTGACAACCATCCACCAGGCGTATAGAACCCTGTCTGTGCGGCGGGATCGACATCTATTTCATCGAGATCAATAACTGCGCGCCATCGATAAGCATGGTGGTCATTTGGGCGAAATTTCACCCCGCCGACCAACTGATCGCGAATAACTGAATATATTCCATCAGCGCCAACGATGAGATCTCCCGCATAACTCTCACCGTTACTGAAGTGGCAAATGGCTTTGTCGCCTTTATTTTCCACCGACCGCACCTCATGGCCGAATTTTATTTTCTCCAGGCCGTACGCCGTGGCAAGCATCGAACTCAAGGCCAGCCGATATACTCCAACCGATGGAGCGCCGTACTTCCGGGGCCAATCGCGGGTGTCTTGCTCAAAAAGTGGCTTTCCATTAGCGTCATAGCCGAGATAGCGGTCTAATTTTACGGAAATGGCGCCATATTGGTCGCGCAAGCCAAGGCCACATATTGCGCGCCCGGCATTCGGCCAAAGGTTTAGACCCGCCCCCGTAGCTCTAAGGGACGGTGATTTCTCGAACACCTCGACCTCGAAACCTAAGGATGCCAGTCCGATGGCGGCAGAAAGCCCTCCCAATCCGCCGCCGCAAATTCCAACTCGCATCTTTATTTTCCTTTATTTGGACGCCGATTACCTGCATCGCCAAGCAATGACCGCAAGTCCATGTGCGCCTTCCCTTAGCGCCCTCGCCTTTTGCTCACCTGGCTTGGCCGATGCGCAGAACAAGAGGGAAACGCTCAGCCGTTGCGGAGCCTAGCGCTGTCGGCTCCAAGGATCAGCCACCGCATCGTGATAGGGTATCTTTTCTTTGGAAGGCTTGTATTCACCGGACAAAATCATGCGATTAACGTGCGACGCGATCTCGTCGAGAGTGGCAAACCACACGCCGCCCTTGTCATGCATGTATTCAATCATCTTCTCCATGCGCACACACCTGGCCAGGCGCCCCATCACGAAAGGATGCCAGACCGCAATCCAAAGACCGCCATATTCCCAGGCAGCCTCGAATTCAGCCATAAAGACATCCATGGCACGATCTGGCGAATTGACCTGCATCGCGTACCCAAGGTCCGAGTTTATTGTGAATTGTGGCCAGTCATCCAAAGCCCAATGTGTGGGCAATTCGACAAGGCCGCCGTTGTCACCCTCAATGAGGTAGGGGACATCGTCCCCCATTAACGATGAATCATAACAAAATCCCTCTCGCGCGAGGTAGTTCAGAGTGTTTTTCGAGAACCGATAGCTTGGCGCCCTGAAGCCGCGGGGGCGCAATCCCATGACCTTCTCAAGGGCCTCCAGGCTGCGCATGAACCAGTAGTCTTCCATCTCGGCCGACAAGGTATCCAGCCGTTCATGAAGGTACCCATGAGCGCCGATCTCGTGACCCTCATCAAGAATTTGCTTTATGGTGCCCGGATAGCGCTCCGCAGTCCAACCCGGCACAAAGAATGTCTGTTTTATATCGTATTTCTTAAATATCTTCAGAATCCTTGGAATTCCCACGAGATCATAACGCAGCAAAGATGCGGTACCGATCAGAGTATCTGCAGTGTGCCTATGCGCATAGTGCAGGAGGCAATCGGTGTCCATGTCGAAGGTAATTGCAACGGCACATCTTGCGCCGTTTGGCCACTTTACCGGATTCTCGATCATGCCCATGTTCCCTTCCCGATTGCGATGCTTCCGAATTGAGCGGGCACGAACAGTCGCGAGCGAGTTCCAGGCCAAGGCTCAGCCCGCATGGCCTGGCGCTCCCATGCTCCCGCGACCTTGTCCGCAGGAGCGAACGACCGCGCCACGCCTGTCCCTTTGCGCATTGCCGTTGCTCTGGCCGCTTTGCGACCAGAGCGTGAAACCAGTCTTTGGGGCCTTACTTCTTGTCGGTCGTCGGAGCCTCCGTCACGGTGCCGAACGCCATCAGGCTCGGCCGGTCGTAGAAGCGGCCGGTCATGCCGTAAGCGTTGGCCATGCGCTCCCAGCGTCCCGTCAGCAGCATGAAATCGATGGCGGTGTTGGTGAAGTTGAGGAGGTCCTGATTGCCGCGCTTCACGGTCCATGCGATGGGCAGGAGATTGTAGGGGTTGTCCTGAAAGAGGTCAGTCACGCCGGGCTGCTGAGACGCGTAGCGGCGCGCCTGCCAGGCATCTTCGATGCCGACTTCGGCGCGCCCCGCGGACACCTCCATGAACGGAGCGGTCAGGTTTCCGGTGCCGAGGGCGACCACGGTGGCGTTGGGGAAGTTTTCCTTCACGTATTCTTGCGCGGCACCGCCCTGCACAACAGCGATTTTGAGGCCTTCCTTGTTGAAGTCGGAAGGCACCTTGAAGCGCGCGTCGCCCTTCTTCACGATGGCGCTGTAGCCGAGATAGTGGATGGGCTTGGTGAACTCGACGGCGGCGGCGCGCTGAATGGTTGCGAACGTGCCGGCGATGGACAGGTCGAACTGGCCCGATTGTAGGCCGGCGGCAAAATTCGCCCAGGTGGTTTCGACGAAGACCGGCTCAACGCCGATGGCCTTGAAGATGTAACGTACGCCGTCGACGTAGTAACCTTTTACTTCACCCGACGCAGGGTCCTTGATGGTACCGGGCGGCGAGGGAATGTAGCCGATCTTGATAGAGCGGTCCTTCAGGATGCGGTCCATGACCTGCGCCCTGGCGGGTTGCACGGTGGCGGATACCACGAGGGCGGCCAGCACGCTCCCGAGAAGGAGCGGGTAGCGTAAGATGTTCTTCATAACGTGGTCCTTTCGCTGACTGTCAAAGTCGTTGGCCGCATTCAACGCAGGACGCGTTGCAGGAATTCCGCTGTGCGGGGGTGGGACGGGTTCGTGAAGATCTTTTCGGGCGTGTCGATTTCGACGCGATTGCCGTCGTCCATCATCATCACGCGGTCGGCAACCTCCCGCGCGAAGCTCATCTCGTGCGTGACGACGACCATGGTCATGCCGTCGGCGGCAAGCGATCTCATGACGTCCAGCACTTCGCCGACGAGCTCCGGATCGAGTGCCGAGGTTGGCTCGTCGAACAGCATGACCTCGGGGTCCATGGCGAGCGCGCGCGCTATGGCCGCCCTCTGCTGCTGACCGCCCGAAAGGGCCTCGGGATAGACATCGACCTTTGCCGAGAGGCCGACGCGATCGAGCAGGGCCTTGGCCTGCGTGATGACGTCCTCACGCTTGCGCCGCTGGACGACGGTCGGGCCCTCGACAACATTTTCGAGCACGCTCATGTGCGGAAACAGATTGAAGTTCTGGAAGACCATGCCCATGCGCGTGCGGATGGCAGCGATGCGGGACGCCTTGTCCTTCACGAGCGCGCCATTGCCGGCCTTGCGGTAGCCGACGAGCTGGTCGCCGAACCAGATCTCGCCATGGTCGTATTCCTCGAGGAAATTCATGCACCTGAGGAACGTGCTCTTGCCCGACCCGCTCGGACCGATGATGGCGAGCACCTCGCCCTTCACGATCTCAAGGTCGATGCCTTTCAGGACATGTAGCTTCCCGAAGGACTTCTGAACGTTGCGCGCCTTGATCACGGGAGCGGTCATTGGTGCAGCTGCCAGCGCTGCTCGAGCCGCTGCGAGGCGTAGATGATGGGGTAGATGAGGGCCGCGAAGGCCACCGCCAGCACGGTGTAGATCTCGAGCGGCCGATAGGTGCTGTTGATGAGGTTGTTCGCCTCATGAAGCAGTTCATAGACCGCGAGCGCCGAGCCGAGCGTCGTCAGCTTGATGAGCGAGGCAAACTCATTGATAAAGGGTGGGATCATGCGCCGAATGGCCTGCGGCAGGATGATCCTGCGCATGGACTGCGTGTAGCTCATGCCGATCGCCCGCGCGGCATCCCACTGCCCCTTGCTGATGGAGTTCACCCCGGCCCGGAAGATCTCGCCGAAGTAGGCAGCCGCGTGCAGGCCGAGGCCAATGGACACCGATGCGGTGTTGCTCAGTTGCAGGCCCGTGAGGATTGGCAGCGCGTAGTAAATCCAGACGAGCTGCACGAGCACAGGCGTCGACCGGAAGAGCTCGATAAAGGTCGCGGCCGGAGCGCGAAGCAGAAGAATCTGGCTTCGACGCATGAGGCCGAGCGCAAGGCCCAGGGTCAGGCCGATCGATGTCGCCCAGAACGTGATCTGCGCGGTCATGATCGCCCCGCGCACGAAGACCGCCCGATAGTCCCACACGATCTGGAAGTGCCAAGTGTAGTCCATGAGCCGCGGGCCACCCCGTGATGCCACTGCATGTTGCACGCCGAGTGCTGCATGCTGCATGCAGAAATGACGACAGCAAGAGGCGTGCCACTAGGGCAAAAGCGGCACCGGGCCAGCATTCTTTCCGATTCAGGGCGGGCCAAACGACCTCAGATCTCACGGCATGGCGCCGGTTTGCACAATGTCCCGGCACGGCCTGCCGCACAGTTAATCAGCAGGCTGCCTCGGGCGCGTCTGTGGAGGTGAGGCGATGGTAGAAAACGATCGGCGCTCTGCTTGACGCTGGCACGGCACCGCACCTATGGTTGATCGCTGAATGCAGAATGCTGAATGCATTCTCACGCTTGTGCCGCAGCAATACCTGCTTGAGGAGTCACCTTCATCCTCGTCAAGCTCGATAAATCCGACGGCCCCTTGAACTTCGCGCCGCCGCACTGCAAGTCTGGCGCCTCCATCACGCAGCGCGCCGAATTGGAGTGCGTCGCAAGTTGCGCGAGGGCGGGCTCGGCATATAAAACCCTAAGTAGAGGGCCAGTTCGCAAGGGGGGCAGGCATGCGAAACACTGCTGCAAAAAGTAAAAGTTCCGGGCAACAGAGCCATGCTTCTACACCGCCGCTGCCGGAGCGACCGGCGAACGCGACCCCGACGAGGACCCTGAAGCCTGCCACCGTCATGCGGGCCGCGCGGGTGGCGGATCAGGTCTATCGCCATCTGCGGCGGGCAATCATCTCCGGCGAGATCGAATCCGGTACGCGCTTGCGAGAAGTCGAGATCGCCCAGGCGTTGAGCGTCAGTCGAACGCCTGTTCGAGAAGCGATATCGCGCCTCATCGGCGACCTCCTGGTTCGCGAGCATGAGACAACCGGCGTCGAAGTTGTGGATATGGCCGGAGATGTGATGGATATCCATCACATCCGCGAGGCTCTGGAGCTTTGCGCGGCGCGGCTGGCAGCGAAACGAATCACAGATGAGCAGATTCAAGAACTGGAGGCGCTTGTAGAGAAGGGGGAGAAGGCCTCGTTTGCGGATCGCGTACGCGTCAATCAGAAATTTCATCTGATGATCGTGCAGGCCTCGGGCTCTCCGCGGCTGATCGACATGCTCACAAGTTTCAACGAGTATTTTCTGCATCCGAAATGGGTAACCCGGACTGAAAAGAAATCGGTCGATCAAGCCTTGAGCGACCACAGGCAGATCGTCGCGGCCTTGCGCGCGCGCTCTCCAGATCGAACGGAGAGAATTCTCCGCCGCCACCTGAAGCTGGGCCTCATGCAACTGACAGACAACGCCGGCTGACGATCTTGATAAGCGGGCAAGTTTAGTGTCGCAAGGCCCGATCTCTCCAATCCCGTTCTGGACCTGCGCCATGGCCAAGATTTATGCGAGAGACCTTGATAATTCCAGTGCATACACACTGTTGACGGGGGTCGTCGTTCCCCGTCCCATTGCCTGGATTTCAACCCAATCGAGCGTGGGAAAGTCAAATATCGCGCCGTTCAGTTGCTTCACTTTCGTTTCCTCCGATCCTCCGATGATCGGGTTCAATTGCGGATTGAGGGATGGGGCGCGCAAGGACACGGCGCGCAACATCGCCGAGACGGGGGAATTCGTCGTTAACATCGTTGACGACGGTTTTCTTGAAAAGGTGCATCAATCCGCGGCGGATTATTCGGCCGACGTCAGCGAACTGGACGTGCTGGAACTGGACCGCGCGCCGTCCGACACCATCGCCGTGCCGCGCGTCATATCCTGCCCGATAAATCTGGAATGCACCTTGGATCAGATCGTCAAGTTCGGTCACTCCGGATCGGAGTTCTTCGTTGGCGAAATCAAGTTGTTTCACGTGAGGGACGGCCTGCTCGCGGACGGCAAGGTGGATTCGGAGAGCCTGCGGCCCCTCGGGCGGCTCGCCGGGCCGGTGTACGGCAAGCTGGGCGAGGTGGTTCGCGCGACCAAGACGTAGACGCCTAGCTGGAGCATCAGCCCGAGCCGGCGGTGCGCAGGCCCGGGTCGGGCAGCTTGCAGATGCGCTTGCCGCGTCGCCGTCAACGTGTGCGAGCGCGGCGGCCGGCTCTATGCTGCCGACGGGCCGGCATCGTATGGACGGAGGATGCCATCGCGGCATTCCTGGCAGAAGCGTCCCTGTCGCCTCGCCTCGCGCCCACGCTGGCGCCCTGGACAGGGCAGAGGCAAGGCGACCTGCTGCGGTTGTCATGGACGGCCCATGATGGGGAAAGGGTCAGCCTGCGGCAGGGCATGACGCGCCTCGCCTTTGCCGGCTGCGCCGTGCCGCAGATCACCAGCCACAGCCGGAAGGACGCCAATCGGTCCTCCAGGCGCACGATCTCGGCAGCACGCGCGAGCTTGCGGAGCAAGCTATGGTGAATCTGGAGGAGAAGCGCGGAGACGGAACGAAGGCTGCAACCTGGCGTGCAATCCGCTCTTTCCGTTCTCGCTTGAAACTTGGTGGGCGCACTAGCTACCGGGAATCGAACTGAATGAGCCCGAATGGCGCCGAATTACACTGGCAACACACAACTCAAGTCATTGATATTACTATATTTTTGCCGCATTCACCTGCCATATAGCCCCGTATTGCACCGCATTGCGTTGCCCGCCATTTCGGGGGTTGCGCCGGTAGCTTAGCGGAACGGGGTTCGCATGGGAAAGTTGACGGTGAAGCGGGTAGCCGGCCTCAAGGACACGGGCCGATATGGTGACGGGCAAGGGCTGTTCCTCCAGGTGACGGCCACCGGGACGAAAAGTTGGCTCTACCGGTGGGAGCGGGACGGCCGCGAGCGGTGCATGGGGCTCGGCAGCGTCCATGACGTGGACCTGGAGGAGGCGCGGGACTTGGCTCGCGAGGCACGCCGCGCGGTGAAGGCGGGGCGAGACCCGATCGATGAACGCAAGGCGGAACGGGAGCGCCAGAAGGCCGACGCCCGCAAGCTGCTGCTGTTCCGCGACGCGGCACAGCAATATTTTGATGCCCACGAGGCGAAGTGGGCCAACCAGAAGACCCGCGAGATTTTCATGGCCCGGCTGAAGACGTTCGTCTTCCCGCACGTCGGCGGCCTGCCCGTCTCCGACATCACCACGGCGGACGTGCTGCGGGTGCTGGAGCCCATTTGGCATAGCAGGACCGAGACCGCTTCGAGGGTGCGCGGGTACATCGAGGGTATTTTGGCGTGGGCGACGGTGAAGGGCTATCGGCAGGGTGACAACCCGGCCCGCTGGAAAGGACACCTGAAAGAGGCTCTGCCGTCCCCCACCGCCATCGCCCCGGACAAGCATTACGCTGCGTTGCCCTTCGCCGAGCTGCCGGCCTTCTACAAGGCTGTGGCCACACAGGGCGGCATGGCGGCTCTGGCCCTGCGGTTCACGATCTTGACGGCGGCCCGGACGGGCGAAGTCATCGGCGCGACGTGGAGCGAAATTGACCTCGACAATGGGCTGTGGACGATACCGGCAGCCCGCATGAAAATGCGGCGCGACCATCGCTCGCCGCTCAGCCACGCCGCCATCGACCTGCTCAAGTCCGTCCCGCGCGAGAAGGGCAACGAGTTCGTGTTCGCCGGCTTGCGCAAGGGCACTGGCCTTAGCAACATGGCGATGGTCGCCCTAGTCAAGGTGCGCATGGAGGTGACTGGCATCACCGTTCATGGGTTCCGGTCCACCTTCCGTGATTGGGCTGGCGATGCCACGCACCATGAGCGCGAGGTCATTGAAGCCGCTCTCGCCCATGCCGTGGGCGACGCGACCGAGCGGGCTTACCGGCGCGGCGACGCACTGGCCAAGCGGCGGGCTCTGATGGACGATTGGGCGGACTTCGCCTTGGGAGTGCCTGCCAAGCCGTCGAACGTCCTGCCGATGCAGCGGGCGGCCGGGTAGCGGGCCGTGGGCGGCGCTGGCATGTGGTCACTTTCCCCAATGATCCCAGCCTAGTTCGAGGCCTGAAATAGGAACCGAACTGCCCGAGAACAAAACAGGATCAAAAGGACGCCGGAAGGCGCCCTTTTTCGTGAACTACAGCCGAGCTATGGTGCCGATGACCACATGGGGGATACAGGCACCATGCCGGCGTTTCGCTTTTATAACAACGATAACGGCACCGTTAGCATCACGTTCGAGCAGGGGGATTTGTCAGCGATCACGTTGGCAACCGGCCTTTCGCAACGAGTCGCAGACGACATTGTTTCCAGCCTCGGGGCGATCCTTGCGAACGCCAAGGCCGAGCCCAAGATTGCTGCTGAGCAACTTCGCGCCGCCGCCAAGGTGATCAACAAGGCCGCAATCAATAGGAATGGGGTGCAGCGCCCCGGCGCGGACGGCATCTGCGGCCGGACGTGGGCGCTGTTCGATGAAATGACGGAAGACCTTGGACGCCCACCCGCTGCCACAGAAGCCATCGAGGAAGCCGAGAAGCGTGGGCTCGACTTCAATCCGAACAACGTGAAGGTCGAGCACAGCCGGTGGAAAAGATGGAACGGCATCACGGAGACGCTGCGCAAGCCGCGAGCCACGGCGGAAGGTTGAACGGGTCCACGCGGGATAGCCCTGCCTCGCCAGCGGCGGCGCAGGGCGGCCGTATGACCCGGCCGGCGCCCTTAACAGCCGGGGCGGCCCAAGCCAGCCCCACGGCCCGCCGCTGCGCTTCCGGCTTCAGGCGTCAAGCGAACCACTGATCGCCGACGCCATCCCAGCATTTGTCGATCAGGTTTCCTGCGAAACCGGCGTCTCCCCGATGCTTCGGAAGTCCCGTCACGTAGTCGAGGAGTTCGTGCATGAGATCCTTGCCACCGAACTCGAAAGCGAGTTCCCCCACCTGTCGAATGCTCCACTTCAGCGAATTGCGAACAGGGCTCTTAGGGATGGAACGCACCTGAATCCGCTCAAAGCTGCGGATGACTTTATCACCCATGGCAAGTTTCAGAGGGATATTGACGCTGACAGCCGGCCCCATTTTCGCCGCCTGCCTCGCTTCGCGCTGCCGCCGTGCTTTGTCATGGTCCTTCACGGCTCCGACCAAAGCAGCCAAGGCATCGCGGAGTTCGAGTCTGTAGTCTTCCACGCCTTCCCCTCCTGTCAATTGACCGCAGCACCATCGGCGCGCCGGACGACACCGCCCACCGAGACCGTCCGCCACGGAGGCGGGGCGTAGGCGCGAGCATGGTGCCGCTCGCAATAGGACGAGCCCGGCTGCACCATGTCGCCACACGCCACAAGGTCTGCGCCGGACCCATCGACCGGCCATCGACAGTGCAGGCGCTCGCAGTCAATCAGGAGGCGGCGGTGCGGGGTGTCGGCGGGCGCCTCGCGCATGGCGGCTTCCGCCGCCTGCACCCATGCCCCGGCGGCCATAGTCTTCGCTGCCGCGCTCATGCCAGCTCCCTCCGGCGTTGGACCTTGTGGGTTGCAGGCGGACGCGTCCGGCTGGTGGTCGCCTTGGTGCGCATCCAGGCGAGGACTTCGGCCTCGACCCAAACCCGCGTCTTTGCCGACAGGTAGATCGGCGTCGGGAAGTCGCCCTCCTTCACCAGATCGTCGAGGAAGCTGCGGCCGATGCCGACGAGCGCGTACACCTCCTCCACCCGCAGGAACCGAAGGTTCGGCTCGTTGCTGGTGAGGGCGTTGGAGTCTTCTTCCGACATGACCGCTTCCACTGTGGCTATTGCCCCGCATGGGGCTGCATTACGTTGTGACCCACTGTAACCACAGTGAAAACGTTGATTTGAAGCGCTTTTTGCAGTCTGATGTGAAGTATTCGCAGTCGGATTGCGGAAAATACTTATGCGGAGTGCTTTTGGCTGTGGAGGGCTTCAAGGGGTGGCAGGCCCTAGGGAGGTGTGTAATAGGGCATGACCGCGAAGGACGGCGAGGGCGGTGGGGACGGTGGGACGCGGAAGGCGAGAGCCGCACCCACTCTCGTATGCGCGCCCGCAAGGGCCGTCCAACGGCCGACCAAGGCAAATCGCTAGGGCAGGCCATGGGCGGGCGTTCGTGGTTCCGGGACTGCCTGCCTAGCCCGGCCACCCACCGCGCGAGCCCAGCGCCGCCGCTGGCAGCCCCGGCCGTGCTTTCCGTCCCGGTCCCTTCCCCCCGGTTGCCATGGGGGGGGGGGGTGCGAGCTTGCCGTGGGCGGCTGGCGGGCGACGGGGAGGTGGAGGCGATGACCACACCATGGGACAGCCCGAGCCGGCAGGCTTGCAGGGGTTCGGCGGCACTGTCTGGCGCCGAACCCCGCTGAACTCATTGGAGGTATTTAGGTGGGTGTGGGGTAGCCTACGGCTGCACCCCGAAAAGTGGGCGGCTGCGCCGGGGAGACAGGTCGCATTTTGTGGCATAAGGCATTGAAATATAATGGTATTCCGAACTGCATTTTACGCATTTGCGGCATATTTTAAGCATAAGTCATTGAAAATACGCATGTTTAAGGCTTTTCGCTCCCCCACACATATAGACAGAAATGAGACAAAATAAGCTACAGGGGGTGCGTCATTAAAAACCTAAAATATGTATACATATACCCCATATAACTTATTTGTTTTCAGTATGTTGTGCCGTTTTAAGGTGTTCCGCAAATGGCCTTAAAACCTAAAACGCCGCAGGCCGTGTCTCGGGCAGGCTTGCCGGCCCCCCAATGTGGTTACAGCACCGCCAAGGCTCCGCGATCAACGCTGGCACAAGGGGCTTTCTAGGACGGGTTAGGTGGACCGCGCCGGGGCTGCGGCGGGGCCGCAGGGTGGGCATTCCAACCGGCGCCGGGCGACCTACCGGCCGGGACCGCGAAGGCCGCCACGGGCTGCCCCGCGCGAGCGCCGGGCGGACTGGCGGCCGGGCTGGAAGCGCGGTCACGTTCTCCGCGCTGTTCCGCAGAGAACGAAGGCCCGAACGTTCGTATTGTACGGCTCCAACTGGAGCTTGTTCAGTTCGAGCAGGGTTTCGTTGGCAAGAGCCGACCTGAGCACGCCGTCTAGGGCCGCGTTGCTACCCTGTTTGTGGTTACGGAAGGCTGCCAAATTCGCGATCTGCGTGTGTATGTAGGAGCGAGGGATAACGCCTGCCTTGCGCAGATGGTCAAAACGTCGCATCTGCGGCGGTACCTTGTTATCGTCAAGCTGTAGCCATTTCAGGCAAATCTGGAGCACCTTCTTTTCCCGGTCAGAGTCGTCGTTGCCGATATCGCCGGTGGCGAGCTGACCGAGGAACAGGTTCACATCCCGCATGACGAACTGGATCGCCCATTCAACGTGCTCCGTTGTGACGACTGGTTCCCAAAAGCGATCCGCCACAGCGAGCAACGAGGCCAGCTTCAGAGCCTTGAGGTGGGCACGGGTCCAAACAGCGCGTTCGCCTTCGTTCTCCTTGGCGTTCAGGGTGGTGATACACCGGATGTTGAAAGCGGACATTACGGCAAGCGCATCCGGGTCCATTTGTACCATCCGAACTTGGGGCGGGTTCGGAGCCGGTGGGTTGCGCTGCACCGCATCCGACAGGATGCTGCACCAGTATTGCCAGTGGTCATCGGCGAGCCGCGAGCCGCCGTTCTCGTTGGGCAAAGGCCGGTCGCCCTCGTATGTGGTCACAAGGAAGCGAGACAACAACCCATCCTCCATCATGTCGGAGGTGAGCGCTTCCTTGAACTTGCCCGGCGTCGTTTCGCCGAGGAAGGACAGGGCGGGGTACGCGACGCCCGGCACGTTCTTTCCTGCGTCGCTGTACGTCTTGCCCTCCAGATAATCCTTTGAATAGGCGTTGGTGAGGACGCTGCGAAACGCCTGCTCCGGCGCGTCGTTCGGGTTTGCCATGCGGCTGAGACGGCGCCCGAACTCGCCTTGCAGGTTCAGGAAGCCGGGCGTCGCGAGAAGCTGCTTATGGAGTGCGGGACCGGACACGAAGTCCGTAGCCTGGATGAAGCGGTCACAACCAACGATGCCGTTCACCTTTATCCACTTCGGGATTTCCTTGTGAATGGCGTCCTTGCCGATGCCGCTACGCGCGACGAGAATTTGGTACAGGGACAAATCCACGTTCGTGTGTGTCCGGTAGGTCCGGCCGCACACGCCCGCGAGCAAGGCCACGGTCGCCACGGTAGCGACCTCCATGATCTGGCAATAGCTGTTCCCGTAAATGTTGCGCGCGATGGTGCCCGCAAAGCCCGGCGGGAAGCTGAAGGGGAGTTTCGCGCCCTGCTCGCACTTGTCTAGAGCAGCCTTGGTGTCGATCTCGCGCTCGCTTGGTTCCGGGGCAACGGAATTGGCGTCAAACATGAAACCGATGTTAGTTGTGCCCGGCGGAGGCATTGGGGGCAGGGCGGGGTCAAGGCCCGGCTCGGCGCGGAACGCCGGCTTGGGCTCTGCCCTAGGTTCCGGCTCGGACGGTCTCTCAGGAACTGGTGTGCTGTCCCAAAATAAGCCCGGCTCGATCCTGGTAGACTTTTCAGAGGTAGACACCCGTTACACCCTTCCGCGTGAAGTCTAAGCGGAGCGAGAGAAAGGAGGCGCTTGGCAAGCGCTTCCCTTTCGTGTAGAACAGGCGGTGCCACCTGTACTGTTCTACACGGCCCTTCCGCCGAGATACACCCCCGCCAGCTTCACGGTTGGCGGGGGTGTTCTGTTTCATGTACCCCATTGCGGCACCATGCGCCAGTTAAGCGCGCATTTACGATCCAATTGTACTTGTCGAATACCTAAATGCTTGGTTCGGTTCCCACCCCGGCCACCTTCGCCCTTTGACCTCCAAAGGCATTTCAGTGTGAGGCAGGACCCGCCCCGAGGCCAGCCCCCGGCCACCTTGACCTATTGTGGTCACTGCTCGTCCTTGTCGCACTCAGCGGACGCCAGCGCCGGGACAGGCTGCGTGAAATTCCCGGCGAGCTTGGCGGCCACCGCATCCAGCGCGCCTCGTAGTTCCTCGTTGAGCTCGGTTGGCGCATGCGTCACCACGGCATCCACCTGTTGCCGAATGTGCGGGTTCCAAATGGGATCCGCGCCACGTAGCGCGGACTCGGCGGCCCTGACGCCGGCCGCATTGCCCTCGGCCGCTGCCGCGTGCAGCGAGCGCTCAAGGTGGAGGACACGTTTTGCCTGCCCATGCTTCAGGGCATAGGCGAGCGCTTCATGGGCGTTCGCCCACTGGTAAACCGTATCCCGGCTGAGTCCGATTTCACCACACGCTGCGGTGATTGAGAAGCCTTGCGACATAAGATCAACAATCAGGTCGCAGACAACCGGGTTATACTTGTTAATGTCGATATATTTCTCTGCGTAATACGCCTCCAAGGCGTCTATATTGTCCCGAACCGCTTTCGGCAGACGCTCCTTTGAGGCGTATTTCTTCAATGCCGATTTGTACGGGTTTGCCATGAAAGACGATCCATTACTTTGATTGCTTCGTGCAACCATAGCAGACAGCAGCGCATTCGGCAATTTATACTTGCCATTCCAAAAAGGCGGCATTATTGTTAAACGAAATAACAAGCCCCCGTCATACCAATAGAAGGGCCGAACCGCGCAGGTGGAATCTAAGTTATGAAAGCGATTACTGGTGAAGCCCTCGTCAAACGACTTGTGATTCTGCGAGGCAAATTCTTCTACGCCCATGAGCGCAGCGGCGACCATCGGCTTCACGCCGCGTTGAACGCCTTCGAGCGCGAAGCCATGACGCTCCGAGGCGTGGAGGTGAATTTCGCCAGCCAGTCCGAGGCGGGCCACGCAGGCGCGCTTTGGGATGAATGCCACGGGCTGGCGCTGAGGGCGTTCTACCAGCTTGGCCAGTGCCGCAGGGTTTTTGGGCTCGGGGTGGAGCCGCCGCCCCCTGCACCGCCGCAGTTCGGCGCGCCTTCTCCCTTCCCCATCGCCCACGCCTGAAAGGACACCCTACCGATGTTCCCCTTGCTCAAGCGGATTTCGGCCAAAGATCTGGAGCCCATTCGGGGCCGCCCTCGGAAGCTATTCTTGGAAGATCGCGCGCCGGTCAATCCGACCGAGGTTCGGCTGACCCAGATTCGCGAAAGTTACTTGGCCCAGTTGACTGGCCGGCACACGCCCACGGTGAAGGAAATCGCCGAACGCATCGCCGCCAAGACAATTGAAGCTGAGGTGATGGCGGCACTTTGGGGCGCGGATCACGCGTTCACGCGGCGGCAGGACTTTGAGATCGGCCGTCTGATCGCCGCCCTGCATTTGGAGCACGTCGAGCCGCTGCACCCGGCGGACCAGTGGCCGGACGAGCCGGACGATGACCACACCAGCACCCAGGCGGAGCACTAACATGATCGATCCCAGACTGAACCACAGCGAGCAGGGCTTCCCTCCCCGCTATGCGACCGAGGCGCGCGATGCCTTGGCCGCCACCATCGCCAAGCTACCCCAGAGCGCTGCGGCGAAGCTGCGCGAGTTCGAGGACGCGGCCCTCAGCAGCGAGGGCGCGGTGAGGGTGGCGCAGGAGCGGCGCAACGAGAAGCTGCGCCCCATCACCATGCTTCGGCAGGCCGTGGCGCAGAGCACCACGCCTCATCCCGCCAATCTTGAGCGTCTTTCGCAGCTTGAACCCGAGTTGGAGCACGTCGAGGAAATGCTGCGCCGGTTTCAGGCCGAGCGTGCCGCCGCCAACATGCTGTTCGGCGGCATCCAACGCGCGCTCGAAGCCCTGCCGTCCAATGCCCGCCTCGTGCAGGTCCCGGCGCCCGAGCCGAAGAAGGGCATGACGCTCACCGCTGCCCGCGAGGCCGTCACCAGCCTGACGCGCGACATCCACGCGCTGGAGACCTCCGCGCCCACCACCGAGGAGCAGGCTGCGACGCTCCGCGCCGCCATCGCAAAGCGAGGGGAAGCCGGGCGGCCGCGAATGGACCGCACAGGTCGGCTGAAGACCGATGCCGCTGCCACAGCACAGGCTGCGGCGCTCGCGGTGATGTGCTGGGCATTCCCGGAAGCGGTGTTCGAGCGGATGGTGGAAGACGGCGCCTTGCGCGAGGGAGGCTCCCTGTCGGCGGCCGAGAAGGCGGCGGCGCTGGCCACCCTCCGCGCCAGCTTGTTCGAGACCGAACTTTTAGAAGAAGCGCTGATCCAGCGGGACGGCGGCACCCGCCGTCCCGACGCGGACGCGTTCGCAATCCTCGGCGTCCGGGTTGAGGCAGGACGAGCGGCGCGGGCCGCATGAGGACCAAGGTTGCTCCCCCGGCGTTCGCCATCGCCGAGGTTGAGCACAGGCACCACCGGGCGCGCTTGTGACGACTCGGCGCGAGAGGAAAAGGGATGCGGTTCCCCCTATCCCGCATCCCGAACCGTCCCCGGTGGTGCCCACAAATTCGAATCCGGGGCGCCGCTGAAGCGGCGGCCCGGCATCAAATCGCGGTTCGGTTCCTACCGGTGCCGCCCACACACAAGCGGGGCCAAGGGCCGGCACCACCCATGTGGTCACTGCCCACGACACCGCCCCCGCTGAGCAACGGAAAGGACAACACATGACGATTATCGACCGCTTCGGCCGCCCCAAGGAAGTGGCGGCCGGCTACGTCCTTCAGGAGGGCGAGTCCCAGTTTGGCGACCTCGGCTCCATGCACCTGCCGGCGAACACCCGCCGCATGGGCGATGCCGCGCTTGCGGCCTTCTTCCGGGATGGCGGCATGGGCGGCGGCAAGCCCGACGATGCCGTGCCCGCCGGCTTCTTCAAGGATGCCTACGGCCGCACGCTGGTGCGCGGCACCACCTCCGGCAATGACCGGGCGGACGGCAAGGCGCTCGGCTACCGGCTGGCCTATGAGGCCGACCTGCGGGACGCGTACAAGGCCGGCGACGTCGAGCCTGCGGACACTTCGGCGAACACCGCACCCAACATCGCCCGGCACGGCGAGCAGGAAGGCCCCGAGGTGCGGAAGGCCCGCGAGCGGTACGAGAGCGACATGCGCGACGCGTGGCGCAGGCCGGTGAGCGAGACGGCCTGACGGTCGGCCCGTCGCGTGGGGGTGGGCGCAGGCTCGCTAGGACCACACGGTCGGCACCGTCGCCCCCATGTGGTCATCGCGAGTCCACGGGCTTCCCTAGCGATTCTTCCGACAACGAAAAAGGGCGCCCCACCGGGCGCCCTTTTGTTGATGTGGTGGGGGCCGGCGGTGCCGGCCCCGTCTGGCTCAGAACTGGCGGCCCCGGCTGTCGGCGCCTTCCTTCAGGGCTTCCGTCATCGCCCAGCCCGGCCGGCGCTTCCGGGGCGCCGGGTCCGCCGGCTTCGTCCGCAGGGCGTTGAGCCAGCCCTTGCCGGGTTCGCCACCAAGTTCGATCTGGCTTCCGTCGCTGTAGGTGTGGATTCGCTTCGTCATGTTCGGCTCCCTGTCTGCGGTTGCCGCTGCAACCTAACTCAACCTTAAGATGTAGATTCGGAGTAGTGCAAGCGAAAAATGCTCAGTATGAGCACAAGTGAAAAAGCCCCCGGCGCAGCGACGCACCGGGGGCCAGTGGCCGGGCCAGCGATCAGGGGCGGGTGCGGCCCGGCTACCTCGTCACCGGGGCGGACGCCCCGTGCTTCCGAACAGCCCGTCGAGCAGGCGGCACATGGCCCATCCGGCGAGCACCGCGACGGACAGGAGGAGCAGGCCGGACACGGCGGCCGTCATGCCCGGCCCTCCGGTTCCACCTCGGCCAGCGCGTCGGCGCAGGTTGACAGGAAGACCGCGACGGCGCGGGACGAGGCCGAGGCCAGCACCACCGTTCCGCGGAGCCATTTCCGTTGCCAGCGGCCGGGCAGGTAGGGCAGCGAGGCGCACTCATCGGCCGGGACACCCTGCGCCGTCCGACGCTCGTACAGCGCGCCGGACACTGCGAGGTAGCGGGCCAACTGCTCGTCGCGGTCGGCCCGGATACTTTCGGGCACGACGATGCCCCGCGCCTCGCACTGCTCGATAAGGTCATCGGCGAGCACCAGCGCGTTGGCCAGCTCGGTCTGAGCGAAAGCCAATTCGTCATCGGTGAAGTGGGGAAGGTGGCGGGTGTCGAAGTTCATCGCTCAGCCCTCCACCGGCATGAACACGGGCTGTGCGCCCTTGTAGCTGCGCACGTCCTGTCCGAGGCGAGGAAGCACGCCCCGCGTGTCGCGCGCCTGGATCGTGTAGTGCTGCCCGTCCTTCGTGCGGACCACCGCGAGGCCCGGCGCCCACGACGACACCTCGGCGATTTGGTGAGCGTGTTCCGGGCGGACCTTGGCCCGCTGTGTCTTCACCTGAACCTTTGCCATGATGCGAAAATCCCTGATTGCGTAGCGCCTTGACGTTGGCGCCGCTATACAACCTTGGATTGCATAAGAGTTGAGTCAAGCGATTTGTACTCGATTTGTTCTCCATGTGGATAACCGGCTGCGAGGCAAAGAAAAAGGGCGCCCGAAGGCGCCCCGTTCGATGACCACAAGTGCAGCGGCCGTCAGGCTTCCTTGCCCTCCTGCGCCGCCGTCCGCTTGCTGGCCTTGGTGACGAGGCCGATGGGCGGCAGCGCGGCGCGGGGGTGTCCGTGGAACCGGCGCCAGTAGGAATACTCAACCTTCACGTTGGTGGCGTTGAGCCCCGCCGCATGCTTGCTGGCGGCCACCTCGCCAGAGGTAGGGGTGCGCCCGAGGTCGGCCATGGCCTTGTCGCACGCCTGCCACGCGAGCCAGCACAGGCCCCCGCTGGTGGGCTCCTTGATGCCGTTCTGCTCCCGGCGGATAAGCCCAGTGGCGGCCTTCAACTGCGCCTCGCGGGCCGCGTCGGCCTTAGGCTTGGGGGCGGCCTTCGGCTGCACTGTGGCCACCGACTCGCCCTTGGCCTTCGCAGGCGCCTTCACCCGAGCCTTTTCCATGGGGCTGAGATCGGCGGTGTCGGCCTTCGTCGTCTTCGCGGTCATGTCGTGTCCCCTGTCATCGGCGCTGCATTGCGCTGTGACTACAATCTATGATTGTAATTGGGTTGCGGTCAAGCGCATTTTTGACACACTCTGATCCCTTTTTGTTCTATTGCCGTTCAAAACCAAGCCGTGGGCTAGGCGGGGGTTAGGCCGCCGTAACCGGGCATTTTGCTAATGATTTCAAGGGAGTTTGGTGGGCGCACTAGGGCTCGAACCTAGGACCCGCTGATTAAGAGGAGTGCCACGATCTTCTACAGGAAGCAGCAGGAAGCGTCAAGAGTCTGCATCTGAACGCACTTGACGCTTGGTACCCGCTGATTTTAAGAACGCGAGGCGGCACGAAATTGCGCTGCCCTGCTTCCTATATGCTTCCTGAGATCGGCATGCCCACCATCAAGTTCACGAAGGCCTCCGTCGCCCAGCTGCGGCTGTCAGAGGGTGAGAAGGAAAAGCTGTACTTCGATTCGGCCATGCCCGGCTTTGGCCTCCGGCTCCAGGGTGGTGCCGCCCGGTGGATCGCGCAATATCGCGTCAACGGGGTGACGAAGCGCACAACCCTCGGCCGCCGGGAGACCCTCGATCTAGACAAGGCGCGCGCAGCGGCGAAGCAGGTGCTGAGCAAGGCGGGCCTCGGCGTCGACACTCAGGAGGAGAAGAAGAAGGCCCGGCGCGCAGCACAGCTTACCCTGGGTTCCGTAGTCGACACCTACCTGGAGGCCTATGAGCCGACCGTGCGGCCGAACACTTTCCGGAACGCAAAGCTCCACCTGAAGACCCACCTCAAGCCCCTGCACGGCATGGCGCTGGACCAGATCGGCCACGGCGACATCTCAGCGCGCCTCACGGCCCTGCGCAAGGAGATCGGCACCTCGACCGGCGACCACACCCGCGTCGCCCTGTCCGGCCTCTACGGCTGGGCGATCAGCGAGGGGTTGTTGAACGACAATCCCGTCGTGCGCACCCGATCCAGCCGCCTCGTAAAGGCCAAGGCCGGCGAGAGCCCGAGCGGCGGCCGGGCGCGCACGCTCTCCGCGGCAGAGCTCGGCGAAGTGTGGCGGGCCTGCCAGGATGACGACTTCGGCCGGATCGTGCGGCTCCTCATACTCACCCTGCAGCGGCGTGAGGAAATCGCCGCCCTTGATTGGAGCGAGGTCGACCTCGTCAAGGGCATCATCTCCCTGCCGCCGGCGCGCACCAAGAATGGGCGCGAGCACCTGGTGCCGATCTCCACCGCGGCGGCGCAGATCCTCGCCGGCGTGGAGCACCGCGACGGGCGCGACTTCCTGTTCGGCGAGGGAAAGGGATCGTTCTCCGGCTTCTCGAAGGCGAAGCGCATGCTGGAAGAGCGGGTGCACAAGGCGCGCATCAAGGCCGACCCCGCCGCCAAGCCCATGCCGCACTGGACGCTGCACGACCTGCGGCGCACCGGCGCGACCATGATGAACGAGAGCCCTCCCCTCGGCCTCGGGATGCAGCCGCACATCGTCGAGGCGATCCTGAACCACGTGAGCGGCACCCGGGCCGGCGTGGCCGGCATCTACAACCGGGCGCTCTACCTCGCCGAGAAGACGGCGGCGCTGGAGGCGTGGGGGAATTTCGTCGTCAGCGAGGCACCGTGAATGTGTGGCCACCGGCTGTGACTACAACGCCTTCAGGCACATCGATGCCCTGGTTGTCTTCGGCGCAGGTCGTCAGACTGGCCTCTCCCCACGGGTTATGGAGTGTGCGGCTCTCGCGCTCATACATGCGCATTGAGGCGCCCATGACATTGAACCTCGCCTCATAGCTATCGTGCGCCCGCGTCCAGCACGTGTCGGTTATCAATGTCGCCCGCCAGTCTAACTCATCGCGCTTATGCTCTATAGGGTCCAGTCGAAAGATTGGCATGGCACGCCCTCCCCTGTTGCCTATGTAGCACGGCCCCGCGCGCGGCGGGGCCTGGATTGATCGACAGGGTGTCGATGGTGTCGGTCAGGGGCTGTAGCCAAGGCCTGCCAGCAGGTCGTCCTTCAGCTTCTCGGACTTCTGCCACGCGTCGCTCACGGCATAGTGCAGGCGCTCCAGCTGGCCGGGATCGATGATGTGGCAGTGCTCCACGCCGCCCACGAGATCGGGCTTCTCCCCGGCGATCTTTCCCTCGAAAATGCCGGAGAGCAGGTCCCAGACGACGCCGGCCGCGTTCGCCGCGTCATAGAACCTGCCTTCGAGGTCATGGATGTGCTTGAGCCGATCCTCGGCCGAGAGGCCGTTCTTGCGGGGCGGGCTCATGCGGCACCGCCTTCCTGATGGCGGGTCACGGCAATGGCGAGGCGCTCGCGGGCATACCGCTCCGCCCGCTTCGCCTTCTCCAGCGCGTCGAACGGCGCCTTGGTAGCCACCATCATCCGTGTCCAGTCGAGAGTGTCCCGCTCGACGTGCTCGATGCCGTGCTTGTTCTTCCATGCAGTGTAGGCGCGGCTCAGGTGGATCTGTGCCTCCTTCCGCCGCAGCCCGGCCTCGTGCGCCTTGATGGCCTGCTCGGCGATAGCGAGGATCGAGGAGAGGTCAGGGATGTCCATCAGGCCCTCCCAGCGAGGAAGCTGCGGAGGGTCTCCACCATGGACAACGGCCAGCGGACCTGCTGGTACATGCCCATGTTGTTGCTGAAGGCGCCGGCATCGAGCGTGCCGCCGGCATCCTTCCCTTTCTGCGTCAGGGCCCACCGGCTCTTGCCCTTGTGGGTCGGCTCCTGCATCTGGAAGCCGAGCTGCTGCAGGTGCAGGTTCACCGTCTGCGCCGAGAGGCCGTTCAGCCGCCGGCCGATCTCGGTGGCGTTGAGCAGTATGTCGTCGGCGGTGTCGTGCAGGCGGGGAATGCCGAGGGCTTCCAGGTGGTCGAAGCCCGTGAGCCGGGTGGTGGCGAGGTTCGCAGCGATGAGGGCGCGGGAACCCTCGAATCCGGCCATCTTCATGAGCTTGAGGTTGTGCGACATGGTCAGGCGCACCTCTTTCGCGCTCGCGTCGCCAGCAGGCGGCGGGGGCGGCAGCACGACGCCGGACTTCACCATGAAGTAGGTGTCCTCCAGCTTCGAGAACACCTCCCACGCCTTCGGGCTCTCCAGCAGCTTCGCGTGGCGCAGGGCACCGGCCTCGGTCCAGAGGATGAGGCTGGGAGCGCGTGCCGCGACTACCCGGCTATTTTCCGGGTAGTCCTTGAAGGCCTTCAGCGCAGCGCCGGTCAGCTTGTGGAAGTGGTAGCCTTCCTCGAACTTGTCCGGGTTCTTGCGCTGTCCGTCGTAGATGTTGTCCGGCGTGACCCCATAGGCCTTCGCCAGCTGCTCCGTCGTCATGACGGGCTTGCCGCGGTACATGATGCGCGGATTGTCGGGGCCTTCCCCGTCACCGCCTTCGGTGGTATTAACAAGACCGTTCATCGTCATTCCCTCGCAGGATGATTGTGATCTCCAGGAGCGACGACGGGGCCTGCCAGGGTTTGACCGTCGTCGCTCTTCTCGTTTCCGGCCATGGTAATGGCCGAGCCGCCATCGGTGGCAGGTATCTCACCCGCGTCCGCGGGTTTCTCACCCACGGCCCGCGTACCGGTACAGATAGCTGTTTGACTTTCCGGAAATCCGGAAAAGTCTTCCGGAATTCGAGAAACTGCGGCGCTTGCGCGATCCATCCGCTCCCGGACAGACCTGATAATCTCGCTGTTGATCGAGGCCCCGTTGCGCTCGGCTTCCGCGTCCACCCACCGTTTCAGGTCGGGCGGCAGGCGAAGCATGAAGCGGGGCCATGTAGCTTGCGTCATAAACCTCCTTCCACCATTTTGGTGTCGTTAACCCTAACTGACACTGTTTTAGTGTCAATCTATTTGTGACACCGTTTTGGTGCTATGCACTGTACATGGCAACGAAACCAGCGAAGAAGCCCGCCGCCCGGGCCCCGACAAAATTCGCCAAGGCAGCGAAGCAGGACGATTTCGTCCGCATCACCCTGAGGCTTCCGCCCGACCTGCACGAAGTCCTTGTTAAATCAGCGGGCGCGAGTTCGTTGAACGCTGAGATTGTTTCGCGCATAGAGCAGTCATTTTCGAGCCAGTCGCTAGAGCATCGCCTCGAACGGTTTGAGGACAACGAAAATCGACTGATGTTCTTGGTTGCGGACCTTCGCAAGTCTCAACTAACTCTTGAAAACCAAGCGCAGCAATTGGCTGATCTTGCAACTCGGTATGCAGCAGAACGTGATGGAGAGGCCGAGAGACGACGAGAATTAGAGGATCAGCTGAAGCTCTTGCTCGACGTTCTGCGTTTTAACTCGCAGCAAGATCCCGGCACTTAACGCTCCCGGGCGACGGCCTCCAGGCCCTTCTTGATCAGGAACCGGATCGTCTCGGCCTGCGTCGGCTTCCGGTGCGCGTAGCGCGCATCCTCGACCTCGGCGACCTCGGCTTCCGTCATCATGATCGTCACGCGCTTTTCGCGGGCCGGACTGGCGCGGGCTTCCTGCACTGCTTTGCCTCCTCAAATCGGCACAAGTTGTGCCGGTAAGGATCAGTTAACCGGCACAAGAAGCGCCGGTCAAGCCCGATTGTGCCGCTTGTGCCTATTTTGTATGGTGCGCAGCATGAGCGACGAACCCAAAGACCAGCGCATTCCAATCATGATGTCCGCCTCCGAGGTGAAGGCCATCGATGATTGGAGCTTTGAGAACCGTATCCGTACGCGAGCGGAGGCAGTTAGGCGTCTGTGCCAAATAGGTCTGATGACGAGTTCGGCTGCAAAGGATATCGCTCACCGCAGCGGCGACCTCAGCCAACTCCTTTACATACTTGATGATGCAGAGCGCCTTCAAAGCAAGGAACATCTGATGGAGCTAAAACATCATATTCTTTCACTTATTCAATTAAATATTGGCATATTATCATCTACCGTAATCCCGACTAAGTCGGACGACGATCTTACCGTTTCAATCAGCTTTCTCCGTCAATGGCTTAAGGGCAGAATTGAAATATCTAACTCGGAATGATCAAAAGCCGCCCCTCCGGAGAGAGCGAAGCTGATCGGAAGCCGCCTACATGGACAAGCTCGGCCCTCGGGGCGAGGATCTGTGCCTCTGGCGATCCATCATCGATGTGAGTGGAGTATGCCCTGAAAAGGCCGGCGGGCTTCTTTGCTGCCTGCTTGTCTTGAGGCGTGGGCTTGGGCGTAGGTGGCCCCGATGCTACCCTGCGTAGCGCTGCGTTGAATTGCTCCTCGGACTCGTCGCAGCCGAGGCCGCGGGCTGCGTCAACAAACTGGCTAGCTTGACTTTTCCGTTGATCCGGACTTCCTGTTTTCAACATGGCTAAAGCGCCTCTAGACCAACCTGACTACAAATACGTCGCCTATATCGACGAGGCCGGTGATCCCGGCCTAAACCGCGTTCGCCCCATCGACCCAGTCGGGGGCACTGAGTGGATGGTAGTCGGCGCATCCCTCATCCGGAAAGAGAATGAGGCAAATCCGCCCAAATGGGTTGGTGGTATGCTGCATGACATCGGCATTCGACAGAGGCCTGATTTGCATTTCAGAGACTTAAGTCCAACCAGACAGACGCGAATATGTAGCTTGATGGCGGCGCTTCCAGCCGTTTATTTCGTAGTGGCCTCAAATAAAAAGAATATGAGGAACTACAAAAATGAGCGCGCAGAAGCTAAGTCATATTCTCAGCAGTGGTTTTATAATTGGCTCTGCCGCATACTTATTGAGAGAATTACGGATTTTGTCCTGCGTGATGCGCTACGCCATCATGGTCGCGCAGAAAATGTAAAATTCGAATTCTCGCAGCGCGGCGGCCACCGATATAGCCAGACCCAGGCATACCACTGGCTACTAAAGACCCAAGCCAGAACGGAAAATATGGTTCTGAAGAGAAGAATACCAAAATGGGAAGTTATGGATTATCGACTGGTGCATGTATATCAGCACAAGGAGCGCGCCGGCCTTCAACTTGCGGACGCAGTGTCTAGCGCATTTTACACTGCTATTGATAATTTGGATACAGGACCATGTTTTTATGATCCATCTAAAGCACTAAAGCCCCGGATCGCGTTCGAAAAGACAGAATTTGGAGATAAAAAAACAGACGATTACGGCGTTGTGTTACAGCCGACCCCAGCGTGCGACGTAGATATAAGCGAAGACCAGAAACATATATTCAAATATTACGGATACTATTTCAAAAAAAAGAGGTAGGCCCCGGACACTGTTTCGTCCATTGGGATAGGCTGTTCATCTAGAGACAGCCATCAATGGATAAGGTCGCAGTCAGCGTTGGGCGAACCCAGCCCCGCAACCAGTGTTTGCCCCGGCGTTGCCTACCGTCTTCAATGTGGCAGATTCGCGCTGCAAAATCAATAACTTACTAAGCTATTGATTGGACTCAAATATCCGCTTCCGCGTTAGCTCGCCGATACGTCAGGCGCTTGCTCTTCGCGCCTGTCAGAGCGTGGCTCACGCCACCCATATCGCTCACGCCCAGCGCCACGCGGTTGTTGTACCGGAAATCAAACTCGGCAAGGTAGCGATGTGAGGTCGCACACCAGGGACTTCCCCGTCCGGCTTCACATGGCGGGCTTTTTCGCGCGCCCACCCATAGGCGCCCGGCCCGCAGATGGAGCCAGGCACCTCGAAGGACGACTATGCAGCGCGCCTCGCCGGCTTGAACTTTCGGCTCAGGTGCTTCCGGATGCGATCAGCGATCTCCGGGAGGACCGGCAGGCACAAGTGTGAAGTCGCGCCGGCCATCGCCTCGTCCCAGGCGACGATGAAGTCGAAATCGTCCATGGCTTCGAGGAGTGCCGATCCAGCTTCCCTCCACTGCGCGTTCTCGGAAAGCACCACGCAGAGAGCCTCGACGATCTTCCCACGGACCGAGCCCGAATTTCCGTCACCGGTCTGGGTGATGCACTGCAAGGCCGTGATGAGGGTGTCGCGGCCGTATTTCTCCAGACATTGCTGAAGAGCGGCAACTGACTGTGTCTGCCCCTTCTTCACCCGGTGGCGCCCCAGACTCTTGCGCGAAATTGATACCTCAGCCGCCGCGCAGACTTCAGCCAGTGCCAGAGCCTGTGGATCACCTGCAGTCAAACGGGCGTAGAAGATCTGCTGCGGCTGGATCTTCGTCACATGACCGTTCACGGCCGCGAAGGCTTCAGCCTGCTTGGCGCGGTCCGCCTGAACGACCTGACACGGGACGGTCTCGAACCCGCGAAGCATCGCGGCCGTGGTGCGGTGCTGCCCGTCGACGACGGCAAAGCGCCCACCCTCTACAGGTGCGACGATGACGGGAGCGAATTTTGACCAGTCGAAGCCTTCCGCGATCCGGCGGACATTCGATTGCCCGCGGGTACTCATCTCTCGTTGATAGCCGGGGTCGACCACGAGCTTATCGACCTCGATCCACTGGAGCATCGGGAAAGGCCCCGCATTGAGCGCGGACTTGGGGGCCGAGAAATTGGCGGTAGATAAGGCTTTGAGCATGGCGTCCTCACAGGTTGTTAACCATAAAAGGACGCGCCCGCCGCCGCGGGCTGTCACGCTGTGGGGGCGAAATATCCCCGGTATCCCGATGAGCAGCGCACACAGTGCATATGCGAAGGTACTCCTACTGCCCCACGGCATCCTTCACACACTTGGTCGTGAAGCTGGTCTTCGCCGCACCGGCGAGCTTCTTTTCGGCCGCCTGCGTGTCGCACGTTGCCTGGGCGTCCTTCTGGCATTTTCCCATGAAGCTGGTCTTAGCGGCGCCCGCGAGGTTCTTGCTGGCAGAGGTGGCCGTGCAGGTGTCGGCCAGGGAGACGGTGGTCGCCATCGAAGCGATGGCCAGCGCAAGAGCGAACGTCTTCATCTTCATTCCTCCCGAGGGTCCGTACTGAAGGAGGCTAGCGCCTCGCCGACCTGCCTTCCATCGTGCCCATGCGTCACCAAACCAGAACGGCCGCAAGGGCGTGCCAGCCCCACCCGATAAGCTTCGCGAAGGACACACCAACGATCAGAACGGTCGTGACGGCGATGCAAGTCCAAGCAAGCGCCCGCTTCCACCGCGCGGCATCGGGAGAAGTCCAGGGCTCATTCATGGCGTCGCTTTGGCCTTGGGATCGAGTTTGGATGCGCCCAGTCATGACCCAAGAAGACAGCGGCCCTGTGGAGCGCGTGCAGCAGCTCGGAAAGCTGCCGGTACTCCTCACTGGCCACCGGCGCCCCGACAAGAAGCTTGAGCACATCATCCCTGCCTTTGAGGACCAAGTCGATGAAGCGCTCAGTATCGAATTCCGTCCACACTCTGCGGTGCCGGGAGGACATAGGCTACCCCTCCTGAGCACGGCGCCCGCGGCGGAAGCCGGCCGAGGCATCCGCCATCAGACGCGACATCTCGTGCTCCAGGTACGCCTGCCCCACCAGCAGCGCCCGGATTGTCGCGCGCGGGTCGCCCTCGCACGCCTCCAACGCGGCATCCACCTCCGCTTCGCTCACGTCAAAAGGGAATTGTTCGGCGGGCGCGGGCTCGCTCGGCATGGCACTCTCCAGGGCTGATCTGCCCTATCGATTCCACGAGAACGAAAAGAGAACAAGCCACGAGATATGGGGGGTGGAAGTTCGCCGAGGCAGAGGCTAGCGTTTGTGGAATGTGCAACCTCTACAGCCAGACCAGCAACGCCCAGGCGATCATCGATTTCGTCAAGGCCACGCGGAACAGGGCCGGCAACCTTCAGTCCCAGCCGGGAATCTTCCCGGACTACAGCGCGCCGATCGTGCGCACCGCAGAGGACGGGGTGCGCGAGCTCGCCATGGTGCGCTGGGGCATGCCGTCATCGCAGCTGGCGCTCATGGAGTCCGCCAAGAAGCGCGCGGCGAAGCTGGAGGCGAAGGGGCAGACGGTCGACTTCAAGGAGCTGCTGCGCCTGGAGCCGGACAGCGGCACCACCAACATCCGCAACACCAGCAGCAAGCACTGGCAGCGCTGGCTTGGCCCGGCGAACCGGTGCGTGGTCCCCTTCACGAGCTTCAGCGAATTCAACAAGGCGGCCGGCGGCGACGTGTGGTTCGCCTTCTCGGAGGAGCGGCCCCTCGCCTTCTTCGCCGGCATCTGGACGGCGGGGTGGACCTCGGTCCGCAAGATGAAGACCGGGGTCGAGACCATCGACCTGTTCGGCTTTCTCACCACGGAGCCGAGCGAGCCGGTGGTCAGCATCCACCCGAAGGCCATGCCGGTGATCCTAACGGAACCGGAAGAAATCGAGATATGGATGACGGCTCCATGGGCAGACGCGAAGGCGCTGCAGAGACCGTTGCCGGCTGGCGCGCTGCAGATTGTGGCCCGGGGCACCAAAAAGGATGAGGTCTGAAACGCAAAAAAAGCCCCGCCCTCCTGAGAGAGCGGGGCGGTGCCGGGAGCAAGCATTCCGGCCCGGTCGGCCTTATGCTGCAACGGTTTTAGGTGGTGCCGGTGGCGGCGCTCGCCTACTCCCCCAGCGCCCCGATGAAGTGCGGCGCTTCGCCTTCGGTATAATCCGGTCCGGATGGATTATACCTTGCGGCCCGCCTCCCCTCCTCCACCAGCACCACCTCGGCCGCCTCGCTCATGAGCCGGACGGCGTCGCGATGCGTGAGCGGGACCCGCTCTGCTTCCTGCCCCGGCCGGCTGATGACCGCATAGGCGCCATCATCGTCCCAATCGATCGAGAGGCGGGTCATGGATGGGGCGGCTTCATGAGGCTGATCTGGGCACCCACCCACATCACGCCCATGGTGGCCACGATGATCACCCCGATGATCGTAATCCCGATCTGGCGCGCGAGCACGTCGGTCAGCTCGCGCCAGCGCCGCAAGTGGTGGAAGTCGGCCCGGATGCGCTTTCGCTCGTCCGAGTCGTCGGCATAAAGCCCCACCTCCATGAAGGCGCGCTGCACGGCTTTGCTGGTCTCGGTGGCATAGGCCTCCCGCTCCTCCCGCAGAACCTCCCGCAACTCCTCGCGGGAGATGACCACCATTTCGGACCCGACCTCATTCGTTGGCGTCATCGCGCTCCCCGCCATCCGCAAATTTCCTTGCCGACGGCATTGTGCGCCCGCACCTGCCGCTTGGTCGGTACAGTGTCGCTCTGCGACCATGTGATGGCGCGGAACGCGCCGCAGGCGACCTTAGTCCCGGCGGAACCCGTCGTCTGGCATGCCGTCAGGCCCAACAGGCACAGCATCGCTGCGCTCGCGCGCGCGGCTCGCCCGGTCAATGACACCCTGCGCATCGCTTTCCGCCTTCTGCTTGAGGTACGCGGCACGGTCATCGCCGCCCTTGTCGTAGGCCACCCACACCAGGGCGAGGGCCGCATAGATCACCGCCGGCCGGGAGCCGAAGCGGACCCACAGCGCGGCGACGATGGCGCCGTTGGCGGCCACGTACAGCCACCAGGGGATGAGGGAGAGGAGCCACTGCATCACGCCGCCGCCTCTGCAGCCTCGTTGCCATTGTCCGGCGCGGGAGACGGGGCGAGGTCCAGGTCGGCCCGGAGCTGCTTCGCCCTGCGGTTGGCCCACCATGCATAGCCGGCACCCGCGAGGGTGAGCGCGACGCCGAGCACGATCAGCACATTGAGCACCACGTCGAGCGTGGTGGAGATGCCCTGTGCCGGCTGGATCGCCGTGGTCGCCGTTGAGACGGCCGAAGACGCTCCACCCACGCCAGCGGCCAGCGTCCCCTTGTCCGGGCTGGGGAGCGGCTTGGCGTCGGTCGGCAGGGCCTTTCCGGGGGCCGTGGTCCATCCGGGAGGCGGCTCGAGCGGCACGGACCCGCGTGCGACGGCCTGCCCGAGCTTGCGCACGTCGGCGACGCGCCGCCCCCAGCCCTTGCCGTAGACAGACCACGTCCGGAGGGCCTTCAGCATCGCGAGGCGGCGAGCCTGCATCGCAGCGATCACCGCATCCGTGTCGTCCAGCGCATTAGCCGCCACGACGGTGTTGGTGCCCATCTGCCCATCCACGAGGATAGGGCTGTCACCGGTTTTCGCCCGCACGTCGTTGATGGCGCGCTGAAGCCACTTCACCGACTGCGCCGGGCCGGAGTTCACCCCGCCGTCGAACACCACGTAATCGAGCCCCGCCGGCAGATCGTCGCAGTGCATCACGTCCCAATAATAGGTGCGCCAGATCTCCACCCGCTCGGGCACCGTAATGCCCCACACATCGGCACGGGGACGCCCCTTGTCCCGAAGATACTGGTTGTAGCGGGCCTGCGTGACGCCGTAGGCCGTCCGGCCGCCGGGGTCCCTCTTGTCGTCGTCCTTGCCGCCCTCGTGGACGTTGACGCACGCGAGCGCCGGCTCAAAGTTCTGAGCGACCATGGATCACCTGTGGTGTTGGAGAGACGCACGTCGGCGCGCCCCGGCTGGTGCAGGGACGGGGAGAGCGGTCAGGGGGTGGCTGGGCTAGAGAGCGGATCAGCGCAGGCGGGTGATGTAAACTCGCGCCCCAGCAGCCAGATATTGCTGGTTGGCCTCATCACTCTCGACGAGCCACACGCTCACCGGGTCATAGACTGGCGGGTCGGCGCCGATGCGGGGCATATGCGTCACCAATTCGACCGCCTCGCCGTCGGCCGTTACATTGACGGACGGCGCATCTCCTGCAACGGGGCCAATATCAACGATGCACCACCCACCAGCATCAGGCAGGCCGGCCTCGTAGCCGTCCGCGAGGGAGAGGACATCTCCGGACTCAATAGTGATCGTCCCGGACGATCCGGGCGGGAGCGAGAAAAGCAGATCGGCCATTTGCGCATCCTATGTATTCGATGGATCAAATAGCGGCGATCGCCGCCCGGAGCGCCGTGTAGGTCAGGCGCGCGTAGTAGTCGGACCCATAGATGGAGCCATGCACCCCGTCCGCGTTGGTCACAAAGTCCGCATTGCCGTCGCCGGTTGGGCTCCCGTCCTTCCCGGTGCCGGTGCACCATGGTGCCTGCCCCGCATGGCCCGTAGCCCCCGAGCTGTTGACCCACACGCCGGCCGTCATGTCGATGTCAATCCAGGGGCCCGCGATGGACTGGAGTGCCGGGTAGACCAGTGCATGCTTGGCCACGCCGGACCCATAGGACGAGGTCTGCGGTGTGAAGGTAGACATGCTCACGATGACTGCATTGGGCAGCGCCGCCCGGAGCGCCGCGAATACAGCAGTACAGCCGGCAGTTAGTCCTGTGGTCCCATCATTATACGGGTCCGCGACAATAACGAGGTCAGGATTTGAGTTAGTGATGCATGCCAACCGTCCAGCGTCCTGAAAGGTCTTGAGGCCAGATCCTCCGGTGATAAAGCCGGAGCCGCCCCCCGCTGAGAGTGTGAAGAGGGGGCTTATCTCCTTGTCGACCATTCGAAAAAGGCATTCGAGGAACTGCCCGCACACACTGTTCCCGGCGATGGCCTGTCCATAAGAATTCGTCAGAGCGGCCACCTTGATCTGCTGGTCGAGAGCCACCGCCGCGATGGAGCTGTTCCGGTCTGTCGCCACCCCCGCGAAGCCGAAGGACTGCCCATAGCAGACGATCCGTTTGGAGACGCGGCCCGGGAATGTGACCCCCAGCCGGACGGCCGCGAACCCGCCGGCAGATGTGAGGGTGTAAAAACCGGACTGCACAAATTCGCCGTCCGCAAAGATGGTCCACCGACCTCCTGCACGGTCGCATAGGTCAAACGCGGTACCGTCAAAGTCAAAGGAGACAATCGCCTGATTGACACCCTCCGTCCCTGATGCGGAGGGGCCATAGAAAGTCACCCCCGAGCTGGTGAATATTGTCCGCCAATTCACCCAGTCATGGATGGAATAGTACGTCCCTACAACACCAGCCGTCTGTGCCCGCCGCTCATTGTAGGGAGACGTGAGGGCGGTGGACGTGCCGGTAGCTGATGCGCTCGGGGCTGTCTGGCTCAGGGTTGGTGGCGCAGCCATCACGGATGGCATCTTGCCCACCGTTCGGCCGAAAACCGTCTGAAGGCGGCGCAATGGGGAAGCGGAGAAGTCGCGATAGTATTTCGTCATGTCGACCGCCATCAGTAGAAGTAGTAATACGGAGCGGCGATGATTTGCCCATCATCGTCAAGGATCAGAGAGCTATCGTCGTCACGAAGCCATTCGTATCCAATGGGCGGAAACGTATCGTCCATCCCCCATCCGAAGATCCACGTCACTCGTAGAGTAAGCACCGGAAGGGCCATGTCTCAGCTCCACTCAAATCTGGCTTGCCCCGTCCGTCCGGCGCCGCCGTCGTAGCTATTGCCGTCACCTGGCAAACCGGCAGCGCCGACCTCCACCATCATCACCGTGCCGGGCACGAGGTCGCCCGGCGCATAGGTCTTGATGACCACCCCGCCGGGGCCGGTGCCCGATGTCGAGTAGACCGTGCCGGAAATGGTGCGCCGGGCACCGGAGGCACCAGCACCGGCCGCCGCGCCCGAAAGGCCGTCGCCGTCCGCTCCGACGCTGGCTCCGCCAGAACCGGGAATGCCGGGCGTGTCACCTCCGGCGCCGGAGGCCGAGACGCTGGGAGCCGCGCCTGCGGAGCCGGTGTAATTTCCGTCGCCGCCACTGGCGCTGCCGGCGAGGCCGCCGGTGGTCCGGTCGGCCGGCACCGGGCTTCCTCCCGCCACCATTCCGTCAAACGTGGTGTCGCCCCCCGCCGTGCCAGCTGGAAAGGTGCCGGCGTTGGAGATGCCGTGCGCGCCGGCCGACGCCCCCACCAGCGTCACCACCAGCTCGGTTTCATAGTTCGGGACGATGATCGGATAGGTGCCTGGTACGCTCAGCGTCCGCGAGCCAGGTGCATCGAAACTCCCCGCCGCGGTGCGCACCAACTCCGGCGCCTCATCCACCAGCGTGAGCGCGAACAGGCCGTCGTCGGTTTCCTCGATACCGAAAACGATGCACCGCACCGTTTCCTCTGTCGCGGGCCCCCAATAGACCAGCGACGCCTCAGCGCCTTCGCCGACAGCCGGGACAACCTGCACGTCCCAGCCCGAGATGACGGTCACGGTGGCATCCGGGACCGGCGTGACGAGGGTCACCGTCGTGTGCTCGCCTTCGCCTTGCGCGATTGCATGGGCGGAGAACGTCCCGTCCATGCGCGAGATGACGACGCCGAAGCCAGGGTCGCCGGCGGCGATTTCAACGGCGCTGTCCAGCACCAGCCCGGTGATATTTCCGCCCGACACGATCTTGCTCTTGATCCGCGCGGAGCCTGCCCGCTTGGTGAGCACGTCGTGGGTGATGCCGACAAGATCGCCGCGTCGGCAGGCGATGGCGATCGCATGCGTGTCGAGATAGTAAAACGTGCCGCGCGCCGTCGGCTGGGCGAGGTCGAAGTTGGCGCGGCCGAGCACCTTCGCCTCGGTCACCAGCCCGCGGTAACGCACGTCCTCGAAGTTGCTGCCCGTGGCACCCGGACGGAAGACGATACTCTGCCGATCCTCGTAGTTGGCGGCCTTGTCCGGCCAAGTGACCCGCCAGCCGTCTGCGAGCCGGGGGAGGGCGCGCTCCCACCGGAAATTGGTGCTGTTGCGCGAAGAGAAGATCTGCCGCAGCGGCTCGCCGGTGCGGTCCTTATCCTCGAAGACGCCCCACACCTCGCTCTGCGTCGGCCGCGCAAAACCGCAGGACGCCAGCATGTTGAGCACGTCCTGAGTTGCTTCGCCCTGCACCAGTGCATCGCAGGTGTAGCCCTGCGCGTCGCAGGTGTTGCGCCACTCCTGAAGCGCATCTTCGTCCACCAGGTCGTCCGGCAATGGGTCCTTGTTGAGCACGCCGGCGAGCACGTCACGATAGTGGTGCGCCGGGTTGCTGGTGGTGATCCAGTCGCCCGTTTCCAAGTCCGGCACCCAGCCGGAGGCGAGGGCGGAGATGTTCTCGATCGTGCGGTTTTTCCCCCGCACCGCAATGAGCGCGTCGCCGCCCATGGCCACCGGGTGCTCGTTCCAAACCGACTGCCCGCGGATTACATAAAGGTCAGAGAACCAGTCGTCGTTGGCAATGACAGACGCGTTTCCGCCCGTGATGTAGTAGCCAAACCAATCATAGGTCGCCACGGCATAGACATACGCCGTACTCAACACATCCTTTCGCACCGGGGCACCACGACGAATACGAAATTCCCACGCCGCCTTCGGAAACAAATTTGGATTTAGGTAGAATGTTATATTGTCTGTCGTGAGGTGGGTATGCAGAACACCACTGGTTCCGGGGTTACTATCATCAAGAAAGATGCTGCCGGTCTCTCCGAAGTAGGGGTGAGCCTCCCACCCGCCAGACCCGATGGGATTGACCGATTGCGTCGGGACGCTCCGAAAGGCGAGCGGGAACCCACGATTGGCGGGCGCGGTGGGTGGCGATGGCTCGGTGTCGGTGAAAGCGATGATGACTTCGCCCCGCACCTCTGTCTGCCGCCGGCCAGAAATCCAGAACTCGGGAAAGTTGATCCAGGTGTTGGAGCCGCGCGGGCGCCCCTGTAGGCGCAGCGGCACCATCAGCCAATAGTTCTCAAAGCTCGGGTCCGAGATGCCGATGCCGCCGGGTGCCCCAAGGCGGATGCGAAACTGGTCCGGCGCGTCGCCGGTGGCCATCGTCTGCCACTTGGGCAGGCTGTTCGCCGGCGTCGCCTGATCCTTCAGGCGAACCGGGTTATCGGGGTTGGTGATGTGCTTGGACAGCTCGGCCGAGACATTCACCGCCCGCACCTGGCGCGTCACCAGCGTCAGCGGCGCATCGTCGTCCCATCCCTCGCGGGTCTCGTATTCGATATCTTCCGCCTCGGCGATATTCGCGTCGCCGAGGCGGATGTCATCGAGGAGATGCGGGCCCGCGAGAGCGCCGCCAAGGGACACGAATTCGTCGCCGTCGATCACCTCGTAGAACGGGTCCGTGAACGGCATGGGATAGGCGCGATAGGTGCCGAAGACCCGCGGCAGCGGGCCGCCCGGCTGCATCACGTTCGCCTGCGCGGCGGCCGCCCCCCGCTCATCCTGGCCGCGACGCGTAGGCGAGGCTGTCGGCGGCGCCGACAGGGCGCTGAGCGCGAGCGATCCGGCAAGGCCGATTCCAAGAGCGAGGAACTTCGCGCCGATGCCGGTGCCAAGTGCGGAGAGCGCGCCGGCCGATGTGAACAGGCCGCCCGTCAAGGTCGCGCCGATGCCGCCCGCCGCCGCCAGTGCGCCCGACGCGACGCCTGCGGTTGCCAGCGTGAGGGCGAGCGCCGCCACCATGACGAACGGGCTTTTCTCGCCGGAGCCGCTCTCCCCGCCCCCACCCGGGCCGGCCGGGGCCATGTGCAGGGTGACATAGGTTGGAAGGCCGGACGCCGAAGGCTTGGGCTTAACCCAGCACCACAGCTCACGCGGGATAAGGTGGTCAGACAGGCGCACTTCGCCATGCGCTATGAAACCCGGCGGCAGCGCATCGGACATGGCCACCACCAGCTCGGCGATGGTCGGCCCATGCGTGGCAAAGAGCTGGGCGTGCCTGCCGAGGAAGGGGCTCGCGAACGACACCGAATAGACAGGAGCGCCGACAGGCGGCTGCACGTGCTTCACGCGAGGGCCTCATGACGATGAAGGGATTGCCGGCGGGATCGGACGTGCGGGTCCAGGGCGACGGGCACGACCACAGATGAGGTGGCGGCCTCGACGTGGAGCACCTGGCGGGCATCCACCATGACCCCGACATGGAAGGGCGAACCGCGCATCACCAGCACGTCGAATGGGCGCGCGGCGCCGGCCACCGGGAGCCATGGCGCCGCGGCGCTGGTGTTGCGGATATGGCGCGAGGCCTCGACCACGCGACGCGCGGAAATCTCGCCATAGGTGGGGAGCTCGATGCCGAGCACTTCGGCATAAACGAGGCGCGCCAGTCCCCAGCAGTCGCAGGCCGAACGGTCGCGCCCGCCGTCGAGATAAGGGATGCCGACGTAGCTGTTCGCCCACCCGGCCGGAGCCGGGAGGCGCAGAACTGGCAATGTCATGAAGCCTAGAAGCCCCCGGCGTTGATCCAGACGAGGACCGCGCCCGCGCCCGATGCGGCGACCACTGCCGCGGCCCTCACCGGAAGGCACCGGGATAACGGTCCTGCGATGCGCAGCGGCCGGGATAGGTGGACTGCGTGTAGTCCCAGCCGACCACGTCGGCGGTCACGCTGCCCGCGTTCACCTGCGCGTTCACGAGAAACAGGTGGGACGCCTCATAGAAGGCGGGCGCCGTGTCGATCGGCACCCGCGGCGTCACAGACTGGTCGAAATCGTCGGCCCGCGCGAACTGGATCAGCAGCCGCGCCGGGCCGACGATGGAGCGCAGGGCGTCGCCGATCATGCGGTCAACGTTCTGCAGCTCGATCTGTTGCCGCGGCATCGCATCGGTGTCGCTGAGCATCCCGATTTTGAAGAGGAGGCCTTGCCAGTCTTCCCCCTGCCAGGCGGCATAGGGCACCCGGTCGCTCACCACCCGGATTGGCGACGCCAGATCATCGTGCGTGACGGTCACGGCCTTGACGATGCCGTCGGCCGTCCCCGGCATGAGCAGGGCGCGCCGGAGCGCCGATGGAAGGAAACGGGCCATCAGGGCAGCTCCCGCCACTGCATAGCGACACGGAACTTGCGGTTCGTGATCCCGGTCATCTGCCACCCCGGCTTGGGATCAAACCTCCACTCGCATGGATCGCCGAGGGCGGGGTGTGCAAGGGAGAACGACAGGGCACCACCTCGAAGGTCTTTCCGAAACCAATCGCGGAAAATCCTGTACTGCACCTTGGAGAAGACGAAGGTGCAGGTGGACCCCATCGTCTGCACGGTGCTGCGGCGACGGTCGATAGGCGGACCCGCCTCGGGCTGGAACGACACCACGTCCGGCTGCGGCGTCTCCTGCCACGAGCCCTGTTCGGGCTGGCATGGCAGCTCGGCGGGCCACGGGATAGCAGGCATCGTCAGCTCCGACGCACGAGGGCAGGCGGCGTGCCGAAGCGCACGCGCTGCACCTGGTCAAAGCCGCCCGACGCATAGTCGCGCTTCACCGCACCGAGGAGGACGCGCATCATCGCCTGACCATTCGGGCCGCGGGTCATCTCCGCCTTGCCAGTCGCCGGTACGCCCGTTTGGTTGACGATCTGGACAGCCATGCCGCCGAAGCCGCCCCCGCCGCGTGGAACCGAGGGCATGTTGACCGGCCCGCCGGCCGCGCGCCGCAGGATCTTGCCGGAGTTGATCGCGTTGAGGAACGGCTTGCCCACCCGGCGCGCGGCTGCGGCCCGCACGACATATTCGCCGTTGGATAGCGCGAAGAGGCCGGCGGTATCCGATGTGCCGGAACCTGGACCGATGATCTCGCCGCCCGTGGCCGCGCTGCCGATGCCGCCCGACGGCACGAAGCTCGAACCCGACCCCGAACCGAGAGACCCGAGCAGGCCTCCGGACGACGACGTGCCGAACATGTTGGCCAGCGGACCCTGCCCCAGCAGAGCCGCCTGGAGGACCAGCTTGATGAGGAGCTTCAGCGTGTCGTCCAGAATGTCATTCAGGGACTGAGCGCCGGTCGCAAGATCCGTGATGCCGTTCACCAGCGTGTTTCCGGCGAGGTCGCTCAGTTCCTTGTTGGCTTCCTGCTTCTTGCGCGCATCTTCCAGCGCCACTGCGGCGCGCGCATGCGCCTCGGCCTGCTGATTGATCGCCTCGGTGATGCCAGCGTCATTTTCGCGCCCGGCTTCCTTGGCCGCGTTCAGCAGTTCCTGCGCAGCCTTGGCGCGCTCGATTTCGTAGGTGCTCTTGCCGAGCGTCTGCGCCTCCAGCTCCAGCGCCTCGGTGCTTTTGCGCAGAGATTCCGTCTGGCGGTCGTACTCGTCCGAGGAATTGCTCTTGCCCTCCCTGGAGCGGGCTTCCTGGCCGGCAAGTTCCTTCTGGGCGAGGTCACGCGCCTGCTGGTTCGTGAGCGTGACACCGGCCTTCGCCGCCCGGGTCTGCACCTCGGCGATCTGTTTTTCGAGATCGAGCTGATCCTTGCTCAGCGCTGCCTTGCGCTCGGCATCCTTGATGAACTGCGCTCCCGCCGTGGCCATCTTGTCGTAGGCCGCCATGGAGGCGTTTTCGCTCTCGCGGAAGCTCGGAGGCGCAAGAGCGGCGATCTGCGATTTCAACGCGCCCGTGGCGGCGATAGCCTTGGCGAGCTGGTCCAGGAGAGGAGCAAGCTGATCGGCCAGCTTCTGGAAAGCCGGATTGGCATTCGCCAATGCAAATAGCGCATCTTTGGTCTGCCCGGCCGTCGACGCACCCGTGTTGAGCTTGTCACGCAACTCTTCAAGCGAGGCGATCTGCTCTCCACTTACGATGCGCCGCGGCGCATTTTGGATAATGGTCGAGAACAGATCGACCGCCGCCGCCTTGGCCGACACGATGGCCCGCTCGCCTTCCTTCACGCCGGCGGCCAGCTGGTTTGCGACCTGCGCGCTGATCGATGTGGTGGTCTTTCCAACCGCATCCGACGATGCCTTCGCCGCAGCCTCCACCTGTCGCAGCGCTTCAGCATAGACCTTTGCACCAGCACTGGCCTTCGTCGCCGTCGAGCCGAAGAGCGTCAGCGCAGCAACGACCGTGCCGCCAATGACGAGCCCCAACGGCCCCGCTGCGGCAGACAGGCCGCCGATGGCCGTCGCGACCCCCCCCATGGTGGCAACGGAACGCAATGCGACCACGAAGGCTTTCACCGCGGTGGTCGCGAGCCCCAATTGCACCAGCATTCCGCCAATGGCCCGGCCCACCAGCGCGCCGGCGATGATGCTCGCCAGCTGAACCACGATGTCCGCCGTCTCCTGGAAATTATCGGCGAGGGCGTTCAGGCCGGCCACGAGGCGCTGTGTGCCGCCAAGGCTCTCGTCCGTCTGGCCAATGTACTTGGTGAACGCGTTGGTGACCTTCGTCACCCCCTGCTCAATCGTTTGCGTGGAGCTGGCGGCCATCGCCTGGATCGTGGGGAGCCCCTTCAGGAAGGCCTGAAAGAACTGCTGCCCGGACACCTTGCCGTCGTTGACCAGCTGCTTCAGCTTGTTGACCGAACCGCCGGCCGCATCGAGGCCGTTCGCCACGGCGATGAGGATGGGGCGAGCACCCTCATTCACGCTGTTGAATTCTTCCGCCTGCACGCGGGCGGACCCGAGCAGTTGGCCGAGCTGCGTGAGCGAGCCGGAAGCCGCCGCAGCACCCGTGCCCGCCACCTTCAGGGCGACGGCCACACCGTCCGAGAACTTGATCAGATCCTCATTCGATGCGCCGAGATTGTCCGAGGCCTGCGCCGCCTTGCCGAACAGATCGGCGAGGGCGCCGATCGGCGTGGCATTGGCCTGTGCCGACTGATAGAGCCGCTCAAGCACCGCGACCTGCGTCACCCCCGTGACACCCGCCACAGCCAGGCTATTTTTGGCCTTGGTCCACGCGTCCGCGTAGGACAGCACTTCCTTCGCCGTCAGCGCGGCCGCGATGCCGCCAAGGGGGGCGATGAGCCCGCGCGCCATGCTGCCGCCGATGGCATTGAGGTTCTTCTCGCTTTGCTTCCAGCGGTTCTCGATCGCCCGGGCCTGACGGTTCGTCACGCCCATGGCATTCTGCAACCCGCGCTGGTACTGGTTGATGTCCGCCGATAGCTGAACAACAAGGCGTTCGAGGTCAGTGGCCATGAGGACCTTCTATTACCGGTTCAACATTCTGGGTTGGACAGGTGCCGCACTCTTTGTGCTACCGGTACCAATTGCCGCATTTTTGCTCGCGCCGACGGTTCTATCCCAAGGTGAGTCCGGATATCGCGCAGCACTGTCTATCGTAAGCGAGGGCAAGAGCGATCTAGAGGCCGTCGCCAACCACTTAGCTATGACTTTTTGGGTCGGCGCAGGCTCCGGCACATCTATGCTGATCGGACTCGTTTTACTTCTAATCGGCCGGGAAATGATTTCTAACGAGGCGGGAATTTATCAGAAATACGAGGAAGCGCCGCCCCGACGCACTCGCTAAGCGCCCTGCACGAACACCCACAGATCCTCTTTCTCGCCCGCCGTGAGCTTCTTCGCGGCCTCCGGATCGTGGTGCTTCGCGTACCCATCCAGCGCCGCCATGAACTGCCACATGCTCATGGCGTCCACCTGCTGCGGCGTGAAGCCCATCACTGCGCCAGCTCCGTAGACGGCGGCGAGCCTGAACTTTCCGTTCGGGAGGCTGTCGAGGCGCTCCCCTGGCTCGCCGCCTCCGGATTTCCCAAGGCTTCCTCCGGGGCGCCGTAGCAGCCGCAAGAGAGCACGGCGCGGGCGATGAGCAGGCTCTCGGCCGGCGGCCGGTCCTCCACATAGGCCCGCACCTTCTTCAGGGCCGAGGCGGGCTCCATGCCCCCGCCGATGAGCCCGAGGCGGATGACATTCGAGATGTCCTCGACCCGCCACGCAACGCTGTCCAGGCGATCCAGAACCATGAGCGGCCCGGCGTCGCAGGCCTCCTGTAGCTTGGCCAGATCGCCCCAGCCGAGACGGAAGGAATAGGTCCCGTCCGCCCAGTCGAGTTCAATGCGCGCGTCGCGGGACATCAGGGCGCCACCGTCCGCACCAGTTCGCCGTCGCTCTGCATCTCGACCGACATGGTGGTGCGCCCTCCCTGCTCGACGGATGGGTTCAGCGTGGCGATGTGCATCTTGCCGGTCCAGACGATCGTCTTCGTCGGGAACTCGATCTCCAGGCGCACATTGATGGAATCCTCGCTCTCCCACGCGTCGAGCCATGTCTCCACGCTCTCGGATGCGAGCACCCCCTCTCCCGAGACCTGGGCGGACAGGCTCTCGGCATCTCGCCCAACCCATGCGACCGCATCGGGATCGTCGCAGTCGGGGAGGTTCACCTCGGACAGGTTTTTCGTCAGGGTGAGCGACTTGGACGTGAACCCGCATGGCGCGGCAAAGGTGCCGCTGCCGGGGGCCGTCTCCATCTTGATGCGAAACTTTCCGAACCGCGCCGTGACAGGCTGGGCCATGTTACTTCTCCTGTGAGATGTATGCCGGCGCGCCGGCTATGCGACTTCCACGAAAGCCGTGAAGGTGAGGGCGACGTGGGCAGTGAGCCCATCCGGATCACGGATCGCGCGCGAGGTGCGGTGCTCGCAGAGGACGGCGGCGTTGTCAGCAAGGACGACGTCCGCGCCGTGGAGCGCCTTGCGCACGACACCGCCGATCTGCTTCGCATCGGTCCCGCCACCGGAGCGAGACCAGACATCGATCTGAAAGGTGATCTCCAGCCCATCGATGCACTCGGCATCTTCCGATGCAGCGTCGGCAGGGCCGAAGGACACATATGGAAAGGCCGGGCTCTCCGGTACCGTCACGTAGATGCGAGCGGCCACGAGCGTGGCAAGGGCGGTGTCGGCACGCAGCATGGCGTGTACGGCCCCTTGGACTTCCAGGAGAGCATCGGCCATCCGTCAGCTCCCCGCCGCCACTTTCTTCGCAGCCTCCCTGACGGCCTTCCGGATCGTCGATTTCGCCCGCTTTCTGCTCGCCCGGTAGGCGGGGAAAAAGAAGGGCTTCGCCGCCGCGCCCGGATGCCCGACGCGGGCACCCGAGAACGACTTGTTTCCGCCGCCCTTGGCGACATTGTGAGGGGCGGTGCCGAACTCCACCCAACGGGCGTAGAATGCCTTCTCGTCTCCGGCATAGACCGTGACCGTAAGGTCCTTGCCAAGCGCCGCGGCGGCCACCTTTCCAAGCGTGATCGATCCCCGTGGCGGGGCGCCCCATGTCCACCCGATGCTGGCCCGCAGGTCTCCATCCTCAATCGGGGCGAGGTTCCGGGCAAGACGGACGATCTCTTCCGCCTGCGCCTCGATCGCCGCCTTGATTTCTGCACGCGCCACGTCCGGAAGACGCTTGAGCTTCTGCTCGAGCTTGGCGAGGCCGAGGATGGATTTTGCCATCAGGTCGCAACCCCGCTGCGCCCGAGCATCTTCACAAATGCCCGACTTCCGTCCGGATCGAAGGGTGGCGCCACCAGCGCGAACATTTCGCCGCTGTGCACGTCGATCACCCGCCACGCGGACGTGATGCGTGCCGTCGCCGCAAAGCGCCGCACGGTGATCTCGACCGGCTGGATGCCGGAAAGCCGCGCCGCCAGAACCTGCTCGCCGCCGGAGCGCGCGAACACCTCGGCCGAGGTGGTGAATTCCTCCTGCCATATGGTCACGGCATCGCCATAGCCGTCCGGCTGTGCCTGCGGGCTCTCGAAACGCAGGCGGCGCGTCAGCTTGCCGGATGGCGTCATGATCAGGCCGAGGTTCCAAGGATGATGATCTCGTATTCGACGGCCGTGCCGGCGCCGCCGTTCAGCACCTTCACCTGGTCCCCGGTGCCCGCGGTCACGGTCCACCCGGTGTTGGGCGCGACCAGCAGAAGCGTCCCGCCGGGCTTGACGGCCAACGTGTGCGCCGCTGCTCCGAAGGGACCGACGAAGGCATTGGCCGCGGCATTGCCGAGCACCACGTCATTGACGTTGGTGGCGGTCGCGCGGACGAAGATCGCCTTGACCTTGACGAAGGTAACGGTGGCGCCGCCCGGATCCGTGAGGCTCCCCGCAAGATCGAGGTTCTCGGAGGCCGAGGCCGCGAGCGTGCGAACATCCGACCACAGGCGGTCGGCCTTTCCGTCCGTCGTTCCGTCCTGAAAGGAGATCACCTTCGACCCGGTGTCCGCCTCGATGAGGCGTCGCCACGGGGCGTCGACCACGGCGTCACGGGCGCGCACGCCGGCATAGATGTCAGCGGAGACGGTCATTTGGCTTTTCCTCAGGCTTGGTGGTGGGGGCCGCCGCCCCGGCGGTGATGGCGTCCGCCGCGCAACGCCGCCGCACGAACAGCACGGCGCCGGCGGGATAGACGATGGTGACCTGGCCCTTGCGCTCCGGAGGGTTCCAGGGGAACTGCCGCAGGAAGTGGACCCAGGGCATCAGACGCCGCGACGGTAGTTGCACAGCAGGCTGTCGACGGTCGTCCATGTACCGGCCGGAGCCGGCTCGCGGTTCGTGAACGCATCGTCAATCCACAGCAGCATGGCGTGCACCACAGGGGCGGGGGTCACAGCGAACCCCGCCTCCAACGTCACCATGATCCGGGAGCCCTGCTGGATCGCCGGCCACTGGACGCCATAGACCGGCATGATGGCCGGCTCCGTTCCGTCTTCGTCTCGGTTCACCAATTCGTAGCTCACGTCCGGCACCGTCTGGGGCGCACCGGCCGTGTCCGTGTAGATAAGGGACGCGACAGCGGAGACGGGCGCGACGGGCACGCGGCAGAGGTCCGAGAAGCTGGTGCAGGACAGCGCCACGGCCCGGGTACCGAAATAGAGGCCACACACCTTCTCGACGTGCTGGCGCGACACGGTGATGAGCAGGGTCAGCTTGTCGTCGAAGTCAGTTTCGTCCGCCAGCAGGTTGCACTGCCGGCGCGCCTGTTCGAGCGAGACGGGCTCGGCCGGCGTCGCGACGGAAATGAAGCGCCACATCAGCCGGCCGCCTTCGCCTTGGCGGCCTCGATCTCTGACTTCAGCCGAGCGATGCCCCAGCGCTTGTCCACGTCGACGCCGAGGGCCTCGGCCCCCACCTGCAGCGCCGCCTTGTCGTCGGCTTCGGCTGTCTCGCTGGCCGGGACGGGCGGCACCTCGCCTTCGGCAGCGGGCGGGTCAGGCACGGCGCTCGGCTCGGCCGTCCAGTCGAAGACGATCTCGCCTGCCTGCACCCGCGCCGCCGTCTCAGCCTCACCCGTTATCACCACCGCGTAATCGGCCTGCACGAGCCGCACCGCCTCTTCGTCGCCGAAGCGCTCGGTCAGCTCGCCTGGCGCCAGGGCGAAATCCACCCCCGCCATGCTCACCAGCATCCTGATTTTCATGGGATCAACCTTCGGGAGGAACGGCGGGCACCGAAGCGCCCGCCGCCTACGTCACGCCTGGATGAGGTGCTTGACGGCGGCGGTGTCGCCGAGCTCGCCATCGAAGCGGATCAGGCCGGCAATGCCGAGGTCCGGCCAGAAGCGCTCGCGCATGACGCCGATGACCGGCGAGCCGACCTTGCGGACGAAGAACTTGCCGAAGTCACCGAACAGCATGGTCTTGTTGCCGGTGGCGATGGACGCCATGGCCTGGTTGACGCTGTAGCGGTAGCCCAGCAGCGTGCCCGGCTGGCCGGTGGTCACGTCGCCCATCTGCCACAGATAATTGCCCTGGCCATCCTTGAGCTTGCGGATGGCGCCCAGGGTCGCATCGTTGAACATGAACCGCGCCTTCGGCGACTGGCGATAGGCCGGGTCCACCGAATGCAGGAGGTCGATGATCTCGTCAGAGGCGATGGCCGTCGCGGACGCAGCAGTCTTGCCAAGGGTAGACGCGGTGACGATGCCGTTCGGCGCCGAGGAGCCGGTGCCGGTGGTGAGCTGGCTGTTGGCGATGCGACCGAGGCGCTCACCCAGCAGGCTGGCGAGGAGCGTCTCGACGTTAAAGATGCTGTCCTGCGCCAGCTCGAATGACCAGCGCACGAACTGCGTGTCGAAGGGATAGGCATCGAGCGACTTCTGACCGAAGGTCACATCCTTCGCACCGGTGTCGGTGAGCGCCGTGCCCTCGGTGTGCGCCACCGCAGTGACGCCGGTGTCGTCGGTCGTCGGGATCTTGATGGGATTGCCCGACGCGGTGTTGAGCGAGGTGCAGATATCCTCATCATACATCGGCCCCCACGCCTTCATGGTGACGATGAGCTTAGACGACAGCTCAGTCGGAACGGTGTAGCCGCCCGCGGTCGAGGTGCCGGCCGACTGGGCACGGAATTCGGCCTGCGCCTTCACGTCGGCGCCGGCGCGCAGGATGGAGCGCTCTTCCGCCGAAAGCTCGGACGGATCGCCGCCCGCGCGGATCATGCGGTGGAACACCTCACGATAGGTCGGCGCCTCGCCCTCCTCCTGACCGCGGGCCTCGCCGCCGTCGCGGGAGTGCGGACGCTGGCGGGCGCGGGCCTCCTCCTGCTTCTTCTCCAGGCCGGCGAGGTGCTCCTCGCGCTCGATCTGCTTGCCGATCCGATCATACTCGGCCATGGCGGTGTCGTGCTGGGTCTCCAGCTCCCTCGCGCGCGCCTCGTCCGCATTGTCGATCTGGCCGAGACGCTCACGGGCCTCGGAAACGATGGTGGCCTGCTTCTCACGCAGTTCCTTGATGCGATTGGACATCGCTCAGCTCCTCAAGATGTTCGGGGTGCTTGGGCGGAGGCCCGCGGCCTCAAGCCTTACTCCTCGCCCGCACCTGCAGGTCGAGGGTGACTTTCATTCCGACGCGGCGGGCGGCGGCGGTGAAATTGTGCTGGCGCCGCTCCTGCCGCGCGGCCTCAAGGCTGCGCAGCGCGACGGACGTGCCGTCGTAGGCCGGCTCGGAAACAATGGAGACTTCGTGCAGTTCCACCGCGAGGATGGTGCGGAGCGGAACCTTGGTGGTCTCGTCCCATTCTTCGCGCGTGGCACGGAACCGGAACGACATGCCGGTCACGTCGCCGCGGCGGATCAGCTCCTGCACGTCGTTGCCATCGCTGGTGGCGGGAAGATCGACTTCGACGGCGAGGCCCTTGCTGTCTTCCTTGAGCCGCAGGGTGCCGGCGGTGGAGCGTCCAAGCACCCGCCCGGTGTCGTGGTCGAAATAGGCGCGTACGTCCGCCGTCTTCAGCGTCTCGGTGAAGGCGCCCGGCGCGATCTTCTCCCGGAAGAAGCCGCCCACGTCGGCCTCCTGATCGAACACCGCCGCGTATCCGGCCACAATGCGGCCCGAGCCTTCGGCGCGGAATTCGACCGGGGCGACAAGCGCGCGCTTCTCAGGACTGTCCGCCATCACCTTGTCCCCCTCCTGATTGCGGATCATCCTGCGCCTGGCTGTCATTGGCGCCGCTGGAGCCGCCGGGAAGAACGTTCGTGCCCAGCGGGACCGTCGCACCTTGGATCATCAGCTTGTCGCCATCCGGCAGGGCGGGAAGATCCTCCAGCGCCCGAACCTCGTTCGGCGTGCGCACCGCGTTCTGGATCGAGGTGGCGTAGCCGGTCATGCGAGAGGCGAAATCACCGCGCAGCAGGCCGTCCAGATTGTGCTTCACGTACCGGCCGTTGTTCATCCGGCCAAAGACCTTCAGGTTCATCTCACCTTCGAGCGCCGCGGCCCACTGGCCAATCAGGTGCTTCACCAGGTGCAGATCCTGCTGCTCCGCGTTCGAGAACGTCGCGCGGGTGAGATCCTGCAGGAATACCGGCGGAAGCTGGTAGGCGCGGGCGATCTCCTCCACCTGGAAGCGCCGCGCGTCCACCATCTGTCCCTTGGCCGGGTCGAATCCGACCGGCTTCAATTCGTGGCCCGGCGGCAACGGGAAGAGCGGCTTTTCGCTGCTCTTCGCCGCGTCGATGGCGCGATGCACATCCGTCAGCGCCCGCTTCATCCCATCCGCGCCCTGCGGAAGCGGACCTGTCAGAGCGAGGGGCGGAACGCCGCCCCCGGCGAAAAACTTGCTGCCATAGTCGTTCATGGCGATGGCGAGCTGGACCGCCTTGCCCGCCATGGCGATCGGCCCGTAATGCTTCAGGCCGCACGAGCGCAGCATGAACGGCACGTCGATCACGTCGGCCGCGGGATATTCCTTGTTCTCGAACTGGTAGACCGTCCGCCCGCCCGAACGCTTGATGGTCGTTTTGCGCGGGTCCATGGGCCACAGGGCTTCAACGCTCTGTCCGTTCCGCTCGATCCAGGCTAGACCCCGGCCGCCGGTGAACACCTGCTGCCAGAACCATTGCCGGAACTTGAAGGCGTCCATCTCCGGATTCGGGTTCTCGTGCACGACGATGGCGAGCTTGCCTGTGAGCTTTTCCGGCCCGGCTTTCGACCGCCGATACGGGTGCAGCGGGATCGCCGCCAGCGTGCGCGACAAGAACGCCACCGCCGCCCACACCGCCGGCACGGACAGCGCCGAGTCGATGGTGACGTTCGGCAGGTTCGCCGAGCTCACCCCGAAGAACGCGAGGAAGTTCTCGGCGCTCACCGGGATGGTGGGGTTTTCGATGGTCTCGCTCATGCACCCACCAGCGTGAATTCCGGGTCGTCCCAGGGCGAGGTCGCGGGCGGTGGCTCCTGCATGGCCGTATCCGCCGCGCCGACACCCATCGCCAGCGTCACAATTCCGTCGATGCGCCCTCGCGAACGCTTCTTGTCGAATGCCCGGTTCTTCATGCCGTCCGCGATCAGCAACGCGTTCCCGGCGCACCAATAGGTAACGGGCGAGGCCTCCACGACGATCTCACCCTTCAGGATGCGGTCTTCCAGGCGCTCCACCGAGCGCGGCATGCACAGCTGCCGGTCTTCGAAAATCACGCGCGTGCCCTGCGCATGCGCCACCAGCTTCAGCCCAATGCCCTCTGGCTCGCTCGGCCCCTTGAACCGCCAAGCCGAGAATCCGATCGTCTCGCACGCCGCCATGAAATCGGCCATGCCGGCCGTGTCGAAGGCGAGAAACTGAACCTCATGCGCGGCGTAGATTTCGGCCACCTTCGCGGCGACGAAGGTCTTATCGATGGTGGCGCCGGGAACGGCCTCAAGCCACCCCTCATCCACCCATTGCTCATAGGGCGCCTGATCCGCCCTGCCGCGATCGGCGAGCCCGGCCCGCGTCGTCCAGTACCAGGTCTTGGCGTAGAGCTTGCCGCCCTTCAGCCACACCGCCGTCAAGGCGGTAAGGTCGTTCTTCTGCGACAGGTCGAGGGACAGCCAGCACGGGCACCCTCGCATGTCGTCGATATCGAACTCACCTTGAACCGCCGCCCACGCCTCCTCGGCGATCCAAAAGTCGGTCGACCCGATGGGGATCCCGAAATAGAGCCGCTTCACCGACATGGCGGTGGAGAGCAGCACCTTTGCCGTCGCCACCTCGCCACGGATGTTCTCCACCGGGAAGGTGATGCCCAGCGCGGGGAGAGCCTTCGGCCAGGCCTTTTCGTTCTCGAAGATCGACTCGCGGTCGGCCTTGTCCACCCGGGCGATGAACGCGAAGGCCTGATCGTCCTTCACCTCGCCGCGTGCCACCTTCTGGAAAAACTCGCTGAATGCCGTGCCCACCGGCTGGGTGCTCGCTGGCGTGTTCGTGCCGAGCATCATCAGCGCGTCGCCCGGCATCTTCGCAATGGCGCGCTGCCAGGTCTCGATCGCGTCCGCCGACTTGAACTCGTGGATTTCGTCCGCCGCCACCAGCGTCGGCCGGGGGCCTGAGATGGCCTCGCCGTTCGCCAGCGCCTGAAACTTTGAGCTGGTGGCCGGGTGCTCGATCTTCCAGGCGTTGTCGCCCTCGCCGCGGATCAGCACATCTCCGCGGCTCTCCAGCGTCTCCCGCAGTTCGTCCGGTTCATCATCCTGGCCCGGGATGGCGTGCCGGCACATGGCCACAGCATCCGCGAACAGCACGTTCGCTGTGCGGCGGTCCTGCCCGATGGAATAGACCTCCGAGCGCTGGATGCCGTACCAGCCCATCATGTACAAGCCGATGGCCGCCATGAACGGGCTCTTCGCCTGCCCCTTCCCCGTCTCCAGCCAAGCTCTGCGGAACCGCATGCGCCCGCTATCGAGCCGCCAGCCGAACAGCGACCCGGCGCAGAATACTTGCCACGGCAGCGGATGAAACGGCTGGCCAGCCTTGGCGCCCGCCGTGATCGGCAGCACCGCCGGCAAGAACCGCAGGACGTGGCCGGCCATCTCCGGGCGCCAGTGCAGATCCTTGCCGCTCCGGTCTACGATGTCCTTCAGGTGGCGTTCAGCAGCTGCCGCGACGATCTCCCCGACGACGACTCGCCCCTCTACCGCGTCCCGGGCCCACCGGGTCGTGGGATCATCGGGCAGCTTTGCCGAGGAATTCGTCCGACGCACGGGCCGCCCTCGCCTTCTTCTCCACCTTCGCAGCCGCCGCGCGTCGGCGGGGCGCAAGCCCCAACTCCGCCTCAAGGGTCGCGGCGTCCGCCCCCGCTTCGCGCATGGCCGTGAAGTGCGGGTTGAGCCGGGCAATGGCCTTCGCGTTGCCACGCTTCGGCTTCGTCACTGCCCCCTGGTCCGCCACGATCCGCGACGAGCGGTCATAGATCACGTAGGCGAGCACAAGGCGCTGGATCGCGTGCCGGTTCGCCGGCGCCAGCAAGCTGCGCTCCCGCATCTCGGTGGTGACGGCCCGCCAGTATTCCGCGGCCGCCTCGATCTCGATTTCGTCGGTGAGCAGCATTTGCCAATGCGGCTCGGCGATGATTAGCCCGGTGCCTTCCACGACGTTCATGCCAGATCAGAGCTACGCTCTGCCCTCAACTTTTGGGTCTGTGACTGCTCTCGGTGCGAACGGAGGGACCCCGCCGGTGCTGGGGCCGAGACCCATGGACTTTTTACCCACCCCCACCCCCACGAAGAGGTCGAAAAATTGCAGAGATAGGCGCCTTCCCTTGCAAGGGAAGCTCACAATTATCTTGCGCGGTTCCATGGGTGCTGCGGGTCCCGTGGTCGGCCATCCGCATCACAGCCCTTCACGTAGCCGAGGCGCTCCTCGCTCTGCTTGGCCGATGCATGGCAGGAGGCACACAGGGATTGGAAGGGCCCGTTCCAGAACCTCTCCGGGTCTCCACAATGCGGCGTGACGTGATCGCATTGGGTCGCCGCTGTCACCCTCCCCAGATCATCACACGCCCGGCACAGAGGATGCGTGACGAGCTGGGCCTTTGCGATCCGGCGCCAGCGTGCCGTCCAGTACCATCGACGCCAGGGCTGGTCCTCGGTGCGGCGCCTGTCGTGGTCTCTATTCGCCTCTCGCCGTGTGCGTTGGCCCGCAGGGCGATGAAGCGATGGGCGCATGGGCATCAGGCCTCTGCCGGCACGGGCCCGGACTTCCCGGCCAACAGACGACGGCCGGCCTCTGCCAGCCACGCACGGAAGCGGGACATGTCGGTTCCTATCATTCAAATTGTACATACAATATGATTGACCTTGGCGCGGCAGTCGTATATACAATTTGCCATGATCATCACTTGGGACGAACCGAAGCGCCTCGCGAACCTTGCCAAGCACGGCATGGATTTCGCGGACCTCGACCTTGGGTTCTTCCTCTCGTCTCTCGTGATCCCGGCGAAGCTGGGCAGGCACATGGCCATCGGCCGGAACGCCAACGGGACGATCGTCGTGGTGTTCGCCACGCTCGGCACCGAAGGCGTCTCGATCATCAGCATGCGCCCCGCCAGCGCCAAGGAACGGAGGCTTCTCGGATGACGAAGCGCAAGGCGAATGAATTCGAGCCCGGGAAGGGCTACACCAAGGCGGATTGGGACGCAGTGTCCGACAGCCCGGAAATCACTCCCGCCAACATGAAGAAGGCCAAGCCGTTCGCGGACGCCTTCCCTGCCCTCGCCGAAAAGGCTCGACAGGCACGCGGCCCCCAGAAGACGCCCACCAAGGTGCCCGTCTCCATCCGGCTGAGCCCCGAGGTGGTAGAGCACTTCAAGGCAGGCGGGCCAGGGTGGCAGGCCAGGATAGATGAAGCGCTGCGCAAGGTGGTGGGCGGTCGGTGAAGGTCACTTCCGAAGCAGGTCGGCGGTCGGCTCGGCAACGTAATGCTTGCCGTCCTTGTCGGACTTCCAGGGATCGCCAAACCTAAGAGCGTGCGGCGGCTCGGAACCAAGAGCTAATGCCGCGTTGACGGCGCGGCGCTCCCGGCGATGCTCCGCCACCTTGAATGGCTTGTCGCTCTCAGCCGTCGTGATGCCGACGATCGGCGTCTTTCTTCGGGACCGGCTCATGATCGCGCACCCTGAACATCAACTCCTCTGAAACGCAAAACCCCCGCCGAAGCGAGGGTTTCAGGTTCAGGGCGCAAATCGCCGAATGACGCGATGAGGCCATATGAAAGGGCCCTTGTCAACAATCGGTTGGCGCGATTTCCCCACGCTCGGCCGCGCGCAAAATCCGGTTCGCGCTCAGATAGCTCCGCGCATACACCCGATTGGAGGCCAACATCTGAGCCGTGGTGATCGCCACCGTTCCCGTCAGGCTTCGTTCCTCAGCCGTCATTCCGCGGCGCCGAATGAACCGATCCTGCTGCCGGATCTCCAACAGCCGTTGCTGATTGGCCTTTTTCGTGTGAGCAATATTGTCCATCGCAATTTCTCCTGCCGCCTCTATGTCCCGCGGCCGAAGGATGGTCAGGGGACATTGGGGCGGCATGATGATCGTTCCTATTTCACCGCTCCCGGCACGTGCATCAGCTTGTCCACCGCCCGTGCCGGCCGGACCAGATGGTGCACCACCTGCGGCCCTGTGATGCTGATCGGCCCATCTCCACCGGTGCCCGTGATCCGGTGGCGGCACCGCCCCTCCGCGATCAGCCCCCAACGGTCCACCAGCTGGTCAAGCGCCTCGATCAACCGGCCGGTGACATAGCCCTGCGCCCGCTTGTCCTGAAGGTGCGGGTATCGCCTGGCCATGACATCCAGGGTCACGCCCTCGCCCACCACGTCGATCAGCAGTGCCGCGGCGACGCCCCCGACGCTCCGGTTGGTGGCGGCAAGCTCGCGCGCAGCCTCCAGCATGCTGTCGCTGAAGGCGTCGCCCGCGCCGCCGCCGTCCAACTTCTCCTTCAGCGGATCCATGGCACGCAGCGGGCCGAGCTGGGCGCGCTCATAGAGATCCCGGTATCGATCCGCAGCGTCCTTCTGCGCGCCGTCGATCCGCTTCCGAGCCGCCATGTGCTCGATCGGGCTCTCCCGCATGTTGCAGGGCACCGAGATGCGTGCGCCGGGCTCCCACGGGTCCGGGACCTCCTTGCGGCCGCGCTGCACCTTCCCGTCTTCGCCCGCCGCCTTCAGCCCCTTGCGCTGGCGCTTCACCTCATCGAGCTGCTCTCGCTTGCGTTCCGCGCCCCACCGGGCCTGCACGGCCGGCGCAGCGGCGGCGACACGCTCCGCCAGCTTCACCCCGCCGCGGATGGAGCGCTGCACCGCCTGCTCCCGCTTCAGCGCCTTGGGAAGGCCCTCGCGCAGGTGCACGAGGCGCCCCTCGGCTGCGGCCAGCCGATCCTTCAGCCGCTCCAGCTTGTCCAGGATGGACACCACCCGATTGTGGTCCCCCTTGTCCGCAGCGCGCAGCTTGTCCGTTTCGGCGGCGGCGATGGACTTGCGCCAGCGGGCCACCGCGCCCTCGGCGGCGGCGAGGCGGGCCCGGGCGTCCAGCTTCGGTTTCGTCGTCATGCGGCCTCCGCGCGGCGCTTTTGCCATTCGTCAGTGATGGTTCGGGGGAGCTGGCAGGACGCATCGCCGGGCGGGAAGCCCCATGCCGTCATGGACCACTTGCCGGCCATCCAAATCTCAAACAGGCTCTCGGGGTCAGGGAAACCGCTTGGCCAGCCAAGGGGACGTGCTGGCGGCCCTCCGACTGAGGATGGCCCCACCGAGCCAGGCGGCGGGTGGTATCCCTTCCGCTCCGCGATTTGCCGGCACCGGTTGCGCCACGTGGCCGACCAATCGAGCTTGGCGCCCTTCTCGCTCCCCACCCCGGCCCAGTAATCCACGAACTCCGCGCCATGCCGGGCGATGTCGGCCGCCGGGATGCCCACCGACACGGCGAAAGCTCGGTCGGTGTCGTCCGGCTTCCAGGCTGGATCGATCCTCGTGGCCCGCTTCTTCGGCTTGGCGGCCCTGGCCGGCGAAGGTGGCTCGGCCCCGACCTCCGAATCGACCTCTGGCCGCGGGACGGCGTTGCCGTCCTGTCTAACCTCTTTTCTTTCTTCCCTCCTCCATCCTCCATCCTCCATCTGCGGAGGAATTTCCCCACCGGTTCCGAACTTGTTCCCCACCGGTTCCCCACTCGTCGGTACCGGGCCTGCATCATCGGCGTTTAGTTCCCCACCGGTTCCGAACTCGTTCCCCACCGTGGCATCCGTGAGACCGACGTATTTGCGAACCAGTTCCGGCTTGGGGTGGATCGCCTTCGGCTTCTTTGGGCGCTGCCACCGAGTGAAGTTCCGAACCGCTCCATAGCTGCGACCATCAACCTCGAACCGCATGAGAAACCGGTTATCCACCAGGGCGGCCATAAGCGGATCGATTGAGGCGCTGATGGCCGGCAGAATGCGGGCCTTCAGGGTGAGCGGCTTCCATTCGAAGACGCCTTCGTCGTCCGCCTCGGTCCAAATGCCGATCAGGAGCACCGCAGCGAGCGGGGCTTCCACGGTCAGCACCATGAAGTTCTCATCAGAGAAGAGGCCGGGATGAGCCGAGCGGATGCGCGACATTGCTATCGGTCTCCATAGAGGTTTTGCGCGCTCCGGATCGCGGATGCGCCAATGTCGCAGAACAGGTTCACCGAGCACGTCGGCCCGTTGCGGTTCTTCGGGATGACCATTTCAAGCTTGTGGGCGACGGCCTCATGGGCGATCCGCGCCTCGGGAGCGCCGGCCTTGAACTCGGCCGACTTCTCGATGTAGTGCGCCTCCCGGAAAAGGAACATCACCACGTCAGCATCCGCCTCTATGTCCCCGCTTTCCCGAAGGTGGTGCAGGTCAGGCCGCTTGTCCTTCTCCGCCTCTATGCCGCGGTTCAGCTGGGCCAGCAGCATGATGCAGACCTCCTGATCCTTCGCGATACCCTTCAGGCCTGCCGTGATCTCGCCGACCTCGTAGGTGCGGTACCCTCGGTATCGATCCGTTGCCTTGATGAACTTCAGGTAGTCGATCGCAACGCACCGGAGCACGGCGCCCTTCGCTGCCATCCGGCGCTTGGTGGCGGAGACCTTGGCGGCGATCTCCGCCACCGCCAGCCGGGGGCTGTACTCGATCTCGAACGGTAGCTTCCGGATGGCGTCGTCCGCCTCCTGGATGCGCCAGAACTGTTCGTCGGACAGATCCTTCCCCTTCCGGATGTCTGAGTGGGTCAGGGGGAAGCGGGGATCGAAAGCCATGTCGGCAAGGAGGCGCGCCGCAATGGCCTCGCGCGGCAGCTCCAGCGAGAACAGCAGCACGCCGTTTCCCGCCTTCGCGCTCCGGAGAAGAGAGGAGGTTCCGAATGTCGTCTTGCCCATGCCCGGGCGGGCGGCGATCACCACCAGCTCCCCCGGCCGATAGCCGAGCATCACCCGATCGAGGTCGGAATAGCCGGTGGTGGCGCCGGAGGGCTGCGCCTCGCCCATGCGGATGCTGTTCACCTGCAGCAGCATGGCATGGGCGCTGTCTCCCGCGCTCTCGCGCGTCGCCTTGGCGTCCACAAGCTCGGCCCGCACCTGGTCGATCGCGTCGAAGGCTTCGGCCAGATGCGTGCGGATCTCTCCGTCCGCGCCGAGCGCGCGCGTCGCCGCTTCCTGGACGGCGCGCAGAGCCCACATGCCCTTGATATCCTCGGCATAGCCCTGAAGCATGACCGTGGGCGCCGCATTGGCCACCAGCTTCGCCACGTAGGAGCCGAAGGTCTCATTGGCTACAAACGGCGCACCCCATTCCTGCTTCAGGTGCGAGGCGAGCGTCGTCAGGCTGGCAAGCTCGCCGATATCTCCGCGCGCCTGGATGGCCTCGAAGATGCGGGCATGGGCCGGTTCGAAGAAGTGCTGGGGGAGGATGCTCGAGGATGCGGCGCGGCCGGCCTGCGGCGTCGCGATCAGCGCCCCAAGGAACTCCTGCTCGATCATGACATTGGAGAAAGCCTCTGCGCTCATCCGCGAGCGCCTCCGCGCCCGTGCAATACGCCGATCTTCGCGGATTGCTCCTGCGTCATGAACAGATCGAGCCAAGCGCGCCACGCGCGGCCGGCGAGAATACCGTCCTCCTGCTTCAGCGAGCGCTGGGCCTTCGCCGCCGCCTGCCGATAGGCTTCCCACCGCGCATCGATCTGGGCATCGCGGTGCTCCGCGAGGGACACGACCTTGTCGCTCATCGTCCACCACCTTTCGGAAACACGCGCTCGCGGTGCTCCCGGCACCACGACTTGCCGGTGAGCACCGGCGCGCCGCAGCAGGTCGCGCGGCCGTCATCGCCGGTGCCGACGATCCACGCGCACTGGAATTCCCGCCTGTCCAAGATGGACATCGCGCAGCCGACATGATCGGCAGGGGCGTCGATCAACCGGCTAAGTGTCGGAACAACGTTGGCCAGCTTCTCGGAGCGGAACCGCAGGAAGCCGATGGCGGCGCCGGAGAGCGGCCTCGCCTGGGCACGAGCTGGGGACAACCTGGGCTCGTGCCGAACTTGGTGAATTTCGCTCGCATCCACCAAGTCCGGCGGCAGCTCACGCACAAAGGCGCAGGCCGGCGGGAAAGGTGCAGGTGATGCAGGTGCCGCCGCGATCATGCTGCCTCCGCCTTTCGGGCGCGGCCTTTTTTTTTGAACCACGTGACCGCCAGCGCCTTCCAGAACGGCACCCGGTGCGCGGCGGCGAACAACTTGGCATCCTGTTCCGCCGCCGGACCCGCCGCGACGATGGCGGCGGCGAGCACCTCAGGGTCCATCTCGCCGGCATAGTCCGGGTCCGTGAGCAGCAGCTCGCCCGCCTTGATGTCGTTCGCCGTCAGCGGCGCCCGGCCCGACTTCACCAGCGCTTCGAGGATCTCGCGCGCACGCTTGGCGCCGCGCCGGGACACCAGTGCCTTGATGCTGGAGATGGCCACCGTCTCGCCGGCATGGAAGGCTCGGCCGGGAGGCCCGCGGAGGATGCGCACCCCTGCCCGGCTGCACACCTGCTCCACCGTGAGCGCGTCTTCGTCACCTGCCGTGACGGCCGCGTGGTGGAGCTGCGTCGCCGAGACGGCGAGGCGGTCGCGGTTGTGCCCAATGAAGGCGGCGGCCCGTTGGGCGATGTCCGCTGCCTCCACGATCATCACCGGGATCTTGTCGATGTCCGGATGGCAAGCCGCCGCGATAGCAGTGTGCTGCCCGTCGATCAGCTCCAAACCGGCTTCGGTCAGCACCGCCACCGGCGGCTTGTATCGAGGCCAGCTCCATCCAGCCACCATCTTGGCAATCAGCCGCCGCGAGGCATCCGACAGGTCGCGCTGGTAGCGCGGGTCCACCAGCAACGTGCTCGGCGGCACCCACTCGAAGATCGGCTTCGCGCTGACCTCGGGTGCCGGCGATACGTGGGGCAGGTCGATCGCGGTGATGGGGCGGCGCGGGTCAGTCACGGCCGCTCGCCCTCCGGCCACAGGTCGGGGCGAAGCTGGGATCGCGTCACGGCACCGTCGGTCGCGCGTTCGATGGCCATGGCGCTTTCGGCCGAGACAGGAAGCTGGAAGTTCAGCATTTGCGAAATCGCTTGCTGCGCACACCCTGCGGCTTCCGCGAGCCGGCTCTGGGCGCCAAAGAGATTGATGGCTCGCAGGATGTCCGGATGCTGGTTCTCCGGAGGCTTTCTAGGACGGCTGGCGGCGGCATTACCTGCGTCGGACAGGGCGGAAATCTCAACATCACCGCGCTGCGCAGTCTCCACCCGGTCGATCGCCGCCAGCAGCGCCTCGCCCGACAGCCCAGCTTTCACAAGTTCGCGGATCATCTGGACGATGGCGCTCATGGCTGGGCCTCGCCGACTGCCGGGACCGGAAGAACCGGGCGGGCGATGGGCGGATAGATATCCGGGCGCAGTTCATGCCGCGGAATGCCGGTGATCCGCTCGACATCAAGCACGCGCATATGCGGCACCCGCTTCCATTGCGAGAGCGCCTGCGCGGTGATACCGAGGGCATCAGCCAGCGCTTGAGCCGTTCGGAGCGTTCGAATTGCACGAACGAGGGATTGTGATTTCCTGCTCATAGAACCGCATTCAAGCCGATCTTTACCATAACTTCAAGAGTGGCTTGATAGATTTTCATAAAGTGAGCCTTTATGCTCCTGCCATGACAGATGAAATTAGCACCATCGGCGCCCGCATACGGCAGGCGCGCACCGCCCTCGGCCTCACTCAACAGGGGCTCGCGGATAAGCTGAACGTCACTGTGCAGTCCGTATCTCAATGGGAGACGGGGCGGACACGGCCCAACTATGACCGCATAAACCTATTGGAGGAGGTTCTTGGCTTACAATATGGTTGGCTAATCTCTGGCGAAGGAGAAATGACGTTAGATCCACCGAAAAAGCATGACGGCTACGAGGAATTTAGAAATCGCTTAGCCCGTGAATTGGAATGGGATGAAAAACTTGCGCACTATGGCCAAATGAGATTGGAAAGCGTCCCGTACGAATTGGGCGATGGAGCGATTTTAGCCACTCATAATGCGGAGCGTGATTTATTTGCCTTAACAATCAAAGACAGCGCAAATTCTCCACTATTTGAGATTGGCGATATAGTAATTGGAGATACTGGAACCGGCGTTCGTCCAGGAGACATGGTGTTCGTAAAATTGCGAAAAAGAGATGATGTTATATTTCGGCAAATTAAGGCATTTCGGCGCGAAGAAAATGACAAACTTTTCGCCGAACTCCGGCCTCTGAACTCGGACTATGAGACGGAGACGATAAACCTTACAGATGATGATGACAGGGTTATAGGCGTAATGGTGGAGCACCGACGATTCAGGCGGCGCTAGAATTTTAGTTAAGACGCGCTTGACATCTCATATCAAGTGACGCTTGAATGCCTCCATCGCCACCCGATGGAGCGCCCGCCATGCTCGCCAAGAGCCCCGCGCCTGAAGCACCCACAGATCCCATCCTCGCGTTGCTTGCCCGCTGGAAAGTGGCGAATGAGCTGTTCGAGTCCAAGCCGGATGACGACAGCGTTGAGTGGGCCGCCGAGACCTACGGCCGGCTGGAATACGAGATGGGCAATCCGCCGAAGGTCGGGACTGCCGCCGGGGCCGTGGCCGCGCTCGAATATGCGATGGTCGAGCACACGATGTGCATCGATGGCCACCATGCCGCTTTCGTGAAGAGGGCGCACCGGTTCATGGTGCGGTTCCTCGCCGGCCCGGACCCCATCTTCGCTGCCATCGCCGAGCACAAGCGCCTCTGGAACGAGGTGAATACTGCGCAGGGCGACATGGCCATGAACGCCGCCTCCGACATCGAGACCGCCTACCTCGACGGGATGCTTCGGATGGCGCCTGCCACCCTGCCGGGGCTGCTCGCCTGGCTGGAGTACATCTTCACCGAGCCGGGCATTGGTACCGGCGCCAATGACGAGGAACTGCAGATCGTCTGCGAGACGCTCCGCCAGTTCGGCGCACGCCACCTCGGCCAGCCGGTGGGAGGCCTGTGATGCTCGCCATCCCGAAGGCATCCGCCGCCGCGCCGCTCAGGTCAAAGAAGGTGGCCGCACCGCCCGCCAAATCCCGCCTCATGGTCCTGAAGGAGGAGTGGGAGCACCTGCTGGCGCGCTCAACCGAATTGGCCGAACGCCGCAAGCCGCTCGACGAAAGAGCCGTAGACCTCGCGCCTTCCATGCCGAAGCCCGCGCCCCTCCTCTATCGCGCCGAGGACGCAGACCTCGACCTGTCCTGTGGCATCCCGCGCAGCCACGACACCGGGCCGCCTGCCTTCTATGGCCGCGACGCGGTGGACCACCTTCGTCTCCAGCGCCAGCAGTCACAGACTGCCCAGGCGCGCGCCATCGAGATCGTCGCCGCTTGGGACGCACACAGGGCCCTTCGCGATGGTGTGGAGATGGCCCTCGGCATCCCCGCCCTCGACGCCGAGGAAAAGGCGCTGGATGAAGAACACGAGCGGCTGCGGATGGAGATCATGCGCGAGGTCGCGACCACCATGGAAGATATCCGCTTCAAGTGCGCGCTCGCCCTCTGGTGCCGCGCCGACAGCATCGAGGAGTTCGAGCAGGAGGTCCAGCAAGCGGAAACCGCCGATGCCGAGACGCTCGCCATCTCCATCGTCCGCGACCTCCTGATGATGGAGAGCGGCCGGTGAAGCAGGTCGGCACCTTCCCCACCGCCTATGGCGTCGCCGTGCCCCTCTTCGAGAAGGAGGGGGTCAGCCCCGACGACGAGGTCCTCTTCGATATGGACGGCTGCATGACCATGATGGGAATGCACGGACCCATTCAGCGCGAGGCCTGTCGCGCCGCCACGCGCGGTCAAACCAGCATGCCGCTGGACTTCTTCGAGCGTCACGGCGGGCAGAAGATCCCGCGCATCCCGATCGAGCGGCCCACGCAGCCGGCCTACCTCAGCTTCCCGGCCGAGGTGAAGGGCCTGGTGCCGGTGGAGCGCTGGATCGACCTGATCCTCTACACCCCGCGCTGGTGCGACCGCGCCGAGGCGCTGCTTGCGATCATCGGCGGGAACCTCGAACAGGATCTCGACATGCCGAAGGAGATCATGGCCTTCAGCATGAGCATCCTGCTCACCTGCGCCCTGGAGCACGCGGCCGAAAAGGAGATCGACTGCCTGGAGGCGGCGGCCTTCTATGCGCTCACCATCCATAACCACTGGGCCGAGGCCGGCGCGCGATGGCTGGAGCCGATGCGCAAGACGTGGTTCCGCGACTGGGTCAAGGATCGGCCCGGCTACACCGCCTTCGCCGCGGCCCTGAGGCCGGCGCTGGTGAAGCCCTTCCCCCGCTGGATCGCAGGTGCCGCATGAGCAACGTCATTCCCATGAAGCGCCGAGCCCGCGCGGAGCGAAAGCAGCCACACCTGCACACGCTCTGCTATCACCCACTCGCGCGCAGTCAGGACGAGAACAGCCTTCTCGGCGAGATCACCCACTATGACGACTGCGTGGTGGTGCACGCCCTCCTCGAAGAGCGCCATTGGCGCAAGGTCCGTGGCGAAAGCCGGATGGTCCGCAAGACCCGGAAGTACATCGTGGACACCGCCATCGAGGGCGTGCGGCTGCTGCTGCGCGTCAACGGCCTCCATCACGCCACCGTGCAGCACACGCCGGAGGGGTTCCGGGTCGAGGTGCCGCCGCTGCCGGCGGGAGAAGCGTCATGATTGCGCCAGCGACATCCAGCTTGGACGACATGCGTGTGATCAGCCTGCAGGACAGCGCGAAGGTCGCCGGTGTGAGCCTCGCCACCTTGCGCCGGCGAATCGATGCAGGCGACGGCCCACCAGTGGTGCGTATGTCGCCGCGGCGAGTGGGTGTGCGTGCAGGAGAACTCAGGAAGTGGCTGGAGGCGCGCTAGGAAGCACGCTTCCTATACGCTTCCTAAATCCTGATTTCAGGAAGCAGATTTTCTGATAAGTGCTTGGAAAATTTGGTGGGCGCACTAGGGCTCGAACCTAGGACCCGCTGATTAAGAGTCAGCTGCTCTACCAACTGAGCTATGCGCCCGTTCCAGGGGTGCCCCCGGAAGGAGGCGTCCGTTTAGCAAATGCGTTCCCGCCTGACAAGGGCGGCGGCGAAGATTCTCGCCGCCGCTTCGGTCGCCGCGCACGCTTACTCCTTGAAGGCCTCCTCGCGGGTCTTCTGCACCGAGGGCAGGAGCACCACCACCAGCGCCGCCAGAGCCAGCGCCAGGAGCACCGCGGAGATGGGGCGCGTCACGAACACCAAGGGATCTCCGCGGGAGATCAGCATGGCGCGGCGCAGGTATTCCTCCAGCATGGGGCCGATGACGAAGCCGAGCAGCAGCGGCGCCGGCTCGCAGTCCAGCTTCACCAGCGCGTAGCCCAGGAGCCCGAACAGCGCCATCGAGTACACGTCGAAGGTGTTGTTGTTCACGCTGTACACGCCGATGCAGCAGAACGCGATGATGGCCGGGAACATCACGTGGTACGGCACCGTCAGCAGCTTCACCCACAGACCGATCAGCGGCAGGTTCAAGAGCACCAGCATGAAGTTGCCGATCCACATGGAGGCGATCACGCCCCAGAACAGGTCCGGCTTCTCGGTGACCACATTCGGCCCCGGCGTGATGCCCTGGATGATGAGGGCGCCGATCATCAGGGCCATCACCGGGTTGGAGGGGATGCCGAGGGTCAGCATGGGGATGAAGGAGGTTTGCGCCCCGGCGTTGTTGGCGCTCTCCGGCCCCGCCACGCCCTCGATGGCACCGCGCCCGAACTCCTGCGGGTGTTTCGACATCTTCTTCTCGATCGAATAGGACGCGAAGGAGGACAGCATGGCGCCGCCGCCCGGCAGGATGCCGAGAAACGAGCCCAGGGTGGTTCCGCGCAGCACCGGCCAGATGATGCGCTTGAACTCGTCCTTCGTGAGCATCAGGCTCTTCACCTTGGCGGCGACGAGGGAGCGCGTGTGCTCGTCCTCGAGATTCCTGATGATCTCGCTGATGCCGAACATGCCCATGGCGAGCGCCACGAAGTCGAAGCCGTCGGACAGTTCCGGCAGGTCAAAGGTGAAACGCGGCGTGCCGGTGTAGATGTCCTGCCCCGACAGGCCGAGCATCAGGCCGAGGACGATCATGGCGATGGCCTTGACCACCGAGCCGGAGGCCAGCGTCACCGAGGCGACGAGGCCGAGCACCATGAGGGAGAAATATTCCGGCGGCCCGAACTTCAGCGCCAACTCCGCCAGGGGCGGCGCGAAGACGGCGAGCAGGAAGGTGGCGACCGTGCCGGCGAAGAAGGAGCCGAGCGCCGCGGTGGCCAGCGCGGCGCCGGCGCGGCCCTTCCTGGCCATCTGGTGGCCGTCGATGGCGGTGACCACCGAGGAGCTCTCCCCCGGCAGGTTGATGAGGATGGCCGTGGTCGATCCGCCATACTGGGCGCCGTAATAGATGCCCGACAGCATGATCAGCGCCGACACCGGCGGCAGGCCGAAGGTGATGGGCAAAAGCATGGCGATGGTGGCGATGGGGCCGAGGCCCGGCAGCACGCCGATGAGGGTGCCCAGCAGCACGCCCACGAAGCAGTAGAGGACGTTCTGCAGCGAGAGGGCGACGGAGAAGCCGAGGGCGAGGTTGTCGAAGAGTTCCATCGTCTCAGTTCCTCAATATCCGCCGAGCCATGGGCCGAGGAGGGGCAGTGGCAGGCCCAGCCCCTTGATGAACACCGCCCAGGCGAACACCACCATCACCGCCGTGTTGGCCAGCGCCGTGACGATGTGGAACTTGCGGCTCGCCAGGGCCGAGACGAAAACGGTGATGCCGAGCGCCGGGAGGAAGCCCAGCGGGCGCACGGCGAAGCCGAAGAAGACGACGGAAAAGGTGAGGATGACCACCGCCCGCCAGGCGATGCCGCTCGGCATGTCGCCATCAAACCGCAGGCCGTTGACCAGCACGATGAGGCCGAGCAGGCCGAGCAGGGCCGCCAGCACCAGCGGGAAATAGCCCGGCCCCATCCGCACCGCGGTGCCGAGCGGCAGGTCCCAGGCCTGCAGGCCGAGAAGACCCGCCAGGAAGATGAAGAGAAGACCCGAAAGGACGTCCTTCGGGTTGCGGATGATGTTCATGTGTCCCAGCCCCTAGAGCCCACTTGCCTCCGGAGCCGATGCTGTTCGGACCACATCGCGGTCTCGTCGGCCCGGCGTCCGCTGTTCTTGAATGTGGAGATGCAGCCGCCGGCAGGGCCGAGCGGCCTTCAGGGATCCCGTTTCCGTGTCGTCCGGCCTGCGGAGCGGCGGCGAAAACCGGAAGTGCGCCGAAGTCGACACCGCCGGGGGACGCGGAATGCGCCCCCCGGCGGTGGATATGTGCCCGGCTCCGCCTGCGCGGCGCCTTGCGGGCGCCGGTGGGCCGCGTCAGTCGGCGTAGACGCCGGCGGACTGGATCACCGGCTTCCACCGGGCGATCTCGGCGATGACGAAATCCTTATGAAAGGCGGGACTACGGCGATCCTTCGCCTCGGGCTCGGTGCCGAGGTCGGCGAAGCGGGCCACCACCTTGGGATCGTCGAGGGCCGTGTTGAGAGCGGCGTTGAGCTTGTCCACGATCTCCTTGGGCGTGCCCTTGGGAACGTAGACGCCGTGCCAGACCGCGACCTCATAATCCTTGAGCCCGCTCTCCTGCATGGTCGGCAGGTCGGGCAACGACTTCACCCGGTCCTTGGTGGTCACGGCGAAGGCCTTAACCTTGCCGCCCTTGATCTGGCCGGTCGTGTTGGTGGTCTGGTCGCACATGAGGTCGACCTGGCCGCCGACGATGTCGTTCATGGCCGGTCCGGTCCCCTGATAAGGCACCGTGGTCATCTGCGCGCCGATGGTGGACATGAACAGCATGCCGCACAGGTGCGAGGCGGAGCCGACGCCGGCATTGGCGTAGGTGACCTTGTCCTTGTTGGCCTTCACGTAGGCGATCACGTCGACCATGGTCTTCGGCTCGAAGCCGGACTTGGAGATCATGGTCATGGGCACGGCGGTGACGAGGCCCACCGCCTCGAAGTCGGTCGCCGGATTGTACGGCAGCTTGCGGTACAAGCTCGCCGCCGTGGCGTGGCCGATATGGTGCAGGAGAATGGTGTAGCCGTCCGGGGCCGCCTTCGCCACCTGGCCCGCACCGCGGGTGCCGCCGGCGCCGCCGACATTCTCCACGATCACCTGCTGGCCCAGCGTCTTCGACATGGATTCGGCGACGAGGCGCGCCACCGTGTCGGTGGGGCCGCCCGCGGCGAACGGGACGATCATGGTGATCGGCCGGCTCGGATAGGTCTGGGCGCCGGCGACGGTCGAAAGGCCAAGCGCGGCGGCAAACGCCAGCACCGCTGACAGGATACGCATCGGTTTCCTCCTCCGGGAGCTTCTTCGAACACCCCTTACCTCCTTTGAAGGTCGCGTAGCGGCAGCCGTCAAGCCCGAAGTGGCGGCAGTTGCCTCCGGGAGAGCACGACCCAGGCACCTCCCGCCCGCCTCGCGTGCCCTTCATTTGCCGCACCACGGCTCCGCTACTTCAGATAAATTATTGAAAATAAATATATTTTTACGCAGCGCCACGGACGGAACCGGGCCCTGCCTCCGCCGGTTCTCTTGCCTGCGCACCTGAGAGGACACCGAATGCGAATTTCACGACATCTCCTGGCGACCGTCGCCCTTACCCTGAGCCTGCCCCCGGTCGCCGCCTTGCCCGTTGCCGCGCCGGCAATGGCGCAGGGGGCCGGACAGGACGCTGGACGGGCCGCGGGCGACCGGCAGCGGGTGAACGTCGACATCTTCTACCGTCCGCTCGCCGAGCACGGGACCTGGGTGCAGCACCCCGACTACCAATATGTGTGGATCCCGTCCGGACTCGATTCGAGCTGGCGGCCCTACCAGGAGGGACGCTGGATCTGGACCGACGACCATGGGTGGTACTGGGATTCGGCCGAGCCCTTCGCCTGGGCCGTGTACCATTATGGCCGCTGGGGCTACGACCCGGCCTATGGCTGGTTCTGGGTGCCCGGCGATACCTGGGCACCGGCCTGGGTGACATGGCGGCGCGGCGGCGGACATACCGGCTGGGCGCCCATCGCCCCGGACGGGCGCGGCTTCGCCTATGGCGCGCCCCGCGTCATGGACCCGCCGGTGGCGGAAAGCTGGGTGTTCGTGGAGGACCGCTACATCGCCGAGCCCGACCTCGCCGTGCGGGTCTCGCCCATCGGCGAGATCGGCGCGTGGCTGCGCAACGATCCGCAGATCTACCGTCCGGTCTATCGCGACGGGATGGTGACCACCCGCTTCGTCGATCGCGCGGTGTTCGAGCCCGTCGCCGGCACGCGGATCGTCACCCGGCAGGTGGTGTTCGTGGACGGCTATGGCGACGAGTTCGACGATGCCAGTGGTGCGCGGATCGGCATTTACGGGCCGTCCATCGGCACCGACCGACGCATCCCCGTGCCGCCCCGCTTCGAGCGGGAGATCCGGCAGAACCAGCGCGTCTTGGTGCGCGACTATGTGCGCGATCCGGTTCCGGCGCTGCTCGCCCCGTCCGCCGCCCTGCTCTCGGTCATCACCCCCGACCAGCGGCGCACCCTGCGCGACCGCCGCTGGTCCGGCGACGACCGGGCCTACCGGCAGGAGATGGATACCCTGCGCCAGGGCCAGCGCGACCGGCTGCAACAGGAGATCCAGCAGGCGACGCGCAACGAGCGCGAGATGCAGCAGCGCCGCCTGGAAGCGCTTCGCGCGCGCAGCGAGAAGTTGCACGGCCTTGTGGAACAGCGCCAGCAGCGGGCGGAGCAGGTGATGGACCGCATGGAGCGCGAGCGCCCCAATGCGCTGCCGCCGGCCCGTGCCGGAGGCGGCCCCGCGCCACAGGACCGGCCCGCGCCGGGCGCGACGCCCGCACCGCCCGGTTCGCCGCGGCCGGCAGACGGACGGCCAGCCGTCCCGCCGCCCGGAGCCCAGTCTCCCGGGCGCCCCTCCCCGGCGCCTTCGCCCGCCGGCACGCCGGCGCGCCGGCCCGATGCCCCGACGACGCCCCCCGACCGGCCGACGCCTCCCCCCGGCGCCACCGATCCGGCCACGGCACCGCCCCGCAGCGGGCGACCGGAACAGAATGAGCGCGAGGCGCAGCCTGATCGTCCGCGCCAGCCCCAGGCCGCCCCGCCGGCCGCGCCCGGCGATCGTCGCCCGCCTGATGCCGGAACCGATCGTCCGGCCCGCGAGCGCCCCCCTGCGCCGGATCGTCCGGCCCCGTCGCGTCCGGAGCGGCCGCAGGCGCCGCCGCGCACGGGCACCGATGCCCCGGACCGCGCACCGGCACCCGCCGCGCGAGACCGGCCGGCGGCGCCCGAGAGGCCCGCGGCCCCAGAACGGCCTGCGGCGCCCGAGAGGCCTGCGGCGGCGCCTGGCCCGCAAGGCGACACGCCGCGCGCTCCCCAGGGCGCAGCTCCCGGCGGTACGCCACAGGCACGGCCTGTCCCGGCGGAGCGTCCGGCGCCCGCCGAGCGTCCCGCCGCGCCCCAGGCTCGCCCCCAGGGCACCCCGCAGCCGAGCCCGCAGGGCGGCGCCCCCGGCGCCGGGGAAACGCCGCGCGGGCAATAGATCAAGCGTTCGGGCAAGGTGGTCGCCGGTCCCGGGGCATGGAGCATTTTCGCGGTTCCGGGAATCGGGGAAATGCTCCGGCCAGAGCAGCAAAAAGGGCCGCCCGGCATCGGGCGGCCCTTTTCGGTGTGGCGCTTTCCGTGCGGCGCGGGACTCAGCCCACGGCGCTCTGCGGGTTCACGCTCTGCCGCTTCATCTGCAGCTTGTTGAGCGCCGTGATGTAGGCCTGGGCGGAGGCGACCAGCGTGTCCGGGTCGGCCGAGCGGGCCGTCACCGCCTTGCCGTTCTCCTCCAGCCGCACCGAAACTTCCGCCTGCGCGTCAGTGCCCTCGGTCACCGCATGCACCTGGTAGAGGTCGAGCTTGACCGTGTGCGGCACCAGCGCCTTGATGGCGTTGAAGGTGGCGTCCACCGGGCCGTTGCCTTCGGCCTCCTCCGTCTTCACTTGGCCGTCCACCTCCAGCTTCATGGTGGCGCGCTGCGGCCCGCGGGTGCCGGCGATGACCGACAGGGAAATGAGCTTGATGCGGTCGTGGGCGGCGGCGATGCCCTGGTCCACCAGCGCCTCGATGTCCTCGTCGTAGACCACCTTCTTGCGGTCGGCGAGGTCCTTGAAGCGGGCGAAGGCGTCATTGAGGGCGTTCTCGCCCAGCTCGTAGCCCATGGTCTTCAGCTTGTCGCGGAAGGCGGCGCGGCCGGAATGCTTGCCCATGACCAGCGAGGTCTTGGAGACGCCGACGCTCTCCGGCGTCATGATCTCGTAGGTCTGGGTGTGCTTGAGCATGCCGTCCTGGTGGATGCCGCTCTCATGGGCGAAGGCGTTCCGGCCGACGATGGCCTTGTTGTACTGCACCGGGAACGACGTCACCGCCGACACGAGCTTGGAGGCCCGGGTGAGCATCTTGGTGTTCACGCCCGTGCGATACGGCAGCACATCGCTGCGCGTCTCGATGGCCATCACCAATTCCTCGAGCGCCGCATTGCCCGCGCGCTCGCCGATGCCGTTGACGGTGCACTCGATCTGCCGGGCGCCGCCGGCGAGGCCGGCCAGGGAGTTGGCCACCGCCATGCCGAGGTCGTCGTGGCAGTGCACCGAGAAGATGGCCTTGTCCGAGTTGGGCACCCGCTCGCGCACGGTGCGGAACAGGGCCTCGTACTCGCCCGGCGTGGTGTAGCCCACCGTATCGGGGATGTTGATGGTGGTGGCGCCCGCCTTGATGGCGGCTTCCACGCAGCGGCAGAGGAAATCGATCTCGGTGCGGGTGCCGTCCTCCGACGACCACTCCACGTCCTCCACATGGTTGCGGGCGCGGGTGACGGAGGCGACGACCATCTCCAGCACCTCGTGCGGCTCCTTCTGGAGCTTGTACTTCATGTGCACGGGCGAGGTGGAGAGGAAGGTGTGGATCCGCCCGCGGCGGGCGTGCTTCACCGCCTCGGCGCAGCGGTCGATGTCGTTGAGCGCGGCGCGCGACAGGCCGGCGATGGTGGCGCGCTTGGTGCGGCGGGCGATTTCCGCCACGCTCTCGAAATCACCGATGGACGCAATGGGGAAGCCGGCCTCGATCACGTCCACGCCCATCTCGTCGAGCAGTTCCGCGACCTCCAGCTTCTCCTCGAAGGTCATGGAGGCGCCGGGGCACTGCTCGCCGTCGCGCAGGGTGGTGTCGAAGATGATGACGCGGTCGCGGTCCGAGACAGGCGCTGCGGATACGGGAGCGGCGGCGGGGGAAGCTGGGGCTTCGCTCATAAGAAAGGTCCTTCTCGCGATCCGGCGGGGCCCTTCGGGCGGGCGCATTCGAGCCGGATGATAAGCCGAAACGGGCGCCGGGTCTGCAACCCGGCGGCGGCGTGATCCCCTGAGTGCCCAGGCACAAGCCCGGCCGGCCCTCAGGGGCGGCTAAGGAGAAGAAGCGCGCGCAGAATAAGAGCGTTGCCCGGAACCTTGATGGTCCGGGGGGCAGAAGCGGCAGTCTTGGTCGTGCGGGACGACACGGGGCGCTCTACTCTTCGCTCGACAGATCGGGATAAGACCTCTAGCCGAGGTGCGGCGGGAGCGCAAGGGGAGCGCTCGCATGCGACGGCCTCGCAAAGGACTTGGGTGTTTGATCCCGGCTTTCCGGGTCCATCGCCTTCCAGAAAGTCCTTCTCCGTCTCGCCTGTCACCTCGACCGGGACAAGAGCCTGCGACTTTCCACGCACCCCCAGGGGGACCTGGCGACCCGCACGAGACGGTGACGCCGGAAGCGGCGCTGCGCCGGCACACGCTTGTGCCACTTCCGCATGGGGATGTCGCTATGGCCAAAATGACCCGGCCGCCCCCGCGGAGGTCTGCCGGGTTGGACAAAGTGTCCATCTCCCGCATGAACCCTCCCAGTCAACACGTTGATTTGGAAAGGTCTTTGTCCTGGCCCTCGGCTTGCTAAGCGCCCGGTGCCGCGCGTCCGACGAGAGCGCGCGCCAAGCAATAAGCATGCTGGAGGAACCATGACCCTTGCCACCTATGCGCCGCCCCCGTTCCTGAGCCGGGAGCGCACCATCGCCTCCGCCGGTTTCAACCGCTGGCTGGTACCACCGGCCGCCCTCGCGATCCATCTGTGCATCGGCATGGCCTACGGCTTCAGCGTGTTCTGGCTGCCGCTCTCCCGCGCGGTGGGGGTGAGCAAGCCCATCGCCTGCCCCGCCGACATGGGCGCCGTCGCGGCGTTGTTCGCCACCACCTGCGATTGGCAGATCTCGTCCCTCGGCTGGATGTACACCCTGTTCTTCGTCCTGCTCGGCTCCTCCGCCGCCATCTGGGGCGGCTGGCTGGAGACGGCCGGCCCACGCAAGGCCGGCCTCGTCTCGGCGTTCTGCTGGTGCGGCGGCCTGGTCATCTCGGCGGCCGGCGTCTACCTGCACCAGATATGGATGCTGTGGCTCGGCTCCGGCGTCATCGGCGGCATCGGGCTGGGGCTCGGCTACATCTCGCCGGTCTCCACCCTCATCAAGTGGTTCCCCGACCGGCGCGGCATGGCCACCGGCATGGCCATCATGGGCTTCGGCGGCGGCGCCATGATCGGCGCGCCGCTGGCCGACATCCTCATGCGCCACTTCTCCTCGCCCACCTCGGTGGGCGTGTGGCAGACCTTCCTCGCCATGGCCGGCATCTATTTCATCTTCATGGTCGGCGGCGCGCTGGGCTATCGCGTCCCGCGCGAAGGCTGGACGCCGAAGGGCTGGACGCCTCCCGCCGCCGCCGCCAACGCCATGGTCACCCACCGCCACGTGCACCTGAACGTGGCCTGGAAGACGCCCCAGTTCTGGCTGCTGTGGGCGGTGCTGTGCCTGAACGTGTCGGCCGGCATCGGCGTCATCGGCATGGCCTCGCCCATGCTGCAGGAGGTGTTCGGCGGAAAGCTGATCGGCCTTGACCTCACCTTCTCCCAGCTCGATGTCGGCCAGAAGGCGCAGATCGCCGCCATCGCGGCGGGCTTCACCGGCCTCCTCAGCCTGTGCAACATCGGCGGGCGCTTCGCCTGGGCCTCCTTCTCCGACCGGCTCGGGCGCAAGATGACCTACGCGGTCTTCTTCGTGCTCGGCTTCGGCCTGTATGCGCTCGTGCCGACCACAGCGCACATGGGCTCGGTGGTGCTGTTCGTCGGCGCCTTCTGCATCATCCTGTCCATGTACGGCGGCGGGTTCGCCACCATCCCGGCCTATCTGGCCGACATCTTCGGCACCCACATGGTGGGCGCCATCCACGGCCGCCTGCTCACCGCCTGGGCCACGGCGGGCGTGCTCGGTCCGGTGCTGGTGAACTATCTGCGCGAGTACCAGATCGCCTCCGGCATTCCGCGGGAGGCCGCCTACGACCAGACCATGTACATCCTCGCCGGCCTGCTCGTGCTCGGCCTGGTGTGCAACCTCCTGGTCCGGCCCGTCGCCGAGCATCTCTACATGAAGGACGACGAGCTAAAGAAGCTGGGCAAGGCCGCCCTCGCCAGGGAAGAGGCCCACGCCGACTTCGAGGACTTCGAGGAGGAGGCCAAGGACGGCGGCACCCCCGCGGCCGTGCGCAGCTCGACCCCAATCGCCTCGGGGTCGACGCCCCTGCCGGTCGTGGTGCTGGCCTGGCTGGTGGTGGGCCTTCCCCTCGCCTGGGGCGTGTGGATCACCCTGCAGAAGGCGGTGATCCTGTTCCGCTAGAGCGCGATCCGATCAGATTGGAACAATCTGGTCGGTGAATCGCCCTCTTACCCGGGAGAGGAGAACGCGTTCCCCTCTCCCGGCTCCCCTCCGGCGCGCCTCATCCCCCCAAAGGGCCGGCGGGGCACGCCTCTTTCCTGTTTGCTCGCTCCCGCAAAGTGCGCGATGGATGACGCCGATGCCGCGGGCGCGGCATCGGGAGGAAGGGCGGGACGGCCGGGCACGCGCCGGGCCGGGCGTCTTTCGCGGATGGCCTTTGTCGCGTGTCGGCGAGGGTCCGAGAACGACGGTCGAGATGAGATGACCCCCATTGCCGACGCCCCGGCCGATGCCGCCGGCGACATCGCCTTCAGCCCGCATCTGGCCGGCGCCTCCATCCTGATCGTGGACGACGAGCCGGGCATGCGGAATTTCCTCATGCGCATGCTCGCCTCAAGGTGCCGCCATGTGGCCGAGGCGGCCGACGTGGCGGCCGCGTCCCGGCTGCTGGAGGCGACGCCCTTCGACCTCATCATCCTCGACAACATCATGGCGGGGCGCACCGGCCTCGAATGGCTGGAGGAGTTGCGCGGTTCCGGCTTCTACCGCGACGTGATCCTGATCACCGCCTTCGCCGACCTGGAGACCGCCATCAAGGCGCTGCGCGCGGGCGCGGCGGACTTCGTGCTGAAGCCGTTCCGCTCCAACCAGATCCTCAACGCCATCGCCCGCTGCCTCGACCGGGGTCGGCTCCTGCGCGAGAACTTCGTGCTCAAGCGGGAGCTGAAGACGCTGCCCGGCGGCGGCCCCGGCATCATGGCGGGGGCGTCCCTGTCCACCCATGCCGTGCGCAGCATGATCGAGCGCGTCGGCCCCATGCCCACCACCGTGCTGGTGACCGGGGAATCCGGCACCGGCAAGGAGGTGACCGCCCGGGCATTGCACACGGTCTCGCCACGCGCGGCAAAGCCGTTCGTGCCGGTGAACTGCGCCGCCATCGCCCCGGAGATCATCGAGAGCGAGCTGTTCGGCCACCTGAAGGGCGCCTTCACCGGCGCCGCCTCCTCCCGCGAGGGGCTGTTCTTCTACGCCCAGGGCGGCACGCTCTTCCTCGACGAGGTGGGCGAGCTGCCCCCCGCCATGCAGTCCAAGCTGCTGCGCGTCATCGAGGACAAGAAGGTGCGCCCGGTGGGCGCCGAGCGCGAGATCCCGGTGGACGTGCGCCTCGTCGCCGCCACCAATTGCGACCTTGCCGACGCCGTGGCGCAGGGCCGCTTCCGCCAGGACCTCTATTACCGCCTCAACGTGGTGAACATCCACCTTTCCCCCCTGCGCGAGCGGGCGGCGGACGTGGCGCCCCTCGCCCGCCTGTTCATGGACGAATTGTCCGCCCAGCTCGGCGTCGCGCCCCTGGGCCTCTCCGATGCGACGCTGCGGGACCTCGCCCGCTATCCCTGGCCGGGCAACGTGCGGGAGCTGCGCAACGTCATCGAGCGCTCGCTGATCCTCGGCGACTTCCCGCGGGACGTGGTGCCCGGCGATGCGGAAGAGGACGAGGAGGCGTTCTCGCAGGCCCTCGACGCAGTGGAGAAGGCCCACATGCTCAAGGTGCTCGGCGAGGCCGGCGGCAACCGGGCCGAGGCGGCGCGGCGCCTCGGCGTCTCGCGCAAGACACTGGACCGCAAGCTGAAGGCCTGGAATGCCTGAGCCGGCCGCGCCGCCGCGCTGGCGGGAGACCCTCTCTCGCCTGCGCTCGGTGCGGGTGCGGCTGCTCGCCATCGCACTCCTTCCCACGCTCCTCATCCTGCCGGCGGTGCTCGCGGTGGTGGTGACGTGGTGGACGCAGCAGTTCGACCGCCTGCTCATCTCCAAGGTGAACGGCGACCTCACCATCGCTCGCCAGTATCTCGACCGGCTCATGGAGCGCTCCGACGAGACGCTGCATGCGCTGGGCGATTCCGTCGCCTTCGCCCGCGTCGCCGACCGGGGCGATCCCGACGCCATGGCGGCTTTCCTCGATCAGCGGCGGCGGGCGATGGGGCTCGACTTCCTCTACGTCCTCGATGCACAGGGCCGCCGCATCGCCGCGTCGCCGGCCGCCACGGCGGGGGAGGGCGCGGCGGATCTGTGGCCGGTGGAGCGCCGGGCCCTCGATGGCAGGGCCTCCACCGAGATCAACGTCTTCAGCGCCAGCCAGCTCGCCCGCCTGTCGCCGGAGCTGGCGACACGCGCCCATATCGCCCTCGTGCCCACCCCCGGCGCGGTGCCCACCGACCGTGCCGGCGAGGACCGGGGCATGGTGGTGCACTCGGGCACGCCGGTGAATGTTCCCGGCGCCGGCCGCGCGGCCCTGGTCGGCGGCCTCCTGCTCAACCAGAACCTCGATTTCATCGACACCATCAACGATCTCGTCTACCGCTCCGGCAGCCTGCCCGAAGGCAGCGCCGGCACCGCCACCCTGTTCGTGGACGACGTGCGCGTCTCCACCAACGTGCGCCTCTTCGAGGGGCGGCGGGCGCTGGGCACCCGCGTATCGAAGGAGGTGCGCGAGGCGGTCCTCGGCGAGGGCCGCGTCTGGCTCGACCGGGCCTTCGTGGTGAACGACTGGTACATCTCCGCCTACGAGCCGGTGGTGGACAGCCACGGCAGGCGCGTCGGCATGCTCTATGTGGGCTTCCTGGAGGCGCCCTTCCTCGCCCTGAAGCGGGCGAGCCTCGCGGCGGTGGCGGTGGGCTTCCTGCTGGTGGCCATGGTCGCGACCCCGGTGCTGCTGCGCTGGGCCGCGGGCATCTTCCGGCCGCTGGAGGCCATGAACGCGACCATCGCCGCGGTGGAGGGCGGCGCCCTCTCGGCCCGCACCGGGGTCACCGCCACCTCGGATGAGATCGGCCGGGTCGCCCATCATCTCGACGCCATGCTGGACCTCCTCCAGCAGCGCGACGGCGAGCTGCGCCGCTGGACGCAGGAGCTGGACCGCCGCGTCGCCGAGCGCACGGCGGAGCTTCAGGCGGCCAATGCGGAACTCGCCGCCACCCAACGCCAGCTGGTGATGTCCGAGAAGCTCGCCGCCATCGGCGAGATCACCGCCGGGGTGGCCCACGAGATCAACAACCCGGTGGCGGTGATCCAGGGCAATCTCGACGTGGCCCGCGACGTCCTGGGGACGGCCGCGGGGCCGGTGCGCACCGAATTCAACCTCATCGACCAGCAGGTCCACCGCATCACCATCATCGTCTCCAAGCTGCTGCAGTTTGCCCGGCCGGCGGAATTCGCGGGCCATCTCGATCCGGTCGCCGCGAGGGAGGTGATCGGCGACACCCTCGTGCTCGTCCAGCATCTACTCTCACGCACCGAGATCACGGTGACGCGGGAGGAGACGGCGACCCGGCTCGTGCTGATGAACCGGGTGGAGATGCAGCAGGTGCTCATCAACCTCATGGTCAACGCCATCCATGCCATGCCGAGGGTGGGGACGCTCACGCTCCGCACCCGCGACGAGGCGCGCGGCGGCCAGGCGGGCATCCGCATCGAGGTGGCGGACACCGGCGCCGGAATTCCGCCGGAGCGCATCGGGCGGGTGTTCGATCCGTTCTTCACCACCAAGCCGCAGGGCGGCACCGGCCTCGGCCTGTCCATCAGCTACACCCTGGTCGAACGGGCCGGGGGCACGATGACGGTGGAGAGCGCGCCTGGCGCCGGCACCGTATTTTCGTTCTGGCTTCCGGAAGCGAGGACGGATTTTTCTTGAGACATGGTTCCGGCTGCAAATAAAAATGAAGTCCCGACGATCGGGCACGGGGCGGGCCGGATCGAACGCTGCGGGTGCCTTCAGAAAAATCTGAGACCCCGTTGTCGGATCCGAAAGTCCACGTTCGTCCTCGGGGCGTGGATCGGCAAGGCAAAGAAATGCAGATCATGCCGGACTGCCGACCCCAGGAGGCCTCACCGGCTTCAACGCCCATTTCCACTAGGTCATAAGGATGAGCCACCATGCCCAGCACCATACGGTTGCACCGCGTTCTGGCGACCAGCCCGGAGAAGATCTATCGCGCGTTCATCGAAGCGGACGCGCTCGCGAAATGGCTGCCGCCCAACGGCTTCGCCTGCACCGTTCATCATCTGGAGGCGAAGGTCGGAGGGACGTTCAAGATGTCCTTCCGGAACTTCACGACGGGCCAGAGCCACATGTTCGGCGGCGAATATGTCGAGCTCGTGCCGGGTGAACGCCTGCGCTACACCGACACGTTCGACGATCCCAACCTGCCCGGCGAGATGCAGGTGACCGTGACGTTGAAGAAGGTGTCGGTCGGCACCGAGTTGGATATCACGCAGGCCGGCGTGCCGGACGTCATTCCGGCCGAGGCTTGTTATCTCGGCTGGCAGGAATCGCTGAAAAACCTGGCGAGCCTTGTCGAGCCCGAGATCAATCAATAGCGCATCGCGATCGCGCAAAGGCCGCGATCCGATTGCCCCTTCGAGGAAGCGCCGGATCTTCGGGCAAAAGGACGTCGGAGCCCTCCGCCGCCGCGGGGCAAGGGAGGGATGCCGATGTTGGTCCCGCTCGCCGATGGCCGGGACATCGGGCACGACGCGGGCAGTTCAAGGTGACGGACGCTTCAGCCCACGGTGCCGCCGGCGACGAAGCAGGTCTGGCCGGTGATGTAGCCGGCCTCGTCGGAGGCGAAGAAGCAGATGGTGGCCGCCACCTCCTCCTTGGTCCCCATGCGGTGCAGCGGCGTGCCGGAGAGGATGTCCTCGTACATCTGCCTGCCCCACGCCTTCTCCTGGTCGGACAGCGGAGCGGTGTTGCGGGGAATGGCGCGCACCCCGTTGTCGATGGCGCCGGGCGAGACGGCGTTGACGCGGATGCCATGCTCGGCGAGCTCCAGCGCCATGCAGGTGGTCATGGCGTGGACGCCGCCCTTCGCCGCCGAATAGGGCACGCGATAGATGCCGCGGGTGGCGTTGGAGCCCACATTCACGATGGACCCGGTTTTCTGCCGCATCATCACGGGGATCACGGCACGGCAGCTCCACAAGGTCGGCCACAGCGAGCGCCGGATCTCCTTCTCCATCTCCTCGGGCTCATAGGTCCAGAACGGCTTCGACCAGATGGTGCCGCCCACATTGTGCACGGCGACGTCGATGCGTCCGCAGGCCCGGAGCGCGGCCTCCACCATGGCCTCGGCGCCGGCATGGGTCTCCAGGTCCGCCGCGAAGGCCAGCGCGCTGCCACCCGCCGCCTCGATCTCCGCGGCGACTTCGGCGTTCACATCGGCCGCCCGGTCCACGATGAACACCCTGGCGCCCTCGCGGGCGAGCCGCACCGCTGTGGCGCGGCCGATGCCCTGGGCCGAGCCGGTCACCAGGGCCACCTTGTTCTCGAACCGCCTGTCTCCCACCATTCTCTCCCTCATGCCGCGCGGGAGCGGCCGCGGGATGTCCCGCGACCGTCCTTGTTTCCTGTGCCGTCAATGCGCGGTGGAGAGCGAGCCCTTCGGCTCCGCCACCGGGCGAGCACGGATCAGCGCCACCGCCAGCGCGGCGATGGCGAGCGGAATGGCGATACCGAGATAATAGCCCGGCACGCCACCCATCTGCAGGAACCAGCCGCCGAGCGCGGAGCCGACGATGGCGCCGGTGCGGCCGATGCCGATAGCCCAGCCGGTGCCGGTGGCGCGCAGCTCGGTGGGGTAGATGCCGGAGATGAGGTAGTTCAGCGCCAGCTGCTGGCCGCCCACGCCGAAGCCCGCCGCGGCGACGAGGGCGAACACCGCCGTCCAGTTGTTCCCCGCGAGCGCGAGGCCGACGCAGATGGCGATGCCGAGGGCGAACATGCCGAGCAGCAGGAAGCGTGCATTCACCTTCGGCAGCACGATGGAGAGCGGGATGGCGCAGACGATGAACGCCGTGTTCACGGTCACCGTCCCGAAGGCGGCGGTGGCGGCGGGAAGCCCGGCGGTGGTGAGCACCGTGGGCAGCCACAGCAGCAGCATGAACCAGGCGATCCAGTTGAAGAGATAGGTCGCCCACACGGCGATGGTGCGCGTGCGGTAGGCGGGGGCGAAGAGCGCGGCGACCGAGCCCTTCGCCACCTTCTCCTCCGGCACGAAGCGCGTCTCGGCGGGCACCGGCCGGCCGATGATGCGGGCGACGAGGCTGCGGCTGTTCTCGAGATCGCCGGGCTTGCCGCGGGTGACGAGCAGCTGCGGCGATTCCGGCAGGATGAACAGGCAGACGATCAGCATGGCGAGCGGCAGCGAGCCGCCGACGAGATAGATGCCCTGCCAGCCGATCACCGGCATCCAGCCGGAGGCGAGGAGCCCGCCGAGAACGGCGCCCAGCGGCAGGCCGAGCAGCACGCCGGTGAGCACCGTGCCGCGGGCGCGGCTCGGCGCGTATTCGGCGGCGAGCGCCAGCAGGACCGGCGTCGCGCCGCCCATGCCGAGCCCGGTGAGGAAGCGCAGGACCACGATCTGCGTGGGCGATGTGGCAAAGGCGATGGCCAGCGAGAAGACGCCGAAGAGCAGCATGGCGCCGAGGATGGCGGTGCGCCGGCCGATCTTGTCGCCGATGGAGCCCAGCGCCATGGCGCCGATGGCCATGCCCAGCGTGCCGGAGATGAAGATGTAGGTCATCTCCGCCGGCGCCATGCCGAACGCCTTGGCGATGGCGGGTCCGGTATAGGCGATGCACTGGGTATCGAAGCCGTCGAGCGCGGCCACGAAGAAACATAGAAGAAAGACGAGCCACTGGCGCCCGCGCACGGGCTCCTTGTCCAGGAGATCCTGGATGCTCTGGGTTGCACCCGCCATGGTTTCCTCCACCTGCCGGTTTGATCGTTGATTGGGGGATGGGTTGCGCGAGAGTCGGGCGGCGCGGGGCGCGCCGCCCGACCGCGCCTCAGGCGGCTTCCGCGCGCAGGCGCTGCACTTCCGCGGCCGGCAGGAGGCCGGCCTCGCGCTTGAGCTCGAAGTCGAACGCGATGGCGGCGAACGGCTCGTTGAGCCCGGCGGCAGCGATGGCCGCGGGGTCCGCGTTGCGCTCCACCGGCGGGATCAGGTCGTCGCGGGTGGCGAAGGCGAAGTCGTCGTGGAGATAGGGATCGCCGTCGATGTTGATCTGGGTGGTGAGCTTGCGATAGCCGGGCGCGCTGACGAAGAAGTGGATGTGCGCCGGGCGGTGGCCATGGCGGCCGAGCTGCTTCAGCAGGGTGTCGGTGGAGCCTTCCGGCGGCACCGCATATCCCGACGGCATGATGGTGCGGAAGCGGTAGCGGCCCTCGGCGTCGGTCTCGATGGTGCGGCGCAGGTTGAAGGCGCTCTGGCCCTTGTCGAAAAAGGAATAGTTGCCGCGCGTGTTGGCGTGCCACACCTCCACATGGGCGCCGGCGACGGGCGTCCCATCCACGTCGCGCACCTGGCCGTGCATGACCAGGATCTCCCCCTCCTCCGAGCCGTCGTCGAGCCGGCCCTCCCCCTTCACCAGCGGGGCGCCGGCCACGTAGAGGGGCCCCTCGATGGTGCGCGGCGTGCCGCCCGTGAGACCGGCCTTGGCCTCCGCCTCGTCGAGGCGCACGTCGAGGAAGCGCTCGAAGCCGAGCCCGGCGGCGATCAGGCCGTATTCGTCGTTGCGCCCCGCCTCGGTGAGGTAGTTCACCGCCGTCCAGAACTCGCTCGGCTGAACATCGAACTCCTCGATGACGTAGAACAGGTCCCGCACGATCCGGTCGACGATGGCTTTCACGCGCGGCGTCGGCGCGCCGCGGCTCGGCGCCTGCATCTCCTTCAGCAGGGTATCGATGGCAGCTTTTTCCATGAGCGTTCTCCTTGATGATCGTTTCTTGCGTCCGCGCCCTGGAGCGCGGGTGGTTCTTCGTGCCCCCGGCCGGATCGGCGGCCGCCTTGCGGCGGCGGAGTGTCAGGCGCCCGCGGTCTGGCGGGCGAGGGGCGCAAGGCGGGACTTGGGCCGGTCACGGCGATAGAAGTCGACGCGGTCCATGTCGAGCTCCACGCCGAGGCCGGGCGCCGCCGGCACGGCGAGCGCGAAGTCGGCATAAGCGAGGGGCGTCGCCAGGATCTCCTCGGACAGGAGCAACGGGCCGAAGAGTTCCGTACCCCAGGCGAGCGCCGGCAGTGCGGCGCAGAGCTGGGCGGCGGCGGCGGTGCCGATGCCTCCTTCCAGCATGGTGCCGCCATAAAGCTCGATGCCCGCCGCATCGGCGATGACCGCCACGCGCTGGGCATCGAACAAACCGCCAGACTGGGCGATCTTCATCGCGAAGACGCCGGCCGCGCGGGCCTTTGCCAGCTCCATGGCCTCATAGGGCCCCTGCAGCGCCTCATCCGCCATGATGGCCACGTCGAAGCGCCGGGTCAGGCGGGCGAGCGCGTCGCGCTGCTCGCGGCTGACCGGCTGTTCGACGAGGTCGACCCCGGCGGCTTCGAGGGCGGCGATGCCGCGCCGCGCCTGGTGCTCGCTCCAGGCCATGTTCACATCCACCCGCACGCTGGCGCGCTCGCCGAGGGCGGCCTTGATGGCGGCCACGTGCTTCACGTCGGCCATGACGTCGCGCTTGCCGATCTTCAGCTTGAAGATGCGGTGGCGGCGCGCCGCCAGCATGGCCTCGGCCTCCTCGATATCCTTCGCGGTATCGCCGCTGGCCAGCGTCCAGGCCACCTCCAGCGTGTCGCGGCGGCGACCGCCGAGGAACTCGGAGACCGGCAGGCCGAGACGCCGGCCGAGGGCATCCAGCAAGGCCGTCTCGACGGCGCAGCAGGCAAAGCGATTGCCCTTCACCTGCCGCCTTACCCCGGCCATGAGGGCGGAGACGCGGGATGCGTCGGCGCCGATCAGGAGGGGGGCGATATAGGCGTCGATGGTGAGCTTGATGCCCTCCGGGCTTTCCTCGCCGTAGCTCAGGCCGCCGATGGTGGTGCCCTCCCCCGTGCCCACCGTTCCGTCGGAGCAGAAGACCTGCAGGATCACCAGCGTCTGGCTCCGCATGGTGTGCATCGACAGGTGATGGGCACGTATGGTTGGAATGTCGAGGATCAGGGTTTCGATCCGCTCGATACGTGTCGCGCCGCCAGTCTGCATCAGGCTTTGGTCCCTACGTTGCGCATAAGGACAATCACGTTCGCCAGCTTTGCGTCAAAGACAATCTCGGTCGGTTTGCATACCTAAAAGGTCTGGAATGGAACTGCGGCACCTCAGGTACTTCACCGCTGTCGCCCGCGAGCGCAGCTTCACCCGCGCGGCGGAGAAGCTGCACATCGCCCAGTCTCCCCTCAGCCGGCAGATGCGCGAGCTGGAAGAGGACCTCGGCGTGTCGCTGTTCGAGCGTCCGAGCCGCCCGGTGCGCCTCACCGCGGCGGGACGCTTCTTCAACGAGCACGCGCTCGAGATCCTGCGGCGCGCGGAGGAGCTGCGCATCACCACGCGGCGGTTCGGCGAGGCGGGCCGTCGCCAGTTCCTCATCGGCTTCGTCGGATCGGCGCTCTACGGCGGCCTGCCGGAGGTGGTGCGCGGGTTCCGCGCCTTGTGCTCCGGCCTCGAGGTGGTGCTGCTGGAGATGAGCACCGTGGAGCAGATCTCCGCGCTCAAGGAAGGCCGCATCGATGTGGGGTTCGGTCGTATCCGCTTCGACGATGCCGCCATCCGGCGCGAGGTGATCGCCGAAGAGACGCTGATGGTGGCTCTGCCGCCCGACCACCGCTATCTCGGTGTCGACAGCCTGTCATTCCAGGACATCGCCGACGAGGCGCTGGTGCTCTATCCCAAATCACCGCGTCCGAGCTACGCCGACCAGGTGCTGTCCTTCTTCCGCGACCGTGGTCGCCAGCCGATCATCGCACAGGAGGTGCGCGAGCTGCAGACGGCGCTCGGTCTCGTCGCCGCAGGCGTGGGCCTCGCCCTCGTGCCCCGGTCGGTGCGCCACCTCCACCGCGACGACGTGAGCTACCGCCCGCTCGCCGAGCCGGCCATCACCTCGCCGCTCATCATGAGCTGCCGGGCGAGCGACACGTCCGCCGAGGTGGCGCAGATCTTCGCATTGGTGCACGAACTCTACCAGAGCGATGCCGTGCGCCCGGAGGACGGAGCCGCCTGAGCCGCATACCAAGGTATGCATTTCCCAAACTCATCATCTACTTGGAAAAACATAGGTAGACTGGAGGATAATCCATCATCTTCTACCATCAGACGGTAACCAGGCGTTGAATGCGGCTGTCGGCTGGCGGATGTGCAATCTCGGCCCGCCCGGCCGGCCGAAGTACAGGACCCGAGCGCAGGTGAGAGCGCGCTCGGCGTCGGGGTCCAGGCCCCGCCCCATTCACGAGGGTGTTTCGCCGCTTCGTCGGCGCGACGCCGTCCTGCTGGCGCGGCCCCAGCCGTGCCCGCGCCAGACGGCCCGAGGAAGGCAGATCCGTCCGGCTTGCAGTGCAGGCTGAACGGCGCAAGCTCAAAGCAATTTTCGCGTGCCGCACACGTGCCCTGAACCGTCAGAAACGGAGACCCGCCATGGAAGACCTCTCCCGCCGCAAGCTTCTCGCCCTCGGCGCCCTGACCGGCGCCACCGTCGCCAGCGGCGCGGCGCAGGCCGCCACCTTCGGCAATCCCGACGAGCCGCCTCAGGGCGCCATCAATTCGACGCCCGGCGCGCTTTCCAATCCCGGCCCGCAGAACCCGGTTCTGGAAGGCCAGTTCCCCTCGTTCCAGAACCCGCCCGCGACCGACGTCGGCGACATGCCCATGCTATGGTCCTCCTTCAACATCATGCCGAAGCGGGTGCAGGCCGGCGGCTGGGCGCGTCAGGTGACGGCGACGGAATTCCCCGCCGCGACCTCCGTGTCGGCGGTCAACATGCGCCTTGGACCGGGCGGCGTGCGCGAGCTGCATTGGCACCTGGCGGGCGAATGGGGCCTGATGACCAACGGGCGGTGCCGCGTAACGCTGCTCGACCAGCAGGGGCGGGCCTATGTGCAGGATGTGGGGCCCGGCGATCTCTGGTTCTTCCCGGCTGGATGCCCCCATTCGCTCCAGGGACTGGGAGAGGACGGCTGCGAATTCCTGATCGTCTTCGACAATGCCTTCCAGTCCGAGTTCAACACCCTGCTGGTGACCGACTGGCTGGCGCACACCCCGCCCGAGGTGCTGGGCCAGAATTTCGGCGTCTCCCCCAGCGTTTTCCGCAACATCCCCCTGCACGACCTCTGGATCTTCCAGGGCAAGGAGCCGGGGCCGCTGGCGGCGGACCAGGCGATGGTGGCCTCCGGCGGGGTTCCGCCCGAGCCTTTCACCTTCTCTCTTACGGCGACCAAGCCGGTGAAGGAGAACGCGGCCGGCAGCATCCAGCTCGCCGACAGCCGCACCTTCAAAGTCTCCACCACCATCGCCGGCGCCATCGAGACCATCCGACCGGGCGCCCTGCGGCAGATGCACTGGCATCCCAACGCTGACGAATGGCAGTATTGGATCAAGGGCCAGGGCCGCATGACGGTGTTCAATGCCGGGCCGCGAGCCCACACCATCGACTTCAAGGCCGGCGATATCGGTGTCGTCCCCAAAAGCCAGGGTCATTACATCCAGAACACCGGCACCGAGGACGTGCAGGTTCTCGCGATCTTCAGGGCGCCCGAGTACCAGGAGGTGGATCTTTCCGACTGGCTCACGCACACCCCGCCGCAGCTCGTGGCGCAGCACCTGAACATCGATCCGGCCGAGCTGGCGAAATTCCCGAAGAGCCAGCTCGGAATACAGCCCGGGTGAGGTCGTAAATCCGTTCTCCCCGCGTCCGCCGGCATCTTTGCCCTGGGCGGGCGCACCGGGAAACATGCCGGGCCGGGGCCTCCCCTGCTCTTTTGCCGGTCTTTCCTGCCGGCGAAAGGAGCGGCAGCGGGCTGCGCGCATGGTCGGAGGGTGACGGACGCCCCCGGTGCCCGCTCATCCCGCCTGCCGCCGGCTGCCTCGCCCGCCCCTTCGATGCCGCGGCGGCGGCGTTCATCGCCCGGCCTTGGCCATGCCCAGCGTCTCGGCCATGCGCACCAGGTCGGCGAGCGACTTCGCCTCCATCTTCCGCATCACGTGGCCACGATGGATCTTGACCGTGATCTCGCTCAGTCCGACCTCGGCGGCGATCTGCTTGTTCATCAGACCGGAGGTGACCAGCGCCATGATCTGCTTTTCGCGGACGGTCAGCGTCTCGAACAGCCCCTGGACATTGGCGACGGCCTTTTGCGCCTCGCGCCGGGTCCGGTCGGCGTCGAGGGCGGCGGTGACCGCGTCGAGCATGTCCTGGTCGCGGAAAGGCTTGGTGAGGAAATCGACCGCCCCCGCCTTCATCGCCCGCACCGACATGGGTATGTCGCCGTGGCCGGTCATGAAGATGATGGGCATTTCCGACGGCGACTTCGCGAGCTGGGCCTGAAAGTCGAGGCCGCTCACCCCCGGCAGCCGGATATCGAGCACGAGGCAGCGCGGGACATCCGGCAGCTTCGCCGCGAGCAGTTCGGCGGCGGATGCGAAAAGCTCCACCCGAAGGCCGACCGAACGGAACAGGCTGGAGAGCGCGGCGCGCAGGTCGGCGTCGTCATCGACCACGATGACGAGGGGCTCGCCGGACGGCGCGGGCGGCTGGGACTGCGGGCGAAGGCTCACGACGAGGGCTCCTCATGCTCGGATAGCGTCACGCTGAAGCACATTCCTCCCCCCTCGACGAGGGTGGCGGAGACAAGGCCATTGTGCGCCTCGATGATCGAGCGGGAGATGGACAGGCCCATGCCCATCCCGTCGCTCTTGGTGCTGTAGAACGCGTTGAACAGCAACGGAAGATTTTGAGGGTCGACGCCCGGGCCGGTATCGGTGATCTTGATCAGCACCCGGCGTTGCCCCGCCTCGTCCCTGGTGCTCGTCTCCAGATGGAGGCATCGCCGGGCTTCCGGCACCGCATCCATCGCCTGGATGGCATTCAGTGCAAGATTGATGAGGACCTGCTGCAACTGGACCCGGTCGCCGAGGACGTGGGGTCCCTTCGGGTCGAGCGACAGGTCGAGCGCCACGCGATGATTGGAGAGTTCGCGCTCCAGCAGGAGCAGCGCTTCGCCCGTGGCCTCGTTGATGTCCACCGGCAGGCGCAGGGGCTCGCCCCGGCGCGCGAGGGCGCGCAGGCGGGCCACCACCTCGCTGGCGCGCCGGCCGTTGCGGATCATCTGCTCGACCGCGGATTTCGCCTCGCCGAGATCCGGCACGTCGCGCCCCAGCCAGCGCAGGCATGCCTCTCCGTTGGTGACCACGGCGGCCAGTGGCTGGTTGATCTCGTGGGCGATGGAGGCGGTCAGCTCGCCCATGGTGGCGACGCGCGTGACATGGGCGAGCTCCGCCTGCGCCTGATGCAGACCGTCTTCGGCGCGCTTTCGTTGGGTGATGTCGCTGTTCGTTTCCATGGTCGCTATCGGCCGGCCGCGCGCGTCGCGCTGCAGCGACCAGCGGCTCATGACCACGACGGGTGTTCCATCGCGCCGGGTGTGGGAGAGCTCGCCTTCCCACCGGCCCGCCCGATGGACCGCCTCGCGAATCTCGAGCGGCGATTCCGGAAAGACGGTGTGCAGAAGCTGGCTGGCCTTGCGGCCCACGGCCTCGGCGCGCGGCCAGCCATAGAGCCGCTCGGCACCTTGATTCCAGTAGGTGATGATGTCCGAATCGCCGCGCACGAAAACGGCGTCGTGGGACAGGTCGAGCAGGTCCGCCTGCTCGCGGAGCGCGCGCGTCGCCTTCTGGTTCTTGAGCGAGAGCAGCGTCGTCACCGAGATGGCCGCGATGCTGACGATGCAGCGCATGACGGAGGCGAGGTTGTAGTTCTCGCGGTGCATGATGGTGAAGCTCAGCATGGTGAGCCCGACACAGGCGGCGCCGACCAGCAGAAGCGTCCGCCGCTCCACCTCGTTCGTCAGGAACAGCACGACGACGGCATACAGGACGGCGATCGCCATATCGAGCGGCGAGAGCGTATCGATGGCGAAGATCACGACCGCGAGGGCAAGCGCCACCCCCAGCATGAATACTCTCCTGGGCTGCGGCTTCACGCGCACTTGGTCCAAGACGGCCTCCATCGGTCAGGCGCTCGGCCCCGACCGAGCAAGGGAGGGTCGAGCAGATCCCTGCCCCGCGATACAATAGGACAAAGCGCCCGGCTCCAAGAAGGTCGCCTCATTCGTCGCCTTTCGCGCTCCGCCGCCGATGCCCAAGTTCGACGAGTGCGGTTCTCCGGCCCGAGGCCCGCCACGCCGCCTTCCCCCTCGCATCGTCGGGGCTCCGTCGCCCGTTACGGGGAGGGCATGGCGGAACTTTCTCCGGCATTCGCGCGCCCTTTCAGGTGCGCGAGCCGGTCGAGGTAGAGATAGATGACCGGCGTGGTGTAGAGGGTCAGCAACTGGCTCACCACCAACCCTCCGACGATGGCGTAGCCGAGCGGCTGGCGCAGCTCGGAGCCGGTGCCGTGGCCGAGCATCAGCGGAACACCGGCCAGCAGCGCCGCGAACGTGGTCATCAGGATCGGCCGGAAGCGCAGCAGGCACGCCTCGCGGATGGCGTCGTGCGCCGACAGGCCCTCGCCGCGCTCGCGCGCGATGGCGAAGTCGACGATCATGATGCCGTTCTTCTTGACGATGCCGATCAGCAGGATCACCCCGACCAGGGCGATGATGGAGAAGTCGAAGCCGAACATCCACAGCATGATCAGCGCGCCGAGGCCCGCCGACGGCAGGGTCGAGAGGATGGTCAGCGGATGGACGTAGCTTTCATAGAGGACGCCGAGGATCACGTAGATCACCAGCAGCGCCGCCGCCACCAGGTAAGGCTCGCTGGCCAGCGAGGACTGGAACGCCTGCGCATTGCCCTGGAAGGTGCCAATGAGCGTCGCCGGCTTGGCGATCTCCGCCTCCGCCCGCTTGATCGCCGCCACCGCGTCGCCGAGCGCGACGCCGCGGGCGAGGTTGAAGGACAGCGTCACCGACGGAAACTGGGACTGGTGGTTGATGGACAGGAAGCTGGTCGGCTGCGAGGTCCATTTGGCCAGCACCCTCAGGGGCACCTGCTCGCCGGTGAGCGGCGACTTCAGGTAGATCCCGTCCAGCGCATGCGGCGAGTTCTGCAGCTGGGGCAGCAGCTCCAGGATGACGTGATAGCTGTTCAGCTGGGTGAAATACTGTGTCACCTGCCGCTGGCCGAAGGCGTCATAAAGCGTGTTGTCGATATCGGCCGGGCTGATGCCGAGCCGCGAGGCCTGGTTGCGGTCGACGGTGAGCGTCAGCGTGGCGCCGCCCGACTGCAGGTCGGTGGCGAGGCCGGTGAGCTCGGGCAGGGTCTTCAGCTTCGCCAGCAGCTTCGGCGCCCAGGCGTTCAGCTCGTCGATGTTGCCGTCCTGCAGGGTATACTGGAACTGGGTGCGCGCGACGCGGCCGCCGACATTGAGGTCCTGCGCGGCCTGCAGGAACAGCGCGGCGCCCTCCACCCCGGCGAGCTTCGCATTCAGCCGGTCGATGATCTGGAAGGCGGACGCGGCGCGCTGGTCGCGCGGCTTCAGGGTGATGAACATGCGGCCGTTGTTCACCGTCTGGCCACTCGACGCCCCCACCGCCATGCCGACGGTCGCGACGTCGGGATCGGCGGCGACGATCTTTCCGAGCTCGAGCTGCCGCCGCACCATGTCGGCGAAGGAAATGTCCTGCGCCGCCTCCGACACGCCGATGATCAGCCCGGTGTCCTGCTGCGGGAAGAATCCCTTGGGAATGGCGTAGAACAGGCCACCCGTGGCCGCCATCGCGACGACGAAGGCGGCAAGCGTCACCCGGTGGTGGTCGAGGGCCATGTCGAGGGTCGTGCGGTAGGCGGCCAGCAGCGCGTCGAATCCGCGCTCCGACCACCGGTAAAGCCGGCCATGCCGCGCCGCGCCCTTCGGCTTCATGAACAGGGCGCACATCGTCGGCGTCAGCGTCAGCGACACCAGCGCCGACATGGCGATGGTGATGGTCACGGTGACGGCGAACTCGCGGAACAGCCGGCCGACGAGGCCACCCATCAGCAGCAGGGGAATAAACACCGCGATGAGCGAAAGACTGATGGAGAGAATGGTGAATCCGATCTCGGCCGAGCCGTCGAGCGCGGCCTGAAGCGGCGTCTTGCCCATCTCCAGGTGGCGCTCGATGTTCTCCAGCATGACGATGGCGTCGTCCACCACAAAGCCGACGGCGATGCTCAGGCCCATGAGCGAGAGATTGTCGAGACTGTAGCCCAGGGCATACATGGCCGCGAAGGTGCCCACCACGGCGAGGGGGACGGCGACGGAGGGGATCAGCGTCGCCATCAGGCTGCGCAGGAAGACGAAGATCACCGCCACCACGAGCACCACCGTGATGACGAGCGTCTTCTCCACATCGTCCACGGACGCGCGGATGGTCTGCGTGCGGTCGCTCAGGATCTGCAGCTCGATGCCGGCCGGCGCGGCGGCGAGGAGCGCCGGCAGCTGCGCCTTGATCTGCTCCACCGTGCTGATGACGTTGGCGCCCGGCAGCTTGAAGACCGGCAGCAGGATCGCCTGCCTGCCGTTCGCCCAGGCGGCGAGCTGTTCGTTCTCGGGCGCGTCGACGGCGGTGCCGATATCGCGGACCCGCACCGGGGCGCCGTCGCGATAGGCGAGGATGGCGTCGAGCCAGGGCGCCGCGCTGGTGAGCTGGTCGTTGTCGAACAGCGTGAACGTGCGGTGGGCGCCCTGCACGGCCCCCTTCGGATCGTTCACCGTGGTCGATATGATGGCCTGCCGCAGGTCCTCCAGCGACAGGCCGAGATTGGCCACCTTGGCCGGATCGACCTGGATGCGGACCGAGGGCTTCTGCTGGCCGAAGACCAGCACCTGGCCGACCCCGCCGATCTGGCTGACATGCTGCTCGAGCACATTCTCCGCGAAGTCGTCGACGTCGGTGATCGGCAGGGTGCGCGAGCTCAGCGCCAGGACCAGGATGGGCGGGTCGGCGGGATTGACCTCCCTGTAGGTGGGTGGCGCGGGGAGGTTGGTGGGGAGCTGGCCGCCGGCGGCGTTGATGGCCGTCTGCACGCCCTGCGCAGCCGTATCGATATTCACGTCGAGATTGAACTGCAGCGTGATGGAACTGTTGCCGAGCGTGCTGACGGAGGTCATTTGCGCCACGCCGGGGATCTCGCCGAACTGCCGCTCCAGTGGCTGGGTCACGGCCGAGGCGATGATCTCCGGGCTCGCGCCCGGCAGCTGGGTGGAGACCTGGAGGGTCGGGAAATCCACATTGGGCAGGGGCGCGACCGGAAGGAGCGGAAAGCTCACCGCGCCGGCCACGAGCAAGGCGGCCATCAGCAGCGAGGTTCCGATCGGGTGGCGGATGAACCAGGACGAGAGCGACATGGTCAGCCCCCCTGGAGGGATTTCGGTGCGATGTGGATACCGGGGGCAAGGCGGTACTGCCCGCGCACGACGACGCGCTGGCCCGCGCTCACCCCGCGCTCGACGACGGCGATGCCATCGGCGATCTGCCGGACCTTCACCGGCGCAACCGCCACCTTTTCATCCGCGCCGACCGCGAAGACGAACTCGCCATCGGGGCCGCGCTGGATGGCATCGGACGGCACGGTGAGGGCATCGGCGAGGACCTCCACACGCACGTTCACATCCACGAACTGACCGGGCCAGAGCTGGTCCGCCGTGTTGGGAAAGACCGATTTGAGGCGCAGCGTGCCGCTCTGCGGGTCGATCTGGTTGTCCGTCAGTGCGACGGTGCCCACATCGAGGACCGATCCGTTCTCGTGGGAAACGGCCTGCGCCTCCACATTGCCGGCGGCGAGTGCTGCGCGGATGGCGGGAACGTCCACCTGGGGGATCGTCGAGATCACGGTGATGGGGTGAAGCTGGTTGATGACCACGAGACCGTTGGCATCGGTGGCGTGGACGATGTTGCCCTGGTCGACGAGCCGCAGGCCGGCACGCCCGTCGATGGGCGAGACGATGCGGGTGTAGGAGAGCTGCGTCTGCGCCGTGCTGATCAGCGCCCGGTCCTGCTCCGTCTGGGCCGTGAGCTGCTCCACCACGCTGCGCTGGTTGTCGACGGCCTGCACGCTCACGAAATCGCTCTTGCCCAGCTTGACGTCGCGATCGAGGATGAGCTGCGCGTTGGCGAGGGCGGCGGTATCCTGCTGGAGCCGCGCCTTGGCCTGATCCAGCGCCGCCTCAAAGGTCCGCGGATCGATGACCGCGAGAAGGTCGCCCTTCCTGATGTCCTTGCCTTCGTCGAAAAGCACCTGCTGCAGCTCGCCGTCGATCCTTGAGCGGATGGTGACCGTGTTGAAGGGCTCGACGGTGCCGATGCCGGTCACGTAGACGGGCACATTGCGCCGCTCCACCGTGGACACCTCCGCCGGCACCGGGGCCGGCGCCGATGCGCCTTGCTCCGTGGCGGCATCCACACCGGCCAGCGTGACACCACCATAGGCAGCGCCCATGGCGGCAACCGCGGCGATGATCGAGAGCGCGCGCCGCCGCGCTTTTGTGTTCGACATGGCGGGCCGGCCTTTCGGCAGAAAACGACCCTGCCTTACTGCCACTCCGCGACACGGCATTCTTTCGGAAATGCCGGATGCTTGCACCTTCACCGGATTAAACATCCGGGCGCCGGGCTCCGGGACGCCCATGCAAGGGCACGGGGGAACCAGGCCCGCAATTCATCTCGGGAGCTTGCGCGTGGAACGTCAACCACGCGGCAGCCGGCTATACTTGGGAAATACACCGCCGGCCGGGCATCCCCGGGGCGAAGGCGGGCTGAACCGGTCAGTTGGCCGCCGAAAGCGCCTGGTCGATGCACGCGATCATGGTGCCGCCATCGAAGGGCTTGCTGAGGAACCCGATCGCTCCGGCCGCCATGACCTGCCGGCGAATGCGCTCCTCGGGAAAGGCGGTGACGAAGATGACCGGCACGGTGCTGCCTTGCCCGCGCAGCCGCGACTGGAGCTCGATCCCCGACATGCCCGGCATCTGCACGTCGGTGATCAGGCAGTCCGTGTCCTTCACCCGGCCCGAGTCCAGAAACGCGTCCGCCGAAGCGAACGTGCTGGTCCGCAGGCCCAGCGACCGCACCAGGCTCTCTATGGCTGTACGCACGGCATCGTCGTCATCGACGATGGTGACCAACGGATACTGTGACACGGAACCGATCCTTCTCTCGAGATACTGCCCGGCCCCAACCGAAGCGCCCTCATTCGACCCCACCATGACGCGAATTGCCGGGGAATTAAATCATACGCTGGTTTGCCCCGGTTCAGGCGCCACATGCGCGGATCTCGGTCAGAACCTCCGGGCCTGACACCTCCCATCCCGGAAGCGGCGCGCTCGCGGCTGGTGGCGTGTCTGAAAGCGCGGGGCCTCATACCTTGGTTTGCTCAATACAGACGCTCAGATGCGGATTAAATATCTCCATACACTTCAACCGGATCCGCAAAGCGCCGACACTTCCCGCATGCACAGACGGCAGGAGGTTCACATGAACGCGCGCCTCAAGATCTTGGTCTCGCTTTCCACGATCGTCTTCATCGGCATCGGAATCGTGCACAGCGCCTACGCCAATGAGTACAAGCCATCCGGGCCCGTGATTGGCTTTTCTGAATAATAGCAAGCTTTGTCGCCAGACATGAGCCTGGAACTCCTGATGCCATGAGTACATCCTGAAACTCAAATCCGCCTTCACCAGGAGGGATGCCATGAATCTCAATCGGAGAGCTTTCGCCGCAGCGCTGGCTGGCGGAGTCGCAGCCTCGCTGGTCTCGACCCGAGGCGTGGCCGCAGGGCCGCCCGCGGCGCGCAACGTCGTCCTCGTTCACGGGCTGTTCGCCGATGGGTCATGCTGGTCGGACGTGATCGCTCGGCTGCAGGCGCGCGGCCTCAATGTCACCGCCGTGCAGAACCCGCTGACGACGCTGCCCGAAGCCGTCGCCTCGGCCCGGCGTGTGCTGGACCGGCAGAGTGGACCGACGGTTCTCGTGGGACATTCCTTTTCCGGCATGATCGTCACCGAGGCGGGCGTGCACCCCAACGTCTCCACCCTCGTTTATGTGGCGGCGCGCGCGCCGGACGCGGGCGAGGACTACGCGGCGCTGGCCAAGACGTTCCCCACGCCGCCGGCGAGCGCCGGGATTGTCTTCGACGGCGACGAAGGCCGCCTGAGCGAAGCCGCCTTCCTGCGTGATTTCGCCGGCGACCTGCCGGAGGCGAGGGCGAAGGTGCTGTATGCAGTCCAGGAGCCGTTCCAGAAGGCGCTGCTCGCGGGACGGACGACGCAGGCCGCCTGGCGCACGAAGCCGAGCTTCTATGCCGTCTCCACCGAGGATCGGACGATCAATCCCGACCTCGAGCGCTTCATGGCCCGGCGCATGGGCGCCAAGACCATCGAGCTGAAATCCAGCCACGTGTCGATGATCTCCCATCCCGACGCGATCACCGGCCTGATCCTGGAGGCCGCCGGACACGGGAGCTGATGCCAAGGCCGATGAGTTGGACGCGTCGGCCCTTTGTGGAGGCCGCGCGGCGCCTGACCGATACCCTCCCGGCACCGGTCAAAGATCGGGGCCGTTGGCCTGAGGCGCCCGCGCATCAGGCCGCCGCTGGTCCGTTGCGCGACCTCGAACCTTGAGCGGCGACGTCACGTTCGCCGCCGGCGTTGGGCCGGTGGTCCATCGATGCCGGCTTGACGCGGCGCGGGCGGTCAGAGGAGCGAGGCCGCCGGCACACGCGGGATGCCCAGCCCGTCGAGCAGAGCGCGGGTCGCATCCGCCGATCCGTCGACGTCGATGCTGCGGCAGGCATCCTCGATCACGATCACCTCGAAGCCGGCGCGGTGCGCGTCCTCGGCCGAGTACCTCACGCAGAAATCGAAGGCGAGGCCGGCGACGAAGATGCGCGTGATCCCGCGCTCGCGCAGATACCCGGCGAGGCCGGTCGCAGTGGTCCGGTCGTTTTCGTAGAAGGCGGAATAGGAATCGATGCCGCGGTGATACCCCTTGCGCAGGACGAGCTGGGCATGGGGGATGTGGAGGTCGTCGCGAAAGGCGGCGCCATGGGTGTCCTGCACGCAGTGGCCGGCCACAGCACCTGAGTGCCGTAGGCCACCTGCGTCGACTGGAACGGCTCCGCTCCCGCGTGGGACGACGCGAACGACAGATGTCCCGCCGGGTGCCAGTCCTGCGTCAGCACCACATGGGCAAAGGCCACAGCGAGGCGGTTGATCAGCGGGACCACCTCGTCGCCGTGCGGCACGGCCAGCCGGCCGCCGGGACAGAAATCGTTCTGGATATCCACGACGAGCAGGACGTCGCGTCCGTTCAGGCGGAGCGGTGCGTTCACGAGACTTTCTCCGCGCGGCGCGCGCCCCGCGTGCCGGCCAGGCGCGGGTGGAGATCCATCAGGCTTGGACGGGTGACAAGGCCCACGGAAACGTCTCTCCGCTCTTCCGCTTTGGTGGCCGGGAGCCTACCTCAACCGGACGCCGAGGGCGATCGCGCCGGCGAAGTTTGCGCCGGCGCCATGCCGCCGACACGCTCGACGGCACGCAGGTGTACGGTGCGGATCTCGTCTTCCTCGACCTGACGGAGACCTTCGTTGGCAACGGCAAAGGCGATGCACGCGAGGTCCTCGCCAAGGCAGGACGGGGGATCGGGCCTTGCCGTCGAAGCCGCCGGCCGGAGCGGTGTCGCGAGGTGCACAAGGTCCACCTCGGCGGCGGCGCCGGCCGGCGCGGCAGCAGACCCGGGTCAGCCGTTGCCGAGGCCGCGGTCGCCCTGCATCAGGAACAGGCGGTCTTCCTCGGTGAGGGAGGAGGACGGCGTGCCCTGCTCACGATCGATCGTGCCCTGGGGAAAGGCGCGGTTCGCGGGAGAGCTCGGCGCGGCCACCGGCGCATAGGAGCGCTGGTGCTGACGCTGGGGCTGCGGAGCGCTTTCCTGAGCGAAAGCAGTGGTCGACAGGAGGGCGGCGGAGATCGCGGCAAGAAGTGCGTAGCGCATGGTGGAAAACCTCAGATTGTTCGCAGTCGAAGACCGCGCGGGAAGGCAAGCCAGTTGCCCGACCCCCCAGAACATAGGGAGGGCCTGTCGCAGACCTGTGCCCGAAAGGCGCGAAATTTCATCAAAGTGTCCCCATCCGCCGCGCTTGGACACACGGATACGAACCGGCGCGGTCCAGGCGCCTTCCCCAACCCCGCCACACCCATCCGAGGCGATCGCCCGGTCGCCGCGCAAATCCAGGCCGCGGCAGGGGCGGCGGCGGAAACGGTGACCCAAAATGGTCGGCGAATGTCGCAGCGGCACGCACTGAGACGATCTGATACACTTTTTGGCTGGGGGTGACTGGCGTCTTGGCTATGGTCCGTGCCGGAGCTTTTATTGATGGACTCGGCCCCTCACATCGCGATCGTCGACGACCACCGGGATATCCGCGATCTCGTCGGCAAGTACCTCACCCAGCACGGCTACCGCATCAGCCTTGCGGAGAGCGCGGCGGCGATGCGCCGCCTCCTGGAGAAGAGCGCTCCCGATCTGGTGGTGCTCGACGTGATGATGCCCGGCGAGGATGGCCTGTCCCTGTGCCGCCACCTGCGCAGCACCACCGACCTGCCGGTGATCCTCCTGACCGCCATGGCGGAGGAGACCGACCGCATCGTCGGCCTGGAGGTGGGCGCCGACGACTATTTAAGCAAGCCGTTCAACCCGCGGGAGCTTCTGGCCCGCATCAAGGCGGTGCTGCGGCGTGTCAACAGCCTGCCGCCGCAGAAGGGCCGGCTGGCGGCGAAGGTGGCGCGCTTCGGCCGCTGGACCCTGGATTCCGGACGCCGCGAGCTGATGGGACAGGACGGAATGGCCGTGCCCCTGAGCACAGCGGAGTTCCGCCTGCTCTGCGCCTTCCTCGACCATCCCGGCATCGTGCTGTCCCGCGACCAGTTGCTCGACTTGACGGCGGGCCGCAGCGCCGAGCCGTTCGACCGCAGCATCGACAACCAGGTGAGCCGCCTGCGCAAGAAGATCGAAGTCGATCCCAGGACGCCTGTCCTCATCAAGACGCACTGGGGCGGCGGCTACAGTCTGGAAGCGGAGGTGGAGCGCGCATGACACGCCTGTGGACCGGCAGCCTCGCTGCTCGCTTCATCTGCTTCACCCTGCTCTCGCTGGCGCTGGCACAGGCGGCGACATTCCTCATCTCCTGGGACGAGCACGGCCAGGTGATGCGCAAGGCGGCGAAGGGCGAGATGCTGAGCCGCTGCGCCTCGCTGGTGCGCGTGCTCGAAGCCACGCCGCCCGAGCTGCAGGACGACATCCTGGCCGCCAGCAACACCACCAGCACGCGCTACTGGGTGTCGCCCCACGGGCCGACCGACGCCGCGCAATGGCGGCGGGAGGCATGGGACCACCTCACGCGCCCGCTGCCCCGGGTCATGTTCCCCGGCCAGAAGGCCTTTCCGGAGCCGCGGATCGAGGCCCCCGCCAACATCGAAGCGGCGGGATCGCCAAACTGGTACGAGGTTCGGCCCGAGGCCTGGCCGCTCGCGCGCCCGGCCAGCTTTCTCTATCTCGACCAGAATACGGGCATGGGCCTCGCCGTGCGGCTCGAGAACGGCAGCTGGCTCAACTCCGCCTTCGCCAAGCCGGTGCAGGAGGGCTTCTGGAACGCCCAGTCCATCACCTCGCTCGGCCTGTCGGCCCTGGTGCTTTCGATCATCGCGGTGTTCGCCGCGCGCGGCATCACCCAGCCCCTGCGCCGGCTGGCACGCGCGTCCGAGGCGCTGGGTCGCGGCCAGGACATCGGACCGCTGCCGGAGACCGGCCCCGAAGACATCCGCCGCACCGCCGAAGCCTTCAACCGCATGCAGGCCCGGCTGCTGCGCTTCGTCGAGGACCGCACGCGACTGCTCGCCGCCATCGGCCATGATTTGCGCACGCCGCTCACCTCCCTGCGCCTGCGGGCCGAGTTCATCGCCGACGACGAACTGCGCGAGAAGATGCTGTCGACCATCGCCGAGATCCAGTCCATGGCCGAGGCGACGCTGGCTTTCATGCGCGAGGAGGCGACCGCCGAGCCGACCCGGACGGTGGACATTTCGGCCCTGGTGGAGAGCCTGTGCGAGGACCTCGCCGAACTGGGCCACGACGTCGTCTTCGCCGAGGGACCCCGGCTCGGCTATCGCTGCCGCCCGGCGGCGCTGCGGCGGGCCTGCCGCAACCTCGTGGAAAATGCAGCCCGCTACGGCGAGCGCGCGCGGGTCCGCATCGAGGTGTCGGAGCAGAACATCGACATCGTGGTCGAGGACGATGGGCCCGGCATTCCCGACGGGGCGCGCGAGCAGGTTTTCGCGCCCTTCTTCCGGCTGGAGAATTCACGCAACCGGGAAACCGGCGGCGTCGGGCTGGGCCTGTCCATCGCCCGCACCATCGTGCGCCATCACGGCGGCGACGTGATGCTCACCAACCTGCACCGGGGCCTGCGCGCGACCGTCAGCCTTCCGACACTGGACGCGGAGGCTCCGGCCCGCACCCCGCGCGAGACCCACGCCGAGGAGCGCATGCCGGCCTCGATCCCGGGGGCCCGGGCGACCCCCGCCGTGTGACGGCCGGGGCTTCTGCGCGCGGCCGCCCCCGTCCGGCGAGGGCCACGGGGGCTCAGGCCTTGACGATGAAGGGGACCCGCGTGGCCGGCGGGGTATTGCGCGAGCGCTCGGTGCGCACGATGCCGTCGATGATGGTCATGCCGATGCCCGGCAGGTCGCCGAGCCCGACGCTCTCCAGCAGCGTGCGGCCAGCCGAGTGCTGGGCCGTGTCCATGATCACGAAGTCGGCCACGCGCCCCACCTCGATCAGCCCGCAATCCAGGTTGCGCATGCGCGCCGTGTTGCCGGTGGCGAGGCAGAAGGCGACTTCCGCCGGCAGGTCGCCGAGGGAGGAGAGCAGCGAGACCATGCGCAGGATGCCCAGCGGCTGCACCCCGGACCCCGCCGGCCCATCGGTGCCGAGGATGACCCGGTTCAGCTCACCCATCTCTTTGGCGATGCGCAAGGTGTAGAGGGCGGAGCGCTCGTTGCCGTTGTGCACCAGCTCCAGGCCGCGCTTGCAGCCCTCGCAGATGCAGCGGATCTGCCCGTCCGGCAGCGCGGTGTGGCCGCCATTGATGTGGCCCACGATGTCGGCGTCGGCCTCCAGCACCACGTCCTTGTCGATGAGGCCGGAGCCGGGGATGGAGGGGCCGCCGGTGTGGATGGTGGACTGGATGCCGTACTTGCGCGCCCATCCCACCATCTTGCGGGCGGTCTCGCCGTCCTTCACCCCGCCGAGCCCGACCTCGCCGAGCAGCTTCACGCCGGCGGCGGCAAGCTCCTTGAAGTCGTTCTCCTCCATCTCGTGCTCGATCACCGGCGCGCCGGCATGCAGCTTCACCCCGCCGGGGCGGAAGGCGGAAAAGCTGCGCTGCGCGGTGATGGCGAGGGCCTTGATGCCGATGACGTCGCGCGGCCGGCCGGGATAATGCACCTCGCCGGCCGAGATCATGGTGGTGACGCCGCCGTGGAGCGAGCTGTCGATCCAGTTCATCTGGCTCTGGCGCGGGGTCCAGTCGCCGGCCACCGGATGCACGTGGCTGTCGATGAGGCCCGGCGTGACGGTGGCGCCGTTGGCGTCCACGGTGGTGGTGGCGCCTTGCGTGTCCACGTCCTTGAGCCGGCCGACCGCGGTGATGCGCCCGTTCTCGGCGACGATGGCGTCGGCGTCGAGGATGGGCTTTTCGAGGTCGCCGCTCAGGAGAAGGCCGATGTTGCGGATGACGAGCTTGGTGGGGCCGGACGGTCCGCCGGGGGCATCATGGGCCATCTTGCATCTCCGGAAACGGGGCCGGAGACGCGCGGGGCGATCCCGGTCAATTGTTTGTAGGCATATGAAGATTAGGCCCCGGCGCGGCGCTTGAGAACCGCGCCGGGGAAAAAATTCACCGTTCGGCGAAGGCCTTTTCCAAAACGAAGTCGCCGGCCTCGCCGTGGTTGCCCTCCTCGAACCCGCGCTGCTCCAGCATGGCGCGCAGGTCCACCATCATCTGCGGCGAGCCGCACAACATCACCCGGTCCCGCGCCCTGTCGAGGGGTGGCAGGCCGATGTCCTCGAACAGCTTGCCGCTCTCGATGAGGTCGGTGACGCGGCCGCGGTTGCGGAACGTCTCGCGGGTGACGGTGGGATAATAGATCAGCTTGCCGCCGATCTCCTCGCCGAGAAATTCGTGGGCGGGCAGGTCCTCGGTGATGAGGTCGCCATAGGCGAGCTCCTGCACCTCGCGGCAGCCGTGGACCAACACCACCTTGTCGAAGCGGGCATAGGTTTCCGGGTCGCGGATGATGGAGAGGAAAGGCGCAAGGCCCGTGCCGGTGCCCAGCAGATAGAGGTTTTCGCCGTCGCGCAGATTGTCGATGACGAGGGTGCCGGTGGCCTTGCGGCCGACGATGATGGGATCGCCCACCTTCAGGTGCTGGAGACGCGAGGTGAGTGGGCCGTCCGGCACCTTGATGGAGAAGAATTCGAGGGTGTCCTCATGGTTCGGACTCACCACCGAATAGGCCCTCAGCAGCGGCTTTCCGTCCACCTTGATGCCGATCATGGTGAACTCGCCGTTGCGGAAGCGAAAGCCGGTGTCACGGGTGGTGGTGAAGCTGAACAGGCGGTCGGTCCAGTGGTGGACGCTGAGCACGCGCTCTTCCATCAGGTTGCTCATGGGAAGGCTCCGGACGTTTTGACGGGCTGAAGATCAGGCGGCGGTGGGGGAGAACAAGGCGGCCTTGCCGTCGCGCCCGTTCCAGGCGTCGGCATCCTCCGGCGGGGCGCCCTTCTCGGTGATGTTCGGCCACTTCGCCGCATATTCGGCATTGAGCGCGGCCCACGCCCCCGCGCCGGGATCGGTGTCGGGGACGATGGCGGCTGCCGGGCATTCCGGCTCGCACACGCCGCAGTCGATGCACTCGTCCGGATGGATCACCAGCATGTTTTCCCCGGCATAGAAGCAGTCCACCGGGCAGACGGAGACGCAGTCCATGTATTTGCAGCGGATGCAGCCATCGGTGACGACGTAGGCCATGAGGAGCTCCCACGCGACGATGCAGGATCGGCTGCATCGAATATTGTTTGTGTACAAATGAAAATATGGAAAAAGGCCTGCCCTGTCAACGCGCCGGGCGGCGCCCAGGTGCGGATATTTCGAGCAGGCGTGCTGAGAGAACGGGCAGGCAGAAGGCGCGCCGTCCCCGGTATGAACCGTCATGTCCCGGTTGGTCCGGGGCATCCACCGATCCGCCGGCGCTCCAACGAAACTACTGCCCCAAGCGGCCCCGCGGATCCCCGGACGGGCCGGGCATGACGGCTGCTGGAGCCGGGGACACCGACCCGCGCCGGGTCCGCCCCTAATGTTCCGGCGTCGCCCGCAGCCGTGCCACTGTCGTCTCCAGCCCCTCCCAGGCGGGCGCGTCGGGGGCGAAGCGGGCGCGGATGTAGCGCGCCAGCGCGGCCACTTGCGTGTCGTCCAGGCTGTCGCGGAAGGCCGGCATGTCGCCGAGGTCGCGGGCTGCCGGCGAGGGAATGCCGTCGAGGATCACGCGGATCAGGTTGTCCGGCCGGGTGGCATGCACATTGGTGTTGAGCGCCAGCGCCGGACGCACGCCGAACAGGGTGGGGCCCTCCTTGGCGTGGCAGGCGGCGCAGGCGCCCTCGTAGAGCTTGCCGCCCAGGCTGTCGAGCGGGCGCAGGGAGGCTTCGGCCCTCGTCTCCATCTCCGCCGCGCGCGCGGCGGGATCAGCGACTGCGGCACCGGCATCGGCGAAGGAGGCGAGATAGGCCGCCATGGCACGGATGTCCGCATCCGGCAGGTGCGCCAGCTCCTGCACCACCGGCGCCATGGGGCCGGCGGCCGTGCCGTGGAAACGCGAGAATCCCGTGCGCAGGTAGAAATAAAGCTCCGCCTCGGTCCATGGAATGGGCGCGGCCGACAAGGCGGTGAGGGCCGGGGCTTCCCAGCCGTCCACCATGGCACCGGCGAACTTCGCCGCGCCCTGCTTCTCCGCCCCGAGGAGGTTGCGCGGGGTGTGACAGGCGCCGCAATGGCCGAGCCCTTCCACGAGGTAGGCGCCGCGGTTCCACTGGGGCGAACGGGCCGGCTCCGGCGCGAGCGGCCCCGGCCGCAGGAACAGGGCGTTCCAGCCGGCCAGGAGCGGGCGGATGTTGAGGGGGAAGGCCATCTGCGCCTGCGGCGTCGGCGCGGAGACCGCCGGCTGCGACATGAGATAGGCGTAGAGGGCCTGGAGGTCGATATCGGAAGCCTTGGTGAAGGCGGTGTAGGGGAAGGCCGGATACAGGTGCCGCCCGTCGCGCGAGATGCCCTCGCGCATGGCGCGCTCGAAGGCGGCGTAGGACCAGCGGCCGATGCCCGTCTCGGCGTCCGGCGTGAGGTTGGTGGCATAGACGGTGCCGAACGGCGTCCGCATGGCCCGCCCGCCGGCATTGGCGATGCCGCCCGGCACCGTGTGGCACACCGCGCAATCGCCCAGCGCCGCGAGCTGGCGGCCGCGGGCGATCATCTCGGCGGAGAATTGCGCCGGATCCGGCGGGGCGACGGGCGCGATGGCGCCGCGGATCGGCAGGGCCACCGCCGCCATGCCGAGCGCCCCCGCCAGCGCGGCTCCAGCAAGGGCGAACCAGGAGCGCTTCGGCTTTTCCGGCTTCGGCTCCGCCGGAGGAGCCCGCCCGGCCAGCGCCGCGCGCACCCGGTCCGGGGTGAAGGGTGGCTCGCGCATGCGCACGCCGGTGGCGTCGAAGATGGCGTTGGCGATGGCCGCCGCGCTCGGCACCGAAGCGGACTCGCCCGAGCCCAGAGGCGGCTCGTCCGGGCGCGGCATCAGCACCACGTTGATCACCGGCACCTCGGGAAAGGTGAGGATGGGATAGGCACCCCATTCCCGGCTCGCCACGGCGGTGTCGGTGAAGCCCACCTGCTCCTTGAGCACCCGGCTGGTGGACTGGATGACGTTGCCATGGATCTGGTGCTCGATCCCGGCGGGGTTGATCATCAGGCCGGAATCCTGGCCCACCACCACCCGCGAGACCTTCACGTCACCGGTGGCCGTGTTCACCTCCACCTCGGCCACCCAGGCCGACCAGGCGGCACCATAGCCGGGGAATTTCGAATGCACGTAAAGGGCATAGGCGAAGCCCTGCCCGCGCACGACGTCCCCCTCCACCACTTCCATCCGCGGCCCGGTACGGTGCGCCCAGTCGGCGCGCGCCGCCACCTCCTTCACCAGGTCCACGGCGCGCGGATCGTGAAGATGGCGCAGGCGGTAGTCCACCGGATCGACGCCCGCCTCGGCGGCGAGCTCGTCGATATAGCTTTCATGGGCGAAGGAGTTGGGCAGGGCCGAGACGCCGCGCAGCCACGCGGCGCGGACAATGGGCGCCATGTCGTGCACCACCACCCGCAGATTGTCGTAGGCATAGGGCGGGATGGCGGTGCGGTCGCCCATCTCGAAGACGGGATTGTTGGCCGGCACGCGTCCCGTCAGCAGCAAGGCGAGGGTGACGGCGGCGTTGGAGGGGTAGCGGGTGGAGAAATCGTAGGCGGCCGGGGTGCCATCGGCATTGAGGCCGCCCTTCACCTCCATGAGCTGGGCGGCGCCCTTGGGCTCCCAGGCGTGCTCCTGCTCGCGGGTCAGCTGCACCCGCACCGGGCGGCCGATGGCGCGCGACAGCAAGGCCGCGTCCGCCGCCACGTCGTCGGCACAGTTGCGGCCGTAGCAGCCGGCGGCCTCGAAGCGGATGATGTCGATGTCGTCTTCCGCCACGTCCAGCAGCAGCGCGATATCCGCCCGCAGCGGATAAGGGTTTTGCGTGCCGGACCAGACCGTTACCCGATCCGGCCGCACGTCGGCGACGGCGCAGGAGGGGCCGATGGAGGCGTGCATCTGGTAGGGCCACGCATAGGTGCGATCCATGGGGACGGCCGCTGCGGTGCGGGCCGCCTCCACGTCGCCCCTGTCGATGAGGGTGCGCGGGGTGGAAGGGTTGGCGCGCAGCGCCTGCGCCACGTCGGCGAGGTCCGGCAAGGGCGGGGTCGGCTTCCAGCGCACCACAAGGCGGCGCGCGGCTTCCTCCGCCTGCTCCTCGCGCTCGGCGACCACGCCGACGAAATCGCCCATGGTGACCACCGCCACCACCCCGGGGAGGCCGGCGACGGAGGCCTCGTCCACGCAGATCAGGCTGGTGCCGATGAAGGCGCCGGCGTCCACACCGGCATAAGGCGGGCGCACCACGCGCCCGTGCAGCATGCCGGGCACGCGCACGTCGTGGACATAGACGAACTGGCCGGTGGCCTTGGCCGGGATGTCCACCCGCGGCATCCTTTGGCCGACGATGCGATGCTCGGCGACCGGCTTCAGCGCCACGTGCTCGGCCAGCAGCAGCCGGTCCTTGCGGCCGCTCAGCAGCGCGGCGTAGGAGATGCCGATATTGCCGCCGGCCCTGGGGCGCACCACGCCGTCGGTCACGTCAAGTGCTTCTGGCGGAAGGCCTAATTCCGCGGCGGCGAGGCCGACCAGGTGGTGCCGCGCCTGGGCGGCGGCGCGGCGCAGGGGGATGGCGGCCACCTGGATGGAATCGCTGGCGATGGTGGCGCCCTGGTTGGGCGTGCCGCCGGTGTGGCCAAGCACCATAAGGACTTGATCGAACGCCACATCCAGCTCTTCGGCGACGATCTGGGCCAGCGCGGTGCGGATGCCGGTGCCGAGATCCACATGGCCGTTGAAGGCCATCACCGCCCCGCTGTCGTCCAGGAACAGGAACAGGTCGAGGGCGCCCTCGCGCGGCGCCGCGGTGCGCTGGAGGCCGCCCACCGGCAGCGCCGGGCGCAGCACCGCGAGCGTGCCGGAACGGGAAAGAAGCGTGTCAGGAGAAGGGGTTGGCTCAGTCACGGACGCCCTCCCCGGCGGCGGCCGCCCCCATCTCCCGGGCGGCGCGCAGGACGGCTTTGAGGATCTCCACATGGGTCCCGCAGCGGCACAGATTGTAGCGCAGCGCCTGGCGCGCCTCCTCCGGGGTGGGATCGGGGGTGCGGGCGAGGAAGGCGGCGGTGGTCATGATCATCCCGTTGAGGCAGTAGCCGCACTGGGCGGCCTGCTCGGCGATGAAGGCGGCCTGCACCGGGTGCGGTCGCTCCGGGGTGCCAAGCCCTTCCAAGGTCGTCACATTCCGCCCCTCCGCGGTACCGAGCCGCATCACGCAGGCGCGCGCGGCCACCCCGTCCACCAGCACCGTGCAGGCGCCGCATTCGCCGAGGCCGCAGCCGAATTTCGGCCCGTTCAGGGCGAGGTCGTTGCGCAGCACGTAGAGCAGCGGCGTCGTCCGCGGCAGGGCGAAGCGGTGGGCGACGCCGTTCACCGTCACCGTCACGACATCGGAGGCGTCGGCGATGTCGTGCACGGTGTCAGGCCGAGTGTCGGGCGATGTGTCGGCCGACATGTCAGGCAGGCTCCGGCCGACAGCCGGAAGACTGTCGGCGACCCTGCCGGGGACGCGCGCCGGCGCTCGACCTTGGTTTCATGTCCGCCCTCTGGCTGGCCGGTTCGCGGCCTGGTCCAGATTGTTTCTATACAAATGAAAGCGCGTCAAGCGGCACGTCAGCATTGCTGCCCTTTAATGCAGCTTGCCCGTTCCTTGTGCTTGACACGGACAAGGCCGCATATTTCATTAGTACACATATGAACTGCGCCCCCGAAACCGCGCGCCCCGGCGGGCGTGTCCGGCGGGCGCTCCTCGCGCCCCTTGAGCGGTGAGTCCCATGTCCGACGAAACCAGCCCCGTGATCCCCGCCGCGGACGAGAAGATCCGCTGCGATGCCTGCCCGGTGATGTGCTACATCCGGCCGGGCCTGACCGGGGCCTGCGACCGCTACGCCAACCATGCCGGCGAGCTGGTGCGGGTGGATCCCCACGTGGTGCTGGACCGCACCCTGGCGGTGGGCGGCACGGTGGTTCCCTTCAATCGCGGCGAGGCGGGCTGGGACGGCAAGCTGGTGTCCGGCCCGGAGACCTTCGTCACCGCCATCGGCGCCGGCACCACCTATCCCGACTACAAGCCGGCCCCCTTCATCGTCTCGGCGCAGGTGGACGGGGTGGACATGGTGACCGTCGTCACCGAGGGCATCTTCAGCTATTGCGGCGTCAAGGTGAAGATCGACACCGACCGCTATCTTGGCCCCGAGCAGGCGACCGTGCGCGCCGCCGGCGAGCCGGTGGGCCATGTCACCACCTCCGAGTACGGCTCGCAGATGCTCTCCTTGGGCGGCGTGCACCACCTGACCGGCGGCGGCAAGAAGGAAGGCCGCATCACCTGCGAGGCGCTGCTCGACCTGTGCAACGGCAAGCCGGTGGAGCTGACCATCGACGGCGGCGCCAGCGTGGTGGTGGAGGCCGGCAAGGCGCCCGTCGTCAACGGCACGAGGGAAGAGCGCATGCGGGTGGGCTGCGGCTCCGCCACCATCGGCATGTTCGCCAAGCAGTGGTTCGACAAGGCCGACGAGGTGGTGGTGGTGGACGACCACATCACCGGCGTCCTCTCCGAGCACCAGGCCGGCAAGATGCTGGGCGTGCGCGACACCGGCATCCGGATGAAGGGCCGCCGCTCCACGCCCGGCCGCTACTTCCAGGTGGCCGAGCCGGGCACCGGCTGGGGCGGCACCTCCATCACCGATCCCCTGGCCATCATCGGCGCGTTCGACCCCAAGGTCGCCTGGCCGGGCCTGCGCCTGTTCTTCATCTCCACCACCGGCGAGCACGCCGCCTATTTCGAGCTGGACGAGACCCTCGCCCCGATCGCCAAGCCGATGCCGGCCGACCTCCTGGCCTCCGCCGAGCGGGTGAAGGAGAATTGCGAGCCGGCCTTGTCCACCGTCCTGTTCATGGCGGGGGCGGGCGGCTCCCTGCGCTCGGGGGTCACGGAGAATCCGGTCCGCCTCACCAAGTCGGTGAAGGATGCGCTCACCTATGTCACCTGCGGCGGCGCGCCGGTCTATGTCTATCCGGGCGGCGGCATCACCTTCATGGTGGACGTGACGCGCATGCCGGAGAACGCCTTCGGCTACGTGCCCACCCCGGCCCTGGTGGCGCCCATCGAGTTCACCCTGCGCCTGTCGGACTATGCGGCCCTCGGCGGCCACATGGCGGAGGTCCGCCCCGCCGCCTCGGTGCGGGCCGACGACAGCCTCCTGCCCCTCGCCCCGCGGCCGGACAATCCCTGGCCGCTCTCGCCCCACACCGCCAAGCGCTCGCACGGCTGAGCCATGATGCAGCCCGCCCCTTCCCTCCCCGTCCGGCGCGCCCCGCAGGCCGCCCTGCTGCCCGACGGGCGCCGCCTGCACCTGCAGGACGGCCCCATCGACCTCGTCATCGAGGCGACAGGGGACGAGGCGGCGGTGCGGCGGGCCCATGGGGACGCGGTGGAGCGCTTCACCGGCCTGCTGGATGGCCTGTGCGCCGAGCTGCCAGGCCTGCGCGCCGCCGCCGAGGCGGACCGGTGCCCGGTGCGCGGGCAGGTGGCCCAGCGCATGTGGCGGGCGGTGGCGCCGTTCGCGCGCGACGGCTTCATCACCCCCATGGCGGCGGTGGCGGGGGCGGTGGCGGAGGAGGTGCTCCTCGCCTTCCACCGGCCCGGCATCACCCGCGCCTATGTGAACAATGGCGGCGACATCGCCCTGTATCTGCCGCAGGGCGCGCGCTTCACCGTCGGCCTCGTGGACCGGCCGGATGCGCCGCGCATCGTCGGCACCTCCGCGCTCGCCTGGGACGGCCCGGTCCGCGGCGTCGCCACCTCCGGCTGGCGCGGCCGCAGCTTCTCCCTCGGCATCGCCGACGCGGTCACCATCCTCGCCCCCACCGCTGCCATGGCGGACGCGGCGGCGACCGTGGTGGCCAACGCGGTGGACCTGCCGGGCCATCCCGGCATCGTGCGGGTGCCCGCCGACACCCTCCAGCCGGACAGCGACCTCGGCCCGCGCCCGGTGACCCGCGCCGTGCCGGCGCTCACCGCCGCCGAGCGGGCGCTGGCGCTGGGCCACGGCCTTGCGCTGGCCCGGTCGCTGGTGACGCGCGGCCTCATCTGCGCCGCCGCCTTGCATCTCCAGGGCGAGAGCGCGAGCACTGATCCTTTGTCCCTCCCCGTCGACGGGAACACCGTTGCCGTCGACGGCCCGTTTGTCCCACCAGAACCAGAACAAGGGCGTGCCCATGCCTGAGGTCAAGATCCGCAAGCGCCTGATGATCGTCGAGGAGATCTTCCACGAGGGCGGCCCCGCCGCCGCGATCCCACGCCGGCGCGCCGCCGCGCTCGCCGTCATCGAGAACCCGTTCGCCGGCCGCTACGTGGAGGAGATCTCCGCGTTCATGGACGACCTGACGCCCCTCGGCGTCGCCATGGCCAAGGACCTCGTGGCCGCGCTCGGCGGCGATGCGTCCGTCGTCGACGGCTACGGCAAGGGCGCCATCGTCGGCGCGGCGGGCGAGCTGGAGCACGGCGCCCTGTGGCACGTGCCCGGCGGCTACGCCATGCGCGAGGCCCTCGGCGACGCCAAGGCCATCGTGCCCTCCACCAAGAAGGTGGGCGGCCCCGGCACCCGCCTCGACGTGCCGATCACCCACGTCAACGCCTCCTACGTGCGCAGCCATTTCGATGCCATGGAAGTGGGCGTGCCGGACGGGCCGAAGGCCGACGAGATCGTGCTCGCCTTGGTCATGACCACCGGGCCGCGCGTCCATGCCCGGGTCGGCGGGCTCAAAGCCGACGCCATCCAGGGAGAGGATGGGCTGCGATGAGCGCGAACATCCGCAAGATCGTCACCTTCGTCGAGGAGACCCGCACCGAGATGGGCCGGCCCGTCTCCCCGCCCACCCGCCGCGCGGCGGCGGTGGCGGTGATCGAGAACCCCTTCGCCGGGCGCTACGTGGAGGACCTCTCCGACCTCATCGCCATCGGCGAGGAGCTGGGCGGCCTGCTGGCGGAAAAGGCGGTCGCGGCGCTGGGCATCGCGGGGCCGGCGGCGCAGAGCTACGGCAAGGCGGCGCTGGTGGGCGAGAATGGCGAGCTGGAGCACGCCGCCGCCTTGCTGCATCCCAAGATGGGCGCCCCGGTGCGCAAGGTGCTGGGCACGGGCGCGGCGCTCATCCCCTCGTCCAAGCGGCGGGGCGGCCTCGGCGCCGAGCTGGACATTCCGCTGGGCCACAAGGACGCGGCCTTCGTGCGCAGCCATTTCGACGGCATGCAGGTGAGCATCAGCGATGCCCCCCGCGCCAACGAGATCGTGGTGGCGGTGGCGGTCACCGATTCCGGCCGCCCCCTGCCGCGCGTCGGCGGGCTCAAGGCGGCCGACATCAAGGGCGAGGATGGACTGAGGTAGGATCCCCCCGCGTAACGCGGGAGGACCGAGGGACCATTCATCAAGAAGGACGGTCTCCAAGAAACGCGTTCTTTAAGAATACGAGTCTTCCAGGAACCTTCGATCCACCGGAACCACAGGGGATACGGCATGAAAAAGATGATCGGGTTGGCGCTGGCGGCCACGCTGCTGGCGTCCGGGGCCGCGAGGGCCCAGCAAAGCGAGATCAAGGTCGGCGAGATCAACTCCTACTCGTCCCTGCCCGCCTTCACCGAGCCCTATCGCAAGGGCATGGAGCTGGCGCTCAAGCAGATCAACGATGCCGGCGGCATCAAGGGCAAGAAGCTGGTCATCATCTCCAAGGACGACGGCGGCAAGCCGGGCGATGCCCTCACCGCCGCCAACGAGCTGGTCTCGCGCGACGGCGTGGTGATGATCTCCGGCGGCTTCCTGTCGAACGTGGGCCTCGCCCTCAGCGACTTCGCCAAGCAGAAGAAGGTGGTGTACCTCGCCGCCGAGCCGCTCACCGACGCCATCGTCTGGTCGAAGGGCAACGACTACACCTTCCGCCTGCGCACCTCCAACTACATGCAGGCCGCCATGCTGGCGGAAGAAGCCGCCAAGCTGCCGGCCAAGCGCTGGGCCACCATCGCCCCCAATTACGAGTTCGGCCAGTCCTTCGTCGCCGTGTTCAAGGAGCTTCTCACCAAGAAGCGCCCGGACGTGGAGTTCGTGGCCGAGCAGTGGCCGCCTCTGGGCAAGATCGACGCCGGCCCGGTGCTCCAGGCCATCGACGCCGCCAAGCCCGACGCCATCCTCAACGCCACCTTCGCCGGCGACCTGGTGAAGCTGGTGCGCGAGGGCAATACCCGCGGCGTGTTCAAGGACCGCGCGGTGGTGTCCTATCTCACCGGCGAGCCCGAATATCTCGACCCGCTGAAGGACGAGACCCCCAACGGCTGGATCGTCTCCGGCTATCCCTGGTACTCGATCAACACGCCGGAGCATAAGGCGTTCCTCGACGCCTACCAGCAGCTGCACAAGGACTATCCGCGCCTCGGCTCCATCGTCGGCTATTCCACCGTCATGAGCATCGCGGCGCTGCTGAAGGGCACCGACGACTATTCCACCGACGGCCTGGTGAAGGGCATGAAGGACCTGAAGGTGGACACTCCCTTCGGCCCCATCGTCTACCGCGCCGGCGACCATCAGTCGACGCTCGGCGCCTATATCGGCAAGACCGCGCTGAAGGACGGCAAGGGCGTGATGGTGGACGTGGTGTTCAAGAAGGGCGCCGACTACCTGCCGCCCGAGGCCGACGCCGCCAAGCTGCGCCCGGCCAACTGAGGCGGCGGGACGCCGCCGTCATCCCCCGGCTCGTCCGGGGGATCCACGCCGCGGCCGGGATGGCGATTGCCGTCCCGCCGCAGAGCGGCCCCACCCTCGACGGCGGGGCCCGAACAAAACGAAGAACACTTTTTCCAGATCCGGTGAACGAAAGGCCGAGCCGTGGAATTCCTTCTGGTCCAGGCCCTCAGCGGGCTCGCCAGCGCCGCGTCGCTGTTCCTGGTGGCGTCTGGCCTGTCGATCATCTTCGGCGTGACGCGCATCGTGAACTTCGCCCACGGCGCCTTCTACATGCTGGGCGCCTACGTGGCCTTCACGCTGACCGACCGCTTCGCCGGCCCGCTCGGCTTCTGGGGCTCCATCCTTGTCGCCAGCCTGGTGGTAGCGGCGCTGGGGGCGCTGATGGAGATGGTGCTGCTGCGCCGCATCTACCACGCGCCCGAGCTGTTCCAGCTGCTCGCCACCTTCGGCGTGACGCTGATGGTGCAGGACCTCGTGGTCCTGATCTGGGGCGCCGAGGATCTCATGGGCCCGCGCGCCCCGGGCTTTGCCGGCGCCGTCGAGCTGTTCGGCCGCCGGGTGCCGGCCTACGATTTCCTGCTGATCTCCCTCGGCCCGATCGTGCTGGGCCTGCTCTGGCTCGTCTTCCACCGCACCCGCTGGGGTGTGCTGGTGCGCGCGGCGACGCAGGACCGCGAGATGGTCGCCTCCCTGGGCGTGAACCAGAAGTGGCTGTTCACCTCCGTCTTCGCCCTCGGCGTCTTCCTCGCCGCGCTGGGCGGCGCGCTGCAGATCCCGCGCACCACGGTGAGCCACGCCATGGACCTCTCCATCATCGTGGAGGTGTTCGTGGTGGTGGTGATCGGCGGCCTCGGCTCGGTCACCGGCGCCTTCGTCGCCGCCATCCTGGTGTCGGAGCTGAACGCCTTCGGCATCCTCATATTGCCGCAGATCTCCATGGTCATCGTGTTCCTGGCCATGGCGGCGGTGCTGGTGGTGCGGCCGTGGGGCCTGTTCGGCAAGCCCGACGCCACGGTGCGCGCCGCCACCGGCGTCGCCATCCGGCCCTGGCGCCCCATGAGCGGCATGGAGCGGGCGGCGGTGGCCGCGGCCGTGGCGGTGGCCGCGGCCCTTCCCTTCTTCGCCGGCAGCTACGCCCTGTCGGTGGGCTCGGAGATCCTCGTCTTCGTGCTGTTCGCCGCCAGCCTGCACTTCCTGATGACCGTGGGCGGCCTCGCCTCCTTCGGCCATGCCGCCTATTTCGGCCTCGGCGCCTACGGGGCGGCGTTCCTGGTGAAGTATTTCGGCGCGCCCATGGAGGCCGCCCTCCTCGTCGGCCCGCTGCTGGGGCTGGCCGGGGCGGTGGTGTTCGGCTGGTTCTGCGTGCGCCTGTCGGGGGTCTACTTCGCCATGCTGACGCTGGCCTTCGCGCAGATCGCCTGGTCGGTGGCGTTCCAGTGGGTGGAGGTGACCGGCGGCGACAACGGCATGCTCGGCATCTGGCCCGCGTCCTGGGCGGCGACGCCGCAGGGCTTCTTCTGGCTGGCGCTGGCCATCGTCACCGTCGGCGTGGCGCTGCTGCGCATGCTGGTGTTCTCGCCCTTCGGCTTCGGCCTGCGCGCCGCCCGCGACAGTACCCTGCGGGCGGAGGCCATCGGCATCGACCGCAAGTCCACCCAGTGGGCCGCCTTCATCGTGGCCGGCACCTTCGCCGGCGTGGCCGGGGCGCTGTTCGCCTTCCTGAAGGGCTCGGTGTTTCCCGAGAACCTCGCCATCCCCACCTCGGTGGACGGGCTGGTGATGGTGCTGCTCGGCGGCATCGAGACGGTGTCGGGCGCGGTCATCGGCGCCATCGTCTACAAGGCCCTCGCCATCTGGCTGATGAGCAAGACCGAATTGTCCAAGCTGGTGCTGGGCGGGGTGATCGTGCTGCTGGTGGTGGCCTTTCCCAAGGGCATCGTCGGTTTCCTCGAAGACCTGCGCCACCGCCTGCGCCCGCCCAGGCCCAACGGGGCGGGACCGCAGGCGGCCGGCTACGGCGCCAAGGTGGAGGCTGCGGAATGAGCGCGCTGCTCGAAGTGAAGGGCCTGATGAAGTCCTACGGCGGCGTGCACGCCGTGCGTGGCGTCTCCTTCGCCGTCGCGCCCGGCGAGATCCTGGCGCTCATCGGCCCCAACGGCGCCGGCAAGAGCACCTGCTTCAACATGCTGAACGGCCAGATCGAGCCGGACGCCGGCTCCATCATCCTCGCCGGCGAGGAGATCGTCGGCCTGCCGCCGCGCGCCGTGTGGCGGCGGGGCGTCGGGCGCACCTTCCAGATCACCGCCACCTTCGCCTCCATGACGGTGCGCGAGAACGTGCAGGTGACGCTGCTGTCCTTCCATGGCGGCCTGCGCGCCATGGTGGGCTATGCCGGCGCCGCCCACCGGCAGGAGGCCGACCGCCTCCTCGCCCTCGTGGGCATGGAGGCCCAGGCGGAGCGGCCGTGCGGCGAGCTGGCCTATGGCGACCTGAAGCGCCTGGAGCTGGCCATCGCGCTGGCCAACGATCCGCGCCTGCTGCTGATGGACGAGCCCACCGCCGGCATGGCGCCGAAGGAGCGGGTGGACCTCATGCGCCTCACCGCCGAGATCGCCCGCACGAAGGGCATCGGCGTGCTGTTCACCGAGCACGACATGGACGTGGTGTTCGAGCATGCCGACGCGGTGATGGTGCTGAACCGGGGCGAGCTGATCGCCCGCGGAACGCCCGCGCAGGTGCGCAAGGATCCGGATGTCCGCGCCATCTATCTGGGCGAGGGCCTGCTCTACAATCGCGAGGAGAGCGCGGCATGAAGCTCGAGGTCGCAGGTCTCAACAGCCATTACGGGCCGGCCCACATCCTGTTCGACGTGGGCTTCGAGGTGGGCACCGGCGAGGTGGTGGCGCTGCTGGGGCGCAACGGCGCCGGCAAGAGCACCACCTTCCGCTCGGTGGTCGGCCTCGTGTCCCAGCGCTCCGGCACGGTGCGGTTCGAGGACGAGGACATCTCCCGCCTGCCCACCTACGAGATCGCCCGCCGCGGCCTCGGCTACGTGCCGGAGGACCGGCGCATCTTCAGCCAGCTGACGGTGGAGGAGAATTTCGAGGTGGGCCGGCAGCCCCCGCGCGAGGGCGTCGCCACCTGGACGCCCGAGCGCATCTACGCGCTGTTTCCCAACCTCGGCGAGATGCGCAAGCGTCCCGGCGGACAGATGAGCGGCGGCGAGCAGCAGATGCTCACCATCGGCCGCACCCTCATGGGCAATCCCTCCCTCGTGCTGCTGGACGAGCCGTCCGAGGGCCTCGCTCCGAAGATCGTGGAACAGATGGCGGACGCCATCCTCACCATGAAGCGGGAGGGGCTCTCCATCGTCATCTCGGAGCAGAACCTGCATTTCGCCAAGCTCATCTCCGACCGGGCCTATATCATCGAGAAGGGCCGCATGCGGTTTTCCGGCACCATGGCGGAGCTCGAGGCCAATCCGGAGGTCAGGGACGCCTATCTCGCCGTGTGACGGCGGGCGGGAGGGGAACCGTTCGGGCCGGCCGGGCCCGGGCGGTCGACCCGCTCCCACGGGAAGGACGGGGCAGGAGGGGCACGAGGGGTGAGCACGAAAGTGGCAACGGACGTCCGGCGCCGCCGCGCCAAGCCGGCGCAGGCCGAATACATCCTCGACCATCAGGTCGGCTTCCTGCTGCGCCAGGCGATGCAGCGCCATACGCTCATCTTCGGCGCCCGCATGGGGCAGGAGCTGACCTCCACCCAGTGGGCGGCCCTGGCCAAGCTCAACGAGAAGGGGCCCTGCTCGCAGAACCTGCTCGGCCGCCTCACCGCCATGGACGCGGCCACCATCAAGGGCGTGGTGGATCGCCTGGTGAAGCGCGGGCTGGTGGAGACCCGGCCCGACCCGGAGGACGGCCGCCGCCTGGTGGTGGCGCTCACCGCGGAGGGCACCGCCCTTACCGGTGAGGCCGCCGCGGTGGCGCACGCCATCACCGAGGAGACGCTGGCGCCCCTGGATGCCGACGAGCGCGTGCAGCTGATCGCCCTGCTGAACCGCCTGAAATGACGACGCCCGGCATCCCGAGGGGGATGCCGGGCGCGATCAAAGCCGGACGGGGGGCGGCCGCGATCAGGCCGCGTCGTAGAGCCGACGCTCGAACAGCGGGCTGCCCTTCAGGCCGTGGAGCGCCTTGGCGGCGCCGAGCACGGCGAGATCCACCAGCGGCTCCAGCAGGATGACGAGCATGTAGGCGCCGCCGAAGGTGGCGACCGAGGCGAGGCTGTCCACCGAAACGCCCTGGCCATAGAGGGCCCAGAACGCCACCCAGCCGACGATGCCGGCCTGGTAGGTGGTGGAGAGCACCAGCGCCTGGCGGTATTTCAGCTCCACATAGGGGGTGTTCGGGGCGATGACGCGCCGCGCCACCGCGGAGAGGGCGAACAGCGGCACCAGCAGCGTGGTGACGTTCATGCCGTATTGCGGCAGGTCGAACGGCGCGAAGAACAGGCCCTGGACCAGCAGGCCCAGCGCCAGCCCGATGGCCGCCGGGGCGGCGCCGAAGATGAGGAACAGGGTCGAGCCGAGGATCAGATGCACCTCGGACACCCCCACCGGGTGATGCGGCAGCACCTCGAAGAAGGAAAAGACGAGGGCGGTGGTGGCGATGGAGCGGGCCGCCAGCGAGACGAGCCCGCGCTCGCGCGCCGCGTCGAAGGCGAGTTTCAGGGCATAGCCGCCCGCGCCGGCGGCGGTGACGTAGCTCAGCCAGATTTTCCCGCCATCCACGAGACCTGGTTCGATATGCATTCTCTTGATCTCCTACGCCGTCTCACCCGACGGCCCGAGGTTGGACACGTGCACGCCTGGCCGGTCTCCTGACTCGCGGGTCGCCGCAGACCTCCCGTCTTCCCGGCGGTCCCCGAAGGAAACCTGCCAGTGACACGGTGGAAGGCCGCTCGCCGCTCACAGTCGCGGGGGCGGTCGGGGCGCGGGCGAGAAGCCCTTCCCCGTTCCCGTTTCAGCCCGGACGCACCGCGTCCGGGTCACCTTGCGTACCGGCAGCAGGTGCCAATTCCTCCCTGCTGTCAAGCTGGCCGGGCATCCACGCCGCCCCGCTGGCGCCGGCCCAACCGCGTGGATGGCCGGGACAAGCCCGGCCATGACGGTGGTGGAGGCAGGGCGCCGGTCGATCTGAACGCGACCCGCGCTAGTGCTTGTGGGCGCTGCCCTCGGCCGGCGCAGCGGCGCCGGCGCCCACGCCCTCGACCTTGAACTGCACCGCCACGGTGCCCGCCTTCTCGAAGGTGAGGGTCCCGTCGACCAGCGTCCCCTCCTTCAGCGGCGCCTTCAGGTCGAGGAACATGAGGTGGTAGGAGCCCGGCTTCAGCGCCACCGTGCCGCCGGCCGGGACCTCGATGCCGGCCGGCAGGGGGCGCATGGTCATCACCCCGTCCTTTACCGCCATTTCGTGAATCTCCGCCCGGCCGGCGAAGGGCACCGTGGCGGAGACCAGGCGGTCGGGCGCCGCGCCGGTGTTCTTGAGCACGAAGTAGCCCGCCGCCACGGAGGCGCCGCCGGGGGTCGCCCGCGACCAGGGATGGCCGATCTCGATGGCGCCGGCCTTGAATTCGTGCGCCAGCAGCGCCTGCGCCGAGACCATCAGGAGGCACAGCGCGAAGGCGCCGGCGGCGAGCATCTCCTCGACGAAGAGGACCCGGCGCAGAAATGGGCGCGCGGCCCCGCGCCGCGGCTGCGAGAAGGGGAAACGCAGGAAATGGGACATGGTGGAAGCTCCGCACGCGCGCTCCGCCCCGCCCGGCGGGCGCGGAGACAGTTCAACAGCCAGATGGAAACAACGACGAAAAGGCCGGTTCGGCCCGGCGTCATCAGGCCGGCGGTGCCCGTGCGAGGTTGGCGGACCATGCCCCGCCCCTCGGCGGCGGAAGATAGGTGCGGTCGGTGTCCAGGCGCGACGCGGCGGCCGGGCCGCGCGCCGGCAGGTCGCCGGCGGAGGGCGGCGGCGCGACCAGGGGCCCGAAGGCGGCGCACCCCAGGACGCAGCATGCGTCCGCCACGTGCCGGAGCGGCGCGCCGTCCCGGTCCGCCGGGGACGGATCGGGGCGCGCGCCGTGGCAGATCGTGCCGTCCGGCCCGGCGGCCAGGGCCGGCGCCACCGAAAGACCGGCGGCAAGGCCCGCCAGCAGCACCTGCAGGACGAGCAGATAGGCCGCGAGAATCGCGGTCCTGTCTCTCCAGGCGGGGCGGGCGGCGGTCACGTCGGGTGGCGTCTCCAAGGGGCCGGCACTGTGCCACCGAACGGGCGGACAACCAAGATGGGCCCCCCCGCCGGGCGGGGCGCATGCGTCAAGATGCCCGCGCGCTCCGCCCGCGGACCAAAGGCGCCGGGCGCTCAGCGCGCGTCGTGGGTGTGGATCTCGAGCGCCTCCAGGAAGCGCGACACCATGTTGTAGGCGCCGATGGTGGCGGTCAGCTCCACCAGCTCGCGATCATTGAAGACGCCGCGCACCGCCGCGAACACCTCCGGCGGAACCTGGACCTGCCGGGTCATGGCGTCCACATAGGCCAGCACCGCGCGCTCCCGCGGCGAGAACAGCGTGCTGTCCTGCCAGCTGGCCAGGGCATCCACCTGGGCCTGCGTCACGCCCTCGCGCAGGGCGATGGGCACGTGCTGGTCCGCCTCGTAGGGCGCGTTGTTGAGCAGGGCGATACGGATGATCACCGTCTCGCGCAGCGCGCCGGGGAGCACGCCCCTGTGGCGGATGGCGGTGAGAAAGGCGAGCCACCCCTCGGCCACCGGCGGGCTGTGGATCAGCATCTGGTAGAGATGCAGCAGGCTGCCGCGCTCGGCGACGATGCGCTCCACCAGCGCATGCGCGTCTGGGGCGGCGGGATCACCATAAGGAATGCGGGCCATGTTTCCTCCTTGCGGGACGAGGCGTGTTCCAAGGCCGGAGGCCCATGGCGCATCCGGCGGTCCGGTCCCGACCGAGATATCCGGTGCCGGAGGAAAAGACCGCGTTAATCTCCCCCAAGCCTGAAAAGGCCGCCCGGCGGGGATCCGGGCCGCGCCGGCGCCGGGGCGTGATGGCTTCGGCCCGATTGTCCTGAGCTCCTGCATCGTCATTCTTGCTATCGCAAGGGTATGCTGGCAGGCTCGCAGCGCAGGGTTGCAGTTGGACGAGGCGTTTGTGCGCCACCCGGGAGACGGAATTCACCATCGGGCAGCGCGCCCTCGGAACGCTTTTATGGACCATCTGAAGGCGCTGACATTCGTCGGCATCGCGGCTCTTCTGGCGATTGGGCAAATCCTCTTCAAGCTTGCGGCCAGCACACTGCCGGAAAATGCGTTTTCGACCATCGGCTCGGCCCTCTCCGCCGCCCGGAATGGATATCTTGTTTCCGGACTTGCCCTCTACGCATTTACCACCGTCTTTTGGGTTTTATCGCTCAGGGATACCGACCTGAGCCGCGCCTATCCGTTCATGGCGCTCGCTTACGTCTTCGTGCCGCTCGCGAGCGTCTTCGTTCTGGGCGAGCGGACGACCCCGGTCCTGTGGCTCGGATATGCCTTCGTGATCGCGGGCGTCCTCATCGTCGCGTGGGGTGGAGCGTGATTTTGCGGCCCGTCGCGATCACCGCGCGACGCCTGTGGCGACGGCGGCCACACGCCGTCGCGGGAGCGCTGGTGCTGCTGCTGGGGGTGATCTATGTGAGCCAGGCCCTGACCCCCTCGAGCTATGGGCAGGTCCTGACCCACATCGGCGCCGACAAGGACGGGCTGGTGTTCGGCGAGCCGCGCGACATCCGGACCGATGAATATCTGGTCCTGACGCCGTTCATCCAGATGGCTTTGCGCAGCGGCTTTCAGCGGCACGAGACCATCTCTCCCTACGGGCAGGATCTGCGCAACTACTATGCCCTGCCCCTGCTCGACTGGGCGCTGCCCTTCAAGCCTCAGCTCTGGGCCTTCTTCTTCGCCGACCCGGCGTTCGCCTATTCGGCGTACCATTTTGCACTGATCGCCGCCTTTCTGTTCGGATACGCCATCCTCGCGCGGCAGCTCGGGGCGCAGCCGAACGTCGCATCGGTGGCCGCCGTCATCTTGCTCGGGTCCCATTTCACCCAATTCTGGTGGAGCTCCAACGCCGCCACCTTTGCCCTCGCTCCCTGGATTCCGGTGGTCTACCTGGCCCGCTGGCCCTGGCTCCTGCGGTCCGCGATCTTGTTTTATGTCGCGACGGTGTGGGTTCTGTCTCTCGTCTATCCCCCGTTCATCATCTCCGCGACTTTCGCTTTCTTTATTCTTCTCGTGGCATTCCGGCCGGATAGCCTGGACTGGCGCCGCGTGGCCCTGGCGGTGCTGGTCGCGTGCGGCGCGATGGCGACCGTCTGGGCCTATTACGGCGATGTCGCCGCCGTCATGCGCGACACCATCTATCCCGGCCGTCGCGAATTTTCCGGCGGCGGCATGCCGTGGCTCATGGCCGTGGCCCACCTGTTCCCCTACCTCAATCTCCTGCAGTTCGATTCTCTCATTCCCGACGCCAACCCGTGCGAGGTTGGCGTCGTCAGCAGCTTTCTGCCGCTCTCGCTCCTGGTATTTGCAGATCACCGCGCCCTGGGGCGCTGGATCGCGCACCATCCCCGCGCCGCCATCGTCCCGGCGCTCGGCCTCGGGCTGACATTGTGCTGGATGATGCTCCCGGTGCCCGTCGAGCTGGGCCGGCTGCTGCTCTGGAACATCATTCCCCCGACCCGGCTGCTGTGGGGCGCCGGGCTGATCCTGACGCTGGGCCTTGCCGTCATCGGGTCGCAGGTGCCCTGGCGCATCAATGCCCCGCGGGTGGGCGTGTTCTGCGCCCTGGTGCTCGCCGCCTGGCTGTTCTCGAAGATCGTGGTCGCCGGCGTGATGTTCCCGCGGCCCGACCGGGCGGTGCCCCTCATGCTGGCGCGCGCGATATTCGACTGGATCATCATCGTTCCGGTCCTCGGCCTTCTGCTGGTGAGGACGTGCGCGCGGGTCCCCGCGTCCGCCAACGCGCGCGGACCGCTGCTGGCCGTCGTCGCGGCCACCGGCCTCTTCACCTTCGGCGGCTTCAACCCGCTGCAATCCGCAGGGCCGATCTTCGCCGATCACGACACGCCCTACGTGCGGGCGCTTCGGATGCTCGCCGACGCTCCCCCGCACCGGATGGCCGTGGTCGAAGGCCCCGTCGGCGGGATGATCAACGGCCTCGGCATTTCCGCCTTGAACACTGTTCTGTGGAAGCCGCAGGTCGCCTTCTTCGCGGCGCGGCTTCCGGAGATGGCGCCGGACGACCTGCGCTTCGCCTTCAACCGATATGCGCAGATCGTCCCCACGGCGACGCCGGACGTGAGCGTTCCCAGGATGGACGCGGTCTTCGTGCCGATCCAGCGCTTCGGCACCGGCCTGCCGGTGGAGATCGCCGCGGAATGCCGCCCGGCCGGGGGCGCCGCCGGGGACCTCGCCGAAGGCGGCGTCATGGACGCCATGGCGGCGACGCAGACCGCGGCCGGCCGGGTGCGGGTGGTCATCCGCGGTTGGGCCGTGCTGGAAAACTGGTCGGCCGGACAACGGCTCGCCGTCTGCCTGCAGCCGGGGCAACCCGCGCCCATGCGCATCCTGGCGGCCAGCGCCGTTCGCGTTCCCCGGCTCGATGTGGCCACCTACTTCAAGGACGATGCGCTTGCTTTGTCCGGGTTTCTGCTGGAGCTCAACATCGCCGCCGACCCGCCCGCGCAGGCCTTCCCCCTCACCGCGCTCGCCCTCGTCTCCCATGATCCGGCACGCGGCGGGCACCGGCTCCGCCAGCTCCCAGGAGAGGCGCCGATTGGAACTCCCAGCCGAAGGCGGAAGACGTTGCGGGCCCTGCCGATTTCAGACTGAATGCGGCATATTTTCTGTTTCCCGGAGGAATTGTCATGCGCCCAAAGCCGCTCGGATTTTCGCCTGAAGACATATCCCGCTTCGACGATGCCCAAAGGCTTTTTTTTGCTCGCGCGGTCACGACAGTGCTCGACCACCTGCCGCGATTCGAAGTCGATGATGCATTCGCCGCCCGCTCTGCGGGAGACACCACCGAGGAACTGTTCATCTTTGTCGGTCTTGAGTGGGTCGAATTCCTGATTTCCCATTGCCGGCTGCTTCCGGATCATGCCGTTCTTGAAATCGGCAGCGGCGCCGGCCGAATAGCGCTGCCGCTCTCGCGGTACCTGCTGCCCTCCGGCCTTTATTTCGGCCTTGAAGCCGACCAGCAACTGGTCGATTTTTGCACGGCCACCATACCGTCCTCGAATTTCACGTTCGATCATTTCACCGAGATGAGGGGCACGCCGGACCAGGCGACATCGGCCGATGCGAATACCGCGAAATTCCCTTATCCAGATCAATTTTTCGACGTCGTCTTCGCCTCCTCCGTATTTTCCCGGCTGCCCCTGGATGAAGCCATCCTGTGCCTGAGGGAGATCACGCGCGTTCTCAAGCCTGGCGGGCGGGCGCTGCTCTCCGCATTCGCGATCACCCGCGATCTCGCGCCTCGAAACGGTTCCGGAATCACCGAAAGGCTGGGGCACGGAGATGGAGACTACATGTTTCGGTTCAAGGCCGGCGGCGGCGGATTCTACACGCGATGCGGCGACGACGGCTTGTCCAAGAAACGCTATCCCGGCGAGGATCCCGCTGGACTTCCCGTCGCCTTCGACAAGGAGGCCTTTGTTGATCTGATCAGGGCCGCGGGACTGATCTTCATAGCCCACCTGCCCGGGGCATGGAGCCGCCACGAATACCGGAACGGATATCACGACATCTTTCTGATTGAAAGATCATAACAAAAACAGAACGCAATTTACCCGCCACAATAAATAAGAGTATCGTCATGTTTAGGTCCATAAAGCGGTATCTTAAAACAAGACGCCAACTTGTGAAATTCGACGAGGACTTCTATCTTCGCCAATACACGGACGTTGCAGACGCGGTTCTGCGCGGCCAGTACCAGTCGGGCCTTGAGCATTATAAGCGCCATGGCCACCGGGAAGGGCGCCAGATCTTTGAAGGCTCCACCATATCGCTGAGGCACGGCGCCGCCTTCGAGCAGACGGAATTCGCGACCCTGAGGGCCATCGACCGGAGGATGCGGCCCCTCAGGTACCACATTACGCCCAGCCGCCCGGCGGTCGCCAATATATTCATACCTACCTTGGACAAGGATGTATTTTTCGGCGGCTATATCGCATTCCTCAATTTCCTGATGCGGATCAGCCTCCGGGGCATGAAGCTGCGCTTCATCCTGCTCGAGGAAACCTCATTCAAGCCGGCGGATTTCGATACCTTCCGCGCCGACAAGCTCTGGCAGGGGGCCTTCGACGACGCGGAATTCGTGAACGCGAGCAAGCGGGACGTCTTCCTCTCCCTCAATCCATCGGATGTCTTCATTTCCTATTCCACCTGGACAACGCTCGATGCCGCCCCCCTTGCCGAGCGGCTGAAGAAGAAGGTCATATTCTTCATTCAGGAATATGAACCAAGCTTCCACTGTTATGATTCATTTCACTTCATGTCGAACTCCGCCTACAGCGTCCCGCACGTTGCGATATTCAATTCGCGTGCGCTGAAAGACTATTTCGAGGTGAACCGGATCGGCGTGTTTGCGCGGCCTGATCCGCAGTTCGTGACGTTCGAGCATGCGATACTATCCCCCCCTCCCCCGTCGGGTCGGAAAAGAACCATACCGGCGCTCCTCTTCTACGCGCGACCGGAGGCGCACGCCCTGCGGAACCTGTTCTCGGTCGGCGTCCTCGCGCTCAGAACCTGTGCCGGCAGGGGCATCATAACGCCGCGATGGCAGCTCACGGGCATCGGATCGACCACCTACTACAAGCTCGAGATCGGGCGCGGGATTTACCTCAACGGCCTGCCGAAGCTGGCGCCGGACGAATACCGGCGCAAGGTGCAGGATTACACCGTCGGCCTCTCGCTGATGGCGACCCCGCACCCGGGCGTCGTGCATTTCGAATGGGCCGCGGCGGGTCTCGCCACGGTCGTAAACACCACGCCGGAACGCGCCCCGGCCTTCTTTCATGCCCGCAGCCCGAATCTGGTTCCCGCCCAGCCCACCGTTGCCGGCATCGCCGACGCCATCGAACAAGCGGCGAAGCGGACCGGCGGGCTGGAGCCGCCATCAGCGGCGATATCCGGCTATCCGACGTCGTGGAACCAGGCCTTCGACGCGGCCTTCATGGACCAGGCGATGAAACTGATCGCGCGATGCTGAACCGCGGCTGAGCGTCGGTGACGTTTCGCAGCGGCCTCACCGCGGGTTGGCGCCCTCGCGGCCGTTCGCCCGGGGCGGCTCGGGCGGCACCTCGGCGCTCATCAGGGCGATCTTGCGCGCCAGTATGGTGGACGTATCCGACAATTCGCGCATCCGCAGATGAATGTGGAATATGGCCGTGAGCACGAACAGAATGAAACAGTAGAAAACGAGATCCGTGCCACGGCCCACGCCGAGCATCTCCGCAAGCGATGACGAGAGCTCCGGAAACAGCACGAGAACCATGCCGCCAACCGACAGTGCGGTCATCGCCGCGGAAAGCGCGCGCGATCGCGCCCTCTGCGACAGGGCGTAGACAATAAGAAGCAGGAAGCCCGCAATCAGAACGACCTTGATCATCGCTGGAACTTCCGGACCGCGATATCGAAGAGAATCCGGAACGCCGCCATGCTGCTCTGGCCCTTCGATCTGGAATATTGCGTATAGCGCAGCGTGCAGCCGTATTCGACATAGCGCAGCTTCGATCGCGCGATGTAATCGAGGATCTCGGAGGCGTGGGCCATGCGATTCTGGCGAAGGTGGAGCTTGCTCGCCGCCGCGCGGCTGAAGACGCGCAAGCCGTTATGGGTGTCGCTGACCCTCAATCCCGTGCTCCAGCGCGTGTAGGCGACGGCGAGCCTGAGCATCGCCGCCCGCACGCGGGGCATGCCCTCGGTCCGCCCGAGATTGCGCGAGGCGAGCACGACGTCGAACTCGCCCAGCGCGAGGTGGCCGAGCATGGCTGCGGCATCCGCCGGATCGTGCTGCCCGTCCGCGTCGAAGGTGACGATGCTGCCGGCGCCTTGCGCGAGGACATATTCAATGCCCGTCTGCAGCGACGCGCCCTGGCCCAGGTTGACGGGATGGCGGAGCACATGGGCGCCGCGGGCGCGGGCGATGGCCGCGGTCTCGTCGCGAGAGCAGTCGTCGATCACGACGATCCGATCAAAATGCTGGCGCAGTCCGTCGAGCGTGGCGGCCACGACGGCGGATTCTTCGAAGGCCGGCACCACAACCCAGACCGGCGAGAGGTCACGGCGACACGACACCAAGGCTCAACCCTTCAGTGATCGAGACCTTTCACATAGCGCATCTCCCGCGCCGGAAGCAATCTGACGCACCCGCGGACCGCACCGGCGCGGCCCGGCGCGGCGGGGCCTCGACATCCCGCTTGACATTTAAACTATGTAGCATTCATATTTGCACTGCATATTAAAAACAACGAATTCAGCCGCGCGGCCTCCCTCTGGGAGCCGTGAAGGCGAAGCCAGAGCCGGAACAATGAGGGGGCCGATGAGCGCGCGCGCAGGTGCCAAGCATCCCGAAGAGCATCCCGAAGACCAGACGTATTCACCCCCGCCGGCCAGGCCGTTGCTTGAGGTGTCGGGTGTTACGCTCCAGTACAAGACGCGTGATCTTCTGGTCACGGCCACCCGCGACGTCAGCTTCGAAGTCTATCCGGCCGACCGTTTCGTGCTGCTCGGCCCGTCCGGCTGCGGCAAATCCAGCCTGCTGAAAGGTGTCGCCGGCTTCCTGAAGCCGGTCGCCGGCTTCATGCGGCTGAACGGCCAGATGATCACCGGCGCCGGCCCCGACCGCATGATGGTGTTCCAGGATTTCGACCAGTTGATGCCCTGGAAGACCGTGGTGGAGAACGTCATGTTCCCCATCCTGGTGAGCCGGCGCTTTCCGCGCGCCGAGGCCCGCGAGCGGGCCATGGCCAGCATCACGAAGGTCAAGCTCGGCAAGTTCGCCGATGCCTATCCGCACATGCTCTCCGGCGGCATGAAGCAGCGCGTGGCCATCGCCCGCGCCATGGCCATGGAGCCCGCCATCCTGCTGATGGACGAGCCCTTCGCCGCCCTCGACGCCCTGACGCGCCGCCAGATGCAGGACGAGCTGCTGCAGCTGTGGGACGACATCCGCTTCACCGTCCTCTTCGTCACCCACTCCATCGAGGAGGCGATCGTGGTCGGCTCGCGCATCCTCGTGCTCTCGCCCCATCCCGGCCAGGTGAAGGCGGAGCTGAACGCCCACCAATACGGGCACGACCACCAGGGCGGGAGCGATTTCATGGCGCTGTCCCAGAAGATCAACACCATGCTTTTCGCCGAGGGGCACCATGGCTGAAATCAACCCCTTGCCGGCCGCCCGGCTGTCTCCGCCGATCCGGCCGGAATTCGAGCGGACCACGCCCCCCGTGAGCGATGCGGCCGAGATCGAGCGTCCGCTCTCGCTCTGGGAGCACCTCGCCAACATGGAGGGCGTCCGGCGCGGGGCGATCGTCGCCGCGCTGATGGTGGCCTGGCAGCTCTACGCCCTGTGGCTCGCCAACCCGCTGATGTTCCCCACCCTGACGGACACGCTGCGCGCCTTGTGGGACGGCCTCGTCCACGGCGTCCTGCTCCAGCGCATCGGCGCCACGCTCCAGGTGCTGATGACGGGCTACGCCATCGGCATCGCCCTTGCGGCGATGCTCACCACCTTCGCCGTCTCCTCCCGGCTCGGCGCCGACCTGCTGGCAACGCTCACCGCCATGTTCAACCCGCTGCCGGCCATCGCCCTCCTGCCGCTGGCGCTCTTGTGGTTCGGCCTCGGCGTGCCCAGCCTCGTCTTCGTCATCGTGCATTCGGTGCTCTGGGCGGTGGCGCTCAATACGCTGACGGGCTTCCTCGGCGTGTCCGAGACCCAGCGGCTGGCGGGGCAGAATTACGGCCTGCGCGGGGTGCGCTACGTGGCGCTGATCCTGATCCCGGCCGCCTTCCCCTCCATCCTGTCCGGGCTGAAGATCGGCTGGGCCTTCGCCTGGCGCACGCTGATCGCGGCGGAACTGGTGTTCGGCGTGTCCTCGCGCTCGGGCGGGCTCGGCTGGTTCCTGTTCGAGAAGCGCAACCAGCTGGAAACCGATCATGTCTTCGCCGGGCTCACCTGCGTCATCATCATCGGCCTCCTGGTGGAGGGGCTGATCTTCCGCACCATCGAGGCCCGCACCATCCGCCGCTGGGGCATGAGCCGCGCCGGCTGACCTCACCTTGCAAGCAAAAGCCAAAGGAAAAGAGCCCTCCCATGCGTATTCGCCTCCTCGGCACAGGCACGCCCACCCCCTCCCTGCGCCGCATGTCCTCCGGCTATGTGATCGAAACCGGCGACGACGTGATCGTCATGGACCACGGCTTCGGCGCCCATCATCGCCTGCTGGAGCTGGGCATCCCCGCGACCAGGGTGACCCACCTCTTCTTCTCCCACCTGCACTATGATCACTGCGGCGACTACGGCCGGCTGCTCCTGACCCGCTGGGACCAGGGCGCCGACCGCATCCCCGAGCTGAAGGTCTTCGGGCCGGCGCCCATCGCCGAGATCACGCAGCGCCTGTTCGGGCTGGACGGCGTGTACAATGCGGATCTGGTGGCGCGCACCTCCCACGGATCGAGCCTCGACTTGTTCAAGGCCCGCGGCGGCACCCTGCCGCGGCCGCGGCCCGCCCCGGAGGTCACCACGCTGTCGCCCGGCGACGTCATCAAGGGCGATGGCTGGACGCTGGAGACGGACCAGGTGAACCACTTCCAGCCCTTCCTCGTCACCCTCGGCTTCCGCCTGACGACGCCCGAAGGCGTCTTCGTCTATTCCGGCGACAGCGGGCCGGCGGAAAGCATGCACGTGCTGGCGAGGGAGTGCGACGTGCTGGTGCACATGTGCCATTACCTCTCCGGCACGAACTACAGCCCGGATTTCTCGCACAGCTGCATGGGGCACATGGAGCTGGCGGAGCTGGCGCGCGACGCCAAGGTGAAGAACCTGGTTCTCACCCACATCACCGAGCAGTTCGACCGGCCCGGCCTCCGGGAGCGGGTGGTGGCCGACATATCGCGGGTCTATGGCGGAAACATCTTCTTCGGCGAGGATCTCATGGAGATCCCGCTGAAGGGACCGCAGAACGACCGCCTGCTCTGACACGCAAAAACGAGACGCCGAACCGGCGCGGGACCTTCCAGGCAACATGGGGATACGAATGAAACGACTTGCGAAGCTGGCCGCGTCGGCCCTCGTCCTTGCCGCCGCCCTCGGCCCGCACCTCGCCCGGGCGGCGGAGGTGCGGGTCGTCAGCGGGCTCGGCCTGTGCTACCTGCCGATGATCGTCGCCGCGGAAAACAAGCTGATCGAGAAGCACGCGGCGGCCCTCGGGATGCCCGACGTCAAGGTCACCTACACGCAGCTGACCAGCGGCCCCGCCATCACCGATGCGCTGATCTCCGGCAATGCCGACATCGCCATGGCCGGCACCTCGGTGATGCTGAATTTGTGGGACAAGACGGTGAAGTTCGCCCCCGTCAAGGGGATGATGGCGATCTGCGATTCCCCGATCTACTTCAACACCATCGATCCCGACATCAGGTCCATCAAGGACTTCAAGCCCACCGACCGGATCGCCATGGCGGCGGGCAAGGGCACGCAGCATGCGCTGATCCTGGAGATGGCGACCGCCCAGGCCTACGGCTTCGACCAGCGCAACAGGTTCGACACGCTGGCCATCACCATGTCCCATCCCGACGGCGTCGCCGCGCTGCTCTCGGGCGGGGCCGGCGCCAAGACGCACGTGACCACGGTGCCCTTCATCCAGATGGAGCTCGCCAACCCGAACGTGCGCACCATCCTGAGCTCCTATGACGTCACCGGCGGCCCCAACACCCTGATCACCGCCTATGCCAACGAGAAATGGCGGGCCGAGAACCCCAAGCTCTATGCCGCCACCTATGCCGCGCTGACCGAGGCGATGACCCGCATCGCCGCCGACAGGACGGCGGCGGCGCAGGCGTTCAAGAGGTTCGACAATTCCAGGCTCTCCGTCGCGGAAATTGTCGCGATACTCAATGACCCGAACATGATGACCTTCTCCCCCACCCCTCACAAGGTGATGGTCTTCGCGCAATACATGAACAAGACCGGCCTGCTGAAGACGCTGCCGGGCTCCTGGAAGGACGTCTTCTTCAGCAACGTGCACGATTTGCCCGGCGACTGACCGCCCGTGGCATGCGCCGGTGCTCCCCGGCGCATCGCCTTGCCTCGCCGGGGGAATGTCGGTACCACCACCCTCTCACTCGCCTTCGGGATCTCCCATGACAAAGCCTCGGGTTCCGCGCCCGACACGCGATAAGGCAGATGCCGTCACCAAGGCCCCGGCGTCCCCGGCGGGATACGACTTCTGGCGCCGCTTCGCGCCGAAGGACCCCGGCCATGCCCCGAAGTACCTTCAGCTCCGCGACGCCGTGCTCGCCGGGATCCGCGAGGGATTCTGGAGCCTTGGCGATCGCCTGCCGGCGGAGAAGGACCTGGCCTTGGCCACGGGCCTCAGCCTCGGCACGGTGCAGAAGGCGTATCGCGAGCTGGTGCAGGACGGGGCGGTGGATCGCCGCCAGGGGCGGGCGGGAAGCTTCGTCAATCGCGAGCCGCGCCAGGTGGACACGGTCTGGCATTTCCTGTTCAGCGACGAACGGCGCGAGAACTTCTTCCCGGTCTTCCCCCAGGTCGACCGCATCCACCGGCACGCCAGCCGGGGCTCGTGGAGCATGCATCTGCAGTGGGTGGAAGACGAAGTGGTGGAGATCGACCGCATCGTCGATATCGGCCACGAATTCCTCGTCTACAGCCAGTTCATCATCGATGCCCGCGTCTACGACCAGGCGCGCAAGGACAAGCGCACAGCCCTCGAAGGCATCAACCTGAGGCGTGAGCTCAACCTCAATGTCCAGCGCATGACCTACGATATCCGGATCGAGCAGCTGCCGCGCGACATCTGCTCCAAGATCGGCGTGCCGGCGAAGACGACCGGTATGGTCGTGGAGATCTTCAGCTCGGCGAGCCCGGCCAATTACGGCTCGTTCCAGCGCATTTTCATCCCGCGCACGCAGTTCTTCATGCGCATCGACAGCCTGGCGCCCCGCCCCGGATGACGTTTCACCCGTAGACGCGTCGATCCGCATTTTCCTGCGGGCGGACGGCCCCGGAAACGCCGGCCCGGCATGCCTTGCGGAAAGCGGCCGGCGTCACGCCGAGCCGGGCCTTGATGGCGCGGCTGAAATGCGAGGAATCCACAAAGCCGAGGTCCGCCGCGATTTGCGCGGTGGTATTTGCAGTATTCTTGAGCATCCATTGGCCGTGCGTCAGCCGCAGGTCGAGATAGGCCTGATACGGGCTCCGCCCGAGCTGCTCGTGGAACAGGCGCTCGAACTGGCGCGCCCCGAGGCCGAGCCTCGACGCGATCTGCGGGATCGTCAGCGGATCCGCCAGGTTCTGCTCCATCATCAGCAGCGCCCGCTGGACCCGCCGGTCCTGGCCGGCTTGGGCGTCGGGTTGCGGCGCCGGCTGCGGGCTCGCCTCGTCGCGGGGCCGGTCCACCAGGAGAATATGGAGCGCCTTCTGCGCGTGTGCCTCGCCCAGATGCCGGGCCACCAGGCGCGCGGCGAGGTCGGCGACGCCGGCCCCGCCGGAGCACGTGATCCGCCCGCCATCGATCACGAACAGCAGGTCCGCCACCGGGACAAGGTTCGGGAACTCTTCCAGGAAATCGCGGTAGTGATACCAGCTCACGCAGCACTTGCGGTGCTCCATGAGGCCGAGCCGGCAGAGCACGAAGCTCGCCGTGCACACCCCCACCAGCGGCACGCCCGCCGCCGCCGCCCGGTGCAGGTAGGCGGCGGTCTCCGGGGGCAGCGGCGGCACGTCGTGCAGCAATCCACCCACCACCACCACATAGTCGAAGCCCGAGGGGTCGACCAGGCCCGAGGTGGGCCGCACCTCGATCCCGCAGGAGGAGCGCACCGGCATCCTGTTCGCGCTCATCACCCGCCAGTCACAGGCGATGGGGCGCGAGCGGTCGCCCTCGTCGCCGGCGAGGCGCAGCACATCCACGAAAGTGGAAAATGCAGTAAGGGTGAAATTGTGCAACAGCACAAAGCCGACCTTCAGCTTGGGCTGTACCGCGCGCGAATGTCTCATTCCTACTCTTTTGTAGTCGTCTTTCTACAAGATTCAAGAATGATCCGCACGCACAATCCCCGCACGGATCCACCGACCCGCCTGGCCGCTGCAGGTGATTTCCATTGCAGGTGATTGCGATGCCCCGCTTCTCGCTCACATCGCTTCTGTCCGAAGCCGTCAACGCCCACCGGGGCTGGGGTCCGCAATGGCGCAAGCCCGCGCCCCAGCGCGCCTATGACGTGGTCGTCGTCGGTGGCGGCGGGCATGGGCTGGGCACGGCCTATTATCTGGCGCGCAAGCACGGCATCACCAACGTGGCCGTGCTGGAGAAGGGCTGGATCGGCGGCGGCAATTCCGGCCGCAACACCACCATCATCCGCTCCAACTATCTCTATGACGAGAGCGCGGCGATCTACGAGCACGCCCTGAAGATGTGGGAGAACCTCTCGCAGACATTGCAGTACAATGTCATGTATTCCCCGCGCGGCGTCATGATGCTGGCGCACACCCAGCACGATTTGCAGATTTTCAAGCGGCACATCTACGCCAACCGCCTGAACGGCATCGACAATGAATGGCTGACCGCGGAGGAGGCGCGCGCCGTCTGTCCGGGTCTCGATATCTCGCAAGGCGCCCGCTATCCGGTTCTCGGCGCCGCGCTCCAGCGGCGCGGCGGCACCGCCCGCCACGATGCGGTGGTGTGGGGCTATGCCCGTGCCGCCGATGCCCTCGGCGTCGACATCATCGAGAATTGCGAGGTGACCGGATTCCTCCGCCACCCCGGCGGCGCCATCGCCGGCGTGGAGACCACGCGCGGGCCGATCCGGGCGCGGCGCGTGGGCGTGGCCGCCGCCGGGCACACCAGCGTGGTGATGGCGCGGGCCGGGCTGCGCCTGCCGCTCGAGAGCTTCCCGCTGCAGGCGCTGGTTTCCGAGCCGGTGAAACCGGTGGTGCCCTGCGTCGTCATGTCGAACGCCGTGCACGCCTACCTGTCGCAGTCCGACAAGGGCGAGCTCGTCATCGGCGCCGGCACCGACCAGTACGTCTCCTATTCCCAGCAGGGCGGGCTGCACATCACGTCCCATACGCTGGACGCCATCTGCGAGCTGTTCCCGCAGTTCCGGCGCATGAAGATGATGCGCGCCTGGGGCGGCATCGTCGATGTCACGCCCGACCGTTCGCCGATCATCGACCGGACATCGGTGGAGGGGCTTTACGTCAATTGCGGCTGGGGAACGGGGGGCTTCAAGGCGACGCCGGGCTCGGCCGACCTGTTCGCCCACCTGCTCGCCACCGATGCCGCCCACCCCATCAGCGCGCCCTTCACCCTGGACCGTTTCCGCACCGGCCGCCTCATCGACGAAGCGGCCGCGGCGGCGGTCGCTCACTGAGTCCCGCCATGCTCCTCCTCCATTGCCCCTATTGCGGCGCCCGGCCGGAAATCGAGTTCCGCTGCGGCGGCGAAGCCCATATCGCCCGGCCGGCGCATCCCGACGCCTGCGACGACGCGGCCTGGGCGGACTTCCTCTATTCCCGCACCAATCCGAAGGGGCCCCACGCGGAGCGCTGGCTGCACGCGCACGGGTGCGGCCGCTGGTTCAATGCGCGGCGCGACACCGCGAGCGATGCCTTCACGGCGAGCTACCCCATGGGGACGCCGCGGCCCGCGGGAGGCGCATGATGGCCGATCCGCAGCCCTTCCGCCTGCCCACGGGCGGGCGCGTCGACCGCACGCAACCCCTTGGCTTCACCTTCAATGGACGGCGTGTCGCCGGCCTTGCCGGCGACACGGTGGCGTCCGCCCTGCTGGCGAACGGCATCCATCTGGTGGGCCGCTCGTTCAAATACCACCGCCCGCGCGGCATCCTCACCCACGGTTCCGACGAGCCCAATGCGCTGCTCGACCTGGATCGCGGCGCCGGCCGGCGCGATCCGAACAATCGCGCCACCATGGTGGAAGCCTGCGCCGGCCTCGTCGCGCGCTCGCAGAACCATTGGCCGACGCTGGAATACGATGTCGGCGCGGTGAACGATCTTCTCGCCCCGATCCTCGTCGCCGGCTTCTACTACAAGACCTTCAAATGGCCCCGAAGCTTCTGGCACAGGGTCTATGAGCCATTGATCCGCGCCGCCGCGGGGCTCGGGGTTGCGCCGCATGCGCCGGACGCCGAGCGTTACGCGCATCGCCATGCCCATTGCGACGTGCTGGTGGTGGGGGCCGGTCCCGCGGGCCTGGCCGCCGCGCTGGCCGCCTCGGAGCACGGACGGCGGGTGATCCTCGCCGACGAGCAGCCGGAGCCGGGCGGGACCCTGCTCCACGATGCCGCCTCGACCATCGAGGGCAAGCGCGCCATCGCGTGGCGCGACCAGGCGGTCGCCGAGCTTGAGCGCCGGGACACGGTCACCGTGCTGCCGCGGACCACGGCCTTCGGCTATTACAACCACAATCATGTGGCGCTGGCGGAACGGCTCTCCGACCATCTCGCCTCCGCCCCGGCGGGCCTGCCGCGCGAACGGCTGTGGCAGGTGCGCGCCCGCGAGGTGGTGCTCGCCACCGGCGCCCACGAACGGCCTTTGGCCTTCCCCGGCAACGACCGGCCCGGCATCCTGCTGGCGGAGAGCATCCGCGTCTACCTCCAGCGCTACGCGGTCGCGGTCGGGCGGTCCCTCGTCTTCGCGACCAACGGGGCATCGGCCTATCAGGCCGCCGTGGAGGCACGGGCCGCGGGCCTTGCGGTGACGGTGGTGGACACGCGGCCGGAAGCCGCCTGCGGGCCGGAGCTCGCCCGGGTCCGCGGCGAGGGCATCGAGGTGCTGACCGGGCACACGGTGGTCGGCTCCCTCGGCCGCAGCCGGGTGCGGGGCCTTCTTGTCGCCCCGGTGAGCGCCTCCGGGACCGTGGGGCAGCGCCGCACGCTGGCCTGCGACGCGGTCGGCCTGTCGGGCGGCTGGACGCCCGCCGTCCACCTCCACTCCCAGTCCCGCGGCCGGCTCGACTTCCGGCCGGACATCGACGCCTTCGTCCCCGGCGCGGCAGCCCAGCGGGCGCGATCGGCAGGCGCGTGCAACGGCGCCTATGATCTTCCCGCCGTCCTCGCGGAGGGCTGGCAGGCGGGCGCGCGGGCGGCGGGAGAGGAAGGCGCGCGGAGCTTCGCCGTCGTCCCGTCCTCCTTCACCGGCTTCGCGCCGGTCCGGCTGCTGCCGACCGACGCCGACCCCGGTCGCGCGCGCGCCTTCCTGGATTTCCAGAACGACGTCACCGCCAAGGACATCAGGCTGGCCGTGCGCGAGGGCTTCGAGAGCGTCGAGCACGTCAAGCGCTACACCACCACCGGCATGGCCACGGACCAGGGCAAGACCTCCAACATGGCCGCCCTCGGCCTCATCGCCGAGGCGGTGCGGCGGCCCATTCCGCAGGTGGGCACCACCACTTTCCGCGCGCCCTACACGCCGGTCTCGTTCGGCGCCATCGTCGGGCCGGCGCGCGGCGCCCTGTTCGACCCCATCCGCACGACGCCCATCGACGATTGGGCGCAGTCCCAGGGCGCGGTGTTCGAGCCGGTCGGCCTGTGGCGGCGCGCCCGCTCTTTCCCCCGGCGCGGCGAGGACATGCGCGCCGCGGTCGCCCGCGAATGCCGCGCGGTGCGCCACGCCGTCGGCCTGTTCGATGCATCGACGCTGGGCAAGATCGAGGTGACGGGGCCGGACGCGCTGGAATTCCTGGAGCGCATCTACGCCAGTTCCCTGGGCGGACTTGAACCCGGCATGTGCGGCTATGCGCTCATGCTGGGCGAGAACGGCTTCATCCTCGATGACGGCATCGTCGGCCGCCTGGCGCCGGACCTTTTCCACGTCACCACCTCCAGCGGCGGGGCGCCCCGCGTGTTCGCCCACATGGAGGACTATCTTCAGACCGAATGGAGCGACCTGAGGGTCCATCTCACCTCCACCACGGAGCAATGGGGCGTCATCGCCGTGCAGGGGCCCCGCGCCGCCGAGGTGATCGCGCCGCTGGTCGAGGGCATCGATCTCGCGCCGGCCGCCTTTCCCCCCATGGCGGTCCGCGAAGGAACCCTGTGCGGGGTGCCCCTGCGGCTGTTCCGGCTCTCCTTCACCGGGGAGCTGGGCTACGAGATCAACGTGCCCTCCGGCTTCGCACGGGAGGTGTGGAACACCATCTGGGAGCGCAGGCAAGGCTTCGGCATGGTCGCCTACGGCACCGAGGCCACCCATGTGCTGCGCGCCGAGCGGGGCTTCCTGCTCGCCGGCCACGATACCGACGGCACGGTGACGCCGGACGATGCCGGCCTGTCGTGGGCGGTGTCCGGCGCCAAGCCGGACTTCGTCGGCAAACGCTCGCTGCGCCGGCCGGACATGCTGAAGGCTGATCGCCGGCAACTGGTCGGCCTCCTCACCGAGGCGGAAGGCCTCGTGCTGGACGAGGGGGCGCAGATCGTGGCCGATCCGAACGCCGCCGTGCCGGTGCCGATGCTCGGGCATGTCACGTCGAGCTACTGGAGCGAGACCTGCGGGCGGTCCATCGCCCTCGCGCTGGTCTCGGGCGGACGCGGGCGCATGGGCGAGGTCCTGCATGCGACGACGCCCACCGGATTTGCCGCCGTGCGCGTGGTGCCGCCGGTCTTCTTCGACCCCGAGGGAACGCGCGTGCACGGGGGGAGCGTCGGATCTGGAGGGAACGTCCATGCCTGAGCACGCCGCATATCGCTCACCGTTCATCGCGCCGGCTTTCGGCACTCGGGCGGCGGGTATCGTCCCGCTGGGTCCCGCGAGCCGCCACGTGCTGCGGCTCGCGCCCGACGCCGCGGCCGCTGCGGGGCGCGCCGGCCTGTTCGACCTGTCCGGCTCCATCAATTCGGCGCGCGGCACGGGCGAGCGCTTTGCCGCGCGCCTCGGCCCGGACGAATGGCTCCTGGTGGCGCCGGACGGGGATGGATCGGCGGGCCGCGTCGCGGCGGATCTTGGCGGGTGCTTTCATTCCCTGGTGGATGTCGGCCACCGCCAGGCCGCGATCGCCGTCAGCGGCGGCGCCGCGCCGATGATCCTGAATGCGGGCGTGCCGCTCGACCTCGACGAGCGGGCATTTCCGCCCGGCAGCGCCACCCGCACGCTCCTCGCGAAGGCGGAGATCGTGCTGGTGCGCTGGGGCGAGGGCTTTCGCGTCGAATGCGCGCGCTCCTTCGCCCCTTATGTCCACGCCTTCCTCCGCGAGGCGGCACGGGAATTCGGGGCGGCGTGAGGCGATCGGGACAAGAAGCATGATCAGCGTGTTCGACCTGTTCAAGATCGGCATCGGGCCGTCCTCGTCCCACACCGTCGGTCCCATGGTGGCCGCCGGGCGCTTTCTCGAGGCGATGCCCGCCGATGCCGCGCGGGTGCGGGTGGAACTCTTCGGCTCCCTGGCCTGGACCGGACCCGGCCATGGCACCGATAGCGCCATCTGCCTGGGGCTCCTCGGCGCCGAGCCGTCGCGGGTGGACCCGGACGCGGTGCCCGGCCTGGTGGCCGGGCTCAGGGCCCGGCGTCGCCTGGCCTGCGGCGCCGCATTCGATCCGGCCGTCGACCTCATGTTCAACTTCGAGACCCTTCTCCCCGTCCACAGCAACGGGATGCGCTTTCGCGCCCTCGCCGGGGACGGAACGCTGCTCCTGGAGAGGGACTTCTATTCCGTCGGCGGCGGCTTCGTCGTGGCGGCGGAGCAGCCGGAGGAGACGGCGCCGCCGCCGGTGCCATATCCGTTCACCACCGCCGCCGAACTGCTGGCCATCTGCGCGGATCGCCGCCTGAGCATCGCGGACGTCCAGCTCGCCAACGAATGTGCGCTGCGGGCCCGGACGCAGGTGGAGGCGGAGCTCGACGGGATCGCCCACGCCATGTTCGCGTCCATCGCGCGGGGGCTCGAAGCCGATGGGCTCCTGCCGGGCGGGTTGAAGGTGCGCCGCCGCGCCAAAGGCATCGCCCGGAAGCTGGCGGCGGCGGAGCACTCAAACATGCTCGCGCCCCACGAGGTGCTGGACTGGGTGTCCGCATTCGCCATCGCGGTGAACGAGGAGAACGCGGCGGGCGGGCGCATCGTGACCGCCCCCACCAACGGGGCCGCCGGGATCATTCCGGCGGTGCTGCGCTATGCCCGCGACTTCTGCCCCGGCGCCACGGCGGCGCGGCAGCGCGTCTTTCTGCTGACCGCCGCGGCCATCGGTGGCCTGATCAAGCGCAACGCGTCCATCTCGGGCGCGGAGGTCGGCTGCCAGGGCGAAGTGGGCTCCGCCGCCGCCATGGCCGCGGCCGGCCTCGCCGCGGCGCTGGGCGCCGATCCCCGCCAGGTGGAAAACGCCGCCGAGATCGCCATGGAACACCATCTCGGCATGACCTGCGATCCGGTCGGCGGCCTGGTGCAGATCCCCTGCATCGAGCGCAACGCCTTCGGCGCGCAGAAGGCCATCTTCGCCGCCTCCCTCGCCCTGCGCGGCGACGGCATCCATCATGTCTCGCTGGACCAGGTGATCGAGACCATGCGGCAAACCGGCGCCGACATGCAGTCCAAATACAAGGAAACCGCGCAAGGCGGCCTCGCGGTCAACCTCTCCGCCTGCTGACAGCGCTGCCGCGCCCCCGGCGACCAGGGGGCATGCCTCCCCGGCGGGGCCCGGCAAGCCATGCCGCATGCGCGGGACCGGGGACGACCCCGGACCACTCGGGGTCCAGGCCTCTCCGGCGGCCGGCCGTCACCCCTGTCGCCGCGCGGCAACGCCATGTTTCGTCCCGCGTCGGACGGACACGGGGCCGAAGGCCGATTGACATCAAAAAGCAGGCGGTCAACATGACCAGGCGGCGTCCGCCCGCAGGTGGTCGACACGACGGCGGGTTCAACATGGCAACGCGGACGGGACGTGCATAACGGTCAAGGTATCCCCGCAAACGACCGGCATTCGCGGACATTCGGACGACGATCACTCTGCGGGCAGCATTCGAGCGAAACAGTGCGTGCCGGCAGACAAAAAGGACTTTCGGTTCTGCGGGCGGTGTGACGGGCGTTCGTTCTCAGGTCCTTCAAATGCAATTGATCATTCAATTGCCGCCGATGCGCGACCGATCCCTTCATTCGGCGCGCCGCAGAGATGGGAGAGGAAAGCATGAATTTATACACGCCGTCCGTTCCGTTTTTCGTGACCTCTCTGGTCCTGGCCGCACTCGCGCTTCTCGGTCGTGTTATATTGCTTCCATACCTCACGCTATACGGCTTCTGGTTTGCATTGACTGCCTATATCGTCCTCGCGCTTGGCGTCGTCCTGAAGAGGTAAGCATCTCGACCGGACGAATGGAGGGGATGTCATTTTAATTATGAACGAGTATTTTAAGATCGTATCCGCATCTGCGACAGGAGGCTGCAATGATCAGTCTGGTGATTGGAATTTTGATTATCGTCGTCGTCGGCGCGATTTTGTTCTGGGTTATCGATAAATTCTGCACGGATGCCCGGCTGGCATATCTTCTCAAGATCCTCGTGGTCCTGGTCTGCCTGGGCGCGATCATATCCCGGCTGCTTCCGATCCTCGGTTATCCGTCTTATTTTTAGGGGCGCGGCGTCGGCATAATTGCCCCGCGTGTCGCGTGTTCCGCGCGGCGCCGGTTCGCACGCGCATGGTGCCGTCGGCCGCGCCGCCGATGTCCTTGCCGCCGATGTTCTTGCTTCAGCCGGCCAGCCCCGGGCCGGGGGTGAGCCGGCCGTCGACCACCTCGACGATGCGGTCGCAGCGCCGGGCCAGATCCAGATTGTGGGTGACCACCAGGAACGTGGTCATCCGCTCGCGATTGATCTGCCGCATCAGCTCGAACACCGCGTCGGCCGAGGCCGTGTCGAGGTTGCCCGTCGGCTCGTCCGCGAGCACCAGGGCGGGGTCCATGGCCAGCGCGCGGGCGATCGCCACGCGCTGCTGCTGCCCGCCGGACATGTTGGTCGCCCGGTTGTCGCGCCATCTGCCGAGCCCCACCCGGTCGAGCAGTTCGGCGGCCCGCCGCTCCATCTCCCGGTCGGGATGGCCGCGATCCACCAGCATGGGCATCATGACGTTCTCGGCCGCGGTGAAGGCGGAGATCAGGTAGTGATATTGGAACACGAAGCCGATGGTGTGGCCCCTGAGCTTGGTCAGCGCCTTGTCCGGGAGGTCGGTCGTATCCTCGCCGTTGATGAGCAGCCGCCCCGACGTCGGCCGGTCCAGCAGCCCGACGATGTTGAGGAGCGTGCTCTTGCCGGAGCCCGACGGGCCCATCAGCGCCACGAACTCGCCCGGCCGCATGGTCAGGTCGATGCCGTGCAGGACCTCGGTCTCGACCGGGGTTCCGACGTTGTAGGACTTGCGGATCTGGTCGAGGACGAGAACGTCAGCCACGGATCGCCTCCACCGGGTCGAGGCTGGCCGCCCGCACGGCCGGGGCGACGCCCGCGACGACGCCGGTGAGGGTGGCGATCGCCGCGGCGGCGATGAACAGGCCCGGCTCGAGCAGGAGCGGAAACAGCTCGGTCCCGTCCACCTGCCGGGCCAGATTGTGCCATAGCACCAGCGCGCCCGCGCCGAGCGCCGAGCCGACGAGCGAGCCGAGGAAGCCGAGCACCCCGCCCTGGATGAGAAAGATCTGCAGGATCTGCCGGCGCGAGGTGCCCATGGCGCGCAGGATGCCGATGTCCTTGGAGCGCTGGATCACCGACACGATCAGCACGGCGGCGATGCCGAACGCCACGGAGAGCGCGACGAACAGGCGGATCAGCGTGTTGGAGTTCTGCTGCGCCCGCACCGCCGTGAAGAACTGGGCGTTGGTGGCGATCCAGCTCTCGGCCTGCACCGGCAGGCTCGCCGCGATCTCCTGGGCGATGGTCTCGGCGGCGTAGATGTCGGTCACCGTCAGGTCGATGGTGGTCGCGCCGCCGATCAGGTTGAGCAGGCTCTGGGCGGTGCGCAGCGCCACATAGGTGTTGCGCTCGTTGGCGCCCTTGTTGCCGAGATCGAAGATGCCGGTGATGGTCAGGATGCGGCGGCCGGCCTCGGCGGAGGTCACGTTGAGCTTGTCCCCCACCGTGGCGCCGAGATCCCTGGCGAGCTCGGTGCCGATGAGGATGTCGTCGGTGCCCAGCCGCAGCTCCCCGGCGACGAGATAATCCGGCACCCGCACGATCTGGAAATAGTGCTCCGGCTCCATCCCGGTGAGGGTGATGGAACGGCTGGCGTCGCCGCGCACCGCCAGCATGGCCCCCGATGCGGTCGGGGCGGCGACGCGCACGTCCGGCCGCGAGCGCATGGCGTCGCGGATCGCCTGCCACTGGTCGATGGACAATACCCGCTGGGCGGGGCGCTGCACGATGGCCGCCTCGTACACCCCCTCGCCCTGCCGCAGCGCCCGCGCCACCTCGTCGGGCGGCAAAAGCTGGATCTGCGGCTGGGAGGTGAGCACCCGCTTGATGAAATTGGCCTGAAGCCCGGCCAGCATGGCCGACATGAAGACGATCACGCCCACCCCGATGGCGATGCCGCTCAGGATGAAGGTGGTCTGCATCCGCCCCTCGGCGAGGAAGCGCAGCGCCGCGATCCAGGCGAAGGGCAGCCAGCGTCTCACGCCTGCACCGGCCGGATGCGCTGGCCGGCCCGGACGCCGGACGAGAGCGGCACCACCATTTCCCCCGGCGCGACCCCCTCCAGGATCTCCACATAATCCCCGGCGCGCAGCCCGATGCGCACCTTCTGCGCCCGCGGCCGGCCCTCGCGCACCACCAGCACCCAGGGCGCGGCGGATGTCGCATCATGCACCGCCCGCGCGGGGACGATGACCGCCGCGGGACGGCGATCCACCGCAATGTCGACCGAAACGGTCATGTCCTGGCGCAGATAGGCCGGGGGATCGACGACCGTGAGCTTCACTTCCACCGAGGCCCGGGTGATGTCGACGGAAGGATTGATATAGGTCACCGTGGCGGCGAAGCGCTGGTCCGGATAGGCATCGGCGGAGGCCAGCGCGCTCTGCCCGAGCTTCAGCAGGCCGAGATTCTTCTCGTCGATCTGCAGCACCAGCTGCATGTCGCCGGCCGGGGCCAGGACGAGGAGCGCCTTGCCGGCCTGGACGACGGCGCCGCGCTCCACGTTGCGGGTGATGAGGACGCCATCGCGCGGGGCGGTGATGGTGGCGTAGCCGAGGCGCGCCTGCACCATGGTGAGATTGGCGCGCGCCTGGTTGAGCTGCGTCTCCGCCATCACATAATCGCTGCCGCCGGGGCTGCTGGTATAGACCTGCAGCTCGGCGGTGCGCACCTGCGTGCGGGCGACATCGATCGTCTTGGTGGCGTCGTCGAGCGTGACCCGCGTGCCGGCGCCGCTCTTGGCGAGCCGCTCGGCGCGCTCATAGGCGGCCTCGGCATTGGCGAGGTTGGCCTTGGCCTGCTTCAGCGCCTCTTCGGCGGCGGGCCGGGTCAGCTCCTGCATCTGGCGGACGCGGGCTTCCGCCTGCGCCTGCGCGCCTTCGGCCTGCACCTCGAGGGCCTTGAGCTCGTTCGTCTCGAGGACGATGAGCGGCTGGCCCTGGGTGACCGCCTGCCCTTCGTCCACCAGCACCTCGCGGACCATCCCGGTGATCTGGCTGCCGATCTCGACGCGGAACGCCGTCTCCACGTGACCGCTCGCCACCACGGTCTTCACCAGCTCGCCGCGGGTGGCGGGATAGACGACGACCTCCGGACCCAGCAGCCAGCGGGCAACGGCCCAGGCGATCGCCGCGACCGCGAAGACGGCCCCGCCGATCAGCCACTTGCGCGCCCATGCCGCACGGATGATGCGGTATGGGCGCTGCCGCTCGGGCCCGCGGGCGTATTCGGCTATGTTCGTCTGCTCCACCGCGTTTCCTTTAGTCAGGTTCGACCCCAGCCGCATTGCGCTCGATCATGGCGCCGCCGGCGTCCCACCGATCCAGGCCCGCGCCCCACCCTTGACTAATGCCCGCCCGATCTGGATGTAGAGACGGTGCCCTGCCAAGGACGTCCAGTGACACAGCCAGTCAAGGCTCTTGATACCAAGTCTGCGGAATCTCTGTCGTCGGAGGCCTTTCGAGCGATCGAGGAACGCATCGTGACCCTGGCCTTCGCCCCCGGCAGCACCTGGTCGGAGGCCGCCATTGCGGAGGCGGTGGCCATTGGCCGGACGCCGGTCCGCGAGGCGCTCCAGCGGCTCGCCGTGGGGCATGTGGTGAAGATCGTGCGCGGGCACGGCATCGTTATCTCGCCCATCGACCTGCAGACCCAGCTGCTGGTGATCGAGACCCGCCGCGAGCTGGAGCGGCTGGTGGCGGTCCGGGCGGCGCGGCGCGTGCTCGCCTCCGACAAGCGCGAGCTGCGGCAGCTTGCGGACGAGCTCGAGGAAATCGGGCAGACGCATCAGATCAAGGGATTCCTGAGCAAGCAGTTCATCTACAAGGAGCGGCTTGCCGAAATTGCCGGCAACCCCTTCGCCGCCGCCGCGCTCGAGCCGCTCCACCTCCTCACCCGCCGCTTCTATTTCCGTTACCACCCCGACCTCGAGGACCTGCCCGAGGTCACGGCGGTTCACGCCGCGCTTTTGCGCGCGGTGGCGAGCGGCGACGAGGCCGCGACCGCGAAAGCGGTCAAGCGCATGATCGACTACGCCGAGCAGCTCACCCGCCGGATCGTCGAGCGCGAGCGCTGATACATAAGATAAATCAGTAATCTATCGGCATTTTCCAAGGCGCCTCCCCGGCCCCCTTGACGCCGCCCTCCTTTTGGATATTTTTGCGATATATTACAAAAATATCGGAGTGAGGCGCCGTGGAACAAGGATGGCAGGGACGGGATGACCGGCCTCCCCTGGATCTTGCGTGCGACGTGCTGGTGGTCGGGGGCGGGGCCGCCGGCCTTGCCGCGGCGGTCACCGCCGCGCGCCAGGGGCTCAAGGTCACGCTGCTCGAACGCTACGGCTTCTGCGGCGGGGCGGCGGTCGCCGGCCTCTCCGGGACCGTGTGCGGCATGTACGAGGCTTCCGACGACCCGTCCCGTCCGCCGGTGCAGACGGTCTTCGGCTTCCTGGATGATTTCATCGCCCGCATGGAGGCGCGCGGCGGGATCACCGGGCCGGTGCGCTACGGCAAGACCTTCACCCGCGTGCACGATCCCCTCGCCTGGCGCGAGACGGCGGACGACCTTCTCGCCGATGCGGGCGTCAGCGTGCTCTACCACACGGTGGTCACCCAGGTGCTGACCGCGGATGGCCGTGTCGAGGGCGTCTGCGGCTACACCAAGCAGGGGCCGCTCGCGGCGCGCGGACGGATCGTCATCGACGCCTCGGGGGACGCGGACGTTGCCGCCATGGCGGGCCTCGCCTGCACCGTCGGCGACGGGGGCCGGGTGCAGAACCCCACCATGATCTTCCGCATGATGGGCGCCGACGTGGACCGCCTGAGGCAGGTGGAAGGGGAGGATTCCATCCTCGGCCCCCACGTTTCCGATCTCATCGCCAAGCTCCACGCGCAGGGGGAATATGTGCTCCCCCGCTCGAAGATCTTTCTCTTCCCCACGCCGCGGCCCAACGAGATCCTGTGCAACGTCACGCGGGTCATCGGGCGCGACGGGCGGGAGCTCAATCCGCTCGTCGTCGCCGACCTCACCGAGGCGGAAATCGAGGGCCGCAAGCAGGTGCGCCAGTATGAGCGCTTCCTGCAGAACCACGTGGCCGGCTGCGCGCAGGCCTTCGTCAACGACACCGGCGTCCAGGTGGGCGTGCGCCAGACCCGGCAGATCGTCGGCACGCGCCGCCTCGCCAATGCGGACGTCCTGGCGGGACGCAAGTTCGCCGACGGCATCGCCCGCTCGCCCTGGCCCATCGAGCTGCATTCGGGTGCAAAGCCCAGGCTCGAATGGCTCCTGGAGGATGTCTACGAGGTGCCCTACGGCTGTTTCGTGCCCGAGAGCGGAGAAGGTCTCCTCGTCACCGGCCGCTGCCTTTCGGCCGAGCACGAGGCCCTCGCCTCCGCCCGCGTCACCGCCCAGTGCTTCTCCTACGGCCACGCCATCGGCCATGCCGCCGCCCTCGCCGTGAGGGAAAGCGTGGCCCCCCGCGACATCGACGGGCGCGACCTGCGCCAGGTGCTGAACCGCGATGGCGCGCGGCTCGACTGACGGATTTCTGAAAGGGAGCATTCCATGATCAAGGAGGATCGCCGCGGGTCGGTCTGCGTCATCGAGATCGACAGGCCCCGCCGGCGCAACGCCCTCGACCACGCCACCGTCGCCGCCATGCGGGTCCGCTTCATGGCCCTCGACAGCGATCCGGACGTGGCGGCCGTCGTTCTGTCGGGCACGCCGCCGGGCTTCTGCGCGGGCTCGGACCTCAAGGAGCTCGCCACCCTCGACCGGGACGGCATGGCCGAGCACGAGGCGGAGACGGCGGCCTTCGCCCGCGCGCTCTCCTTCATGTCGAAGCCCGTGGTGGCCGCGGTGTCCGGCTTCGCCCTGGGCGGCGGCTTCATCCTGGCGGCCTCCTGCGATGTGGTGATCAGCGAGGCGGCGACGCGCTGGCACCTGCCGGAAGTGACGAACGGCTGGATTCCGCCATGGGGCCTCACGGTGCTTTCCGCCCGCTGCGGCCCGGTCGCGGCCCGCCGCCTCACCTGGGGCGCCCGGCCCATCGACGGGCTGGAGGCGGTGCGCCTCGGCGTGGCGGACACCCTGGCGGAGAACGCCCTCGACGCGGCCATGGCCGAGGCCGAGGCGCTCGCGAAGCTCCCGGCGGAGGCGGTGGCCTCCACCAAGCGCTTCTTCGCGCGGCAGATCATGGGCGCGGGCGAGGCCGACGACATGGAGGCGAACCGCCTGTTCGCCGAAGATTGCCGCGGCGCCGCAGCCACCGCCACCTTTCAACGCTTCGGAATGCGCGCATGAACGCCCCCGTTTCCCTCCGGAAGAGCAAGGTGGTTTCTGCGGACGAGGCGGCGAGCCTCATCCGCGACGGGGATGCGGTGGCCTGCGTCGGCGTGATCGGCTGGATCACGCCGGACCGGGTGCTCAAGGCGGTGGGCGATCGCTTCTCGGCCTCCGGGACACCGCGCGGCCTCACCTTCTATTTCCCGGTCGGCACCGGCGACGCGGTGGACATCCGGGGCATGGATCACGTGGCCCGCGAAGGCCTCATGAAGCGCATCGTCTCCGGCTCCTACATCAATCCGCTCAACCCGAGGACGGGCGAGCGGCCGGCGCTCATGGGGCTCATCCGCGGCAACAAGGTGGAGGCCTATTCCTGGCCCATCGGCGCCACCATGCACTGGCTGCGCGAAGTGGCCCGCCACTCGCCCGGCTACCTCACCAAGATCGGCCTTCGCACCTATATCGACCCGCGCCTCGGCGGCGGGCGGTTCACCGAACGCTGTCCGGAAGACCTGGTGGAGGTGACGCAGTTCCGGGGCGAGGAGTATCTCTTCTACCCCTCCTGGCCGCTCGACGTGGGCATCATCCGCGCCGCCTCCTCGGACGAGTTCGGCAACCTGTCCTGGGAGGACGAGCCGCTCACGTCGAGCAGCCTGCAGATCGCCCTCGCGGTCAAGGCCTGCGGCGGCAAGGTGATCGCCCAGGTGCGCCGCATCGTGCCCCGCCATTCGCGGCCCGTGGCCTCCGTGCGGGTGCCGGGGGTGCTGGTGGACGCTGTGGTGCTCGACCCCGACATGGTGATGAGCACGGGCGTGGCCTATGACCCGGGCTATCTGGGCGCGGCGAGCCACGAGATGAACCTGCCGCCGCTGCCCCTCTCGGCGGACAAGGTGATCGCCCGCCGGGCGGCCCGGGAGGTGCGGCCCGGCGAAGTCTCCATCTTCGGCTTCGGCGCTTCCGCCGACGCGCCGCAGGTGATGGCCGAGGACGGTCTGCTGGCGGGCGACAAGCTCTACGACTACCTCTTCACCACCGAGCACGGCCCGTTCGGCGGCTTCGTGATGAGCGGCTGGCAGTTCTCCGCCAACTGGAATCCGGAGGCGCTGCTCGACGGGGCGTCCCAGTTCGACTTCATCGATGGTGGCCTGTGCCCGTTCGCGGCCCTCGCCTTCGCCCAGTTCGATGAGGAGGGCAATGTGAACGTGAGCAAGTTCGGCGTGGCCAATCCCGGCGCCGGCGGCTTCATCGACATCGCCACCAACGCAAGGCGCCTCGTCTTCACCGGCACCTTCACCACCGCCGGCCTCGCCTGCGGGTTCGAGGCCGGCCGGCTGGGCATCGCCCAGGAAGGCAAGGTGTCCAAGTTCGTGCGCAACGCCGACAGCATCACCTACCGGGTGCGCGAGGGCGTGCGCGAGCGCGGGCAGGAGGCGCTCATCGTCACCGAGCGCGCGGTATTCCGCGTGGAGGCGGACGGCCTCGTCCTCGCGGAAGTGGCCGAGGGCGTTGACGTCCGCCGGGACATCCTGGACCTGATGGCGTTCGCGCCGGTGCGGATCCTCGATCCCCTGCCGCGCATGGATCCTTCGCTGTTCGCCTGAACAATTCCGTGAGTCCCCGACCAACGGGGCAAATTGGGAGGAACCAAGACGTGGTAACACGACGCAACATGCTCGCCGCCGGCGCCGGACTTGCGGTGGCCGGCGGGCTTTCGGCTCCCGCCATCGCCCAGAAAACCCATCGCTGGCGCATCCAGACCCTCTGGCAGGCCGGCACCGTCAACCAGCAGGCCTTCGAGCGGTTCTGCGAGAACGTGAAGGCGATGACGGAAGGCCGCGTGCAGATCACGCCGCTCGCCGCCGGCGCCGTCGTCGGCACGCTGGAGACGCTCGACGCCGTCAGCCGGGGCCTGCTGGACGGGCACCATCCGGCCACCGTCTACTGGACCGGGCGCAATCCGGCCTTCGGCGTCCTCGGCGACCTCAACGGCGCCTACGACACGCCTTACCAGGCCCAGGACTATTTCGAGAATTACGGCGGGCTCGACCTGCTGCGCGAGACCTACAAGCCGTTGAAGATCTATCCCATCGGCGTCGCCTGGTGGGGCATGGAATCCATCCCGGTGAACCGGCCGGTGCGCAGCCCGGATGACCTCAAGGGCCTGAAGATGCGGCTCCCCCAGGGCATGTCGGCGGACATCTTCGCCAAGTTCGGCGTGGTGGCCGTGAACCTGCCCGGAACCGAGGTGTTCAGCGGCCTCGACCGCGGCGTGATCGAGGCCGCCGATTGGGGCACCCTCGGCATGAATGCCGAGATCGGCCTGCACGAAAAGGCCAAGTACGCGCTCTTCCCCGGCTTCCATTCCATGCCGGTGGGCGATGTCTCGGTGAACCAGGAGCGCTGGGACGCGCTCAGCCCGGACCTCAAGGCCATCCTTGCCACCGCCGTGCGCGACTTCTGCCGCGACATGATCCAGTCCGTCGGCCGGCAGGATGCCTCGACCGCGGTGGCGCTGGCGGAAAACAAGGTGGAGCTGATTTCCTGGAGCCCGGATTCGCGCCGGAAGTTCCGCGATGTCGCGGCGCAGGTCTGGGCAGACTACGCAAAGAAGAACGATCTCTGCCGAAAAGCGATCGAAGGCCAGATGGCCTATCTCAAGAGCCGCGGCCTGATGGGCTGAGCAGGCCGCTCCGGGCGTGGGACATCCTGCGCCCGGCTCTGGGAAGGAAAAGCGCCATGAAGCTGTTCGACCGCGCGATCGCCGCCTTCAGCGACACCATCGCCTGGATCTACTTCGCCATTTTTCTGATCACGACCTACGACGTGGCGGCCCGCTACATCTTCCATGCGCCCACCGTCTGGGGCGCCGACCTCGCGATCGCGCTCGCCGGCGTCCATTACATGCTCTCCGGCGCCGGCGCGCTTCAGCGGGGCGATCATGTGCGGATCGACGTCATCTACAACCTCCTGCCGGCGCGGGCGCGGGCGTATTCGGATGTCGCCTCCGATCTCATCATCATCGCGGTGCTCGTCGCGCTGATCTGGTTCGGCATCATCCAGGCGGTCCCGTCAGTGCAGGATTTCGAGACCACGGGCACGGCCTGGAACGCGCCCACGCCGGTGATCATGAAGCTCGCCATTCCCATCGGGGCCGCCCTCATGCTCGGGCAGGCCGTCGTCCTTCTCGTCCGCCGCCTGCGCGGACAGGCCGGGCCACCCGCCGAGACTGCCGACGCCTCCTCCCGACCGCTCGATTGAGCCGCGTCCGCCTCCGACTGGCACAGGAGACACCATGTCTATCGAATACGGTACGCTGCTGATCGTGGTCCTCATGGTCGGCCTGATGGTCATCGGGCTGCCCCTCGCCTTCGTCACCGCGTTCACAGCCGGTGTGTTCGGCTTCATCCTCTTCGGCGCCGACAGCTTCTTCCTCATCGTCAGCCGCATCTACACGCTGATGAACAATTACGCGCTCATCTCGGTGCCGCTCTTCGTCCTCATGGGCTGCATCCTGGAGCGCAGCGGCCTCGTGGAGGGCATGTTCCGATCGCTCCACCTGCTGGTGGGGCGCATTCCCGGAGGCCTCGCGGTCGCGACCATCGCCGCCTCCACCATCATGGCCGCCATGGTGGGCGTGATCGGGGCGGAGATCGTCACCCTCGGCCTCGTCTGCCTGCCCGCCATGCTCCGGCGCGGCTACGACAAGCGCCTCGTCAGCGGGGTGATCTGCGCCGGCGGCTCGCTTGGAACCATGATCCCGCCTTCCGTGGTGCTCATCGTCTACGGCCTGGTGGCGCAGGTCTCCATCGGCAACCTCTTCATGGCGGCCATCGGCCCCGGCTTGCTGCTGGCAATCCTCTATGCCGGGTTCGCCGTCTTCATCTGCTGGAGCCGGCCGGACCTCGCCCCGCCGCCGGACCCGAGCGAATATGCCGTGCCGCTTTCGCAGCGCATGGCCGAGATGCGCCAGCTCATCGCCCCCGCGGTGCTTATCGGCTTCGTGATGACCTGCTTCTACACCGGCATCGCCACCCCCACGGAGGTGGGCGCGCTCGGCACGCTGGGCGCCCTGGTCATCCTGGTGCTCAACGGCCAGTTCACCTTCGAGAACCTGCGCCATTCGGTGATCCAGACCGGACGAACAGTGGCCATGGTCACATGGATCTTCTTCGGCGCCTCGGCCTTGGTGGGGATCTATACGCTCGCCGGCGGCACGGACTTCCTGCGGGCCGAGATCCTCGACCTCGGCTTCGGTCCGCTCGGCACGCTGCTGCTCATGATGGGCATCCTCATCGTGCTCGGCTGCTTCATCGACTGGATCGGCATCGCGCTGCTCACCATGCCGATCTTCGTGCCGATCATCAAAAGCCTCGGCTACGATCCGGTGTGGTTCGGCATCCTGTTCTGCATGAACATGCAGATCTCATACCTGTCGCCGCCCTTCGGCCCCGCCGCCTTCTACCTGAAGGGGGTGGCGCCGCCGGAGGTGTCGCTGAGCGACATCTTCGCCGGAGTGTGGCCCTTCATCATCCTTCAGCTCGTGGCGCTCGCGACGGTAATCGCCTTCCCCCAGATCGCCATGTGGCTCCCCGCTCATACCCAGTGAGGACGCCATGGGAAAGCGCGCCCGTCCGCGCAGAGGCGGCCCGCCGGGCGGTGCGCCGCCTCCCCTTGCGACATGCAACGCTGATTTTCCTTGAGAGGATGCCATGCTGCTCGATCTGACCGACGACGAGACCCTGTTGAAATCGAGCCTTGAGGCGTTCGCCCGGCAGGAGCTGGCACCGCGCATCAAGCCGTTCGTCGACCGCCACGAGTTTCCCACCGAGCTGGTCAAGGCCTTCCTGGCCCTGGGCTTCATGGGCACCGCCTACGACCCGGACCATGATGGCGGCGGCCTGGGCACGAAGGGCGCCGCCATCGTCGCGGAGACGCTGGCACGGGTGGAGCCGGGCTTTGCCGCCATCTATCTGTGCAACAGCGCACCCATGACGGTGATCGCCCGCTACGGCTCGCCGGAGCTGAAAGCCAGATGGCTCGGGCCGCTGTGCCGGGGCGAGACCCTCGCCTCCTTCGGCGTTTCCGAGCCCCACGGCGGGTCGGACGTCGCCGCCACCCGCACCCGCGCGGTGGAGGACGGCGATGATTTCGTCATCACCGGATCGAAGATCTTCTCCACCAATGCGGGCACGCCGCTGCACGGCCTGTCCACGGTCATCGCGACGACGGATCCCGACAAGGGCGCCAAAGGGCTCTCCACCTTCGTGGTGCCCGTGGGTACGCCGGGCTTCCGGGTGGGCAAGGCAGGACGCAAGGTGGGCTGGCGCATCGCTGATTCCGTCGAGCTCTATTTCGACGAATGCCGTGTCCCCAGGGCCAACATGGTGGGCAATCGGGGCGACGGGCTCAAGCAGATCCTCACCACGCTCTCCATCGGCCGCATCCTGGTGGCGGCCGCCGCCCTCGGCCTGTCGCGCAAGGCGGTGGACCTCGCCCGCACCTATGCCGCGCAGCGCAAGGTGGGCGGCGCGCCCATCCTCTCGAACCAGGGCCTCGCCTTCCCCCTGGCCGACGCGCTCACCAAGATCCATGCCGCGGAACTGATGGTCCGCAACGCCTCGGCCATCGCCGATGCGGGCCGGCCCTTCCGCACCGAGACTTCGATGGCGAAGCTGTTCGCCAGCGAGATGGCAGGGGAGATCGCGGATCTCGCGGTCCAGGTGCACGGCGGCTACGGCGTCTTCGAGGAGTTCGACGTCTCTGGCCTCCTGGGCGAGGCCAAGGTGCTCCAGATCGTCGAGGGCACCAGCGAGATCCAGCGCCTCATCATCGCCCGGGAACTGGCGGAATAATCGCCATTTCTGCCTGTTCTTGGCGCCGCCGCAACACGACGCCGGATTGATTTGTTTGCGGCGCCACCTCGAACCGTGGTGCGCGAGGGAATAGATCTGGCTCACGCCCCGCCTGCACCGTCGCAAGGCAAGGGCGGCCAGAGGCCAGGGCCTGAGGGTCGCGTCCACAGGGTCTCGTCCGTGCGGGTCCGCGCCGGCTCGCCGACCCGTCCTCGAGGCCAGGCCCGGCTTGGCAGCGGGGTTGGAAAGCTCAACGGTAGCTGGTACCTGTCCGTACGGACGGGATTGGGTTGGGGTTGAATCAGACGGAATGTCACCGCGACGCCTGAGACGGCTATCCTCAGCCAGCCCTCGCGCCCCTGGATTGCTTGGTTCCGTGACTTTCAGCCTCGCGGGTTGCACAGGACAGATCAGCCCCTCTGTCGCGCTCTTCGGCGCTTATATTCCGTCTTGGCTGATCTGCGTGGCGGGCAACGCGCTGCGCGCCGCGCTTGAATCCCACAAGGCGGCGAGCGCGCTCGCCTCGGCCGCTTCCACCACCTACGATGCGGCCCTCGCGGCCTACAGGAACGGCGTGGGCACGGTTACCGTCGCCAACAGCGGCCTGCTGGACGCGCGTCAGGCGCAGGCCGACGCCCATGCCGACGCCCTTATCGGGGCGGCGGACCTGGCGTTCGTTGTCGGTGCCATGACGTCGGGGGACGCATTCACCGCGGCCGTGCAACGGCAGGGTTCCATCGCACACTGAGGAGGAGACATCTTGGCATCCACCCCCCCGAGCGCAGGGCTGCGCAGCGAGCTTCTGGACGACGTCTATTCGGCCGGCGATCTCGCGCGGGCGCTGCCGAAGTTCTCCTTTCCCAGGACGGAGCGTGATCCGCGGCACGTCTTCGCCTCGGTGCGCGACGAGCTGATGCTCGACGGCAACTCGCGCCAGAACCTCGCCACCTTCTGCCAGACCTGGGTCGACGACGAGGTCCACGACCTCATGAACCTGTCGATCGACAAGAACATGATCGACAAGGACGAGTATCCGCAGACGGCCGACATCGAGGCGCGCTGCGTCGCCATGCTCGCGGACCTGTGGAACTCGCCCGATCCGCGCGGAACCATCGGCTGCTCCACCGTCGGCTCCTCGGAGGCCGCGATGCTCGGCGGCCTCGCCCTGAAGTGGCGCTGGCGGAAGAAGCGGCAGGCCGAGGGCAAGCCCGCCGACAGGCCCAACCTCATCTGCGGGCCGGTGCAGATCTGCTGGCACAAGTTCGCGCGCTATTTCGACGTGGAGCTCCGGGAGATCCCGCTCGAGGGCGACCGGCTCATCATGAACGTCGAGGAGGTGCTGAAGCGGGTCGACGAGAACACCATCGGCGTCGTGCCCACCATGGGTGTCACCTTTACCTGCCAGTACGAGCCGGTAAAGGCTGTGAGCGACGCGCTGGACAAGCTCCAGGCGGAGACCGGCCTCGACATCCCGATCCACGTGGACGGCGCGAGCGGCGGCTTCCTCGCCCCGTTCTGCGCCCCCGACATCTTGTGGGATTTCCGCCTCCCACGTGTGAAGTCGATCAACGCGTCCGGCCACAAGTTCGGGCTTGCCCCGCTGGGCGTGGGCTGGGTGGTCTGGCGCGAGGCCCGCGACCTGCCGGAGGAACTGGTGTTCAACGTGAACTATCTGGGCGGCAACATGCCGACCTTCGCGCTGAACTTCTCGCGGCCCGGCGGACAGGTGATCGCGCAATACTACAACTTCCTGCGCCTCGGCCGGGAGGGCTACGCGAAGATTCACGGGGCCTGCTACGCGACGGCGCAGTATCTCGCGCAGGAGATCGCCGCGCTGGGGCCGTTCGAGATCCTGTTCGGGGGCGAGAGCGAGGCGGGGATACCGGCGCTGTGCTGGACGCTGAAGGACGGGGCGGGCATCGGCGGCTACACGCTCTATGATCTCGCCGACCGCCTGCGCAGCCGGGGCTGGCAGGTTCCCGCCTATTCGATGCCGGCGCACCGGGAGGACCTCGTGATCCAGCGCATCCTGGTGCGGCACGGGGTGAGCCTCGACCTGGCGAGCCTGCTGGTGGCAGACATGAAACGCGCCATCGACTTCTTCGAGAAGCACCCCGTCGCACGCCCCATGACGCAGGACGAGGCCAGCGGCTTCAACCACAACTGACCCGATCGGGGAGGCTTCGCCGCGCTCGAACGCCCCCCTTTCAACTGGAGAAGACGGCTGCATGTGCACGTCACTCGGATACAAGGACGCCGCCGGAAATGCCTATTTCGGCCGGACGCTCGAACTCACCACCGACCTGCCCTATCAGGTCGTCTACCTGCCCGCCGGGCACGAAGCCACCTCGCAGATCCCCGGTCACCCGCCGCTGAAGCTTGTCGCGCGCCATGCGATTCTCGCGGTCACCATGCCCTACCGCGTGCCGACGCCGCAGATGCCGTTGACGATCTCCGATTTCAAGATTCTGGAGGGCCTCAACGACCAGGGCCTGACCTTCAGCCTGCTGTCCTATCCGGCGGCAGGCGGCAGGCAGACCTCCGTCGACGTCACGCAGGCGGTGCTTTCGGCTTCCGATCTCGGGGTCTGGGCGCTGGGCCAGTTCGCCTCGGTCGCGGACGTGAAGGCCGCCCTTGCCGAGCAACCGGTGATGCTTCAGCCGCTTGCGCTGCTGGGCGGCGTGGAATCCCCCTTCCACTACGTGGTGCACGACGCCACGGGAGCGGCGGCCGTGATCGAGTTCGATCATGGCACCATGACCGTCTACGACAACCCGGTCGGCGTGATGACCAACGGGCCGAAGTTCGACTGGCATCTGACCAACCTTGGCAACTACACATTCCTCTCCAACGTGGACAAGTCGAGCGCGACGTTCGGCACCTACAAGGCCGTCCAGCCCGATTCCGGCATCGCCACGGCGGGGCTGCCCGCCTCGAACACCTCGGTCGGCCGGTTCGTGCGCGCGGCCTTCTACGCGCAATTCACCGAGAAGGCTGCCTCACCCGATCTCGCGGTCCAGACGCTGGCCCATATTCTGAACACGTTCGACAGGCCGCGCGGCGCCACCATCGACTATCCGGACCAGGGCGGCGGCCACCTGGAGGTGCAGGGCCTGGCGCAGGGCGGCGCGGAGCCGTATGCGACCGAATTCACCTGCTGGACGAGCCTGTCCGATCTCGACCGCAAGCAGTTCTTCGTGCGCGACTATCGCAGCCTGAATTTCACCTGCTTCGACCTGAAGGCGCTCGCGGGAACAGGGGCCGCGGCCATGATCCCGCTCCAGAAGCTCTCCGGTGGTCCGGTCGACGCCACCGGCCTTCTGGCCGGCAAGACCGCACATTGAGCAACCCTGCTGTGCGCCGGCGGCGCACGGCATGCCACCTCAACGGCGGAACGAACGCGCGACAGGCGGGCCGCGATCCGCCGTCTCGCGCGCCGCCGCGGTCCCGTCCCTCTTGCGAGATCTGCGAATGAAAGGTCACTTCCTCCATCCGAGCGGGATCCATATGCGGATCGAGGGCCCTTGGCCTTTCATCACGAGCCGCAGCTATACGCGCGCCGGGCATCACATCGTCTGGCTCGCCCGCCGGCACCGGAAGGGGCTGGATCTTGCAGCCCGGGCGCGCGATGCGACCATTCCTCCCATCTGGCAAAGCCCGGCGTACAATTGGAGCGTGGGGGCGATCTTCGCGCTCGGATCCCTGCTTTTCGCGATCGGCAGCGTGATGAGCCTGATGCCGCAAGGGCCGTGGCAGCCGTCGGCTCTCTCGACCAACGTGGTGTTCTTCCTCGGCTCGGTTCCGTTCACGACGGCTGGATATCTGCAGCATTTCCAGGCCGCGAACGCTTCCGCGTTCACCCTCGATCCGGCAACGCCCGGCCGGCGGCATTTGACGCTGATCGGCTGGCACCCCGCAAGCGCGGGGTGGCTCAGCACGTTCACGCAATTCGTCGGCACGGTCGCGTTCAACTTCAACACCTTCGACGCCATCGTCGCGTCCAATGCCTGGTACGTTCAGGATATGGCGGTCTGGGTGCCCGACATGGCGGGATCGGCGCTCTTCCTCATCTCCGGCTATCTCGCCTTCATCGAAACCGGGCACCGCTACTGGAGCTGGCGACCGAAAGACCTCGCCTGGCAGATCGTCTTCGTGAACCTGATCGGATGCATCGCCTTCATGATCGCGGCGGTTCTCGCCTATGTCCCGCGCGGTCCGCAGCCGGGCTGGATGGCGACGGTTTCGGTGGTCCACCTTCTTATCGGTGCGCTCTGCTTCTTCGTCGGTGCCATCCTTACGATGCGCGAGAGCAGGTTCCCGGGGGCTTGATCCCGAGCTTTGGCGCGGCCGCGCCTGCGTTCGTGCGCAAGCCAGCGGAACCGAGGCGGGCATCGCCGAGACGCCACGGGCGGAGGGCGCACGCGCCGCGCAAGGGCCGGAACTCTTCGTTCGCCGGCCAGACCATGACAGGCCCCGACTAAACCGCGCGACCATGCCCCGGCGCGGATCACGTCCTCGCCGGGGCACGGCTCCCCGTTCCTCCGCAGCGGGGGAATGCGGAGGTCACGACCACAAGAGATGGGAAACGGAGGAGGCGGCGCGTCAGGCCGCGCAGGTCGGACGTGCCCGACGCCGGGCCGCGAGACCTTCGATCTCCGCAACGAAGCGCTCGCGCGCCGGCACCTCGGCATGCAGGGCATCGGCGATCCTGCGCGCATTCTGCGCGAAGGCGGGCTGGTCGATCAGCCGGCAGATGGCTGCGGCGATGGTGCCGGCGTCGCTCGCCGGGTCGAGCCGCAGGCCCGCACCGTGATATTCGACGCGCGCGGCATTCTCGTTCTGGTCGCGGCCCATGGGCAGGACCAGCAGCGGCACGCCGTGCCGGAGCGCGCGCAGGGTGGTGCCGTGCCCGCCATGGGTGATGGCCAGGGTCGCCCGCGGCAGGATCGCCTCGTGCGAGGCCGACGCCACGACCCGCACATTGGGCCGGGCCGGGAGGTCCGAGGCTTCGAGCATGTCGCCGAGCGTCACGACCGCCTCCACCGGCAGGGCGCCCAGCGCGTCCACGAGGCGGCCCAGCACGGCGCCCTGCCCCTGTTCCGTGGTGCTGAACGAGACCAGCACGCGCGGCCCCGCCGCCGCCTCGAAGCCCACGCCGCTCCCGGCCGCCCAGCTCGGCTCGCGCAGCAGCGGCCCGATGTAGCGCACGTCCTCGGGAAGCCCGGCGACGGGAAAATCGAAGGCCGCGCTGGTCGCCAGCAACTGGAGGTCGGCGGCGTGCATCTGGTCGAGCACGCGGGCGAGCGGCGTCAGCCCCAGCGAGGTGCGCGCGGCGTTGAGGTGCGGCAGGAAGCCGTTCCACAAGGCCTCCACCGCCCCGGCGACCGCACGGTCGCGTTCGTGATCGGCGGCGTTGGCGGCCGGAAGGAATCCGGGACCGAACGGGGGGTGTCCCGGCAGCGGGGACAGCGAGACGTTGGGCGCGAGGACCGCGGTGGGAATCTGCGCCACCTCCCCCGCCAGCACGCTGCCGAACAGCAGGTCGCTGGCGACCAGCACGTCGGCCGGGCGCACCGTCATCACGTCGATGAGATCGCGCGCATAGGCCTCGCAGGGGCCGAGGAAGATCCGCTCGGACCAGGCCGCCATGACGGCGAACGGATCGGGCCACTCGCCGTCACGCACCGGAGCACTTGCCGCCGAGCGATCGGGCCGGTTCGGCGCCCGCTTCCAACCCACGAAATGCGCGCCCGCCGCCCGTGCGTCGCCGGCGATGGAATCGTCGGCGACGAGGGTCACGTCGTGGCCGCGGGCGCGGAGCGCCTCGATGGCGGCAAGTATCGGCGGCACGTTGCCGCCGCCCTCCCATCCGGCCACGACGATGCGCAGCCGGCCCGTGGGGGCCAGTGTGGGTTCCATGTCCATCCTCCTTATATGCCGGCGTTCGGGCGCCGGCGCCCTTCAATCCTCGCCGAGCAGCCGCTCCACGATCTGCGTCATCAGGCGCTGCGTCCGCTCGGCATCGTGGCCTTGCCGACGGCGCATGAGATGCCAGACCCAGACATCCGTCACCGCCAGGAGCTCGGCGAAAAGATCGTCCCGCCGCGCGCCTTCACGCCGGTCGAGCCACGGGCGGAACATGTCCATGATCCATTCCCGGTGGCCGCGGCGCCCCTGGTCCAGAACCGCGCCGAACTCGGGAATGCGATCCTCCTGGTTCAACGTGCGCACCACCAGATCGCCGCTGCGCTCGTAGTCGGCCATGAGGACGCCGATGATGCCGGCCACATCGGCTGGCGCGTCCTGCCAGCGATGCGTCCGGATCGTGCTGTCCTGCTGCGCGGCGAGCGCGCTCAATAGCCCGGCCTTGCTGCCGAAGCGGCGGATCACCGTCTGGCGCGTGGTGCCGGCCGCGGCGGCGATCTCGTCCAGGGTGACCTCGTCGAACCAGCGCGTCTCCATCAGCGTCGCGAAGGCCTCGACGATCTGCTGCTCGGTGCCGCGCACCGCGCTCTCCCGCGCCACCTGCCGATAGGGCCTCGCCGCCATGATCAACTCCATTTCGCGTTACATTGAGTAACACGAAATATGAGCCTGTCAATGGCCCGCGCCGCCCGGTCTCGCGGGACGGCGCCGACCCCACTCGTCTTGCCGCCGGGCGATCACATGCCACACCCGGGCCCGGGAACGGCCTGAGCAGCCGCCTCCCGCCCGATCTCGGGAAGTCCGCTTAAGAGCGCCTCACACAACCTGCTGGTGGCTCTGGCGCATAGGATTGCAGCGGCGAGGACGAGGAAGGCGCGATAAAGGTCGGCTTGGCGCCGGTAGCGGATGGCGCGGCGGGCTGCGACCAGTTCCGCGCCATGCGCGATAGATTTCCTCTCCATGGCTCACATGACAGTGGATACGTGATTGATAGACAGCCATCCCATCGCTCATGGCAGAGCGAAGGGGACACCGAAAACCTGAGTGCCGGCCGATGGTCCATCACGCGCGACCGAAGGTGAATGGTCCCCATTCTGCCGAGCGATCCCCAATCTGCGCTACGATCGAGCCAGATGCGCGCTGCGGCGAGCTTAAGGGCTGCGAGGAAACTTTCCGGGCGGCGGCCGTGGCGGATGGCGGGGCCCGCATCTGCTTGATGCAGCTGAGGAAGCGCTCGATGTGGTGCCGCTGGTGGCGGAGCCAGGGGCTGAAGGCGAGGTTGCGCTTGCGCATTGTGCGGGGCGGCACATTGGCAAAGGCGCCGCGCCCCGTCGTCTCGGCACGGATGGCGTCGGTGTCATAGACACATCCCGCCACGGCGCCCGGTGCGGACCCGCCAGAGAATGCCCTTGGTCACCCGGCTCGATCACCCGAGCAACGCCCCGTGGCTCGTTCGGCAGCAGCGGGGCGATGATCGCCCATTCCCCGTTGGCCAGATCATTGCGGCGCATCTCTTCAGGCCCCCGGTTCGGGAGCCCGAATCACGCCCCGGGCCCGGCCGCCAATTTAGGGGACCACGGCCTAGAATTTCATGCCAAATCCCATCGCCAAAACCCAAAAATCAGTCCGGATTTCAGTTCCCAGGCTGGGCCCGGTTCCTACCAGTGGGTTTGGAATATCATATTCCAGCCCGAGGTTGAACTCATAGCCACCACCGAGCCGGCAGGTGAAGCCGGCAGTAATCGCGTTGGAATTGATCCCGGTCAGAATGAAATTCTGCGTGGCAAAATCCGAATCCGGAGCTTGATTGGCAAGGCTAAATCCGCCTCGGAACGTCCACACATCATTGAAATCGTAGGAAATTCCAGCACGGAACACGTCCTGGTCCTGCCACCCGAACAGGTCATTATACGCCCTGACGTCAGACCACGATATGTGCAGATAATCAACCGCAATCGTCACGTTATCAAATGGCCTAATGGCAATTCCGACCCCGTACTGTTCGGGGATATCAATTCCCCCGCCAACCGTCGACAGAAGTGTTTTACTATATCCGGGAATATTTCCCATGATTGTCTTTGGCGAATAGGACGCACCCACGGAAAACCAATTTGTGACGTTCCAGAGCGCTCCTACCTTTCCAGTTACGCCGAATGCCGCTCTCGTATTGTAGGAATCGAAGAGAATCGGCGCGCCGTTGGGACCCGGCGCGAACAGGCCGGATGCCTCAAACAGTTGAATCGCGGGACCGACCGACGCTCCCACCGCGAAATCGTCTGTGACCTTATAGGTGACAGTCGGTAGCGCGACAACTTGCTTGAAGCTGGCTTGAGCATTGTGCATTCCGGGAATAGGCAGCGCTGACGTTGAATAATTAAACGCGGCCCCGCTCGCAAAAGTCGACATGCCGAGCGTGATCTGCGGCGTCAGCTGGTAGTTGAAGCCCATCTCTGGAACCGGCGCAATGATTGAGCCGTCTATCCGATTGGCGGGCGTGATGAGCGTCGTCTGGGAGGAGGCGCCCAGGAACTGGACATCGAGGTCAATGCGGTTCCCGACGTAGGCGAGCCCCGCCGGATTATTGGCCGCGGCGATCGAGTCTTGAGGGAATGCAATTGATGCTCCACCCATTGACATGGCGGCCACGCCGTAGCCAGTCAATTGCGATGCATCGGTCGCCCAGGCAGCCGAGCTCACAATCGCAAATCCAGAAGCCAGCGCTATCGGCGCGACGCTCACAATATTTCGAACCGGCATGTTGAGCCCCCCTCGTTTTGTCTTTTCTATTTGGAATCATTCGTTTCGTACTTGCTTGTGTAATAGATCCAGATAATTTCCCATTTTCAAATGAAAAATAGTAAAATTGAATGCGCTACAATTATTGGCACGACAACGGTGATGTTGCCCCCCGTCAACGCAGGACAACATCACACCATTCGTAAAGTCCGAACGGCCCCTGGGACCACATCCGATCAAATCGAACCAACCTGATCGGTGAATCGCCGCCTCATTCCAAGATGGAACACGGGGTTTCCGATCAGCCTGCGATGCAGGCTGATCGGCGCGCGCGCTAGGCTTCCAACGAACGCCAGCTGCCATGGAAGCCAAAGGGAATCCGGGTCGGCAGTTCAACCCTGGCGATCGGCCCCTTGCTGATATCAGTGGTGTCCAGAACGATGAAATCGCTCAGATTGCGCTCAGGGTCGTAGACGATTGTAACCACCCAGCCATCGCCTTCCGGAGCATTCTTGTCACGCGGGACAAAAGCGGGCTCGAGAACATAATGCCCTTTTCCCGGGCGATACTCCTTATGCTCGCGCGTCACGACATCCAGCTGAACGATTGCATCGTAATAGGAGCCGTCAACCCATTCGCCCAAGAAGGCGGCGTAGAAGCATTTGGAATACCGCTTCCCCACGTACCTCTCGTCGACGACGGGAAACTCACCCGCAACCGAGGAAAGAACTTCCTCCGTATACCCGTCTTCATTCGAATCCATGTCGAAAGTCCAGCGCACCGGCACGCCGTTGCCATCTCGGATCCATTCCGGTTCGCTATTCTTCGACAAGTCGGGAAAGAGCGGCAGATGCGGATACTGCATCATGTCGAGCACCACCTTGGTCCGCCCGTCTTTATGCTCGGTATACGCATTGATGGTGTGAAAGGCATACGTCGCCTTCCCCCGGAACCACCTCATCTCCGAAACGTCGCCGTCTCGGCGCATGATGCCAAAATGGGTTCCCAATGCAGGATCGTAGGCGCCGAGCGGACCACCGTTGGCAACCCGCTGGAGGTTGATATCCGCAGCGAAAAGCGGAAAGATCACATGTTCCTTCGTGATAGCAAAATCATGGGCGATGGAACAAAACGGAACCGGAAAGTGGTCGTGGCGAATGAGATTTCCGTTCTTGTCCACCACCGAGTAAGACATTTCCGCCGTACCAAAGCCGCCCGCCTGGTATCCGAAGCCGTGCATCTCCCCCGTATCCGGATCGATATGCGGATGGGCGCTGAGGGCGCCTTTGTGCTTGCCTTCGAAATCCCAGGTCTCGACAACAGTTTCCAGTGTATCCCCATCCAGCGCCGCGGGGCCGCACCACTCATCCAGCGCCAGGAGCTTGCCGCCGTGGAATAGAACGTGAGTTGCCGCGAAATGCTTGGGAATATTTTCGCCCTCGGGAAGCGACGGCGACTTGAGTCCCGTGGTGACGAGACGATGACCGGCCTCGCGCTGAGCAAGATACTGCTGCGTGCGAACCCAGCGGTTGCGATAGCTGACCTGGCCGTCCTTGACATATACCGCGTGGATCATCCCTTCCGATAGGAACCAGTGATGATCTGAACTAAGCGGCGGGAACATCGGATTGGCGCCGTTCCTATAAAGAACACCATTTAAGCCCGCAGGAATCTTGCCTTCCGTCACCACCAGATCAGGCGCGTCGGCTTCCATTGAGATTGGCGCGTAGTTGCCCATGAGCTGAAGATGCGTGTGATTCAGATTTTCCATCGTTTCTCCTCCCCTTTTAAGATTTAACCGCCACATCCGCGCACGCCTGAGCGCGACCCAATCAAACTGCATCAATTTGATTGGTGAATCGCCGTCCAACTCTAAAATATAGAACTGGCTTTCCGACACGCTTGCGATGCAAGTCGACCGACGCGTGCTCTAGTGTTTTGCGAATACACCAAGCGGTCCGTCCTGCAGATTGATTACGACGGATTTCGTATGCGTGTAGTCGCCAAGGATTTCGTGGGCGAACTCCCGCCCGAAGCCGCTTTGCTTGTAGCCGCCTAGCGCGTTGCCGGTCTTGGCATTGAAATATCTATTCACCCAGATGGTTCCGGTCTCCATCTGACGCGACATCCGGTGAACCTGATTGAGGTCATTCGACCAGATGCCACCCGCCAGCCCATAGGGGCTGTTGTTGACCGATCTAAGCACTTCCTCCTCGCGATTCCAAGTAAATATAGCCGTAACCGGGCCAAATATTTCTTCTCGCGCGATGCGCATTTCATCACTTACGTCATCAAATACGGTCGGCCGAACAAATAGCCCCTTCTCCAGTCCGGTCACGCGGAGGGGTTCGGCCCCCGTCAGCACCCGGGCCCCCTCGGCTCGCCCGATATCGAAATATCCGGTGACCTTCTCGTACTGCGCCTGGGACGCAAGTGCCCCCAGCTGAGTGGCTGGATTGAGAGGATCACCCACACGAACACTGTTGAGCACGCGAACAAGTTTCTCGGTGAACTCGTCTTTTACCGAACTGTGGACGTAGATGCGGGACCCTGCGAGACAGACTTCCCCCTTGTTGAAAATTGTAGAAAGCGCGGCCCCCTCGACGGCCGCATCGATGTCGGCGGTGGGACAAACCACCTGCGCCGACTTGCCGCCGAGCTCCATCGTCTGCGGAATGATGTTGGCGGAAGCGTATTGCATGATCTTTCGGGCCGTCGGCACCGAACCGGTGAAGGCGACCTTTCGCACGCTCGGGTGCGTAACCAGGGCTTCGCCGACGTCCGCTCCATAGCCGGTCACGACGTTTACGACACCCGGCGGAATGATGTCGGCCATCTCGTCAAAGAATTCCAGGACAGACAGGCAAGATGACTCGGCGGGCTTCAGCACCACCGTATTTCCAGCCGCGAGCGCCGGCGCGATCTTGGCTGCCATCATCAGCAGCGGCACATTCCAGGGGATGATCTGCGCACAAACGCCGAGAGGTTCCCTGTGGACGATCTGAAGGGCGTCGGGATAGTTGCGCGTCTCGCCGATCAGCGTATGCGCCGCCCCCGCGAAGAGATCGAACTGCGCCGCCGCTATTGGAATATCCCAATAGGTCGCCTCCGTGATCGTCTTGCCGTTATTCAGGCATTCCATCCGAGCATATTCGGCGTTCCTGGCGCGCATGCGCCGGGCGATCTCGATGAGCAACGCCTGCCGCTCGTCGGGCGTCGTCTGCGACCAGGAGGCATATGCGGCCTCGGCCGCCGCTACGGCGCGCAGCACGTCCTGCCGATTTCCCGCCTGCACGCAGCTCAGGATCTCTCCCGTCGCGGGATTGATCTGAGGGATTGTTTTTCCCGAATCACTCCCGATCCATCTGCCCGCAATGAAGTGGCCGTACTCCGGCTTAAATATGTTTTTCAGGTTTGATTTGATATCGACGACGGTCATTGAGCATTCCCCAATTTTTTGATTGGACGTTAGAGGTCGAGAACCAGCTCCCGTCCCTTGGAGCGCGAGACACAGACGCAAATTTTCCGACCGGATCTGCTCTCTTCTTCACTCAGGTAGCTGTCGCGATGCTCCGGCGTGCCGGAGAGCACGCGGGCCTCGCAGGTGCCACAGATGCCTTGCTCGCATGACGTCCGCACCGGGAGCCCCAGGCGCCGCAGCGCGGCGAGGATGGTCTCATGCGATGCGACCTCGGTGCTCAGACCACTGCGCTGAAGCCGAAGAGTGAACGGCGCGGAGGCGGCGGGCGCGGCGGGCGCCGCCGCGAAATATTCCGTTCGGATGGCCGCCGCTGGCCAGCCGTGGTCCAGCGCGGATTGCTGAACAAGCGCCATGAACGGCGCCGGACCACAAAGATAGATCTCCTCGTCCGCCTGGCGGCTCTCCGTGAGCAGAGAAACAGCGCGCTCGAGCGCGCCGCCGGCCAGGCGCAGGCGAAGCCGGGCATGCGGCGCCAGTTCGCTGCGCGCGAGCTGGCGCCGGAAGGCTGCGTGCTCCGGAGACTGGGCGAAATAATGCAGGCGGAAGGGCGCGTTCCGCGCCGCCAGGGCGGTGGCCATGGAGAGGATGGGTGTGATTCCGATGCCCCCGGCGATCAGCAGCTTGGGCCGGCCGTCGTCGTTCAGCCGGAAGTTGCTTCTCGGCCGACCGATCCGGAGGACATCGCCCTCCCGGACGACCTGATGCATCGCCTCGGAGCCGCCGCGGGAAGGCTCCACCCGCTTGATGCCGATCACATAGTGGGTGTCGCAGCCGGGATTGCAGATCGAGTACTGCCTGACAAGATCCTCGGTGATGTGCACGTCGATATGGTCGCCCGGCGCCGCGGCCGGCAGCGCATGGCTGTCGGCCGCGGCGAGCTCGAAAACCCGAATGCCGATGGCGTCCTCTCGAATGGAACGCACCTTGACGGACATGGTTTCCATCCCCGCTCCTCCCTGGATTTATGCCGTCCGGTGGAGGCGTGTGTTACGGGCTCGTCCGGCCTGCTCGGCGGATAGCAGGTCGCTCATGATCTTGCGCCAACGCACGACACCGACATCCGTCTCCAGCAAGACCTCGCCGAGTGTTTCCGCGCCCGTCATAAGCATGATTTCATGCTGGGCGCTGATCATGGGCTCGTCTTGCTCGACGAAGGCGAACTTGCGCAGATCGGAAATCTTCGCCCGCGTTTCCTCGGTCTCGGAGGACGGGCTAATATTCCAGCGAACCGCAACCGTGTGGTAGTGCGTTGATGTCTTGGTTTGCGGCGTCATGATGTGGAGGCCCAGGTAGCCGGTGCCGTCCCGCCGAGGGGCGCCCGCCTCGGTGACGCCCACATCCAGCAACAAGGCGGACGGCGCCTCCCACCGACAATCCTGCCAGGTGTCGACGGTGCCGCCGTCACCACGGAACATCAGGTCCCAGATGCCCGGACACGGCACATTCGCCATGAACCGCCGCACCCAGAACGCGTTCCCGACCTGCTCGACGGTCGTGTCGGTACAATTCATTTCCTCATTGCCGAGGATATCGCGGTGCAGGAAGTTGCCGTGGCTGCAGTCCAGGATGTTGTCGACGATCAGCTCGAACGGCACATTCATGACGAAGTGGTCACGCCGAGTGACGGCTTCTGGCGCCGCCTCCGAAAGGATCGAGTAGTCGGGAATGAGCGTTGAATCGGGGATTTCTTCGCCGAGCCAGATCCACAGGCCGCTGTGCCTTTCGACCACCGGAAAAGTGCGCACCTTGGCGGCGGCCGGAACCTTGCCGCTGAGGTGAGGGTTGCGAACGCAAGCGCCACGGGCGTCGAACTCAAGCCCGTGATAACCGCAGATCACGCGATCGCCAGCCAGCCGGCCGCGCGAGAGCGGGGCAAAGCGATGGGGACAGCGGTCCTCCATTGCGGCCACCTGCCCGGCGGCGTCGCGGAACAGCACGACCGGAACATTCAACAGGATGCGTGGAACAAGCTGACCGGCCGCCACATCTTGAGCCCACGCAGCGAAGTGCCACGTATTCCACAGGAATTCCATCGTTTCCTCTCCACATATACGCGGCGACTTAGACCTCGCGGCCTTGTCTCCGTCATATTTGCAATCGTCACGCCGTCACGGTGATAAGCAGCTCTCCCAGAGATTCAACACTGGCGTGGATCTGGTCTCCCGCATGAACGGGGCCGACACCGTCCGGCGTTCCCGTCATGATGATGTCGCCAGGGTAAAGGGTGTAGAGACGGCTGGCATATTCGATGATGCGGCGTGTATCGAACAACATGTATGCGGTAGAAGACGCCTGCCGGACATCGCCATTCACGCTCAGCTGCAGACGCAGGGCGTCGGGATCTAGGACTTCATCGGGCGAAACCAGCCATGGTCCGAGAATGGCGTATCCGTCCGGCGACTTCCTGTAGCTCGGCACTTCCGGTCCACGCAGCGACATGTCGAGGCCGATCGAATATCCGGCGACGTAGTGCAACGCCTCCTCCCGATCGACGTTTTTGCACTCGGCGCCGATCACGACGGCCATTTCCACTTCATGATCGGTCCGCCTGTCCGGAAAGGTCCGCGGGAATCCGTCGGAAGGACCTGCAAGGCTGCTGTTGGCCTTCAGAAAAAGGCCGTAGGCGTCGAGGGTCGTGTATACTTTTCCGGTATTGATCTCGGTGTCCGAATTGGCTTCGTCGATGTGCGCCTTGTAGTTGACCGGCGCGCCGATGATCTTGGACGGGTTGGCCACCGGGCTGTCGAGGCGCACGGAGCCGTGGGGGATCAGCTCGCCGCGCGGCGTCGTGTCCAGATGATCTCGCCGTTCATAAAACTGGCGAACGACCGCGTCGCCGGGCAAAGCAGGCCAGGACAGGGCCAGGTCGAACCGGCTCGTGATATCCTCGATGCCATCGAGATGCCACAGGCCGAGGCGATTGCCGTTGAAGCGAACGAGTTTCATGGCCGCCTCACCATGATTCGGTGCCGAAGCCCGGCAGCGCGTCCTTGTGCTCGCGCCACAGACCCAGCTTTTCGTGGACGGGCCGATCGGAAAATACGAAGAAAACCGACTCCTCGATCGCTTCAAAATGGTACGGCGTCCAGAGCGGCAGGGCGAGAACGTCTTTCGCGCTCAGGATGAAGCTGGCATCTCCCACACGCGCGCGCAACCTGCCCTCCACCAGCACCAGCACGGCACCGTCGGTCGACCGGTATGGCGCGGTCGCAATGCCCCTGGGCAAAAGGCGCATGCTTGCGGCGATGGTGGGGATTGCCCAATCCCCATTGGTTGGATTGACGAAGCGCAGAACATGCCCGTGATGGGGATCTGGATCTTCGCCCTGGGCGAGGATGTGCAGGGCCTCCCGTGTCCGGGCATAAGGGTAGTTGAAAATCGGAGAGGTGGGGCGCGACCGGCTCTCGAGCGGCAGGAGGCCGGAGCCGTATTTGGCCGCTGCAAAGCCGTCCGGGCGGGAAACGATCTGCGCCTTGCTGTTGTGCTCCTCCCGGAAGCCAACCCCCAGATAGGAAACGAGAGGCACATCCAGCCCGTCCATCCAGATCACCGGGCCGTCGGCTTCGCTACCGTGGTCATGCCATTCCCAGGCCGGGGTGATGATGAAATCACCCGGATGCATGCTCGTGCGCTCACCCGCAACGGAGGTGAAGGCGTTGGTTCCCTCGATGACAAAGCGCAATGCCGATTGGGTATGGCGATGTGCGGGCGCGATTTCGCCCGGCATGATCAGCTGCAGCCCGGCGTACAGGGTATCCGTGATCCGCGACGCCCCCGGCAGGCCGGGATTGTTGAGCACGAGCACCCGGCGTTCGGCTTCCTCGGCCGTGATCAGGTCCCCGGCCTCCAGCAGCCGCGGGCGGATCTCGTCGAAAGACCACTTGAACGGCAGCGCCTTCGGGCTGGGCTCCGCCGGCACCAGACCCGACAGCTTCAGCCAGAGAGGCCCGAGGTTTTCAGCTTCGAGCGCATCATAGTAAGTGGTGCGTCGCGTTTCGAGTGATGCGTGTGAAGCCATTGTCTCTCGTCGCCCCGTTCAAGGCATGTCGATCGTGATTGAGCCGGTGGCTCGCGAGACACAGGCGCAAAGCTGCCGGCCTTGCGCCCGCTGGTCCGCGCTGAGGAAGACGTCCCGGTGATCGAGGTCGCCTTCAAGCGAGACGACATCGACGGCACACAGACCGCACTCGCCGCGCTGGCAGAAATAGAGGGGCTCGCACCCCCTTTCCTCCAGCATCTCAAGGAGATTGCGCTCCGGCGGAACGAGGAATTCGATATTGCGGCGATTGACGGACACACGAAACGCCTCCGACGGGCGGTCGGAGGCCGCGCCGAATGTCTCGAAGCGCAGAAGCTCGCGCGGCCGCCCCGCCGCCGCCCATGACGCCTGCAGCGCCTCCAGCATCGGCACCGGACCGCAGACATACGCCTCCGCCGCTCCAGGCTGCGTCGCGAGGTGCGGCTGCAGATCGAAAGGACCCGCCTGCGCATCGATGTGCACCACCAGATCTTCCCCGAACTCGGCGAGCAGCTTGGGTAGGAACGGCATCGCTTCCGGCTTGCGGCCCAGGTAGAAGAATTTGAAGCGGGCGCGCAGCGCGCGCAGTGCCCGCGCCATGCCGACGATGGGCGTGACGCCGATGCCCCCGGCGATCAGCATATAGGACGGGGCGCCCGGAAGCAGGACGAAGTGATTGCCGGGCAGCGACGCCCGCAGCCGGTCGCCGACCCGCAGCGCGTGCATGAACTTCGAGCCGCCCTGCCCATTGTCGAGACGCCGCACGGCGATCAGCAGGCGTTGACGCCCACGGTGCTCCACCACTGAATATGAGCGCGTTGCCTGGCGCCCGTCCGCAATCACCTGAACCTTGATGTGCGAGCCCGCCTCGTGGGCCTGCAACGGCACCGGGTATTCCAGCTCGATGGCAACGACATCGTCGCAGGCGAGGTCGACGGCGCGCACCGAGGCTTCCAGCCACTGGGTGCCTTGGCCGGGAACGCTGTAGGACAAACCATGCATCGCCTCACTCCGCCGCAACGGAGGCGTCCACGGCCTCGCCATCCTGCTCGCGGGCGACCATGCGCTCGACGATCCGTCGGGCCCAAAGCGCCCCACCATCGATATTGAGGTAGTAGAACTTCCTCAATCCGAATTCGCTCACGGATTTTTGCTGCATTTCCAGGATGAGCTTGTCCTCGCCGAATATGGAGCGCGCCCCGTCGCGCCACTCCTCGGTGAGCTTCTCGTCGTCGAGGCTGAAATTGCGCAGGAATATCCAGCGGTACTCGCACCGCGTCGCCGTCACCGGCGTAACCACATGAATCACGAAGCCACTGAACCCCTGGCTCCGGTCGCCTTCCGGCGCGCCCGTTCCTGTCAGCGCGGCGCCGACGTCGATGGTGACAGTGCTCGGCGCGTGGAAAGTGACGCGCTGCCAGCGATCGACATTCCCCGCCCGCCCCAGGCTGCCCAATATGGCGCGGAACAGCGGCGGGGCCTCGGTGTCGATCATCCAACGGGTGACCATGACCATGTCGCCGTCGTGACGAACAGTAAAGGGCGCCTCCGCCACGGCACGGTTGCCGATGCTCGAACTGTGCACGAAGGTTTCGTGCGTGAGGTCCATCAGGTTGTCGATCAGCAGCCGATAATCGCAGTCCATGTGCATCAGGCCGCCATCGCCCGCCCACGCCGGATTGCTGTTCTGATGAAGATCGGGAACAAGGGCCGGATCCGCCAGGCGCGGATCACCCATCCAGATCCAGACAAAGCGATGCCGCTCGACCACCGGATAGGATTTTACACAGGCAGCGGGATTGACCGTCTGCTGGGACGGCATGTGCGTGCACCGGCCTTGCCGGTTGAAAACCAGCCCGTGATAGGGACAGGCAACCTGATCGCCAACCCGCTTGCCCGCGGACAGGGGCACCAGGCGGTGCCAGCACACATCCTCAAGCGCCGTCGGCGTTCCGTCGGCGCATCGATAAAGCAGAACCGGCTTGTCGCAGATGCGGCGCGCAGTGAGCGCAGCCCCGATCTCATCGCTCCACCCTGCTGCATACCAGCTGTTGAGTGGAAAGGCAGGGCCATCGGGGTTTGGCGTTATTTCTTGCATGGGCGCTTTCTCCGAGGTCATAACTTATAGGTCATAAGTCATGGTGTCAACGCATGTCGCGTCAGGGGCTGGCGCGGCCTGCGATCGACCACAGCCGGCGGCCGATCGCAGGCCTCCGGTCGCGCGCCTCCAATCCCACCGGGTGGGGGCCGACCCTGCGTGAAGCGCCGAATATATTTGGCGGCGGCGACCCGGATGCCCCGCCTTGCGCCACCGGCTGAAGCGGTTCGTTCCATGTCGTGCGCGATCCGCAGCCTCGAACACCTCTTCAGCGTTTGGCTGGCCGGCACCTCAACCCATGAAGAGGCGGGGTCGCATTTAGCGGAATTCCGATATGCATGCCGGGCCAACGACACGGAAATAAGAATCCATTAGACTCAAACCCGAGCCCGATGAGCAGGAGGTCGCAAGGTCGGTGGAGCGGGGATGACGATCCATGGCATTCGGGCGTGCGCCACAATTTAAAAGATGGAGCGGTGGTAAAAGACACCTCGGGAATAAGGCGGCGTCGCGCGATGATGGTTCAGCCTCCGCTCGTCGAGCACGACGCCGGCATGTGAGAAATAGAGGAAGTCAATAGTATGCTTCGCCACAAGACAGAAGAGTTCAATAATATTACGCCTCCGTCCCCCGACGTATGCGATGGATCATCCGTCACTGACACGTTTGGATATTTAATCCGACGCATACAGGATCAGTCCGTCCGCACCTTTTCCGAATTTTTTTCCGAGTACCAGCTCAACCCGATTGGGTATGCAATTCTTTCCGTTACGGCCAGAAATCCGGGAGTACGGCAGGGAATGTTGGCGTCCGTGCTGGGCGTACAAGAATCGAACATGGCGAATGCGATCAAAGACCTCATGAATCGCCAGCTGCTTGCTCGCGTGCGCCGGAAAAAAGATGGGAAAGCTTATTACGGACTGGAATTGTCGCAGGGCGGACTGGCTATTATAGATGACCTGACGCGACGGGCAACCGAACTGGAACACCGCCAGTTGATCAATTTAACGCAGAAAGAACGCGATCAATTCATGATTCTTCTGAAGAAGATTACTCGCCTGTAGACATCAGCATTTTCTTTATGCCGAGGCATCGGAAATTTAAGCCTAGCGTCATTTTGTTCCGCGCCTCATGACGCGGCCTTATCGCAAATCACCACCTGCCGACGGCGCATCGCCTCGCTGGCTGGCCTCGCGCCGAGGTTCGGGAATGCGGCGTCACGGTTGAGCGCCGGCATCACGCCAGAAACGAGGGCGGGGCCCGGTGCGTCGCAGGATGCGGCGCCATCCAAGATTATGGGTGTGCTTTGACATCGCGGGGTTCGGATCGAACGACGGGCAGACGACCGGCGTCTCCTCACGCCGGCACAGTCGCGAACAGCCGGAGCGCGTCCGCGCTCGTGGGTTTCGACAGGCCGCCCCGTCTTGCAATCGGGCCAAACGACTCGGCGATTGTCGAAGTCGATCCAGACCCGTTCGAGTTCTTGGTCGGGTCTTCCTCCTGAGAGGCGCCAGATCGGCGCGTGTATGGGACACCTTCAGTGGGCCGGGCACCGGGATGATGCAGCCCTTGGCGCAGGAGCCGGCGGGGCGCCTCATCAAGACCGGGCGAACACCCAGCGATCGCCATCCAGCGCCCGCTCCAGCGCCCCCCGCCGGACGAGATGGTTCAGATGCGCCAGCGCCTCGCTGAGGCCGAAGCCGATCTGCTCCGGCGGCAGCGCGCGGAAGAGCACGTCCGTCGTCTCCATCACCGTGCGCGGCGCGGTGCAGAACGCCATCAGCCGCTCGAGGCGCTCCGCATGGTGCGCCCGGAGCACGGCGATGCGCGCGTGCAGGCCGAAAAACGGCTCGCCGTGGGACGGCAGCACCAGCGTATCCTCGGGCAGCGACTCGAATTTCCGGAGCGACGTGAGGAAGGCGTCGAGGGGGTCGGCGCGCGCATCGGCGGAGTAGGCGCCGATATGCGGCGAGATGCGCGCGAGAATCTGGTCCGCCGCGATCAGCATCTTTCGCTCGGCGCTGTAGAGACAGATCATCTCGGGGGCGTGGCCCTCCCCGATGATCACCCGCCAGGGGCTGCCGGCGAGCACGATCTCATCGCCCTCCGCCACGCGCAGGTAGCGGCGCGGCAGCGGTCCGACCCATTTGGGAAACAGCATGCCCCGCCCCGGCAGATAGTCCAGGAACGACTGCGGCGCCCCGCACAGGCGGTTGTGCGCCACCAGCTCGCGCATCGCCTCGTCCTGTGGCTCGTCGAGGAGCATGCGCGCCTGCATCCACTCCACCCGGCTCATGTGGATGTCGACGCCGATGCGCGCATGGAGCCAGCCGGCGAGCCCCACATGGTCGGGGTGGAAATGGGTCACCAGCAGCCGCGCCACCGGCGCCCCGCGCAGCAGGGGATCGGCCAGGACCTGCGTGAACAGCGCCCGCGTCGGCGCGTCGTCCACGCCGGAATCGACGAGGGTCCAGCCGTCCGGGCCGGACAGGAGCCAGGCATTGACCTCGCTGGGCGGAAAGGGAAGCGGCACCCTCACCCGCAGCAGGTCCGGGGCCATCTCGCTCACCCCGGCCGCCGCGCCGTCCTGCATCGCCACCGTCATGCCCGTCCCTCGCGCCGAACGCCGCCCTCCCGGGCCTGGGCAGCATATCGCGCGCGGATGCGACGGGTTCAAGCCTTGTCCACTTGATCGCCGCCGCCGTCCGGGAGCGGGCGGGCGGCATCGAGCAGCCCGCGGATGCCGTGAACGGGAATACCGCCTGCGCGCCGCCCCGGTTCAGCAACGCGGCACCGGTCGGGCGCCGGAGCCCGCGTCATCAGCGCCGGGCGGCACCGGCCGCCGCCGGCCACGCTCCCGCCGGAGGCGCGCCTGGGCTCACCGGATGGCGCCGAGGGCGAGGCGCGCCTCCAGCGCCACCGCCGCTTCCTTGCGCTCGCTGTAGCGGTCGGTGAGATAAGGCGCGACGTCGCGGGTGAGCCAGGTGAACTTCACCAGCTCCTCCATCACGTCCACCAGCCGGTCGTAATAGGCGGAGGGCTTCATGCGGCCTTCCGCGTCGAACTCGTCATAGGCCTTCGCCACCGAGGACTGGTTGGGGATGGTCAGCATGCGCATCCAGCGCCCGAGGATGCGCATCTGGTTCACCGCGTTGAAGGATTGCGAGCCGCCGCACACCTGCATGAGCGCCAGCGTACGCCCCTGGGTGGGCCGGATGGCGCCCAGCGCCAGGGGGATCCAGTCGATCTGCGCCTTCAGCACCGCGCTCATGGCACCGTGCCGTTCGGGGCTGCACCACACCTGCCCCTCCGACCACTGGGCCAGCGCGCGCAGCTCCTGCACCTTGGGATGGTCGATGGGCGCCCCGTCCGGCAAGGGCAGGTCGCGCGGATCGAACACCCGCGTCTGCGCCCCGAAGTGCCGCAGCAGACGCTCCGCCTCCAGGGTCAGGAAGCGGCTGTAGGAGCGCTCGCGCAGCGAGCCGTAGAGCAGCAGGATGCGCGGCGGGTGCCGGGAGGGCTCGGCCGGCCTCAGGCGTTCGAGCTCGGGGATGCGCAGCGCGGCGGCGTCGAGGTTGGGCAGGTCCTCCGCGCTCATCGCACCGCCTCCTGCGGCTTGGACGCCGGGCCGCCGCGCTCGTACCAGCCCTTGGAGCGGTTCACGATCCACACCACCGACAGCATCACCGGCACCTCGATGAGCACGCCCACCACGGTGGCCAGCGCCGCGCCGGAGCTGAAGCCGAACAGGCTGATGGCGGCTGCCACCGCCAGCTCGAAGAAATTGGAGGCGCCGATGAGCGCGGAAGGCCCGGCGATGCAGTGCTGCTCGCCGGCCATCCGGTTCAGCACATAGGCCAGCCCGGCATTGAAATAGACCTGGATCAGGATCGGCACCGCCAGCATGGCGATGACCAGCGGCTGCCGCAGGATCTCCTCCCCCTGGAAGCCGAACAGCAGCACCAGGGTGGCGAGCAGCGCGGCGAGGGAGAAGGGCCCGAGCCGCGCCAGCAGCCGCTCCAGCGCCGCCGGCCCGCCGGTGGCGAGCACGCTCCGGCGCAGCAGCTGGGCCGCGACCACCGGCACGATGATGTAGAGGGCCACCGACAGCACCAGGGTGCTCCACGGCACGGTGATGGCGGACAGGCCCAGCAGCAGGCCGACGATGGGGGCGAAAGCCACCACCATGATGGCGTCGTTGAGCGCCACCTGGGACAAGGTGAAGTGCGGCTCGCCCTGGGTCAGGTTCGACCACACGAACACCATGGCGGTGCAGGGCGCGGCGGCCAGCAGGATCAGCCCGGCGATGTAGCTGTCGATCTGGTCCGCCGGCAGGAAGGGGCGGAACAGGGAGCCGATGAAGAACCAGCCGAGCAGGGCCATGGTGAAAGGCTTCACCGCCCAGTTCACCAGCAGCGTCACGCCGATGCCGCGCCAGTGCCGGCCGACCTGGCCGAGGGCGGCGAAATCGATGCGCAGCAGCATGGGCACGATCATCAGCCAGATCAGCGCCGCCACCGGCAGGTTGACCCGTGCCACCTCCACCGCGCCGATGGCCTGGAAGACCCCCGGCACGAGATGTCCGAGGCCGACGCCGGCGACGATGCACAGGCCGACCCACACGGTGAGGTAACGCTCGAAGATGGACATGGGAGGTTCCCGAGTTTCAGCCGGCGGTGATGCGGTGGCCCGCGGCGTCCACCACAAGCGCGCCGTCTTCCTTGGCGAAGGCGCCTTGCTGTGGCGGCAGGAGGTCGAGCACCAGCTCGGACGGGCGGCACAGGCGCACGCCTTGCGGCGAAACCACGAAGGGCCGGTTGATGAGGATGGGATGCGCCATCATGGCGTCGAGCAGCGCATCGTCCGAAAGGGCGGGATCGCCGAGGCCGAGCGCGGCATAGGGCGTGCCCTTCTCGCGCAGCGCGTCGCGCACCGAAAGCCCGGCGCGGGCAATGAGGTCCTTCAGCAGCGCCCGCGCCGGCGGCGTCTTCAGGTACTCGATCACGTGCGGCTCGACGCCCGCATTGCGGATCATGGCGAGGGTGTTGCGCGAGGTGCCGCACTCGGGATTGTGGTAGATGATCACGTCCATGCCCGCCGCCCTCACGCCACGTCGGGCCGGGGGGTGGTGGCGCCGTCGAGGCGGCCGATCTCGCGCAGCTGCGTGCCGAGGGACAGCCGGTCGAGCTTGGCGATGGGCAAGGCGGTGAAGACCGAGATGCGGTTCCTCAGGTAGCGGAAGGCGGCGACGAAGGCGGCCTCCTTCTGGATGTCCGTGCCCTCAACCGCGGCGGGATCCTCGATGCCCCAGTGGGCGGTCATGGGCTGGCCCGGCCAGAGGGGGCAGGCTTCGCCGGCGGCGTTGTCGCAGACGGTGAAGACGAAATCCATCACCGGGGCGCCGGGCTCGGCAAACTCCAGCCAGCTCTTCGAGCGCAAGCCCTCGCTCGGATAATCGCCGGCCTTCAGCACCTTGAGGGCGAAGGGATTGACCTCGCCCTTCGGCTGGCTGCCCGCCGAGAAGGCGCGGAACCGGCCGGCGCCGTCCCTGGCCAGGATGCTCTCGGCGAGGATGGAGCGGGCCGAATTGCCGGTGCAGAGGAACAGCACGTTGTAGACGTGCCCGGTGGTTGCGTCAGGCATGGGTGTCCTCGGTCTTGGGTTCGCAGGCGCAGGACAAGGCGGCGACGGCCGGGGCGCACACCTCGGGGTGTCCGTTGCAGCAGTCCCGCATCAGGAAGGCGACGAGATCGGACAGGGTGGGGTAGACGGCGCTGTAGATGATGGAGCGCCCCTCGCGCCGGGAGGCCACCAGCCCCGCCTGCTCCAGCTGGCTGAGGTGAAAGGACATGCGCGAGGCCGAGGCCCCGTCCATGGCCTCGCCGATGGCGCCGGCCGGCAGGCCCTGCGGCCCCGCTTTCACCAGCAGCCGCACCATGCGCAGGCGCGTCTCCTGCGAAAGCGCGGCAAAGGCGGCCAGGGCCTGTTCCTCAAGCATGGGCACCATTTCAATATCTCAATAGATGTTGAAATGAAGATAGCGGCGGTGCGCGCGCGCCGCAAGCGGAAACCTTCGCCTCATGCCCTCGGCGTCGGTCGTTGACCGACGCCGAGGGGATCACGCTCAGACGCCGCGCGGGCTATACCAGGAGCCCGTGAGTCAAGCGCACGGGCTCCTGGTATCAGAGCCGGACCAGCGCCGCGCCGCCGGTGAGGCCCGCCCCGGCGGCGGCCATCAGCAGCACGTCGCCTTCGCCGTAGCCCCGCGCCCCGGCGCATGCGGAGAGGGTGAAGGGAAGGGTGGCGGCCGAGGAATTGCCGAACTCGGCCAGGGTCGACAAGGTCCGCGCCGGGGCGATGCCGAGGCGGTCGGCCACGGCCGAGACGATGCGCCCGTTCGCCTGGTGCGGCACGAAATGGGTCACCTCGTCCGGCGTGAGGCCGGCCTGGTCCAGCACGTGGCGGCAGGCATCGCCCATCATGGCGACGGCGCGCTGGAACACCGCGCGGCCGTCGCGCATCACCATGCGCGGCACGCCCGCCCTCTCCTCCCCGCCGGTCCGCCGGCTCCCGCTGTCCGGGATCTGGATGAGATCGTAGCCCGACCCGTCCGAGGCGAGGCGGGAGGCGAGAAGGCCGGTGCCGGCGCGGTCCGCCGGCGCGATCACCACCCCCCCCGCCGCATCGGCGAACAAGGCGGAGGTGGAGGCGTCCTGAGGATCGATGCGGCGCGAGAGGATGTTGGCGGCCACCACCAGCGCCGCCTGCCCGCTCGCCCGCACGAAGCCCTCCGCCAGCACGTAGGCATAGAGGAAGCCGGCGCAGGCACCGGTGAGATCCGCCGCCCCGCTCGCCGGCAGGCCCAGGCGATAAGCGAGGAGCGGCGCGGTGGGCGGCAGGAGATGGTCGGGCGTCGAGGTGGCCAGCAGCGTGAGGCCGATGGCGGCGCGCGGCAGGCCGCAGGCCGCATGCGCCATCTGCAGCGCCATCTCGGCGGCGGGCAGCGCGATATCGCTCACCGCCTCCCCGGCCGCCGCATAGCGCCGCGCGCGGATGCCGGTGCGGCTCTCGATCCAGCCGGCGGCAAGCCCGAGACGGCCCTCGATCTCGGCATTGGCCACCACGCGGTCCGGGGCGTGGTGGCCGTGGCCGGCAATGCGCGTTCCGGCCCGGCTCACGCCGCGGTCCCCAGATCGGCGGCGGCGGCGATGGCGGCGTAGACGAGGTCGAGATCCCCGGCGCTCGTGCAGTAGGGCGGCATCACATAGATCGTGTTGCCCAGCGGCCGCACCAGCAGGCCCCGCTCGCGGAAGAAGGCGGACAGGCGCGGCCCGATGCCGGCGAGGTATCCCGCATCCGCCACCACGAGGTCGAGGGCCGCGATCGTGCCGAGCCGCCGCGCGCCGGAAAAGCGCGCATCATCGCGGAACGGGGCGATGCGCTCCTCCTGCAGCGCGCCGAGGGCGGCCACGCGCCCGGCCACGTCCTCCTCCGCCCAGATGTCCAGGTTGGCCAGCGCCGCCGCGCAGGCGACGGGATTGGCGGTGAACGAGGAGGAATGGAAGAAGGTGCGGGCGCGGTCGGTGGAGTAATGCGCATCGAAGATGTCCCGCCGGCACAAGGTCGCGGCCAGCGGCAGCGCCCCGCCGGTGAGGCCCTTGGACAGGCACAGGATATCCGGCACCACGCCGGCCTGCGCGCAGGCGAAGAGGGTGCCGGTGCGGCCGAAGCCGGTCATCACCTCGTCGGCGATGAGGAGCACGCCGTGGCGGGCGCAGATGGCCGCCATCTCCTTCAGCACCCACGGCGCATACATGCGCATGCCGCCGGCGCCGAGCACGAGCGGCTCCAGCACGAGGGCCGCCGGCGCCGCGCGGCAGGCGGCCTCCAGCGCGGCCAGCGTCGTGTCCTCGCGCCCCGCCTCGGGGAAGGGCAGGCGGGTCACGTCGAACAGGAAGGGCGCATAGGCGGCGTTGTAGACGCCCCGTTCGCCGGCCGACATGGTGCCGATGGTGTCGCCGTGATAGCCGTGCTCCAGCGCCAGGATGCGGCTGCGCGCCGTCCCGCCGTTGCGCCAGAACCCCGCCGCCATCTTCAGCGCCACCTCCACGGAGGTGGAGCCGCTGTCGGAGAAGAAGACGTGGTCGAGGCCGGGCGGGGTCATCGCCACCAGCCGCCGGCCCAGCGCCTCGGCGGCGGGATGGGTATGGCCGGCGAAGATCACCTGGTCGAGCTCGCCCGCCTGGTCCCGGATCGCGGCGACGATGCGCGGATGGCAATGGCCGTGGGTGATGACCCACCAGGACGAGATGGCGTCGAGAATGCGCCCGCCCTCCGCCGTCTGAAGCCACGCGCCCCGGCCGCGCACCACCACGGGCGGCTCCGGCGCCAGCGCGTGCTGGGTGAAGGGGTGCCAGACCGGTGAGGGCCCGGCGAACCTGGTCGGGGGCGCATAGGTCATGGCCGGGGGCCCTCAAGGGAGAAATCGGCGCGGCGGAAAGCGCGCGCGAAGGCGATGCGCAGGGTGTCCGCCGTCAGCACCGGCAGGCGCGGCAGGCGGCCGAGCCGGCGCACGCCGGCGATCTCGGCGATGATCGCCTCCGCGTCCTCGGCTGCGTCACCGATAAAGGCGACGCCATGCACGCGGATGCCCCGCGCGCGCAGCGCCTCGATGGCCATGAGCGAGTGGCTGATGGTGCCGAGCCCGGTGCGCGCGCACACGATCACCGGCAGGCCCCAGCGAGCGAACACATCGGCGAACAGGGTGCGCCGGTCCAGCGGCACCAGCGGCCCGCCGGCCCCCTCGACGATCAATGGCCGCTCGGTCTGCGGCAGCACCAGCGCCGAGGGATCGATGCGCACCCCTTCCGCCTCGGCCGCCCAATGGGGCGAGGCCGGCAGGGCGAGGCGATAGGCCTCCGGCAAAATCCGCTCCGCAGGCAGGCCGGAGAGACGGCGCGTCGTCCCGGCGTCGGTGTCGCCGTCGAGGCCCGCCTGAACCGGCTTGAAATAGCAAGCGTCCAGCGCCCCGGCGAGGGCGGCGGCGAACACCGTCTTGCCCACGTCGGTGTCGGTGCCGGTGATGATGAAGCCGCGGCTCATGCCGGCTCCCGTTGCAGCACGTCGCCGAGCGCGGCGAGGAAGGCATCGAGCTCGGCATCGGTGACGTTGAGGGTGAGGGGAATGCGCAGCCGCGCGGTGCCCTCCGGCACGGTGGGCGGGCGGATGGCCCGCACGTCGAAGCCCGACGCCTGGAGGCGGTCCGCCACCCCCGCCGCCCGCCGGTCGGCGCCGAGCACCACCTTCTGGATCTGCGAGGCGGTGGCCGGCAGGCCGAGCCCGGCGAGGGCCGCGCGCACATGGGCGATGCGGGCGTGGAGGCGGGCCCGCCGGTCGTCGGCATCGACGCAAAGGCGCAGCGCGGCGCGGACGATGGCCGCGACCAGGGGCGAGGGCGCCGTGGCGTAGATGAAGCCGCGGGCGCGGTTGACCATGTAGTCCTTCAGCCCCGACGGCAGGCACACCAACGCCCCCATGGCGCCCAGCGCCTTGCCGCAGGTGTGGAGGGTGACAAGATTGCCCGAGCCTTCGAGGCCGGTGGCAAGACCGCGCCCACCGGGGCCGAAGACGCCGGTGGCGTGGGCCTCGTCCAGCATCAGCATGCCGTCGTGCCGCGCGGCGATGGCCGAAAGCTCGTCGAGCGGGGCGAAGTCGCCGTCCATGGAATAGAGGGTCTCGGCGACGATCCACGGCCGCCCCCGCCCGCCCCCCGCCCGCCAGCGGCGAATGGCGGTGTCCACCGCGCCCGCATCGTTGTGGGGCGTGGCCACGGCCTGCGCGCGGGTGGCGGCGAGGCCCTCGTGCACGCTCGCATGGATGAGCGCATCGTGGACGACGAGGTCGCCGCGCCGGGGCAGGGTCGCCACCAGCGCCGCATTGGCGGCGAAGCCGCCGGCGAAGAATAGCGCCGCCGGCGCCCGGAAGAGGGCCGCCGCCTCCGCCTCCAGCGCCTCGTGCTCGGGATGGTTGCCGCGCAGCAGCCGCGACCCGCCGGACCCCACCGGCACCCCCCGCGCCAGCGCGGCGGCGGCCGCCCGCCTGAGGGCGTCCGACTGGGCGAGGCCGAGATAGTCGTTGGAGGCGAAGTCGAGCCCGGTGCGCGGGGCCAGCGCCCGCAACCGCCCGCGCCGGCCGAGGGCGGCCAAGGCCGCCTGGTGCGCCGCCAAAGCCGGCTCTGCCTCGGGCATGGCAAGGACCGGCCTGCGTTCAAGCGTCCCCATGCTCGGCTCCGCCCGGCGCGGCGGTGATGCCGAGGCGGGCGCACAGGGCAGCGTCCTTGTCCTCGGCGGGATTGGCGGTGGTGAGCAGGGTCTCGCCCACGAACATGGAATTGGCCCCGGCGAAGAAGCACAGGGCCTGCAGTTCGTCGCTCATGTGCGAGCGGCCGGCGGAGAGGCGCACGATGCTGCCCGGCATGAGGATACGCGCCACCGCCACCAGGCGGGCGAAGGCGATGGGGTCCACCGGCTGTGCGCTCTCAGCCACCGGCACACCCTCCACCTCGTTCCACAAATTGAGCGGCACGCTCTCCGGCGGCGCGTCGAGATTGGCCAGCAGCACCAGCATGTCGAGCCAGTCGGCGATGCTCTCGCCCATGCCGACAATGCCGCCGCAGCACAGTTTCAGCCCCGCCTGGCGGGCATGGCCAAGGGTGTCGAGGCGGTCCTGCATGGTGCGGGTGGTGATGACCTCGCCGTAGAAGTCGGGCGAGGTGTCCACGTTGTGGTTGTAGTAGTCGAGCCCGGCGGCGCCGAGGCGACTGGCCTGGTCGGCGTCGAGCATGCCCAGCGTGGCGCAGGTCTCCAGCCCCATGGCCTTCACCGCCGCGATCATGTCGCACACCGTGTCGAGGTCCCGCGCCTTGGGCGCCCGCCAGGCGGCGGCCATGCAGAAGCGCGTCGCCCCCGACGCCTTGGCGTCGGCCGCCGCGGCCAGCACCTCGTTGGCGCCCATGAGCCGCGTCGCCTTCACCCCGGTGTCGTAGTGGGCGCTCTGGGAGCAATAGCCGCAATCCTCCGGGCAGCCGCCGGTCTTCACGCTGAGCAAGCGGGCGAGCTGCACCTGGTTGGGGTTGAAATGGGCGCGATGGAGCGTGTGCGCCTGGAACAGGAGATCAGCGAACGGCAGGTCGTAGAGCGCCTCCGCCTGCGCACGGGTCCAGCGGGGCCGATCCCCGGCAGGCGCCGGCTCGGAATGGGGGCTTCGCGGCTCCGCCAGCATGGGACCTCCAATTTTATAGATAATTTGTGATTCCTATCTCTAAAACTTCCACAGGATGGTCCCGACCACAAGGGGGGCGCCGCCGGGGACGGTCCCCCCATGCGGCGACAGGCCGCCCTCCCGCCCGGAATGGACTGGATGCGGACAGGCTTCGCCGTTGGCGCGGGCTGTCTGAACGTCTTTGCCGGAACGTCAGAATTCCGGGCTCCCCTGCCAGCCGCCACAGCCGGGCGTGACCCCGCCCCGGCGTCTCCGCCCGCCCTTTTCCAGCGGCAGGGGACGGCAATCCTGGCCGATGCCGGAGGTGAACGCTCACGCGTCCCGGCGGCGCCGGTCGCTCAGCCGATCCGCCGCACGTGGCGGGCGAGGGTGGCGGCGGCGGTTTCCACGTCGCCCTTGCGCAGGGCGGCGAGGATGGCCCGATGCTCCCGGTCCACCCGCGGCACGAAGGTCGCCGCGCTGGTGGCGAAGAGGTGGCGGGCGCTCGCCGCGTGCAGGTCGTCGATGGTGGCCATGAGGCGGGGCATGCCGCAGGGCGACAGGATCAGCCGGTGGAAACGGCGGTTCGCCTCCTCCCAGGCGCGCATGTCCACGCTCGCGTCGCCGGCATCGGCGGCGGTGGCGGCCGTCTCCAGCAAAGCCGGGGTCAGATGCGGCACCGCATGGCGCAAGGCGAGGGTTTCCAGCGCCGCGCGCATCTCCACCACTTCGCGGATCTCCGCCTTGTCGAAGCCCGCCACCCTCACCCCGCGCCGCGGCTCGCTCACGGCGAGGCCCTGCGCCTCCAGCCGGCGGAACGCCTCGCGCACCGGCACATGGCTGGCGCCGAACTCCTCGGCGATATGGTCCTGCCGCAGCTTCTCGCCCGGCGCCAGCGCGCCGGCGACGATCCGCTCCGCCAGGATGCGCGTGATCCGCGCCGTCACGGTCTCTTCAGGCTCTTGCCGCATGATTTTATAGATAATTTGAATCAAAGGCCGTGTCGAGCGCCGCTCCGGCTCTCCTGCGAGCCGCCTCGTCCTGACCCGAGGCGGACGGCTGACGACCGGCTTGCGCCGTCCCGGCCCTTTCGGCGAAGCTGCGCCGCGACAGGACAGCCCCGGGGGAGGCGCATGAGCAGCCGGCAGAAGGTCACCATCTGGCACAATCCCGCCTGCGGCACCTCGCGCAACGTGCTGGCCATGATCCGCGCGGCGGGCATCGAGCCCGAAGTGGTGCTCTACCTGAAGACGCCGCCGTCGCGGACGGAGATCGCGGCGGCGGTGAAGAAAGCCGGCCTCACCGCGCGCGGCGCCATCCGCGACAAGAACGAGCCGTTCGAGGCGCTCGGCCTCGGCGGCCCCGCCGTGTCCGACGACGCGCTCCTCGACGCCATGGCCGAACACCCCGTCCTCATCAACCGGCCGTTCGTCTTCACACCGAAGGGCGTGCGCCTGTGCCGGCCGAAGGACATCCTGCTGGAGATCCTGCCCGAGGCGGCGGGGGCATAGGCACCGGCCCGTTTCGTCCTGAGCGTTTCGCCCGGCCCCGCGCCATCGCGGCCGATGCCTCCCGCCGGCAAAGCCACGCCATGGAGGCGATGCAAAATCTTTGCCCCCGGCGGTTCCGCTGCGCCCTGGCGCACCCTATCTCAACACCGTCTCCGCCGCCGCGCCCGTGGCGGCTCTCGCAGACCTCGCATTCGGATCGAGGGTCGGCCTTGCCGCCCCGCCTCGACACCTGAGGAACCACCCATGCCCGATCTTTCCGCCTTCCCCATCACCCGGCGCTGGCCGGCGCAGCATCCGGAGCGGCTCCAGCTCTATTCGCTGCCGACGCCCAACGGGGTGAAGGTCTCGATCATGCTGGAGGAGGTGGGGCTGCCCTACGAGCCGCACACCATCAATATCGGGCAGAACGAGACCTGGACCCCCGAATTCCTGTCCCTCAACCCCAACGGCAAGATCCCCGCCATCGTCGATCCCGACGGACCGGGCGGGCAGCCGTTCGGCCTGTTCGAATCCGGTGCCATCCTCGTCTATCTGGCGGAGAAGACCGGGCAGTTCCTGCCGCAGGATCCGGCACGCCGCTACGAGACCCTGCAATGGGTCTTCTTCCAGATGGCGTCGGTGGGGCCCATGTTCGGGCAGCTCGGCTTCTTCCACAAGTTCGCCGGGCGCGAGATCGAGGACAAGCGGCCGCTGGAGCGCTACCGCGCCGAGACCCGGCGCCTGCTCGGCGTGCTCGAAGGCCGGCTCGACGGCCGCGACTGGATGATGGGGAACGACTACACCATCGCCGACATTTCCCTTCTCGGATGGGTGCGCAACCTCATCGGCTTCTACGGCGCCGGCGAGCTCGTCGACTATGCGAGCCTGACGCACGTGCCGGCGTGGCTGGAACGCGGCCTCGCCCGGCCGGCGGTGCAGCGCGGGCTGGAGATCCCGGCCCGGCCCTGACGCGCCCTCGGCCATGGGGTGGGCGCGGCGCCCGCCCCATTGTCCCCGCACCGGCATGCAAGTCTTGCCGGGATGGGGCTTGTTCCGCGCCACCGGCGCGTCAGGATCGGCCTTCGGCGGCCGCGCCGCACGCCCGCCCAACCGCCAGCACAGGAGACCGCCATGGCCGCCCAGCCCGCCTTGAATGCCCGCGTGGCGGAAGTGACGCGAGGGATCGTCGAGCGCAGCCGCGCCGGCCGCGCGCGCTATCTGGAGCGGATCGAGGCCGCGGCCGCCCACAGGCCGGAGCGCACGCGGCTCGGCTGCGCCAACCAGGCCCACGGATTTGCCGCCTGCGGCCCGGCGGACAAGGCGCTGCTGCGGGCGGGCGCGACGCCCAATCTCGGCATCGTCAGCGCCTATAACGACATGCTCTCCGCGCACCAGCCCTACGAGCGCTATCCCGGCCTGATCCGCGAGGCCGCGCACGCGGCCGGCGGCACGGCGCAGATGGCCGGCGGCGTGCCCGCCATGTGCGACGGCATCACCCAGGGCGAGGCGGGCATGGAGCTTTCGCTGTTCTCCCGCGAGGTGATCGCCCTCGCCACCGCCGTCGCCCTCTCCCACCAGACCTTCGACGCGGCGGTGTTCCTCGGCATCTGCGACAAGATCGTGCCCGGCCTCGTCATCGGGGCGCTGGCGTTCGGCCACCTGCCGGCGGTGTTCATTCCCTCCGGCCCCATGACCAGCGGCCTGCCGAACACCGAGAAGTCGAAGATCCGCCAGCTCTTCGCCGAGGGGAAGCTGGGCCGCGACGCGCTGCTGGAGGCGGAGGCGAAATCCTATCACGGGCCGGGAACCTGCACCTTCTACGGCACCGCCAACACCAACCAGATGCTCATGGAGATCATGGGCCTGCACCTGCCGGGCGCCTCCTTCGTCACCCCCGACACGCCCCTGCGCGACGCCCTGACCAAGGCCGCGGTGGAACGGGCTCTGGCCATCACCGCGCTGGGCAATGCCTATACCCCCGTCGGCCGCATGCTGGACGAAAAGGCGTTCGTGAACGGCATCGTCGGGCTGCACGCCACCGGCGGCTCCACCAACCACACGCTCCACCTCGTGGCCATGGCGGCGGCGGGAGGCATCTTTCTGACCTGGGACGATTTCTCGGCGCTGGCCGAGGTGACGCCGCTGCTCACCCGCGTCTATCCCAACGGCGCGGCGGACGTGAACCATTTCCACGCGGCGGGCGGCATGGCCTTCGTCATCCGCGAGCTCCTGGGCGCCGGCCTGCTCCATGCCGACGTGGAGACCGTGCTCGGCCAGGGGCTGGAGGCCTATGCGCGCGAGCCGGTGCTGGACGGCGAAAGCCTCGTCTGGCGCGACGGGCCGACCGCGACCGGCGACGACACCGTGCTGCGCGGCGCCGCCGCCCCGTTCCAGGCCACCGGCGGCCTCAAGCTGCTCGACGGCAATCTCGGCCGCGCGGTCATCAAGACCTCGGCGGTGGCGGCGGAGCGCCACGTGATCGAGGCGCCGGCGCGGGTGTTCCATTCGCAGGAGGATCTGCAAGCGGCCTTCAAGGCGGGGACGCTCGTGGGCGACTTCGTGGCCGTGGTGCGCTTCCAGGGGCCGAAGGCCAACGGCATGCCCGAGCTGCACAAGCTGATGCCGCCCCTCGGCGTGCTCCAGGACCGCGGGCAGAAGGTGGCCCTCGTCACCGACGGGCGCATGTCCGGCGCCTCGGGCAAGGTGCCCTCCGCCATCCATGTGACACCGGAGGCGGTGGACGGCGGCGCCATCGCGAAGATCCGCGAGGGCGACCTGGTGCGCGTGGACGCGGTGGAGGGCCGGCTCGACGTTCTGGTGGCGCCGGGCGAATGGGCGGCGCGCGCGCCGGCGGTCGCCGACCTCTCGGCCTCCCACGCCGGCGTCGGCCGCGAGCTGTTCGCCCCGTTCCGCGCCGCCGTGGGCGCGGCGGACAAGGGCGCCACCATTTTCGCCGCCCCCCTCTTCACCCAGGCGGCGGAATAGCTTTTCGCCTTCCCCGAACCGGCGCAAGCGCAGCTTGAGCGCCGCTCCGGGGCCAAGCGCGGATCGACTTTCGGATCGACCTGCGCCCACCCTGCACCACCGTCATGGCCGGGCTTGTCCCAGCCATGACGGCGGCCGAAGAAAACACGGGACACTGAATGTCGATCGGTCCTCGCGGAAAGGTCGGCGAAGCCGGCAGGATCGGCCGCCCCTACCTCCCCCGTGCCGTCCGGTAGGCGGACTGGTCGATGCCGTGGCGGCGCAGCTTGTCGTAGAAGGTCTTGCGCGGGATGCCGAGGGCGGCCACCGCCGCCTGCACGTCACCCTGGCTCGCCTCCAGCGCGGCGCGGATCTCGCCCGCCTCGAACCGGTCCACCCGCTCCGGCAGCGTGCCGCCGGAGGCGGCGTCGGGCGCCGGCCCGTCCGGCGCCGGCAGGGGCTCCACCAGCCCCAGCGCCACCCGCTCGGCATAGTGCACCAGCTCGCGCACGTTGCCGGGCCAGTCGTGCGCGCCGAGATGCCGGCGCACGCTCGCGTCCAGCTCCGGCGGCACCCGGTTGAAGCGCTCGGCGGCGCGGGCGAGGAAATGGCCGAACAAAAGCGGCACGTCCGCCCGCCGCTCGCGCAAGGGCGGGATGCGCACCGCCGCCACGTGGAGGCGGTAATAAAGGTCCTCGCGAAAGCGGCCCTGCCGCACCAAAGCCGGCAGGTCCACCTTGGAGGCGGCCACCACCCGGATGTCCACCCGCCGCGTCTCGTTGGTGCCGAGCGGCTGGACCTCGCGCGCCTCCAGCACCCGCAGCAGCTTCACCTGCAACGCCGGCGACATGGCCTCGATCTCGTCGAGGAAGAGGGTGCCACCATGGGCGTGCTCGATGCGCCCGATGCGCTTCTTCAGCGCCCCGGTGAAGGCGCCGGCCTCATAGCCGAACAATTCGCTTTCGATCACGGTTTCCGGCAGGGCGCCGCAATTGACCGCCACGAACGGACGGTTGGCGCGCCGGCTCCAGCGGTGTAGCGCGTTGGCCACCACCTCCTTGCCGGAACCGGTCTCCCCCTCCACCAGCACGTCCACGTCGGCCTCGGCGATCTGGCGCAGCATCTGCCGCATGCGCGCCATCACCGGGGTGGAGCCGAGCAGCGGCATGTCCTCGCTCGCCGCCTCCACGGAGCGCTTCAGCTCCCGGTTCTCCAGCACCAGGCGGCGCCGGTCGAGGGCGTGGCGCACGCTGGTGATCAGCCGTTCCGAGGCATAGGGCTTGGCCAGGAAGTCGTAGGCGCCCTCGCGCATGGCATCCACCGCCATGGCGATGTCGCCGTGGCCGGTGACCAGGATCACCGGCAGGTCGGGATCGATGCGCTTCAGCCGCCGGAACAGCTCCAGCCCGTCGATGCGCGGCATGCGCACGTCGGTGACGACGACGCCGGGGAAGTCCGCGTCGAGCTGGTCCAGCGCGTCGACGGCGGAGGCGAAGCCGGTGGCCGAAAGGCCGGCCAGCATCAGCGCCTGCACGTTGGCGGCGCGCAGCGCATCGTCGTCGTCGATGAAAGCGACATCGCTCATGAGGCTCTCGGAAGGGTTATGGTGAAGACGGCCCCGTCCCGGCTCTCCACCGCCAGCGAGCCGCCGCATTCGGCGATGATGTCCTTGGAGATGACGAGGCCGAGCCCCAGCCCCTGCGGCTTGGTGGTGGTGAAGGGCAGGAACAGCGCCCCCAGAACCTGCGGCGACAGGCCCGGCCCATTGTCGGCGACGGTCACCACGACCGTGTCGGCGCGGGTTTCGGAGGTGATGCGGATGGTCGCGCCGGGGCGGCCGGCGAGGGCCTCGGCGGCGTTCTGGACGAGGTTGACGAACACCTGCTCCAGCCGCACCCGGTCGCCGGTCACCCTCGCGTCCGGGGCATCGAGGACGACCGCGAGGGCGATGTCGTTCTGCAGCAGGCGGTAGCGCAGCAGCAGGAGGGCGCCGTCCACCACCGCGCCGATCCGCACCGGCTCAAGCTGCGCCGCCGACTTGCGGGCAAAGGCGCGCAATTCGCCGGTGATGGCGCCGATGCGCTCGGTGAGGGCGGCGATGGTCTCCAGGTTCCGCGCCGCCGACCCGGCATCGCCGCGATCGAGGAAGGCCCGCGAATTCTCGGCGAAGGTGCGGATGGCGGCCACCGGCTGGTTGACCTCGTGGGCGACGCCCGCCGCGATCTGGCCCAGCACGGCGAGCTTGTTCGCCTGCACCAGCTCGTCCTGCAAGGCGTCGATGGCGAGGCGGGCGCGGCGGCGCTCCTCCATCTCGGTGCGCAGCTGGGCGTTGGCGGCGCTGAGCTCGGCGGTGCGCACGGCGACGCGCTCCTCCAGCTCGCGCCGCGCCTCGGCCTGCCGCGCCTCCGCCCGCGCCCGGCGCCGGCGGCGGGTGCGCCACAGGCCCGCCGAGCCCAGCCCCACCACGCCGAGCAGCGCCGCCGAGGCCCGGGCCGCCGTGGCGGCGAGGGCGGTGGTGGCGGCGGTGGGGGCGAGCACGGACAGGGTCCAGTCGGTGGTGGGCACCGGCATGGACGCCTCGAGGAAATCCTCCCGCTTGGAGCGCCCCGGCAGGCGCACCCGCTTCAGCCCGGGATCCCCCGGCACCGGGCTGAGGTCGATGAGATCGAGGGGCGCATCGCCGAACTGCAGGCTTTCGCGAATCACCTTGCGCTCCCCCGCGTCGAGGGGAACGGTGGTGCGGAAGCGGAAGGCCGGCTCGCTGGCGATGAGCACGATGTGGCGCGCGTCGGTGACGAAGGTGGGCTCGGAGAAGTGCCGCCATTCCTCCTCGAGGGTGTCGAACTCGGCTTTCAGCACCAGCACGCCCAGGGGCTCGCCGGCCGCGTCCTCCACCCTCTGGGCGAGGTAGAGGCCCGGCTTGCGGCTGACGGTGCCGAAGGCGAAATGCTCCGCCCGCCCCTCCGCCAGGGCGATGCGGAAATACGGGCGGAAGCCGTAGTCGCTGTTGAGGAAGCTCTCCGGGGTGTTGAAATTGCTCGCCGCCACCGTGTGCCCGCCGGTGTCGATGAGATAGATCACCCCCGCGCGCACCCGCGCGACCAGGGCCTCGAACCGCTGGTCGAGGGCGAGGAACAACCCGGCGTCCTGGCTCGCCAGCGCCCGGCGCACGTCGGGGTCCTGCGCCAGGGCGAACGGCAGGGAGCGCTGCTTCTCGATCTCGCTGCGCAGCACCGCCACCCTGAGCGCCGCGGCCGTGCGCGCGCCCGCCTCCACCTGGGCGAGGGCCCAGCGGCGCGCGGCAAAATCGGCGATGCGGTCGAGGCCGAGCATGACGGCGAGCATGCCCGCCACCACCCCGGCGGCGACCAGCAGCCGCCGCCGGCCGTGAACTGTGCTGCTTCCAGCCTCCGCCGCGTCCACCGCGCAGCCTCTCCGCTTCTTCTTGTGCGGATTTCCGCACGCGTTTCAGGGCGACTGTGCAGCCATCCGCACGACCTGTCGAGCCCCATCCTGAGCCGCCTCAATTTTCCGGAAGCCTGACAAGCGCTTAACAAAGATGCGCGCGCGGCGCGGGACTGGCATGCGGCTTGCGCAAGAAGGGGCGTCTGCGGCGCGCCCGCGCCGACCCCACAACGAAGCATCCGGCGCCCGAAGTGCCCATCGCAAGAGGCACCACGGTTCCGGCGGAGGAGCCCGTCTCATGGCCCACGCCCTTCCCGTCGCAGCGCCCGTGCGCCCGCGCAAGTTCTATCATCACCTCTATTTCCAGGTGCTCGTGGCCATCGCCGCGGGCTGCCTGCTCGGCCACTTCTATCCGGATGTCGGCGCCAGCATGAAGCCGCTGGGCGACGCCTTCATCAAGCTGGTGAAGATGGTCATCGCCCCGGTCATCTTCCTCACCGTGGTGACCGGCATCGCCGGCATGCGCGACCTGGGCAAGGTCGGGCGGGTGGCCGGCAAGGCCATGATCTACTTCCTCACCTTCTCCACGCTTGCCCTCATCATCGGCCTCGTCGTGGCCAACGTGGTGCAGCCCGGCGCGGGCCTCAACATCGATCCCGCCAGCCTCGATCCCAAGGCGGTGGCGACCTATGCCGCCAAGGCCCATGATTCCTCCATCATCGGCTTCCTGATGGACATCATCCCGGCGACGCCCGTGGCGGCGCACGCCTCCGGCGACATCCTCCAGGTGCTGTTCTTCTCGGTGCTGTTCGGCATCGCGCTCGGCGGCGTCGGCGATCTCGGCCAGCCGGTGCTGACGCTGTTCAACTCGCTCTCCGCCGCCATGTTCCGGCTGGTGGCGATCGTGATGAAGGTGGCACCCATCGGCGCATTCGGCGCCATGGCTTTCACCATCGGCAAGTACGGTATCGGCTCGGTCAAGAACCTCGCCTTCCTGATCTTCACCTTCTACCTCACCGCTGGCCTGTTCATCTTTGTCGTCCTCGGGCTTGTGGCGCGCTACAACGGTTTCTCGCTCTGGAAGCTGCTGAAGTACATCCGGGAGGAACTCCTCCTCGTGCTTGGCACCTCGTCCTCCGAGGCGGCACTGCCGGGCCTGATGCTGAAGATGGAGAAGGCCGGCTGCGGCAAGTCGGTGGTGGGCCTCGTGATCCCCACCGGCTACTCGTTCAACCTCGACGGCACCAACATCTACATGACGCTGGCGGCGCTGTTCATCGCCCAGGCGACGGGCATCCACCTGTCGCTGGAAGAGCAGATCCTGCTGCTGCTGGTGGCCATGCTGTCCTCCAAGGGCGCGGCGGGCATCACCGGGGCGGGCTTCATCACCCTGGCCGCGACGCTCTCCGTGGTGCCGAGCGTGCCGGTGGCGGGGCTTGCCCTCATCCTCGGCATCGACCGTTTCATGTCCGAGTGCCGGGCCATCACCAACTTCATCGGCAACGCGGTGGCCACCATCGTGGTGGCCCGCTGGGAGGGCGAGCTCGACAAGGCCCAGCTCGCCCGCGTCCTCAATGGCGAGCACTACTCGCTGGAGGACGAGCTCGACTCCACCCCGGCGACGCCGGCCATCGCCGCCGAGTAAGGCAAAGCCGGGTCGGGCGGGATCCGGCCGGGCATCCGCACATGCGGCAAAGGGGCCACGGCATCCCGCAAGGGGCCGTGGCCTTTTCCTGCGGGCGCCGGGTTCACGGCGGACCCTGGCCACCCTTGACCGCGCCCCCCGCGCGATGACATCGAAGGTGGCGGGGCAGGCCGGGGGCGACCATGGACGAGCGGGGAACGGCGCAGGCGCAGGGCACGGCCACCGGCTCGTCCGGCGAGGTGTTCCTCGCCTTCCTCAGGCTCGGCCTCACCTCCTTCGGCGGCCCCGTCGCCCATATCGGCTACTTCCGCGACGCCCTGGTGCTGCGGCGCCGGTGGATCGACGACAAGGGCTTCGCCGATCTCGTCGCCCTGTGCCAGTTCCTCCCCGGCCCCGCCTCCAGCCAGCTCGGCTTCGCCCTGGGCATCCTGAGGTCCGGATCGCTGCTCGGCGGCCTCGCCGCCTGGGCCGGCTTCACCCTGCCCTCGGCCCTCTTCCTCACGGTCTGCGCCCTCGGCGCCGCCGCCCTCGACGGGCCGGGGGTGGCGGGCGTGCTGCACGGGCTCAAGCTGGTGGCGGTGGCGGTGGTGGCGCAGGCGGTGTGGGGCATGTCCCGCACGCTCACCCCGGATGGGCCGCGCACCGCCATCGCCCTCGCCGCTTTGGCCCTGGTCACCTTCACCGGCGGCACCTTCGGGCAGGTCGCCGCCATCGCGCTGGGTGCCATGGCCGGGCTCGCCCTCTGCCGCGCGCGCTCCGGGACCGGGCACGACGACCCGTACGGGGCCCGCGGGGCGCCGGTGCCCCTGTCGCGCCGCACGGGGCTGGCGCTGCTCGCCTTGTTCGCGGGGCTGCTCGTCATTCCGCCGCTGGTCGCCGGTGCCGGCGATTTCCAGGCCCTGGCGCTGTTCGACGCCTTCTACCGCTCCGGCGCCCTGGTGTTCGGCGGCGGCCACGTGGTGCTGCCGCTGCTCCAGGCCGAGGTGGTGGCGCCGGGCTGGATCACCAACGGGCAGTTCCTCGCCGGCTACGGCCTCGCCCAGGCGGTGCCCGGGCCGCTCTTCACCTTCGCCGCCTATCTGGGGGCGCTGGTGCAGCCGGCGCCGAACGGCGTGGCCGGCGCCGCCATCGCCCTGGTGGCGGTGTTCCTGCCCGGCCTGCTTCTGGTCACCGGGATGCTGCCCTTCTGGGGGGCGCTGCGGCACCGGCCGGCGGCGCAGGCCGCCATGCGCGGCGCCAACGCCGCCGTGGTCGGCCTGCTCGGCGCGGCGCTCTACAGCCCGGTCTTCACCAGCGCCGTCCTCGGCCCGCGCGACTTCGCGGCGGCGCTGGCCGGCTTCCTGCTGCTCACCGTCTGGCGCGTGCCGCCGCTGGCGGTGGTGGTCGCCCTCGCGGCGGCGGGACCGCTGCTGGCGGGGGGATGAGGCCCGCCGTCAGCGGCGCCGCAGCGCGCCGGCCATGTCCACGACCCCCTGGCAGACCACCACGCTGACGACGCCGACGGCGGCCATGAGCAGCGGCGCCCTGACATTGCCGGAGATGGCGAAGCCGAAGGCGAGGCTCACCAGAACGCCCGCCAGCAGCGTGAGCAGCCAGACCCGCCACCGCGGCTGGCCGGCGGCCGTCAGCACGCCCGACATGATGCCGGCGGCAAGGGCGGGAACCAGCGCGACCGTGAGGATCAGCGTCACCGCCCACCACCACAGGTCGCTGCCCGGCCGCCCGAGCGGCGGCCCGGACGACGTCGCCGCGGCGAGCACATAGAGCTGCGCCAGCCCGGACAGGGGGCCGAGCACGGCGAACACCGCGATGATCCGGAGGGCCCGCAGGATGCGCATGGCTCGGGACGCTCCGGGCGGGACGGGGGGAGTCAGCGGCGGCGTCGCTGGCGCTGGTCCTCGAGCTTCACCCGCACGCTGTCGAGGGCGCGGATGGTCTCGTCGAGGCGCTTGGCGATGCTGCGCCGGAGCTTGGCGGCGGCTTCGGGATAGCTTTCCAGCATGCGCACGAAGGTGGAGCGGGCGATGCGCACCACCACCGTGGAGCCCGACGCAACGGCGGTGACCGGGCGCGGCGTGGCCACCAGCAGGGCGGTCTCGCCCAAGAGGGTGCCCGGCCCCACCTCCTTGAGCATGCGCGGCGCATCGGCCTTGCGCTCGTCCACCAGCCGGATGCGGCCCGAGACCACCACATAGGCGCAGTCGGCGACCTCGCCGGCACGGAACAGGCCCTCCCCGTCGGCCAGCGTCCGCTCCTCGGCGCTGATGGCGAGGATGCGCAGGGCCTCGGAACTGAGCACGTCGAAGGTGGCGACCGCTCGAAGCAGCGCAATGTCCTTCTCGATGCTCACGGACGGCGTTTCCTTGCTGCGACGGAGATGTTGAGTCTTGATGGTGACGTGCGGAAGGGAAAGATCGGGTTAAGCGCCAGCGGCCGTCGGGGGTCGGCCGACCGCGCGGTCAGGGCACCAGCTTGTAGCCTCCGGCCTGGGTTGCGAGCAGAGTGGGATTGGAGGGGTCGGGCTCGATCTTCTGGCGCAGGCGATAGATGTGGGTTTCCAGAGTATGCGTGGTTACGCCGGAATTGTAACCCCAGACCTCCTGCAGCAGCGTCTCGCGCGGCACCGGGGTCTTTCCCGCCCGGTAGAGATAGCGCAGGATCGCCGTCTCCTTCTCGGTGAGGCGGATCTTGGAGCCGCGCTCGGTGAGCAGCAGCTTGGCGCCGGGCCGGAAGGAATAGGGGCCGATGGCGAACACCGCGTCCTCGCTCGCCTCGTGCGAACGCATCTGGGCCCGCAGCCGGGCCAGCAGCACGGCGAAGCGGAAGGGCTTGGCGATATAGTCGTTGGCTCCCGCCTCGAGGCCCATGATGGTATCGCTGTCCGTGTCGTGGCCGGTCAGCATGAGGATGGGCGCCTTGAAGCCGGCGCGGCGCATCTGCCGCACGGCGTCGCGCCCGTCCATGTCCGGCAGGCCCACGTCCATGATGACGATGTCGATCGCGCCGTTCTTCGCCGTCTCGAGGGCGGCGGTGGCGGTCTCGGCGGCGACGGGCTCGAATTCATCCTGGAGCGCGAGCTGCTCGATCAGCGCATCGCGCAGCTCCGGGTCGTCTTCGACTACCAGGATCTTCCACGCATTGGCCATCAATTCCTCCTGCGCCCTTGCGGGCGCGCGAATCGCGCAAGTAGAGCATGCCCATGGCTGTGCGCAAATTTCCATCCGTGGGCGGATATTTGCCGGTATTTTAATACGTCATGAGGGCGCGATATCCTGTGGGCATCTCGAAAATCACCGTCCGCCGCCGCCCCGGCGCGGCGCATCTCGGTCTTCTGCGCGCCGGCGCCCTGGCCTTGCCGGTCGCCATCGGCCGGGCCGGAACGGGCTTCGACAAGCGCGAGGGGGACGGGCGCACCCCCGCCGGAACGTGGCGGATCCGCCGGTTGCTCTACCGGCCGGACCACGGACAGCGCCCGGTGACGCGCCTTCCCGCGGCGCCGCTGCGGAAAGGCGACGGCTGGTGCGACGAGCCCTCGGACCGCCGCTACAACCGGGCGGTCCGGCTGCCCCTCGGCGGCACCCGGCCGGTGTCCCACGAGCGCATGTGGCGCGACGATGACGTCTACGATCTGGTGCTGGTATTGGACCACAACACCCGGCCGCGCGTGGCCGGGCGCGGCTCGGCGGTGTTCGTGCACCTGGCGCGCCCGGACTTTGCGCCCACGGCGGGGTGCGTGGCGCTGCGGCGCGCGGACCTCGTCCGCCTCCTTGCCCGCCTCAGGCCCGGCGCCCGGCTGGTGGTGGAGCACGGCTGAGGCCGCCGACCGCACCACCACCGATCCGCCTACGGCCCCTTGCGCTTGAGCGCCTCGGCCAGCGCCGCGCCGAACGCGCCCTGCCCCGGCTTCTCCCGGGCCGGCGGCGGGGCGCGGCGGGCCTCGTTCGCCCGGCCCTCGTTGCGCGGCCCGTCGTTGCGCGCCTCCTGCGGCCGGCCCCCGGAAGGGCGGGCGCCGGCGTCGTCCTTGCGCATGGAGAGGGCAATGCGCTTCCTCTTCACGTCCACCTCGACCACGCGCACCTTCACCACGTCGCCGGCCTTCACCACCTCGTGCGGGTCCTTCACGAAGCGGTCGGCCAGCGCCGAGACGTGGACCAGCCCGTCCTGGTGGACGCCGATGTCCACGAAGGCGCCGAAGGCGGCGACGTTGGTCACCGTGCCCTCCAGCACCATGCCGGGCTTCAGGTCGCTCATCTCGTGAACGCCCTCGGCGAAGGTGGCGGTCTTGAACTGCGGGCGCGGGTCGCGGCCGGGCTTCTCCAGCTCGGTGAGGATGTCGCGCACGGTGGGCAGGCCGAAGCGCGCGTCCACGAAGGCGCGCGGGTCCAGCGCCTTCAGCGCGGCGGTGTCGCCCATGAGGGCGCGCACGTCGCGGCCGCAGGCGGCGACGATTTTCTTGGCCAGATCATAGGCCTCCGGATGCACCGCCGAGGCATCGAGCGGCTCGGCGCCCTCGGGGATGCGCAGGAAGCCGGCGGCGAGCTCGAAGGTGCGCGGGCCGAGGCGGGAGACCTTCAGCAATTCCTTGCGGGTCTTGAACGGCCCCACCGTGTTGCGATGGGCGACGATGGCCTCCGCCAGGGAGGTGCCGAGGCCGGACACCCGGGCGAGGAGGGAGGCGGAGGCCATGTTGAGGTCCACGCCCACCGCGTTCACCGCATCCTCCACCACCGCGTCGAGGGCCTTGGCGAGGCGGGCCTGATCCACGTCGTGCTGGTACTGGCCGACGCCGATGGCCTTCGGCTCGATCTTCACCAGCTCGGCCAGGGGATCCTGGAGCCGGCGGGCGATGGAGACGGCGCCGCGGAGCGACACGTCGATGTCCGGCATCTCGGCGGCGGCGGTGGCCGAGGCGGAATAGACCGAGGCGCCGGCCTCGCTCACCACCACCTTGATGGGCAATTTGCGCGGCGGCTCGGGCGGCGGCAGCAGGCCGAGGAGATCCGCCACCAGCTTGTCGGTCTCCCGGCTCGCGGTGCCGTTGCCGATGGCGATCAGCTCCACATTGTGCCGGCGGATGAGGCTGGCGAGCTCCGCGCTCGCGCCCTGCACGTCGTTGCGCGGCTGGAACGGATAGACGGTGGAGGTGGCGATGAGCTTGCCGGTGCCGTCCACCACCGCCACCTTCACCCCGGTGCGGATGCCGGGGTCGAGCCCCATGGTGGCGCGCGAGCCGGCCGGCGCCGCCAGCAGCAGGTCCTTGAGGTTGCGGGCGAAGACGCGGATGGCCTCCTCCTCGGCGCGCTCGCGCATCTCGCCCATCAGCTCCACGGTGAGGTGGAGCGAGAGCTTCACCCGCCACGCCCAGCGGGCCACCTCCAGCAGGAAGCCGTCCGCCGGCGCGCCATGGGCGAGCGGGATGGCGTAGGCCTCGGCGACGATGCGCTCGGCCGGCTTCACCGGAGTGGTGGCGTCCTCGTCCACCACGAGGTCGAGGGTCAGCATCTCCTCGTTGCGCCCGCGCAGCATGGCGAGCACGCGGTGGCTGGGGGCGGTGGCCCACTTTTCCGAATGGTCGAAATAGTCGCGGAACTTGGCGCCGGCCTCCTCCTTGCCCTCGGCCATCCTGGCCTTGAGCACGGCATTGGCCTTCAGGTGCGTGCGCAGCCGGCCGACGAGGTCGGCATTCTCGGCGAAGGTCTCCACCAGGATGTCGCGGGCGCCGTCGAGGGCCGCCTTGATGTCCGGCACCTGCTCCCCGAGGAAGGCGCTCGCGCGCTCGGCGGGTGCGACACTGCGATCCGCCAGGATCGCCTCCGCAAGGGGCCCGAGCCCCTTCTCGCGGGCGATCTCCGCCTTGGTGCGGCGCTTGGGCTTGTAGGGGAGGTAGAGGTCCTCCAGCTCCGCCTTGGTGGTGGCGGCGGCGATCTTGCCGCTCAGTTCGTCGGTGAGCTTGCCCTGCCCCTCGATGGAGGACAGCACGGCGGCGCGCCGGGCCTCCAGCTCGCGCAGATAGGAGAGGCGCTCTTCCAGCGTCCGCAGCTGGGTGTCGTCGAGGCCGTCCGTCACTTCCTTGCGGTAGCGGGCGATGAAGGGGACCGTGGCGCCTTCGTCGATGAGGGCGACGGCCGCGGTCACCTGCGCCGGGCGGGCGCCGATCTCGGCGGCGATGATGCGGGCGATCAGTTCGCTCGGTCCCTGCGGTGCGGTGGCCATGGGTCCTCCTTCGGATTCGGGGGCACGGCCATAGCCGAGCAATCGGGCGCTGTCACGATGGGGCATCCGGCGACGGGGGGAAAGGTCAGTCGGTTTCGGCGGCAAACGCCTGCGCCAGGGTCCGGACCGTCGCCGCCGGTTCCTGCGCCCGCATGACATCGCCCATGACCGCGATGCCCGCCGCCCCGGCTTTGCGGCACAGGCCCGCCGTCGCGGCGGTGATCCCCGCGAGGGCGATGACCGGCACCGGCGCCACGGCGACGAAGGCGGCGAGCCCCTCCCCTCCCAGCGCCGGCCCGTAGCCGGGCTTCGACGCGGTGAGGAAGACCGGGCTCACGGTGATGTAGTCGAGCAGGGCCGGATCGGCCGCCCGCGCCTCTTCAGACGTGTGGACCGACAGCCCCACGAGCGCCCCGGCGCCGAGCAGCGCCCGCGCCGCCGCCGGATCGCCGCCGCCCGGCAGGTGCACGCCGTCCGCCCCGGCGGCGCGGGCCAGCTCCGGCGCGCCATGCAGGGTGAGGCGGGCGCCAAAGGGGCGCGTCGCCGTCCTCAGGCGCGCGAACAGGGCGACCTGCGCGGCGGGGGAAAGGTCCTTCTCGCGCAGGCTGATCCAGCGGCAGCCGCCGGCGCAGGCCTGCGCCACCACGTCCGCCAGATCGCCGCGAGAACCGCCGCGCACCTGGCTGCGGTCGGTGATGAGCAGCAGCGGCGGGGCGGGCAGCACGCCGGGGCTCAGCTCCCCACCAGCCCGAATTCCGGACTGGAGGCCTCCGCGTGCAGCTTGCGCGGGATGCGGCCGGACAGGCGGGCGAGGCGGCCGGCGTCCACCGCATGGCGGAAGGCGGTGGCCATGCGCACCGGATCGTGCGCCTTCGACACCGCCGTGTTGAGCAGCACCGCCGAACAGCCCAGCTCCATGGCCAGAGCCGCGTCGGAGGCGGTGCCGATGCCGGCGTCCAGCACCACCGGCACGGGCGAGCGGGCGCAGATGAGCTCGATCATGTGCGGGTTGGCGATGCCCAGCCCCGAGCCGATCATGGAGCCCAGCGGCATCACGGTGGCGGCGCCCAGGTCCGCCAGCTTCTGGCAGGTGACCGGATCGTCGTTGCAGTAGGGCAGCACCACGAAGCCGCGCGAGACCAGCTCCTCGGTGGCCTTCAGCAGTTCCTCCACGTTGGGATAGAGCAGTTCGCGGTCGCCGATGACCTCGAGCTTGACCCAGTCGGTCTCCAGCGCCTCGCGGGCGAGCTCGGCGGTGAGCACGGCATCCTTGGCGGTCTGGCAGCCGGCGGTATTGGGCAGGATGTGGACCCGGCCGAGGAGCAGGTCGGTGAGGCTCTCCTCATAGCCGGCGAGGCTGATGCGGCGGATGGAGGCGGTGGCCATCTCGGCCCCCGACGCCGCCAGCGCGTCGAGGAACACTTTCTGGTTGGGATAGCCCGCGGTGCCCAGAAAGAGGCGCGACTGGAACGCGCGCCCGGCGATGACGAGGGGGTCGGCAAATGCGCTCATGCTGTGTCTTCCCGGCACCCGTCGGGGCGCCTCATGGCGGTTTCTTCCCGGCGCCGTCGCGGCGCCCTCTTGGTTCTCGCGGGGCGTCAGCCGCCCTGTTTGGCCTCGATGATCTCCACCGCGTCGCCGCAAGAGAGCGGCGTCCCCGCCCAGGCGCGGCGCGGCACAACGGCGCCGTTCACCGCCACCGCGATGCCCTTGCGCTCCGGGTCGAGGCCCTTGGCCACCAGCAGGTCGGCGACGCTGGCCACAAGATGGTCCTCGGCGGCGCCGTTCACCCTGAGGGCCAGCGGCACGGGGGTGCGCGAGGCGGAGGACGCGGCCATGGCGCTCACTCCGCCGCCGCGCGCGGCAGGAACCGGTCGACGCCGAAGGCCGCCGCCACCGGCGCCATGCGGCCGTCGAGCACGAAGTCGGAGATCACCGCCGTGGTCACCGGCAACAGCAGGATGCCGTTGCGATGGTGCCCGGTGGCATAGACGAGGCCCTCCACCTCCGGGCTCGGCCCGAGGATGGGCGCATCGTCCCGGCTGCCGGGCCGGAAGCCGACCCACTGCTCGGCGATGGGCAATTCTTCCAGCGTCGGCAGCGCGCGCCAGGCATTGGTGAGCAGCGCCAGCTGACCGCCAGCGGTGAGGCTGGCGTCGAAGCCCTTCTCTTCGGTGGTGGCGCCGATGATGAGGCGCCCGTCCCGGCGCGGCACCAGATAGGCGTTGGGCGCCCACAAGACGTGGTTGAGGATGGGCGCCACCGTATCCATGCGCAGCGACAGCATCTGGCCCTTGATGGGCCGCACCGGCAGCGGCGTGGCCGGCGCCGCCGGCACGCCGCGGCTCCAGGCGCCGGCGGCGAGGATCACCACGTCGGCCGCGTGCAGCGACCCGGCCGTGGCCACCCCGCTCACCCGGCCGCCCGACGTCTCCACCTTGGCCACCGGCGTGCGCTCGTGGAGCCGCGCGCCGGCGCGCTGGGCCGCGACCTTCAGGGCGGCGGCCACCTTGCGGTTGTCCACCTGGTGATCGGCCGGCGTGAAGATGCCGCCGGCGAGCTTGGGCGACAGATAGGGCTCGCGCCGCCGCACCTCGGTGGCGCTCAGCCATTCCACCGGCAGGCCGAGGGAGGTCTGGAAGGTGTAGAGGTGCCTGAGCCGCGCGAGGTCGTCGGCGGTGAGCGCGATGGTGAGGGTGCCTTCGGTGCGCAGGTCCACCGGGAAGCCCGACTCCGCCTCCAGCTCGGCGGCGAAGCGCGGCCACAGGGTCTGGCTCTCCCGGTTGAGGGCGAGGAGCCCTTCCTCCCCCGGCTCCGCCTCGGCGCAGGCGGCGAGCATGCCGGCGGCGGCCCGGCTCGCCCCCTGGCCGGTGGCGCCGGCCTCGAACAGGTCCACGGCGCAGTCGGCGCGGGCCAGCTTCCACGCCAGCGCCAGCCCGATCACGCCGCCGCCGACGATGGCGACGCGCGGACGCGCCGTGCCGGCCGAAGAGGACGCGGATGACATGGGGGCGGATGATGTAAAGGTCGACAAGCTCTCGCTCATCGGCATCTCCCTACGCTGGTATGACCCAGACAGGTTCGATGGGTGTGATCTCAGCCGCGCATGATGCACGGCACCCCAGGCCGTGCGGATATTATCCATGCCGCGGACCGAACCGCAAGGCCGCAATCGCCGGACCGGATGCGCTCCGGGCGCTGGACTCACATATCTGTTCTCTTTATGTTCCGATCAAACGGGACCGGAGGACCCCATGCTGAAGCTTTATTGGGCACCGAACTCGCGCGCGTTCCGCATCCTCTGGCTGCTGGAGGAGGCGGGCCTTCCCTACGAGCTGGTCCATGTCGACATCCGCGGCGGCGCCCAGGACGATCCCGCCTATCGGGCCATCAACCCCATGGGCAAGGTGCCGGCGCTGGCGGATGGCGACGCCCGCATCTGCGAGAGCGGAGCCATCTGCGCCTATGTGGCGGAGCGGGCGCCGCAGGCGGGCCTCGCCCCGGCGGTGGGTGACCCGCTCCGGGCACGCTACCTGCAATGGCTGTTCTTCTCCGTCGCCTGCATGGAGCCGGGCTTCCTGCAGAAGATGATGGGCATCACCCTGCCCAAGGCGACCGCTGGCTGGGGCAGCTTCGACCTCGTCATGGAGGTGGTGGAGAAGGCGGTCGATCCCGGCCCCTATCTGCTCGGCGACCGCTTCAGCGCGGCGGACGTGATGCTGGGCACCGACCTGTGGTACGGCATCCACCTGCTCAAGGTCATCACGCCGACCCCGGCCGTCGCCGCCTATGTGCAGCGCTGCACCTCCCGCCCCGCCTTCCGCCGGGCGGAGGAGATGGAGGCGGCGCGCGCGCCGGCCTGACCGGGCGGAGTTCGGCGGGGCCGGATTCGCCGGAACGCGAAAATTCTCCGCGCGCGCACCGGGGCGGGCATGCACTATGCTCGCGCCATGCGGTCCTTCCTGAACCTGCAATCCCTCATGAACGTCGTGCGCCGGGTGCGCCACGGCATGACGCTCGGCGTGCGCGTCATGGCCCACGACACCGACGGGCGCCTCCTGCTGGTCCGCCACACCTACGTGGCGGGCTGGCATTTCCCCGGCGGCGGCGTGGACATCGGCGAGACCGCCGAGGCGGCGGCCCGCCGCGAGCTGCAGGAGGAGGCCAACGTCGACGTGGCGGGCGACCTCGCTTTGGCCGGCCTCTTCTTCAACCCGCGGGTCGGAGGCCGGGACCATGTGGCCCTGTTCCGTGCCGGGCAGATCCTCGCCGGGCCGCGGCCGGAGCGGAACCTGGAGATCGTCGCCGCCGACTTCTTCGCCTACGACGCCCTGCCCGAGGACGTCTCGCCGGCGACGCGGCGGCGCCTCGACGAATGGCGGAACGGCCTGCCGCCCGCCGGCACCTGGTAGGGCCGCCCGCGCAGGGCACCACGCGCGGCGGCACCGCGACGGGCGACGGCGCCCGCCATCGCGCCTTGCCAACCGGCCCCCGGCCCGCTTAAGTCCCGCGATCCGCCCGGCCCCGAACGCCGGCGCGCAGAGGAGAGTTTCGAGATGTCGATCGACGCCGACCAGATCGTCGAACGCCGCCGCCTCCGGCGGAAGGTCACCTTCTGGCGCACCCTCGGCATCCTCGCGGTGGTGGCGGCCGTGGCGGTGGGCGCCGCCACGGCCGCCGGCCGCTCCATTCCCGTGGGCAGCCCGCACGTGGCGCGGGTGATGATCGGCGGCCTCATCCGCAACGATCGCGAGCGGGTGGAGATGCTGGAAGAGATCGGCCGTTCCCGGGCGCGCGCGGTGATCCTGTCCATCGACAGCCCCGGCGGCACGGTGACCGGCTCCGAGCAGCTCTACGACGCGCTGCGCCGCCTGGCGGCGAAGAAGCCGGTGGTGGCGGTGGTGGAGGGCGTCGCCGCCTCCGGCGCCTATATCGCCGCTTTGGGCGCCGACCACGTGATCGCCCGCCGCAACGCCCTCGTCGGCTCGGTGGGGGTGATCTACCAGTTCCCCAACTTCACCGAGCTGCTCAAGACCGTGGGCGTGACCATGGAGGACATCAAGTCCTCCCCGCTCAAGGCCTCGCCCAACCCCTATACCCCCACCACCCCCGAAGCCCGCGCGGCCGTGGATTCGCTGGTGAAGGACAGCTACGCCTGGTTCAGGGGCCTGGTGGGCGAGCGCCGCAAGCTCTCCGATCCCCTGCTCGCCACCGTCTCCGACGGGCGGGTCTTCACCGGCCACCAGGGGCTGGAGCTCCAGCTGGTGGACGAGCTCGGCGACGAGCGCACGGCCCGCGCCTGGCTGGCGCGCGAGAAAGGCGTGCCGGAAGACCTGAAGGTGCGCACCTGGCGCAGCGGGCAGGTGGGCGACGAATTCGGCTGGCTGCTCGGCGCCGCGCGCGGCGTGGTGAGCGCCCTCGGCTTCCCGCAGGCGGCGGCGTTTCTGACGCAGGCCGCCCATGGCGCGCTGGAGCGCACTCAACTTGACGGTCTGCTGGCCCTCTGGCACCCTCGCGTCGACGGGTGAGAAGCGCTTGCCGATCAAACAATAAAAACCGAAATCGTGACGGAAAGAAGCGCGCGTCCGCCGGACCCAGCGGATCCTGCCTCGAGGGGAATTGCGGCCACCATGATCAAGTCCGAGCTCGTGCAGAAGATCGCCGAGGCCAACCCGCACCTCTACCAGAGGGACGTGGAGAACATCGTCAACGCCATCCTGGAACAGGTCGCCTCCGCTCTGGAGCGCGGCGACCGGGTGGAGCTGCGCGGCTTCGGCGCGTTCTCGGTGAAGAAGCGCGACGCCCGCGTCGGTCGCAACCCGCGCACCGGCAAGCAAGTGGACGTGAGCGAGAAGACCGTGCCCTATTTCAAGACCGGCAAGGAGATGCGCGAGCGTCTCAACACCGGAAAGTAGCACCGTGGGCCGCCTCGCCTCCATCCTGATCGGGCTGCCGCTCTCCATCCTCGCCGTGGCGCTCGCGGTGGCGAACCGCAAGGCGGTGACCCTCTCGCTCGACCCCTTCTCGCCCGACGCGCCGGCGCTGGCGGTGACGCTGCCCTTGTTCGCGGTGGTGTTCGGCGCGCTCATCCTCGGCGTGGTGGCCGGCGGCACGGTGACCTGGCTGCGGCAGGGCCGCTTCCGCCGCGAGGCGCGCCGGGCCCGCCGCATCCTCGACCGCACACCCCCCGGAAACGCGCCCGAGCGGGCATCCTCCGGCGCCCTCGGCCTGCCCGCCCCCCGCGCCTGACCCTCCGGCTCCGCGCAGCGGCCCGGCATCATCGCCCCACCGGAGGCCGCGCCATCCGGCCCGCCATCGCGCGGCGCTTCAGTGTCCCGGACGGCGCGCCGGCTGGCCCTCCTCGCGGGCCCGCTCGGCCCGCTCGATCAGGTATTTCGCCACCAGCGTGAACAGGGCGACCCCGGCGAGCACGGTGGCGGCGGCGAAGGCCGCAAGCACGTGGCTGTCCTGGTAGAGCAGCTCGATCTGCAGCGGCAGGGTCGAGGTCTGGCCGCGGATGTTGCCCGAGACCACGGAGACGGCGCCGAACTCGCCCATCACCCGCGCATTGCACAGGGCCGCGCCGTAGAGCAGCGCGAAGCGCACGTTGGGCAGGGTGACGAGACGCAGCACGTCGAAGCCCGTGGCCCCGAGGCTCACCGCCGCCTCTTCCTCGTCTCGCCCCTGCGCCATCATCAGCGGCACCAGCTCGCGCACCACGAACGGCGCGGTGACGAACAGGCTCGCCAGGATGATGCCGGGCAGCGCAAACACGATCTTGATGTCGTGGGCCTGGAGAAACGGCCCGAACAGCCCCTGCCCGCCGAAGACGAAGAGATAGGCCACACCGGCCACGATGGGGGAGATGGAGAAGGGCAGCTCCACCACCGCCAGCAGCAGGTTGCGGCCGGGAAAGGTGAACTTGGTGACCGCCCAGGCGGCGGCGATGCCGAAGGCGACGTTCACCGGCACGCAGACCAGGGCCGTGACCAGCGTCAGGCCAATGGCGTGGAGCGTATCCGGCCGCGCCAGCGCCTCCCCATAGGCGCCGAACCCGCGGGCGAAGGCCTCGGCGAAGATGACGGCGAGGGGGGCGATCAGCGCGACGGCGGTGGTGATGAGCACGAGGCCGAGGATCACCGTCCGGGTGAGCCGCCCGTCGCCCACGCGCGGCCGGCGGCGATTGACCGGGGTCGCCATGCTCAGCCCTCCCCGAGGGCGCTGCGCTGGTGCCAGGCCTGCACCAGGTTGACCACCAGCAGCATCAGGAAGGCGAGGGCGAGCATGGTGACGGCGATGGCCGCCGCGGCCGCATAATCATATTCATCGAGGCGGATGAAGGTGAGCAGCGCCACGATCTCGGTGCGGAACGGCTGGTTGCCGGCGATGAACACCACCGCGCCGAACTCCCCCAGCGACCGGGCGAAGGCCAGCGAGGTGCCGGCCAGGAAGGCGGGGAAGAGCGTCGGGAAGATCACCCGCCGGAAGATGGTGAGGTCGCGGGCGCCCAGCGTTGCCGCCGCCTCCTCCAGTTCCGGCTCCATGTCCTCCAGCACCGGCTGCACCGTGCGCACCACGAAGGGAATGGAGGTGAAGGCCATGGCGCAGACGATGCCCGCCGGCGCGTACGCCACCTGGATGCCCCATTGCGCCAGGGGCGCGCCGAACCAGCCGTTCTTCGCGAACAGGGTGGCGAGGGCGAGGCCCGCCACCGCGGTGGGCAGCGCGAACGGCACGTCCACCATGGCATCCAGCAGGCGCTTGCCGGGAAAGTCGTAGCGCACCAGCACCCAGGCGAGGCCCAGGCCGTAGACGGCGTTGAACAGGGCGGCAATGGCGGCGGTGGTCAGCGTCACCTGGAACGAGGCGAGTGTGCGCGGCGAGGTGATGATGGCGATGTAGCGGGCGAAGCCCACATCCGCCGCCTTCAGCATGAGGGCGGCGATGGGCAGCAGCACGATGAAAGCGAGATAAAGGAGCGTGATGCCCAATGCGAGGCGGAAGCCGGGGATGACGCTGCGCCGGGCGAGGCCGGCGGCCGGTGCGGCAAGGGAAAGGCGGGGCATGGGCGCAGCCGTATGGGATCAGGATGCGGCACCGCCGCGAACGGACGGGCCCTTATGCCGTGCGCGCGGGCTATTGTCATGCCCCCTGCGGAAACAGCGATGAACCACTTGGTAAAAATGTGATTAGAAGGCGCAAAAAAGGGCCGCGCCTGCGGCCCCTCCCCGATCGTCCCTCCTCGGACGTCCTTCCTCGGACGTCCTTGGCGCCGGGTCAGTAGCCCGGCAGCTCGAACGGCCCCGGCAGCGGCTGGCGGATGCCGGTGATCGGCCCCGGACCGGCGGCGCCGCCCTGGCCGTAGCCCGGATAGAACCAGCCCGGCGGCAGGGCATAGTCGAGATAGGACTTGGACCCCGGCTTCACCACCGTGCCGGCATCGAGGTACGAGCGCTTGCTGACGTCGATGCGCGTGCGCTTCTTGGTGACCTGCTGCGCCTGCGCGGAGTCGGCGGCCACCAGGGAAGCCACGCCCGACAGCGCCACCGCGGACGTCACCGCGAGCGCCAGCCGAACCGCAGCGGCGAAGGTGATGTACGGCGCGACACGCATGGCAACCTCCAAAAACGGCATAGCCGCCGCCCTAGCCTGACTTAGGACACTCCCGCCCCCCGTGCAAGGAAACGAGGACGGGCAAGGACCTGTTCCCGCTTTCTCGGCGCCGGCGCGTTGCGCTGGCGCAACAGTTCGCCCGAACGCTCGCGAATCAGCGATTTGCAAGGATGGGGCATTCGGCCTAAAAGCACCGTTTCCGGCCGCATGGGCCGGCAGATCCCGAGGAACAGCATGGGTTACAAGGTCGCCGTCGTCGGCGCCACGGGCAACGTGGGCCGGGAGATTCTCGCGATCCTCGACGAGCGGGGCTTCCCCGCCGACGAGGTGGTGGCGCTCGCCTCGCGCAAGTCGCAGGGCGTGGAAGTCTCGTACGGCGACAAAACCCTGAAGGTGAAGGCGCTCGACACCTACGACTTCTCCGACACCGACATCTGCCTGATGTCGGCGGGCGGAGCCGTGTCGAAGGAGTGGTCGCCGAAGATCGGCGCCGCCGGCTGCGTGGTGATCGACAATTCGTCCCAGTGGCGGATGGATCCCGACGTGCCGCTGATCGTGCCCGAGGTGAATGCGGACGCCATCGTCGGCTTCACCAAGAAGAACATCATCGCCAACCCCAACTGCTCCACCGCGCAGCTGGTGGTGGCGTTGAAGCCGCTGCACGACGCGGCGACGATCAAGCGCGTGGTGGTCTCCACCTACCAGTCCGTCTCCGGTGCCGGCAAGGAGGGCATGGACGAGCTGTTCTCCCAGACCCGGGCCATCTTCGTGTCCGATCCGGTGGAGCCGAAGAAGTTTCCCAAGCGCATCGCCTTCAACCTCATTCCCCAGATCGACGTCTTCCTCGACGACGGCTCGACCAAGGAAGAGTGGAAGATGGTGGTCGAGACCAAGAAGATCCTCGACCCGAAGATCAAGCTCACGGCCACCTGCGTGCGCGTGCCGGTGTTCATCTCCCATTCGGAGGCGGTGAACGTGGAGTTCGAACGGGAGCTCTCGGCCGAGGACGCGCGCAAGATCCTGCGCGAGGCGCCGGGCATCCTCGTCATCGATACCCGCGAGCCGGGCGGCTACGCCACGCCGCATGAGGCCGCCGGCGAGGACGCCACCTACATCTCGCGCCTGCGCGACGACCCGACGGTGGAGAACGCCATCAACTTCTGGTGCGTCTCCGACAACCTGCGCAAGGGCGCGGCGCTGAACGCGGTGCAGATCGCCGAGGTGCTGGTGAACCGCAAGCTCATCACCGCCCGCAGCAAGGCCGCCTGAGCCGGCCCGCACGCACCCTGACAGCCTGGAAACGGCCCTCCCGCGAGGGCCGTTTTCGTTTGCGCCTCAACCCGGCGGCACGGCCGTGCCCCGGCTCTTGCGGGCGCTCACCCGCTGGGCGACGGCCACCACCAGCACCACCCCCAGGGCGAAGAACAGGGTCTCGGCGTCGGGCGTCTCGCCATTGATGGGCCAGGCGAGGCCCACGGTCACGAAGGTCTGCAGCAGCTGCATCTGCCCGACCCGGGCGACGCCGCCCATGGCCATGCCCGCATTCCAGAAGAAGAAGCCGATGAACTGGCTGAACAGCCCGAGATAGAGCACCGACACGAGGGCCGCGGTCGATACCGCCTTCCCCCACGGATAGGTGGCAAGGGCGACCGGCAGCGTCACCGGCAGAGCGAGGATCAGCATGAAGGCGATGACCTCCCAGCCGGCCATCTGCCGCAGCAGCCGTCCGCTGACCCCGTAGCCCACCGCGGCGGCGACGACACCGGCGAACAGCATCATGTCGCCCGCGCGCACGCCGCCGTCGCCGCCATTGCGCAGGGCGAAGGCGGCGACGAGGGCCGCCCCGGTGGCACTGGCCACGAACAGGGGCGCGCCGGGACGCTCGCCGGCGAACAGCACCGCGGCAAGGGCCGTGAGCAAGGGCAGCAGGCCGACCACGACGCCGCCATGGGCGGCGGGCACCGTCTGCATCGCCAGGCCGATAAGAAGCGGGAAGACGATCACCAGGCAGGCGCTGCCGATGGCGAGGTCCCTGAACGTGCCGCGCGCGGCGAACGGCCACGGCCGGCCCGACGCCAGCACCAGGGCCAGGGCGGCGACGCCGGCCACCGCGGCACGGCCGAAGGTGATGGCCCAGGGGTCGAGGTCGGCAAGGGCGAAGCGCGTCACCGGCAGAGTGGCGCCGAACATGAGGACGCCGACGAAGCCGAGGACGAGCCCGAGGGAAGCGCGGCGGTCCATGGAAGCCTTTCGGGAGGTTCGGCCCGAGAATCCGGCCGCGCCGGGGGCGGCGCGGCATGGGGCCGGATCCGGCCGGGTGCAGCTGTAGGCAATCGGCAACCTGCGGAACAATGAAATCGGCTGATAAATAGGCAAAGGATCTTGATGGATCGTTCCCTCCGGCGAAAAGGCCGTGGACGGGACGGCGCCGGCGGCTATGGTGCGCCCCCGAGGGCCCGGCGGGCGACGCCGACCCGGGCCACGCCGATCTCCGGCGCGACGAAGGTGACACGCCATGATCCAATCCCAGCGTCCCGGCCACCAGGTGGACCCGAAGCTGCTCGAAATCCTGGTCTGCCCGCTGACCAAGGGGCCCCTGGAGTACGACCGCGAGCACCAGGAGCTGATCTCCCGCGCCGCCCGCCTCGCCTATCCCATCCGCGACGGCATCCCGATCATGCTCGCCGACGAGGCCCGCAAGCTCGATGAAAGCGAGCTCGCGCGCTGAGGCGCCGCGGCGCGCGGGTGGCCGGGACGAGCCCGGGCACGACCGCGGCCGAAGAAAAACGCGGACACTGAAGGTCGATCGGCCCTAGAGCGCCTCGCCGCGGAGCAGCTTGGGCACCGCGCCGGTGAGGCCCGCCGCGTCGCGGATGAACAGGCCCTTGAGGCGCGGCAGGCGGTCCACCAGGCCGAGCCCCACGTCGCGCACCGCCCGGAGCGCGTCGGAGTGGTTGGAAAACAGGCGGTTGAGCCCGTCCGTCGCCACGCCCATGGCTAGGGTGTCGAACCGCCGCCAGCGCTGGTAGCGCTCCAGCACCGAGGGGGCGGCGAAATCGAGCCCGACCCGCGCCGCGTCGGTCACCGCCTCGGCCAGCGCCGCCACGTCGCGCAGGCCCATGTTGAGGCCCTGCCCGGCGATGGGGTGGATCAGGTGGGCCGCGTCGCCCACCAGGGCGAGGCGCTCGCCGATGAAGGTGCGGGCCATGGCGAAGCCGAGGGGATAGGGGCGCGGCTTCGACACCGGCTTCACCCAGCCCAGCCGGTGGCCGAAGCGCTGCTCCAGCTCCTCCTGGAACAGGACCGGGGGCAGCGCCACCAGCCGCTCGGCATCCGCCGTGCGCTCGGTCCAGACGATGGAGCTGCGGTTGCCGGGCAAAGGCAGGGTGGCGAAGGGGCCGGCGGGCAGGAAGTGCTCCTCGGCGCGGCCCTCGTGCGGACGCTCGTGCTCCACCGTGAAGGTGATGCCGCTCTGGCCGTAGCCCCACGAGACGTTGGCGATGCCGGCCATGGCGCGGATGCGCGAGCGGGCCCCGTCGCAGGCGACGAGGAGCTGCGCGCGCAGCGGCGCGCCCGAGGCGCTCGAAAGGCTCACGCCGCTGCGGTCGGCGGCAAACGCATCCACCGCCTCGGCGCGCAGGTCGATGCCCGCCGCCCGCGCGCAATCGACGAGGGCATGCTGCAGGGCGGCGTTGGGCACCATGTAGGCGAAGGCCTCGCCCGGCTCCAGGGCACCGTCCTCCAGTCCGCCGTCGAAGGTGAGGAAGGTGGGCCGCGCCACGTCCTTGGTGCGGCTGTCGGTGACCACCATGGACCGGATCGGCTCCGCCTCCCGGCTGATCCGCTCCCAGGCGCCCAGGGTGGTCAGCAGCCGCCGCGCCCCGGCGGCGATGGCCGAGGCCCGCCCGTCTTCGATGGTCGGCTTCGCCAGGGCCGGATCGAACAGCACGATGTCCGCGTCCGGCCCGAGGCCCTGGCGCAGGGCGAGGGCGAGGCTGAGCCCGGCGAGGCCGCCGCCGACGATGGCGACATCCGCCCGCGCGGCCGCCGTCGTGGCGGCTGCGCCCGGTGCGAATTCCGGGTGGGGCGCATTCAGGGAGGCCATTGTTCTGCTCCTTGGACTTCTCCGGTGCCGCGGGCACCGTGGTCGTGTGGCGCCGGCCGGCGCGGCCTGTGCTCTTTTCCGCACCAGGCGGTGCGGTCCCGCGTCACCCTATACGGCAAGCGGCTGACGTTTTCGGGGTTGACGCGGACGGCGCCGGCATGGCGTCCTCGCTGTCCATCCCTTTCGCCCGATCGCCCCGCGCGACGGCGCCCAACGAGCCGAGCCGCATGACCGGATCACCGTCCAACGTGGGTACGCTTCTGGACATCCTCGACCTTGAAACCCTGGAGATCAACCTGTTCCGCGGTCGCACCGCGTCCCCGGACGGCGGCCGCGTGTTCGGCGGGCAGGTGGTGGCCCAGGCGCTGGTGGCGGCGCGGCGGACGGTGGAGGCGGATCGCATCGCCCACTCGCTTCACGGCTACTTCCTGCTCGGCGGGGATCCGCGGGTGCCCATCATCTACGACGTGGACCGCATTCGCGACGGGCGCTCCTTCACCACCCGGCGGGTGGTCGCCATCCAGCACGGCCAGGCCATCTTCACCATGGCGGTGTCGTTCCAGATCGAGGAGAGCGGCCTGTTTCACCAGGGCACCATGCCCGAGGTGCCCCTGCCGGAGGATCTGCCCTCCGACGAAGTCTGGCGCGAGCGCCTCCTCGCCCGCTTTCCGCGCGCCGCGCGGGCCGACTGGATGTCCCTGCGCCCGCTGGAGGTGAAGCCCACCACCCTCGACCCCGCGTATCTCGGCGCCCCGGGGACGCGGCCGAGCATGTGGGTGCGCGCCAGAGATCCCTTGCCGGACGATCTGCCTACGCATCAAGCGGTCCTTGCCTATGCTTCAGACCTTTCCCTGCTCCAGGCGGCGTTGCTGCCGCACGGGAAATCGGTGTTCGACCCCGACCTGCAGGTGGCCAGTCTCGATCATGCGCTGTGGTTTCACCGCCGCTTTCGCGCCGACGAGTGGCTGCTCTACGTGCAGGAGAGCCCCGCGGCGTTCGCAGGGCGGGGTTTCTGCCGCGGGGAGCTGTTCACCCGCGACGGACTTCTGGTCGCCTCGGCGGCGCAGGAAGGGCTGATGCGGCCGGTAACGCCCCGATAATCGCGGGCATCCCTACTTCCGCACCATCCCCAACCCCCGCCATGCACAGACCTGAGTTATAAATAGGCTTAGAAGCTAAAAATTAGGCAGCAAAAGCGGCGATCGGGCGGCAAAGCCCGGCCCGCGCGCGCCGTGGCGTAAAAATATGCACGGGACTCCCACCTCCTGATCTCTTGGCACGGTAATTGATTCCAATGCCGCAGGCTTGCCAGCCGCGGCGCGGATCTCCCCGGCCCGCTCGGCGAAGCCGCCGCGAAAAAACACCGCGCGTACCCGTTCCGGGGCGGCGGCATCAGGGGACAGGGACCGATCCATGAAGATCGTCATGGCCATCATCAAGCCATTCAAGCTGGAGGAGGTGCGCGACGCCCTCACCGGTATCGGTGTGCACGGTCTGACCGTGACCGAGGTGAAGGGATACGGGCGGCAGAAGGGCCACACCGAGATCTACCGCGGTGCCGAATATGCCGTGAGCTTCCTGCCGAAGCTCAAGATCGAGGTGGCCGTGGCCGCCGATCAGGTCGCGAAGGTGGTGGAGGCGATCACCGCTTCCGCGAAGACCGGGCAGATCGGCGACGGCAAGATCTTCGTTTTCCCGATCGACCACGCCGTGCGCATCCGCACCGGCGAGACCGACGCCGACGCGCTTTGAGCCTTCCTCATTCGACGGAGCTTTCTTCCATGACGTCCAAGACGTGGTCCCGCGTGGGGATTCCCGCGCTTCTTCTGGCGACGGCGTTCGCCTTGCCAGCCTTGGCACAGACCGCCGCGCCCGCCGCCGACGCCGGCACCACGGCCGCCGCGGCCGCGGCCGCGCCCACCGTGAACAAGGGCGACGTGGCCTGGATGCTCACGTCCTCGCTGCTCGTGCTGATGATGTCGGTGCCGGGCCTGTTCCTGTTCTACGGCGGCCTGGTACGCGCCAAGAACATGCTCTCGGTGCTGATGCAGGTCGGCTACTGCGTGTGCATCGTCGGCCTCATCTGGGTGCTGTACGGCTACTCCCTCGCCTTCACCGGCGGCTCGCCCTTCATCGGCGGCTTCTCCAAGGCGTTCCTCTCGGGCGTGACCACCGACTCCCTGGCGGCCACCTTCTCGGTCGGCGTGGCAATTCCGGAACTCGTCTACATCGCGTTCCAGATGACCTTCGCCATGATCACCCCCGCCCTGATCTTCGGCGCCTTCGCGGAGCGCACCAAGTTCACCGCCGTGGTCCTGTTCGTGCCGCTGTGGGTGACCTTCGTGTACTTCCCGGTGGCCCACATGGTCTGGTACTGGGCCGGCCCTGACGCCATCGACGCGGCCGCCAAGGCGGTTGCCGCCGCCGCTGACGGCGCCGCCAAGACCGCCGCGCAGACCGCCCTCGACGCCGTCCTCGCCGATGCCGGCTACATCTTCTCCCTCGGAGCCATCGACTTCGCGGGCGGCACCGTGGTGCACATCAATGCCGGCATCGCCGGCCTGGTGGCCTGCCTGATGGTGGGCAAGCGGCTCGGCTACGGCAAGGAGGCGCTCTCGCCCCACTCGCTCACCCTCACCATGGTCGGCGCCTCCCTGCTGTGGGTCGGCTGGTTCGGCTTCAACGCCGGCTCGAACCTCGAGTCGAACGCGGTGACCGGCCTCGCCATGATGAACACGTTCATCGCCACCTGCGCCGCGGCCATCTCCTGGATGTTCGTGGAGTGGCTGGTGAAGGGCAAGCCCTCCATGCTGGGCCTGGCCTCGGGCATCGTCGCCGGCCTCGTGGCCGTCACGCCGCCGTCGGGCTTCTCCGGCATCATGGGCTCGCTGGTGCTGGGGCTGGTCGTCTCCCCGATCTGCTTCATCTTCTGCACCGCCGTGAAGAACGCGTTCGGCTATGACGACGCGCTCGACGTGTTCGGCGTGCACGGCATCGGCGGCATCGTCGGCGCCATCGCCACCGGCATCCTGGTGAACCCGGCCCTCGGCGGCACGGGCATCTTCGACTACACCATCGGCAAGGTCGCCGACTACGACATGGCCACCCAGCTGATCGCGCAGGTCAAGGGCGTGCTCATCACCGTGGCCTGGTCCGGCATCGGCACCGCGGTGATCCTGTTCGTGATCTCGGTGGTGGTGGGCCTGCGTCCCACGACCGACGTGGAGCGCGAGGGCCTCGACATCAACGAGCACGGCGAGCGCGCCTACCACTCGTGAGCCTTTACCGGGGCGGCGCTGCCGCCCCGGCGATTTAAAAAGAGGGGAACCAAGAAAGCCCCGGCACCTCGGTGCCGGGGTCTTTTTTTGCGCGCCCGGTGGCTGGCGCCTTGCAGTGCCGGAGGCCTTTTTGGCGCGCCCGGCAGCGGGCGCCCCGGCGCGGGGCTTTTTGCGCGGACGGGCCGGGGGCCGGGCGCTGCGCGGATCTGTGGGCTTTTCGCGGCCGGGGCCGCCTGCTAGAAGCCGGATCCATGTGCGGATCGTCCCATTCCGGCGGGCTTGCGCCCCGCCACGCAGCGCCCCTTGCGGCGCGAATTATCGGCCCGGCCCCCCGCCGGCGCGGCTGAGCGCGCGGGGGACGCCGGGTTCGTCCGCCTGATCCGACCTCATCCCCCCGAGCGTTCCATGACCGAAAAGCCCCCGTCCGGCGCCCCGGACTATTCCAAGACCCTGTTTTTGCCCGAGACGGCGTTCCCCATGCGCGGCGGCCTGCCCCAGAAGGAGCCGGAACTGCTGGCCCGCTGGGCGCGCACCGATCTCTACGGCCGCCTGCGCGAGGCCGGACGCGGCCGCGCCCGCTTCGTGCTGCACGACGGCCCGCCTTATGCCAACGGCAACATCCATATCGGCCATGCGCTCAACAAGATCCTCAAGGACGTGGTGACGCGCTCCCAGCAGATGCTCGGCTACGACTCGAACTACGTGCCCGGCTGGGACTGCCACGGCCTGCCCATCGAGTGGAAGATCGAGGAGGAGAACTACCGCAAGAAGGGCAAGCAGAAGCCCGATTTCTCCGACGCCGCCGCCATGGTGGCCTTCCGCCAGGAATGCCGCGCCTATGCCGAGCACTGGCTCGCCGTCCAGCGCGAGGAGTTCAAGCGCCTCGGCGTGGAGGGCGACTGGGACCACCCCTACACCACCATGGCCTTCATGGCGGAAGCCCAGATCGCCCGCGAGATCATGAAGTTCGCCGAGAACGGGCTTTTGTACCGTGGCTCGAAGCCGGTCATGTGGTCCGTGGTGGAGAAGACCGCCTTGGCCGAGGCCGAGGTGGAGTACCAGGATTTTACGAGTGACACGGTTTGGGTGAAGTTTCCGGTGACCTCCGAAGGCAACCTGAGGGGCGCCTCCGTCGTCATCTGGACCACCACGCCCTGGACGCTGCCGGGCAACCGCGCCATCTCCTTCGCCTCCAAGATCTCCTACGGCCTCTACGAGGTGACCGACGCCCCCGCCGACAATTGGGCCAAGGCCGGCGACAAACTGATCCTCGCCGACAAGCTGGCCGAGGACGTGTTCAAGCAGGCCCGCGTGACCGCCTTCGAGCGCCGCAGCGACGTCCCGGCGGACGTGCTCGGCGCCCTCGTCACCGCCCACCCCCTCGCCGCCCTCGGCTACGACTTCAAGGTCCCCCTCCTCGACGGCGACCACGTCACCGACGATGCCGGCACCGGCTTCGTCCACACCGCGCCGGGCCACGGTCGCGAGGATTTCGAGATCTGGACCCAGCACCGCCGCTGGCTGGAAGAGCGCGGCATCAACCCCGCCATCCCCTACACGGTGGACGCGGACTCGTTCTACACGTCCCAGGCGCCCGGCTTCGAGGGCAGGCGCGTCATCACCGAGAAGGGCGAGAAGGGCGATGCCAACACCGCCGTGATCGAGGCCCTGATCGCGCAGGGCAACCTGCTCGCGCGCGGCCGGGTGAAGCACCAGTACCCGCACTCCTGGCGCTCCAAGAAGCCGGTGATCTTCCGCAACACGCCGCAATGGTTCATCGCCATGGACCAGGACATCCGCGCGGCGGACGGCAAGGCGGCGACGCGCCCGGCGGCGCTGCCCGGCAATGCCCCCGACACCCTGCGCGCCCGCGCGCTGGCCGGCATCAAGACCGTGGAGTGGGTGCCCGCCGCCGGCGAGAACCGCATCAATGGCATGATCGAGAACCGGCCCGACTGGGTGGTCTCGCGCCAGCGCGCCTGGGGCGTGCCCATCACCGTGTTCGTGAAGGACGTCGGCGACGGCTCGGTGGAGATCCTCAAGGATGCCGAGGTCAACGCCCGCATCGCCGACGCCTTCGCGGCGGAAGGCGCCGACGCCTGGTTCAAGGAGGGCGCCCGCGAACGCTTCCTCGGCAGCCGTGCCGGCGAGGGCTGGGCCAAGGTGGACGACGTGCTGGACGTGTGGTTCGACAGTGGCTCCACCCACGCCTTCACCCTGGAGGTGCGCCCGGACCTCAAGGCGCTACGCCCGCCCGAGGGCAATGACAAGGTGATGTATCTGGAAGGCTCGGACCAGCACCGCGGCTGGTTCCATTCCTCCCTGCTGGAGAGCTGCGGCACCCGCGGCCGCCCGCCCTACGACGTGGTCCTGACCCACGGCTTCGTGCTCGACGAGGACGGGCGCAAGATGTCCAAGTCGCTGGGCAACGTCACCGCGCCGCAGGAGGTGATCAAGCAGTCCGGCGCCGACATCCTGCGCCTGTGGGTGTGCGCCTCCGACTATGCGGACGACCTGCGCATCGGCCCGGAAATCCTGAAGACCACGGCCGACACCTACCGCAAGCTGCGCAACACCGTCCGCTGGCTGCTCGGCTCGCTGCACCATTACCGGCCTCAGGAAAAGGTCGCCTTCGCCCAGATGCCGGCGCTGGAGCGCTTCATCCTGCACCGCCTGGTGGAGCTGGACGCTGAGATCCGCGCCGCCTACCGCGCCTTCGACTACAAGAAGGTGCACGCGGCGCTGTCGTCCTTCATGACCACCGAGCTGTCGGCCTTCTATTTCGACGTGCGGAAGGACGCGCTCTACTGCGACCCCATCTCCTCGCTCACCCGGCGGGCCTGCCTGACCGTGCTCGACGAGGTGTTCGCCCGCCTCGTCACCTGGCTCGCGCCGATCCTGCCCTTCACCTGCGAGGAGGCCTGGATTGCCCGCACCGGGGACGAGGAAGGCTCCGTGCATCTCCTCCCCTTCCCCGACACGCCGGCCGCGTGGCGCGACGATGCCCTCGCCGAGCAGTGGCGCAAGGTGCGCCTGATCCGCCGCGTGGTGCTGGGCGCGCTGGAGGTGGAGCGCGCGGCCAAGCGCATGGGCTCGTCGCTGGAGGCGGCGCCCGAGGTCTACGTCACCGACGCCGCCCTCGCCGATGCCCTCGACGGGCTCGACCTCGCCGAGATCGCCATCACCAGCGCCGCGACCCTGGTGCGCGGCGAGGGACCGCAGGACGCGTTCCGCCTCCCCGACGTGCCGGGGGTGGCGGTGGTGTCCGTCCGCGCCGAGGGCAGGAAGTGCGCCCGCTCGTGGAAGATCTCCCCCGAGGTGGGCACCGATCCCGAATTCCCCGACGTGACGCCGCGCGACGCGGCGGCGCTGCGGGAATTCCATGCCGCCTGCGCGGCGGCCGAGTGAGGTGAGCGTGCAGCGCCGCCGCATCGTCTTCGGGCTTCTCGTCGCCCTCCTCGTGCTGGTGGCCGACCAGGCCACGAAGAGCCTGGTCATCGCCTGGGCGGAGCGCTGGCCGGCCCAGTTGCACCCGGTGACGCCGTTCCTGGATTTCGTCGCCCTGTGGAATTACGGCATCAGCTATGGCCTGTTTCCGCAGGGGGAGACCGGGCGCTGGGTGCTGGTGGCCATCAAGGTGGTTGCCGCCCTGCTGTTCTCGGTGTGGCTGACCCGGGCCCGCGGGCGTCTGGAAGCCCTCGCCCTCGGCATGCTCATCGGCGGCGCCATCGGCAATGCGGTGGACCGGGTGGTCTACGGCGCGGTGTTCGACTTCATCTCGCTGCACGCATTCGGCTACCGCTGGTACGTGTTCAACGTGGCTGACGTTGCGGTCGTTGTGGGCGTGGGCCTGCTTCTTTATGATGCGTTCTTCAGCCGCGCCTCAAAATTGCCGCCCTCGGACCTGCCAATGGCTCCGAAACCTGAAGCGGAGCGCGAGCCTTGAGAGGGGAGCACCCATGCGCGTCGGTGAAATTTTGCGCGTGAGCGCGAGGACGGCGGCCACGGATGCCGCCCCCCGCCGTCGCCCGGCGATGGCCTGCGCGGGAGTGCTGTGCTTCGGCCTCGCGGCCTTCGCCGCGCCGACCGCGGCCTCCGCCCAGTCGTTCGGCAACAACGACATCTTCGAATCCACCCTCCAGATGCTCGGCCTCAAGGACGACGAGGCCAAGCCCGAGATCGACTATCGCGAGCGCGCCCCCCTGGTGGTGCCGCCCAAGGTTCCGGACGCGCTGCCCGTGCCCCAAGCGAGCGCGGCGGAGGCCAACCCCAACTGGCCGAAGGACCCGGACGTGCAGCGCCGCAAGCGCGAGGCCGAGGGGTCCAAGACGCCCATCGTGCGTGACGATCCTGGCCGTCCGCTCCTGCCCTCCGAACTCAACAAGGGCAAGCGCAAGTACGTGGGCAATTCGTCCAACGCGCCCACCGAGCCGGTCGGCGCGGAATCCAAGCGCGACGTGCTGCTGCCCAGCCAGCTCGGCTTCACCGGCTGGATGAACGGCGTGACCGGCAAGCAGGACCAGCTCACCTTCAACGGCGAGCCCGAGCGCGAGAACCTCATCCAGCCGCCGCCCGGCTACCAGACCCCGGCCCCCAACGCCCCCTATGGCGTGGTGGAGCCGAAGAAGGAAGCCTTCAAGTTCCCCACCCTGTTCGACCGCACGAACTAGAGCGCGCCGAGGCGCAGGCCGGCGAGGCCGCGGCGCCACGAGCGGATGCGGTCGCGGCAGATGGCGGTCGCAGCGTCGGGCCGGGGAGCACCGGCATCGCCTGCTCCCTCCGCCGGAGCGCGCAAGGGCACGTGGCGGATGCCGATAACGATCGCGGGATCGCCGGCCCGGCGTGCGCCGCGGCGACCGATTTCACCGCCACGGCCCTTATCGCGCCGCAGCCACCCCCTATCTTTCCTTGACGCGCGGGCCGTTCGGCGCGCGCAATGCCGGAAGATCGCCACGTGCATATGAGCCGTCTCACCATGGTTGCCATTCTCGCCGCAGGCGCGGCCGCGCTTTCCCCCCGCCTCGCCGACGCCGCAGGGCCGGAGGTCACCCAGTTTCAGCTCGCCAACGGCCTTCAGGTCATGGTCATCCCCGACCACCGCACCCCGGTGGTGACCCACATGGTGTGGTACAAGGTGGGATCGGCCGACGAGCAGCCCGGCAAGTCGGGCATCGCCCATTTCCTCGAACACCTGATGTTCAAGGGCACGGACGCGCACCCGCAGGGCCAGTTCTCGGCCGAGGTGGCGCGCCTCGGCGGCCAGGAGAACGCCTTCACCTCGCAGGACTACACCGCCTATTTCCAGCGCGTCGCCAAGGAGCACCTGGAAAAGGTGATGGGCTTCGAGGCCGACCGCATGACCGGCCTCAAGCTCTCCGACGAGGTGGTGCTGCCCGAGCGCGACGTGGTGCTGGAAGAGCGCCGCATGCGCACGGACAACGATCCCGGCGCGCGCCTGTCCGAGGTGCTGCAGGCCACGACGTACGTGAACCACCCCTACCAGCATCCCATCATCGGCTGGGAGCACGAGATCAAGGGGCTGAACCGCGAGGACGCCCTCGCCTTCTACCGGCGCTACTACGCCCCCAACAACGCCTTGCTCGTGGTGGCCGGCGACGTGGACCCCGAGGCCGTGCGCGCGCTGGCCGAGAAGACCTACGGCAAGGTGGCCCGCGCCGACACGCCGCCGCGCAGCCGCCCGCAGGAGCCCGAGCCGCAGGCCCATCGCCGCGTCTCACTCGCCGACCCGCGCGTGGCCCAGCCGAGCCTCCAGCGCTCCTACCTCGTGCCCTCCTCGCGCACCGCGCAGCCGGGGGAATCCGAGGCCCTGGAGGTGCTTTCCCAGATTCTCGGCGGCGGCCAGACGAGCCGGCTCTATCGCACCCTGGTGGCGGAGAAGGGCCTCGCCGCCGGCGCTGGCGCCTGGTATCAAAGCACCGCGTACGACGCCACGCGGTTCGTGACCTACGCCTCGCCGCGGCCCGGCGTGAGCCTGGAGGACCTGGAGAAGGCGGCGGACGCGGTGGTCGCCGAGCTGCAGGCGAAGGGCGTGGATGATCTGGAGCTGGCCCGGGCAAAGACCCGGCTGGTGGCCGACACCATCTACTCCCAGGACAACCAGGCGACGCTGGCGCGCATCTACGGCGCGGCCTGGGCCACCGGCCTCTCGGCGGATGACGTCAACGCCTGGCCGGAGCGCATCAAGGCGGTGACGGCCGAGCAGGTGAAGGACGCGGCCCGCCGGTATCTGGTGACGGATCGCGCGGTCACCGGCTACCTGAAGCAGTCCGAAGCCCGCAAGGAAGACCGCTCGTGAGGCTGGCCCTCCCGACGGCACCCGCCCATGCCGGCAGCGCTGCGCGCGCCGGCCGTCTCCTCTTTGCGATGGTTACGATGGCTCTTTCCCTTCTGTCCGCCGACGCGGCGCACTCCCAGTCCAACCGCATCACCGAGGTGACCAGTCCCGGCGGCATCAAGGCCTGGCTGGTGCACGACACCACCCTGCCCCTCATCGCCGTGGAGTTCGCCTTCATCGGCGGCGCGTCCCAGGACGGCAAGGACCTTCCGGGCCTTGCCAACCTCACCGCCTCCCTCCTCGACGAGGGGGCCGGCACGCTCGACGCGGAGGCCTTCCAGCGCGCCTTGGCCGACCATGCCGTGGAGCTGCATTTCGACGCCGGGCGTGACGATGTCCGCGGTTCGCTGCGCACCCTCTCCGACAACCGCGACAAGGCGTTCGAGCTGCTGCGCGTCGCCGTCAGCGAGCCGCGCTTCGATACCGAGGCGGTGGAGCGCATCCGCGCCGCGCAGATGGCCATGCTGCGCCGCCGTTCCACCGAGCCCAACTCCATCGCCAACGAGCGCTGGTTCGCCCTCGCCTTCCCCGGCCACCCCTACGGCCGCCCAGTGGATGGAACGCTGGAAAGCATGCCGCGCATCAGCCGCGACGACATCGCCGGCTTCGCCAAGCGCAGCCTCGCCCGCTCGAACCTGCGCGTGGCGGTGGTCGGCGACATCGACGCGGCGGAACTGGGCAAGCGGCTCGACGCCACCTTCGGCGCCCTGCCCGCCACCGCCACCCTTACCCCGGTGGCCAACGTGACGCCGCAGAAGATCGGCACGGTGGACGTGATCCCGCTCGACGTGCCGCAGTCGGTGGTGGTGATGGGCACGGGCGGCCTGGAGCGGCGCGACCCGGACTTCATCCCCGCCTTCGTGCTCAACCACATCCTCGGCGGCAGCGCCTTCTCCTCCCGCCTGTTCAAGGAGGTGCGCGAGGCGCGCGGGCTTGCTTACTCGGTCTATTCCTATCAGGTGGCCCTCTCCCACACCGGCCTGTGGTTCGCCGGCACCGCCACCAAGAACGAGCGGGCGGGCGAATCCATCTCGATCATCACCGACGAGTTCCGCAAGATCCTGAAGGACGGCCCCAGCCAGACCGAGCTGGACGAGGCGAAGAGCTATCTGACCGGCAGCTACGCCCTGCGCTTCGACACCTCCTCCAAGGTGGCGGGCCAGCTCCTGCAGATCCAGCTCGACGAGCTCGGCATCGACTACATCGACAAGCGCAATGCGCTGATCACCGCCGTCACCCTCGACGACCTGAAGCGCGTGGCCGGGCGCCTCGCCACCGCCCGCGATGCCCTCACCGTGGTGGTCGGCAAGCCGCAAGGCCTTTCGGGCGGCTGAACCGCGGTTCCGGCGCGGGCGCGGGTAACCATGCCGCGCAAAACCCTCCGCCGCCCCCTGCCACCGGTGCCGGTCGGTGGCGGGGGGCGGTTCCGGCGGACCGGCATCCTTTGCTATAACGGCCTCCGCCTCGAAGCCGGCATCTGACATCGAGCGACTGGAGTTGAGCGCAATGGCCCGTGCAGAACACGCCCTTCCACATGCCAGCGGCGCCGCGCGGCGCGGCGGCAAGGGCGCTCCGACCGGCGCTCCGACCGGCGCTCCGATCGCGGTGGTCCTGTCCGCGTTCCTCGCCCTCGCGGTCGCCGGCTGCGGCGCCGGCGAGGGGCTCGACGGCGCCTTCGGCGCGCAGGACACCGGGGTCGCCTCGCGGCCGGGCACCTCCTCGGCCGGCGTGGTCAACAGCGGCACCACCGGCGTCCTCACCGTGGGGACGGGGCCGGATACCCAGGTCTATGACTGCCCGCCGGTGACGGTGCGCACCGGCGCCTCCACCTGGCAGGTCACCGACAAGCCGGGCGGCGCCCTGCGCTACCAGGCCAGCATCAGCCGGCTTGCCCGCGAGTGCTCCATCGCCGGCGGCACCATGCTGGTGAAGGTGGGCATAGAGGGCCGCGTGCTCATGGGCGAGAAGGGCACGCCGGGCCCGGTGCGGGTGCCCATCCGCATCGCCGTGGTGCAGGAGGGCCCGAGCCCGAAGACCCTCACCACCAAATTCTTCCTGGTGCAGGTGGATGTTCCGGCCGATCCCGGCCACGCCCCCTTCACTGCGGTGGAGGAGCAGATTTCCTTCCCGCTGCTGAAGCCGGCCGAGATGGAGCGCCACGTGGTGTATGTGGGCTTCGACCCGCAGGGCACCGAGGCGCGCGAGAAGCCCAAGCCCGCCGCCAAGCCCAAGCCGCGCAAGCCGGCGGCCCAGCCGGCCGGCGACAGCACGCCGGAAGTCTTCGGCCCGGCCCCGCAGTGAGGCGGACGGGCGCCCCCCGCCCTTAAACCGGACCGCCCTCCGCATCCCCGCGTTGACGCCCGCCGACATTCGCCTATGCTGCACCCGCGTTCGGACTGGTTCGGACCGGACGCAATCGGACGATCCCTGCGGGAGAGACCGGCCTTTTTCCTCTCGCGAGGTTCCAGGCCGGCGCCGAAGGCGCAACCGCCCCGGAACCGCTCAGGCACCAAGGGCCGCAGGGGGACGAGCCTCTGGAAAGCAGCGCCGGCGCTGCGCGGAGACGCGCATCCTCGTCGCTCACCGAAGGAGTAAGCCGCGCCCTTCCACGAGGCACGGTGAAATCTCTCAGGTCCTTCAGACAGAGGGGGCGCCGCGCGGATCCGCGGGAGCATGCGCCGACGAGTTTGCCTGGCAAGCTTGTCGCGTCACGCATTCTCCCGGCACCCGGATCCGGAAATTGGCGCTATCGTCCGGGAGTCCCTCGTGGATCAATCCGAGCCGCTGCTCGAAACACCCCTTTATTCCGCCCACGCCGCACTCGGGGCGCGCATCGTTCCCTTCGCCGGCTACCAGATGCCGGTGCAGTATCCGGACGGCATCCTCGCCGAGCACGGCTGGACACGCGCCCACGCCGGCCTGTTCGACGTCTCCCACATGGGCCAGGCCCTGCTGGTCGGGCCGGACCACGCCACCACCGCGCTGGCGCTGGAAGCCCTCGCCCCCGCCGATTTCCTCAATCTCTCCCCCGGCAAGCAGCGCTATTCCCAGCTCCTCGCCGCGGACGGCGGCATCATCGACGACTTCATGGTGACACGCCCGCTCGCCCCGGCGGCGGACGGCACGCTCATCCTAGTGGTCAACGCCGCCTGCAAGACCGGTGACTTCGCCCACATCGCCGAACACCTGCCGCCGTCGGTGCGCCTCGTCACCCGCCCCGAGCGGGCGCTCCTCGCCCTTCAGGGGCCCGAGGCCGCCACCGTCATGGCGCGGCACGCGCCGGAGGCGGCCTCGCTCGACTTCATGAGCGCCATCCCCACCACCTTCGACGGCATTCCGGTGGAGGTCTCCCGCTCCGGCTATACCGGCGAGGACGGCTTCGAGATTTCCGTGGCCGAAGACCAGGCGGCGGCCCTGTGGGCGGCTCTTCTCGCCGAGCCGGAGGTGAAGGCCATCGGCCTCGGGGCGCGCGACAGCCTGCGGCTCGAGGCCGGGCTCTGCCTCTACGGCCACGACATCGACCTTTCCACCTCCCCGGTGGAGGCGGCCCTGGTGTGGTCCATGCAGAAGCGGCGGCGCGAAGGCGGCGGCTTTCCCGGCGCGGCACGCATCCAGCGCGAGCTGGCCGAGGGCCCGGCCCGCGTCCGGGTGGGCCTGAAGCTGGAGGGGCGCGCCCCGGCCCGCGAGGGGGCGGAGATCGCCTCCGGCGGCGCGGTGGTCGGGGTCGTCACTTCCGGCGGCTTCGCCCCGACGCTGCAGGCGCCCATCGCCATGGGCTACGTGCCGCCGGCCCTCGCCGCGCCCGGCACCCGCCTCGACATCCTCGTCCGCGGCAAGGCCCTGCCCGCCGTGGTGACGTCTCTTCCATTCGTTCCGACGCGCTATGCGCGCAAGCAGAAGCCGGGGGCCTGATCCATGACGCAAGTGCGCTACACCAAGGACCATGAATATGTGCGCGTCGAGGGCGACGTGGCGGTGGTCGGCATCTCCGACTACGCCCAGGGCCAGCTCGGCGACGTGGTGTTCGTCGAGCTGCCCGACATCGGCAAGGCGGTGGAGAAGGGCAAGGAAGCCGCCGTCGTGGAGAGCGTGAAGGCGGCGAGCGAGGTCTACGCCCCCCTCACCGGCGAGGTGGTGGAGGTCAACAGCGAGCTCGAAGGCGCCCCCGGCCTCGTCAACGAGGACCCGGAAGGCAAGGGCTGGTTCCTGAAGCTGAAGATCTCGAACCCGGCCGAGCTCGACGACCTCATGAACGAGCACGCCTACAAGTCCTTCCTCGACACGCTGGGCTGACCATGGCCCACGACTACCAAGCCACCATCCGCTGGGCGCGGGGCGAGGCCGCCTTCACCGACGGGCGCTATTCCCGCGGCCATGTCTGGGCCTTCGACGGCATCGAGGTGCCCGGCTCTTCGGCGCCGTCATCGGTGCGGGTGCCGCTCTCCCGCGAGGATGCGGTGGACCCGGAGGAGGCGCTGGTGGCCTCGGCCGCCAGCTGCCACATGCTTTTCGCCCTCGATTTCGCCCGCCGCGCCGGCTTCCGCGTGGACAGCTACGAGGACGCGGCCACGGGCGAGATGACCCCCAACGAGAAGGGCAAGCTGTTCGTCTCCCGCATCAGCCTCAACCCGGTGATGGTGTTCTCCGGCGAGAAGCTGCCGAGCGGCGAGGACGTGGCGGCCCTACACCACCGGGCGCACGAGGAGTGCTACGTCGCCCATTCGCTGCGCGCGGACATCATCATCACGCCGCGCTTCACCCTCGCCTGACCGGAAGGCGGACCCATGCGATATCTTCCCCTCACCCCCGAGGACCGCGCCGAGATGCTGGCGCGCACCGGCGCCGCCTCGGTGGACGCCCTGTTCGCCGACATCCCCCTCGCCCAGCGCGAGACCGAGCTGCCGAACCTGCCTTTGGCCAAGGGCGAGCTGGAGGTGGAGCGCGCGCTGGCCCGCCTCGCCTCCCGCAACGTGCCGGCCGGCTCGGTGCCCTTCTTCGTCGGCGCCGGCGCCTACCGCCACCACGTGCCGGCGAGCGTGGACCACCTGATCCAGCGCTCGGAATTCCTCACCTCCTACACGCCGTACCAGCCCGAGATCGCCCAGGGCACCCTGCAATACCTGTTCGAGTTCCAGACGCAGGTGGCCGAGCTGACCGGCATGGAGGTGGCCAACGCCTCCATGTATGACGGCTCCACCGCCACCGCCGAGGCGGTGCTGATGGCCCACCGCGTCACCCGCCGCCGCAAGGCGCTGCTCGCCGGCAACCTGCACCCGCACTATCGCGCCACGGTGGAGACCGTCTCCCGTTATGCCGGCGACGAGGTGGTGTCCCTGCCCCCCGCCCCCTCCGGCGGCGAGGACATCATCGGCGCCATCGACGCCGGCTGTTCCTGCGTGGTGGTGCAGTCGCCGGACGTGTTCGGCAACCTCGTGGACCTGAAACCCATCGCCGAGGCCGCCCACAAGGCCGGCGCCCTGCTGGTCGCCGTGTTCACCGAGGCGGTGTCCCTGGGCCTCATCGAGCCGCCGGGGGCGCAGGGCGCCGACATCGTGGCAGGCGAAGGCCAGTCCATCGGCAACGCGCTGAATTTCGGCGGTCCCTATGTGGGCCTGTTCGCCACGCGGCAGAAGTTCGTGCGGCAGATGCCCGGGCGCCTTGCCGGCGAGACCGTGGACGCGGAGGGCCGGCGCGGCTTCGTGCTGACGCTCTCCACCCGCGAGCAGCATATCCGCCGCGAGAAGGCCACCTCCAACATCTGCACCAATTCGGGCCTGTGCGCCCTGGCCTTCACCATCCACATGAGCCTGCTCGGCAAGACCGGGCTCACCCGCCTCGCCCGCCTCAACCACGCCGGCGCCTGCGACCTCGCCGACCGGCTGGCGGTGGTGCCGGGGGTGGAGGTGCTCAACGACACCTTCTTCAACGAATTCACCATCCGCGTGCCCGGCTCCGCGTCGCACGTGGTGGAGAAGCTGGCGGCGAAGGGCATCCTCGGCGGCGTGCCGTATTCGCGCCTGGCGCCGAAATCGGGCCTCGACGCCCTCATCCTCGTCGCCGCCACCGAGACCACCAGCGCGGACGACCGCGCCGCTTTTGCCGCGACCCTGAAGGAGGTGCTGTGATGAACCGCGAAGGCCGCGGCGCCACCACGCCGCAGATCGTTTCCGACACCACGTCCGTCCCCTATGCGGGGCCGCAGACCTTCACCGGCAACCGCGCCCTGGACCTGGAAGAGGGGCTCCTGTTCGAGATCGGCCGCACCGAGGTGACCGGCGTCGACGTGCCCGAGCCCGCCCCGTTCAAGGACCGGCTCGGCGGCCATGCCCGCACCGCGCCGCTGGAGCTGCCCGGCCTCAGCGAGCCGGAAGCCATGCGCCATTACGTGCGCCTGTCGCGGATGAATTACGGCATCGACAGCGGCCTGTTCCCGCTGGGGTCGTGCACCATGAAGCACAATCCGCGCCTCAACGAGAAGATGGCGCGGCTGCCGGGCTTCGCCGACGTGCACCCGCTCCAGCCCCTGTCCACGGTCCAGGGCGCGCTCGGTCTCATGGGCGAGCTGTCGCGCTACCTCCTGGAACTCACCGGCATGCAGGCGGTGGCGCTCCAGCCCAAGGCCGGCGCCCATGGCGAGCTGTGCGGCATGATGGCCATCAAGGCCGCGCACGAGGCAAGCGGCTCCAAGCGCCACGTGGTGCTGGTGCCGGAGAGCGCCCACGGCACCAACCCCGCCACCGCCGCCCTCATCGGCTACGAGGTGCGCTCCATCCCGGCGCGCGCCGACGGCACGGTGGACCCGGAGGCGGTGAAGGCCGCGCTGGGGCCGGAGGTGGCCGCCCTCATGCTCACCAACCCCAACACCTGCGGGCTGTTCGAGCGCGATGTGGTGGCCATCGCCGAGGCGGTGCACGCAGCCGGGGCCTATTTCTATTCGGACGGCGCCAACTTCAACGCCATCCTCGGCAAGGTGCGCATCGCCGACCTCGGCGTCGACGCCATGCACATCAACCTGCACAAGACCTTCTCCACGCCCCATGGCGGCGGCGGGCCGGGGGCGGGGCCGGTGGTGCTCTCGGCGGCGCTCGCCCCCTTCGCGCCGGTGCCGGCGCTGGTGGCCACGGCGGACGGGCTGGCGCTGGTGGAGGACCAGGGCGCGGACGGGGCGCAGCAGGCGCTGGGCCGCATGAGCGCCTTCCACGGCCAGATGGGCATGTTCGTGCGGGCGCTGTCGTGGATGCTCTCCCACGGCGCCGACGGCATGCGGCAGGCCTCCGAGGATGCGGTGCTCTCGGCCAACTACATCCGCGCCTGCCTCATGGACGTGATGAGCGCGCCCTTCGCCGAGCGCCCGGCCATGCACGAGGCCCTGTTCGACGACGCCTGGCTCGCCGGCACGGGGATCTCGACCCTGGACGTGGCCAAGGCCCTCATCGACGAGGGCTACCACCCCATGACGGTGTATTTCCCGCTGGTGGTGCACGGCGCCATGCTCATCGAGCCGACGGAGAGCGAGTCCAAGGCCTCCCTGGACCTGTTCATCGCCGCCCTGCGCGACCTCGCTTTGGCGGCGAAGGCCGGGGACAAGGCGCGCTTCCTCGGCGCGCCCTATTACGCCCCGCGCCGCCGCCTCGACGAGACCCGCGCCGCCCGCGCGCCGGTGCTGCGCTGGGTGAAGCCGGAGCCGATCCCCGACGCGGCGGAATAGCGGGCAGAGGGCTCCGGTCCCACGAACGGTCGTCATGCCCCGGACAAGCCGGGGCATGACGGTGGTGAAGGACGACAGCGCGATCCTCCCCTCGGGAGGGAACCGGGCGCCGCGCCATGCGTTCCCACCCCTTGCCCCCGCTCGCCGCGCCTGCGAAAAGCGCCGGCATGATCGTTCTCGACGATATTTCCCTGCGCCTCGCCGGGCGCCTGCTCATCGACCATGCCTCGGTGGCCATCCCCGAGAATGCGCGGGTCGGCGTGGTCGGGCGCAACGGCTCGGGCAAGACCACCCTGTTCAAGGCCCTGGTGGGCGAGCTGGAGCTGGAATCCGGCGCCATCCGCATGCCCAACCGCACCCGCATCGGCCGGGTGGCGCAGGAGGCGCCGGCGGGGCCGGATTCGCTCATCGAGCGCGTGCTGGCCGCCGATACCGAGCGCGCCGCGCTGCTGACGGAGCGCGAGGCCGCCGCCGATCCCATGCGCATGGGCGAGATCGAGATGCGCCTGCTCGACATCGACGCCTATTCCGCCCCCGCCCGCGCCGCCACCATCCTCGCCGGCCTCGGCTTCGACGAGAGCGCGCAGGCGCGGCCCTGCTCGGAATTCTCGGGCGGCTGGCGCATGCGCGTGGCGCTCGCCGCGCTGCTGTTCACCGAGCCCGACCTGCTTCTGCTCGACGAGCCCACCAACTATCTCGACCTCGAAGGCACCCTGTGGCTCCAGGACTACCTCGCGCACTACCCGCGCACGGTGATCCTCATCAGCCATGACCGCGACCTGCTCGACACCAGCGTCGACCACATCCTGCACCTCACCGGGCAGAAGCTGACCCTCTACAAGGGCGGCTTCAGCTCGTTCGACCGCCAGCGGCGCGAGCGGCTGCTGCTGGACCAGAAGGCGCGCAAGAAGCAGGAGATGCAGCGTGCCCACATGGAATCCTTCGTCGCCCGCTTCCGCGCCAAGGCCACCAAGGCCAAGCAGGCCCAGTCCCGCCTCAAGGCGCTGGCCCGCATGGAGCCGCTGGCCGCCCAGGTGAGCGAGGAGGGGGCGTCCATCTCCATCCGCCATCCCGAGCGGCTCCTCTCGCCGCCCATCGTGGTCATGGACCATGTGTCGGTCGGCTATGTGCCCGGCAAGCCGATCCTGCGGAACCTCGATCTTCGCATCGACGAGGACGACCGGATCGCGCTGCTCGGCCCCAACGGCAACGGCAAGTCCACCTTCGCCAAGCTCCTCGCCGGCCGGCTGAAGGAGGAGAGCGGCAGCCTCGTGCGCGCCGACAGGCTGGAAGTGGCCTATCTCGCCCAGCACCAGATCGACGAGCTGGTCCCCGGCGACAGCCCCGCCCAGCACGTGCGCAAGCTCATGCCCGACGCGCCCGAGGCCCGGGTGCGCGGACGTGCGGCGGAGATGGGGTTTTCCGGCGGGGCCGCCGACACCAAGGTCTCGTCCCTCTCGGGCGGCGAGAAGGCGCGCCTGCTGCTGGGGCTCGCCACCTTCAACGGCCCGCATTTGCTCATCCTCGACGAGCCCACCAACCACCTGGACATCGAGGCGCGCGCCGCCCTCATCGAGGCGCTGAACGACTTTCCCGGCGCGGTCATCCTCGTCTCCCACGACCGGCACCTGCTGGAGGCGTGCGCCGAGCGGCTGTGGCGCGTCGCCGGCGGCACCGTGAAGGCCTATGAGGGCGACCTCGACCAGTACCGCACCGAGGTGCTGTCGCGCTCCGACGGCGACCGCATGACCGATTCCGGCCGCAAGGACAGTGCCGAGACGAAGAAGGGCACCCCGGCCGACCAGAAGCGCAAGACGCCCACCGGCCCGCTCAAGAAGCGCGTCCGCGAGCTGGAAGCCAGCGTGGAGAAGCTGGAGAAGGAAATCGCCGGCATCGACGCCAAGCTCGCCGAGCCGGACCTGCATGCCCGGAAGCCGTTCGATGCCGCCCGCTTCGCCAAGGCCCGCGCCGAGGCGGTGGAGAAGCTCGCCGCGGCGGAAGAGGAATGGCTCGCCGTCAGCGCCGAGCTCGAGGCCGCGGCCGGCTCGTAGGCGCCGCCGGGGCCGCCCGCGCCGCTTCGGGCGCCTGCATCAGCGCCGTCAGCGCCTGCGCGGCGCGCGAGTGGTACCGATCGGCGTGGCGCAGCGCGTAGAAGCGGCGCGCCGGAAAGCCCAGCGGCAGCTGGCGCAGGGTGCCGGTGGCGAGCCCCGCCGCCGCCACCAGGTCGGAGATCACCGTTGCCCCGGCCCCGGCCGCCACCGCGCTGATGACCGCCTCGTTGGACGGCAGCTCCAGCACCACCTTGAGCCCCGCCGGATCGAGCCCGGACGCGCGCAGCGCATCCTCGAACACCTGCCGCGTGCCCGAGCCGGGCTCGCGCAGCACGAACGGCAGCTCGAACAGGTCCGCCGGCGTCAGCGCGCGCCGCGCCGCGAACGGGTGGCCGGCCGCCGTCACCAGCACCAGCCGGTCCCCCGGCACGGCGGTGCGGGCGAGGAGCGGCTCCTCCACCTCGCCTTCCACGAAGCCGAGATCGGCGGTCCCCTCCCGCACCGCCGCCGCCACCTGCGTGGTGTTGCCGATGACCACCGACAGCGCGATGTCCGGATAAAGCTGGTGGAAGCGATTGAGCAGGGGACCGAGCCAGTAGTTGGCGATGGTCTGGCTGGCCTGGAGCGCGAGGCGCCCGCGCCTCAGGCCGGAGAGATCGGCCAGCACGGTCTCGGCGGCGGCGGCGCGGGCGAGCACGGCGTCCGCTTCCGGCACGAAGGCGCGCCCCGCTTCGGTCAGCTCGATCCGCCGCCCCACCCGGTGGAACAGGGCGACGCCGCAGGAAGCCTCCAGCGCCGCGACCGAGGCACTGACCGCCGACTGGGTCATGTGAAGCTGGGCGGCGGCGCGCGTCATGTGCAGGGCGCGGGCGACGGCGACGAAGACCCGCAGTTGCTCCAGCGTCATCGTAGCTCCGCCTGCCCGCGCTCAGGCGTCGCGCGGGCCTTGATTCTGCGGGATCCCGCTCAGGCGCCGCGCGGGCTTTCGCTCACATCAGCGTCTTGATCAGGATAAGGCTCAGCGCCGAGATGAAAAGCCAGGCGGCGGCACCGAGAAGCAGGGGCTTGATGCCCTTGAGGCGCAGCTTGGCGATGTCGGTCTCCAGCCCCATGGCGCCCAGCGCCACCGCGAGCAGGAAGGTGGTGGTGGTGGCGACCGGCATCTTCACCTCCGCCGGCACCCATCCGCTCGAAGCCACCATCACCATGGCGATGAAGCCGAACACGAACCACGGCATGGGCGGGCTGGCATGGCCGGCCGCCTTGTCGCCGCGGGCGCGGATGACGGCGGCGGCGCCGAGGCCGATGACCAGGGGCGCGAGCAGCATCACCCGCGACAGCTTCGCCACCGTGCCGAACTCGCCGGCCTGCTGGCCGCCCTGGAAGGCGGCGGCCACCACCTGCGCCACCTCGTGGATGGAGGCGCCGGTCCACAGGCCGAAGCCGTGCGCGTCGAGGCCCGTATAGGGCAGGAGCACCGGCATCAGCAGCATGGACAGCGAGCCGAAGACGGTGACGCAGGCCACCGCATAGGCCACGTCCTCGTCCGAGCCACGGGTGACCGTGTTGGTGGCGATCACCGCCGAGGCGCCGCAGATGGCGGTGCCGGCCGCGATCAGCTCGGACAATTGCTTGTCCACCCCCATCAGCCGACCCAGCCAGCGGGTGGCGAAGAAGGTGGCGAACAGGGTTCCGGCGACGATGAGGAAGCCGGTGAGCCCCACCGAGCGCACCTGCTCGAAGGTGAGCTGGAGGCCCAGCAGCACGATGGCGAAGCGCAGGATGCGGCGCAGCGCGAACTTCACCCCCGGCTTGGCGATGGCCGCCGTGCCGAAGATGTTGTGCAGGGCCATGCCGATGGCGATGGCGAGGATAAGCGGGCTCACCAGCCCCATGCCGGGGATCTGCCGCAACCCGTAGGCGGAGGCGGCGATGAGCACGGTGTAAGCGAGGCCCGGCAGGATGCCGCCGAAGGCCGTGGCAAGCGGACCACCTCCGCGGGCGAGCGGGGACGGTGCGAGCGTGGCAGGGTCGGCGACGGTCTTGTCGGTCATGGCGGGGCTCCAGAAGTGACACGGAGCATGCAGCGGCACAATCAATCGATCAAACGAGTTGTATTTCTACAATTGATCGATTTATTTGATTATATGGCATGCCGGCACCGGATGCGCCGACAGCCCGGCCCTCGCGGGCAGGGCCGGCGCCGGCCCGGAAGCCTCACCGCTCGGCAAAGGCCTTCTCCACCACGAAGGTCTCGGGCCGATGGCCGGCGCCCTCGGCGAAGCCACGTCCTTCGAGGAGCTCGCGCGTGTCGGCGATCATCTGCGGCGAGCCGCACAGCATGACCCGGTCATGGGCCGGGTCGAGGTCGGGCAGGCCGAGATCGGCGAACAGCCGCCCGCTCTCCATCAGGTCGGTGACGCGGCCGCGATTGCGGAACGGCTCGCGCGTCACGGTCGGATAATGCAGCAGCTGGGCGGCGGCGTATTCGCCGAGGAAATCGTTGGCCTTGAGGTCCGCCACCACCTGCTCCCCATAGGCCAGCTCCGCCACCTCGCGGCAGCCGTGCACCAGCACGATGTGCTCGAAGCGCTCATAGGCCTCCGGGTCCTTGGCGATGGACACGAACGGCGCCAGCCCGGTGCCGGTGGCGAGAAGATAGAGCCTTTTGCCGGGCTTCAAATTGTCCAGCAGCAGCGTGCCGGTGGGGCGGCGGCCGACGAGGATGGGATCACCCGGCTTCAGCGCCTGCAGGCGCGAGGTGAGCGGGCCGTCCGGCACCTTGATGGAGAAGAATTCCAGCGTGTCCTCATGGGGCGCGCAGGCGAGTGAATAGGCGCGCAGCAGCGGCCTGTCGGCCACCGGCAGGCCGATCATGGTGAACTGGCCGCTCTTGAAGCGGAAGGCGGTGTCGCGGGTGGCGGTGAAGGAGAAGAGCCGGTCGGTCCAGTGGCGGACATCGAGGACGGTCTCGGTGTTGAGATTGCTCATGGCTCTCCCCTCACGCCAGCGACGACGGGGACGGGCCGGCGGAGGACTGGCCCGGTGCCGCCGAGAAGGCGCTCTCGAACTTGCCGTCCACGTCCATCCAGTCCGAGGCGTCGGCCGGCGGCTCCTTCTTCTCGGCGATGTTCGGCCACAGGGCGGCATATTCGGCGTTGAGCGCCAGCCAGCGCGCCGCCTCAGGATCGCTGTCGGCGGAAATGGCGGCGGCCGGGCATTCGGGCTCGCACACGCCGCAATCGATGCATTCGTCCGGATTGATGACGAGCATGTTCTCGCCCTCATAGAAGCAGTCCACCGGGCAGACCGAGACGCAATCCATGAATTTGCAGCGGATGCATTTGTCGGTGACGACGTAGGCCATGGGGCAGGGTCCCGTTGTTGTTCTCCTTTATTTTAGCCAGACCGGCGCTCGGCCTTCAGGACTAAGACCTTGACGGGTCAATTAATTGCGGATTTTCCAGGACGCTTGACGACCGCACGAAATCCGCTGGCGCGCCGCGCCGGGACCGGAGGAGGAATGGGTCCTCCAGTCGAGCAACCGTGTTTGCGGCTGCGAGGGATGTGTCGTCCTTTTGCCGTGACGGCGGTTGGAGAACGCAGGCGCCCTGCATTCCCCGGACGCATGCAGCGACAGCGGAATGCGAGCCGGGGCCCAGCACAAAGAGACCGCCGAAGGCGCTGCCTTCAACAGCGGTCCTGGACTTTGACCCGCTGCGCGGGATCCCGGCTCTCCTTCCACTGCGCTGCGCTCCGTTTCAGTCGGCCGGGAAACGATGGATGGCTCCGGTCAAGCCGGAGGGCGAGGGTGGGATGTCACACCACCTGCGCGAGGTTCGAACCGTTGAGGTTCACCGCGAGGCCCTTCAGCGCGTCCTCGTTCAGCTCGCCGCCCATGGCCTTCAGGCTCTCCTCGCGGATCAGGGCGCCGAGGTCGGCGCGCAGCTGGATGAAGTCGGGGGAGAGCTGGAGTGCCGCATCGCGCGGGCGGGCCAGCGGCACCGTCACCTCGGCCTTGATGGTGCCGGGACGCGCGGTCATCACGTAGATGCGGTCGGAGAGGAAGATCGCCTCGTCGATGTCGTGGGTCACGAACAGCACCGAGATGCCGAGCCGCTGCCAGAGGTTGGTGAGGATCTGCTGCATGATGATGCGCGTCTGCGCGTCGAGCGCGCCGAAGGGCTCGTCCAGCAGCAGCACCTTGGGCCCGGTCGCCAGGGCGCGGACGATCCCCACCCGCTGCTTCATGCCGCCGGACAGGCGGTCGGGATAATGGTCCTCGAAGGCGGAAAGGCCGGCAAGGCCGAGCAGCGTGCGCGCCGCCACCGCCCGCTCGGAACGGCCCAGTCCGCGCATCTTGAGGCCGAACTCCACGTTCTCCCGCACCGTCTTCCACGGGAACAGGGAATATTGCTGGAACACCATGCCCCGGTCGGCCGAGGGGCCCTTCACCGCCTCCCCGTCCACGGTGACCCGCCCGGCCGTGGGCTTGAGGAAGCCCGCCACCGCGTTGAGCAGGGTGGACTTGCCGCAGCCGGAGGGGCCGATGATGGAGACGAACTCGCCGGGCCGCACCACGAGATCGGCGTCGCTGACGGCCACCATGGCGCCATCGAGGGTGTCGTAGGCCAGATGGAAATCGCTGACCTCGATCAGGCCGGTCTGGGCGGGAGGGACGGGAGGAACAGCCATGGCGCGCCTCGCTTTCGTTTGGCTCATTTGGCCCGGGACCAGGGCGTCACCGCCCGCCCGAGAAGCCGGATGAGGAAGGAGGAGGCGAGCCCGAGCACGCCGATGGTGATCATGCCCAACGCGATGTCGGGATACTGCACCAGGGAATAGGCCTCCCAGGTGAAATAGCCGATGCCGAACTGGCCGGAGATCATCTCCGCCGCGATCAGCGACACCCAGGCGACCCCCATGCCCACGGTGAGGCCGGTGAAGATCTGCGGCAGCACCGCCGGGAAGTAGACCTCGCGGAAGGTCGCCCGCTCGCTCGCCCCGAGGCAGCGGGCGGCGCGCACCAGCACCTCGTCCACATTGGCCATGCCGTGCAGGGTGTTGATGAGGATGGGAAAGAACGAGCCGAGGAAAGTGATGAAGACGATGCTCTCCTCGTTGGTCGGCCACAGCATGATGGACATGGGCACCCAGGCGATGGCCGGGATGGGCCGCAGCACCTCGGACACCGGGAACACGAAGTCCTTCAGCAGCTGGAAGCGCCCCATCAGCAGGCCCAACGGCACCGCGACGAGGGTGGCGATGGCGAAGCCGAGGAAGATGCGGCGACAGGAAATATAGATGTGGTCGAAGAAGGCGCCGGTGGAAAAGGCGGTGCGGGCGCTTTCCAGCACCTGCTCGGGCGAGGGCACGTTCACGAAGCGCACGTAGAGGATCATGCGGTTGCTGGTGAGCACGTGCCAGGCGAGGATGAAGAGGCCGATGGAAAGGGCGCCGAGCAGGATCGCCCGGATCGCCGCGGCATTGAGCTTCACCCAGCGCCGCGCCCGCCCCAGGGGGGAGCGGTCGGGCGCGGGGGCAGCCGGCGCCTCCGGGCGCTCCGGCCGCAACAGGATGGGCCCCGGCGCCGCCACGGCGGCACCCCTTCCCTCCACGCCCGCCAGGTGCAGGGGAGCGGAGGGGGACACGAGCGTTTTCGCCATGGCGGTCTGCATGGCGCTCACCCGCGGCCCGCGGTGGCGGCCTTCAGCGCGTCGCCGAAGGACATCACCTTGCCGCCATCCTTGGCCGCAGCGGCCTCCGCGTCGGCCTTGAGCAGGAAGGGCAGGATCTCCGCCTTGCCGTCCTTCGTCGTGCCCACCGCATAGAAGGCCTCGCTGGCGAACAGCTTGATGCCGCGGGCGCTGTCGAACAGATAGGTCATGCTCGCCGTCTTGCCCTGGGCGGTCAGCTCGGCGAGCGCGCCCAGGGTGCAGGCGGGGCTGGAATAGGACTTGATGCCCTCGCCCTCGATCCAGATCTCGCCCGCCTTGCGCGGCGCGCTGATCTTGACCTTGCAGAAGGCGTCCTCGCCGGAGACCTCGTAATTGTCGGTGCTCGCCAGCTGCTTCTCGTAATCGAGGCCCAGTTCCTTGTAGGCCTGGCGGATATAGCTGTCGTTGACCCAGGCCTTGACGTCGAATTCCTTCATCCGCCCGAGCTTCTGCAGCACGGCGGCATCCTCGGCGGCGTCGGCCACCAGCTGCGGCTTGATGGTGGGGTCCATGGTCATGATGCCGCCCGGGCCGAGGAAGATGTAGACCACTTCCTTGTCGATGCCGGTCCACTTGGCGATCTGCTCGGCGGCGGTCTTGGGATCCTTGCGCACCCAGCCGTTCGCCTCGATGACCGCCTTCAGATAGCCGACCACCACCTCCGGATACTTCTCGGCGAAGTCGGTGCGCACCACCACGCCATGCCAGGTGGGGGCCCTGGTCTCCACGCCGTCGAAGATCTTGCGGGCGAAGCCGCGGAACGGCAGCAGCTCGGCGAAGGGGACGAAGTCGGCGTGGGCGTCGATCTTCTTTTCCTGGAGGTTGGTGGAGCCCACCTCCGGCGACTGGCTCACCAGCTTGAAGTAGTCATTGGGCCAGCCCTTGTCCTGCATGGCCTTGAGGATCATGCCATGGGCCGCCGAGCCGAACGGGACGGAGAGCACCTTGCCCTTCAGGTCCGACAGCTCGAAGTACGGCGAGTCCTTGTGCACCACCACCCCGTTGCCCGAGCCGAACAGGTTGTAGGCGGCGACCGAGATCAGCTGGGACTTGGACTGCGGATTGGACTGGAAGGTGTAGCCGTTCACCACCAGGGGATAATCCCCCATGCCGCCGAACTGGAGCTTGTCGGCCATCATGCCGTTGGTCACCGGCGGGCCGGAGGTGAAGTTCTGCCATTCGATGTTGTAGGTGGCCCCGGCATACTTGCCGTCCTTCGGCAGATACTTGTCGAGGAGCTTCAGCTCCTTGATCACCACACCCGTGGTCACCGTGTTGGTGGTGGTGTCCTGGGTGCCGATGCCGATGTTGATGGTCTCGGCGCCGGCGGGAAGAGCGGCGAGGGCGCTGGCGGCCGAAAGCGCCAGGGCCAGCGCGCGAAGGATCGAAGTTTGAACCACGGGGGTGCGAAGAAGCGCGGACGGGAACAGGGTCATCGGATCCACCTCTCGGGGCAGGACGGCTCTCGACCGTGATCTTCCGCCGCGAGCTTCGACCGGTTCAAAGGAAGATGATGCGCGCCTGTCGATTAGTTGCCTCCTTTACGGCCCCGCCCGTTTTTTCAGCAAGGCCTGCCTGTGATACCGGCGGCGCGTGGGCGGCCGGGGCGGCCGCGCTCAGCGATCACCGCGCATGGCGTGCAGGGCATCGAGGTCATAGACCACCAGCTTGGCCTTCTCCGCCTTCAGAACACCCTGCTCCTGCAGGCGCTTGAGGCTGATGGTCACCCATTGGCGCGTGGCCCCCACCATGTGGGCGAGGTCCGCGTGGGTGAAGGCGGTGCCGATGACCACGGCGCCTTCGTCCCTGACGCCGTAGGTGTCGGCGAGGTGGAGCAGCAGGTGGGCGAGACGCTCGGTGACGGAGCGTGTGCCCAGCATCTGGGCAAGGGCGGAATAGCACTTGCCCTTGAAGGTGACGCCCTCGATCAGGCCGATGGCGAAGGCGGGGATCTGGGCGATGAGGCGGCGCAAGGTCTTGCCGGTGAGATGCACCACCACCGAGTTGGTGGCGGCCACCCCCGACCAGACGTGCTGGCCCTGACCGAACAGTTCCGGGCCGCCGACGAAATTGCCGGCATCCCAGTAAGCCAGGGTGATCTCGCGAGCCGAGGGGGCGATGTAGAAGACTCGGATCCGACCGCTCTCGATCAGGAAGATGCCGTCATGGGGCGTGCCTTGTGAAAACAGCATCTTGCCCCGATAGACCACCCGCTTCTGACCCTCGCGCAGCACCTCCTCCCGCTCCTTGGCGGTGAGGCGCTGGAACAGCAGGGGCGGCCCGTTGGTCAGCGCCGCATTCTCGGTCAGCAGCAGGGCCTGGGCCGGGTTCGCGGTGGCGAGCAAGGGCGACGCGGGGGCCGGAGGGTGTCCCTGATGGGAGGCGGTCTGCATGCGGCTTCTCCCGGTTGGATGGATTCCAATCCGCAAGAAGCGTACCAATATATAAATAAGTTTGTCGATCAATTTAATATAAATATTGTGGCGGCAAAGCTCCCGCCGATCCAGCGTGCCGGCGCGTTCCGGCGGCCCTTACGGGCTGGTCTTCTTGGCGTCGAACAGGGCCAGCGCCTCGGTCCGCAGGACCCCGCCGGTGATCTCCACCTGCGCGAACGGCGCGTGCCGCGCCATCAGCTGGGCCACCGCCTGCGCCGACATGGTGATCTGGCCGAGCCGAGCCGCGATATCGTCCACCGACGCCGCGAACACCACGCGGGAAATGCCGCACCAGATGATGGCGCCCATGCACATGGCGCACGGTTCGCCGGAGGTGTAGAGCGTCGTCCCCTTCAGCTCCTCCGGTGGCCGGGTGGCGACGAAGCGGCGGATGGCCACCATCTCCCCATGGGCGGTGGGATCGGCGAGCCGCCGGCCGAGATTGAGGCCGCGCACCAGCACCTGCCCGTCGCGGGTGATCACGGCGCCGAACGGATAGTCCGCCTCCGCCGCAAGGGCGATGGCCTCGCGCATCAGCCGCTCGTCTTCCGGGCGGACCGGCACCAGGATCGCTTCCGCACGGGCTTCGCGGGGAAAGAGGTCGAGCACGCTTCCACCGGCCCCGATGGCCAGCGCCGTCAGCACCGCGCGGCGGGACGGAAGCGTTTTCGCGCTGGCCGCAGCGGCCGAGCCGTCCCGGTGATCGCCTTCTTGGCCCCAATTTGCGCGGCCGTCGCCGTTTTGGCCGTTCCTGCCCCGGCCGCTCCTGTCCTGGCGCTCAGGCATGGCTACCCCAAATTTGCAGGTGACGGCCAACAAGACCATGCCGGCCTTCACCCCACAAGTGGCGCTGCAGGCCGGGCCGCGGGGGTGACGCCGGCATCAGGGCATGCGAGCGAAAAAGCAGAAAGCCCGGGCGTGCGGCCCGGGCTTTTCCAAATCGTGTCTTATTCGCCGACTCAGTGCCCGGTGCCACCGCCCCGCGCGCGCTCCAGCGCCTCGTAGACCTGCTGGAGATCGGCGAGGTGACGCTCCGCGCGCTGGCGCACCGCGTCGGCTGAAGCGTCGGCCACGTCTTCCCTGGCTTCCTGGATCTGCTGCTGCAGCGCCCCGAGATCCAGTTCCTCCAGAGGCTTCGCCTCTTCCGCGAGGATGGTGAGGCCGGCCGGGTTCACCTCGGCGAAGCCGCCGCGGACGAAGTAGCTCTTCGGAGCGGTGCCATCGCCCTTGATGGTGAGGATGCCCGGCTTCAGCATGCCGATGAAGGGGGCATGGCCAGCCAGCACGCCGAACTCGCCTTCCGCGCCGGGGACGATGACTTCCGTCACCGCGCCGGAAAATACGAGCCGCTCGGGGGAGACCAGCTCAAAGGGTAAGGTCGCCATCTTTGTCGTCTCCGGGTCGGCCCCTCGAAAGGGTTCCGCTCACGTCCGCCCCGGCGCGATCGCGCCCGGCGGCCTTCATTGTCCCATGCGGGGAGCCGCCATGCCGGAGCGGTCGTTCCGCCCCCGCAGGTCCGGCTCCTCGGCGCCCGTCGCGGGCGTCAGCGTCGGCGGTCGGCCACGAAGCCGACGCCGAGCCCGATGATCGCGCCCACCACGGCGGCAATGCCGATGTGGCGGGACTGCTCCGAGGTCAAGCCGCCGCCCGGGCGCTCGCCCTGGAGCTTGATGTCGATGCCCGGCAGGCGGATTTCCGCCACCTGCGGGCGGGTGAGCCAGCCGACGAGGCCGCCCGCCGCGAGACCGAGAACGAGGCAGAGGATCTTGGTGTTCATCTCAGTCCTCCACCCCGCTCAGGGGATCACGCCGCCTCGGCGGCGAGCTTCTTGCCCTTCTCGATGGCTTCGTCGATGGAACCCACCATGTAGAAGGCCTGTTCCGGCAGGTAGTCGTACTTGCCTTCCACCAGGCCCTTGAAGCCGGAGATGGTGTCCTTCAGGTCCACCAGCTTGCCGGGCGAGCCGGTGAAGACTTCCGCCACATGGAACGGCTGCGAGAGGAAGCGCTCGATCTTGCGGGCGCGGGCGACCGTGATCTTGTCCTCTTCCGACAGCTCGTCCATGCCGAGGATGGCGATGATGTCCTGCAGCGCCTTGTAGCGCTGCAGCGTCTGCTGCACCTGGCGCGCCACGTTGTAGTGCTCCTCGCCGATGACCAGCGGCGAGAGGATGCGCGAGGTCGAGTCGAGCGGGTCCACCGCCGGGTAGATGCCCTTTTCCGCGATGGATCGGGACAACACGGTGGTGGCGTCCAGATGGGCGAAGGAGGCGGCGGGCGCCGGGTCGGTCAGATCGTCGGCGGGCACGTAGATGGCCTGCACCGAGGTGATCGAGCCCTTGGTGGTGGTGGTGATGCGCTCCTGCAGGGCGCCCATGTCGGTGGCGAGCGTCGGCTGGTAGCCCACCGCCGAGGGAATGCGGCCGAGCAGCGCCGACACTTCCGAGCCGGCCTGGGTGAAGCGGAAGATGTTGTCCACGAAGAACAGCACGTCCTGGCCCTGGTCGCGGAAGTGCTCGGCGACGGTGAGGCCGGTCAGCGCCACGCGGGCGCGGGCGCCCGGAGGCTCGTTCATCTGGCCGTAGACCAGGGCGCACTTGGAGCCGGCGGCCGAGCCGTCATGCTCGTGCGGGTCCACGTTCACCTTGGACTCGATCATCTCGTGATAGAGATCGTTGCCCTCGCGGGTGCGCTCGCCGACGCCGGCGAACACCGAATAGCCGCCGTGCGCCTTGGCGATGTTGTTGATCAGCTCCATGATCAGCACGGTCTTGCCCACGCCGGCGCCGCCGAACAGGCCGATCTTGCCGCCCTTGGAGTAAGGCGCCAGCAGGTCCACCACCTTGATGCCGGTGACCAGGATCTCGGCTTCCGTGGACTGGTCCGCATAGGAGGGGGCGGGCTGGTGGATGGCGCGCTTGGCGTCGCCGACCACCGGGCCGAGCTCGTCCACCGGCTCGCCGATCACGTTCATGATGCGGCCGAGGGTCGCCTCGCCGACGGGCACCAGGATGGGGGAGCCCGTGTCGGTGACGGGCTGGCCGCGCACCAGGCCCTCGGTGGCGTCCATCGCGATGGTGCGAACCGTGTTCTCGCCGAGATGCTGGGCCACTTCGAGCACCAGGCGGTTGCCGTGGTTGGTGGTCTCAAGCGCGTTCAGGATTTCCGGCAGATGGCCATCGAACTGCACGTCGACAACGGCGCCGATGACCTGGGTGATGCGTCCGGTGGGATTCGCCATGTTCGTCGTCCTTTGTCCTCGTCCACGCCGCGGTCAGAGCGCTTCGGCGCCGGAGATGATTTCGATAAGTTCTTTCGTGATCATGGCCTGACGCGTCCGGTTGTAGATCAGCGTCTGCTTCTTGATCATGTCGCCCGCATTGCGGGTGGCGTTGTCCATGGCGCTCATCTGCGAACCGTAGAAGGACGCCTGGTTTTCCAGGAGCGCGCGGAAGATCTGCACCGCGATGTTGCGCGGCAGGAGGTCCGCGAGGATCTCCTCTTCCGTCGGCTCGTACTCGTAGACCGGCCCGGCCTCGCTCTCGTCCCGCTCGGGGAAGCTGGCGGGGATGATCTGCTGGGCGGTGGGCACCTGCGAGATCACGCTGCGGAAATGCGAGTAGAACAGCGTGCACACATCGAACGCGCCCTGGTCGAGCAGCGACAGGATCCGGCCGGCGATGTCGTCGGCGTTCTTGAAGCCGAGCGTGCGCACGGTGCGCAGGTCCACGAGCTCGATGATGCGGTCCGGGTAGGTCCGGCGCAGCTGGTCGTAGCCCTTGCGGCCGACGCAGAAGAACTTGACGTCCTTCCCCTCGCCGAGGAGCTGCTGCGCCTTCTCGCGGGCGAGCCGCACGATGGCGGTGTTGAAGGCACCGCACAGGCCGCGCTCGCCGGTGCACACCAGCAGGAGATGCTTCTGCGACTGCCCGGTGCCGGAGATCAGCACCGGCGCCTGCCCCGCCCCGACGATGCCGGCGGCGAGATTGCCCAGCACCGTCTCCATGCGCTCGGCATAGGGACGGGCCGCTTCCGCCGCCATCTGGGCGCGACGCAGCTTCGCCGCGGCGACCATCTGCATCGCCTTGGTGATCTTCTGCGTCGCCTTCACCGAGGCGATGCGGTTTCTAAGGTCTTTCAGGCTCGCCATCGCGCCCGTCCGTCAGGTTCGAGGAACGAAGGGCGCCGCTCAGGCGAAGCTCTTGGCGAAGGCGTCGAGGGCCTTGGTCAGCTTCTCGGCGGTGTCCTTGCTGAGTTCCTTCGAGGTCCGGATCGCCTCGAGGATCTCCGGGTGCTGCGTGCGCAGCGCCAGGAGGACGCCCTGCTCGAACTCGCGCACCTTGGAGACCGGCAGCGGGTCGAGATAGCCGTTGGTGCCGGCGAAGATCACCGCCACCTGCTCTTCCACCTTGAGAGGCGAGAACTGGCTCTGCTTCAGCAGCTCGGTGAGGCGGGCGCCACGGTTGAGCAGCTTCTGCGTGGAGGCGTCGAGGTCGGAGCCGAACTGGGCGAAGGCGGCGAGCTCGCGATACTGGGCGAGCTCGCCCTTGATCTTGCCCGCCACCTGCTTCATCGCCTTGATCTGGGCCGAGGAGCCCACGCGCGACACCGACAGGCCCACGTTCACCGCCGGGCGGATGCCCTGGTAGAACAGGTCGGACTCAAGGAAGATCTGCCCATCGGTGATGGAGATCACGTTGGTCGGGATGTAGGCCGACACGTCGTTGGCCTGGGTCTCGATCACCGGCAGGGCGGTCAGCGAGCCGGCGCCGTGCTCGTCATTGAGCTTGGCGGCGCGCTCCAGCAGGCGGGAATGGAGGTAGAACACGTCGCCGGGATAAGCCTCGCGGCCCGGCGGGCGGCGCAGCAGCAGCGACATCTGGCGGTAGGCCACGGCCTGCTTGGACAGGTCGTCGTGGATGATGAGGGCATGCATGCCGTTGTCACGGAAATACTCGCCCATGGCGGTGCCGGTGAACGGCGCCAGGAACTGCATCGGCGCCGCGTCCGAGGCGGTGGCGGCCACGATGATGGAATATTCCAGCGCCCCCTGCTCTTCCAGCACCTTCACGAACTGGGCGACGGTGGAGCGCTTCTGGCCCACCGCGACGTACACGCAGTAGAGCTTGGCCTTCTCGTCCGTGCCCTGGTTGATGGGCTTCTGGTTGAGGATCGAATCGAGCGCCACGGCGGTCTTGCCGGTCTGGCGGTCGCCGATGATCAGCTCGCGCTGGCCGCGGCCGATGGGGATCAGCGCATCAATGGCCTTGAGGCCGGTCTGCATCGGCTCGTGCACCGACTTGCGCGGGATGATGCCCGGCGCCTTCACGTCGACGCGGCGACGCTCGGTGAACATGATCGGGCCCTTGCCGTCGATCGGGTTGCCGAGGGCATCCACGACGCGGCCGAGCAGGCCCTTGCCGACCGGGGCGTCGACGATGGCGCCGGTGCGCTTGACGGTCTGGCCTTCCTTGATCTCGCGGTCGGAACCGAAGATCACGATACCTACGTTGTCGATTTCGAGGTTCAGCGCCATGCCGCGCGTGCCGTTCTCGAACTCGACCATCTCGCCGGCCTGGACGTTGTCGAGGCCATAGACGCGGGCGATGCCGTCACCGACGGAGAGAACCTGCCCGACCTCGGACACCTCGGCTTCCTGGCCGAAGTTCTGGATCTGCTCTTTCAGGATGGCAGAAATTTCAGCGGCTCGAATGTCCATCAGCGGACCTCTTTCATCGCATGCCGGATAGAATTGAGTTTGGTCTTGAGCGAGGCGTCGACCATGCGGGAGCCGAGCTTCACGATGAGACCACCGAGGATGGACGGATCGACGGTCACGTCGAGATTCACGTCCTTGCCGGTCTTTTCCGCCAGCGTCTCCTTCAGCGCGGCGAGGTGCGCATCGCTCATGGGCGTGGCCACCGTCACCTGCGCCGTCGTCTCGCCGCGATGGGCGGCGACGATGGCGGCGTAATCCACGATCATGCGTGGCAGCGCGAACAGGCGGCGGTTCTGCGCCACCAGCTTCACGAAGTTTCCGGACAGGCCGGAAATGCCCGCCCGATCCAGGACCGCGGAGATGGCCTTCAGCTGTTCCTCGGCCGAAAAGACCGGGCTCTTCACCAGCCGCGCCAGATCCGCGCTTTCCGCAATCATCACCGACAGCTGGTCCAGATCCGCCTTGACGGAATCGACCGCGCCGGCCTCAGTCGCCAGTTCGAACAGCGCGGTCGCGTAGCGCCCCGCCATGCCTGACACGATCGTATCCGCCACCCCGCACCTCTCTCGGACTTCCAGGAAGAAGCGGCACACCGTGTGCCGCGACGGCCCAAGCCCTTGATCTGTTGGGAATATTCAAAATTGACCCCGCGAGAGGGCTGAACCCGCCCCTCGAAATCCCGGTGTGCCTAACACAGGGCGATCTGGGCGGCAACATGACCGAAGGATGGCACCTAGGCCGCATTGCCGCACCGGGAGCCCGTGTTACCGCCGCCACCCCCGCCCAAGGCCTTATGCGGTGCCGAGAAACTGCTTCAGCTCGGTGGTCTGCGGATGGGCGAACACTTCTTCGGGCGGGCCAATCTCGTGCACCCGTCCCTGGTGCATGAACACCACGCGGTCGCACACCTCGCGGGCGAAGCGCATCTCATGGGTCACCATGAGCAGCGTCATCCCTTCCTCGGCGAGGCTCTTCACCACGGCGAGCACCTCGTTCACCAGCTCTGGGTCGAGGGCGGAGGTGATTTCGTCGCAGAGCAGGGCGAGCGGCTTCATGGCCAGCGCCCGGGCGATGGCGACGCGCTGCTGCTGGCCGCCGGAGAGCTGGTCCGGATAGGCGTCGAACTTGTGGGCAAGGCCCACCTGCTCCAGGCGGGCGCGCGCCTCCGCCTCGGCCTCCTTCTCCTTCACCTTCTTCACCACCATGGGCGAGAGCATCACGTTGCGCCCGGCGGTGAGGTGGGGGAACAGGTTGAAGCCCTGGAAGATCATGCCGACCTTGAGCCGGAGCGCCCGCAGGTGCACCTCGTCGGGCAGGAGCTGGGCGCCGGCCACGGTGATGGAGCCGTCATTGATGGTCTCCAGTCCGTTGATGCAGCGCAGCAGCGTCGACTTGCCCGAGCCCGACTTGCCGATGATGGCGATGACCTCGCCCGGCGCGACGTCGAGGTTGATGCCCTTCAGCACCTCGTTCTGGCCGAAGCTCTTGCGCACCTCAGTGATGGTGATGAGCGACATTCAGCTTCCTCTCCAGGATCTGGCTCGACTTCGAAAGGGGCCAGCACAGGGCGAAATAGATGAGGGCGGCGAAGCCATAGACGGTGAACGGCTCGAACGTGGCGTTGGTGATGATGGTGGCGGCCTTCGACAGCTCGACGAAGCCGATGATCGAGGTCAGCGCCGTGCCCTTCACCACCTGCACCGAGAAGCCCACCGTGGGCGGCACGGCGATGCGCAGGGACTGGGGCAGGATCACGTGGCGCAGCTGCTCGGGAAAGGTCATGGCCAGGGACGAGGACGCCTCCCACTGCCCCTTGGGGATCGATTCCACGCAGCCGCGCCAGATCTCGGCGAGGAAGGCGGAGGTCCACAGGGTGAGCGAGACGGCGGCCGCCGCCCAGGACGAGACGTCGAGGCCGAGCAGCGGCAGGCCGAAGAAGATCAGGAACAGCTGCATCAGCAGCGGGGTACCCTGGAACAGCTCGATATAGAGCGCCGCCGCCCGCCGCAGCCACGCCCGCCGGGCGATGCGGGCATAAAGGACGCAGAGCCCGACCACGCCCCCGCCCACGAACGCGGCAAGGGAGAGCAGCACCGTCCAGCGGGCGGCCAGAAGCAGGTTCGAGACGATGTCCCAGGTGGAGAAGGCGGTCATCTTGCGGCCCTCCGGCGCGGAAAGAGGATGAGGCCGATGCCGCGCATGGCCTGCCGCAGCAACACCGCGAGCAGAAGGTAGATCAGGGTGGCGAGGATATAGACCTCGAAGGCGCGGAAGGTGCGCGACTGGATGAAGTTGGCGGCGAAGGTCAGCTCCTCCACCGAGATCTGCGAGCACACCGCCGAGCCGAACATGACGATGACCATCTGCGAGGAGAGGGCCGGCCAGATCTTCTGCAAGGCGGGGACGAGCACCACGTGGCGGAAGGTCTGCAGCGGGCTCATGGCGAGGGAGGCGCCCGCCTCGAACTGCCCGCGCGGCGTCGCCTCGATGCCGGCGCGGATGATCTCGCAGGCATAGGCGCCGAGATTGACCACCATGGCGAGGATGGCCGCTTGCATCTCGGTCAGCGAGACCCCGGCCGCCGGCAGGCCGAAGAAGATGAAGAACAGCTGGATCAGGAACGGCGTGTTGCGGATCAGCTCCACATAGGCGGAGACGATGGGCTTCAGCCAGCGTGGCCCCAGCGCCCGCGCCCAGGCGCAGGCGATGCCCACCGCCACCCCGATGGCACCGCCGACGACAATCAGCTCCACGGTGACGGCGACGCCCTTGGCGATCACCGGCACATAGTCGCCGAGGGATGAGAAATCGAAGCTGTAGGCCATCTGCGCCCTTTCCCCCCATGCGCCATGCGGGCCGTGCAGGTCCCGGAAGGCGATGGCTTCCCCTCATCCGCCCCCCGCGGGGCCACTGCGCGATGCCGCCCCGCGTCCCGGACGCGCGGGCGTCGGCGGCACGCGAACCGGGCTCCGCGCGAGACGTCCGCGCGGCATTCGTTTTCGGCGGGCCGAAGGTTCAGAAGCGCCTTCGGCGAACGCCTGCACCGGGCTCCGCCCCTGCCGCCGCTGACGCTTCAGCCGGCCAGAGCACGAATGTCCCTCACAGGTCCGCCGGCAGCGAAGCGCCCAGCCATTTCTGCGAGATCTTCTCCAGGCTGCCATCCGCCTTGGCGGCGGTGATGATGGCGTTCACCTTCTCCAGCAGCTTCGGCTCGTCCTTGTTGAGGCCGACATAGCAGGGCGAGTTCTTGATCAGCACCTTCACCTGCGGCTTCTTCGGCGGGTTGCGCGCGAGGATCGCGGCGGCCACCACGTTGCCGGTGGCCACCACCTTCACCTGGCCCGACAGGAAGGCGGAGATGGTGGAATTGTTGTCCTCGTAGCGCTTGATCTCGGCGGTGGGCGGGGCGACCTTGGTCAGCTCCAGGTCCTCCACCGAGCCACGGGTGACGCCCACCGTCATGCCGGCGATGTCCTCCACCTTCTCCACCTTCACGTCCGCCGGGCCGAAAATGCCGTTGAAGAAGGGGGCGTAGGCCACCGAGAAATCCATCACCTTCTCCCGCTCCGGATTCTTGCCGAGGCTGGAGATGACGAGGTCCACCTTCTTGGTCTGCAGATAGGGGATGCGGTTGGCGCTGGTCACCGGCACCAGCTCCGCCTTCACGCCCAGCTTGCTGGCGATGAGGTTGGCGACGTCGATGTCGTAGCCCACGGGCTTCAGGTCGGTGCCCACGGAGCCGAAGGGCGGGAAGTCCTGCGGCACGGCGATCTTGATGACACCGGCCTTCATGATGTCGGCGAGGGCCTCCGCCCGCGCGCCGGCGCTGGACAGGGCCAGCCCGGCCGGCAGGAGTGCGGCGAGCAGGGCGCCGCGCAGGACCGCCCCGACGGCGCCCCTCCGACCGAAACGGTTGTGATCCGTGCGCATTTTCCTGCCCCTTCTCCCGCTGCGCCGGTGGCGCGTTGGGACGAATTGAGCAAGCCCTGTGCCAAGGCGGGCGGAAGGACCACGGGTCGGGCCCGTCACTGCGGCGCAGCCATCTTGCCCGCGAAAACGGCAGCGCCCCGAAACGAAAGATGCCCCGTCCGATGGCTCGGACGGGGCATCTGCACAAGTCGTAGGCAGCGCAACCCTTGCGCCGCTGGCCGGCCGGAGCCGGCTCCGGCCTCAGTTGGCCTTGGTGGACTTGTTGGCGGGGTTCGCCGGGTAGGCGGCGTTCTTCACGTCGCCCTTCATCAGCTCCACCGCCAGCTTGAGCTGGCTGTCGTTCTTCGGGTCCGGCGGCACGTAGGCCGGCGAGCCGGTCTGCTCGTCTTCGCCGTTCTTCAGGTGGCCCTTCAGGGAGGCCTCGCCGCGGGTGGCGTCGGCGGCGCCGCCGAGCTTCGCCTTGAGGTCGTCCGGCAGGTCCTGCACCAGCACGATATCCGGATCGATGCCCTTGGCCTGGATGGAGCGGCCCGAGGGCGTGTAGTAACGGGCGGTGGTCAGCTTCAGGGCGCCGTTCGAGCCGCCCGGCCCGAGCTTGATCACGGTCTGCACCGAGGCCTTGCCGAAGGTGCGCGAGCCGATGATGGTCGCGCGCTTGTGGTCCTGGAGGGCACCGGCCACGATCTCGGACGCGGAGGCCGAGCCGCCGTTCACGAGCACGATCACCGGCACGCCCTTGGTCACGTCACCGCCGCGCGCATTGAAGCGCTGCGTGTCGTCCGGGTTGCGGCCACGGGTGGTCACCACCTCGCCGCGGTTCAGAAACACGCTCGACACCTCGACCGCCTGGTCGAGGAGGCCGCCGGGATTGTTGCGCAGGTCGATGATGAAGCCGCGCAGCTTGTCCGCCCCGATCTTGGCGGTGAGGTTGCGGATGGCCTCCTTGAGGATCTCGGTGGTCTGCGCGCTCTGGAAGGTGTTGATGCGGATGTAGCCGATGTCGTCGGCCTCGACCCGCGAACGCACCGTCTGGATCTTGATGGTGTCGCGGACGATCTTGAGCTCGACCGGCTTGTCCATGCCCTTGCGCTGGATGGTGAGCGTGATGGGGGTGTTCACCGCCCCGCGCATCTTGTCCACCGCCTCGTTCAGGGTCATGCCCTGGACCTGGTCGGAATTGAGCTTGGTGATGAGGTCGCCGGCCATCACGCCGGCCTTGGCGGCGGGGCTGTCCTCCATGGGGGACACCACCTTCACCAGGCCGTCCTCCATGATCACCTCGATGCCGAGGCCGCCGAACTCGCCGCGATTCTGCACCTCCATGTCCTGATGGCTCTTCTGATCCATGTAGGACGAATGCGGGTCGAGCGACTGGAGCATGCCGTTGATGGCGGCCTCGATCAGCTTGCCGTCATCGGGCTTCTCGACATAGTCCGAGCGCACGCGCTCGAACACTTCGCCGAACAGGTCGATCTTCTGGTAGACGTCGGACGACGACGCCCCCGATGCGATGCCGATGAAGGCCCGTGGCTGAACCGCGGCAACGGCCACGAGGGCACCCGCCGCAACGCCGAAGAGAAATAGAGACGTACGACGCATTATCCACGTACCTTCTGGCTATCCGTTGCCGCCCACCAGGGGGAGGGGTCGATCGAGACTCCGTCTTTGCGGAACTCGACATACAATTGGGGCTGTCCCGTGGCCACAGCAGCGCCTTGTGCGGGCGAACCCTGTGCCGGCGCACCCGGCCCGCCGGCACCGCGCACCGGCGCCGCCGGGGAACGCGAGGCGCTGCCCATCACCGCCACCGGCTCGCCCGCCAGGACGAACTGGCCGAGCTCGACGGTGATCCGTTCCATGCCTGCCATGAGGATATGGTACCCGCCGCCCGCGTTGATGATCAAGAGTTGCCCGTAGCTTCGGAACGGTCCGGCATAGACCACCCACCCGTCCGCAGGCGCGCTCACCGGGGCACCGGCACGGGTGGCGATGGTGAGGCCCTTCTCGTTGCCGCCGACCGTGTCCGGCGCCCCGAAGCTGCGCAGCGTCACCCCGGCGACCGGTAGCGGCAGCAAGCCTTTAGCCTGGGAGAATGCAACGGCGGGAGTGATGCGCGCCGGATCCTTCAGCGCCGCGAGGTCGGGTTTCGCCACTTCCGGCGGGCGGGCGACGGCATTTGCCGCATCCGCCGCGCGGGCGGCCGGGGCCACCTCGCTCTCCAGCCGGGTCACGAGATCGTGCACGTCGGCGGTGGCCTTGGCCAGCTGGTCGGCCTGCGCCTTCTCGGCCGGCGGCACCGGGTGCTCCTCCGCCTGGCGGCGCTGACGTTCCGTCACCAGGGCCGCGAGGCGCCGCCCGTCCTCCTCCAGCTCGCCGCGCAGGCGGGTCAGCGCCTCGCGGGAGGAGGCGAGCTCGGTGCGCACCCGCGCGAGTTCCGACAGGTCGGACGCCAGCGTCTCCGCCTCCACCCTGAGCTCGGGCAGGAGGGCGCCGAGGAGGATGGCCGAGCGCACCGCGTCGAGCGCGTCGTCCGGGCGCATCAGCAAGGCCGGCGGCGGCTCGCGGCCCATGCGCATGAGCGCCGCCAGCACCTGGGCCAGCACGCCGCGCCGCTTGAGAAGGGAGGCGGACAGCTCGGTGGCGGACTGGTCGAGCACCGTGATGCGCCCTTCCACGTCCGTGAGCTGCTGTTCCACGCCACGGCTGCGGGTGGCGGTCTCCAGCAGCATCTGGTTGAGGCGGCCGCGATCGCCCTTCGCCGCGTCGAGGTCGGCCCGCAGGCGCGCCTGCGCCTCCTGGGCGCCGCGCACGTCGCTCTTCAGCGCATCCGTATCGATGCCGGTGCGGTTGGGCACCGGCTGCGGCAATGGCGCGGCGGGCAATGGCGTGGCGGGCGGAGAGGCCGACTGCGCGCGCGCCACCGTCGCCGCCGGCACGCAGCCGGCGAGCACCGCGCACAGGAACAGGGCGGCCCTTGAGGTCATGGCCCCATCCTTGAGGCCGCATGGTTTAGGACTGGTAAAGCCGCGCCCGCGCTCCCGGGAGCTTTCCGCATCGCGCGCATGCTCCCGGGCTTCGGCTCGGCGCATCTTCTTGCTGCGGGCCGGCATCCGCCCCGCCCGGACATGCGCCCGGCGGGGCCGCCCGCAGGCGTCAGCCCTCCATGCTTTCCAGCTCGGTGATCATCCGGTCGATGAGCGAGAGGCCGGTCTGCCAGAAGGCCGGGTCGCGCGCATCAAGGCCGAAGGGGGCGAGTAGCTCGGCGTGGTGCCGGGTGCCGCCGGCCGACAGCATTTCAAGATAGCGCTCGGCAAAGCCGTCCGCCGCCTTCTCGTAGACCGCATAGAGCGAGTTCACCAGGCAATCGCCGAACGCATAGGCGTAGACGTAGAAGGGCGAGTGGATGAAGTGGGGGATGTAGGTCCAGAAGGTCTCGTAGCCGGCGCTCAGGTGGATGGCCGGGCCGAGGCTCTCGCTCTGCACCTGCATCCAGATCTCGCCCACCTTCTCCGACGTCAGCTCGCCCTGCCGGCGCTCGGTGTGGACGTTGCGCTCGAAGGTGTAGAAGGCGGTCTGGCGCACCACCGTGTTGATCATGTCCTCCACCTTCTGCGCGAGCATGATCTTGCGCGCCCGCGGGGTCTCGGCACCGGCGAGCAGCCGGCGGAAGGTGAGCATCTCGCCGAAGACGGAGGCGGTCTCGGCCAGCGTCAGCGGGGTCGGCGCCATCAGCGCGCCCTGGCGGGCCGCCAGCACCTGGTGCACCCCGTGGCCGAGCTCGTGGGCCAGCGTCATCACGTCCCGCGGCTTGCCCTGGTAGTTGAGCAGCACGTAGGGGTGCGCCGACGGCACGGTGGGATGGGCGAAGGCGCCGGGCGACTTGCCGGGCCGCACCGGGGCATCGATCCAGGACTTGTCGAAGAAGGTGCGGGCGATGTCCGCCATGCGCGGCGAGAAGGTGCCGTAGGCTTCGAGCACCGTGTCCCTCGCCTCGCTCCAGCCGATGTCCCGGCTCTCCACCTTCGGCAGCGGCGCGTTGCGGTCCCAGAATTCCAGCTTTTCCTTGCCGAACCAGCGCGCCTTCAGCGCGTAATAGCGGTGCGACAGGCGCGGATAGGCGACGCGGATCGCCTCCACCATGGCGTCCACCACCTCCTTCTCCACCCGGTTGGCGAGGTGGCGGGAGGAGGCGACATCGGGAAAGCCGCGCCAGCGGTCGGAGATTTCCTTGTCCTTGGCCAGCGTGTTGGTGATGAGGGTGAACAGGCGCAGGTTTTTGCCGAAGGTCTCCGCCAAGGCGAGGCCGGCGGTCTTGCGCACCTCCTCCTTGGGGTCCTGCATCAGGTTCAAGGTGGGCTCGATGGCGAGCTCCTGCCCGTCCACCTGAAAGCGCAGGGAGGAGATGGTCTCGTCGAACAGCCGGCTCCAGGCGCTGCGGGAGGGATTGGCCTTCTCGTGGAACAGCTGCTCGATCTTGTCGTCGAGCTGGTAGGGCTTGTCCTTGCGCAGGTCCTCGATCCACGGGCGGTAATGCCCCAGCGCCGGGTCGGCCATGGCGGCTTCCAGCGCCGCGTCGTCGAGCCGGTTCAGCTCCAGGGTGAAGAACAGGAGATGGGTGGAGGCGTCGGTGAGGCGCTCCTGGATGTCGCCGTAGAACTTGGCGCGGGCGGCGTCGGACGTGTCGCCCGCATAGACGAGGCTGCCATAGGAGGCGATGCGGCCGATGAGGTCGTCGATCGCCTCGTAGCGCTTCACCGCCGCGGCCAGGATGCCGCCCGCGTCAGGCCCGGCCAGCAGATCCGCGAGCTTGCCCTTGAAGGCCTGCTCGAACGCGGTGCACTCGGCATCGGCCGCCATCAGGTCCGCTTCCAGCAGCGGCGAATCCATAGCCGGGTAAAGGTCCGAGAGGTTCCACTCGGGCAGGCGCTCGGCCGCCTCGGCGGTGGCGGAGACGGTCGCCGGCGCGGCGCGGCAGAGGCGGGCAAAGGCGTCGTGAAAATCCGGCGAACGATGCGGCAGCGGGAACGAACGAAACATGGGACCTCCGCAAACGGGGGCGGCGCACCGACGGCGCCGGGCTCGGGGGACAAAATCGCCGCATTGGGCCTGCGCCGCAAGCGGCCCGACCCAGGTTGCCCGACCCAAGCTGCCCGACGAACACCGCCGGCGCGAGGCTCAGGGCTTGTTAACCATCTCCCGCCCAAGCTCCGCAGCGAATCCCTCCCGCCCGGTGCTCCGTCACAGCCCTGATGCCGCTTTCCATCCTCATCGTCGAAGACGATTCGCTCGAGGCCGCCCGTCTCGAAACCGCTCTCTCCCGCAAGGGTTACCGCTGCGTCCTGGCCGACGACGGCGACGGCGCGCTCGCGCGCCTGTCGCTCGAGCGGTTCGACGCCGTGCTGCTGGACCTTGTGCTGCCCGGCCTCGACGGCATGGGGGTGCTGCGCCGGATGTCGGCGCGGGGCCTCGCCGTGCCCGTGGTGGTGCAGGTGACGCCGGCCGGGCTCGATGCCGCCGCCGACGCCATCCGCGCCGGAGCCCGCGATTTCGTGGTGAAGCCCGCCGGCGCGCTGCGGCTGGAAGTGGCCCTCGCCAACGCCATCGCGCTCGGGCGGGCGGCGCGTCCCGAGGCGGAGATCCGGACCGGCACGGTGGTGCCGTTCGCGCCTCCGGCCGCGCCCGCCGCACCGGGCGACGCGGCGCAGGAGCACGCCTTCGCCCTGCTCGAATCGGCCGGGCACGTGCGCCGCCTGGAGCAGATCGAGGCGGAAGCCATCCGCTTCGCCTGCCACCTGTATGGCGGCCGCCTCACCGAGGCGGCGCGCCGCCTCGGCATCGGCCGCTCCACCCTCTACCGCAAGCTGGCGGAGATCGAGCACGGCGCGGTAGGCGAAGACCTCCCCGCGGAACCTTTGGCACCGCGGTTTGTTGCCGCAGAGTGACAGACGATGAAAAGCCCGTGTCAGCGCGGCTTTGTGAGTTGATCGGACGAACGGGTCACGGCACGAAGCAAGCGCGGGGATCTTGAGCGCAAGCATACGAGCGCAAGGGCGGGCGAGGAGAAGACCATGGGGTTCGGACCAGAGGACGAGACGACGGCGGGCACCCTGTGCCGCCTGCTCCGCGCCGGAGTCATCGGCATGTCGGTCGCCACCCTCGGGCTCGCGCCGGCCCGCGCCGAGCAGCCCGATCCGCCGCACGCCGTGCCCGTCACCGCCGATGCCGGCATGGGGACGGACGACGCGCCGCGTCCCGGATCCGCCACCGACCTGCCGCTGACCACCCCGCTGCCGCCCCTCGCCACCTCGACCGCGCAGACCCATTCGACCGCGCCGGCCACCCCGCCCGCCGCCGCTCCCGCATCCGCGCCCCAGGCGAGCGCGCCGGCTCCGGTGCGCGGCGGCGTCGACGCCGCCGGCGACGGCGCGGCCGCCACGGCCTCCGCCCCTGAGACTGCACCCCCCGCCGCACCGCCGGCGCCGGTGGTGGCCGAAAGCCCGCTCGCCCCCATCGCCGGGAGCATCGCCAGCCTCCTGGCCACGCCCGACCACCTCGGCGTCGCCAAGAAGGAGCAGGACGCGCTGGTCACCTTCTACGGCGCGCGGCAGAACATGCCCGTGTTCGTGGACGACAAGGGCGTCGACGCCCGCGGCAAGGCGGTCATCGCCCGCCTCGGCGCGGCGGCGGAAGACGGGCTCGACCCGGCCGACTATGCCGTCCCGGCGCCCCGGGCGGCGGCCGATGCCAGCGAGCTCGCCCGGACCGAGCTGAAGCTCGCCGTGGCCGCCCTCACCTATGCCCGCCACGCCCAGTCGGGCCGCTTCGACCCGAACCGCATTTCGGCGCTGGTCACCCCGGTGCGCGACATCCCCGACCCGACGGCGATCCTCACCAAGGTGGCCTATGCGCCGGACGCCAACGCGGCGCTCGCCTCCTACAACCCGCCCCATGCCGGCTACAAGGCGCTGAAGGCGCAGCTCGCCAAGGTGACCGGGCAGACCACCCCCGGCATCGTCGCCATCGCATCCGGCCCGCAGATCCGCCCCGGCGCCAGCGACGCCCGCATCCCCGCGTTGCGCGCCCGCCTCGGCCTCACCACCGGCGTGCCCGGAGACCTCGTCTACGACCGGCAGCTCGCGGACGCGGTCAAGGCCTACCAGGAGACGGTGAGCATCAAGCCGACCGGCATCGTCGGCCCCTCGACCCTCGCCGCCCTGAACGAAGGCGCCAATCCCGGCGGCGGCAGCCTGAAGGCGGACGTGATCGCCAACATGGAGCGCTGGCGCTGGCTGCCGCGCGACCTCGGTCAGACCTACGTGATGGTCAACATCCCGGAATTCATGGTCCGGATCTTCGAGGACACGCGCCGGATCCACGAGACGCGGGTGGTGGTGGGCAAGCCGCAGACCCCCACCCCGCTCCTCACCCGCGAGATGCAGTACATCGTGGTCAACCCGGCCTGGAACATCCCGCCGAGCATCGCCCGCAACGAGATGATGCCGCTGCTGCGCTCGGACCCCTCGGCGCTGAGCCGCCGCGGCATCCAGGTGGTGCGCAACGGCTCGGGCGGCTACTCCTTCCGCCAGGCGCCGAGCGAGCGCAATGCCCTGGGGCGCATCAAGTTCATGTTCCCCAACGACCACTCGGTCTATCTGCACGACACCCCGTCCAAGGCGCTGTTCCAGAACGACCGGCGCGCCTACAGCCATGGCTGCGTGCGCGTCTACGAGCCGCTCAAGTTCGGCGAGGTGATCTTCAATCTCGGCCTGCCCGGCGACAACTGGACCGAGGGGCGCATCTCCAAGATGTTCGGCTCCTCCGAGCGCTACATCAACCTCAAGCAGCGCTTCCCGGTGCACATCGTCTATTTCAACGTGGTGTTCGACGATGCCGGCCGGCTGGTGACGCGCGAGGACCTCTACGGCATCAATGCCGATGTGAAGACCCGGCTCGGCCTCGACGGCCGCAAGCGAATCGCCGAAGGCGGCAGCGCCTCGGCGCCGAAGCCGCGCTGAACCCGCGAATGCCGGCGGCGCGCGACGCGGGGCCGGCACATATCTTCAAATGATTGATTTTACGTGACTTCCCCTGAGCTCGACCGTCGCCTTGTGCGACGGCGTGCCGCGCCGGACCCCACACACCCGCACCGCTTCGCGCTTGCCTGAGGCCGCTGCGCCACAGGCCGGGGCACGTTTTCGCCACACTCGGCCGATAGTCACGGAGCCGTGACCGGTGTGCGAAAGAAGTTTCGTGCCCGGGCGCATGGGGGCGCGGGGTGTCAACGCACCCTTAACCGAACCCGACAAGACTCCGGTCCTATAGCGCCGCGGCAACAGTCGCGGCGTCCATGAAATCTGAGCCTCGGGTTCGAGACATTGGCCATCCGACACGCCCTCGACACCGTCCGATCCATGCGCCGCAACGGTGCGCCGGCACTGCGGGCGGCCGCCATCGGAACGAGCCTGCTGATCGCCGGCACCTCGTCGCTGCAGACGGCGGTGGCCAACGGCGACACCCGCACCATCACCCTGCACCACACACATTCGGGCGAGGACGGTACCTTCACCTTCAAGAAGAACGGCCGCTACGACCCCGAGGCGCTGGCCAAGCTCAATCATTTCCTGCGGGACTGGCGCAACCAGAAGTCCACCCAGATGGACCCGCAGCTGTTCGACATCGTCTGGGAGGTCTATCGCGAGACCAACGCCTCCGCCCCCATCCAGATCGTCTCCTCCTACCGCTCGCCCGAGACCAATTCCATGCTGCGCTCGCGCAGCCGCGGCGTCGCCAAGTTCTCCCAGCACATGCTGGGCAAGGCCATGGACTTCTACATTCCCGGCGTGAACCTCACCGACCTGCGCGTGGCCGGCCTGCGGCTCCAGCGCGGCGGCGTCGGCTTCTATCCCACCTCGGGCTCGCCCTTCGTGCACATGGACACCGGCAACGTGCGCCACTGGCCGCGCATGAATCACGACCAGCTCGCCCGCGTCTTCCCGGACGGCAAGACCGTGCACGTGCCCTCCGACGGGCGCCCGCTCTCCAACTACAATGCCGCGGTCGCCGAGCTTCAGGCCCGAGGCTCCAAGCCCGGCGTCGCCGTCGCCTCCGCCGGCGGCAAGAACTTCCTGGCCAGCCTGTTCGGCCGCAAGGACGCGGACGACGAGGAAAGCGGCGCGGAGAACGCCACGGCATCCGCTTCGGCCCCCGAGCCCGCCGCTCCCGCCCCGGCGCGCGAGGGCGCCCCGAGGACCCAGCTCGCCGCCCTGGCGCCGCTGCCCCCGTCGCGGCCGGCGGAAATCGCGGCCGGCGCGATGCTGGCGAGCCAGGCCAGCTCCGGCGTTCCCGTCCCCTTCCCGCAGCGCCGTCCGGCCGAGGCCGAGCAGGAGCGCAATGCGCGCGTCGCCAGCCTCGCCTCGGCCATGGCACCGCTGCCGCCGGTCATCACCCGGGGGACGCAGGCGCGCGGAGCCGGCGCCGACACGCCGGCGCTCAGCTATGCCGCGGCGCGCGTCGCCGGCGACAACATGGGGGATCTTCTCGGCAACGCCCGGTTCCTCGCCGGCGGCCTCATGGCCCAGGCGGCCGAGGAACCGGCCCCGGCCGGCCGGCCGCGGGGCGCCCGCGGCGGCACGGAGCTCGCGGCCGGACGCATGTTCCTGTCGACCAGCGTCTCGTCCCAGTCCTATTTGCGCAGCCCCGAGGTGCGCAGCCTCGCCGAGCTGATGGAACCGCCCCACGACGTGACCCCTGCGGTCTACGCCATGACCTTCTCCATGCAGCCGACGCCGGGCGACGTGTGGCCCGACCTGCGCGGGGGCGGCCTGCGCGGCGTGGCGATCACCCAGCGCATGTGAGACCGCCGCCGCCCGGCATCGGCCGGACGGGCGGGGACGGGAGCATTTTTGCGATTCACCGAACCGCCAAAATGCTACATGTCATTGATTTAACGCGCCTTCTCCACTCGAAGACGCTCTAGACGAAGATGCCCAGCGCCTGGAGATAGAGATCCACGATGGCCTCGTGCTCCTTGCGCTCGTCCACGTCTTCCTTGCGGATCTTCAGGATGGCGCGCAGCGCCTTCACATCGAAGCCGTTGGCCTTCGCCTCGGCGAACACGTCCTTGATGTCGTCGGCGATGGCCTTTTTCTCCTCCTCAAGGCGCTCGATGCGCTCGATGAAGGACTTGAGCTGCTCCTTGGCAAAGCCCGCGGGGGCATCTGACACGTCTTCCGCCACCTGGCCTCTCTCCTCGTACGGGGCGCGGGCGGGCACGGGCGAAGCCGGCCGCGGGACGCGCGAAACATCGGTGGGAGCCGTCCGCCTGCCGCGACGCGCCTGCACGCCGCCGCATCCGCCCGGCTCCCGGTCGGGCGTCGATAGAGGCGCCCCGCAGGCGCCCCGTCAAGGACGCGTCCCCGTTTTCCACGCAACGGCGCACAGGCATCGCTGCGCAACCCGGTCCCGCTACCCCTTCCCCACCCCGTACCGCCCCTGCCGGTGACACCGATCGTGACGCCCGCCCCCTACCGGCTCGCCTTCGGCATCGCCACGCTTGCGCTCGGCGCCTTCGCCATGGGCGCCTCGGTGCTGTTCGTGCGGCAGGCGGATGTCGGCCCTTTCGCCAGTGCCTTCTGGCGCGTGGCGCTGGCCTTGCCCGTGCTCGCCGCATGGACCGCCCTCGCCGAAGGGCGCAGTGCCTTTCGCGTGGATAGCGCCTCGTCCCTCGCCGGGGCCTTCTTCGCCGGCGACCTGTTCTTCTGGCACCTCGCCATCCTGGGCACGAGCGTGGCCAACGCCACCGCCCTCGCCACCACGTCTCCGGTCTGGGTCACCGCCTTCGCCGTGCTGGAGCTGCGCCAGAGGGTGTCACGCTCCGGCTGGGCCGGGCTGCTGCTGTGCCTCCTGGGTGCGGCGGCGCTGGTGGGCCAGAGCTGGCACTTCGATCCGGCCCACCTGCCGGGCGATGCCGCGGGCCTCGCCACCGCCGTTTTCTTCGCCGGCTATTTCCTGGCCATCGGCCGGGCGCGGCGGGTGCGGGGCGCGGCGGCGGTATCGCTGGTCTCCACCGCCGTCACCGCCGCCATCCTCCTGGCCGTCGCCTTGGCGCTGGAGCCGACCCTGTGGCCGGCGAGCGCCGCCGGCATGGCCTCACTCCTCGCGCTCGCCCTGGTCTCGCAGGTGGGCGGACAGGGATTGCTGGCGGTGGGGCTCGCCGCGGTGCCGCCGGCCTTCGGCGCACTGGTCTTCTTCCTGGAGGTGGTGTCGGCGGCGACCCTCGGCGCGCTGCTGCTCGGCGAACCCCTGTCGCCCCTGCAGATGCTGGGCGGCGCGCTGATCGTGGCCGGGCTGGTGGTCGCCCGCCCGCGCCGCCCAAAGCCCGCCACCCAAAGCCCGCCACCCAGAGACCCGGCCGCCTCGATAGCGCCCGGATCGCCCCTCACACAACGCGACCCCGGCCGGCATTGACGGGACGGGATCGGAAAGGCACACACGCTCCTACCATGTCCTTCTGCTTCGACGGCATGATCGCGACGACGTCCCTGCACCGCGCGACCGCGCGCCGGGCCAGCCTTTGGCGCGCGCTGGCCGTGGCCGTGGCCTGCGCGGTCGGCTGCGTCGCCCTGCCCGCCACGGCCTCCGCTGAGCTGCGCCTGTGCAACCGCACGCAGAGCCGCGTCGGCATCGCCATGGGCTACAATGACGGCAGCGGCTGGACCACGGAAGGCTGGTGGAACGTGGCCGCGAACACCTGCGAGACGCTGGTGCGCGGCGACCTCTCGGCCCGCTTCTTCTACCTCTACGCCGTGGACTACGACCAGGGCGGGGAGTGGACCGGCAAGGCCTACATGTGCACGCGGGAAAAGGAATTCACCATCCGCGGCAACCAGGACTGCCTGGTGAGCGGCTACGACCGCACCGGTTTCTTCGAGGTGGACACCCAGGAGCAGAAGTCCTGGACGGTCCAGCTCACCGAACCCGCCCGCAAGCCGGCCCAGGCCACGGCACCGCAACCGCCCGCCGTGCCCGCGCGCCGGCCCTGACACGGAGGGCCCTGAAATTCTCGTTGAGATCTTCGGCCAGATCTTCGGCCGGGATCATCCCCCAAGGCGTCGCCGGACAGGCGCCCGTCAGAGGGGCCGGCCTTCCACCTTCACCGTGAGCTGCCGCTCAAGCTCGGCCGCCCCGTCGAGGCGCGGATTGACCGCCAGCGCCCGACGCACCGCCTGCAGCGCGTGCTGGTCGTCGTCGAGCTCGCGGAAGATCAGCGCAAGGCCGTAGAGCATGGCGAAATGGCGCGGCTCGCGCGCCAGCACCTCGCGGATATCGAGAATGGCCGCGCTGTAGTCGTCGCGCATGTAGAGGATGGTCGCCCGCTTGCTCAGCGCCCCGATATAATCGGGCTCAAGCACGATCACCTGGTCGAGCAGCTGGAGGGCGAGATCGAACTGCTTGGCCTCGGCGGCGGCGTTGGCGCGGATCATCAGCATATCGGCGGTGGGGCTGCCGGAATCGGTGAAGATCTGTTCGAGCCGGTCGGCGATCATCTTGGAGCTGCGATCGTCGGGAGCAACCTTCAGCGCGGCGAACAGGCCTTCGAGCTGGGTGCGCTTGTCCTTGGGCAGGCGAGGACGAGCCGCCTCGGACGGTGCCCCGGGCGCGGCCTGCTGCGGGGCAGACGGCACCCTGTCGCCACGCGGCGCCTGCGCCATGGCAGCGTCCGCCGCAAGCAGCAGCGGAAGGCCGAGCAGCGCCGTGCGCCAACCACGGCGACGGCCGCTCCGGCGCGCGGCGGCGGGGAATAGGTGATGGGGCGGCGTGTCCTCGGCGCTCATGGCAGGAGTGTCCGACCAAGCGCCGGCCGCGTCAACTCACCCGCGCGCAAGCGGGCGGCCCGGCAGATCACATCGGGGAGAAGACCCCGGCCCGGCGCCCCGAACGGGGCGCCCGTGCGGCGCGGAAACGGCATCCGCGCCCGGCTGCATCAGCCCTGGCGGGCCTTGTAGCGCTTCTGGGTCTTGTTGATGATGTAGACGCGGCCCTTGCGGCGAACCAGGCGGTTGTCGCGGTGGCGCCCGAGCAGCGACTTCAGGGAATTGCGGATCTTCATGACAAACTCGCTTCGGCCGACCGCGGCGCGCTTACCGCGCGGCCCATCGACACTCTAGGTGCTGGATAGAGCCGGCGTGATAAGGGGCGGCGGGCGCGATGTCAACAAAGGCGGCGCCTCGGATCGAGCGCGGCGGCCCGGCCACCGGTTCGCGCGCGCCCCTCAGGCCCGGTGATAGGGGTGCCCGGACAGGATGGTCACGGCGCGGTAGATCTGCTCGGCCAGCATCACCCGCACCAATTGATGGGGAAAGGTGGCGGTCCCGTAGGCGATGAGCACGCTCGCCTTCTCCCGCACCGGCGGGGCGAGCCCGTCGGCGCCGCCGATGACGAAGGCGAGGGCGGCAAGGCCGCCGTCCCGCTGCGCCGCCACACGCGCGGCGAAATCCTCGCTCGACAGGTTCCGCCCGCGGGGATCAAGCACCATCAGCCCCGCCCCTGGCGGCAAGGCGGCGAGCAGCGCCGCCCCCTCCTCCGCCATGCGGTCCTCGGGGCGGCGGGCGGCGGATTCGGGGATCTCGACCATGTCGCAGGCGCCGAGGCCGAGGGGCCGTCCGGCGGGGCGGATGCGCTCCAGGTAGCGCGTGACGAGGTCGCGCTCGGCCCCGGCTTTCAGCCGGCCGACACAGGCGAGGACGAGGCGCACGGCGTCTAGGGCGTTTTCAAGCGAAAGGGATCCCGGTCCGCGCCGGGACGACGCGATCCGTCACGACGCGATCAATCATGCCCCGACGCACCCTCCCGCTTCGTGGAAGCGCGACAGTGCTCGGGCGGCGCGCGTCAGGCGCGGGTTCCGGACCACATCTTCTCGATGTTGTAGAAGCTGCGGACCTCGGGCTGAAAGACGTGCACGATCACGTCGTTCGCATCGATGAGCACCCAGTCGCAGGCCGGCTGGCCCTCGACGCGCACGTGCTTGATCCCCGCCGCCTTGAGCGCCTCGATGAGGTGCTCGGCGATGGCGCCCACATGCCGCTGCGAGCGGCCGGAGGCAATCACCATGTAATCGGCGATGGAAGTCTTCCCGCGCAGGTCGATGGAGACGATGTCCTCGGACTTGTCGTCGTCCAGCCGAGCTGTGACGAGGGCGAGAATCTCCGCAGCGTCGGGATACGCCTCGGAGACCGTGGCGGGTGCCGAAATGTCAGCGGCCGCCAGAAGAGCCGTTGTGGACAGGGGTCCAGATCCTCTTGATGAAGGCGACGGTCCAAACCGTCGCACCCCCATAGAATGCAGGTAAATCAACGAATTTTCAAGAAGTTTGGCGCAGCCCCTGCCCCAGGCCCCCGGACGCCACCCCTCGCGCGGCGCGGATTCCCGTTGAAGACATGGGGGATTTCAGCCCGTGCAGGAACACCCAGGCCGGCGGATCGAGGTCCGCGAGCACCTTGGCGTCGCTCTCGTCGATGCGGTAGGGCGCCAGCGCCCGCGCCGCCACCGAGGCCGGCGCGGCGAGGCTGTTGCCCATGCGGTCCACCACCGCGATGGGCATGAGGTCGGCGATGGCGCGCCAGCGCTGCCAGCGGTCGAAACGGGCGAGGTTGTCCGCGCCCATGATCCACACGAAGCGCACCGTGGGCAGGCGGCGGACGAGATAGGCCATGGTGTCGTAGCTGTAGCGCACGCCGAGCGTGGCCTCGAAGCCGGTGACGTCGATGCGCGGATGGCGTGCCACCGCCCGCGCCACCGCCACGCGCTCCTCCAGGGGCGGCAAGGCCCGGTTGTCCTTCAGCGGATTGCCCGGCGTCACCAGCCACCACACCCGGTCGAGACCGAGCCGGCGCATGGCGAGAAGGCTCGCGGCGCGATGGGCGCCGTGGGCCGGGTTGAAGCTGCCGCCGAACAGGCCGACACGCAGGCCCGGCGTCACCCACGGCAGGTGGCGGGCCGCGCGCGGGCTGACCCCGCCGGCCCGCGCCGGGTCCGCGACCGTCCCATCCCGCGCGGCGGCAGAACTCACGGGCGCGTCTGCCCGGAACCGTGGATGCGGTACTTGAAGGAGGTGAGCTGCTCCGCCCCCACCGGGCCGCGCGCGTGCATGCGGCCGGTGGCGATGCCGATCTCCGCGCCGAAGCCGAACTCGCCGCCGTCGGCGAACTGGGTGGAGGCATTGTGCAGCACGATGGCGGAATCCACCTCCGCCAGGAAGCGCTGCGCCGCCGCCTCGTCCTGGGTGACGATGGAATCGGTGTGGTGGGAGCCGTGCGCCTCGATATGGGCGATGGCGTCGGCGAGCCCGTCCACCACCTTGGCGGCGATGATGGCGTCGAGATACTCGGTGTCCCAGTCGGCATCGCTGGCCGGCTTCACCCGCGCGTCCACCGCCTGCACGGCGGCATCGCCCCGCACCTCGCAGCCGGCGGCGATGAGCATGTCTACGAGGGGCTCCAGGTAGGTGGCCGCCACCGCCCGGTCCACCAGCAGCGTCTCCGCCGCCCCGCACACGCCGGTGCGGCGCATCTTGGCGTTCAGCACCACGGACTTGGCCATGTCGAGGTCGGCGGCCTTGTCCACATAGACATGGTTGATGCCGTCGAGATGGGCGAAGACCGGCACCCGGGCATCGCTCTGCACCCGGGCGACCAGGCTCTTGCCGCCGCGCGGCACGATCACGTCGACATTTCCGTCGAGGCCCGCCAGCATGTGGCCCACCGCCGCCCGGTCGGCCACCATGACGAACTGCACCGCATCCTGCGGCAGGCCCGCCGCCGCGAGGCCGGAGACGAAGGCCCGGTGGATGGCGGCGGATGTGGCGAGGCCATCGGAGCCGCCGCGCAGGATCACCGCATTGCCGGCGCGCAGGCAGAGCGCGGCGGCGTCCGCCGTCACGTTGGGCCGGCTTTCATAGATGACGCCGATGACGCCCAGCGGCGTGCGCACGCGCTCGATGACCATGCCGTTGGGCCGGGTCCAGCGCTCGGTCACCTTGCCCACGGGATCGGGCAGGGCGGCCACCGCCTCGACCCCCTCGGCCATGGCCTCGATGCGGGCGGGCGTGAGGGTGAGGCGATCGAGGAAGGAGCCGGTCATGCCGTCCACCTTCGCCTTGGCCACGTCGCCCGCATTGGCGGCGAGGATCTCGTCGGCAGCGGCGCGGATGGCGGCGGCGGCGGCAAGAAGCGCCTGCGTCTTCACCTCGGGCTCCGCCAGGGCAAGCGTGCGCGCGGCGGCGCGGGCGCGCCGGCCCATGTCCAACATGTAGGCATCAAGCGCCGCCCCGGCACCGGCCGGCGGCACGGACCGGTCCGCGGCGGCGGAAACATCGGTTCGGGCGGCGGAGGCGGTGGCCATGGGGGGTCTCGCTGGCAGAAAGGACGGATCCGCCCGGAAACCCGGGCGGGAGGCTTTCCCTAGCACGATGCAAGGGGATTGCGACAGATCCGTGCCGCCGGGGCCTCACGCGCCCTCACCTCTCGGACTTGTCAGGACAAGCCGGCGCAAAGGGTGGCAAGGATAGGCCATCGCCGTCTTCGGGAACCGACCGCCCATGCGCACCGCGCTTCTTCTGGGTCTTCTGGGCCTTCTCGTCCTGCCGGGCCCGGTTGCCGCCGGCGATGCCGACATTCCGCAGGCGCGGGCGGCGACCGGCGGCGGCACCATCGCCGAGGCAACCCTCGCCGGCCCCGCCGACCGCACCGGGCACGTGGTTCCCGGGGCGCCGGCGGAGGCATCGCGGCTCGTGGTGCGCATGCACGACGGGCGGGTGCTGGACTTCAGCCTGCCCGGCGGCGAGATGTTCGAGGACCTCGCGCCGCGCATCGCCGACCTCGACGGCGACGGGGTGGCCGACCTCGCCATCCCCAGCTTCGACCGCAGGCGCCTGCGTTTCCTGTCGTTCAGGGGCGGGGTGCACGAGATCTCTTCCCCGCCCCTGCCCGCGGCGGCGGTGACCGATTTCGGCCTGTTCACGATGAACGGAAAGCCCGCCGTGGAAGTGGGCCTCGCCGACGGCGCGCACGCGCGGCTGGCGCCCTGAGAGGGCGAGCGGGCGCTCAGGCGGGGCGCCCGGTTCAAGGATCCGGAGCAGGTGACCGATGCCGGGAAACGGGGAAATGCCCTAGGGGCCGGGCGTGCCGTCGCGCAGGTGCAGGTAGGACAGGGACAGGAAGGCGCAGATGAAAACGGTGTTCACCGGATAGCTGAGACCCATGACGAGCGCCGCCGCCGCGACCAGGGCGAACGGCGTGTCGGGATTGGCGAACGGGGTGAGGGAGATGGCCTCATCGCCGGCCAGGGGCGGGACCGGCAGGAGATACGGCAGGAAGCTCATCTGCAGCGGCATCATGAGGGCGCCGATTCCCATCCCGATCACGGCGGTGATGAGGAACATGCATCCCAGCATCCGCCAGGTGTTGCCCCGACCGAGGCGCCAGACTTTTCGCCAGGACAGGGTACGACCCAGAGCCCGCGACGGCAGCCGCAGCAACAGGCGCTGGATCGCCAGAACCGCCAGCACCCACCAGGCGAAGAAGGCAAACACCACGACGCCGGAAGGGCCCGGGCCTGTGCCCGTCCACCGGCCCAGGACGGCATGCACCCCGGCGAGGGCGGCAAGGCTCGCGAGGCCGGCGAGCATCAGCAAAAGGACGTCGAAAACATAGCCGAATGCCCGGCTCCCGCCGCGCCCCAGCGTCGCCCCGTCAAGGCCGGCGGATCCCCGCAGCACCTCGTTATGGGTGACGAGGGCAAGCACCACGAGCGACACGCTGTAGGCCGGGACGGCCGCGAAAAGCACCAGGATCGGCCACGGATCGACCCTGCTTCCCAGTCGCAGGGGAAAGAAATGCTGAAAGATCAGGATGAAAGCAAACGGAACGACAGCGTAGGCAATGACCATCAGCCAGTGCCTGCGGGCAACCACCAGGCCCCATTGGAGCGAAAGCGTCGCCGTCGATACCACCGGCAGCTTCACGCGTTCGCTTCTGCCCGCCTCGCTCACGTCTTCGTCGCTCATGCCCGCCTCGCCCGACCCGGAGCGACGCGCAGCGTGGGCGCCGGCCCGCCCCTTCAACCGTCGCAGGCACAACCGGTATGCGAGGGCGCGCAACCTGTCGAGTCAAATCCAGGCATTACCTAACGGTAAGTAATTGCAGAACAACGACTACTCCACCCCGAGCGCCATGTCGTCCCGGTGCACCATCTCCGAGCGGCCCTTCACCCCGAGCAGGGTTTCGATCTCGGAGGTGGAGCGGCCCATGATGCGGGCGGCGTGGGTGGAATCGTAGGCCACCAGCCCGCGCCCCACCTCGGCCCCGTCCGGCCCGCGCAGCACCACCGCGTCGCCGCGGTCGAACACGCCCTCGATGCGCTTCACCCCGGCCGGCAAGAGGCTGGCGCCACGGCGCAGCGCCGCCACGGCACCCTCGTCCAGATGCAACGTGCCGCGCGGCTCCAGCGCCCCGGCGATCCAGCTCTTGCGCGCGCGCACCGGGTTCGCCGAGGTGAGGAACCAGGTGCAGCGTCCGCCGTCCATGATGCGCTTGAGCGGGTTCTTCACGTGCCCGGAGGCGATCACCATGTGGGTGCCGGCGGAGGTGGCGATCTTGCCCGCCTCGATCTTGGTGCGCATGCCGCCGCGCGACAGCTCGGAGCCCGCGTCGCCGGCGATGGCCTCGATCTCGGCGCCGATGCGCGCCACCACCGGGATCAGGGTGGCCGAGGGATCAAGGGCCGGCGGGGCGGTGTAGAGCCCGTCGATGTCGGAGAGCAGCACCAGGAGATCGGCGCTCGCCATGGTGGCGACGCGGGCGGCGAGGCGGTCGTTGTCGCCGTAGCGGATCTCGGTGGTGGCGACCGTGTCGTTCTCGTTGATGATCGGCACGGCCCTCAGCTCCATCAGCCGCGCCAGGGTGGAGCGGGCGTTGAGGTAGCGCCGGCGCTCCTCGGTGTCGCCCAGGGTCAGCAGCACCTGGCCGGCGGTGATGCCGTAATGGTTCAGGGTCTGCGCCCAGGTGCGCGACAGGGCGATCTGCCCCACGGCGGCGGCGGCCTGGCTGTCCTCCAGCTTCAGGGCGCCCGGCGGCAGGCCGAGCACGGTGCGCCCGAGGGCGATGGCGCCGGAGGACACCACCATCACCTCGCAGCCGGTGGCGTGCAGGGCGGCGATGTCCTCCACCAGCGAGGTCAGCCAGGCGAGCCGCACCCGCCCATGCTCCCGATCCACGAGGAGCGCCGAGCCCACCTTGACGACGATGCGGCGGAAATCGGAGAAGGCGGGCGTCTGCCCGGAAACCTGCGAGGCCATGGACGTCTTTGCAACCGGAAGGCACTCAGACAGGCAGGACGCGCCCGTCGGTGCGGGAAAAGTCATCCCCCTTGAAGAGGAGCGGCGCGTCATGCGCCTTGGCGACGGCATAGGCCATGCAGTCGCCAAAGTTCAAGCCCGCCGGACGCCGCCCCTTGCCGAAGCGGTCGAAGGCAAGGCACGCGATCTCATGCATCTTCGGAGAGAATGCCACCGGACGCCGGTCGATCTGAATGTCGATCCGCGCCAGGCCTTCAGGGGCGCCATCCCTCCCGCGGAGCGGCCTCTTCCTTCTCCACGCCGCGCGCCTCCACCACCACGGCGAGCAGCGCCCGCAACGCCTCCTGCACCCCCTGGCCCGACTGGGCGGAGAGCAGCAGCGGCGTCTTCTTCGCGGCGCGCTTCAGCCGCTCCTTCTGCTGCTTGAGCAGCTCGGGGGAGAGCGCGTCGACCTTGGAGAGGGCCACGATCTCCGGCTTCTCGTCGAGGCCGTTGCCATAGGCGGCAAGCTCCGCCCGCACGGTCTTGTAGGCCTTGCCGGCATGCTCGCTGGTTCCGTCCACCAGGTGCAGCAGCGCTCGGCAGCGCTCCACATGGCCGAGGAAGCGGTCGCCGATGCCCACCCCCTCGTGCGCGCCCTCGATGAGGCCGGGAATGTCGGCCAGCACGAACTCGCGCCCGTCCACCCGCACCACGCCGAGGCCGGGATGCAGCGTGGTGAAGGGATAGTCGGCGATCTTGGGCTTGGCCGCCGTGGTGGCGGCCAGAAACGTGGACTTGCCGGCATTGGGCAGGCCCACGAGGCCGGCGTCGGCGATCAGCTTCAGGCGCAGCCAGATCCAGCGCTCCTGGCCTTCAAGACCCGGATTGGCGCGGCGCGGCGCCTGGTTGGTGGAGGTCTTGAACTGGGCGTTGCCGAAGCCGCCGTTACCGCCTTCCAGCAGCCGGATGCGCTGGCCCACCTCGGTGAGGTCGGCAAGGACGGTCTCCTCCGCCTCGTCGAGGATCTGGGTCCCGGCCGGCACCTTCAGCACCACGTCGGCGCCGCGGGCGCCGGTGCGGTTGGCGCCCTTGCCGTGGTCGCCCTTCTTGGCCTTGAAATGCTGCTGGTAGCGGTAGTCGATGAGCGTGTTCAGCCCGTCCACGCATTCGATCCACACGTCGCCGCCGCGCCCGCCGTCGCCGCCGTCGGGACCGCCGAACTCGATGAACTTCTCGCGCCGGAACGAGACGCACCCTGCCCCGCCATCGCCGGAGCGCACATAGACCTTGGCCTGATCGAGGAATTTCATGGCTTTGAGGTAGACGGGAGGCCGCACAAACGCAAGGGCGGCCGCGCCGGCCGGGTCAGCGCTACAGCTTCAGGATCCGCTCGGCGTTGCCGTGGCAGACCTTTTCGCGCACCCCCGGCGGGAGCGGCGCGGTCTCGATGAAGGCGGCGGCGGTGGGCGTGTCCTCATAGGGATAGTCCACGGAGAACATCACGTTGTCCTCCCCCATCGCGCCGATGGCGGCGGCGAGCGCGCCCGGATCGCAGACCCCCGAGGTGGTGACGGCGAAATGCCGCCTGATGATCGCCGAGGGCAGCTGGTCCGGCGGCAGCGTCTCGCCGAGCCAGCACGCCCAGCGGCTGTCGAACCGCCACAGGAGATAGGGCAGCGTCTCGCCCATGTGGCCGAGGATCACCCGCGCCTTGGGAAAGCGCTTGAAGGTGCCGGCGAAGACCAGCCGCAAGGCGTGGCTCGCGGTGTCGGCGGTCCAGGCCCACACCGCGCCGTTGAGCTCCGGCCGGCCGGCGAACATGGCGGGCTGGTCCGCCATTTCGCCCGGATGGAGGTAGATCGGCACATCGAGGTCGGCCGCCCGCTCCCAGAACGGCAGGAACCTGTCGGCATCCAGATAATGGCCGCCGGTCTGCCCGTTGATGAGGCCGCCCTTGAAGCCGAGCTGCTTGACGCAGCGCTCCAGCTCGTCCGCCGCGACGGCGGGATCCTGCATGGGCAGGTGGGCGAAGCCGGCATAGCGCTTCGGCTGCTTGCGCACCTCTCCGGCGAGGACATCGTTGGCCTGCCGGGCAAGACGGATGGCGGTGGCGGTGTCCTTCTCCGCCTGGACGCCTGGGGTGGTGACGGACAGCACGCACAGGTCGATCCCGGCCTTGTCCATGGTCTCCAGCCGCAGCCCCCCGAAGTCCGCGAGCCGGCGCTCGATGTCGGCGAACAGCGCGTCGCTGCGGGTGGGCCGGGCCACGTCGCGCCGCGCCAGCTCCGGGGTGGTGAAGTGTTCTTCGAGCGCGACCTTGCGGATCGGCCCGTCCGCCCGCGCCTCGCCGCCGAAGGCCGGCGCCGCGGCGATGAGGGCGCCCGTCTTCAGGAGGTCGCGGCGCGCGAGCCCGCGGCCTCGCGACGGCCCGGCGCCGTCAACCTCGGTCGGGGAAGAAACCATGTGAGGCTCCATGGGGCGCGGCGCACCGCCCACGCTAGCCGCCGGCCGGACCGGGCGCAAACAGGTCCCGCCTTTCCGGCTTTGACCTTTTGCGCCGGCCGGACCAAAAGAGGAACATGAGCCCGCGCACCGTCGACGTCCTGCTCCCCCTCGGCCTCGACACCCCCTATTCCTACCTCCTCCCGGAGGGCATGATCCTCGCCCCCGGCGATCTCGTGCACGTGCCCCTGGGCGCGCGCGGCATCATCGGCTGCGTCTGGCCACGCGCCGGCACGGCGCCGCCGGTGGAGGCAAAGAAGCTCAAGGCGGTGAAGGCGAAGCTCGACTACGTGCCGCTGCCGCCGGACCTGATCAAGCTCGTCGACTGGATGGCCGACTACACCCTGGCCCCGCGCGGCATGGTGCTGCGCATGGCGCTGCGCCACGGGGAGAGCCCGGGCACGGCGCGCGAGCGGGTGGGGGTGCGCCTCGTCGGCACCAGCCCGCAGCGCATGACCGCCGCCCGCGCGCGGCTCATGGAGCTGCTGGCGGACGGCTTCGTGCGCGGCAAGACCGAGGCGGCGCGGGAGGCCGGCGTCTCCCCCTCGGTGGTGGACGGGCTGGTGGACGACGGCACGCTGGAGACGGTGGTGCTGCCCCCCGAGCCCGCCGCCTATCCCCCGGACCCGGACTTCGCGGTCCCGGCCCTGTCCGAGGCCCAGGACGCGGCGGCGCAGGTCATGAGCGCGGCGGTGAAGGCGCGCGGCTTCGGCGTGTTCCTGCTGGACGGCGTCACCGGCTCCGGCAAGACCGAAGCCTATTTCGAGGCGGTCAGCGAGGCGATCCGGGCCGGGCGGCAGGCGCTGATCCTGCTGCCGGAAATCGCCCTCACCCAGGCCTTCCTCGACCGCTTCACCACCCGCTTCGGGGTGAAGCCGGCCGAATGGCATTCCGGCGTCTCCACCCGCCGCCGCGCCCGCATCCTCAACGAGGTGGCCTCGGGACAGGTGAAGGTGGTGGCCGGCGCCCGCTCGGCCCTGTTCCTGCCGTTCCGCGACCTCGGCCTGATCATCGTCGACGAGGAGCACGACCCCGCCTACAAGCAGGATGACGGCGTCGCCTATCACGCCCGCGACATGGCGGTGGTGCGGGCGCGCCTTGCCGGCGCCCCCATCGTGCTGGCCTCCGCCACCCCCTCCATCGAGACCGAGGTGAACGCCCGGCGCGGCCGCTACCAGCGCCTCGCGCTGCCGGTGCGGTTCGGCGGGGCGAAGGTGCCCGGCCTCTCTCCCATCGACCTGCGCCGGGAAGGCCCGCCCAGGGGCCGCTGGATCGCGCCGCGCCTGGAAGGTGAGATCAACGACACGCTGGCGGCGGGCGGGCAGGCGCTGTTGTTCCTCAACCGGCGCGGCTATGCCCCGCTGACGCTCTGCCATTCCTGCGGGCACCGCATGCGCTGCCCCTCCTGCACCGCCTGGCTGGTGGAGCACCGCTTCCGCCGCCGCCTCACCTGCCACCATTGCGGCTACCAGGCACCGGTGCCGGAGGAATGCCCGGCCTGCCACGCCAAGGACAGCCTCGTTCCCGTGGGGCCGGGCGTGGAGCGCCTGCAGGAGGAGGTGCAGGCCCTCTTCCCCGCCGCCCGCTCCCTGGTCCTGTCCTCCGACCTGCTGGGCGGGGTCGAGCGCATGCGCGCGGAACTGGATGCGGTGGCCAAGGGCGAGGTGGACGTGGTGGTCGGTACCCAGCTGGTGGCCAAGGGCCACAACTTCCCCGGCCTCGCCCTCGTGGGCGTGGTGGATGCCGACGTGGGCCTCGGCCATGGCGACCCGCGCGCCGCCGAGCGCACCTTCCAGCTGGTGCACCAGGTGGCCGGGCGCGCCGGGCGCGGCAAGGCGGAGGGACGCGGCTTCATCCAGACCCACATGCCGGAGCATCCGGTGATGCGGGCGCTGGTGACCGGCGACCGGGACGCCTTCTACGACACCGAGATCGCCGCCCGCGAGGAGGCCCGCCTGCCGCCCTTCGGCCGCATGGCGAGCCTCGTCATCTCGGCCAGCGAGGGCCATGCGGCGGAAGCCCATGCCCGCCGCCTCGCCGCGTCGGCGCCCCTGGTGCCGGAGGTGCGGATCCTCGGGCCGGCGGAAGCGCCGCTCGCGGTGCTGCGCGGCCGCCACCGCTGGCGCCTCCTGGTGCGCTCCCCCCGCGCCTTCGACCTGTCGCGCTACCTGCGGGACTGGCGGGCGGTGGCGCCGAAGGTCACCGGCAACATCCGGGTGGCCATCGACGTGGACCCGCAGAGCTTCTTTTGAACCAGCGTCCGGCCCCATGAAGCAGCGCCCCTCGTCCCGCCTCCTGGTGGTGAATGCCGAAAGCCGCCTGCTGCTGTTCCGGTTCGAGCACCGGACCGGCGCGCTGGCGGGCTCCGTCTTCTGGGCGCCCCCGGGCGGCGGCCTCGACGCGGGCGAGAGCTTCGAGCAGGCCGCCTGCCGGGAACTGCTCGAGGAGACCGGCCTGCAGCTCGCCGACCCCGGCCCGCAGGTGGCCCGGCGACGCGTCACCCTCACCATGCCGGACGGCGGGCTGGTGGAGGCGGACGAGCGCTATTTCCTGGTCCGGGTCCCGACGCTGGAGATCTCCTCGTCGGGCTGGACCGATGAGGAGCGCGCGGTGGTGGCGGCGCACGGCTGGTGGTCGCCGGCCGATCTGGCGCGGGCGACCGAGCAGGTCTGGCCCGAAGATGTCACCGACATGCTGGTGGAGGCCGGCGTGTGGCCGGCCGGCCCGTGAGATCCCGCCCACGAGACCCCGCCCGTGAGGCCGGCCCATCGCCACGGCCCCGCTTGCCCCGCCACTCCCTTTCAGCACAATCCGCCCCCATGCTTGCCCGCAGCGAATCAGCTCCCCCGGCCCTTGCCGCCGTCGTCCTCGCCGGCGCGGAGCTGCGGCTCGACCCGTCCGGCGCCCTGCTGTGGCCGGACGAGGGGCTGATGGTGGTGGCGGACCTGCATCTGGAGAAAGGCTCCGCCTTCGCCCGGCGCGGCCAGATGCTGCCGCCCTACGACACCCTCGACACCCTGCGGCGTCTCGCCGCCGCCGTGGCGCTCCACCGGCCGCGCCTCATCGTCGCGCTGGGCGACAGCCTGCACGACCGCTGGGCCGGCGAGCGCATGGCGGATCCGGTGCGCGACGAGATCCGCCGCCTCCAGGCAGGACGCAGCTTCGTGTGGATCGCTGGCAACCACGACCCCGCCCCCAACGACCTGGGCGGCGAGGGCGCGGAGGCCCTCGCCATCGGGCCGCTGCTGTTCCGGCACGAGCCGGCGGAAGGTGCGGCGCCGGGGGAGGTGTGCGGGCACCTGCATCCCGCCGCCCGCGTCGCCGTGCGCGGGCGCGGCGTGCGGCGGCGCTGCTTCGTCACCGATGGCAGCCGCATGGTGCTGCCGGCCTTCGGTGCCTATGCGGGCGGCCTGAGCGTGCGCCACCCGGCCATCGCCAGCCTGTTCCCGCCGCACCGCTTCACCGCCCATCTGCTGGGCGCGGGCCGCACCTACGAGATGCCCGCGAGCGCCTGCCTCGGCGATTGAAGCCCTGTCCCGGTTCTGGAGAACGTTCCGGCGCTACCCGCGCCCCCTGCGGATGCGCACATAAAGCGCGCCCTCGCCGCCGTGGCGGCGTCCGGCCGGCTCGAAGCCCACCACCACCGCCCGCAGGTCCGGTTCCGCCAGCCAGAGCGGCACCGCCCGTTTCAGCACGCCGCGCCCCTCGCCGAAGGCAGGGCCGTGGCCGGTGAGGCGCTCGGGATCGCCCTTGCCGGTGATCACCAGCACCACCGAATGCCCGTCCGCCTGCGCCTCCAGCAGAAAAAGCCGCAGCCGGCGATGCGCCGCCGCCTGGGTGAGGCCGTGCAGGTCGAGCCGCGCATCCACCTCCGCCCCGCGCGACAGGCGCCGGCGCGCCTTCGGCTCCAGCCCGGCGAGGGGCGGCGGTGCCGGCGCCTTCGGCGGCACGCGCTTCGCCGGGGGCGCGGCGGGAGGCGCGGGTGGCTCCGGCACCGGAAGGGGCGGCACCTCGGGCACCGCCGGGGCCTCCGGCTCGGCCTGCGGCTTCAGCGGTTTCACCGAGCGCACCACATGGGTCCACAGCGCCCGCTCCTCGGCGCTGAGAAGCCGCCGGCGTCCCCGCCTGCTCATCGGGTGGCGCTCATGGGGCCGATCACGGCGAACGCCCGGCAGGGATCACCGGGGCGAGGCGGGGCACGAGCAGGGTGAAGCGGCCGGGATGGCGGATGCGCCCGGCCACCTCTTCCGCCACCGGGCCGCTGCCGAAATAAAGGTCCGCCCGCGCCGGCCCGACGATGGCCGAGCCGGTATCCTGCGCGATCATGAGCCGGCGGAACGCATCGCTGCTGCCGGGCGCGGCCAGCGGCAGGTCCGCCTCCACGAACACCGGGCTGCCATAGGTATGGAGCCTGCGATCCACCGCCATGGAGCGCCCCGCCGTGAGCGGCACGCCCTGCGCGCCCATGGCGCCGGCCTCCGCGCCGAGGTCGAGGGCCTTGAAGAACACATAGGAGCGGTTCTCCCGCCGCAGCGCGCGGCCGGCCTCGGGATCGGCCGCCATGAAGGCGCGGATGCGCGCCATGGACATCTCCTCGCGCGGCACCAGCCCGCGCTGGATGAGGAGGCGTCCCACCGGCAGGTAGGGATGGCCGTTATAGCCGTCGTAATTGAGCCGCAGCACGTGCCCATCCGGCAGGCGGATGCGGCCCGACCCCTGGATCTGCATGAAGAAGAGGTCGACCGGGTCCCTCAGCCAGACGAGTTCGAGCCCGCGCCCGGCCAGCGCCCCGTCCTCGATGGCGGCCCGGTCGAAATAGGGCACCATGCGGTCGCCGTCGCGCCGCAGCGCGCCGCCGGAATTGGGCGCGGGGCCGGTCCCGGACATCACGAGGTCGTCGGGCCGGCCATAGACGGGCACGTCGAAGCCGTTGCCGGGGATGCGCGCCCCGTCGAGTTCCGGCTCGTAATAGCCGGTGAAGAAGCCGCCCGCGCCATCGTCCGGAACCACCTGGAAGGGACGGAAATTGGCCTCGAAGAACAGCCGGGCCAGAAGGTCGCCGGGCCGATGCGGGCCTAGCCGCCGGGCACCGGCGCAGGCGCGGCGGAGCCCATCCCGCAAGGTCGGCACCGAGGCCGGCCCCACCTCCCGCGGCGGAGCGGCGAGGGCGGCGCAGCTGGCGAGAAAGGCGGAAAAGGCCGCAGCGTGCCCGTCCGCCGCCCAGCCATCCAGATCGGCGAAGCCGAGCGGCACGAGGCGCGCACCGGGGATCACCGGAGGCGGAAGCACCATGACGGCGGGCCTTTGGACGGCGGGCCTTTGCGACGCCGGGGCAGCGCCCGCGGTGAACACGATGCAGAGCGCCGCCGCAAGCAGCACGCCGAGGCGGCGGGCGCCGCCTCCCGGCCGGCCTACGGTTTCCCCTGCGCGGCGCGACGCCACCTTCGGGCTCACTGCGCCGCTTCGGTGGCCACCAGCTTCCAGTTCGGATCGCGCGTGCCGAGCTCGCGGGCGAAGGTCCAAACATCGGTCACGTCGGCCACCGTGTCGGGGCTGCCGTCCACCACCGTCCCGTCCGGACCACGGGTGACCGAGATGAGCTTCGACACGAAACGGACCGTGAGCTGGGCGGTGCGGCCGCGGACGGCCACCTCCTGCAGATCGGCGTGCTCGATGGAGACGAAGCGCGACTCCATGGTCTCGCGCCGGCTCTCCCGGTCGGCAATGGCGGTCACGAAGCCGTCATAGACGTCCTTGGCGAGAAGATCCTTCAGCTGACGCCGGTCGCCGGCGGCAAACGAGGTGACGATCATCTCGTAGGCGGCGCGGGCGCCGGTGAGGAAGTGCTTGGCGTCGAAGTCCGGCTCGACGCGGGCGATCTCGTCCAGCGCCGCGGCGGTCGCGGAGCCCTCCTCGGCCACGCCCTCCCAGCGGAAGGCGGGCGGCGCCTCCTCCTCGGCCGCGGCAGGGGCGCCGGGCGGGGTGGAATTGCGCTCCGGCAGGCTCACCACCTTGTCGGAGGCGGGCTGGGGCGGGCGGGCCGTGTCGCGGGAGTAGGGGTCGTAAGGCGGCCGCTCACGCCCGGTGCGCTGGCCCAGCACGCTGCGCAGCCGCATGAAGATGAAGACCGCAAGGGCCAGGAAGATGATCGTATAGATATCGAACACTGCGCTTCGCCATGCGTTTCGGGTCGGGCCGTGCACACTGCCCCACCACGTTGCCTCTTGCGAGATCCCTCCGTCGACGCCCGCCGCACCCGGCCGGATCCCACCGCTTATTTACGTCGATGCCGCGCGCCCGCCAGTCCCTTTGACGCCTCTGCCGGACGATTTCGTTGGAGAGCTTACGGGACGTGAGCCCTCGGCGCCACCTTCCGGACGAACGCGGCGGCTGCTTTCACCACCCGAACCTGCCGCGCGGCGGCGGTCAAGCCGTTTAGATGTGGGAACGGCGGCCTGAACACGGCCGGGAGCGCGAGCCATCGGCCGGCCGGGCCGGCCTTTACGGGCGTACCGTGCGCGTCCGGATGACGCGAGATGGAACCGAAGGCCGCCCGGAATGCTTGAGCCCCGGCAGCGGCGGAGCCGGGGCCCGTGCTTGCATCGAGCCCCCACTTGCCGCACTAGAGTCGGATCGGCCACCCCGGTTGGTTCAACCTGGGCGGACCTGGCTCGGGAGCACGTTGCGAGCGGATCGCCCCCCGCGATCCGGTCTTCGCGCGTTCTCCTTAACCTCAGGTGTGGGACGGAGGCCCGGCCCGGGACTGAACCCTGGCCGGCTCCCGCTCCCGAAGGCAGTTGATCCATCCGGATGGCCCATGTCTCCCACCGTACTGCTCGCTGACATCGGCGGAACCACCACGCGCGTCGCCCGCGCCGGCATGGACGGCGTCCCGTTCGACGTCCGTCTGGAAGCCAATGATTCGTATGGGTCCCTGGAGGACCTGCTGCAGACCTATCTCGGCTCGATCAGCGGCGAGGCCCCGCGCTATGCCGCGCTGGCGGTGGCCGGGCCCATCGACGCGGACGAGGTGCGCCTCACCAACCGGCACTGGCGCTTCTCCATCGAGGCGCTCGCCCGCGAGCTCAATTTCCAGCGCCTGGAAGTGCTCAACGATTTCGAGGCCTTCGCCCACGGCCTGCCGCTGCTCACCCGCGACGACCTGCTGGAAGTGGGCACCGGGCGGGCCGTGCCCGGCGCGCCCATGCTGCTCTGCGGGCCGGGGACCGGCCTCGGCACCGCCTTCATCCTGCCGCGCGAGGAAGGCTACGAGGTGATTCCGAGCGAGGCCGGCCACATGCGCCTCGGCGCGGTGACCACCGACGAGGCGCGCATCGTCGCCCACCTGGTGCGCGACCTGGGCCCGGTCTCGGTGGAGCACGTGCTCTCCGGCTCCGGCCTGGTGCGGCTCCACCGCATCCTCTCCGGCGAGCAGCTCTCCTCCCACGCCATCATCAAGGCCGCCCTCGACGGGCAGCGGCAGGAAAAGGAAAGCTGCCACGTCTTCCTGCGCCTGCTCGGCCGGGTTCTGGGCGACCTCGCCCTCGCCTTCGAGGCGAAGGGCGGCGTCTTCGTCGGCGGCGGCGTCGGCCGGGCCATGGCCCACCTGTTCGCCGAAAGCCCGTTCCGGGCGGCGTTCGAGGAGCATCCGCCCTATACCGACCGCCTCGCCCTCGTGCCGATCCATGTGGTGACGCACGCCACCCCCGGCCTCGTGGGCATCGGCGAGATCGGCCGGCGCCTGCTGGTGGATCAATAAAGCGGGCGGCGCCCCTGCCTCAGGCCGCCTGCCTCAGGCCGCCGCCGCGCAGCCGGCCTCCCGGTCGCAGAAGGCCGTGATGAGGCCGGCAAGGTCCCGCGTCGCGGCGCAGGCCCGCTGGTCCACGAGCAGGGCGAGCTCGGTGGGCGGAATCGGCGGCCACCGGTCGGGCTCGGCCAGCACGCGCAGGCGCGGGCTCACCGCCCACTGGCTCAGCACCGCCACGCCGAGGCCGCCGGCGAGGGCCGCCTCGATGCCGATGAGGCTGGCGCACTCATAGGCGATGCGCCAGGGTCGCCCGGCCGCCTCCAGCGCATGGACCGCCCGGTTGCGGTAGAGGCAGCCCTGGCGGAAGGCGACGAGGCCGGCGCAGGCCTCGTCCGGCTCCACGTCGCGCCCGGTCACCCAGAGCAGTTGCTCGGGCCAGACGGCGGCCGCCGGCCCGGATCCCGGCTCCCGCTTGTGCAGCACCAGATCCAGGTCGCCGCGGGCGAAGGCGGCGAAAAGCTCGCGGCTGAGCCCGCATTCCACCGCAAGGCGCACGCCGGGGCGGGCGCGGGCGAAATCGGCGATCACCGAGGTCAGGGCGGCGAGGGCGAAATCGTCGGGGATGCCGAGCCGCACCACCCGCGCCGGCATCGTCCCGGCGAGCGCGGCCTGCGCTTCCGCGCCCAAAGCGAGGATGCGGCGGGCATAGCCCAGCAGCCGCTCGCCCTCGGCGGTGAGGGCCACCCCGCGCGCCTCGCGCACCAGAAGCTGGTGGCCCAGCTGGTCCTCGAGCCGGCGGATCTGCTGGCTCACCGTGGACTGGGTGCGGTGGACGCGGGCACCGGCGCGGGTGAAGCCGCCGGCATCCACCACGCTCACGAAGGCCTTCAGGAGATCCATGTCCAGCATGGGAGATCCCTCATTCGATTTTCCACTATTAGACATCTAAACATTCAATTTTTCAATTGACATGCCGTGTGCTCTGGTGCGCCGGAACCGATCTGCCCCCGGACCGCCGCCATGCATGCCAGCTTCCCCCTCCCCGCCCGCCGCCTGGATGCGCTGCCGGTGCTCATCGGCCTGTTCTGCCTCATCTGGGCCTCGGCCTTCGCCGTGGCGAAGGTGGCTTTGGCGGATTGCCCGCCGCTGCTGCTCCTGTCCGGGCGCTTCCTCCTGGCCGGCGGGGCCATCCTCGCCGCCTGCGCGCTGCTGCTGCCGCGCGACGGCTTCACCCGGCTCGGCGCGCGGGACGTGGCGGCGCTCGCCCTCATGGGCATCCTCAACAACGCCTGCTATCTCGGCCTGAGCTATGTGGGGATGACCCACGTCTCCTCCGGCTTCACCGCCGTGGTCATCTCCGCCAATCCGCTGCTCACCGCCCTGATCGCCGCCCCGCTGCTGGGCGAGCGGCTGACGCCGCGCAAGCTCCTGGGGCTGTTCATGGGCATGGCCGGCGTGGCCCTGGTGGTGCGCTCGCGCATCGCCTCCGGCCACGAGGACCCGGTAGGCGTGCTCTATGTGCTGGCGGCGCTGGTGACCCTGTCGGCGGCGACGCTGCTGTTCAAGCGGGTGCGCACCCCGGCCTCGCTGTTCGTGGGCAGCGGCATCCAGTCCCTGGCCGGGGGCCTGGCGCTGCTCCCCGTCGCCCTGTGGCGGGAGGACCTCGCCGACATCCACCTCACCCCGTCGCTCGGCATCGCCTTCGCCTATCTCACCTTCGCCGGCTCGGTCGGGGCGTTCAGCCTGTGGTTCTTCATCCTTGGGCGCACCAGCGCCACCCGGGCGAGCGCCCTGCACTTCCTGATGCCGCCCCTCGGCCTCCTGTTCGGCTGGCTGCTGCTGGGGGAGAAGGTGCCGCCCCTCGACCTTGTGGGCATCATCCCCATCGCCCTCGGCATCCGCCTCGTCACCACCGGGAGCGAGCGGGCCGGCGCTCAGAAGCGGTAGAGCGCGCTCAGCACCACGCCGTTCTCCTGCGGCGCGTTGCGGGCGAACCAGGTGCCCACCACCGCCATCTGGACGGTCACCGCCGCGCTCCAGTCATAGGCGGCGCCGAGCTGGACCTTGTAATATTCATAGGAGGTTCCGAAGATCGGCCCCTCCCCCGCCCCTTCCGACACCACGTTGAAGGACTGCGCCAGCAGCTGCCAGCGCTCGGCCACGCGCACGCCCAGGGTGGCGTCGAGACGCAGCTCGTCCGGCGGCGGCCCGAACCGCAGGCGCTGCGCCAGCTGGAGGTCGAGGTAGGCGGACTTGCCGAACACGGTGAAACCGGTGCCGGCGAGCAGCCGCAGATCTAGCTCGGGATCCTCGTAGCCTACCGCCGCCGCGCTCTGGGAATTGCCGGTGCCGGGAAAGCGGCCCACCGCCTGGGCCGAGACCACCCAGTCGCTGGAGGCGAGAAGCCGCACCCGCGCGCCCACGTCCGAATAGCCGGCCCCCGCATAGGAGGACGGTGCCGGCTCGCCCAGGCTGACCGAGAGGAATTGCGGCGCGGCGATGAGGGTGAGCCAGTCGGTCGCGCCGTATTCGATGAAGAGGGTGACCTCCACCTTGCTGTAGGGCCGGCTGGCGTAAAGGTCCGAGGACGGGCCGAACTCCGAGCTGGAATAATAGGCGCCGGCCTGGGCGATGGCCTGCCCGTGCCCCGCCTCCAGGGTCCATGCGCCCGCATGCGCAGCCCCGGGCGCGACGGCGCGGAGGCCGGCGGGCGCCAGCAGGCAAAGCGCCAAGAGGCAAAGCGACAGGAGGGAAGGCCGGCGACGCAGAAGCGCGCGCGCCGCCGCTTGCGCCGCAAGGGCGCACGGCCTTCTCCCGCCAGATCCGACGTGCACCCCCGCGCCCATGTCCGCCCGCCCCGACCAGGTTGCAATTATACGCGGCCGCGCGCTTTGAGCATCCCCCTGACGTAAAGTGACCTTGCGTAAATTTCATCCACCGTCGTCTTGCCGCCCCTTTGCGAACCCACCATATTGAGCCTCGGATCGCCCTGCCCGGCTCAAGGCCGGAGGGGGATCACGGTTTTCTCGAAGGGGATCGACGATGTCCGATTATGATCGCAACGTCGCCGGGCGTTTTAACCCGTCGGTTGCACGCTCGCAGGCCGCGATCGACCAGGGCCTGCGCACGTATATGCTCAGCGTCTACAACTACATGGTGCTGGGCCTCGCCATCACGGGGGCGGCGGCGCTGGGCATCTTCATGCTGTCCACCAGCGCCACGCCCACGGGCCTGGCCCAGGTGGCGCCGGGCATGTACCTCACCCAGTTCGGCTACACGCTGTTCGCCAGCCCGCTGAAGTACGTGGTGATGTTCGCCCCGCTGGCGGCGGTGTTCTTCCTGAGCTTCCGCATCGAGCGCATGAGCGTCGCGACGGCGCAGATCACCTTCTGGGTCTATGCGGCGCTGGTGGGCATCTCGCTCTCCACGATCTTCCTCGTGTTCACCCACGCCAGCATCGTGCGGGTGTTCTTCATCACCGCCGCCTCGTTCGGTGCGCTGAGCCTCTACGGCTACACCACCAAGCGTGACCTGTCGGCGATGGGCACGTTCCTGATGATGGGCCTGTTCGGCATCATCATCGCGTCGCTGGTGAACATCTTCCTCGGCTCGACGATGCTGCAGTTCATCGTCTCCGTGGCGGGCGTTCTGGTGTTCGCGGGCCTCACCGCCTACGACACCCAGCGCATCAAGGAGATGTATTTCGCCGGCGACGACACCGCGGTGATGGGCAAGAAGGCCATCATGGGGGCGCTCGCCCTCTACCTGGACTTCATCAACCTGTTCATGATGCTGCTGCAGCTGTTCGGCAACCGCAACAGCAACTGACGCAGGCCAGATCCGAGGGCCCCGGCGCAAGCCGGGGCCTTTTCGTTTGCAGGGCCCTTTCGTTTGTTCGGCCCTTTCGTTGGTGCCCGACCCTTTTCAGCTCTGCCCGCCATGCCGTAAAACGCCGCCATGCCGATCCGTCCCGCCACCCCCGCCGACCTTCCCGCCATCGCCGCCATCTATGACGAGGCCGTCCGCACCGGCACCGCCTCCTTCGAGCTGACGCCCCCGGGCGTCGCCGAGATGGCGCGGCGGCACGCCGCCATTGTCGAGGCGGGCTATCCCTATCTGGTCATGGAAGAGGCGGGGACGGTGCCCGGCTATGCCTATGCCAGCGCCTTCCGCCCGCGCATCGCCTATCACCACACGGTGGAGAATTCCATCTACGTCGCCCCGGCCGCCCAGGGCCGCGGCATCGGCCGCGCCCTGCTGGAGGCGCTCATCGCCGACTGCGAGGTCAGGGGTTTCCGCCAGATGGTGGCGGTGATCGGCGACAGCGCCAACCAGGGCTCCATCGGCCTGCACCGCGTCTGCGGCTTCCACCATGTGGGCGTGCTGGCCGACACCGGCCTCAAGTTCGGCCGGTGGATCGACACGGTGCTCATGCAGCGCCCCCTCGGGCCGGGCGCCGACGGCGTGCCCGAGGAGGCGGACCTGAGTTTCAGCGGGTGATCAGCGTGCCCGCGCCATGGTCGGTGAGGAGCTCCAGCAGCACCGCGTGGGGCACCTTGCCGTCGAGAATGACGACGCCCTCCACCCCCTTCTCCAGGGCGTAGATGCAGGTCTCCACCTTGGGGATCATGCCGCCCGAGATGGTGCCGTCGGCGATCAGCGCCCGCGATTCGGCGATGGTGAGGCGCGGGATGAGCTGCTTGTCCTTGTCCAGCACGCCCGGCACGTCGGTGAGCAGCAGCAGCCGCTTGGCCCCGAGCGCGCCGGCGATGGCGCCGGCGAAGGTATCGGCGTTCACGTTGTAGGTGCCCCCGTCCACCGCCGCCGCCACCGGGGCGAGGACCGGGATCAGCTCGCGGCCGAGGATCTGGTCGAGCACGGTGGTGTCCACCGTGTCCGGCTCGCCGACGAAGCCGAGGTCCACCACCTGCTCGATCTTGCTGTCCGGATCGACGATCACGCGGTTCGCCTTGCGGGCGAGCACCATGTTGCCGTCCTTGCCGCACAGGCCGATGGCCGTGCCGCCCGCCTCGTTGATGAAGCCGACGATCTGCTTGTTGATGGAGCCGGCGAGCACCATCTCGACGATCTCCACCGTGGCCTTGTCGGTGATGCGCAGGCCGGCCGCGAACTCGGACTTGATGCCGAGCTTGGCGAGCATGGCGCCGATCTGCGGCCCGCCGCCGTGCACCACCACCGGGTTCACCCCGGACTGCTCCAGCAGCACGATGTCCTGGGCGAAGTTGCGGGCCACGTCCTCGCTGCCCATGGCGTGGCCGCCATATTTCACCACCACGATGGCGTCGTCGTAGCGCTGCATGTGCGGCAGCGCCTTGGCCAGCAGCTCGGCCTGAAGCTGGGCCTGCAGCTGGGCTTCCGACACGGGAGAGGAAATGGGCTCGTTCATGAGGCGCTCGCTCGTGATCCGCCGCGGGTGGCCACGGCCCACCGCCGCGCCCGCCACCGTCCGGGCGGCGCCCTTCTAGCCGGTTCTCCCGCCGGGTAAAAGGGCGGCTGCCGGCGCCCCGCTCCCGGGCTTTTCCATGCGGGGCCTTTTCTCTGTCGCGGAAAGGTGATCAGAAGCAGCCTCCGGCCGAACACATTCGCACCGTCAACAGGCCGCGAGCGGGCGCAGTCCGCCCCGGCACCATGTCCGTTGCCCGAATCCGCCGACCCTCGAGCCATCGCCAGAGACCAGCCCGGCCATGACGTCCCTCTCCGCGTCCCCTTCCGCGCCCCATCCCGCCCCGCCGGTCCGCCGGCCGCACGATCTGCCGCCGCTCACCATCGCGCTGCTGTTCCTCGGCTGCCTGGCGCTGGTATCCATCCCGATCCTCACCCATCCGATCCCGCCTTTGTCGGATTACGTGAACCACCTGGCGCGCATGCACGTCATCGCCGTGCTGCCGCAGGACCCGGATATCGCCCGCTTCTACTACCTCTCCTGGTCGGTCCTGCCAAACCTGATGATGGACCTTCTGGTCCCCCTCATCGACAAGGTGGTGAACATCTACACGGCGGGCGAGATCTACACGCTGCTGTGCTTCGCGCTCATCACCGGCGGCACCCTCACGCTCAACCGGGCCCTGTTCGGGGTGTGGTCGGCGCTGCCGCTCATCGCCTTTCCGCTGCTCTACAACGGCATCTTCCTCATCGGGGTGATGAACTATTATTTCGGCATCGGCCTCGCCCTGTTCGCGCTGGCCGCGTGGAGCTTCCTGCGCGACAAGGCGTGGCCGTGGCGGTTCGCGGTCTCCACCGCCTTCGTGGTGGCGCTGTTCTTCTGCCATCTGTTCGCGGCGGGGGTCTATGGCGTCGGCCTGCTCGCCTTCGAGCTCGATCGGCTGCGCCAGAGCCGCGGCGCGCCGCTGCGCCCGCGCCTCGTCGCCTTCGTCGCGGCCGGCCTGCCGTTCCTGCCCATCGTGCCGCTGCTGCTCGTGAGCCCCACCTGGGGCCTGTCGGGCGACAATTACTGGGAGCCGCAGGGCAAGATCGACGGCGTCGAAATGGTCATGAACGTCTATTTCGACTACGTGGCCGTGCTTCTCACCGCCGTGGTGCTCGGCGCCGGCGTGTGGGCGGCGCGCCACCGCCTGCTCCAGGTGCACTCGCTGATGCTGCCGCTGCTGCTGGTCGCCGGCATCATCTATCTCGCCATGCCGCGCGTGTTCTTCGCCACCTACATGGCGGACCAGCGCCTGCCGGTGGCCATCGCCTTCTTCGTCATTGCGGCCATGCGCGCGGACCTGCGCCATCGCCTGGCGCGGCGCGGCTTCGCCGTGGTGCTCATCCTGCTGCTGGCGGTACGGGTCGGCGAGGTGCAGGTGGTATGGGACCGGCTCACCCAGTGGACCGTGTCCTTCCGCCAGTCGGTGAACGAGATCAAGCCGGGCTCGCGCGTGCTGGTGGCCTATGCCGACATCCAGGGCGGCTCGGATCCGCGCGACCTCGGCCTGGTGCATGCCGCCTGCCTCGCCATGATCGAGAAGTCGTCCCTCGTCACCACTGCCTTCACGGTGAAGGGCAAGCAGATCCTGCGCGTGCACCCGCCCTATCGGAACCAGGTGGACACCGAGGACGGAACCCCGCCGCAGATCGAGCAGCTTCTGGTGACCGAGGAGGAGCCGACGGCCGACGGGCCGCGCTATTGGGACCTCTGGCCGCGCACCTTCGACTATGTCTACGTGCTGTTCACCGAGCGCGGCGCGCCCAATCCCGACGACGACCGGCTGAAGCTCGTCTACGAGGGCGAGCGCTTCCAGCTCTACAAGGTGATCCCGCCCGCCGCCCCGCCGTCCTGAGCGGGGAGGACGCGCGGGTTCCGTCACGGCGCCGTCACGGTTCGGTGCAAGGCAGCAGCGCCGACGCCCCGGGAGTTCCCATGGAAACCATCCTCACCAACGCCCGCCTCATCCTCGACGACGCCGTCGTCCTGGGCACGCTGGCGGTGCGCGACGGGCACATCGCCGCCGTGGAGGACGGCCTGTCGCGCCACGCCGCCGCGCAGGACTGCGACGGCGACTTCCTCGCCCCCGGCATCATCGATTTGCACACGGACGCGCTGGAAGGGCACTTCGTGCCGCGCCCCAAGGTGTTCTGGCCGGATGCCCGGGCCGCCGCCCTCGCCCATGACGGGCAGATGGTGGCCGGCGGCGTCACCACCGTGTTCGACGCCATCTGCGCCGGCGGCTTCGACCAGGCGAAGGCGGAGCGGCGCGACCTGTTCCAGGTGATGCTGGACGCGGTGGAGGCGGGCGCCGGCCTGTTCCGCGCCGACCACCGCATCCACCTGCGCTGCGAGATGACCGATCCGGACCTGCTGGACCTGGTGGAGCCGGCGCTGGGCCGGCGGGCGCTCGCCCTCGCCTCGCTCATGGACCACACGCCGGGGGCGCGGCAATGGCGCAACGTGGGGGTGCTGCGCAACTTCCTGCTCGGCATCGGCAAGGAGGCGGCGGAGGCCGAGCGGGAGATCACCGAGCGCACCGCCCGCGGCCGCGCCAACGTGGCGCGCAACTTCGCCCCCCTCGCGCAGATGCTGGGCGGTGCCGGCATCATCCGCGCCAGCCATGACGACACCACGCGCGAGCATGTGGCCATCGCCCGCGATGCCGGCTGCACGGTGAGCGAGTTTCCCACCACCCGCGAGGCCGCCGAGGCGGCGCGGCAGGCGGGGCTCGCCACCATCGGCGGCGCTCCCAACGTGGTGCGCGGCGGCTCCCATTCCGGCGGCGTCGCCATGGGGGAGCTCGCCGCCGCGGGCCTCTTGGATGCGCTGGCCTCCGACTACGTGCCGGCGAGCCTGCTCCAGGCGGCGACGCGCCTGCACCTGGCGGACGGCATGCCCCTGCCGCGCGCCTTCGCCCTCGTCACCCGCAATCCGGCGGAGATGGCGGGCCTCGCCGACCGGGGCCGGCTGGCGCAGGGCCTGCGTGCCGACCTCGTCCGCTTCCGCATCGTCGACGGCACGCCGGTGGTCCGGCAGGTGCTGGTGGAAGGCGAGCGGGTGTTCTGAACGGGCCGGGGCGGGCTCGGAGCCTGTTTGGGAATTCAAAAGGGCCTAACCGCCATCCCGCCCGTCATGCCCGGGCTGGTCCCGGGTATCCACGCCGACCCGCTTGAGGCAGCGTGCGAAAATCGCTCCAGGCCTCCCTGCGTGGATGGCCGGGGCACGCTTGGCCATGACGGCCACAAAGCGCCTGTGAGGGCCGGCCGCGCCCAACGGGGCGAATTTTCAAGCGGGCGCTCAGAACAGCCGGGGCACGATGCCGACCGGGAAGCCGCCGAGCTTCAGGGTGCCCGCCTCGAAGCCGAGGGCGAAGGTGGCGCCCTTGCGCCCCTCCACCGTGCCGGGCTTGCCCACCATGGCGAGCGCGCGGACGATGGGCGCCACCTCGCGCGGGATGGCCCCGGCCTTGTCGAGCCCCTGGACCAGGTCGTTGAGACCGGCGAAGCCGAGGTCGAGCTTGCCGTTCAGGCGGCCCTGGGGATCGAGCGAGAGGATCCCGGCGGCGGTAATGGCGATGGCGGGCGCGGTAACCGCGAAGCGGTCGAGCCGGGCGAGGCCGCCCGCCTCCGCCCAGGCGCGCAGGCGCTGCGCCACCGGCATGGGCCGCAGGTCCGCCGAGGCCGTCACCGTGCCCTGGAGCGTCATGTCCACCGGCCCGGCAACGCCGAAATTCGACAACAGCGCGCTTTCCCCGCCGAGGAGGCCGGAGGCGTAGTCCACCCCGTCCGGCCTTCCCTCCACGTCCGGGGTTCGCCGGGCGTGGAACTCGAACAGGCGCGCCGCCAGCAGCGGGGTGGACCCGGAGAAGGAGGATCCCGGCTGCTCGAGCCGGAGGTCGTGGGCCTGCAGCGAGAAGCGCTGCGGCCGGCCGGACAGGTCGCCCACGCCGCTCATCTGCACCAGCGACCAGGTGGCGGCGTAGACCACGCCGGAATTGAGGTCCTCCACCCGGGCGGGCGCCGCGAACTCGGCGACGATGTGGTTCGGCGCCCACACCTGCGCCACCGCATGGACGGTGGCGGCGGTGAAGCGCAGGGCATCCCCGCCGCGCGTTTCCAGCGTCGGCTTCACGCAGCGCAGCTCGAATCGGAACGGAAAGCCGGCGAGGGTGCGCTCGCCGCAATTCCAGATGCGCCCGAGCCGCGCCTCGCGCCCGATCCAGGCGTCGATTTCCCGTTCCGCGCGGTTCGCGGCATAGAACCACAGCCCCGTCCAGACGACGCCGAGAGTCACCAGGAGCGCGAGGGGAACGATGACGAGCCAGGGTTTCGGGCGGGATGGCGGGGCATCGAGGGCAGTCATGCGCGTCCTTGAAGGCTGGGGCGGGAGCACGCCGTCGCTTGCAGCGGTCCGATCCGGCTGTTAGGCGACGGACGAAGGCATCTGTCAACGTCGAGGAGCGTCGCGCTCGGCCATGGTCGAGGAAGATGACATTCCACCCCCGATCGCGGGATGCGCAGGCCGGGCGCAGGCATCCGGCGCGCAGCCCGAGGTGCCGCGCGCGGCTTCCACGCACGGCACTTCGGCGCACGAAACTTCGGCGCGCGACACCCCCGGGCGCGACATCTCCGCGCACGACACCTGGGTCTTCGCCTACGGCTCGCTCATGTGGAATCCCGGCTTCGCCTTCGCCGAACGCGCGGAGGCGCGGCTGGTGGGCGCGCACCGCTCCTTGTGCATCTATTCCTTCCACCATCGCGGCACGCCGGAAAAGCCCGGCCTCGTGCTCGGCCTCGACCTCGGCGGCTCGTGCCGCGGCATCGCCTACCGGGTGCGGGCGGAGGACTGGCCGCAGACCCACGCCTATCTCAACGAGCGGGAGCAGATTTCCGGTGTCTACCGGGAGGCGACGCGCCGCATCCGCCTGCTGGACGGCTCGGGCCGGTCGGCGCCGGCGGTGGCCTATGTGGCCAACCGGGGCCATTCCCAATATGCGCGGGGCCTGTCGCTGGAGGACCAGCTCCATCTGGTGCGGCGCTCGCACGGCTCTTCCGGCCCCAACACCGATTATGTGGTCGCCACGGTGGCCGCGCTCGAATCCCTGGGCATCATCGATCGCGACCTCGCCTGGCTCACCCGCCAGCTCCACGGCGAGCGGATCCACCCGCGCACGCCGCCTTCGGGCGAGGACGAGGATCCGCCGGTCTGAGCTGCCGGAAGCGGCCCGTGCGAGGGTCAGGCGGCGTGGCGGCGGTCGAGGCGCCGGTAGAGGCCGCCCCCGCACGACAGGGCCGGAACCCGCGCCGGGCGGTCGAACAGCCGCCGAAGCGCCGGCGCCTGCTGCTCGCCGAAGACGTGGATGTGGATTTCTTCCGCCTTGAGCCGCTCGGCGGCGGCCTTCGCGGCCTCCCCGGCCGGGCCCGCCCACATGGCGATGGACCCCGCCGGCGTGCGCCGCGCGACCACCGCGAGCGCGTCCGGATAGTCCGGTGCGCCGCCCGCCGAATAGACTGAAAACACATGACGCACGCCGTCTTCGTCGCGCCAGAACCGATAGCGCGCACCGAGGGCACCGTGCTTGAGGCCGTTGAGGCCGCCGGCATCCACAAGAGGGACAAGGAGCGAATCAGTTGCGTTCATGAGAACGAAACTAGAACGAGCCCCGGTCTGCGATCAAGAGTTTTCCACAGGGGTGGATAGCGGGGATGACGCGGCCGCCGCGGCGCGCTGCTTCAGCTCCTCCGGCGCGCGCTCGCCGAGCTCGGCGAGACCCTGCTCCAGGAGCCGGTCGCTGGCGCCCTCGATGTCGTGCTGCAGGCGGGCGAGGAACGCCGCCCGGCCGAGGCCCGCCGGTATGGGCGGCAGGATCTCCACGCGGATGGTGCCGGGCCGGAGCATCAGCGCCCGGCGCGGCCAGTAGAGCCCGGAATTGAGCGCGACGGGCAGGCACGGCACCCCGAGGCTGGAATAGATGTGCGCCACGCCGAACTTGTAGGCGGGCGGCGCCCCAGGCGGGCGGCGCGTTCCCTCGGGAAAGATCAGGATCTGCCGGCCTTCGGCGGCATCCTCGCGGGCGCGGCGGGTCATGGCGCGCAGGGCGCTCGACCCGCCCTTGCGGTCCACCGGGATCATCTGCGCCTTGGCCGCGAACCAGCCGAAGACGGGGATGCGCATCAGCTCCTGCTTCAGGATGAAGGTGGTGTCGGAGAACAGCGGCAGCAGCGCGAACGTCTCCCACGCCGACTGGTGCTTGGCGGCGATGAAGAACGGTCCCTCGGGAATGTTTTCCAGGCCCCGGAACTCCGCCCGCGTGCCGGCGATCACCCGCAGCAGCCAGCAATTGGTCGCGGCCCAGTTGAGCACTCCCACCCGCCAGAGCGTGCGGCGGGAGATGAACGGCAGCAGCGGCAGCAGGATGAGGAGGTAGAGCGTCGTCGCCACATAGAAGGCGATCTGGAACAGGATCGAACGCAGGACCGTCACCGCTTGCTCCTCGGATGGCCTCGCGCGCCCCGGACCGAATGGACCGCAAGCCGGGCGCCGGGTTGCGCCCGCCGGCATATCACGGCGCGATGCGCGCCTGAACCGGTCCGGGTGCGGCGCCGCGCGGCACCGGTGCCGGCGCGGGCGCCGGCATTTCGGCGGCGGGGGCTGCGGGGTCCGGCGCCGGCGCGCCGGCCACGGCGCGGGCCGGGCGGATCTTCGCCGCCGCCATGATGTATTTTGCATACTCCTTGACCAGCAGCCGCACCGTGGCGATGTCCTTCCACCACTCTTCCGCCTGCATCCGGTTGGTGACCACCGGATAGGCCACGAGCTCCACCTCCGGCAGCGCGCGGCCGAGCTCCATCATGGCCCGCGGCATGTGCCAGGCCGAGGTCACCACGACGAGCGAGCGGAACGAGCGGCTGCGCGCCCATTCCGCCGCCTCCAGCGCGTTGCCGCGGGTGTTGAGCGCCTTGTGGCCGAGATCGATGCAGCAGCCCATCAGGTGCTCGCCGTCGGGCAGCGCCCGGCGCATCTCGTCCGGCGAGGTGGTGGGATTGACGCCGGTGATGAGCAGCCGGCGGCCCCGGCCGTCCGCCAGCAGGCCCACGGCATCGATGATGCGCGAGGAGCCGCCGGTGAGCACCACGATGGCATCCGCCGGCTTCACGGCGGCGGGCTCGCGGGCCGGGATCTGGGCGGTGAAGGCGAGAAAGCCCGCCCCGCCGGCCACGCCCCCGAGGCCGGCAAGCAGCACCGCCGCCGTCAGGGCGCGGCGCACGCGGGTGCGGCGCCGGGCGAGGGGGTCTTCCCCCGACGCCCCGCCCTTCCTCCTCGGCGCAGCCTCGATCTGCCGCGCCGTTCTGCGATCGGCGTTCGACATGGTCATGTACGAGATCCTGCCGGTGGAATGCGGCGGAGGCGAGGACACCGCCCCGCCGCTTCCATCCGGCATGGATTTCATTGGATCGTCCTCAACGTCCGGTAAACGGTGACGCGGGAGGTGAACGCCGTGGCCAGAGCCACCACCGCCACGGCGGCGGCGATGCCGAGGAAGCCCCATAGTCCCGGATGCAGCCAGCCGAGCACCGTCGGCACCTCCGGATCGTCGCCGAGGCCGAGGGGCGGCAGCATCGCGACGGCGCCGAACACGGCGGCGGCGGCAAGCCCGCCGATGAGCCCGCCTTCCGCGCCGATCTTCAGGAAGTGGCGCTGGAACTGGGCGGCGATGAAGCCATCGCGGGCCCCGACGAAATGCAGCACCTCCACCACCGCCCGGTTGGTGGCCACCGCCGCGCGGGTGGCGAACACCACCGAGAGCACCGTGGCGAGCCCCACCAGGGCCAGCAGCACCACGCTCACCAGCATCACCCCGTCGGTGACCGCCACCAGGCGGCGCGACCAGCCGCGATGGTCGTCGAGGGTCGCGGTGGGGATCTTGTCGGTGAGCGTGCGCCTGAGCCGGGCAAGGTCGGCGGCGCCCGCCCCGTCGAGCTTGAGCACCACCACCCGCGGCACCGGCAGGTCGCCGAGGTCGAGCCCGGCGCCAAGCCACGGCTCCAGCAGGCGCGCGGTCTCGTCGAAGCTGAGCACATGGACGTCGCCGATGCCGGGGGTCTTGCGGGCGATGTCGGCGGCGGCCTGCACCTGCCCGTCGGTGGTCTTCGGATCGCCGGCGCGGATCTGGATGGTCACCTCCCGCGTCACGTCCGAGCGCCACTGGCTGGCGGTGGCGCGCACGGCGAACGCGGTGCCGATGGTGAGGCCGGCAAGGAAGGTCATGATGGCGACCACCGCCACCAGCGCCCGCCCGGCGATGGTGGCGGACGGCACGATGGAGGTCTGCCCCCGCGCCTTGCCGGCGCGCGGCTCCTCCCCCGCCGTGGGCGCGGCGGGCTTCCGGGTGCTGGCGGGGTCAGTCGTAGACATAGAGGCGGCCGTCGGCGATCACGAGGCGGCGGGCGTCGTACTGGTCCATAAGCGCGATGTCGTGGGTGGCCAGCAGCACCGACGTGCCGGACTTGTTGAGTTCGATGAACAGGCGCAGCAGGCGGCGCGCCAGGGTGGGGTCCACATTGCCGGTGGGCTCGTCCGCCAGCAGGAATTCCGGCCGGCCGATGAGGGCGCGGGCGATGGCGGCGCGCTGCTTCTCGCCGCCCGAGAGCACCGGCGGCAGCGAGTGCATGCGGTCGCCGAGGCCGACCCATTGCAGGATCTCCGTCACCTCGGCGCGGTAGCTCGCCTCGTCCTTGCCCAGCACCCGCAGGGGCAGCGCCACGTTCTCGTAGGTGGTGAGGTGGTCGAGCAGGCGGAAATCCTGGAACACGATGCCGATGCGCCGGCGCAGCACCGCCACCTCGTCCGGGTCGAGGGACGACACGTCGCGCCCGAACAGGGTGATGAGCCCCCGCGTCGGCTTCAGCGAGAGGAACAGCAGGCGCATGAGCGTGGTCTTGCCCGCGCCCGAGGGCCCGGTCAGGAACTGGAACGAGTTCGGCTCGATGCCGAAGGACACGTCCTTCAGCACCTCTGGCCCCATGCCATATCTCAGGCCGACATTCTCGAACCGGACCAACGCCCCACCCTTTGGCCGAATCGCGCCCCAGCGCGCCGGCCAAACATAAACGAAGCGCGACAACCTGCCACCGCCGAGGCTGGCCGGGCGTCCCGGCGCGCCGGGCTCGCTGGACGCCCCGCCCCGGAGGGTCCATTCTCCGCCCGCCCTGCGACGAGGACCCATGCACCCGCCGAACATCACCATTCTCTTCGACGAGAGCCGCATCAGCGCCCGCAACCACGCCTTGGCCGCCGAGATCGCGGCCGCGGCACCCGAGCGGCTGCTGGCCGTGGCGGTGCTCAAGGGCTCGTTCATGTTCGCCGCCGACCTGCTGCGCGCCCTGCACAGCACCGGCCTCGAGCCGGAGGTGGAGTTCGTGCACATCTCCTCCTACCGCGAGGCCACCGTCTCCTCGGGACAGGTGGAGATCCTGAAGGACGTGGAGAGCGACGTGCGCGACCGCGACGTGCTGCTCATCGACGACATCCTGGAATCCGGCCGCACCCTCGCCTTCGCCAAGGATCTGCTGATGGCGCGCGGGGCGCGGCGGGTGCTGGTCTGCGTGCTGCTGGAAAAGCCCGGAAAGCGCGCGGTGCAGATCGAGGCCGACTTCGTCGGCTTCACCTGCCCCGATCTGTTCGTGGTGGGCTACGGCATGGATGTCGCCCACGCCTTCCGGCAATTGCCGTTCATCGGGCACATCCAGGGGCTGGAATAGGCCCCGTCCCGACCGCCGGCCGGTCTCAGGCCAGATCCGCGCCGTTGGCCGCCAGCACCGCCCCCGCCAGGTAGAGCGAGCCGCAGATGAGCACGCGCGGCGGCGGCACCTGCGACGCCCGGGCGATGGAGCCGAGCGCGCTGCCGACATCGGAGGCCACGCGGGCGGGAATGCCGAGGCCGGCGGCGGCGGCGGCCACGTCCTCCGGCTTCAGGCCGGCGTGCTCGCCCGGCACCGGCACGGCGATGGCTTCGCGCACGAGGCCGGCGAACGGCGCCAGAAAGCCGGTGACGTCCTTGGTGCCGAGCATGCCGAGCACCAGCACCAGCGGCCGCGAATAGCGTTCTTCCAGCTCGCACAAAGCGTGGGCGAGGGCGGCGCCGCCGGCGGCGTTGTGGCCGCCGTCCAGCCACACCTCGACCCCGGCCGGGGCGCGCGACAGCAAGGGCCCGGCGGGCAGCCGCTGCAGCCGGGCCGGCCAGTCGGCGCGCAGGATGCCGGCCTCGTGGGCCGCCGGCAGGCGCACGGCCCGAAGGGCGGCGACGGCGAGCCCCGCATTGTCGATCTGGTGCGGCCCCACGAGGCGCGGCCGCGGCAGGTCGAGCAGGCCGTCCTCGTCGGCATAGACGAGGCGGCCGCCTTCTTCCTGCACGTGCCAGTGCTCGCCGCGGACGAACAGCGGAGCGAGCTTCCGCGCCGCCGCGCGCTCGATGACGGCGAGGGCGTCCGCCGGCTGCGTGCCCACCACCACCGGACGGCGCGGCTTGATGATGCCGGCCTTCTCCCCGGCGATGGCCTCTATGGTGGTACCGAGATAATCCACATGGTCGATGGAAACGGGGGTGATGACGCTGGCGAGGGGCTGGTCGACCACGTTGGTGGCGTCGAGCCGCCCGCCGAGGCCCACCTCCAGCAGCAGCACGTCCGCCGGGTGCTCGCAGAACAGCAGGAACGCCGCCGCCGTGGTGATCTCGAACAGGGTGATCGGCGCGCCCGCATTGGCCGCCTCCACCCGGTCGAGGGCATCGGCGAGAGCCGCGTCGGACACCAGCACGCCGCCGCCCGGCGCGCCGAGGCGGATGCGTTCGTTGAAGCGCACCAGATGCGGCGAGGTATAGACATGCACCCGCTTGCCCGCCGCCTCCAGCATGGCGCGCATGAAGGCGATGGTGGAGCCCTTGCCGTTGGTGCCCGCCACGTGGATCACCGCCGGCAGGCGCCGCTCGGGATGGGCCAGGGCCGCGAGCAGCCGCTCCATCCGGGCGAGGGAGAGGTCGATCTTCTTCGGGTGGAGCGCGGCGAGGCGGGACAGGATCTCGTCGGTGGCGCGGGCGGGCTGGGGCAGGGCCATGGTCGATCTTCGGCTCGGGGCCGAGGCCCCGTGGAGCCGCCTCTTCAGGCGGCCTGCGGGCGCGGCAGGCGGCCCTTGGGCGGCAATGCGGGGGCCTTCACCAGCATCCGGCACAGGCGGCCCAGCGTGTCACGCATCTGGTGGCGGTGCACCACCATGTCGAGCATGCCGTGGTCGCGCAGATATTCGGCGCGCTGGAATCCGTCCGGCAGCTTCTCGCGGATGGTCTGCTCGATCACCCGCGGGCCGGCGAAGCCGATGAGGGCGCCGGGCTCGGCGATCTGCACGTCGCCCAGCATGGCGTAGGAGGCGGTCACCCCGCCGGTGGTGGGGTTGGTGAGCACCACGATGTAGGGCTTTTTCGCCTCGCGCAGCTCCTGGATGGCCGCCGTGGTGCGGGGCATCTGCATCAGGGAGAGGATGCCTTCCTGCATGCGCGCGCCGCCGGAGGCGGCGAACATGATGAAGGGCGTGCCCTTCTGCGCCGCCGTCTGCAGACCCTTTACCACCGCCTCGCCGGCGGCCATGCCGAGCGAGCCGCCCATGAAGCCGAAATCCTGGACGGCGATGGTCACCGGCAGCTCGGTGAGGAGGCCGGTGGCCACCTTCACCGCATCCTGGTAGCCGGTCTTGGTGCGGGCGTCCTTCAGGCGATCGATATAGCGGCGCTCGTCGCGGAACTTGAGCGGGTCGGTGGCCACGTCCGGCAGCGCCACTTCCTCGTAGGCGCCATCGTCGAAGGTGGCCTTGAGCCGCATCACCGCGTCCATGCGCATGTGATAGCCGGAGGCCGGGATGACGTAGAGGTTCGCCTCCAGGTCCTTGTGGAACACCATCTGCCCGGTCTCGGGGCACTTCACCCAGAGGTTCTCCGGAACTTCGCGGCGGGCCAGGAAGTCGCGGATCTTCGGACGGACGACGTTGGAAATCCAGTTCACGGGACCATCTCCGGGACGCGCGGGCGGCATCGCGCTGCAGCGCACATATGCCCCGACCTGCTCTAATGGCAAGTCCGTCGCGGCAAAAGTGCGGCGAAGCGGCCGCGACCGACCATTTGCCTCACCGGATGCCTCATCGGTCCTGCCGCGCGCCGGCGCACCGGCACGGGCGGGCGCCGGATGCCCCGGTCAGGCGCGCACGCCGCGCACCGCCTCGGCCAGCTCGTTCACCAGCGCCTCCACGCCCGCCAGGGTGTTGGCGGTGGCATGGCCATCCTGGTCCAGCGTCCGCCGCACCACCTCCACCAAAGCCGAGCCCACCACCACGGCGTCGGCGCCGGCGGCGATGGCCTTGGCCTGCTCCGGCGTCCGCACGCCGAAGCCCACCGCCACCGGCAGCTCGGTGTGGGTCTTGATGCGCGCCACCGCCGCCGAGACCAGGCCCGCATCCGGGGTGGCGGAGCCGGTGATGCCGGTGATGGACACGTAATAGACGAAGCCCGCCGTGTGCTTCAGCACCGCCGGCAGGCGCTTGTCGTCGGTGGTCGGAGTGGCGAGGCGGATGAAGTCGAGGCCGGCCGACAGCGCCGGCAGGCACAGCTCCTCGTCCTCTTCCGGCGGCAGGTCGACGACGATGAGGCCGTCCACCCCCGCCACCTTGGCGTCGGTGAGGAAGCGCTCCACGCCATAGACGTAGATGGGATTGAAATAGCCCATCAGGACCACCGGCGTGGTGTGATCCTCGGCGCGGAAGGCGCGGACCATGTCGATGGTCTTGGCCAGGGTCTGCCCGGCCTTCAGCGCCCGGAGGCCGGCGGCCTGGATCGCCGGGCCGTCGGCCATGGGATCGGTGAAGGGAACGCCGAGCTCGATCACGTCCGCGCCCGCGCCCGGCAGCGCCTTGAGGATGGCGAGGGAGGTCTCGCCGTCCGGATCGCCCGCGGTGACGAAGGTGACGAGGCCGGGCCGGCCTTCCTCTTTCAGCGCGGCGAAACGGTCGGAGATGCGGGTGGTCATGGGCCTGCCTGGATGGGGGAGCGGGAGGGCGAAGCGCCCTATTTCTGGCCGGTGATCGCGCACGCGGCGCGGGTGGCGCGGGAGGCGCCGAGCATGCGCACCTGATCCGATCCGGTCATCCCGCCGACGATGGAGAAGACCGTGGTGGCCGCCTTGCCGAGGGTGCGGTTGCCGGCGAAGAACTCGCAGGCGACGTAGGCCTCCGCCACCGTGGCCGTGCCGGCATTCTTCACCGACACGGAGATGTAGGCCCCGGCGGCGTCGGTGAAGACCTTGCCCGTGGAGAGCACCAGGCCGGGAGCCTGGGTCTGGGTCTGGGCGGACGCGGGCAGCGCGGCGCCGGCGAGAAGGACGGCGAACAGTGCGACGGAAAAAGGCTTCATAGGCGCGCCCCCAAGCTTGTCCCGAGAATTTCGGCCACCTGGGGCACGTCCTTGTCCCCCCGGCCGGAGAGGTTCACCACCATCAGGTGATCCCTCGGCCGCTGCGGCGCGAGCTCGATCACCTTGGCCACAGCATGGGCGGATTCGAGCGCCGGAATGATGCCCTCGAGCTTGGTCAGCAGCTGGAAGGCGTCCAGCGCCTCCTGGTCGGTGCAGGACAGGTAGGTCACGCGGCCCACGTCGTGCAGCCAGGAATGCTCCGGCCCGATGCCGGGATAATCGAGGCCGGCGGAGATGGAATGGGCTTCGGTGATCTGCCCGTCGCCGTCCATCAGCAGATAGGTGCGGTTGCCGTGCAGCACCCCCGGCCGGCCACCGGCGATGGAGGCGGCATGCTCGTGCGTGTCGAGGCCGTGGCCAGCCGCCTCCACCCCGAAGATCTCCACCGAGGGATCGTCGAGGAACGGATGGAACAGGCCCATGGCGTTGGAGCCGCCGCCGACGCAGGCCACGAGGCTGTCCGGCAGGCGGCCCTCCATCTCCTGCATCTGCTCGCGCGTCTCGCGGCCGATGATGGACTGGAAGTCGCGCACCATGGCCGGATAGGGGTGCGGGCCCGCCACCGTGCCGATGCAGTAGAAGGTGTCGTGCACGTTGGTCACCCAGTCGCGCAGCGCCTCGTTCATGGCGTCCTTCAGGGTGCGCGAGCCGGACTGCACCGGCACCACCTCGGCGCCCAAAAGCTTCATGCGGAACACGTTCGGCGCCTGCCGCTCCACGTCCACCGCGCCCATGTAGACCACGCACTTCAGGCCGAAGCGCGCGCACAGGGTGGCGGTGGCCACCCCGTGCTGGCCGGCGCCGGTCTCGGCGATGATCCGCTGCTTGCCCATGCGGCGGGCGAGCATGATCTGGCCGAGCACGTTGTTCACCTTGTGGGAGCCGGTGTGGTTCAGCTCCTCGCGCTTCAGGTAGACCCTGGCGCCCCCCTCGCGGCCGGAGGCCGCGGCCACGCCGCGCAGATGCTCGGTCAGGCGCTCGGCGTAATAGAGCGGCGAGGGCCGGCCCACATAATGGGTGAGGTAGCCCGACATCTCCGCATAAAAGGCGGGATCGGCCTTCGCCGCCTCGTAGGCCTGCTCCAGCTCCAGGATCAGCGGCATCAGCGTCTCGGCGACGAACCGCCCGCCATGGATGCCGAAATGGCCGCGGTGATCGGGGCCGGTGCGATAGGAATTGAGAGCGGTCACGACGCGCGGACTTTCGGTGAGAGATCCTCTGGCCCATCCGCCTTGAAGGCGCGGGCCGACGGGTCGGGGAAGCCGGCCGCGGCGCGGCGGGCCGCCGCGACGAAAGCCCGGATCTTCGCCGGGGATTTCACGCCCGGCGCGTCTTCCACGCCGGACGATACGTCGACCCCGTCCATCCGGACCTCGGACAGGGCCTGCGACACATTGTCGGCCGTGAGGCCTCCGGAAAGCATGAGAGGCCGGCCGACGTCAAGACCGGCCACCAGATGCCAGTCGAAGGGGCGGCCGTTGCCGCCGGGCAGCAGGGCCCCGGGATCGGGCTTGGCATCGAACAGGATGCGGTCGGCCACCTCGGCGTAAGCCGGCAGATTGTCGAGGTCCGCCCGGCTCGCCACCGGCAGCGCCTTCATCACCTCCCGGCCGAAGCGGGCGCGGATGGCGGCGACGCGCGCGGGCGTCTCCTTGCCGTGGAGCTGGAGCAGGTCGGGGGAGAACGCCGCCACCACCTCGGCGAGGAGGGCATCGTCCGGATCGACGAGGAGCGCCACCGTCCGCGCCCGGCCGCCGACGCGCGCCACCAGGGCCGGCGCCTCGGCCAGGGCGAGATGGCGCGGGCTCTTGGGGAAATGGACGAAGCCGACGAGATCGGCGCCCGCATCGAGGGCCGCATCCAGGGCCTCGGCGGTCTTCAGGCCGCAGATCTTCACCTCGAGACGCCGGTCGTCGCTTCCCATCACTTTGCCCCTTGCGGCTGCCGCCCGCCCGGCGGGCGGCGCGGCGTCGGCGGGACGCAAGGCGTCCCGGTCACGTCTCCACGCGGGTGAACTGCCCCGCCTTGCGGAAGCGCCAGAGATAGGTGGGCAGGACCACCGCGAGCGCCGTGGGCGTGATGTCGAGGCCGCCGAAGGTACGGCCTTCCGCCTGGGCGGCGTCCGAGACCACGTTGTCCGCGCGCAGCATGGCCACCTGGTCGGTGGTGAGCGGCGCGCCCGGCGCCCACTGGGTGAGCCGGGCCATGAGGTTGGCGAGGCCGAACGGCAGGTCCACGAGCAGGCGGCTGTGGCCGATCTCGCGCAGCATCAGCTCCATCAGCTCGCGGAAGGTGCGCACCTCGGGACCGCCCAGCTCGTAGGTGGTCGCCGCCCTGGCCTTGCCGTCCACCGCCCGCAGGACGGCGGCGGCGACATCGCCCACGAAGACCGGCTGGAAGCGGGTCGCGCCACCGCCGATCAGCGGCAGCACCGGGGACAGGCGCGCCATGGCGGCGAAGCGGTTGAAGAAGTCGTCCTCGGGCCCGAACACCAGCGAGGGGCGCAGGATGACGGCCTCGGGCACGGCGGCGCGCACGGCGGCCTCGGCCTCGGCCTTGCTGCGGCCGTAGCCGGAGGGGGAGGCGGCGTCGGCGCCGATGGCGGAGACGTGCACCAGCGGCGCGCCCTGCGCCGCGGCGGCCGCCGCCACGGCGCGGGCGCCGAACACATGGACTGCATCGAACGTCTGGCGGCCGCCCTGCGCGAGCACGCCGACGAGGTTCACCACCGCCTCGGCGCCGTCCACCGCGCGGGCGACGCTGTCGGGATAGCGCACATTGGCCTGGCTGACCTGGATCTGGCCGACGAAGCCGATGGGCTGGAGGAAGCCGGCGAGCTCGGGGCGCCGCACCGCGACACGCACGCGGTAGCCGCGCATGGCCAGCGCCCGCACCACATGGCGCCCGAGAAAGCCCGAGCCGCCGAACACCGTCACCAGGCTGTCGCTCACCGGACGATCGGTCACCGTCACATCGCTCATGCCGAACCCCCGCCTTGCCGGCTCCGCGCCGGCACGCATCGGTGGCGCCGGCCCGCTCATATATAGAGTGCGCGCAGCACATACGCGATGCCGCCCCGCTCCGTAAAGCCGGCTGTTGCCGGCGGCCCGCCCCGCCCGGCGGACACCGGGCCGGAACACGGGGTCCCGCACACATGTATTGACGCGGACGCGCGCCACCCCTATAAGCCCGGCACTTCGCTGGCGGCGATAGCTGCCGGCTTGTTCACCCATTCATGCGCGACGCGGGCTGGCCAAAGGGCCGATCTGCACGGCGCGAACCAGCAAGGACGGCCGATGGCCAATACGCCTTCCGCCAAGAAAGCGGTGCGCAAGATCGAGCGCCGCACTGAAGTGAACCGGTCGCGCCGGTCCCGCGTGCGCACCTACCTGCGCAAGCTGGAGGACGCGCTCGCCGCCGGTGACGCCACCGCCGCCGCAACCGCCTTCCAGGCCGCCGAGCCGGAGATCATGCGCGCGGTGACCAAGGGCGTGATCCACAAGAATACCGCTTCGCGCAAGGTTTCCCGCCTTGCTGCGCGCGTGAAGAAGCTCAGCGCTTGATTTAGATCAATCAATCTTGCTGACCGAATGTAAAGGCCCGGTATTACCGGGCCTTTTTGTTTGCGCGCGCTCCCGGCGCGCGCCGCCCGCCGCATCCGGCCGGTCCGTGGTCGCGGCACGCCGTGGGTCGCCGGCGCCGCGCGCGGCGGCAGAACGTCGCAAAGCCGATTCTCGCACGCCGTCAAGAGGCGGATTCCGAGGGTCGTTAGCCGACAATTTTCGCCTGTCGCAAACCGCTCAGAAAAACAACATCCCCGTGAAGAGGTTAGGAGCAAAGGCTCAGTTAGGCCCCAAGGCGGCCCCTTTTCCACGGTACCAGACGACCCCTCCGCAAAGCGGCGGCTCCGCCCGTCCGGGCCGCGGCGCACGGCGGATTCTCGTTGCAGCGACAGAGGTTTGCCGGCTGATGGAAAGCTCCCGGGGTCGCCCCCGAAAACCTGTCTTGCCCCCGTTATCCCATGGCGCGGGGGAAAGGCGTTGCACCCCCAAGGGGCCCTGTGTATGTTCAATCTCACTCCGGGAGCGACACCGGGTTTACCGACAGATTGAAGATTTCACGGCCTTCGTGGATGAGGAGGGGGCGCAACGTGTCTGTATTCGTTCACGAGCCCCCCGTTGACCAGCAGTATTTGGCGTACCTGGAACCCTCTTCCGTCGGAGCTATGCTGAGAGTGGACATCAGGTCCGACTCTCAGCGCGTGTGAGAACAAGCAAAAATCTGCTTCAATCCAAAGGCTGCCGGTGTTTTCCATCGGCGGAAATGGGGCGGCTATGACTTCTGGGATACAAGCGGCAGCGGACATGGCGCACTTCACCTTCATTTCGGCCCGCCCGCGTCCTGTCCGGGCGGCCGGGACGGGAAGCCCGCCGCTCGCGTGTCCCACGGTGGCGACCCCGCCGGCGGCCCAGGCGGGTCGCCCCCTCGGCAGCAGGGACCGCGCATGAAGCTGCGCTGACGCTGCCCGCGTCGAGACAGGCGCCCCGTTTCGTTTCAACCAGATCCGCACGAAGCCGCGCAGCCCGCGAGGGCGCGGGAGGCTTTTGCGCCACAACCAGGGAACCGCCTTGCGGGCGGTCGGAGCTTCTATGCTCAAGCCACATTCGTCGGCCGCCACACGTGCCGGAACCGCTGCCTTTCAGCCCGCCCTTGCGGAGACCGCCGGCATGGATTGCGCTTCATCACCCTGGGAGCGCGTGCGCCAACGCCTGCGCGAAGAGATCGGCGAGGAGAAGTTCTCGAGCTGGTTCGCCCGCATGGACCTCGACGCCCTCACCGGCGAGGCGGTGCGCCTGTCGGTGCCCACCCGATTCCTCAAGTCCTGGATTCAGGACAACTACCTGCCCCGCATCACCGAGATCTGGGCCGAGGAGAGCGGCGCGCGCCGCCGCATCGACCTGTCCGTGCGCAATGCCTTTGCCCGCCCGGTGGCGCTGAAGACCAACGGCGGCCGCGAGGTGGTGAGCGAGCGTCCCGACGCGCGAGCCCCCCAGGCCCGTGCGCCGGAGAACCGCTCCCAGGATGCCCGCGGGCAGGAGACATCGCGCCAGGATCAGCGGGCGCAGCCGCCCCGGACCCAGGAGCAGCGGAACCAGGACGCGCGCAGCGCGGCGGAGAGCCGTGACGCCGCGGCGCTGCCGGCGGCCGGCGACGTCTCCTCCGGCTCGCCGCTGGATCCGCGCCTGACCTTCGAGAGCTTCGTGGTGGGCAAGTCCAACTCGCTCGCCTTCGCCGCCGCGCGGCAGGTGGCCGAGACGGCGCCCGGCGCCGCCCCCGTGTTCAATCCGCTCTATCTCCATGCGGCGGTCGGCCTCGGCAAGACCCATCTCCTGCAGGCGGTGGCCCGGGCCGGCGCGGCGCATGGCCGGCGCACCACCTACCTCACCGCCGAGCGCTTCATGTACGGCTTCGTGGCCGCCCTGAAGACCCATTCGTCCATCGCCTTCAAGGACACGCTGCGCACCATCGACACCCTGGTGATCGACGATCTGCAATTCCTGAAGGGCAACAATCTGCAGCAGGAATTCTGCCACACCCTCAACGCCTTGCTGGATGGCGGGCGGCAGGTGGTGGTGGCCGCGGACTGCATGCCCGGCGAGCTCGAGCACCTCGACGAGCGCGTGCGCTCGCGCCTTGCCGGCGGCCTCGTGGTGGAGCTCGGCGCGCTGGAGGAGGACCTGCGCCTGGAGATCCTGAAATCGCGCTACCAAGCGCTCACCGAGCAGCACCGCAGCTTCGCCGTGCCCGCGCCGGTGCTCGAATTCCTCGCCCGCTGCGTCGGCCAGAGCGGGCGCGACCTCGACGGCGCGCTCAACAAGCTGCTGGCGTTCAACCAGCTCACCGGCGAGCCGGTGACGCTGGAGATGGCGGAGAATGCGGTCAAGGACCTCATCCGCCCCACCGATCCCAAGCGCGTGCGGGTGGACGACATCCTGCGCGTGGTGGCCAAACACTACAACGTCACCCGCGCCGACCTGCTCTCCCAGCGGCGCACCGCGACCGTGGTGAAGCCGCGCCAGATCGCCATGTACCTGGCCAAGACCCTCACCCTGCGCTCGCTGCCGGAGATTGGCCGGCGCTTCGGCGGCCGCGACCACACCACCGTGCTGCACGCGGTGCGCAAGATCGACGGCCTCGTCGCCACCGACCGGGCGCTGGCCGAGGAGATCGAGGTGCTGAAGCGGCTCGTGCTCGAGCCCTGAGCCCGGTTTTCAACCGCGCCGCCCCCCTGCGCGGCGCATGTTGTTTCTAAAATCGCATCCGACCCTTGCCTTGGCGCGGCTTGAACGGCAATGTCTGCGGCCCGGTGCCCGCCCGTGCGGGCGCCCTGCGCGGCAATGCTTGCGTCGCCGCGTGGCTGCCACCCTGGAGCACGTTCCGTCTGGCCGCGACGGCGGTCGGGCGAGCAACGTTCTCCATTCCCGAATGTCGAGGCGGACCCCGGCGGTGCAAAGCATCTGCCCGCGCGGGTCCGGCTCCGAGCGAAGAGTGAACGGGCCAGGACCATGAAGGTCACCGTCGAGCGCGCCGAGCTTCTCAAATCGCTCAGCCACGTGCACCGTGTCGTGGAGCGGCGCAACACCATCCCGATCCTGGCCAACGTGCTGATCAAGGCCGGCAAGAACGGGCTGGAGCTGAAGGCCACCGACCTCGATCTCGAGGTGGTGGAGAGCGTGCCGGCGGAAGTCGGGCAGGCGGGCGCCACCACCGTGCCCGCCCACGTGCTCTACGACATCGTGCGCAAGCTCCCCGAGGGCGCGCAGGTGCAGCTGGAGGCCGGCGGCGAGCGCGGCACGCTCACGGTGCGCGCCTCCCGCGCCCGCTTCTCCCTCCAGACCCTGCCCGAGGCCGATTTCCCGGACCTGGCGGCGGGCGAATTCTCCCACACCTTCAAGGTGAAGGGCGCGGACTTCCGGCGCCTGGTGGACAAGACCCAGTTCGCCATCTCCACCGAGGAGACGCGCTATTACCTCAACGGCATCTACCTGCACGTGACCGACGGCGCCGCCGGCAAGCCCATGCTGCGCGCGGTGGCCACCGACGGCCACCGCCTCGCCCAGGCGGAGCTGGAAGCCCCGGCCGGGGCCCAGGGCCTGCCCGGCGTCATCGTCCCGCGCAAGACCGTGGCCGAGATCCAGAAGCTGCTGGAGGACAAGGAGGCGGAGGTCACCATCTCCCTCTCCACCACCAAGATCCGGGTGCAGGTGGGCGGCATCGTGCTCACCTCCAAGCTCATCGACGGCACCTTCCCCGACTATGGCCGGGTGATCCCGCAGGGCAACGACAAGACCCTCATCGTCGACAAGGACGAGTTCGCCGCCGCGGTGGACCGCGTCTCCACGGTGTCGAGCGAGCGCGGCCGGGCGGTCAAGCTGTCGCTGGCCGACGGCAAGATGACGCTCTCCGTCACCAATCCCGATTCGGGCAGCGCCACCGAGGAGCTGGAGGTGGACTATGCCGCCGAGCCCCTCGATATCGGCTTCAACTCCCGCTATCTGCTGGACATCACCTCGCAGCTCGAAGGCGACACGGCGGAGCTGAAGCTCGCCGATCCCGGCTCGCCGACCCTGGTGCGCGATTCCACCAAGACCGACGCGCTCTACGTGCTCATGCCCATGCGGGTGTGAGGCGTTGCGGGGGCAGGGCGAGGCCGCGCATCCAGAATCCGGCCCGAGCCCGTCCGCCCGCATGCCCCGCGCCGCCATCGTCAAGCTCACCCTCACCGGCTTCCGCTCCTACGCGGCGGCGCAGCTGGGCGCGGGCGACGGGCCGGTGGTGCTCACCGGGCCGAACGGGGCCGGCAAGACCAACATCCTCGAAGCCCTCTCCTTCCTCTCCCCCGGCCGCGGGCTCCGGCGTGCCCAGCTCGGCGACGTGGGCCGCCGGGCATCGGACCCCACCGGCGAGACCGGCCCCGGCGCCGCCTGGGCGGTGTCCGCCCTTGTGGACGGCGCCCTGGGCGAGGCGCGGCTGGGCACCGGCTTCGACCCGGCCCAGGATGGCGGGCAGCGGCGCTGCCGCATCGACGGCGAGCCCGTCCCCTCCGCCAATGCCTTCCTCGACCATCTCAAGGTGCTCTGGCTGACGCCGGAGATGGACGGCCTGTTCCTCGGCCCGCCCGGCGACCGCCGGCGCTATCTCGACCGCCTGGTGCTGGCGGTGGACGGCGCCCACGGCACGCGGGTGAACGGGCTCGAACGCGCCTTGCGCTCGCGCAACCGGCTGCTGGAGGAGAACGGCTCCGCCCGCTTCCTCGACGCGGTGGAGCACGAGGTGGCCGAGCTCGCCGTGGCGGTGGCCGCCGCGCGGCTGGAAACCGTGGGGCGGCTCGGCGCCGAGATCGCCGCCCATCGCGACGAGGCCTCCCCCTTTCCCTTCGCCGAGCTGGCCCTGGACGGGGAGGTGGAGCGGCTCATCGCCGCCTGTCCGGCGCTGGAGGTGGAGGACCGCTACCGCGCCGTCCTGCGCGAGGGCCGCCCGCGCGACAAGGCGGCCGGGCGCACGCTGGCGGGGCCGCACCTCACCGACCTCGCGGTGAGCCACGGCGAGAAGCGCCTGCCGGCGGCGCGCTGCTCCACCGGGGAGCAGAAATCCCTGCTCATCGGACTGACCCTGTCCCATGCGCGCCTGGTGGCGGCCATGCAGGGGCTGTCGCCGGTGCTGCTGCTGGACGACGTGGCGGCCTATCTCGACGCGGCGCGCCGGGCCGGCCTGTTCGACGCCCTGCGCCGCCTGGGCGCCCAGGTCTGGATGACCGGGGCCGACCCTTCCGCCTTCGCCGCCCTCGACGGGGCCGAGCGTTTCGACGTGACGCCCGGCCGCGTGGCACGGGCCTGACAGCCGCGCCCGAGACCGCCTCAGCCGCGGCCGACGAGGGGCATCTTGGTGGCCATCACCGTCATGAACTGCACGTTGGCCTCCAGCGGCAGGCTCGCCATGTAGACCACGGCGCTCGCCACATGGGCCACGTCCATCACCGGCTCCACCTTGATGGAGCCGTCCGCCTGCGGCACGCCGGCTTTCATCTTCTGGGCCATGGGCGTGTCGGCATTGCCGATGTCGATCTGGCCGCAGGCGATGTCATGGGCGCGCCCGTCCAGCGAGGTCGACTTGGTGAGGCCGGTCATGGCGTGCTTGGTGGCGGTGTAGGGGGCGGAGAACGGGCGCGGGGCGGTGGCGGAGATGGAGCCGTTGTTGATGATCCGCCCGCCGCGCGGCGTCTGCGCCTTCATCACGCGGAAGGCCTCCTGGGTGCACAGGAAGGGGCCGGTGAGGTTGGTGTCCACCACCTGCTTCCACTGGGCGAAGGTGAGGTCCTCCATGGGCACGGCGGGGGCGCCGGTGCCGGCATTGTTGAACACCAGGTCGAGCCGGCCGAACTTCTCCACCGTCGCGGTGAACAGCGCCCGCACCGAATCGGGATCGGTCACGTCGGTCGGCACGCAGAGGACGTCGCCGCCGGAAATGGCGGCGGCGGTCTCCTCCAGGGCTTCCAGGCGGCGGCCGGCCAGGGCGACGGAGAAGCCGGCGCCGGCCAGCGCCACCGCCACCGCGCGTCCCACCCCCGAGCCCGCGCCGGTGATGATGGCGATCTTCCTGCCCTTGCTGCTCATGCTCGCTCTCCCCGCGTCTTGCCGTGCGTTGCCGGAGCGTTTTAAATCGTTTCGAGCCCGCCCGACAACCGCCGCGGCGCAGCTTTGTCCCCGCGGCCGAGCGCCGGCAGCCGGATGGATCAGTCGGGCGCGCGGGCGGCGAGGGCGTCGAAGTCGATATAGTGGCCGGCGCGGTCGCGCTTGGAGGCCAGATAGCGCACGTTTTCCGCCGTGGGGCGCCCGAGCACCCGCTGCTCGGCCACCACATCGAGCCCCGCCGCCGTCAGCGCGGCGATCTTCTGCGGGTTGTTGGTGAGCACGCGCACGGCGCTCACCCCCAGCTGGCGCAGCATCTCGGCGGCGAAGTCGAAGCGGCGCTGGTCGAGGTCGAAGCCCAGCGCGGCGTCCGCGTCGTAGGTGTCGAGGCCCTGCGCCTGCAGGGCATAGGCGCGCATCTTGTTGGAGATGCCGTTGCCGCGCCCCTCCTGGTCCAGATAGAGCAGGATGCCCCCCTCCCCTTCCGCCATGCCGCGCACGGTGTCGCGCAGCTGGTCGCCGCAGTCGCACTTGAGCGAGCCGAACAGATCGCCGGTGAGGCAGGCCGAATGCAGCCGCACCGCCACCGGGGCGGCAAGGTCCGGCCGGCCCACCACGATGGCCACTTGGTCGCGCAGGCCCTCGCCGCCGCGAAACACCACGAACTCGGTCTCGGGCGCGCCTTCCAGCGGCACCGGCGCGCGACCGACGATGGCCAGGCGCGCCACCTGCGCCGCGCGGTAGGCCATCACCTCCGCGCCGGCGACGCGGACAAGGCCGGCCGCCTGCTCCGGCGGCAGCACCGCCACCACCGCCGCCGGAAGCACCAGGGCGAGGCCCAGAAGCTCCAGCGCCGCGAGGTCGAGCGCGCCGGCGGGCGCCACCGGCGCGTCGAGGCGGGCATCGACCTTCAGGGTCAGGGTGGCGATGCGGGCCGCATCGAGGCGGGGCAGCGCCAGCATTCCGGCCTTCTGGCCCGCCTTCTCCCGCGGCGCGCCGAGCCGCAGCAGGCGGGGGGCGGGCAGGACGAGGCGCGCATCGCACCCGCCCCCGGCCTCCAGGGCCGCGCCGGCATCGGCGCCGAAGGTCTCCGCCGCCAGGACGATCACCGCCTCGGCCCCGTCCTCGACGCGCACCGCGCGTCCCGCCCGCACTTCCGACAGCGCGCGTTCCACCGCGATACCGCCGGACGCACCCCCGAGGCCGAGACCATCATTCACGAACGCCATGCCGACCTCTCGAAAATGCGATCCGTCCGATTGGAAGAGACGTAACAAAATGCGGATAAGCTGCGTTCCAATCCCATGAACACCTTACGGCGGACCCCGACCGATGGATGACACGACCGGACGGCCGAAACGGGCTTCGCGCCGGCCCGCCGCCGCGGCCTGCGTTCAGGTGGCGATCCCGGCGGCCGCCCACAAGGCGCCGGACGGCCCGCGCGAACGTGATCGGCCCTTCGTCATCGCCCAGCTCGGCCAGTCGCTGGACGGGCGGATCGCCACCACGTCGGGGGAATCCAAATACATCAACGGCGCCCATGCCCTCGACCACCTGCATGCCCTGCGCGCGTCGGTGGATGCGGTGGTGGTGGGGGTCGGCACCATCGCCGCCGACAACCCGCTGCTCACCGTGCGCCGCATCCCCGGCCGCAGCCCGGCGCGGGTGGTCGTGGACCCATCCGGCCGCGCCGATCCCGCCGCCCTCTGCTTCCGCGCCGACGGCGCCCGCCGCATGGTGGTGCGCCGGGCCGGCCTCGACCGGCCGATGGCGGAGGGGGTGGAGGAGATCGTGCTCGCCGGCGCGGCGGCCTTCGCCCCGGCGGCCATCCTCGCGGCGCTGGCCGAACGGGGCATGGGACGCATCCTGCTGGAAGGCGGGCCGAGCACGCTGCGCGCCTTCCTCGCGGCCGGCGCGATCCATGCCCTTCACGTTTTCGTGTCCCCGGTGATCCTCGGCGCCGGGCGGCTCGGCCTCGAACGCGACGCGTGCGACAGTCTCGCCGATGCCTTGCGCCCGCCCGCCCGCGTGCAGGTCTTCCCGGATGGCGACGTGCTGTTCGAGTGCGACCTGTCCCGCGCGGCGGATTGCGGCGGGACGCACGAAGACCGAAGGGAGACCGTGAGCCATGAGCCCGACGAGCAGGCCCCCCGAGGCCGCGATCCTGAAGCCCTACGCGCCGCCGGCTAGGTGGCTGCACTGGATCATGGCGGCGCTGGTGCTCGCGGTGATTCCCGCCGGCTTCGTGATGATGAACATGGGGTCCGGCCCGGCGCAGGACCGCCTGTTCGACCTCCACCGCTCTATCGGCTTCACCATCCTGTGCCTCGCGGTGCTGCGGGTGCTGGTGCGCATCCTCAATCCGCCCCCCGGACGGCCGGAAGGCATGCACCGGCACATGTGGCTGACGGCGGAAGCCGTGCACTACGCCCTGTATGCGCTGATCTTCGTGATGCCGGTGCTGGGCTGGCTCGCCTCCAACGCCTTCGGCTCGCCGGTCAGCGTGTTCGGATTGTTCACCCTGCCCAACATCGTCGGCAAGGACGACGCCCTGGCCGACCTGTTCGGCAACTGGCACCAGCGCCTCGGCTACCTGATGACGGGACTGCTGGTTCTGCACATCGGCGCCGGCCTGTTCCACGGCGTGATCAAGCGCGACGGGGTGTTCTCGCGCATGTGGCCCGGCCTCTCGCGCTAGCCCGCCGTCGCCGGCCGGGCGGGCGCGCGCACGCTCCGTGTTTCCGTTGACATGCCGGCGAAGCACTCCTACCACTTGTATGGCCGGCCGGTTTGTAATGCAGAACGGGGTTCCAATCGGCTCCGTTCATAGGGGATCAAATCGCATGGCCCTACGCGTGTCCGGAAAGAATCTCGACGTGGGCGAAGCCCTTCGCCAGCGTCTCATTGAGCGGGTCTCCGAAGTCCTCGCCAAATATTTCGATGGCGGATGGTCGGGACATGTCACCGTCACCCGGGACGGCTCCGGTTACCGCTCGGAATGCATGCTCCATCTCGATTCGGGGGTGAACCTGCAGGCGCACGGCGCCGCGCAGGATGCCAATTCCTGTGCCGATTCGGCGGTGGAGAAGATCGAGAAGCGCCTGAGGCGCTACAAGCAGCGGCTGAAGGATCGCCACGGCCACGGCAATGGCGGCGGCGACTATGAGGGCGACTACGCCGCCCAGAGCTATGTGCTCAGCGCCCCCGAATCGGACGTGGAGGAGGAGCTCGAAGGCTGGAGCCCCACCGTGGTGGCCGAGCAGGTGACGCGCCTGCGCAGCCTGTCCGTGGCCGACGCCGTGGTGGAACTCGACATCACCGGGGCTCCGGTGGTGGTGTTCCGCCATGCGGGGCATGGACGGGTCAGCGTCGTCTATCGCCGCGCCGACGGCCATGTGGGCTGGATCGACCCGGCGACCGAGGAACTCCATTGAGGCGCTCCCTCCCCCGCGGATTTCGGCCGGGCACGGCCTGAACCCGCGGTTTGGACCCGGCTCGCGGCCCAAGATGGAGTCGCAGCTTGAGACTTGGGCGCGATCCCTTTAGATGGAGGCGAAATGACGACCTCCGTGAGGGATCGCTCCCCGCGTGTTGAACAGAGACGGATCTGGCTTTGCGGGGGGCCGCGGAGCTGTTCCTCCGCAAAGCATCCGGCTCTTGCGGCCGCCGCTTCTTGAGCAACGGCCGCTCGCCGCAGGGATCCGATCCATGCCTCTCGCCGACCTTCTCGCGCCGAACGCGGTATTCCCGATGCTACGGGCGAGCAGCAAGAAACAGGCCCTTCAGGAACTCGCGCACAATGCGTCGCTGCTGATGGGCCGCGACCAGCGCGAGATCTTCGAGACCCTGCTGCAGCGGGAGCGGCTCGGCTCCACCGGCGTCGGCAACGGCATCGCCATCCCGCACGGCAAGCTGTCGGGCCTCACCAAGCTGTTCGGGCTGTTCGCCCGGCTGGAAAAGCCCATCGACTTCGAGGCGCTGGACGGCGCGCCGGTCGACCTCGTCTTCCTGCTGCTCGCGCCGGAAGCGGCGGGCGCCGACCATCTGAAGGCCCTCGCCCGCGTCGCCCGCATGCTGCGCGACCCCGACGTGGTGGAGAAGCTGCGCGCCACCCGCGACGCGGGCGCCATGCATGCCCTGCTCACCGCCACCTCGGCGTCCAACGCCGCGTGAGGCTGCGGCCCGGTCAGGCCGCATCCCCCGCGCGCGGGGTCAATGCACGCTCACCGTCACCAGCTCGTGCTCCATGGCATTGGCCAGCGCCGCCTCTCGGCTGTCGGTCAGCATGATGGGCGTGCCGTCCGCCGCATGCAGCGTGAACAGCGTCATGCCCGGCGCGATCTGCGGCGCCTGGGGAAACAGCGAGGCCACGTCCTCGGAACGGATGGAGCGCACATAGGCGATCTCTCCGCCGCCAAGCACCGCGAGGGCCTCCTGGCTGATCTCATGTTCGATATCGTGTGTCATCTGCCTTACTCCTCACTCCTGGCAACGTGGCTCGCCTCGCCCTTACGGGCGCGAGACGATGGCGATGCGCTTGGCGTGGCGAGCGGGTTCCGGACGCACCAGGTCCACCGAGAGCAGCCCGTTCTTCAGTTCGGCGCCGAGCACGTTCATGCCCTCCGCCAGAACGAAAGTCCGCTGGAACTGCCGGGCGGCGATGCCCCGATGCAGGAAGACGCGGCCCTGCCCATCCTCGACCTGGCGGCCGCGAATGGTCAGCTCCTTCTCTTCAAGGACGACCTCGAGCTGATCCGCCGTGAACCCCGCCACCGCCAGAGTGATTCTCAGGCGCAGCGGCTCCTCGACGGCCTCGATCCTCTCCACATTGTAGGGAGGATATCCCTCGGCGCTCTTGGCCACCCTGTCGAGTGCCCGCTCGACCTCGTCGAACCCCAGAAGAAAGGGGGACGACAGCGAAGACATCCGCGACATCCGTCAAAGCCCTCGTCAAGCGACTTTGCATTGCCGGGCGCGCACCTATCCGGCCGCGCCCGCCGGGGCCCTTACGGCACCCCGACAGGTACGCATATGGGAAGGTCATCCTTCCCCCGCAAGACGCGGCGGCGACGGCCTCACGCGGCCCGGCGCGGTCCCACCGGCGAGACCGGGGCGAAGCTGTCGGCGTCCGCCGCCTCCCATTCGGCCGCATAGGGGGTCTCCTCCGGCCCATCGAGCAGCGCGCCCGCGGCGAGGAAGGGATAGATGCGGTCCAGCGGCTTCACCTCGATGGGGCTGACCCGGTGCCACACATGGTGGGGCAAGAGCTCGCGCGGATGGGACAGGCCCGCCGCCGCCACCAGCTCCGCCAGCGCCCCGACCGTGTGGTGCTGGAAGGAGGTCACCCGCGCCGCCTTCTCCGGCACCACGAGGCCGCGCTGGAGATGCGGATCGTTGGTGGTGACGCCGGTGGGACAGGCGCCGGTGTGGCAGCGCATGGACATGACGCAGCCGAGCGAGAACATGAAGGCGCGGGCGGCGTTGCACCAGTCGGCGCCGATGGCCATGTTGGCCGCCATGGAGAAGCCGGAGGTCACCTTGCCCGAGGCGGCAAGCCGCACCTCCGAACGCAGGCCCGTGCCCACCAGCGCGTTGCGCATGAGGATGAGCCCCTCCCGCAGCGGCATGCCGAGATGGTCGGCCAGCTCGTGCGGGGCGGCGCCGGTGCCGCCCTCGGCCCCGTCCACCACCACGAAGTCCGGGCGGATGCCGGTCTTCACCATGGCCTTGGCGAGGGCGAACACCTCGCTGGGATGGCCGACGCACAGCTTGATGCCCACCGGCTTGCCGCCGGAGAGCGCGCGCAGCCGGGCGACGAACTCCATCATCTGCGCCGGCGTCGAGAAGGCCGAGTGGCGGGAGGGCGAGATGCAGTCCTCGCCCATGGGCACGCCGCGCGTCAGCGCGATTTCCGGCGTCACCTTGGCGGCGGGCAGCACGCCGCCGTGGCCGGGCTTGGCGCCCTGCGACAGCTTGATCTCCACCATCTTCACCTGGTCGTCCGCCGCGCGCTCGGCGAAATGCTCGGGCGAGAAGGTGCCGTCGCGGTTGCGGGCGCCGAAATAGCCCGAGCCCAGCTCCCACACGATGTCGCCGCCGTGGATGCGGTGATAGGGCGAGAAGCCGCCCTCGCCGGTGTCGTGGTAGAAGCCGCCGTTGCGCGCGCCGAGATTGAGCGCCTCGATGGCGTTGCGCCCGAGCGAGCCGAAGCTCATGGCGGAGATGTTGAGCACCGAGGCCGAATAGGGCCGCGCGCACTCCGGCCCGCCCACCTCCACGCGGAACGGCTCCTTCGCCACCGGGGCGGGGGCGAGCGAGTGGGTCATCCACTCGTATTCGGCGGCATAGGTGTCGAGCTGGGTGCCGAAGGGCTGGCGGTCTTCCTCGTTCTTGGCGCGCGCATAGACGATGGAGCGGTCCTCGCGGTTGAACGGCCGCCCGGACTGGTCGTCCTCCATGAGATATTGCCGCAGATAGGGCCGCAGGGCCTCGAAGATCCAGCGCACCGAGCCGATGACCGGATAGTTGCGCAGCAGCGAATGCTCGGACTGGGTGATGTCGAACACACCCACCAGAACCAGCGGGAACAGCACGCAGAAGATCGCGAGCCAGACCGGATGCCCGCCGAAGGACAGGACGAGGCTGGCGAGGGTGGCGATGACGAGGGCGATGAAGACGCTGTAGCGCTTGAGCAGCATGCGGGTGGCGGGCGAAAGAAAGGTGCCCCGCGGCGCATCCGTTACGGACGCGCCGATCTTGTTTTCGGGATCGGTGGCGACTGGCATGGTGGAGGGTCCTCCCGCCGCCAAGCTAGAGCACGCGCCGGTCGGATTGCACTGCCATCTGGTCGGATGACGCGGTCTCCTTCCCACTTTTGGCGGGCGAGTCACCGATCAGGTTGATTTCAAGCTGATCGGATCGCGCTCCGGGGAAGTCGGCAGCGAAGGCGACAGGCGCCGGCTCAGGCCGCCACCGGCACGCCGGCGGCGAACTTCTCCGCCAGTGCCCGCAGCAGCGGGATCTGGCCCGGCAGCTCGCTCCAGTAGCGCCGGTGCAGCTCCAGATTCACCACGGCGCCCGGCGCGAACCGGCAGCGGCGGGCCACCTCCTCCCAGTCGATGCTGCCCCAGCCGAGGGGCAGATGCAGGTCGCCCTCGCCGAGGGCGGCGCGCTCTGCGTCGTCGATGGCCCAGCTCTCCAGCGGCCGGCCGAAGCTGTCGTGCACGTGCACGTGGCGGGCATAGGGGGCGAGGGCGGCGATCTCGCCCATGAAGTCGACCCGCGCCTCGGTGGCGCGCAGGAAGGCATGGCTCACATCCAGCGTGGCGCGGACGCTCGGATGGTCCAGCGCGTCGAGCTCCGCCGCGAGGCGCGAGGGCAGCGCGGTCTCGCGCATGGGCTCGAAGCGGAAGATGTTCTCCACGCACAAGGTGACGTCCGCCGCCGCGGCCTTGTCCCCGGCGCGGCCGAGGGCCTCGCGCTGGCGCACATAAGCGAGCTCGACGTCGTCCTCGCCGCGCACGCAGCCGGAATGGATCACCAGGCTGCTGGCCCCGAGGGCGCCGGAAATGGCGATGGAGGCCTCCAGCACCGCCTCGTGCCGCGCGAGGCGCGCCTTGGAGGCCATCAGGTTGATGGCGAGGGGTCCGTGCACCGTGTAGCCGAACGGGCGGTCCCGCGTCGCCCGCACGAGGCGGTCGAGACGGTCGGTCAGGACCCGCCCGTCCACCACCAGCGTCCAGGCGAAGACGGGCAGCTCCACGAATTCGACGCCGAGGCGCTCGGCCTCGTCGAGCTTCGTGTCGATATCGTCGAAATCGGGCGAGGTGGCGCGGATCGAATAGCCGATCCCTCGGATCGGGTCGGCAGGGGTGCGGGCGTCCATGTGCGTGTCCTCCCTCGGATGTGGCTGGTTCGCCATGCGGAGCGCAGGCCATCCCTTGAGCCGAAAACGCCCGAGGCCTGAGGCACGCGGCACACAGGCAAAGACCTGGGGCTAAGCAAAAACTGGTCAGGCAAACCGGAGCAGAAGGCCGCAATCACCCGCACGGGGCCGCGCATTCCGGCGCGGGCCGCCACGAGACTACCCCTGCTCCATGACGATAATACTTCCTTGCTGCGCTGCGGAAAGCACTTTGCGCGGCCGACATCAGAAAGGTAACGGGCGCTTCACTTCAGCGGGGCGGCAGCAAGCCAGGCATCGAGGAAGGCGTCGAGCCAGCGGCAGACGGCGCCGTCGTGGCGGTCGAAGCCGGAAAAATGCGCCTCGGCCGGCTGGGCGCCGGGATGGGTGAGCCGGTGGGCGCCGCGCTCGGTCCAGGCGGCCATCATCTCACGCGTCACCTCGGGGTGGAACTGCAGGCCGTATCCGTTCATGCCGTAGCGGAAGGCCTGGTGGGGAAAGGTCCGGCCGGTGGCCAGAAGCTCCGCCCCCTCGGGCAGGTCGAAGCCTTCCGAATGCCAGTGGTAGACATGGTCGGGCCAGGGCAGGAGGGCCGCCCCGGCGGGGGTCGCCTCCAGCGGATAATAGCCGATCTCACAGACGCCCTCCCGGTGGCTGTCGACCCGTGCCCCCAGGGCCCGCGCCATCAGCTGCGCCCCGAGGCAGACGCCCAGCGTCGGCACGCTCCGCGCGAGGGCGCGCTCCAGCAGCACGGTCTCCTCGCGCAGGAAGGGGTGGGGATCGTTGGCGCTCATGGGGCCGCCGAACACCACCACGCCGCAGTGCCCGTCGAGCGTCTGCGGCAGGTCCTCGCCCAGCGCCGGCCGGCGGACGTCGAGCCCGTAGCCCCGCCGCTGCAGCCGCGCGCCGATGCGGCCGGGGGTGGAGCGGGCCTGGTGGAGGACGACCAGCACGGTTCCCGCCGGCGCCGTGCCCGCCGAAACGCCCGGCCCCTGCGCCGCCTCGTCGCTGCCGCGGGGGCTCCCCGCGCTGTCCGGCCTACTCCTGTTGCTCACCGCCTGATTCCGTCTCCTCCCGCACCTCGCGCCGGATGCGGATACGGTCGCGCGAGCCCACGTTGAGCAGCTCGGCCGCGCGCCACACCAGATTGTCCTCGAACTCGCTCAGGCCGCCATCGGCATAGGCGACCTCGAACATCATCTCGACGATGCGCATGCGGCCCTCGTCGTCCAGCGCCCGGTTGAGCACGCTGGTGAAGGCGTAAAGATCAACCGCTTCGGCATCCTTGGCAATGGCGAGCTCCACCAGCGCCTCGCTTTCCCCGGCATCGAGGCCGAAGCGCGTGGCGAGGATGTCCTTGAGCACGACCTGCTCGTCCTCGGTCACCGCGCCGTCGATGGACATCACGTGCACCAGGAGCGCGGCGGCGGCGAGGCGGTAGTCGTTCTCGTCGAAGGCGGCGGCCTCGCGCTGTCCGCCGGTGATGTCGGTGATGAAGTCGGAGAGGGTGCGGAACATGCGCCTTCAATCCTCGGCTCGGGGCTTTCCGCCTGTTGCCATGGCGCCCGACGGCGTGCAAGGCCCGCTCGCCCCGGCGCCCGCGCCCCGGGGCGACACAGCGGCGCGCATTCTTCTGGAACATCCCGTCGTGATTCGAGTTGATTTCGCAGCGGAAGGAAGACGATCCACGCTCCAGACGCCACATGGGACCCGGAAGAACGTGCTCTTCGCATGTCCAGTTCGCAGCGCATGCCACTTGTGCCTGCGGTCCCGTCCGACGTGGCCTCATCAACCTGATCCGTCCGGAAAGTACATGCTCTCTCGAGGAGGACACCTATGAACAAGATGTCAATCTACGCCGCAGCTGCCGCTGCTCTTCTTTCCACCACTGCCATGGCGCAGCAGGTGACGCCCAATCCCGCCGCCCCCGGCGTGCAGGTCACGCCGCCCATGAGTTCGGCCACCGGCTCCGTCGCCTTCATAAACCGGCAGGCGGCCGATCAGTTTCTCGCCTCCCACCTCATCGGCATGACCGTCTATGGGTCCGCCGACGAGAACCTCGGCGAAATCAACGATCTCCTGGTGGACCGCACCGGCAACGTGATGGCCGCGGTGATCGGCGTGGGCGGCTTCCTCGGCGTCGGCGAGAAGAACGTCGCCGTGCCTTTCCGCACCGTGGAGATCACCCGCAACGACAAGGGCGAGCGCCTGGTGCTGCGCAAGACCAAGGACGAGCTGAAGGCCGCCCCGACCTTCGCCAGGTATGATTCGGCTCCGGCCACCACCGGCAGCGTGGGCAGCACGACCCGGCCGGCCACCCCGCCGCCCGCCACGTCGCGCTGACCGGCCCGCGCCTGAAGGCGAGGCGCCGCAACGGCACGGCGGCGAAGGCGGGAGCCCGGCTCCCGCCTTTCGCGCGCCTGCGCCCCCCGAGACCTGGATCACCCGTATCGAAACGCCCGGGGCGCGTCGCTGCGGGTGGGCAATTGCGTATCCAGTCAATAGCTTGGCGGCGGCTGCCCGACCGCGCGGGCACGGCGTCCGCTGCCATCCGGTCGGATCGGGCTCCAAGGCGAGGTTGAACCCGGCGGCCCATCGGGGGCATGGTGGCGGCCCCCGCCTCGCAGGAGAATGGATGGATCAGTCCACCCGGGGCCTGGCCGGCCCATTCCTCACCATCATCACGCAACAAAGACCGCCCGCCTGGCGGCTCGGCTTCGCCGCGCTGGCGCTAGTGGCGGCATTCGGCCTGCGCTACGCCTTCGGCCCCGAGCTGGGCGAATTCGCGCCGTTCGTCATCCACATCCCGGTGCTGTTCATGCTGACGCTGGTCTGCGGCGCGCGCATCGGGCTCGTGGCCCTGCTCGTGTTCGTCGCCGGCGACGGAATGCTGCACGTCTCGCGCGATGCCTCCGCGCTGGCGCCGGGCGCGCCGGAGCCGCATGTGGCGCGCGCCGCCTTCGCCTCCTTCGCCCTCGGCTCGCTCGCCACCTTCCTCACCGGGGTCGGGCTCGGTGCCGGCGTGCGGCGCATCGAGGCCGCGCGGGCGCGCCTCCATTCGGCGGTCGCGGCGCAGCATGCCACCGTGGCGACGCTGGAGGCCCTGCTCGACCACGCGCCGGTGGGCTTCGCCTTTTTCGACCGCCACCTGCGCTTCGTCCGGGTCAACGAGACGCTGGCGCGCATGAACGGCATCCCGGTCGCGGAGCATCCCGGCCGCTCCATGGCGGAGCTGCTGCCCCAGCTTGCCGCCGCCATCACCCCCGGCCTGTCGCGGGTGATCGAGACCGGGGCGGTGATCGCCGACGTGGAGGTGGAGGGAGCCACCCCCGCCGCCCCCGCGGTGTGGCGGCACTGGCTGGTGAGCTATTTCCCGGTGCGCACCCAGGGCGAGAGCATCGGCCTGGTCGGCCTCATCGTGGTGGAGATCACCGAGCGCAAGAAGGCCGAGCGCGACCTTGCCGAAAGCGAGCAGCGCTACCGGCTTCTGGCCGAAGCCCTCCCGAAGATGGTGTGGACCAGCACGCCGGACGGCCACGGCGACTATTACAACCGCCGCTGGGCCGAATTCACCGGCGAGACGCCGGAACCCGGCCAGGTGCGGGAATGGCACACCTTCCTCCATCCCGACGACAGCGCGCCGGCGCTCGACGCCTGGGCCGCATCGCTCGGCAGCGGCGCGCCCTTCTCCCGCGAATGCCGGTTGAGGTCGGCCGCCGGCTCCTATCGCTGGTTCCTGTGCCGGGCGGTGCCGGTGCGGGACGCCAACGGCCGCATCGATCGCTGGTATGGCAGCTGCACGGATATTTCCGAGATCGTCGCCGCGCGCGAGGCCCTCGCCCGCACCAACGAGGACCTGGAGCGCCTCGCCGCCGCGCGCACGGCCGAGCTGGCGACGACGAACCTCCTGCTGAAGCAGGAGATGGAGGATCGCCTGAAGGCGGAGGCGCAGCTGCGCCAGGCGCAGAAGATGGAGGCGGTGGGCCAGCTCACCGGCGGCATCGCCCACGATTTCAACAACCTGCTCACGGTCATCATCGGCAATCTCGAGGCCGCCGAGCGGCGCGTGTCGCCGAACGCGGTCGAGATCCGCCGCTTCCTCGACTATGGCCGCCAGGGCGCGCTGCGGGCGGCGACCCTCACCCAGCGCCTCCTTGCCTTCTCCCGCCGCCAGCCGCTGGACCCGCGTCCCACCGACGTGAACCGCCTCGTCACCGGCATGTCGCACATGCTGCGCAGCGCGCTGGGCGAGCGCGTGATGGTGGAGACCGTGCTCGCCGGCGGCCTGTGGCGCACCGAGATCGACCACAACCAGCTGGAGAACGCCATCCTCAACCTCGCCGTCAACGCCCGCGACGCCATGCCGGACGGCGGCAAGCTCACCATCGAGACCGCCAACGCCTATCTGGACGAGGCCTATTGCGCCGACCTGGAGGACCTCCTGCCCGGCCAGTATGTGGCGGCGTTCGTGAGCGACACCGGCACCGGCATGACCGAGGAGGTGCGCGCCCGCGCCTTCGAGCCCTTCTTCACCACCAAGGGCCCGCGCGACGGCACCGGGCTCGGCCTCAGCCAGGTCTACGGCTTCGTCAAGCAATCCGGCGGTCACGTGATGATCTACAGCGAGCGCGGCGAAGGCACGACCGTAAAGCTCTATCTGCCGCGCCTCGAGGAGACCGCGCCGGCGGAGAACGCGCCCGCCCGGCCGCAGCGGGGGGCGCACGCCCGCCCGGCCTCCATCCTCGTGGTGGAGGACGATGCGCAATTGCGGGCCCTCACCACCGCCACCCTGCGCGACGCCGGGCATCACGTGGCCGAAGCCGCCGACGCGGCCGCGGCCCTCGTCCTCCTCGACCAGGGCGAGACCCCCGACCTGCTGTTCACCGACATCCGCCTCGGCGAAGGCATGGACGGCCGCGCCCTCGCCGAGGAGGTAAAGCGGCGCCTTGCCAATATCCGGGTGCTATTCACCACCGCATATGCCAGAAATGCGCTCGTCCATCACGGGCGGCTGGGTCCCCGGGCCCAGCTCCTCACGAAGCCCTTCAGCCAGGGGGAGCTCGTCGAGAAAGTGAAAGACGTCCTGGAGGAACCCGCCAACCGCGGCACGGTGCTGCTCGTGGAAGACGAGCCGTTTGTCGCCCTCGTGGCCCGGCAGATCCTGGAGGATCACGGCTTCGACGTCACCGTCGCCTCCCATGGCCATGCCGCCCTTGCCCATGCGCGCGCGGCGGCCCCGGGCGCGGTGGTGCTCGCGGTGGTGGACGTGGGGCTTCCCGACATGCGCGGCGACGCCGTGGTGCGCGACCTCGCCGAGATCGCTCCCGACCTGCCGGTGATCATCGCCACCGGCTACGGCACGTCCGATCTGGAGGGCGAATTCGGCGGCTCGGCCCGCATCGCGCTCATGGGCAAGCCCTATGACGGCGCCACCCTGCGGCGGGCGCTGCAAAAGCTCGGCTTCGACGTTCCGGACGAATAGCCCGCCGCCCCGGCTTCAGGCGCCCGGGCCGGGATCGCCCCGGCACCACCCCGAACGCGAACGGGGCGGCGGGTCCCCGCGAGGGATCCGGCCGCCCCGTCGAATTCACACCGACCCGGCCCGGCGCGCGCCGGTCGATCAGCGGCGCAGAAGGAACTGGCCGAGGATGACGCCGACCGCCGCCGCGACGGCGCAGGCGGTGATGGGCTGCTCGCGGATGCTCTCGCGCAGGGTCAGGTACTGGCCCTCGGCCCAGTCGGTGACGTCGGCCGCCGCGCTCCCGGCCTCGCCTGCGGCACCTTCGACGCCGTGGCGGGCCGTCTTGCCGAGGGTCTCCAGCAGGCGGGCGAAATCGGTCCGCAGCTGGTCGAGATCCTCGCGCACATCGGCGAGGCTCGGCTCGGCATCGGCGGAGACGGACTTTATGGTTGCGGGCTTGTCGGCCATTTCGGGAATCTCCGCGGGCAAGAGCTCAGGGGAAGGGGTTTCAGGCGGTGCGGGCAGAGACGGCGCCTTCGGGCTGCGCCCGGGCTTCGTGGAAGAACAGCGCCTGGGCGATGGTCGCCTTCACCGTCTCGGTGAGGAACGGCTTGGTGATGAGATAGGTGGGCTCCGGCCGCTCGCCGGTCAAAAGGCGGTCGGGGAAGGCGGTGATGAAGATCACCGGCACGTTGAAGCTCTCCAGGATCTCGGTCACCGCCTCGATGCCGGAGGAGCCGTCGGCCAGCTGGATGTCGGCCAGCACGAGGCCGAAATTACCGGCCTTGGCGAGCTCCACCGCCTTGGTATGGGTCGGGGCGACGCCGATCACCTCGTGCCCGAGCTCGGCGACGAGGGTCTTCAGGTCGAGGGCGATCACCCATTCGTCCTCGATGATGAGGACGCGGGTGGCGATCTGCCGGTCGATCTCCCGCTGCGCCGACACCACCTGCACCTCGATGTCGGCGACGCTGGTGCCGAGGATGTTGGCGGTCTCGGCGTAGGAGAACCCTTCCATCGCGGTGAGCAGCAGCGCGATGCGCGAGGCCGGGTCCATGGCCTGAAGCCGGGCGTCGGCCCGCGAGGTCGCTCCGCCCGCGGTCGCCGGGCGGCGGTTCCACACCTCGTGGAACGCCTTGTAGAGGGCGACGCGCGGCGAGACCTGGGCGTCCACCGTGACCTTGCCGTCGAGGATCGCCTGCAGGGTGTTCTGCACCAGCAGATCGCCCTTCGCCTGCGAGCCGACCAGCGCCCGCGTGTAGCGGCGCAGGTACGGAAGCTGCTTGACGAGCGCATTCGGAGCCATGCGATATCCCTTGGAAGCTGGTTCGACGTAGCCAAGCCCGGTAACGCCGGCCTTGCGGTTAAGTTCCGTCCTCTTGGGGAACCTGCTGCATCGCAACGCATTATAGTGCGGACGGCGGTCGCGCGCAGCGACGACTTTGCGGTCCGGTACGAAAGCGCCCGGGCGGAGACCTGATCCGGCGTGCGGCGCTTTGCGGAGCAGTTATGGAATTGAGCAAGGCGAAGGCCGTGCCGGGACGCCACAGGCAGCGCAACGCCATCTTTGCGACGGTGGCGGGACAGCCGCGGTCCCTGTTCGACAGCGTGCGGCGCCGGCTTCTCCTGGTGGTGCTGCTGGCCATGGCCCCCATCGCCGCCCTCAACATCGCCCAGGGCGTGATGCAGCTGAACGGGGCGGAGGAGGAGGCGCGCCAGCATCTGCTCCAGCGCGCCCTCGCCGCCGCCGCGACCCAGGAGAGCATCTTCGCCTCCGCCGAGAACGTGCTCTACGCCCTCAAGAACGTGGAGGAGGTGCGCACCGGCGGCGCCACCTGCCAGGCCACCCTGCGCGGCGCCACGGTGAGCCTGCCCTTCGTCGCCAATATCGGCGTGCTCGATGCCTCGGGGCGGGTGCTGTGCGCCGCGCTCCCGGTGACGGAGGACGAGGTGGCCCACGACCCGTGGTGGCAGGCGGCGGTGGCCCAGCCCGGCTTCAGCCTCTTCGGCCGGGTGCAGAGCCCGGCGGCGGGCAAGCAGGTGCTGGTGGGGACGCTGCCGCTGCGCACCGATGCCGGCCAGCTGGAGAAGGTCCTCGCGGTGGGGATCGACGTGGCGTGGCTCGACAATCAGCTGCGCCAGCAGACCCCCCCCGCCAACGGGGTGGTCGCCCTGTTTTCCCCGTTGGGCGAGGAACTCGTCTCCAATTCGCGCGGCGTCAGCGCCGCCTTGTTCGACGCCGCCAATCTCGAGACCAGCCTCGGCGCCGGCGGCCATACCCTGCACGAGGCCACCGACGCCCAGGGCCAGCGCTGGACCTTCGCCACCGCGAAGCTCGACCGGCGCGGCCTCACGGTGGCGTTCGCCATGCCGTCCGATCGCCTGTTCGGCTGGACCTTCCTCGCCATCGCCGCGAGCCTGGCCCTGCCCGCGGTCATCGTCATCCTGTCCCTTGTCGCCCTGTGGGTGGCGGTGGACCGCATCATCCTGCGCTGGCTGCTCTATCTGCGGCGGGTCACGGCGGTCTATGCGCAGGGCCATTACGGCTTCCGCCCCACGCGCCTCGACGCCGCGCCGAGCGAATTCCGGGTGCTCGGCCACGCGGTGGAGAACATGGCCCTGGCGGTGCGGCTGCGGGATGCGCGCCTGCGCGAGAGCCTCGCCGAAAAGACCGCGTTGGTGCGCGAGATCCACCACCGCATCAAGAACTCCCTGCAGGTGGTGGTGAGCCTGCTCAGCCTCTACGGCTCGGGCATCGGGCGGGGCGACGACCGGCGGCGCTTCGAGCAGCTGCGCACCCGGGTCAACACGCTCGCCCTCGTCCACCGCATCCTCTACGAGGCGAGCGACGGGTCGCAGGTGCTGCTGCGGGAGCTTCTGGGCGAGCTCGCCTCGCTGCTGGAGGGCAGCGTCGAGTGCAATGCGCGCATCACGGTGGAGGCCGAGGACGTGCGCCTGCCCACCGACATGGCGGTGCCCCTCGCATTGATGGTGGTGGAGGTGGTGCTGTCCCTGTCCTTGCCGTCGGGCTCCACCGCCATCGCCCTGCGCGGCGCAGTGGTCGGCGATCGGCTGCAGCTCACGGTGCGCAGCGCCGCCGGCAGCTGGGACGACGCCGCCGAGCCCACCAGCCTCGCCGGCGGCTTCGCCACCCAGCTCGGCGGCAATCTGACGCGGAGCAAGGCCGAGGACGGCGCCTTCCTCGTGGCGGGCGAATTCCCCTGCCGCCCGGTCCCCAAGCCCCGGCCGGCGCACGCCTTCTAGCTCCAAGGGTCGAAAACGGTCCCGATCGGACATGCGCGCGGTCCGGGCGGATTGAGCGCCGGGAGGACGGCGCCGCGCTCCCGGGATTCATCCTCTTTCTCAAGGATTTGGTGATCATGCCACGGCGCGCGGCGGGCCGCCGCGGAACGAATGCAATCGGCACCGGAACCGAAGGCGGCCGGGTTCGTTCTTCCTGAGTATCGACGTGGCGATGCATTGCCAGTTCGGAGGAGCACAGCAGATGGACAAGGCTCGATCCAAGGGCACATCCCAACGCGGATTCGCTGCGATGGATGCGGAAAAGCAGCGCGCCATCGCCCGTAAGGGCGGAGAGAGCGTTCCGGCCGAAAAGCGGAGCTTCTTCCAGAACCGCGCCCTCGCGGCCGAGGCCGGGCGCAAGGGCGGACAGAGCGTGGCGGACGAGCAGCGCAGCTTCTCGCGCGATCGCACCCTCGCCTCCCAGGCCGGCCAGAAGGGCGGCCAGAAGAGCAACGCCCAGAGCAATAGTGGCGGGGCCAACTGATCCCGCAGCTGGACTGGCCGCATCGCCCGCCGGGGAACCACGAAGCCCGCGCAAACGTTACAGGACAACAGGCCGGCAGGCGCTATGCTCGCTTCCGGAGGCTCGGGGCCGAGGGAGGTTTTCTCCCTGGCTCCCCGGCCTTCGCATCGGGCGGGTGCGCCGCCGGACATGACGTGCCGCAGGTGCTGTGCGCCGTCCCGAGGCCCAACCCGATGCCGAAAGACACGCCGCCGATGGATCTGCCCGGAGACCGTCACGCGTATGCAAAGAAGGACCAACCGGACCGAGAGGCTCGCCAGGAGATGGATGCCGCCAGTTTGCGCACCCAGGTGCTGGAGTTCCTGCCGGCCCTGCGCGCGTTCGCCCGCTCGCTGACGCGCAATCGCACCGAGGCGGACGACCTGGTGCAGGAGACGCTGCTGAAGGCCCTCTCCAACATCGACAAGTTCGATCCGGGGACGAACCTCAGGGCGTGGCTGTTCACGATCCTGCGCAACACCTACTACACCGAGATACGCAAGCGCCGCCGCGAGAGCGACGGCATTTCCGCCTTGTCGCAGCTCGACACCAATATCGGGCCCAGCCAGGAATGGTCGGCAACCCTGTCCTCGCTCAAGGAGGCCCTCGGCCACCTGCCCGACGACCAGCGCGAGGCGCTGGTGCTGGTGGGCGCGGCCGGCCTGTCCTATGAGGAGGCCGCCGAGGTGTGCGGCTGTGCCCTCGGCACCATCAAGAGCCGGGTGAACCGGGCCCGCGCGAAGCTTCTCGTCCTCATGGGCGCGGACGATACCGCCGACGTGGTGGCCAGCGACGCCGTCGCCCTCTCCGCCGCCCGCAGCTGACGCCTTTTCCGTCCGTGGCCTGAGGCCGGCGAGGCGCGTTTTCGAGCGAAGTGGCGGCCGGTTCGAAAACGCGATGACGCGAAGACGTGTGGCGCCTCCCCGATTCCGTGAAACGGGGAAACGCTCTAAACGCCCTCCGGCTCCCAGCCGGGCGGGGCAAGCTCGAAGCCCGCGAAATCGAAGGCGGGCGCCACGGTGCAGCCCACCAGGGTCCAGGCCCCGAGGCTCTCCGCCGCCTGCCACGCATGCGGCGGCACCACGCCCTGCGGCCGTTCCCCCGATCCGAGGCGCGCGCCGAGCACGAGGTCGCGCCGGCCGCCCGCGTCGGCGATGGACAGGCGCAGCGGCGCGCCGGCATGCCAGTGCCACACCTCCGCGGCGTCGACCCGGTGCCAGTGGGATCGCTCCCCGGCGCGTAGGAGGAAGTAGATGGCGGTGGAGGCCCCGCGCCCGCCCGCCGCGCCATCGCGGAAGGTCTCGCGGAAATGGCCGCCTTCCGGATGCGGCGCGAGGCCGAGGAGCGCGATCACCTCCGCCGCCGACAGGTCCTTCGTATCCGTGCCCGGCGTCGCCCCGGCCGTCATGGCATCAGCCCCTGAAGACGTTCTTGCGGGCACGCAGCTCGGTGAACACCGCCGCCGGATCGGCGCCGGCGAGGCCGAGGCGCTCCGCCATGGCCGGGTCGTCGGCGCGCAGGAAGGGGTTGGCACCGCATTCCTCGCCGAGGCGCGAGGGAATGGTGGGCTGTCCCGCCGCCCGTTTCGCCTCCGCCTCGGCCATCAGCCGGGCGAGCAGGGGATTGTCAGGGTCGACGGAGAGGGCAAAGCGCGCGTTGGCGAGGGTGTATTCGTGGCCGCTATAGACCGCGAGGGTCTCGGGCAGGGCCCGCAGCCGCTGCAGCGAGGCCCACAGCACCGGCGGCTCGCACTCCAGGGGGCGGCCGCAGCCGAGGGTGAACAGGGTATCGCCGGCGAACAGCAGCCCCTCGCCCTCGAACAGATAGGAGGCGGGCCCGGCGGTATGGCCCGGCGTCTCCAGCACGCGGCCGATCAACGAGCCCACCGCCACCGGATCGCCGTCCACCACCGCCACGTCGAGGCCGGGGATCCCGGCCGCCTCGGCCTTCGGCCCGACCACGGTGGCGCCATAGCGCGCCTTCACCGCAGGAATGCCCTGCACGTGGTCGGCGTGGTGGTGGGTGACGAGGATGTGGGTGAGGTTCCAGCCTTCCGCCTCCAGTGCGGCGATCACCGGCGTCGCCTCCGGCACGTCGATGACGGCGGTGGCCTCGGTCACGCGATCGTGCAGGAGCACGGCGTAATTGTCGCTCAGGCAGGGGACGAGGCGGATTTCGGCCGGCACGGTCTCGCTCTCCGGATCGGTGGCAGGAAAACGCAAGGCGGAAAACGCAAGGCGGGGAACGCAAGGCAGGAGGACGCGGGCAGACCGACACGAGGCGTATCGGGGCCGATCCTCCGCTGAGCGGCACGCCCCGGCCCGCACGGAAGTTGCGGACCCGCCGCGCATGATCCTCTATTAGGGCGCGAAGCGGAAGTGCGGTCGCCCGGCGCGCGCGGCCCCCGGAGCGGAGCCGATCCGCGCGGCGGGATGGTGTTGGCCCCGGGGCCGGAGGCGGATCCACGGGATCGGCGGCCCCCGGAGTGGCGAACCGGGGGCGCGGCCTGCGCGCATCGGGCGCACCCGGTGCGGGCCGGGATGAGAGGGTCCATGTTTCTCGACGTCGTCGATCTGCGCAATTTCTACGCCCAGCCCATCGGCATCATGACCCGCCGGCTGCTCGGCCGGGCCATCCGCGCCCGCTTCGACAACGTCACCGGCATGGCGGTGCTGGGCCTTGGCTATGCGACGCCCTATCTCGGCGTGTTCCGCGAGGAGGCGGAGCGCTGCATCGCGGTGATGCCGGCGGCGCAGGGCGTGGTGCGCTGGCCCTCGGCCGCGCCCACCCTCGCCACCCTGGCCGACGAGACCCTGCTGCCCTTGCCCACCGCCAGCATGGACCGGGTGGTGGCGGTGCACGCCTTGGAGATGACGCCCAACGCCGCCGAGATGCTGCGCGAGGTGTGGCGGGTGCTCGCGCCCGGCGGGCGGCTGCTGGCGGTGGTGCCGAACCGGCGCGGCGTGTGGGCGCGGCTCGACACCACGCCGTTCGGCAACGGCCGTCCCTTCTCGCGCGGGCAGGTGGTGAGCCTGCTGCGCGAGGCGCTGTTCACGCCGGTGGGCTGGGACGAGGCGCTCTACGCGCCGCCGAGCCCGTGGTTCCTGCGCACGGCGGTGGCCTGGGAGCGCGTCGGGGCGCGGCTGTCGCTGCCGTTCTCGGGGGTGCTGGTGGTGGAGGCGACCAAGCAGCTCTATCGCCCGATCCCGGTGCGCCGGCCCCGCCTCGCCCCAGCGCTCGAGCCGGCGATGGAGCCGGGACTGGTGCCGGGCGCGGCGCCCGCCGGGTGAGCCTCAGCGCTTGCGCGTCAGCAGGAACACCGCCTGCTCGCCGAGCAGGTTCCACACCCACCACGGCATGGTCACCCGCACCCGGTGGCCGGACGAATCCAGCGCCACGGCGCGCTCGATGCCGGCGTCCAGCACCTCCACCAGCGCCACGAAATCGCGGATGGTGCAGAAGTGGATGTTCGGCGTCTCGTACCAGACGATGGGCATGTTGTCGGTCACCGGCATGCGGCCATTGACCAGCAGATCGAGGCGCGAGCGCCAGTGGCCGAAATTGGGGAAGGACACGATGGCCCGGCGGCCGATGCGCAGCATCTGCTCCAGCACCCAGCGCGGCCGCCTTGTGGCCTGCAGGGTCTGGGACAGGATCACGTAGTCGAAGGCGTCGTCGGGATAGTGGGCAAGGTCCACGTCCGCGTCGCCCTGGATGACGGCGAGGCCGCGGGCCACGCCGGCATTCACCCCCTCGCGGGAGAGCTCGATGCCGCGGGCATCGCAGCCGCGGGTGGTGGCGAGCAGCTCCAGCAGCGCCCCGTCACCGGAGCCCACGTCGAGCACGCGGGAGCCGGGCGCCACCATCTCGGCCACCACCACGAGGTCGACGCGGCCGCCTTGCAGGCGCACCACGCCTTCGTCCAGCACGGGTTCACGCAGCGCCATGGTCAGTCCCGCCGCGCCGCCGGCAGGCCGAAGGCCCGCGCGGCGCTGTCGAGGAAGCCGCGGGTGATGGCGGTCAGCTCCGGCTCGTGCAGCAGGAAGGAATCGTGGCCCTTGTCGGTGTCGATCTCGGTGAAGGAGACGCTCGCCCCCGAGGCGTTGAGCGCATGGACGATGGCGCGCGAATCCACCGTGGGAAACAGCCAGTCGGAGGTGAAGGAGACCACGCAGAAGCGCGTCTTGGAGCCCCGGAAGGCATTGGCGAGCACGCCGCCGTGGTCGGCGGCGAGGTCGAAATAATCCATGGCGCGGGTCACGTAGAGGTAGGAGTTGGGGTCGAAGCGCTGCACGAACGATTCCCCCTGGTGGCGCAGGTAGCTCTCCACCTGGAAGTCGGCGTCGAAGCCGAAGGTCGGCATCTCGCGGTTCTGCAGCCTGCGGCCGAACTTGCGGTGCAGGGACTGGTCGGACATGTAGGTGATGTGCGCCGCCATGCGCGCCACGGCGAGGCCGCGATGCGGCCGCACCCCATCGGCGAGATAGCGCCCGCCGCGCCAGTCGGGATCGGCCATCACCGCCTGCCGGCCCACCTCGTGGAAGGCGATGTTCTGCGCCGAATGGCGCGCCGCGGTGGCGATGGGCAGCGCCGAGAAGACGCGCTCGGGATAGCTCGCCGCCCATTGCAGCACCTGCATGCCGCCCATGGATCCGCCGGCGACGCACAAGAGCTTCTCGATCCCGAGATGATCGAGCAGCATGGCCTGGGCGTTGACCATGTCGCGGATGGTCACGAGGGGCATGTCGACGCCATAGGGCTGCCCCGTGGCCGGATTGGTGGAGGCCGGCCCGGTGGAGCCCATGCAGCCGCCGAGCACGTTGGAGCAGATGACGTAGAAGCGCTCGGTGTCGATGGGCTTGCCCGGCCCCACCAGGGTCTCCCACCAGCCGGGCTTGCCGGTGACCGGATTGAGGCTGGCGGCGTGCTGGTCGCCGGTCAGCGCGTGGCAGAGCAGGATGGCGTTGGAGCGCGCGGCATTGGGCTCGCCATAGGTCTGGTAGCCGATCTGCAGGTGCGGCAGCTCGACCCCCGCATCGAGCTTCAGCGGCTTGTGGGCGCCGAACCGCGCCACCGGGGAATGCGGATCGTCCGCCTCGCGCCGCGCCTGGGGCGCGGAGGCGCCGGCGTCGGCCGCGGCCGGGGGGACGTCCGATGCGACGAAGGAAGTCATCGGCGAACCAAGCGACGCGGCAGCGCCCCTGTCAAGCGGGGGCGGGTGCGGCTGCGCCGACCGGCGCGGCGGGGACGGATGGCGGCACAGGCCGGGACCTTCGCAAAATTGTAAGCCGGCGCGTGGATAAGTAGGCTCCGCGGCGGAGCCTCTGTTGGGGCTCGGCCGGTGCGGCCGCTGCGCGGCCCGGCGGGGGATGACATGAAGGATCCGGTCCAGAAGACCATCGGCTACAGGCTGACGCATACCGCGCGCCTGCAGAAGGCGCTTTCCGCCCGGCTCCTGGCCAATCTCGGATTGTTTCCCGGGCAGGAATCGGTGCTGAAGCTGTTATGCGAGGCGGATGGCCGGACCATGGGCGATCTTGCCTCGGCCCTTAGGGTGCGCCCGCCCACCGCCTCCAAGACCATCGCCCGGCTGACCACCCAGGGCCTGGTGGAGCGGCGCGCCACCGATGGCGACGGCCGCCTGGTGCGGGTGTTCCTCACCGAACTGGGCCGCGAGCGCGGTGCCTCCATCGACGGGGTCTGGGACCAGATCGAGGGCGAGATGGTGGCGGGCCTCGACAACAAGGAGCGCAAGCGGCTGCGCAAGCTGCTGCGCAAGGTGGAGAAGAATCTCGCCTCGCGGCTCGGCACCGACGGCGGCCTCGACGACGAGGTGGAGGCCGGCGACGAGGACGAGGAGGGCTGACTCGGGATCACCGCTCGGCCTGCCTGTCCTTCGACCATCCGCCGAAGGCGGCCGCCCTTCCCTGCGCGCATGGCGCGGCGGCGGCATATGCGAATTGTGCCCCTTCCCTCGGCAAGGGGCGCGCGCTAAACAGTAATTCAAACGATTAGAGTCAGATGCATCACAACAATGCGGGCGGCAGGAAACGGCCCGCCGGGGGGAAGAATGTCCAACGCCATCGACCTTCAGGACCGCACCGCCATCGTCACCGGCGGCGCCCAGGGCATCGGCCGCGCCGTGGTGGAGCGCTTTCTTGCCTCCGGCGCGCGCGTCGCCATCCTGGACCGGGACGGCGACCTCGCGGCCAAGACCGCCGACGCCCTCGGCCGCGACCGGGTGCTGCCCGTGATCGCCGACGTGACCCGGCTCGCCGACGTGGAGCGGGCCGTCGCCGAGGCCCATGCCGCGCTCGGCCGCATCGACATCCTGGTCAACAATGCCGGCATCTCCGGCCCCAACCTCAAGCTCTGGGACTATCCCGAGGACGCCTGGCGGCAGGTGATGGCGATCAATCTCGACGGGCCGTTCCACTGCTGCCGCGCCGTGGTGCCCCACATGATCGCGCAGCGCTACGGGCGCATCGTGAACGTGGCCTCCATCGCCGGCAAGGAAGGCAATCCCAACGCCTCCGCCTATTCCGCCTCCAAGGCGGGGGTGATCGCGCTGACCAAGTCGCTCGGCAAGGAACTGGCCGAGTACGACATCGCGGTCAATTGCGTGACCCCGGCGGCGGCGCGCACGGCCATCTTCGACCAGATGAGCCAGCAGCACATCGACTATATGCTGTCGAAGATCCCGCGCGCGCGATTCGTCACCGTGGACGAGGTCGCGGCGACGATCGCGTTCGCCGCGTCCTCCGACTGCTCCTTCACCACCGGCGCGGTGTTCGACCTGTCCGGCGGGCGGGCCACGTACTAGAGGCGGTCCCGCGGAACCGCCGGGCGGCTCCGCGGGATCGCCCTCTGAACGATTGGAGAGAGACGGACTTGCGGCCCATCTTGCATCGCCTCGGCGATTCGATATGGGCCGATCGCGTGCCAAGGCTCCGACCGCGACAGCCGGGTTCCCCATCCGTCGCGGTCGAACCACCCGTCCTTGATCCACCAGAGGGTGTCCCCGCTTCCTGGAAGCAGGAAACCCTCCATGTCGCCGAGCGGTCGCGTTTTCCCGGCGCGAACCGGTGTCCACTTCGCTCGAAAACGCTCCAGAGGCCGGTGCCATGCGTGTGCCCGAGGGTCCACAGTCCGCCGGGGCGCACGCGTCCGCCTTCGTCGGCATCGGCCTCATGTGTCTCGCGGTCATGACCTTCGCCCTGACGGACACCACGGCGAAATGGCTCGGCGGACACACCAGCGTCTTCGTCGTGGTGTGGGCGCGCTACGTCATCCATTTCCTGTTTTCGCTGGCGGTGTTCAATCCCTGGACGGTGCCGGGCCTCCTGCGGACCCGCCGGCCGCTGCTCCAGATCGGCCGCTCGACCCTGCTGTTCCTCACCACCGCCCTCAATTTCACCGCGCTCCAGTTCCTGCAGCTGGACCAGACCGTATCCATCATGTTCTCGGTGCCCTTCTTCATCGCGCTCTTCGCCGGGCCGCTGCTCGGGGAGCGCGTGGGCGTGCGGCGATGGGTGGCCATCCTCGTCGGCTTCAGCGGCATCCTGCTGGTGGTGCGGCCGGGCGGCGGCGGCATTCACCCGGCGGCGCTCCTCTGCCTCGGCGCGGCGGCCACCTATGCCCTCTACGCCATCACCACGCGCATGCTGGCGCGCACCGATTCGAGCGCCACCACGCTCTTCTATTCCTCGCTGGTCGGCTCCATCGCCGCGAGCCTGCCCCTGCCGCTGGTATGGGAAACCCCGCGCGAGCCCCTGGTGATCGGCGCCATGCTCGGGCTCGGGATCGTCGCCGGCGTCGGCCACTTCCTGCTGATTCTCGCCCATGCGCGGGCCCCGGCGGCGACGCTGGCGCCGTTCATCTACACCCAGATCGTCAGCATGATCGCCCTTGGCTGGCTGGTGTTCGGGCAGGTCCCGAGCCCGTGGACCCTGGCCGGCGCATGCGTGGTGATCGCTTCCGGCGGCTATCTGCTGGTCATGGAGCATCGCAGCCGGCCGGCCGGCGCCTGAGGCCGGTGGGGGATCCGGCCTCCCGGCGCGGCATGCGTGATCCGAGGGCCAGGGGTGCCGATCATCTTCTCGGTTTCGCCAAAAACCGCCCTATGCTTTGCCGATCCGCATCAGCCCGCAGGATTGTCATGGCCGCCGCCCGTCTTCTCGTCGTCGAAGGAAATACCGCGGAGGCGCGGGCGCGGCAGGTGGCATTCGGCGGTCAGGTGGCGAGCGAGGGCTACGCCCAGCTGCTGCGCGAGCTTTTCCCCGGCGCGGTCACGGTCGACATCTGCTATCCGGCCGATCCGGGCGCGAACCTGCCCGATGCCGGCGGCCTGGAGGGTTATGACGGCATCGCCGTCACCGGCTCCTCGCTCAACATCTACAATGGCGGGCGCGAGATCGGCCAGCAGGTCGACCTGATGCGCACCGCCTTCACCACCCGGGTTCCCATCTTCGGCAGCTGCTGGGGCCTGCAGCTGCTCACCGTGGCGGCGGGCGGCCGGGTGCGGCGCAATCCGCGCGGGCGGGAAGTGGGATTCGGGCGGCGCATCCGGCTGACGCTGGACGGCGGCGCCCATCCCCTGTTCGCCGGCAAGCCGGCGGTGTTCGAGGCCATGACGGTGCATCTGGACGAGGTGGAGGCCCTGCCCGAGGGCGCGCGCCTGCTCGCAACCAACGACCATTCGCAGGTGCAGGCCGCCGCGTTTCCCGCCGGGCGCACCGTCTGCTGGGGGGTGCAGTATCACCCGGAATATCCGTTTCGCGAGATGGCCGCCATCTTCCGGCGCCTGCGCCCGAGCCTGGTGGCGGAAGGCTTCTTCCTCGATGACGACGAGGAGGCGGCGTTCATCGCCGACCTCGAGCATTTCGAGCGCGAGCCGGGAAACATGGCGCTGGCCTGGCGGCATGGCATTGACGGCGCGGTGATCGCGAAGGAGGTCCGCACCCGGGAGCTCGCCAACTGGATCACCCACCAGGTGCTCCCCGCCCGCACGGCGCGCGGCCGGGGCTGAAGGCTTCGCCGCGGCGATCCGCTGCGTCCGGCGCAGCCCCGCCCCCCGCACCGCGGCCTGAGGCTGCGGCGCGATCCTTGAGTTTGGCCGAAAAAGCCCAGAAGCTTCCACCGGCGGCGCAGGCTCTCGGGGAGTGCCGGCCGCATCGAGGGGGGAGACCATGAAGACCATCATCGCTGCGGCGCTGATTCTCGGCGCCGCGTCCGCAGCCGCGGGAGCGGCGGAACCACCCAAGGTCGTCGGGACCTGGAAGAGCAACGGCGACATGGCGGCCGCCCGATTCGGCAAGGGGCCGTTCTTCGACCCCGCCAAGCCGACGCTCTACAAGGACGAGAACGTGATTTCCTACCGCATCGAGCTGCAGCAGGGCCGCGCCTTCGCCGGGGTGGTGGTGGGCAGCGGCGGCAAGGAGGCGGCCCTGGCCGGCGTGTTCCAGGCCGACGGCCGGTCGTTCATTTTCTCGGATGCGTTCGGCTCGGGCTTCGGCAGCGTGGCGGACGGGGTCATCGAGCTGTGCTGGACCGACAGCCTGCCGGATTATGTCTCGGCGGCCTGCGGCAGCTTCAAGCCCGTGCCGGCGCCGTAGGGCGCGGTAGGGATGGGTCTCCGCCTTTGCTCGGGGCTGATTTCCTGGCTTTGGCGGGGTTGGCCTGGCGGTGTGGGGTTGGGTTTGAGTTGAGGTTGGGGCTGAACGCAAAAACCCCCGACGCGGCGAGGCGTCGGGGGTTTTTGGGAAGTCGTGACATGGGCATTTGCGCAATTTGTCCTTTGCAGGCCTGGCAGCGACCTACTCTCCCGCGTCTTGAGACGAAGTA